>Ga0315312_1000010_pt1 | contig 527682 bp, 560 predicted proteins | sample TDP7_MG_FD_203629 | JGI IMG/M metagenome (GOLD analysis project Ga0315312, IMG submission 203629) | Freshwater sediment microbial communities from Lake Towuti, South Sulawesi, Indonesia - TDP7 | ecosystem: Environmental > Aquatic > Freshwater > Lake > Sediment | place: Indonesia: South... | reverse complement strand
ATGCGGGTTGACGCCTTCCAAACCCTATCCTTCCACGCCTTGAAATCCATAAACTTGCCCCTCTAAGCATAGAGCTTATCGGGGAAATATCCATAGTCTAAAGAACAAATTACTTGCACATCTATTGTCCTAACAATAAGTTTATATAAGACATTAATTATTTTCCTTTTGGGAAATAAATTATGTTGGATGAGCGAGTGGCTATCCTACAAGTCGTAAATCCAGATCCTTGTGGTGTAACGGAGTTAGTTAAGAGGTTGCGATGGAAGCCGGAAAGGGTGATCTCTCTTTTGAGAGCAATGGAAAGAGAAGGTCTCATAGAGTTTCTAGAAACTTCACATTCGAGAAAGGTAGGTAGACCACCGAAGGTAGCTACAGTTACAATGCTGGGCAACGAGTTATTAAATGCTTCTTTGGAATGCAAGAAAAAGATTATCCAGATAAATGAAAACGATATAAAGAGTGCAATATATCAGGCTTCTTTATGTGAACGTCTTATAGAACACAACATTTCTCCCTATCAAAGATTTTTTGAGTTGAACAACCTTGCCCTCAGAATCAGAAATTCCGTCATTCACAAAGGCTCTACGTAAACTTGTCCAAGCTTTTGAAAAAGAGAAAATGGACTATATGTTAATTGGAGGCCTAGCACTACCCGCTTATGGTCTGATCAGAGCAACACAAGATATTGATATAGCGATAGCTGTAAAAAATATAGAAAGTTTAGAGCATCTATTCAAGAATTTGATTGAAAGAAGTGTTAAACCGACCTCAAAACCAATCCTTGGCGCAGCTTGCATGTATTTTCTAGACTCAGAAAATATGGTTGATATTGAGATTTGGCAAAAACCCGATGGAATAATTTTTGATGAAGAACTATTAAAACGAAGAAATTACATAGAGTTAGAAAAGAATCTTTTCGTTTGGGTTGTTAGTGCAGAGGATTTTATAATAAACAAATTAGCGAGGACAGATAGAAGAGCCCAAGACGAAAGTGACGTGATATCTGTTTTGGCTAGACAAAAAGGAAAGTTGGATAGGAAATATCTAAAAGAAAGAGCAGAGAAGGCTGGTGTGTTAGCTTTATTGAAAACCTTGGAACGTAAGGTGGTGGCTTAAAGTCAAATTGAAAAGAACATGAGATTATCTCTTAATCTTGATTAAGACGCTTCTTTCTCGATTCTATAGAGATTTCCCACCCTTGCGACACGAAACTTCGCGCCCAGAATCTTTTGAGCCAACCACATGTTGGTGTCCAGATGCTCTGTCACAGCTCGAGTCAGGTAAACCGAGTTGCCGTCAGCCAACGCCACGTAGGGCACCAGCATGTCAGCTAGGTGCACGTCCACCGTAGCCTGAGCCTCCACATCCCTCAAGAGGTTTTCGGCAGCCTCACGACCCACAACCTCACTGGGCTTGCGAAGTTCACCGATGGCGTCCCCTCCCAGAAGGGCGCCCGTGTTGGTTCCTGCCCATAACACTAGGGAGCTGCCCTTCTGAAGGGGGTTCGACCGGTCATTAACAACTTGAATCCTTGCCTCATAACCCTGAGCCCCCAAATACTCATTAGCCGCCTTCGCTTGGCGCTCCGCAACCCTTCGGTCCTCTAGGAAGGTGCACACCGAGATGCCCTCCAACTCCTCTATGGCTCCAAACTCCTTCAGCCGCAAGGGGCCGAGCTTCTCACACGGCTGAACCTCCAAGAAGACTTCGCCCATGCCCCTTGGGTAGTATCCGTATTTTTGGACAGTCAGTGAAGCTTTCAAGCCCATCCGCTCCAGCATGGGAAGAAGCACACACTTCAGATAGTTTATGGTGGGCGCATTGCGAACATCGGTGCCCCCCTTAACCACATATAGGCGTACGGCGCGTTTCGCGAAGGCGCAGAGGGGAAGAATAGTCAACAGTAACATGGGAATGCTGCCAGCGGTGCCAATCTCGGCACGTATCTCGCCGCCAGCGATCTCGCTGGGATTAAACCAGAGCTCACGAGAACCCAGCGTCGCGCCCCTCATCTCCGCGTTGCAAAGCTTCCCAGCCGTGAGCACAGCCTCAAGGTGTTGAGGACGCAAACCGGGCTGAGTCCGTTTTTGACGAACGTTATAGATGTGCAGCGGCTCGCCGAGGATGCCAGCTAAAGAAACAGACAAACGCAGAATCGTTCCGCTGCCGCTCTTCTGGCTACCATCAATTTCTAACACTTTTGAACCTCTAAATGGATCATTCTTGATTTACTTGAATGCCTTTTTATATGAACAACACTTTTAGGATAAAACAAATGAGGGGCATATAAATAATTATGTGTGGAGGAAGAGTTCATGAGTGAAAGGAAACCGAGCGTAGAAGAATTATCGGAGCGGATTGACCAGCTCCTTAACATCCTCAACATCATCTCTAGAGACCTCACAGAGATATCGAAGGCCCTAAGAGAGGTTAGCACCCCAGCCGCCGTGCCCACGGAGAGGGCTCGAACAATCGAAGACGCTCGAACGCTATTTCCCGAGGAATTGGAGAACATGCTCACCTTTGAAGAAGTGGGAGAATACATTATAATTAAGCCTCGTCAGTACCTGGGGTCAGAAAACTTCGCGAAAATCGCTTCCATCGTCCGTGGAGAGGGCGGGGAATACATTAGTGCGGGGAAAGAGTCCCATTTTCGGCTTCCCAGAGAAATAAGATAAAACAACCCACGAAACGTAGGGCGCTTGCCCTCAATGCCTAGACATCACAAGCGAACAACGGACGGATTATTCAAGCAGAGCCCTTGATAGATTTTCTAGTTCCTTCTTGTTGTGGGGCAACTTGATTTTGATGGGGGTGATAGAGATACGCCTTTCCTTCTTAATGGCGTGCACATCTGTTCCGGGCTCGTCCTCAGGGTAAATGGACAGGGTCCAATCCCCGATTCTGTACCCCCCTCCTCGCTTTATGTGGATGTCGCCATACCCCCTATACGACAAACTGGTGATCTCGACCCTCTTGGAATCGGCTTTCTCCGGCACATTCAATGAAATAATGTCCACATCTGGAGGCATCCCGTCTTTCAGCACGTGTTCTACGGTTTTTTGAACCAGGGTGGCGGTTAGCTCCAGATTCTCCAACGTAACTCCAGCCTTTCCTGCTTGCTGCTTGATGATTTCGTGCATACAATATGAAACCGCTATAGCTGGCACCCCATGGATAGCGGCTTCCAACGCGGCCCCCAGAGTGCCGGAGTTCAATAGGTCGTCGATTCCTAGATTGGGACCCAGATTTATCCCAGCCACAAGAACATCCGGTGGACGTTTCAGAATCTTGTTTGCTGCCAGGAGGAAGGCGTCGGCAGGAGTGCCAGTTATGGCGTATGCCTTTGAGCCGTCACTAAGCCTCGTTTTCGCTATTTTTACGGACTCGAAGGTGGTGAGGGACTTTCCCACTCCGCTCCGCTCATCCCTTGGGGCGACGACTACTATTTCCCCCAGCCTCTCTAAAGACCTCTTAAGGGCGATCAGACCTATAGACTGTATTCCATCGTCGTTGATCAACAAGATGGTGGGCATTGTGAATCCGCTCGTACTGGATTTGACTTTCATGTTTTCTTCAAGATAAAGGTTTATCCGAACATCAGCGCTAGAATAACAAGTCATAATTTATGCGTGAAAACCGTTAAAATATCTTTTTGATTTGCAATCCATATTTCTGCTTCATAACGCTAAAGTATTGTAGCTGTGAATTCAGAACGGTCACCACCTTGACACTTGACGATCTCGCTAGCTGATCAAATTGTATCTATATGTTGCGCTTTTTGTAACCTGTTTTCTCACCTTCCTATTCTTGAGAAGGTTTTTGACCGCCAAAGCGCGTGAAACGGGAGAGACCGCGGTCGAGAGGAATAAGGTTGTTGAGGTAAAAATTCAGAAGGGTGAAACGATTACGATAGAGCTGAAAAGTCTTGAAGATTATGAAAGGGAGTTTGGGAAAGGGAAAATGGTTCCTTTGTGGGATGGTAGGCTCAGCTCGAAGGGATACGTTATCGTTTTTGACAGCACAACAGAGAAAAACCGTTTCTCACTGGGTAAATACGTTGCCGTCTCTTTTCTGTGGGGCGAACAAAAATTTGTAAGGGACGAGTTCTTCTTTGACTCTAATAATGTTAAAATAGACTTCAGAGCCAATGACGCTAAATTCCTCATCGTTCCCGCAACAACCTGATTACAATTTGATATTACTGGATGAGGATTACTACAAATATGGTGGGTATCTGTAGCGTATCTTGAAATCTTTGAACTCTCCCGTGGGATCCTCCCAAAAAACTTGAACGTTCGTTACCTTGGCTCCTGGGGGACCCCTCTTACAGAATTCGATTAGCTTCTCCACATCACCCCTTTCTCCTTCAAAAACCGCCTCCACCCTTCCATCCGGCAGGTTTCGCACCCATCCAGCGACGTTTCTTCTATTCGCCTCGTATTGGGTCTCTGACCGAAAGAAAACGCCTTGGACCCATCCACTAACAAAGACGTGGGCTCTAACCTTCACGTCCATCAATTCTCCGACAAGCTCTCTTTTAGTGTAAACGGTGATGCAAATTTTTGACGCTTTACGTATCCAAAAAGGATGAAGACAGTTTAATTAGGAGATTTTCTTAAACTTGATGACTTGATTTTGCAGCTCGAGGTCGTAGATCTGATTTACGGCAAAGTCAATGCCAAGCTCCTCATACTCTTGTTCCGTTAAGAACAGGATGATTTTCGGAAAAGCAAACTTGGTTTGCGCGGTGAACATGGGCAATTGTTTCTGTAACGCTGCCATAACGTCTTGAACAATTCTCGCTTCCTCTGTTGAGGGCTGGATCGCAAACCTTGGAATTACGCGTTCCTCAATTAACTCTATTCGCTTCCCAAGGCTTCCCTCAGGGTCCCTTATAGATTCGATTTTTTGAACCCTCACCCGCATCATAACGGTCCCTCTTGCCACTATTTAGTTTAGGTTGAAGGCTTTATACTTTCTTAAGAAGACATGCTATTCCATCTCGATGGTTGCCGGAGGCTTTGGGGTCACGTCATAATAGACGCTCGAAACATTAGGGCAGGCGTTGAGAATCTTTTGCGCCGTTTCCCTCAACGTAGCCCAAGGGATTTCAGCCACGCGGGCAGTTAAGAAATCCCGTGTTTGAACCGCTCGCACGGCGACCACATAAGGCTGCATCGGTGATTTTTCCTGAACAGCGTACAAGATTCGGGTTAGAGATGGATTTTCGGCGACGATTTTTGCTTGGAGGGCGACTAGGTTTTTGATAGGTGGTTGATAGACGCGGCCGTTTGCGGTTTGGGCTTTGATGACGACGATGTCTCCGTATCGTCGCTCCCCAGCCTTTACGCCTGTTGCCTTATCTTGAAAGATCCTAGCGAGGACCTGTTTTGATGGTAGACCAAGGAACTGGGCTGCGTTTTCTTGTATGTGCTCGTATCCCGGGTACTGCGGCCTTTCTGTGTTGTCTAAGATTGCTGCAAAGTATTGGTCGGGCTCATGCTTAGCAAGGTTCTCCTCTGTTATGGTGGTAGCTTTTTTAAGCGCCTTTAGTTTGTCAATCCTGATTTCCCCGACGACTCGAACCGAGAGCCCTGGTCCGGGGAAGGGTTGACGCTCGGATATTTCCGACGGAATCCCTAATTTTCTAGCCACCTTTCTGACTTGTCCCTTGTAGAGGGCTGCGAGGGGCTCGACGACCAGGAATCCGTAGCGTTCGATGGGGTTAATTCCCACCTGGGAAAGGACGTTATGCTGAGTTTTTATGCCTCCGGTGGTTTCGACTATGTCTGCGTAAATGGTTCCCTGCACCAGGAATCGGCAGCCCTCCCCTTCAGCGGTTTCGCTCAAGACCCTGTAAAAGGTTTCACGAAACGCCTTACGCTTCTCTTCGGCGTCGCGCAGCCCCCTCAACCGACTCAAGAAGCGCTCTTGCACGTCCAGTATTTTTATTGGCAAGTTTAGGGGAGGCTGAGGGAGGAGTTGAGCGACTCGTTCGGGTTCTCTATCGCGCATGAAGGCGTCGTCGAGCATCACGCAAAGAAGGTTTTCTCCTATGGCTCGGTGGGTGAGTACGGCGGAGGTTGTGCTATCGACACCCCCTGAAACCGCGATGAGGGCTCGCTCACCTCTAATCGTTTCCCTAATCTCCTCTACCTGCCTGTTTACAAACCCTCGAGGATCAAACCCCTTCAATCCAGATCCCTACGATAATATTTAGATTAGTTCACGCGCTGTTTCTTTGTTTACGTATCTGCCGCCTCGAGGCATCCTGCCTATTCCCACGACTTGAGAAATCACACTAAGGGGAATGGGTGCAGAAAGCAAGCGTAGGTTCTTGAACCTAATGAAGGTTGCTTTGGTTCTTCCCCGCATAAAATCCATATACTCATCATGGGACTCAAAGACGGTTTCGTGGCCATATTTATTCCAAAGTTCATCGGCATCTCCTTTTACCCGTTCGACGAACTCGCCGAAGCCCCGAATTTCCTTGATGGGATGCTTTACGTAAAAGAAAAGAAGATCAGCGTTTGTTGGACCAACGGTCCCTTTGCGAACAAACGCCTGCAGCTTTTTACCAGCCTTGTTTTGGCTGTAGCGTCGATTCCACCACTTTTCATCGGTCAAGAGGATATACGCGTATCGCTCCGACACATACCGCACCAAGCTTGTAATTAACGCATGGCATTATAACATTTGCCTCACAAAATACTTAATGATTTGAGGGTCATTAAACGGAATTAGTTTAGGAAATCCTGTAAACTATATTAGCAAAATCTATTAAGCTATAACAGCATAATATGGACATAACATACGAGACGCTTGAGGTGAAACGCTGTTGAAGCTGGTAACGGTTCTGCTTCCTGAGGCTTATTTGGAAGGACTGGACGAATTGGTTCGGGCTAGCATGTACCCCTCTAGAAGCGCGGCCATAAGGTCTGCTGTTAGGGATCTATTGAAAAGGGAATTATGGGGACGCCGCGAGTAAAATACGGAAATCACACCGAAGAGACCTTCTTTAGTGCATCGTAGAAACAGGTCCTCAACAGTTTCTGGTCTCCTCCCTTTTCGGCTCAAGCTCAACCTCAGCATCCTCGATAGGCTACTTTTGAAGCCTGCATGGTCACAGTCTTTTGGAGAATGGCTTTTAATTTCAAGTAGCAACACTTATTCAGCAATGACATACACATACTGCCATGATTTATGGCTGAGCATAGGTGAAATGAGTTGGAGAAGAGAAACAGTGTGCTGATGATCCCGGGCCCGAGTGAAGTGTATCCAGAAGTCTTGGCAACTCTTTCAAAGCCCGCTATGCCACATTACGGCTCGCAGTGGGGGGAGACCTATCTTAAGATATGCGACGAACTAAAAAAGATCTTCAAAACTAAAGGGGATGCGATGATTCAGGTTGGTTCAGGTACGTCAGCTATGGAGATAGCGGTTGCGAACCTAGTAGAACCTGGTGACAAAGTCATAAACATCATAAACGGATACTTTGGGGAATTATTCGAGACTTTAATAAAGACTTATGGTGGTAAGCCGATTAGTATCAGAACCCAATTTGGCGAAGCCGTTAAACCCGATGAGGTGAGAAAAGTAACACATTGTGAAAAGGATGCGAAGGCGATTTTTGCTGTACATAACGAGACATCCATGGGTATAGTCGACCCAATAAAGGAGATAGGTGAAGTAGCTGAAGAAACAGATAAACTGTTTGTGGTTGACGCAATTTCCTCCTTTGGCGGAATGGATTTAAGGATGGATGAATGGAAGATCGATTTTTGCATCGGATACGCAAGCAAATGCCTCGGGTCAATTGCTGGCCTCTCGCCTTTTGCGGTTAATGAGAGGATTTGGGAGACTATCGAAGGGAGGCGCGAACCGTTAAAGGCTTACATTATGAGTTTGCCCGTCTGGAAACGGGAAACCGAGTTGTGGACGCCGTATGGCCATCCTCACCCAACTTCCATGCCCACTCCAAACATACTAGCCCTAGGCAAGGCTGTGAAGATAGCGTTGAGTGAAGGCCTCCAGAATAGGTACAGGAGGCATTACGTTGCTGGAAGAGCGGTGCGAGAAGGCATCAGAGCCATGGGCCTCCAGGTCGTTCCTAGAGAGGCCGAAGCATCAGACACCGTTACCGCGGTGGGGGTTCCTCAAGGCGCAGAAGACAAAATACGTCACATGATGCAGGATGAGTTTAACCTGCTCATTGGTGGGAGCTTGCCTGGGTGGGGTGAGGGAAAAACCATTAGAATTGCGCATATGGGGATGACAGCATCGCCTGAGTATATAGTTCCAACATTGTTTTCTTTAGAGCGTGTTCTTTCGAAACTCGGATTTAAGGTAGAAGCAGGATCAGGGGTGTCTGCCGCAATGCAAGTGTTCACGGGTCATTCGCGGGAGTGGGTTGAAGGACTACTAGCCCGATATCGGGAAAGATGTTAGTTCTACCAACAGTCTTCGTCGGAGAAAACCTTAACTATATTTCTTTTTTCTTCCACTTCTTCATCTTGGATAATATGGAATTATGGTTATGATAAAGATCGAGGAGTGAAAAGAACATCCATATACAGAGGGTTTTTGATAAAATCCATAATGGGTTGTGCGGGTCGTTTGTGGCTTGTCCACTGAGGTAAAGATGCATTTGTAAGAAGAAGCCTGTATGATTAAGCATGAGCATTACCGCAATAAAACTGGAGAAACACAGGAGGAAGAGAAAAATCTTATTTTTGTAGTCGGTCAGGAAGTGGAATTTTAGGTTAATGAAGCGCAGTAAGAGGATTCCACCGAGGACGAGAGGTAGAGAGAGTATGATTCCACCGAACGGCGGCGGGGCGGGACCGTCGAAATGTAGAGCGAGTATAAGGGCGTTGCAATAGAAAATGGCATAGACGAACTCATAGACTGCATTAGACAAGAAAAGTAATGAGGAAGAAATTAGGAAGTTTTTGACTGGTTTGTGAGGTTTGATGATGAGGAATGTAATCAGGTAGAAGATGGTAATATTCAGGAGGGAAATTGTATGGATTTTCAAGGGGAATGGGAGTAGAAATGTGTAGCTATTAAAACCGTTCTTTATCAGATTATTTATTCCATTGACAGACCATACTACAGCGGGAAAAATCAATATCACATTAGCAATTTTACTTAGTTTCACCGACTGCTACCTCCCGCAAAGCTACCGGTCAGCTATGTTATCGAAGCGGTCGAGAAGTCCAAACTTTTGCACTATTTATCCCCAAAGTTTCTCTACATTCTGAATTAAGTCTTGAACAAGATAAACCCTTTCATAATTATGTGAAAAATAGATTTTGCAAAACCCCCAAGACACATACACAGAGACTCTGTACGGTCACATAATGTAACATGCAACTAATGTGCTGCAGAGGATAACTATTCATTATTTTTGTTACATTTTTAATTTTGAAAAAACCTTAGTGCGCGCGCTACTGAAAGGGGGAGCCACGGAGTGAGAGGAATATGAGAAATCTTTTAACCTTGAAGCCACCCATCATATTTTGCGGTCTGCCCGTGAAGAAGCCCGTTGCTAGGGAACAAAAGCATGACCAACGGACGGACAACCGAGGCGACCGCACTACCCCTTCAAACACTTCTGGGCAACATCTCTAATGGTTTTCGCTGCCCCAGCAGGATTTTCTGCAAGGGTTATGGTTCTCCCCACTATGAGGTAGTGGGCTCCGGCCTTGATGGCCGACTGGATGTCTCCGCCCTGAACGCCAACGCCGGGAGAGTAGATGGGAACACGATCTTCTAGAATGGCGTGCACCTCCTTTATTTTCTCTGGATAGGTGGCACCCACTATTGCTCCATCGGCCTTCCAAGCCAATGCCTTTTGAGCGAAAACTAAGTACTGAGGAACCAGCCTCCCAGTTTTGGGGTCGCGTATGGTTTGACCGTATCCCTCTTCAGCGCCTTTATGGCTCATATACACAAGGAGGATGACTCCCCGCTGCAACTGCTGGGCCACCTCAAAAACCGGCTGAAGCCCTTCATCCCACCCCACAAAGGGACTCGCGGTCACGGCGTCAAACCCAGCTTTAAAGTAGCACTCGGCAATCGCGCGGTTGGTGTGGCCCACATCATTTATCTTGCAATCCATGATAACGGGCAGCCCTTGATCATGGGCTAGGTTCAATATTTTTTGGACCCCGTCAAATAAGCCGATGGGTAGAACCAGCTGGCGGTTTACCTTTAACGCGCAAATGTATGGTCGCACTATTTCTAGCATCTGAGTGCTTCGGGACAAGAGACGGTGGGGGTCATCTAAAGGAAAGTCTAGGGCTAAAACGATGTTGGAACCCGCCTTCTTTGCGGAGCGTTCCATTTTAAGTTGAAACGACAAATCGACGCCTCGTTAAGATAATAGATGGAAAGCATAATATCCTTTTTCTTCTCACCTTGTTCCGTCTATCGCGTTTAAGTGTTATCGCGTTGTTTGAGTTATTCTCTCTTCTCAGACCCCTATGGCTCCCTTCCTCCTTCGATGAGCTGGCTTCCACGGATTTTGTAATTTCTGACACGGAGTCGTGGTCCTTCGGCTTCAATCAAATTGCGCGTGCATGACATATTTTTGTATAAAAAATCCCGTGTTTACGAAGGTCTACTTGAGGTTGAACGAGGGATAAACGAATGTATACAAAGGTATCTGCAGAAGCGTTATCCCGTTGTGCGATATTAACCCAGTATTAACATGTGTGCGCATCAACCTTCACGGTAAAGGTACCTATCCAGCAAAAGAATGGAGGCGAAGACCAGTGACGAAGGATAAACCCAGAATCCTCATAGTGGACGACGATGAAAACATCCGCAAAACCCTAAGCGCCATTTTGCGGGGAAAGGGATACATCACGGACACCGCAAAAGACGGTCGAGAAGCCATCGAAAAGTCAAGGGCTAATTTCTTTAACCTGGCGCTGTTAAACATCAAGCTTCCAGACATGGAAGGCACAAAACTACTCAAGAAACTGCCCGAAATGGTGAAAATCATCGTCACCGGATACCCCACGCTAGAAAACGCCATCGAAGCCCTAAACCTCGGAGCCGACGCATACGTCATAAAGCCCGTCAGACCCGAGAAACTATTAGCGCTTATAAAAGAAAAACTAGAAGAACAGAGTCAAGCTGAGAAGATGACAGAATAGATCAAGACGCGAGCACTCAAAATAGAATAGCGCGCATTAGCATGTGCGCTTTTCCCGCTACTTAGCACCCTTCCTTCCCAGAGGTTCATTGTGGTGACAGCAGGCACTTAAATTACATGTTCCTTCCACTCGACTAGAACGGGATGCCACACGCGTTATAACATGGATAAGAACCAAGCTGGAAGAGGTTAGCTTTTATACTCCATCTCTTTAAGTAGGATTGAAGCTCACTTGCGGGGGTGGCAGAATGTCGGTATCTGCAGGTGTGCGGGAGGTTTTGGCGAGGAGAATCGCTGGAGAGATCATTCTTTCGAACAAGCCCGGCGCCACGATGAAAAAGTGGCGTCATTTGTTTGCCGTTTCCCAGACGAGGCTTTCCGAGAAGATGGCCCTCTCCCCCTCGGTCATCAGCGACTACGAAAGCGGGAGAAGGAAGAGCCCTGGAACGCGCTTTGTGAGGAGATTTGTTTGGGCTCTCCTCGCCATCGACGAGGAGAGAGACGGACGCTTCATTCGAGAATTCGAGCGCCTCACGACCTCGCCCACCAGCGCCATCCTGGATGTTAGGGAGTTTCCCCTACCTGTTCAGGTGGAACCCTTTTGCAGGGCGGTTTCAGGGGACATCGTGGCTTGCTCTGATGAAGCGAAAACGACGATTTGCGGTTATACGGTTATCGACTGCTCAAGGGCGATAGAAACCCTCTCAGGGTGGGAGCTCTTCCAAATCTTCGGAGCAACCACGGAGAGGGCCCTCATCTTCACGAACGTAACCCAAGGAAATTCTTCCATGATGGCTGTTCGAATCAGCCCGCTAAAGCCTCGAATCGTGGTCTTTCACGGTGCCCCACCCGACGAGTTAGCCATCAAACTGGCAAAACAAGACGGAATACCCCTCGTTCACTCAAAGGCACAGAGCTTTGATCAACTGATGAAATCGCTGAGAAAACTATACCGCATCGCGCTCCGAAGGAAACTGGGCATACCAATGCGCTTCCCGAAGGTACGTGAATAATGAAACAGGAAGGAACAGGATGATAAAGGTGGGGTGCTGTGGTTACCCAACCTCCATGAAGAAGTATTATGAAAGGCTTCGCCTCGTGGAGTTAAACACCACCTTTTATCAATATCCGAGGATGCCCACGGTGGTTAGATGGAGGGAAAAGGCTCCAGAGGATTTTGAGTTCACGGTGAAGGCCCATCAAGATATCAGCCACAAATTTAAGTTGCGGGGGGAACCAAGCGTTCAAGCCTTTGAGCGAATGAAGGAGATATGCAAGGCATTAAGAGCTCGAATACTGTTGGTTCAAACACCCGGATCCTTCAGACCAGACAAGCTCGAAGACGCCTATGAGTTCTTCAGCAAAATCGATCGCGGAGACCAAGCAATAGTTTGGGAAACCCGCGGCCCCTCCTGGGAGGAAACCGACGTGCGCGAAAAACTTGCCAAAGTGCTACAAGAATTAGACGTGTCCCACGTTACGGACCCCTTTCGAGGGATGCCAACCTATACGGGTAGCATAGCCTACTTTCGACTCCACGGGCTCGGAACCACGATGTACTATTACCAATACACTGACGAGGAATTGAAAAGACTCCATGAGCTGGTTAAATCGCTGCAGGAGCGGAAAGAGGTCTACGTGCTCTTCAACAACCTGTCTATGTTCGATGACGGCCTCCGATTCATGCACTATCTTGAAACCGGCTGTTTCCCAAGCCTCACCGGGGAGGTCGGATTGGAGTCTGTAAAGAGCGTGATGTCAAGAACCCGATATCCAGCCACCAAGAGCGTGCTCTTAAAGAAGCTTGGATGGAAGCTTGTGGAGGTGGAGGAAGGAAAGCAGGTTAGGCTCGACGGGTTGTTGAGGGACATGCCTTCCAAAACGTATAAAGATGTGGAAGAGGTGTTGCGGGAGATAAGACTTTGAGAATAGCCCTTCGTGGGCTTCCCCGGATACGAGGGATTTCTTTTAAGCTCCTTTTTGTGTGCCTCACATAATTACATTCATCTATTAATTTGGCAACAGTGTAGTTATCTGCCATAGAAGAGATTTGTGCAGATACAGATCACGACTCCTCCTCTGCGTTTACTTTAATTATTTGGGGAACTTGTCCCGCCTTCCCAACGATTCCTTTGTACAGAATAAGCACTCCTCGAACTCCCTCTATAGACAGAGCTTCATTGATTCCCCGTTCAATTGCCCCTCGACAATCGTCGCCTTTAATCAGATTTCCAACGGCTGTGGCCACGGCATCAGCTGTTCCAGCATTTACAGCGAAAACCGTTACCGCCTCCGCCTCGCCAAAACTTAACGCATGGCTAAATAAGCCTGAACTCGTGGCAACACCTACCGGAAATTCCTTCAACCTGAAGCCAATTTGTTTTGAAAGCGGAGAATTGCCTGCTAAGAGGGCAATGTCAATGGGTCTATTCGAAACAGCGGAAACTTCACCCCCATCTTCGACAACCGCTACTTTGCTGCCGGTAAGGGTCATATATTTAACGGCTAAGTCCGCTAACACCCCGGCTACAGCAGCCATAGGTCCCACCTTCGCCTTTTCCGATGCCTCAGCCATCAACCTGACTATTAAGGGTCCATCTCTGACCGGAACTGGTTCAAGAGAATAAAGGAATCTTGGATGATTACTGATGTATTTCTCAAGCTCCTTTCTATGGTATTTAATCGATGATATCGCCTTATTGATGACGCCTTCTTTATCTGAGAGTATGGCGCAGTTTGTCTCTTTAAACCGGAAAATCTGTTTAAACAGGTTTTTGCCCCCATTTTAGACTGAACCCTGCTGCTCAACCAGTCTAATGGCTCTGGCTGGACACGCGTCAACGCATGTGCCGCAAGGACTTCCAATGCATTTTTCTTGGTCGAAAACTACCGAGAAGTCCTCTTTGAATGAGATAGCGTTTACCGGACAGAGGGAGAGGCAAGCGCCACAGTCAAAGCATCTTTCGCTGTCCACCTCGATGAGCTTTGGGAATGTAACGATCACGCCCCTTTCGCGAAAGGCCTGAGCCACCTTCTCAACTTGGGTTGAAGGCACCTCTGCGAGGATTTCTCCACCCTGAGAATCGATGTGGGCGGCTACTATGCTTATTGGAATCCCGTGTTCAAGGATTACCTGTGCCGTTATGGGCTTTTCAACAAGTTCCTCTGAGAATCTGAGGAGAATTCTAACCATGGTCTTCACCTTCCCAGAAGCTTGGAGATGTCCTCGGAGGTTATGATTCCCAGAACCCTTTTGTTGTGGTCGATCACTGGCAAAGCTGATATTTGATGCTGAGCCATCTTTCTTGAGGCTGCTTCCAGCGGCTCGTCGGGTGTCGTGGTCACAACCTTTCTCACAATTATTTCAGAGAGTTTCTTTTTACCCTCTGCCACTGCTTTGGTGATGTCCCATGACGTCACTATTCCTCTGAGCTTTCCTTCATCGTCGGCTACCACTACGTGATTAACCGAGCGGCTTATGATTCTTTCAGCCACCGCCTTTATTTCGTCGCCTTCCGCGCAGGTAACAGCTGTGTGCATCACGCTGTTGACGAAGGGTATTTCCTCGGTTTGTTTCATCGGTTTGAAGGTGGTGTCTGTTGGAAGGCGTTCAGCAGGGCTAGACAAATAGAAGAGCGAGTTTTCAATCCAAGATTTTAGGGTTTCCGCAATTATCCTAGCCTTTTTCAAGCTTGAAAGGGGGCTAACCCTAACTTTTCTCTCGTTGATGGTTATGGTGCCAGACTTCAAATCCCTGTAATTTACCTTTCCCAGTTTTGGGCGTCCTCTGCGCGGAACACCGTAGTCAACAATATCTGTGAGGATTTCTTCGTCCAGTATAGCCGTCTTTTTGGCTAATCCCTCGTTCAGTATTGGAATGGGTATGCCGATGCCAACGTAGAGGGTTGTGCCATACTTGGTGAAGGATGCTCCGCGAATGAATTCCGGGTCCATTTTTTTGCAGTCTCCCCGAACCATGAGGGTTCCGAAACGGTTTCTTGGGTCGTGTTGAGTTCCCTCACCTATCACGTAGCCTTGGGCTCCACCCAAGAAGATGCGGGTTCCAATGCCTATGGTTTCGTAGTCTGGGTCGTTCATTAGGGGATTTAGGGCTCCGGAACCTGAGAAGGTTGCGTTTCTAAACCTAGGCAAGAGCTTGCCCATGTATGTATAGAGGGTTTCGTCGCGGCTGTTTGTTGCGCAGGCGTAGCGTTGGTAACAGTTACGGAAATTCAACAGATAAAACTGGTTCAAATCATCTCTTGTGAGCGTTGTCCTAAGCTTGGTTCTGGGGTAACAGTCTGTTCCATACGCGCTAGCCCTAACCTCAACCTCCTTACCTCTAATCAAGTCCTCTATCACGTGGCCTCCGCCGTACTCGAAGGGCTTCGTTTCAGACATTATTGTTGCACCGATGTAGAGGTCTACAGCCGCGCCTGGATGGCAAACTTCGATGTCGTTTATCCATGCCCTGTGAATTTTGATGGGCGGGTCCGAGTGTCCAAGGTTTATAATGGCTCCAGAAGAGCACATTGCCCCGAAGGTTCCTGATGTAACGATGTCAACCTCTTTGTATGCAACCTCTATGCCGCTGCTTTCCACAAGCTTTTTCATTTCTTCGGCGGTTAAAACTTGAACGTCTCCCTTCCTTATTTTTTCGTTAATCTCGGCTATTGTTCTCTTCTTAGCCAGATTTCCCTTTTTTCTGAGCGCCGATACCTCCTAAACGTTTTGTAGCTTATCATTAAATTCTAACTTTAATATTTTTTTGAAACTTTTATTCCAAAAAGAATTTAAGGCTGTCAGACCAACTTCATGGCATGTTGCCTCCGCTTGAAGAGATTGCTAAAAAAAGAAGAATGCTGAACTTGACTCAGAAACAGCTGGCTAGGTTGGCAAGTGTTAGTCAGTCCTTGATCGCGAAATTGGAATCGAGAAAAATTGACCCCTCCTATACTAAGGTTAAGGCCATATTCGACGCCCTTGAACGTTTGGAGATGAAAACCGAGGTCCGTGCCGAGGACGTACTACACGACAAAGTTGTTGGCGTTCAAAAGAGTGACGCGGTTTCCAAAGCTGTGCGTTTAATGACGGAACACGGCTATTCTCAGCTCCCAGTCTTTGATGGAGAACACCCTGTCGGCAGCATCTCGGAAAAGACAATGTTGAGTCAAGTTTTGGCCGGTGAAGACCTAACCCACGTTTCCACGCTTCCCGTTGGGGATATCATGGACGAAGCCTTTCCACAAGTTGGAGAAGATGCTCCACTTTCTTTGATTTCAGGTCTCCTGCAGGTTTATCCCGCTGTCTTAATATCTAAGAAGGGTATAGTGGTAGGCATTGTGACGAAGGCAGATTTGCTAAAGATGCTCCTATAGTTCAACCAGCTAGAACCGTAGAGGCGTTTATATTGGCCATCGCAGCGAAGTCAAAGAACTTATGAAAGGATCGATAATTTTTTATTGAACCCCAGTATTTTAAGTGAAGCAAAATCGAGGAAACGGTTGTATGATCATCGTTCAGATGTCTGACCTGCACTGCACGGGTGTGCCCATATTTCTCAGCGATAAGTTGACTGCGGCGGTGAATGAGATTAACGAGCTACACCCGGATCTTGTGGTCATTGCCGGAGACCTCACCGAGAACGGGTTTAGAACCGAGTTTGAGGAGGCAAAGAGATTTATTGATCAAATTGAGTGCCGCCAGAAAATCGTAACCATGGGCAATCACGACTCGAGGTACACGGGCTTTATGCTCTTTGAAGGGTTTTTTGGATCTGCCTCAGGGATTCTTGAAACCCAAGCGTATCGAGTGGTTTGTGTGAACACGGCTAGACCTGATAGGGATGAGGGAAGGGTTGGGAAGGATCAGATTCAATTCATCAAAGAAAGCCTAGTGAAGGACAAATTCAACATTCTCGTTATGCATCATCACTTGATTCCGGTTCCTGACACCGGCCTCGAGTTAGCTATAGTGGAAGATGCGGGTGATGTCCTGAAAATGCTTTCAAGGGTGAGCCCCGATCTTGTCTTGAGCGGTCATCGACACCGTCCCTGGTCTTGGAGACTCAATGACATCAACTTCCTCTTCTCAGGGGCTGTATCCACTATTAGGCTACGAGGATTCTTTGAAAACTCCTACAACGTCCTCAAAATCGAGAATGGCCACATACAATCCAGGTTGAAAATCGTCGAGGGCTCCTTCATAGACTTTAACAAACTAACATAAAACGTATCCAACTAAAAACTTTTAGACACTTTGTGGGAACAATGAATTACCATAAAAGAAAGGATATTCTTTACACTCAAAAAGTTCTTAGGGATAAGAAAATACAAACAACCTTAATCTATACTCACTTAGTAAACTTTGAAAGTGATGAGTGGACTCATGGGGTGGCAATCACAGTAGAGGAAGCATGTAAACTCATAGACAGTGGTTTTGAATTTGTATGTGACTTTAAGGGTAAGAAAATCTTTAGGAAAAGAAAGTAGTTTACGACAGAGATGAGGGAGTATACCCTTCGTAAAATCCCCTTTTTTCTATTTTGTTAAACAAAAAATTTTTCCTTTTGTTAAACAAATGTGCCCTTTTTCAAAAAATATCACATATTGATTTATATGAGATTAAACGGAAAACTGTTTTCTGTAATTGTAGATAGCACTGAGGGAATATCCTAGTGTCTCAGCAATTTCTTTAGGACCTCAAAAGTCACAAGAAAACCAAAGCATTCCTCAAAAAACATTGATCCTTCCTGAGAATGCTTTGGCAGCAGCGGTGAGGGTTTCCTCTGCCTCTTGTTCGGAGGCGATTCCGAGCGCAACCACGTCTATGCATCCGAACCGAGCCACGTAGGCTAGTGCGTCTTGCGGAGGAAGATAACCGGCAGCCAAGATTTTTTTCCCAATAACGGGTTTGTTGACTCGCTTGATAGCCTCCGCAACCTTTGGGGGATTTGCATCCATGAACATGCCCAACCGATTAAAAGGGAGCATGAGAAGGTCGACGTCTACCTCGCTTTCAAGGAGCCAGTTTAACGTGGAGAGAGGCCCGTGAGTGACCAGACCCGCAAGGACATTCGCGGCATGTACCCTGTTCAGTAGCTCCGAAATCCTTCGCAAGTCTCTCTTGTCCGTGATTTCTCCATGCAAAAGCATGGCAACCGTGTTGAACTCCTGAAAATTGCGGATGTCCCTCAAGGGGTCGTTCGGACCCACTGTTCCCACTATCGTCAGCCTCTCCTTCAGCTCCCTCTCCACCGCCTTCAACGCCCCAAAAATTGGACGAAAGGGGAGGGCTTGGACCCCCATGACCCCAAGGTCCACCGCCTTATAAATGATCTTCACAATGTTTTTTGGGTTCTCGTAAAAGTAATTGCGATAAAAGGCGGCTCTCCTCCCAAACTGACCTGCCCCGATGAAGGGAGACGTGCCAAGGAGAATCCTCGGAATTTTTGCCTTTCCTATTTGAAATTGAAGCTGTGAGACTAAGCCCCTAGGCGCGATTCTAGGTTTAACAAGCAAGGAACAGTCCTCATGTTAATGTGCTCAGCGTTTAATTTAAGGTTCTACGCCCAACAACTGTTTAACGAGTAGGGTAGGGCTTGTTAGATGCGCTCTTTAAGGAGGACTTTTGTGGTTTCATAGATATAGGAGAAAACGGCTACGCAAGTTATTCCAACCGCAAACACATACTCTCTGGATAAGGCGGCTGGCCTGAAAATGGTCAACTCCAAGGCGAGAGCCAAGACGAAGAAAACAGAATAGAAGAAGTATCTGGGAATGAGCGTTCTTCTAAACCTAATTAAGTTTTTGAGGAAAACTCTATCCACGACGTACCCCTCCATGGCCTGTTTTAGCAAACCCGCCTCCTCCAATTTCTTTAAATGGTACGATGCCAACGTCGGACTACTCAGTTTCAGTCCTCTCTGAACCTCCCGTATTCCAGTCGGGGCTCCCTTCTTTAATACGAACTTGTAAACCTTCAAGGTTAACCCTTTTAACACTTCTTCAGCTTCATTTGAGGACATTTTCGTCTCTATTTAGTTTGTATTGACCGTATTTTTAGTTGTCGATGTACAAATCTCTTGTACAGCTGTACAAAAGCTTAGAATTAAATATGCGTTTCCTTTTAAACAAACCTTTGGTGAAGTCATTGAGCGAGCACAGAAGGGGGATCATCCTTGCAGTCATTCTCGCTGTTGTGATCGTCGCCGCCATAGGCGGCGCAAGTTACTATCTCACTAGCATCTCTAAACCGTCTCCAACACCAACTTTAGTGCCGACACCGGCGCCAACGCCAACATTTACGCCAAGCCCTGCCATTCCCCCAAAGGTTCCATCACTACCCTTTGAGTTCGAGTCAAACCTCGCTTCGTCGGTAGGTTTCAATGTCACGAAGGGTGATTTAATGGGTGAGGAAGCTTCCCTTCTAGTGTTATCCCCGGGTGGTTCAGGCTCCGTTCCATACGTCCTCACTTCGTATAGCGGCGAAGATGTTAACGTATCCCTTAGCATAAAGGTTAACCCCGTCTTCTTTCAGGGAGCCGCTGCAACCATGGAAGGGATCAAACTATCGTTCTCCCTTTCAACGCTGATACTCAAGGCTGGTGAGGTGAGGGACGTGATCCTAGCAGTTGAGGTTGAACCGAATGCGACGACAGGGCTCTTCATAGTGGACACATACGCTATCACAGGGAGCCTTACCTATGGAGCAGGAGGCTTCTTCCTCCTCATCTCACCGTACGTCCCTTCATATACCTTCTGGGTCTACGAAGCCAGGGGGTTGGAAACACCAGAGCCCACACCAGCACCCACACCGAGCCCAACAGCCACTTCAGCCCCTACACCGACCTATATTCCTGGTGAAACTCCAAGCATCAGGCTTCGGACCGGAGGCGAGGTATACGTGATGTTTGTCGTAGAAACTTACTCAGGGGAGCAGACGATGCCCATCGAGGTGAACATATCCTACAACTCAAGTCCCCCCGGAACCCTGCCCCCAGGGATGAGCGTCGAGTTTCTGTCTGATCCCCTGGATGTGGTGTCAGGAGTAAGGGATAGAATCTTTATCACGAGTTTAAAGGCAAACTCAGACGCATCAGAGGGCACCTATAGAATGTTCATGAAGGGTAGCGTAGGCTCACTTAAGTTTGGAAGGGAGTTTTACCTCACGGTGGTGATTCTTGAATAGAATAAAATCCCTTTCAGCGTTCTGGCACTTAATGGAGTAGTGGTATAAATTTGGTGAAGGTGATGAGCGAGTACAAAAGCGAGATGGTCATAGCAGTTATTTTGGCTGTAATACTCGTTGCTTCCCTAGCGCTTGTAAGTAGTTACTTTTTCCAGCAAACTCAACCGCCAATTCCTACGCCTACTCCGACTCCTACACTAACGCCTTCGCCAACACCAACACCGACGCCGATACCTGCACCGAGTCCTGCACCTCCGCCGCCCTTCACCGTGGTGGCCGACTACTCATCGGCCGAAGGCTTCGACGTCAGCCTCGGGAGTTTGCCGGGCGAGTTTAACATAACGATACTTCGGCTACCTGCCGGTGGGTCGGGCACCGTCCCCATCACTTTATCTTCTACCAGCGATGAGGATCTCACGGTATCCTTGAGTATAGAGCCCATCTACGGGCTTGCGTCCCCTGAGGATGGTGGAGTAAGTTTCATCTTCACCCCCAACCCCGTGGCCCTCAAGGCCGGGCAATGGGCATACTCAACCCTGAAGGTTCAAGTGGTCGCAGATGCGCCTACGGCCCTCTACAGTATGCCCCTACGCGGAAAGGTGGGGGATTTGCTCTCCTATGCCAGAGGCTTCTACCTCCTCGTCTCGCCATACAGCCCCTCCTACACCTTCATTATCCACGCACTCCCAGAAACCCCCGAAATCACACCAGCACCAACGCCTACCCCCACACCGGGCGCCACGCCCACCCTGCCTACCCCTTCTCCTACCCCTATGCCCACGCCGACCCCGAGGAGGGGACCAACCTACACGCCTGAGACCCCCAAGATCGAGATACAACTAGGCAAAACGGTGCACATCATGTTCATCATCACCACACCCACCGAGGACCCAAGCCTATCCATATCGATAAGCCTCGGCGCCGTCGGGCCCTTACCCCCGGGGATATCGTGGGTGGTCATCCCAGACCCGCTTGAGGTGGTCCCACACCCCACCTACAGGGTTTACATCATGAGCCTGACGGCCAGTCCAGACGCGCTTGAAGGTACCTATAACGTGTTTGGATGGGGCAACGTGGACTCCTATCGGCTTGAGAGCGCCTTCTACCTCACGGTGAAAGGCTCTTAAAATCCCTTTAACACGGCAGAGAGGTGAATCTTTACTTTAAGATCTGATTCAGCTCGTCCCAAGCACTGGACCAACCAAAGTTTGATGTACCCTCTCCACGCGATCTATAGGGTGAAAACCATTTCCTCCACCTAACAATTAACAAGACCTGTGGTTATCTACGTCTCTCTAGTTCAAGCCTTAAAAGCCGAAAATCATTCTCAAGCTGGTCTCTATACCTTACGTTATACAGTGCGGCTGCCGGGTGATACGTAGGAATTACAAAAACCCTAAAACCAAGAAGCTCCGCCTCGTACACTTTCCCACGAAGCTCGGTGATGCCCCCAGCCTCGAAGCCCGGCTTGGCAAGGAAGTGGGAGGCTGAGTGTCTACCAAGGGCCACAATAAACTTAGGCTTAATGATCTCAATTTGACGATCCAAATACGGGGTGCAAGCTCTCACTTCAATCGGGAGTGGGTCACGGTTTTCCGGAGGGCGGCACTTCAACAAGTTGGCAATATACACTTCGCCTCGGGAGAGCCCAATCTTTGAAAGCATCTCGTCGAGAAGCTTGCCTGCCGCACCCACGAAGGGTCTGCCCTTCACGTCTTCCCAGTAGCCGGGGGCCTCACCAATAAACATCACAGCGGCATTGAGGCTTCCCTCACCGGGAACAGGGTTTCGGCGAAGTCTTCCCAACTCACACTTGCGGCAGGTCTTGACCTCGGCCGCCAGGGCGTCCATGCGATCCTGTTTAGACATTGTCGACTAACCACTCAATTATACGGTCTCACGTTTACTGTAATGCGAACGGAAACATATAATTATGACAGCTATAACAGAGTTATGAAGGCGCGGTTCTTCTAAGGGGGTTCCGTTATGTTTGAAAGCGTTGAGGAGTTGATTAGGGCTCACGAAGGAATCGAAAGGGAGGTTTACCTAGATCTAGAGAACTCTAGCCCTGTACCGGTGGAGGTAGTTGAGGCAATGATCCCATACTTCTCCGAGAGGGCTTACGGCAATCCAACATTAACTCACAAACCAGGCTGGATGGCCTACGAAACGATTCAGAAAGCCTCTCAACAAGTGGCTCGATACATCGGGGCTGCCTCAGGTGAAGAGATAAACTTTGCCCCTGGAGAAACCGAATCAAACAACCTAGCCTTGATCGGTACAGCACTAGCGAACAAAAAGAAAGGCAATAAGATAGTGATTTCAGAAATAGAGCCCTTAAGCATAGATTTTTCGTCCAAGATACTCGAAAAGTACGGCTTCAAGGTTAACAAGGTTCCAGTCGATGGGGAAGGTTTCGTGAACCTAGAGAAACTTTCCGGCATCGTTGATAAAGAAACTATTCTCGTCAGTATGATGCTAGTCAACCATGAAATTGGAACGATCGAGCCGATAAGAGAAGCCGCCGAAATAGTTAAGGGGAAGAATCCCGAGGGGTTGTTTCACACCGACGCGTCAGACGCCTATGGAAAGATTCCTATAAACGTCAAAGAGCTGGGAGTTGACTTAATGACCCTAAGCAGCTACAAAATCCTCGGTCCGAGAGGCGTTGGAGCCCTCTACGTTAAAGAAGGAGTGAAGATCGAAAGAATCTTAGAAGGACAGCTCGGAACGCAAAGGCTCTGGCCTGGCATAGAAAACACGCCCTTAGTGATAGGTTTCTTGAAGGCATCGAAACTTGCATTGGAAAACCTTGAAGAGAATGTTTCACATATGAGGAGGCTTAGGGACAGGCTGATGAGTGGAATCCTAGGGGGAACACCTGAAGCTCTTTTAAATGGACCGAGGGGAGACAAGCGGGCTCCGGATAACGTAAACATCAGTTTCCTACACTGTGAGGGCGAGTCCTTAACGATCGAATTAAGCCTGAGGGGTGTTTACGTTTCAAGTGGAAGCGCATGCACCAGAAGGATTCTGCAGCCGAGTCACGTTTTGACAGCCATAGGGAGGAAGTTTGAGGAGGCGCATGGAAGCGTCTTGATGAAGGTGACAAGATACCACACGGACGAGGACATCGCATACGTTTTAAAGGTGTTTCCAGAGGCGGTTGAGAGACTGAGAGCAATAAGCCCAACCAAGGGAGGTGTTAGCTGAGGTGTCAAGGTCTGCATTACCCTACAGTTCGAAGGTGCTGGAGCTTTTTAGGAACCCAAAGAACCTCGGTAGAATGGAAGACGCAACGGTTTCAGCCGTGGCGGGAAGCCCAGCCTGCGGAGACATGATAGCCTTCTACCTAAAGATAAACAAGGATGAGGTAATCGAGAAAGCAACCTTCGAAAGCTACGGGTGCGCAGCCAACATCGCAACTTCAAGCATCACCACCGAGATGATTAAGGGCAAGAAGATAGAGGATGCTTGGAAGATCTCTTGGAAGGAAATCGCGGACGAGGTCGGTGGCCTACCTACCGTGAAGTTTCACTGCGGAATTCTATCCGTCGGTGCACTCAGAAGGGCGATCAGAGAATATTACAAAAAGAAGGGTGAAAAACCAAGTTGGCTATCCGAAAAACTAACGTTTGAGGAGAAACACGCTTTAAAAGAGGAGGAGTTGGCTAAAGCTCTCTCGAAGAAGATCGGAGGAATGTAAAAGACATCGCGTGAGGGAGCAGATTGCTGGAAGAATACGTAAGCAGAATCGAGGAGGCTTGCGGAGAGGAGAGGGATTTCGTCGTTATCCTGAAGTATGCTAAAAGAGAAGAGGCTATGAGGAAAGTTCTTGAAAAATGCGCCATTGAACGCACGCTTTCAGGGGTTCTAACAAAGGGCAGATACAAGGGCAAAGAAATCAGCGTTTTCAGAACCGGAAAACTCATTCTTAAGGGATTAAAGGAAAGAAAAGAGGCGGAAGAAATCCTAGAAGAGCTACTCACTTAGTTCTTCCATCAGTCTTTTGCATAACTCAAAGGTTTTCCCGGCTCTTCTTACGGCATCTTTCGCGTCCCCTTCACCTATGATGTCTTCTGGTGATAGGAAGACTTCCTCTCCGCCGTACAGGCTCGGCTCCCTTTTCTTCACGAGGATTTTAGAGGATTCGGATAGAAAGTTGGTTTCTGCCTGAAACCATTCGGGAAACCTTTGCTTAGACTCGACTAGGACATCGGAGACATCGTGAATTTTTGGATATTCTATGCCCACAGCCTTCAAAACGGCTTTCAAAGATAGCTCAACGCATTCTTGACTTAACCGAACCGCGTAGGGATGGTTCCTCTCTGCATAGGCTTCTTCGGCATTCTTAAGCCTCGCCTTGGCTTGGCGCATGTAGGACTCGGCGAGTTTGATGAGCCTCAAAGGGGTATCTCCTCTCCAAACTTGTAGTCTGGTTTAAGGTCCCAGTACCAGCTCTCCTTGGTAATAAAAACCCTTTTCACTCCCAGCCTCAGCAATTTTGCCTTAAAATCGGTTAAGACCCTCTCCAAAAAGCGGTTTTTGTCATAAAGAATGACGGCTTCTTCGGTTAGGTCTAAGAAAAGTAGGGGAACCCTTTCGGCTTCCTCTTCTCGCAAGGGGTAGAAACTCAAGCTCGTGTAAACATCACGCTTCCTCAACCAAGCCAACTCTTCTCTGAGCCTTTCCTCAACCCCAAGTAACCTTTCAATTCTTGAACCAAGACTGCCAACGAAATCATCCGACACAATTAAAATGTCTACGTCGCTGTTCTCTTTTGCGGCTCCTCTGGCAACGGTCCCATAAACGGCGAAGGATGACAAATTAAAGGACTTGAACGTTAAACGAAAAGCGTCGCACACCAGTTTCACGTATCTCTCTTGAGGAATTTTATCCAAGTTTTGTATGGTGTTGGAGGCCAACAGGATAAAGTTTTGTGGATCTAAAAGCCTATACGACCTCGGCCTCCCCTCAAAAATCAACAAGATTCTGCACGAATGAAGCTTGCTAAAGGCTACAGCTAACTTGTTTTCATTAAACGATAGAAAATCTCTAGCCTCTCGAAAGTTGAAAAGTTCGCCCTCAAATCTCGTGTAAAGCCTAGAGTAGATCTCGCCCAGCCACGATGGAATCCACACATCACATCACTAACATTAACAAATAGTTAAGGTTAACAAATAGTTAAGTTTTACCCCTTTATCCAAACAGCCCTTATGATCTTCGAAGAGAGCTTGCCAACAGAGCAACTAGATGGAGTAATCAAGAAAGCGGCAAGGTGTAGTTTATATTTGGTTTAACTAGCCTAGTAAACGAGGCTGGCGCGGTAACAACATAATCCCCTTGCTTAATGTCCAAAGCAAGAAGCGAAAGCTGCAAAGTAGAGGCCTGAGAACTCGTAGAAATGGCATATTTGACCCCGCAATATTTAGCAAACTCTTCCTCAAACCTGAAAGCGCTCTTCCCTAACACTAACCTCTCACCCGCAGAGCGTCCAATGCCGCATCCTCGTCTCCTATCAAAAAGCAGCCTCGCCAACGAAATCTTCGCACCAAAACCCTACAGAACGCTTCTTCACATTTTAATCATTTTCGGATATAAGACAAGTGGGTATATTTATAAAGATTTATATGGGTTCAATGGATTAGTATATGTGGGTGACGAAATATGGGAAAAACTAGGATAGATGAGAGGGGTAGAATCCTGATTCCTTCACAAGAGAGGGAGAGCCTCCGCCTCAAACCTGGAGCGGAATTCGAGTTAATAGAGGAAAAGGGGATGCTGCTATTGAAGCCCATAATCCCAAAACCCCTCCAAGTGCAATCCAAGAAGCAAGATTGGGGTAAAGATGCCTTTTTAGATGCGGGGGAGGCGACCTTTGGTGACTAAGGAGAAGAGGGTCTTAGACGTTAACGTATTGGCAATATTCTTGGTAAGCGATCATCCCGGAAATGAACACGTGTCTCCACTAGTTGAGGAGGGATTGAGGGGGGCTTACACGCCCCTAATTATGGACATCCTCCCAATCAGGGCGTATTGGATAATGACCGAAAAATGGGGATGCGACAAGGAAGAGACCGCAAAGGCAGTTAAGCACTTCATAGAAGAATACGACCGACCATACTACTATTGCCTTCAAAAACAAACTATAACCAGAAGCTTCGAGCTCGCTGAAAAGCTGAACCACGATGTATACGATTGCGTATACCTAGCGGCAGCCCTACAAGAAAAAGCATCCGCCATCGTAACCACAGACACAGACTTCCAAAAACTCTGCAAACAAGCAAGCCTTGAATACGTAAACCCCATCCCAACAGAAGTGCTAAAACGCTTCAAAGAATTCTAACAGAGGCTCTGCCCAGACCCAATGGGAATCATACCTTTCTGAAAAAGTAGGTGAGGGGCCGTAACACCCTCCTCATCACAAAGGACCAAGCCCCTAACCTGCTGGAGCTCAACTCAAACACCAACGACGCCCAAACGCGCGTGGTCATCTAGTATGTTCAGCCAAATCCCAACGAAGCGGTCGTGAAACTGGAAACTTCGCAATGTTACAATCCCACGTTAAGGGGGATTTAGTTAAACAGCTAGGGATTCAGCTATTTCCCTTACAGCTGATGTTAGCTTCTCGATTTCTTCTTTTGTGTTGTAGAAGTAGGTGGAGGCTCGGACGCTTCCAGGCTTGTGGAGGATGCTTTTTGTGAGGGGAAGGGCGCAGTGGTGCCCTGAGCGTACCATGATGTTTGCTGAAACGTCTAGGGCTAGCGCCACGTCGTGGGGGTTTAAGTCGCCGACGTTAAAGGACGTGATGCCGACTTTGTGCTCGGGTGCGGGACCGTAAACTTCAACCTTCTGGATTTCTCTTAATCCCTCGTACATTTGTTTTGTGAGCCCCTCCTCGTGCCTCTCAATGTTTTCCATTCCGATCCTGTTTAGATAGTCCACTGCCGCCCCTAGTCCAATAACTTCTGCGATGGCTGGGGTTCCCGCCTCAAAGCGCGCGGCTCCCTTCTCGAGTTCGTAATAGTCGAGACCCACGTCTGCTATGGTTCCACCACCGATGCCTAGGGGTTCAAGTTCCTCGATCAGTTCCTCTCGAACATAGAGGGCACCAGAACCTGTTGGAGCGCACATCTTATGGCCTGAGAAGGCGAGGAAATCGCATCCAATGTTTTGTACGTCCACTTTCATGTGCGGGACTGATTGGGCGGCGTCGAAGAGGGTGTAGGCTCCATGTTCATGTGCTATTTTGGTTATCTCTCTGACTGGAGTGATAGCCCCTAAGACGTTTGAAACGTGGGTCACGGCCACTAACTTCGTTTTGTCATCGACGACCTTTTCGAAGTCCGCTGGGTCCAGAAGCCCGTGCACAACTGGTTTGCGGGGCTTAACGATTTCAACGTCTACTCCACACCGGTTCTTCACTCGAAGCCAAACAATGAAGTTGGAATGGTGCTCAATGAGAGAAGTGACGATCTTGTCTCCTTTCTTCCAGCTCAAGCCGCTTGCAACGATGTTTATTCCCTCAGTGGTGTTTCGGGTCATGATGATTTCTGCTTCAGGCTTTGCATTGATGAAGTCCGCCACCTTGGCGTGGGCTCGCTCATACTCCTCGCTCGCCCTTTGAGAAAGGCGGTGGACACCCCGCTCCACGTTGGCTCGGTATTGGCGATAAAACTCCAGCATCTTCTGAAGCACCGGCTCTGGGGTTAAGCTACTCGCGGTGTTGTCTAAGTAGATCACGCCGGTTTCTAAGATCGGAAAATCTTTTCTCACTTCCTCCACGTTAAACATCAACAACGCTCCCAAACGTTTTCACACGAACACGTGAACTAAGCATAACACTGCTATAAATTTTTCCTGTGAAAACATTCACCATTCCCCCTGTGACTTTCTGAATATTACAAAATTGAGGCAAACCTTTAACCAAAATCATGCGAAAGCAAATTTTTATTGGGCTTCATGTTGGGGGAGGCACTAAAAAGTTTATCACAAAAATGGGAAGATCTATGGGAAACAGTTATACTAGCATCAACAAGTTTAAATAATTGGGTATGCGGGTTAGAAAGGTCGTCGGTGTTGAGCAGGTGAAGAAACTGAAAGACTGTGCAAGATAATCGTCTTTTCAACGAATTATAAAAACTGATAAGCCACATTTTAGGTTATATAACATGAGGCTCTGATGGTGTCCATCAGCGGCAGGATACGGGGAATTAAAGCGGCGGTAAAGGATTTTCTTATGGGCGCCACCGTGTACGACATGATTCAGGATTTGAAGGAAAGAAGGCTTTGCGCCGAGTATATGCTTATGTTAGTGGTTGTTGGCGATATGCTTGGATATTCGGTTTCTTCATATTATCGGCTTAGGCTGCTTCCATACTGGATGCCTCGACTAGAGGCTTGGAGGCATTTTCTTCTTAGGGAAAGAGACATAACAGAAAAGTTGAGATAGGTCAATGAAAAACAGAAATATTTAAACCACATGAATCGTTTGCATGTGTTTAGGTGAATCACAATGACTAAGGAGGAAAAAGGGGAAGAGAAGAAGGAAAGTGAGGTAAAGAAGGCGGTTAAGGGTTTGGTTTATGGCATGGCTATGCACGGCATGGTCTCCTATGCTTTAAAGACCAGAATGCATCTTGAGAACCTCTTCATGCTGATCACGATGGGCGACATGCTCGGCGTGCCGGTTCTACCGCCCTATTATTGTTTGAGACTGTTGCCATACGCCGTGCCCCATGTAAAGACGTGGAAAAGGACACTGCTAAGGGAACGAGACGTTACAGACACTATCTTCGCCTAATGGGGCGTGACAACTTGTCAGTACCCATGTCTATCCAGGAATATTTGCGCTCTAACCCAACTGTTAAGTATGTTTTGTTTGGTGGGAAGGGAGGTCTCGGGAAAACCACTCTTTCTGCCGCGACTGCTTATTGGCTGGCAAAGCAGGGTAAGAGGGTAGTAGTATTTTCCACAGATCCCCAAGCCAGCCTCACCGACATCTTTGAGAGGAGCATTTTTGGTAAGGGAGAGGTTGAGATGGCTTCAAACCTTTTCGCTTTGGAAATTGATGCTGACAGAAGAATATCGATGTATCAAGAGGAGGTTCGACAGAAGATTGAGAAGATGTATGGAGAGGTGCCAAAGGAGGTAGATGACTATATCAAATCCTGTGCGGCGGAGCCGGCGATGGCTGAGTCCGCCACCTTCGATGCCATGGTGGAACTGATGACTAGCGGGGCATACGATTACTACATATTTGACATGATGCCGCATGGTCACGCCATCCGGTTTCTGGGTATGGCGGAAATCCTTGATGCGTGGGTGGAGAAAATCGTCGAAACTAGGAGAAAAGCCGATGAATACGGTGATGTGGCTTCGGTTCTCAGCGGTAAAGGGGGGCTTGCTCAAGAGGATAAGATTCTAGAGGAGTTGGAGTTCATACGATCTCGATTGGACTTTGTGAGCACCATGATGAGGGATAGGGAGCACACGGCCTTCTTTTACGTTCTCATACCAGAGCTCATGCCAATACTGGATACAAGAAAAGCCTTAGAGATGTTCAAGGCGTTCAATATACCATTGAGCGGAGTTTTAGTAAACCAGGTTTATCCAGTTGAGTTGGCAAAGCAACCAAATGTTCCTCCCTTCCTGAAGAATAAGATATCGATGCAGCAAAAATATCTGAAAACCATAGAAAAGGAATTTGGGCTATTGATTCGAGGAATTGTTCCCATGTTTGATCGAGAACCAAAGGGATTGGATATGATATCTAGAGTGGCTGAAACTCTGTTTGAATGAGAGGATGTTCATGAGTCTAAGCTTTGACCAATTTATCGCTTCAAAGCCCAACTTGAGGTACTTCTTCTTTGGTGGAAAGGGCGGGGTTGGCAAGACCATTGTTGCAGCTGGTGCCGCCTATTATCTGGCAGAGAATTTGGGGAAGAAGACGCTGATTTCATCAACCAATCCTGTTCATAGCTTGTCAGGTGCCTTTGGACAGGACATTTGGGGCAAGGGTATACAAAAAATCGGGGGTGCCACGAATCTCTACGCTGTTGAGATCGATATCTCGGACACCATCAAAAAATACAAACAGGAAATACGAGACAAGATTCTCACATTTCTGAAGTATGCCGACATTCCATTAGATCCAGAACCATTCGTTGACATCGCAACTACTAATCCGGCTTTCGAAGAGTCCGCCATGTTTGACGACATGATCAACCTCATATTGAAGGGCGAATTTGATGCTTATGTGTTTGATACGGCGCCGGTTGCGCACACTTACCGTCTGCTGGGGATGTCGAAGGTTTACGACCTTTGGTTACGCAAGATGGTCGAAAGTCGCAAGGAAGCATTATCGCTTCGCGTCAAGCTTTCATTTCGGAAGGAGAAAATGGCAGAGGAACTTAAGAAGGATCCCCTCTTGGCCAGTCTTTTAGGCACGAGAGGGCAAACCGAGAAGGGACGCAAGTTGCTAACTGATACGGAGAGGACGGCGTTCTTCTTCGTCACACTGCCTCTCTCTCTTCCAATCGCGGTGATTGAAAGGTTCATCGGGTGGGTACGAGCGTTTGATATACCCATGGGCGGAGTGATAGTGAACGGGGTTCTTCCTAAGGAAGAGTTTGACTTAACGAATGCCTCGTCCTACATAGTTAATAAAATCGAGGAGCAAGACCACTACCTGGGAATCATTCATAACAAGTTTCCTGGGCTTGTCAGGGCCTGTGTTCCCCTCTACGAGACGGAAGTTGCCAGCGTAAGCACGATAGCTCGCGTCGCTGAGGCGTTGGGTCAAAAATAAAGGGGAAGTTGTGTAGTAGCTTCAACGTAGTGTTTACTTCTTTACTCCAGCCCGTATTCTTTGGAAAGCCTTTGCCCCTTCGTAGCACATAAACACGGCCAAGATCAATAAGATAATGTTTATGACGCTTGCAATACCCGCACCTATTTTTGTGGGATCAGCCATGTAGCTTGTTACTCCAGTGCTTACTAAGTATAGCAACGCGGCTATCGTCGTCCCGATCATGAAAAGCATGGGAACAACCGTGTAAGTTGTTGGGCGCTTCTCCCTTGTGAGCCATAGGGTGGCTATCATTAGTGCCATCCCAGCCAGAAGCTGGTTGGCTCCCCCGAAGGTGCCCCAAATATAGCCGAAGGGTGCGCCGAAGTGTGGACTTGTCACCAGATAAGTAACTATGCACACGATGATTGCGCTTAGATAAACGTTCTTGAAGATCCCACCACCCAATTCGGCCATTGCCAATCGAGAGATCCTTAGTGCTATGTGCATGATCGTTATCGCCAATATGATGATCATAACGGAAGCGTATGCCTTTCCTACATCGATGGGAATTCCCAGGTTTTGCAGAAGCGTAGACCCGCCGTAGATGAATATCCCCGCCCCGGCTAACTTAAGATCCTTTATCGTTGCTGGAGCCAATATCGCAACTGTGACTAAGGATACTAATGCCAAGATGCCCTCCGCTAACATGGAGCCGCCGCCAACGAAAACGGCGTCGGGTTCTGTGTCTAGTTGCTTTGAGGAAACCGAAGAGCCGATTAGGCTATGCCATCCAGATATGGCCCCGCAAGCAATGGTTACAAACATCATTGGCCACAAGGGACCGGTGGGGCCAACTAAAATTGGTCCCGGTAGTTGATTAAAGCTCGGAGCGCCGACAAAGATGCCGATGATCATTCCTATGATGCCAAAGTAAACAAGGTAGAATGAGAGATAGTTGATGGGCTGTATGAAAACCCAGATCGGCACAACAGCGCCAACGAAGCAGAAGAGCAACGTCATGAACATCCAGAAGTCTAGGGCCATTTCCGGAGCAACGCTCACTGGAAAGGCTATGCCTCCCCCGATTCCCAGCAACATGAGGATTATGGCGATGATCGTGGTGTAAACAATGTTAACCTTATATTTATAAGTCATGTACCCCGCTAAAACGCCCACGATCGTCGTGATGAGTACGGGTATTGGGCTGACCGGGAATCCCTTGAAGGTACCAGCAACCACATTAGTGAACGTCGATAGAATCAAGATCAAGTAGAAGAGGATGTAGCTAACCAGAATGGTTCTGGCCCTCGGTGAGACCAATTCGTAGGTTATTGGCCCATAGGACGCTCCCTCAGATCTCATGGAGGTTATAACTGCAGAGTAATCGTGGATCCAGCCGATGAACATGTTTCCGAAGAGGATCCAAAGCAACGCGGGCAGCCAGCCCCACTGGATGGCCACAATCGGGCCGACCACAGGACCCAAGGCGGCTATGCTTTTCCATTGAAATCCAAAGAGGACATAACGGTTTGTTGGGAAAAACTCAACGCCGTCCATATAGGTATGCGCGGGCGTTGGTCGCTTGGGATCCGATTCTATGACGCGCCTGTCAAACCACCTAGCGTAGCCCCAGTACGCTACAGCATACAACACTAAACCAAGGAGGATCACAACCACTGAAAGCAATGCTTTCTTCCTCAACAATCAACAAGTGATCATGCGCTATATAAAATTAATCTATTCCAAACGACTATAGGGTTAGTAAGAGAGTGAAGGGGTTCACCATGTATGAATTTGAGACAATATTCGCTCTTGCACTTCTCTTCATTGTCGTCTATTTTGTCGGGAGCAGACAGAACAAGAAGCTCAGCATAAAATATGCGAAGGCCATAAAAGAGCACATGACACCACATAGCGAATTCGTTGGCTTTCGTGCGTATGGACGCAGCGGCTTTCGATCATTGTGTCAACTCAAGAAGGAGAAATTTTTTAGTAGAATAGAAATAGCCGTGACTCTCGTGGATCGGGAAAACTTGATGCATTATCCACTCTCTCTCTTAACGAAAGAATACGATCGCCTCCTTTGCTGGTGCTTTCTAAAAAACACAATTCCCTCAGACGCAGAAATCCTCCCAAAAAGCGATAAGAAACTTCATGAAAAGATTGTTTCGCAAGGAAAACTTAAAGAAATTACATTGAAAGAAAGTGAATTAAGCGATTCATTCACGTTCATGGCGGCAAACGTTGATTTTGCAAAGAGATTCCTATCCGACTCCAACGTGCAGAGAGGCCTTCGTGAAGCGAAGAATTTTGTGAAACGCCTATCGTTAAGTCAACACGACTCATGGGTACACTTAATTGCAGAATTGAAGGAGGATTCATTAAAGCCCCTCCTCAACCTTGTTTTAAGCTGTGGAGAAGCATTAAGCTAATTTATGGCAAGGAGGACAAGGAGCGGTCACAGCAGCCAATGTTCTTACTTTAGTGGTTTTCCACGAAGGCAAGAATAGACCGTTTTTTCTCTGGTGTTATTTAGTGTTTTTTGATGCGAACACTAATAAGGTTGATGTTGCATTTTCCATTTTCTAAATGAAAGGGATGAGATGGACTTTCGTTAGAATGGTATTGTTTCACCTATTACTTAACATGGAGATGTGAGCTTTATAAAAGGGTAGAAGGTAGAATAATCGGAGTGGAACATGAAAATGGATGTGCTTGAGGAGCCTGGTAGAAAGGTGGTGTTGCTGGGGAATGAAGCGATTGTGAGGGGGGCCCTTGAAGCTGGGGTGGGCTTCGTTGCTGCTTACCCTGGAACCCCTAGTTCTGAGGTTCCTATGACTTTTTCCATGATAGCAAGGAGGGTGGGCTTTTACTTCGAGTATTCCTCTAATGAAAAAGTTGCATTTGAGGCAGCTACTGGAGCGGCATGGTCAGGAGTGAGGGCCATTGTTAGTCAAAAGCAATTTGGACTCAATGTTGCAGCCGACTCCATTTTGCCTGTGGCGTATACGGGGGTAAGAGCAGGTCTCGTTGTTATGGTGGCTGACGACCCTTATGGCTGGAGCTCCGCGCAGTCAGAGCAAGACACGAGATACTATGCAAGAATGTTCAAGATGCCTATGATCGAACCAAGCAACCCTCAAGAGTGCCTAGATTATACGAGACTTGCTTTTGATATATCTGAAGAGTTTCAGGTTCCCGTTTTTCTGAGGACCACCACAAAGGTTAGTCATTCTATTGGAACCGTAAGCCTTGGTGAAATGAAAAAACCTAAGATTAGAGGCATGTTCCAAAAAGACCCAGACAGGTATTATAATATTAGGCCTCATTTGCAGGTGCTGCATGATAGGTTAAATAAGAAACTTGAGCAGATAGACGAAAGGTATGGTCGAGAGCTAAATAAGGTATTTCTAGGAGAAGGGAAAATAGGGATAATAACATCGGGGGTTAGTTTTGAGTATGCCAAAGAGGCATTGTTAGAGCTAGGGCTGAGTCCGCCCATTGCAAAAATCAGCTTGACCCATCCCATATCAAAAAGTTTTGTTAGTGACTTTATAAAAGATAAAGAAGCCGTTTTAGTCTTGGAAGAACTTGAACCAATCTTAGAGGATTTTGTCAAACAAGTCGCAAAAGAGGCCAACCCGAATCTTATTGTTCATGGTAAAGATTTGCTCCCAAGATCGGGTGAATATAACCTTGAGACCGTGATTCCTGCCTTGGAGAAAATATTTGGGAAAAAATTTTACATCGACTTCAATTATCATAAGGAAAAAGTTGACTCGTCATGGAGGGATCTGCCTCCTAGGAAGCCTGTGCTTTGCCCTGGTTGCCCACATAGGTCAACATTCTATGCTGTCAAGAAGGTTTTTGGTGATGAGGCCATCTATGCTGGGGATATCGGCTGTTATATTTTAGGAGTATACGAGCCCATTAATATGCAGGATTTTGTCATCAGCATGGGAGCGGGAGTTGGAATATCCCACGGGGTAGCCTCGGTGAGTGATCAAGATGTCGTTGCTTTCGTGGGTGACTCTACACTCTTTCATGCGGCTATGCCCGCATTAGTGAACTACAAGTTTAATGACGGAAAAGCCCCTCTCGTGATTGTTCTGGACAATGCTATCACCGCGATGACTGGTCATCAGCCTCATCCTGGGTCAGGTTTTACTGGAACGGGTGAGAGAGTGGAGCCAGTGAAAATAGAGGAGGTCGTTAAGGCATTTGGAGCTGAGGTGAGGGTCTCAAGATCCTTTAGCCAAAAACAATTGATTCAGGCTTTGCAAGAGCTCAAGGCCATCAAAGGCCCGAAAGTATTGATCAGCAGAGGGGAGTGTAGACTACTAACTAGGAGAAAATTCCGCGCAAAGGGGATCGCCATGCCAATATTCCAAATAAGCCAAGAGGAGTGCACGAAGTGTGGTATATGCACCAACGATTTTGCTTGCCCCGCGATAATTAAGACAATGGAGCATGAAGAGGAGCCAATCTACTCCATAAATCCAGATATATGCACTGGCTGTGCGGTATGTATGCAAATATGTCCTGAGGGAGCCATACACATCGTTAAAGGGGAGGGATAAAGATGAAGTTTGACATCATGCTAACCGGGGTTGGAGGAGAAGGAGTCTTGACAACACAAGTGATGATAGCGAGGGCAGCTAACATTGAAGGACATTATGTTAGGGGGGTTCAGCTGCATGGACTTGCTCAAAGGGGCGGGGTGATACCCACCTTCGTAAGGTTTGGCTCGGAGAAGGAAGTATCCTCACCGGGGATAATGCAGGCCAACGCCGACCTTGTCCTCGCCTTCGAACGGCTGGAAGCAGTGAGAGCAACCTATTATGCTAGAAAAGAGAAAACAACCTTTGTCATCAATGATTACCCTATAGTACCGATTTACGCTAATGTTTTCAACGTTCCTTATCCAAGCATGAGCGAGATTGTTAAAAGAATAAGGCCCTTTGCCAAAAAAATCTATGTTTTCAATGCCTCTCACCTTGGTAAGGAAAAGTTCGGAAGCGCGGTTTTCGGAAACACAATACTCGTTGGTGCCGCCGTTGGAGCAGGGTTACTTCCCTTAAAAGAGGACAACTTACGTGAAGCAATAAAAGTCACCTCACCAAGAGAAGTAGAGAAAAATATTAAGGCTTTTGAACTAGGCTTAGAACTTGGTAAACAAAAACACCCCCACGACAAGTGACTTAGAGAACACAAGAAACCTCCTAAGCTTGTTCTTCCCCTGTTTTTAACATAAGCAGGAATCAACACTTAGCAACCTTCCGTCAAACCCCGGAAGAGCCCAGCCATGCTGCCGACAGCAAACCTTATCAGAAATTCAGTGCAGATACAGTCTTGAAGGATCTACAAAGCCTTTTGAGGCTTATGTATCTAACTAAATCCAGTTTATGAGGTTATTGAAACCGTTCTTTTCCGCATGTGTCATTTCAAGGTTCTTTCCTTCAACTCTTTTGAAAACTCATACACCAATTCATCGAGAAACTTTCTGAATCCCTCTGGGTCGAACATCACCAGAAACTTTTTCTCATCAATTTCTGCTTTCATACGTTTAAGAAACGCGTCGTCGCTTAGACAAGGTGTGTATTTAGGAAGATCTATGAGTCTGCTTAGGCCATCAATCAACCTAAAGGGGCCGTAGAGAGGTGGCTCATCCATACAACCCCTTGCACTTGTTGCTAAAAAGACAGCGATCTCAAAAAAGTATTCGTCTCCCGTCACTTTCTTTTCCTGTTTCATGGTCCTCCCCCATTACTTTTCTTTTAACCACTTTTCACCATATTTATTAATGTGCGTTATTTCCTCAAGCGGAAATCTGGGCGGACGTGAAGGCTCCTTATCTGAGTAGCCGATGATGACTACAAGCTCAGGTTCGATGCCGTTAGGTATCTCTAAAATCTCCTTGAGAGCAACAGGTGAGAAGGACTTAACGGAACACGCCCCAAGACCGAGAGCATGTGCTGCTAAGAGCATGTTCTCAACAGCCATCGCGCAATCGGCTATGCATAAATAGTCCCGGGCAAGTTTACCGCCTATTTCATAGGCCCTCTCCCTGTCCGAACATACGACAACAGCGAAGGGGGTTGCCCCAAGGTAGCCCGGCGAAACCTTTCGAATCATGCCAAGGATTTTTGGGTCCTTTACGATGATAAACTTCCAAGGCTGAAGGTTCCCGCCTGTTGGAGCCCATCGTCCCGCTTCTAAGATCTTTTCAATAAATTCATCCGGGATTGGTTCCGCTTTATACTTTCGAACACTTCGTCGGCTCATTATCGCCTCAAAAACTTCCAAATCTATCCCCCTGTTATAAAATAGAGGACATAAAAGTTAAAATCATTTCCATTTTGTCATTTGAGAATCCATAATGTTTGCTTGCTTTTAAAAATTGATAAGAGCTCGAGCAGGAATTTTCAGAGATAAAACTGTCCTGCTTGAGGAGCTCCCTGCAGCATTCAGATTGTTGGAAGAGATCATCGGGGAACATTGAGCGGCTGACTTGGCGATTTCATAAAAGTTTTGACACCAGCTAAACCGAATGCTAAAACAAACTTCTGTGTTCTAGCGAAGGGCCAACGCTGCTTGTTCTACGAAGTTCTGAGATTCTAATAGTGCAAACAAAGGGTTAATTAAGCTTCTTCGGAGAAATGGAAAATGAAGCGATGCAACTTCTGCTACCTATCGACAACAACCGCTGTGAGCCTTTTTCTTATGAGCCTCGAGTTCTTCCTTGGTTTTGAAGGTTTGTCCGCAGCACGTATATTCTTTTTTCTTTTGACACATCTTTTCAGTTTTCTCCCTTCATTCGGGTTCTTTTAGGAAACGCCGGTTAATATCTTTCGCTGTGAAAGAGCCTTAGGGATACCACAGACTTGGCGTTCCACATTGGAAACATCACCGCGTTTAAAACAACGGCTCTAAAGCCCACAGAGTGGGAACTGAAATAACAGTTGTGATGAATTACGAATTGCCTTACTCGATTCTTGGCAAGATCATCAACAAATTGATGGTCAGCAAGGTAATCGAAAGGGACTTCAAGAGAGGCTAGAGAAGCTGAAAAATATTCTAGGGAAATAAGTTTAAACCTAAGCAAAATCGTTAAAAACTCCTTAAATAGGCGATTTTGGCGCTTAAACGCTAAAAATATATTCGCCCGAAAAATTGAAGTGAACAGCGGAAATACGAACGACACTAAGTCAGCTTTGCTTGTTTCACCTCAGCCTCCCTTTTCAACCTTTTCGCTGGCTTCCACGACTTACGCACAAAATCTGGGTATGACCCAAACCTTTTGATCCAATTTTCCAAAAATTTGAGGGTTTTGGGGTCGGTCGCGTAGCCGGAGCCCGTGTCCCCGTGTTTTTCTTGTAGCTCAGAGATTGCCTTGTCACGCTCCACCTTAGCTATGATGGAGGCTGCTGAGACGACGGGATACTTCACGTCTGCCTTATGCTCTGAGATTATTTGAACCTTAAAGGGGAGGCTTTCGGTGATGTGTTGTTTAAATCGGTCGGCTAACACGTCTGACGCGTCCACGTACGCTACGTCAGGTTTAAGAACGGTTATTACCTTGGCCATCGTTTGAGCCTCCAGCCGGTTGAGTTTGTGAAGTTTTCTTCCGGACGTAACTACCCGATCGATTTCCATGGGAGTCAACCTTATGACATGGTATTGGAGAGCCAACCTCCTGATCTCTCCAGCGAGTTGTTCTCGTCTACGAGGGGAAAGAAGCTTGGAGTCCCTTACGCCTAAATCCACTAGCCTGGGTAAGTCCACCTCATTCAGCGAAACACCTGCGATAACGAGGGGGCCGATCACCGAGCCTCGGCCAGCGTCGTCTACCCCTGCTACTCGCATGCTCACGACCTTCGTCAATGATTAATCAAAGGCTTAAGATAACCTTTGCAGGCATTGAGCGATCTTGCTGAGGATAGTATTGTGGAGGTTTTCTCTATTTTCATACGTTACCTCAAGAATTTCCGCGTCTTCTAGCGCGCGCTCTGTGCCTCAAGAAGTGAAGGCACCCCTAGAAATAGTAATTTCTTTTCTACACTCAGGACACCAACTTCTGTCGTGTGGTATCCTCACTTCTTCCCAACCGAACCCGCAATCTGGGCATTTGAAACGGATGAGACCCTCTTCGGCCGCGGGGTCACTTTTATCAGTTACGCAGAGGACTTTGCCCAACCTAAGAATGCCGGGGAACCGAATCCTAACGTGCCCTTTTCTCCCAAGCCATCTGAAGTAGCCATGGAAGTGTGATATACATTGATACAGGGGAAAATTGAAGGTGTAGAACTTCCCCTTGTATGTTATGCTCTTAGATTTATTCATTACAGTCCCGCAGAGGGAGCAACGTCCCTCATACTCAATTAGATTGGCTGGCTTCTCAAACTCCTCATACGTTCTCATACTACTCACCAAGCTCCTCTAGGATGTCCTTCTCTATGTCCTAGTTGGTTTTGCCTTCGTAGGTTTCAGGAGCCTGATTTTTTTACGATACCATATAGCGTAGCGGCGTCGAAATGGGTGCACCTCTACCGATGCTACTACGACGGGTATAACTTCTTTAAAATCCACTTTTTTCTTTTTCAACGTCTCAATAAGCGCGTCTCGATACCTTAAAACTTTCTCTCTGACCCTCTTCTCTGACCATCTTCCGTATTTAGTTTCCACAATGTAGTATTTCTTCTCCTTCCGAAATAATAAATCAGCTCTGAGCCGGGGTCCTAAATATAATTCTGCTGATAAAAACTCAAGTCCAAGCTCTATTTTTTCAGGGTGCCTGATGATATAACTTCTGACGGCTTCCTCTCCACCTTGAGGACTTGTGCAGAGCCATTCTCCTAAGTCTTGCTGCAAATCTTTTGTCAGTATGGGAATCCACAGTATTTTTACCCTTTTTTCGGGCATCTCACCCCCCACTTGGTAGCGTGCAGAGACGTTTGACTACCACTTTGAGTATTCGTGGTGTTTTCATGAGGTTGGGTTGCATGGTATGAGGGTTGGTTGGGGTTTATAAAAGGGTTATGGACAATTGTTTCTGAGAAAAAAGAAAGGAGATTGTAGTTTATACTTATCACGCGGTTATTTCAATTTTCATATCCTCTTTAGCAATTATCCCCTCACGGCAACTTATTCTTAGTTTTATTCTATAATCACAAGAAGGGTCAAGGCAGTGAACAGCACAATCATAAATAATTGGCGTGTCGGGCGCTAAATAACCGACATCTTCAATTCTTCTATGGCTATCGTCATGATGTTCCTTAGTGTCGCTTCTATAAACCACCCATTGACATGTTACACCCGTTGCCAACTCATTACCAACGTTCCTTATTAAAATTTTTAGATGATCAAGGGCTGTCTCAGTATGGATTGCTTTCACATACTCTACACTGAATTTTGGTTTTGATTTCGTTTTCTCCACAACCCATTTCTTAATAGCGGGAATGCCCCCAAAAAGACCAATAATCGCGCATATCGCAATTACGAATCTTATCCATTCTTCAATCGTCCAATCTTCAAAGAACATATTTTATCATTTATCCGAAAGATAATTTAAAATTTTTCAGCGTGAATGCTAAAAGGCGATGATTTCCTTGATGATTTCGTCGAAGAACCTTTCGCGGCCTTTTGCAGGTAGAAGCGAACCCTTTATTTTCTTAAACCTCTAAGAATGGATGGGGTGTGATGCATGGTTGAGGCTCTTTCTTCTTACGCTGTTGAAGCAATCAAAAGATGGGTTACTTATTGGAGGAAATTTAAGGGGAAACGAGTTAGAATTTGGTTTAAAAGAGGCATAAAACTCAAAAAGTCCATGGACATACCTCTTTCTAGGACTTTGGATTTACCTACTGGAGATTCAATTGAAATGAATTTATTGGATATCGTGGAAGGTACCATCTCTGATATAATTGAAAACCCATTTGGGGTAATGCTTAAAGAACTCTCAGTGGAGCCAAAAATAGAGATGATGTTTATCCCAATGTCCGAAATATCAAGAATGGATTTCCTTTAATACGCGCGCAATGGACGCTAACTTACTCGTAAACAATGTGATGGATCGAGACGCGAGCACTACTGACGGCGATAGATGAACATTATCAGTTCAAAGTCAGCAAAATGCTTATAAAGACTAACGAATAAATAATGCTCAAAGGTTATTAATATGGGACCTATACCACCAGCCGATTGACCGATCTCTACAAGCTATTCGTCGTTAGGAAATTGTTGCTTAACAAATTCACAAGTATCAGCGAGTGACGCAACAAGGCGCGGATACTTGTCCATTCTTTCTCGGACGTACTCAGCGTACTTTTTCGCCAATTCCTTATCTCCTGGCTGAGCCTTCCCTTTTTTCTGTCTTTCCGCTAAATAATAGGCTAGATTATTCTTGCATATACATATGATCCTTTCATACTTCTTTTCATCTAATTCTTCCGCCAATTCTAAAGCGCTCGTAGTTCTTTCTATGGCACGATTTAAGTAGCGCATGGGATCGATTTCACTGGGTGTTTTCTTCTTATTTTTAATATAGTCTTTCAGACCGGATAGTGTCCGGTATTGCTCGTAGAATGATAATCCTGTGTTTGCCATACTCTCTACTCTTGTGTAGATTTGACCTTCCCTTAGCACTCTTTCGTCTTCCCTTAGCGCTTCTCTTAATTGAGACTCCACCTCCCTAGAAATCAATCGAAATACCACGAATCCTATTGCTCCCGCAAGTGCAAGTATTATTGTAATAAGGTCTACAAAGATAGTATATTTATCAGGCGCTTCTAATTGATAACGAGTTATTGTGTATACGACAATGAGACTACTTACCATGATACTTAATAACAATTTCCACCAATTTCTTCCTAACCAGCGTTGCCATTCGCATTTTCCCTCCTTCTTTTCTTGCTCCATTTCACATCCCCCGCGCGCTACCCAAAAAAGAAAAGAGAAGGAATTTAAGGCTTTACTTAAGTGTTCGCGCGCGCGACCTTCGTTAATCATAACTCAAGGGCTCAAGATAACCTTTGTAGGCATTGAACGATCTTGCTGAGGATAGTATTGTGGAGGTTTTCTCTATTTTCATACGTTACTTCAAGAATTTCCGCGTCTTCTCTTGCTTTAATGGCGGTGATGAGCGGGTCTCTTGCTCTGTGATGGATGGTTCCCAGCATCGGTTTGTGGCTCCTCACTGCTTGGAATACGGCTTCCTTAAAGGCATAGGAAAATAGTTCCATGGGTCCTATTTCGTCCACAACAACTATGTCCGCCTTCGCCACAGCGTTTAGAATGGAGTTCGCGCCTATAGCGTTGAGGTCGCTCAGGTTCACTCGATATTTGCTGACTTGGGGACCAACAGGCTGATTCACGTGGGCCAACCAGCCTCTTTGCCCGGTATAAAAGTCGACGATCTCAAAGCCTGCGCGAACTCCACCCTCACGAACTTCACGACTGATCATGCCGCCGACCTTGCATCCCCTTTTCTTTAAGGTGTCGACCGCCCGAAGCAGAACGCTCGTCTTGCCGATTCCGGGTCGACCGGTTACGAATATGAGCCGCTTCAATTGCCTTCACTGTGTATTTTCTTCCTAATAAATTATAAAATATTTGATAGTGAGCTCATTATGAAACGAGATTTATTCAGAAATAGAGAGAATAAACTAGTTTTCCCTTCGATTTTTCCAGGAAAACTGGGTCACGTTTAGGCATAGTGTTTTATTAGAATCTTCTTCTATATGGCCTACGACCGTAAGATGGTCTTTCTTCAAAGGGCCTCCCGAATCGACGTTCCTCTTCGTATCTCTTCTCTGACATGTTATTCTCTGTATTGACCTCGCCCACATCTTCTTCGCTCTCCTTTATTGAGCCCATCCTGCCTATTGTCAGCCTCAAACTGCCTCGAAAGAGGTTCGCGTAGCCGTTTGTAAGCGTGTATGTCTTGCCAACGTCCACCTCGTCGATGGTTTCTTCCCAAAGGGTCATTAGCACCGTACCGCTATCATCGCCCACCAACGCCTCGGTAACTTTCTTGCCATCTCTCGTCACTCTAGGTTCACTTTTCTCTAGAACCTTAAAGGTCGTATCCACCCTTACTCTAGGCCTCAATTCGCTTATCTTCAATCCATTTCATCTCCTTATCTTTTACATACAAGTTTTTACGAACCTTGCTATTCCATCATGAATTCCCGACAAAGATCCTCCGAATGTTTATAAGTGTTTGGAAGTTCCGCATTTAACTCCTCTTATTCACGCCTTAACGTAATCTCGATCGTTGACACCGCTCTCGTACCGCCTTCTTCTAGCTGTATTTCTTCGGTTCCAATGGTGATTTTGTCTACGCTCAGGTCTTTCATAAATCTGTTTCTAGCTATTTCAACGGCGTCGATGGCAGTTGTTATGGCTCGTCCTCTCGCCTTCAAGGTAACCTCTTTAGTGTTGGATCCGGTGAAACTCGTTATAATCCCCAGAACATAACTCATCGGGGGCTTTCTCCCCACGTGTATAATATTTTGTTCTCTAGACAAGGTCAAAGCCTTCCTTGCCAAGCCTTTCTCCTTTTTCTCCCTCGTCATATTTATGTTTTTCCGTTTCCCTGACATCGGCTATCCACGAGTCTTCTCTAAAGTGCAGTATATAAGCAATTCTTTAAAGTTTTTGATAAGCTAAAAGACATATTTGCTTCCAAACACTAAAGAATACAGAAAGTAGTTGTGAAGTGGTTAACATGAGGTTTGTGGTCGAAATGACAGATGTACAAGAAAGGATTAAGAGGCTCTTCGAAATCGATGCTACTACCAATCAAGAGTTCTCAAGTAACCTAAAACAAGTGATTGATAGGTGGATAAAAGAAACTGACGGAGAGCTTCAGTTCAGGATCCAAGTAACAGTCGCATCTAACCATTAGAAATCTTAGTTTCAATAACGAGTTGAAAACGCTTTTGAGGTTGGAGGATTGAGTTTCGATTTCCCCACAGAGGTTGTGAAGGAGGGCAGAGTCAGCGTTGTGGTGCCTAGACTTGAGGCTTATGCGAGGGAGACTTGGGAGTACGCTCCATCCAAGGCGCCAGTGTTTTACAACCCCGCCATGGAGTTAAACAGGGACATGGCGGTTTTGGCGTTGCAGGCGTATCAAAGAAGGATTGGGAAGGATATCTCCATTTGTGAACCCTTAACTGGCTGTGGTATTAGAGGAGTTAGGTTCGCCACAGAGGTTCAGGGTGTTCGAAAGGTTATTGTGAACGATATTAATCTGGAAGCGGCTAGGCTTGCCGAGTTCAATGTCAAACGCAACAAACTTTCTAAGCGTGTTTTGGTTATGAACGAGGATGCTAATCTCCTTTTGAGCCGGTATGCCGCCCCTCGAAAGAGGTTCAATTATATCGATATCGATCCCTTCGGGTCTCCAGTTCCCTATCTGGACGCCGCTCTCAGAGCTTTGCGTAACGGAGGCTTGCTGGCCTTAACCGCCACGGACATGGCTCCCTTATGCGGCGTTCACCCTCAGGCTTGTGTCCGAAAGTATGGTGGAAAACCTTTACGAACCGAATATTGCCACGAACTCGCAGTCCGCCTCTTGACAGGATGCCTCACAATGATGGCAGCAAAGCACGACATAGGGATAAACGTTGTGTTCAGCCATAGCACGGATCATTATATTCGAGTGTATGCTGTTACCCGTTACGGGGCCAAGCAAGCCGATAACAGCGCTCGAATGATGGGGTATATCCTTCACTGCTTCGCATGCTTTCACAGAGAACCGTTTAAAGGGTTGGTTCCCTTTTTGAAGCGAGAGTGTGCCGAATGCGGCTCTACGTTGAGTGTTGCCGGACCCTTGTGGCTCGGCAAAATGCTGGATGAAACCTTTTGCGGCTTGATGGAGAAAGAGGTTGATGGAAGAGGTCTAAAGCAGGAAAAGCGAATTCTTAAATTGCTTTCCATAGCTCGAAACGAGGCTGAAGCACCCCTCACGTATTATGTGATCGACAAGATCTGTGACAAACTGAACCTGCGGATCCCGCCTTTGATTGAAATAATAGAAGAGCTGAAAAGAGCAGGCTTTCAAGCAAGCCCAACGCACTTTAACAGCAGAGGCGTTCGAACGGAAGCTTCTGCGGAGGTTGTGAAAGGAATCGTAATCAAGCTTGCAGCTTAAACATGTAAAGATGAGTTAGGTCCCGTACAGAGCTACTTTACTGTGTCTCAGTCGTAGATCAACAAAACTCTCCGCCATCTTCAGCGTCAGGGACGCCGGCTCTATAACCGGAACGCTCAAGCGTTTTTGGATTTCATCCGCCATACACGCTAGTCCTGTGCACCCTAGCACGATCACCTCAGCTCCATCCTCAACAGCCTTCTCGGAGGCCTCAACAACCGCCTTCACCGTTTTCTCCACATCCCTCTCTAAGTCAAGGACAGGTATATCTAACCCCGCCACTGAGGCCAGCCTCTGTTCGATTCCCAACGCTCTCGCATGCAATTCTACTTGAAGAGCTGTCTTTTTTGTCGGAGATATAACCGAGAACTTGTGACCGAGCAAGGATGCAACCAGCATGGAGGTTTCACCGGGTCCAAGCACCGGAACATCAACGACCTCTCGTGTTGCCTCGACACAAGGATCTCCAAAGCAGTTAATCATTATGGCGTCATAGTCGCCCTCATGCCTTTTCACAAGTTGGATGATGCTCGGACAAACGGACATCATGCTTTGAAATGTTTCAAGTGAGCGGGGGCCTTCCTTTAGGCTGAGAACCTTGATGAATGTGTTTTTTCTTGCGAACCTGCGGAGATACTCCTCGTCTTTTTTGTCCCATACGTCAGTGCCAACGGGGTTCACGACAAGAATTCTCATCTATGACACCGTTATTTTGTATGATTTGAACGATTTAGGATTTTGGTCACATCATAACACCATACAGTGTTGTGCGGGTGTTAAAAATTGATGTGCACAAAATTTTTAACTATTAGGTTTCATTCTACCTATGGAGATTGTGAAGAAAATGTCCAAAAGGGTTATGATGAGCAGAAGAGCGGTAACCAAGGTTCAAGCGGCGATCATTGCTGTTGTGATCATCGTTGCTGTTGTGGTCGCAGCTTATGTTTGGTGGCCTAGACCACCTCCAGGGCCGATAATGAAGTTGTTGGCGACGTACCACGGTCCAGACCCGGATGAGATGAAGGTCGCAGAGATGATGAAGTCTGAGCTAGCTAAATTGGGTATAGAGCTGGAAGTCAGGGGGATGGAGTGGGTTGCTCAGTGGGACCTAGCTAAGGCCGACCCCATGAAGGCTCAACACATTTTCATCTTCTATTGGTGGCCAACGATACTGTCAGGCTACGACTTCCTAGTCAACATGTTCCACACTGAAGAGGAGATTTTCTTCAATTTGGGGTATTATTACAACTCAGAGTTTGACAATCTTATAGACGAGGCGTATTCGCTAGAGGCGACGGACCCTAAGAGAGCCCTTGAGTTGTACAGGGAAGCCCAGAAGAAGCTGGTAGAAGATGATTGCGCGTCGATTTTCCTCTACGACTTAATGAACACCCACGTCATTAGGGAGGGGATAGGTGGCTACGTGGACAATCCTGCCTATCCACACGTGGCGCTTTTCCGTGACTTGAGGCCGCCAGCAGGTGAAACAACATTCCGAAGGGCGGAATACGGAACCATCATCACCGACCTCGACCCTAGCAGCCAGTTCTCTAACGAGATTGTCATCATTGCTGGAAACATGTATGAGCCGCTCACATGGGTCACACCTGAAGGTAAGGTGATAGGCGTACTGGCAGAAAGCTGGTCTGTCTCTGAGGACGGTCTCACTTGGGACTTCAAGCTTAGGAGAGGGGTGAAGTTTCACGATGGAACTCCAATGAACTCGACCGCGGTGGCTGAGAGCTTTGGGAGAACCAAAAGGATGGGAATGGGCGCCGCCTTCATATGGGCCTGCGTGGATGAGATAGTCACCTTCGAGGAGGACCCATACCTAGTCCAGTTCAAGCTGGGGTTTCCGGCGCCACTAGACAAGATCGCGGCGGCGAGCTACGCCTCCTGGGTCTTCAGTCCTAAGGTCTTTGACATAGGGGACGACGACGCTGTGCACGAGTGGCTTAATGGACCGCCTCCCGCGGGCGTCTTCGCGGGCGACCCACCATACGACGTAGGAACAGGGCCATACTACTTAGCGGAGTGGGTGCCAGGCCGCCACGTGGTGCTTAAGAGGTTCGAGGGCTACTGGGGTGGATGGGAGGGCGGCCCATACTATGACACGATCTACATCGAAGAAGTCGTGGAGCCTGCCACGAGGGAAGAAGGCATCCTAGGTGGAGTGTTTGACTGGACCTACATGCTGCCGAAGGAGCACCTTGAGACGATTCACGAAGGTCCCGTAGCTGATGTGATAACAGTTCCTTCCTTCCAGAACTTGCTAGGTCTCCTCAACATGAAGAGTCCCCCAACAGATAACGCGCTCGTCCGCAAGGCCATAGCCTACGCGATTCCATATCAACCTATAATAGATGAGGCTCTCTTGGGCTACGGGATGCAGTCTAGAGGTCCGGTGCCTGCAGGCCTGTTCGGACACATAGAGGACCTATTCCAGTACACTCACAACCTAGAGAAAGCTAGGGAACTCCTTAGGGAGGCCGGGTACACACCCCCTGCATCGGCGATGGCAGCGGCGAGCTCCATGGCATACATGGAGTTGCTGGTACCCTGCTTCTACGCGATGACGTGCTTGGTGAAGCGTGAATGGGAATACACACCTACGTAGCGAAGAGGATTGCCCTATCAGCTCTGGTAATACTCGGCACAATCACCATCACCTTTTTTTTATCTAGAATGGTTCCGTCAGACCCAGCAGCGCTCTGGGCTGGCCAACACCCAACCATCGAGGAGGTTAGAAAAGCACGTGTGATGCTCGGTCTAGACCAGCCTTTACACGTTCAATACTTCTCCTATCTCACGAAGCTCATGCAAGGAGACCTAGGAGTCTCCATCAGGTTCAAAAGGAGCATTCTAGGGGACCTTTTCTTCTACCTTCCTGCCACGCTTGAACTCATCATCGCGGGCTTCATCATCGCTCTAGCCATAGGCATACCGCTAGGAGTCATCTCCGCCGTTAAAGAGAATAAGATTATAGACCACCTCACAAGAACTGTGTCCATCGCTGGGGCGTCCATACCCGTGTTCTGGTTGGGCATAGTGTTTCAGATCATCTTCTTCGGGATGCTCGGTATCTTGCCGCTTACTGGGAGGGTGAGCTCTGAGATACTGATTGCAAACCAGATAAAGAGGATAACCGGCTTTTACTTGATCGACAGCTTGGTGACGGGCAACTGGGCGGCCTTCACAAGCGTTCTAGTCCACCTGGTGTTACCGGCTATAACCATAGCCACCTACCCGCTGGGTCTCTGCATGAGAATGGTGAGGGCTTCCATGATAGAGGTCCTCAGAGAGAACTACATCAGAGCCGCCAGGGCCAGTGGGATACCGGAAAGGACCATAATTTTTAGGTATGCCCTAAAGAACGCCATTGTGCCGGCCTTCACGGCTATAGGTCTCTCCTTCGCATACTCCATCACCGGGGCCTTCCTCGTTGAGTTTATCTTTAGCTGGGGCGGCGTGGGCTCGTACATAACCTACGCCATCACGACCATCGACTACCCAGTCATTGTGGGTGTAACTATATTTGTCTGCGTGTTCTATGTGGCGATCAACCTGTTTCTGGACATCTTCCAAGCCGTGGTGGACCCACGCGTGAAATATTAGGTGGGAACGGATAGGTTGGAGGGTGGGGAATCTGTGAGACGGTCAGTGGGAAGGCACAAGTTTGCCGAGGCGAGGATCGTTGCTTCTGTGCTTAGGAGAGACCCTCTCTCTGTGGGCTCCCTAGCCCTGATTCTGTTAGTCGTCTCCATAGGGATCTTTGCACCCCTCATCGCGCCATACAAGGAGGACATACTGGGGATACCTCGCCCCGGCTATAAGTTCCTACCTCCAAGTCTCAGCCACCTCTTTGGAACCGACTACCTCGGCAGGGATGTCTTCAGCCTAGTGCTCATGGGCGCCAGAATTTCCCTCATGGCCGGGCTCCTCGTGGTCGCCCTATCGCTGCTCGTCGGATGCCCGCTCGGGGTCATCGCTGGGTACTTCAGAGGAACGGTGGTGGACGAGGCAATAATGAGGGTAACGGACATATTTCTGGCCCTGCCGCCCCTCCTATTAGCCATAGCGATCGCAGCGACTCTAGGGCCAGGTCTTGAAAACGCTATGATCGCCACAGCCATATCATGGTGGCCTTGGTACACTAGGCTGATGCGAGCCCAAGCGGCCTCCCTGAGGGAGCGGCCCTTCGTTGAGGCGGCTAGGGGGCTCGGCGTGAGCGAGCTAGCTATAGTGTTTAGGCACATACTACCAAACGCGCTGGCACCCATCATCGTGCAGTCCACCATGGACATAGGCTCAGCGATCCTACTTACCTCAGCGCTCAGCTTTCTAGGTCTCGGAGCCCAACCTCCAACACCAGAGTGGGGGTTGATGGTGAACCTTGGAAGACAGCACATCAGAAATTACTGGTGGTACGCCACGTTCCCAGGGCTAGCCATCTTCGTCACCGTCATGGCCTTCAACGTATTAGGGGATGGGCTGCGGAAGGCTCTAGACCCAAGACTTAGGATGAGGAGGGCTTGGTGAACCGCTTGAGTGACCTCCTCTCGGTCAGGAACCTAGTGCTCCACTTCGGCACCTACTATGGAGTTGTCAAGGCCTTGGACGGTGTCAGCTTTGATGTGCGTAGGGAGGAGGTCTTCGGGCTAGTTGGGGAGACAGGCTGCGGAAAGACGGTCACCTCCCTCACCATTCTCAAGCTTCTCCCAGAGAACGCGATGATCGTGGATGGCGAGGTCATCTTCAAGGGCGAAAACCTCCTAGACAAGAGTGAGGAGGAAATGAGGGACCTTAGGGGCAGAGAGATTTCCATGATCTTCCAAGACCCGTCCACATCGTTAAACCCGCTCTTCACGGTCAAGGATCAGCTTGTACGCGTCTTGCTCACGCACCAGAAGATCAACAAGGAGGAGGCCTATGAGAGGGGCATCGACCTTTTAAGGTCCGTTGGGCTGCCAGACCCAGAGAGGCTAATGGGTTTCTATCCCTTCGAGCTTAGTGGTGGGATGCAGCAGAGGGTTATGATCGCGATAGCCATCTCCTCGAACCCAGACTTGCTGATAGCCGATGAGCCTACAAGCAACCTAGACGTCACCATCCAGGCTCAAATCTTAGACCTGATCAAAAGGTGTAAGGAAGAGACCGGAGCCTCGATCCTCTTCATCACACACGACTTCGGGATCGTCACCGAGATATGCGACAGGGTCGGTGTGATGTACGCAGGGATAATGGCTGAGATCGCTCCGCTAAGGGAACTCCTCACCAAACCGCTACACCCCTACACCAAGGGCCTCCTAGCGTCCATACCAACCCCAGGCAAGAGAGGTGAGAGTCTCCACGTGATCAGGGGGATGGTTCCAGAACTGATAAAACCACCTTCAGGTTGCAGGTTCCACCCAAGGTGCCCAAGCGTCATGGATGTGTGCAGAGTGAAAAGTCCACCCGTCATTAAAATCGGCGAGGAACACCTAGTGACATGTCACCTCTATGAGATGGAGGCGTGAGATTGGGCAGGGCGTTGGTTGAGGTGCGTAACCTAAAGAAGTACTTCCCCGTTAGGAAATGGTTGTTTAGGGTGGTTGGGTACGTTAAGGCAGTGGATGGGGTGGACCTAGACGTAAGGGTTAAAAGCACCCACGGGCTCATCGGGGAGTCTGGCTGTGGAAAGACGACGCTAGGCAGAACCATCGTAAGGCTGATGGAGCCCACCGATGGAAAGGTCTTCTTCGATGGGGTCGAGATAACGACACTGGATAAGAAGGAACTGAGGGAACTGAGGAAAAACATGCGTATCGTCTTTCAGGACCCCTTCTCTTCTCTAGACCCGAGGATGTGCGTCAGGGATCAAATAGCCGAGGGAATTAGGACCCACATCCGCGCATCCGGTGAGGAGATAGACGAGGAAGTCATAAGGTTACTAAACCTCGTGGGCCTAAAGGAGGAGCACATGTGGAGATACCCCCACGAGCTGAGTGGAGGTCAAAACCAGAGGGTTGCGATAGCCAGGGCCATAACCCTAAACCCCAAGTTCGTTGTGCTGGATGAGCCCACGTCAGCCCTAGACGTTTCGGTGCAAGCTCAAATTCTGGAACTGCTCAAGGACCTGCAGGATAAGTTTAACCTCTCCTACCTGTTCATATCCCACGATCTGAGCGTTGTAGGACACATCAGCGACGATATCTCTGTGATGTACGTTGGTAACATCGTAGAGGTTATAGACGCCGAGAGGATATGGGAGGGGGCCCTACACCCCTACACCCGATGTCTGCTATCTGCTGTTCCCATCGCAGAGCTGGATGTAAAAAAGGAAAAGAAAATGGAACTCAAGGGTGAGGTCCCAAGCCCTGTGAACCCGCCCCCGGGTTGCAGGTTCCACCCAAGGTGCCCATACGTCATAGATGTATGCAAGACTAGGAAGCCCGAGCTGGTCGAGGTAGAGCACAAGCATTTTGTAGCGTGCCACAAAGCTGTTTGAGGGCGTATGTGGTTAACCAAGTTTGGGCATGGAGTAAATTGAAGCCCCAGCCATGAGTTAGACGAACTAATGAGTAATCGTGACGGTTACCATCAACAAGGAAAGACATCAGCTATTTCCTTATCGGAGTATAGTCAAAGCTGAAGCCGAAGTGCCTCGGGCCAAAAAGCTCTATACCCCTCGGGGTGAGCCATACCCCCGGAGCCTTCACTCCTATGACAAACGCTTTCATCCCCTTCTTTAGCTCCGCGTTGGTTATGGCGTATCCCTTCTCATCTACCACGCATATTAGGTCGGGGGCTGTGGCCACCACCTCCCCGTTCCTCCAAGCAATTATGTTCTCATTTTTAATCCATACCTTGAGCTCATGAGTTTTCCACCCGTCGATCCCCGTATAGGTTGCCTCTCCATATAGGAAACCTTCTCTATCCTCCCACTCATACTTCTCAACCACACCCTTGAATAGGAGGACACCGTCTAAACACCCTACAAGCTCGGCTATGGGGTCCCTCCCAGCCATATTTGCCTTTTTCACTGTCCTGCCAACCTCAATGCACTTGGAGATGGTGTCTTTGATCACAACCTTCTTTGCAACGCTTCCATTGATCGGCGTGTCAACAACCGCCATCGTGCCCCCAGCAACCACAGCCAAGCTCCTCACCATATTCTCATACTCGTTGAGGTCCGAGGTTCTCTCGATTATGACTGTGTCACCGCCTTCGCTCACCGCGACGCAAGGTAGTAACGGGACTTCGAAGATGTTGGCTGTGGAATGTAGCAGCTCGGGCCCTGACCTCCCAAGGTAGTCTCCGTCAAGTAGAGGAAGATTCATCAAAGATGCTATGTGTAGTGGTATGGCCGTATTTAGTCCCCCCAACTCGACTGCCACGGTCGCAAAGGCCTTTCTCCCGACCTGCTTCTCCATCCTCTCAAAAGCCACAGCCATGGGCTCCTCAAACACCACTGGTTTACGCTTCCTCTCCACTGGAGCTATGCTTCCGCAAAAATAGGGACAGACAACTAAAGCGTCGTCGGGCACCTCCTTTAAACTCACGATGGCTAGTCTTCGCCCCTTCTTAAGATCCTCCTTCAGCATGCTTAAGCCCTTTTTAGGGTCTCCTCCCCCACCAGTTCCTAATATTGCGGCTCCGATGATTAAATGCTCAATGGTCTCCTCATTTAGGACTCTCAACGCAAAGCCTCCACCAGAGTGTTGCATGTAACATAGAGAAAAGCCTTGCCCTCAGGAGGCTTGCATAAGCCTATAATACTCCATGGATCAGAAACTTGCAGCTGTCGCCAACGTGATTCTTAAAAACTAAAAAGCCATATGAAAGATTACTTCATATCAAAAGATGGAGGCGAGCCAAAATGTTGCGAATTCTTATAGTGATTCCCGTTTCATCTGGCCAATGGAATAAGCCAACAGAAAGATATGCTTTAGAATACGTTTCAGCTAACACGAAGATTGATGTTACAAACGTGGAAAAGGCGCCTGAATCTATAGAATGCCATCATGATTCAACCTTGGCAGCGCCCGCTACGGTTGAGGCTGTTGCAGAAGCCGAAAGAAAGAGATATGACGCGGTTGTTATAGGTTGCTTCGACGATCCCGGGCTTCATGCTGCACGCGAATGCGTTTCGATTCCCGTGTTAGGGCTTGGAGAAACCTCGATGACAATAGCGTCGCTTCTGGGAAACAAGTTTGCGGTAATCTCAACGGGCAAGAATTCGGGAGCGATTTACGAGAGAAAGGCGATGGAGCTAGGGCTGATCAAGAGGCTAGCCTATTCAAGCGGCATCGATGTAGCGGTTCTGAAACTTACGGAAGAAAAAGCGAAGGTAAAACAATTGCTGCTTGAAGAGGCTAGAAAAGCCATAGACAACTTCGGAGCCGAGGTGATCGTTTTGGGCTGTGGAGGGATGATGGGTTTTTCAGAGGAACTCTCCAAGATTCTCAACGTGCCGGTGGTCGATCCCCTGTTGGTCACGGTAAAAATGGCTGAAACATTCGCCGCTCTGGGCTTAAGACACAGCAAAGCTTGGTTCTACAACATTCCAACCCACAAAAGGTGAACATCTTAAGGCGCAAAGGGTCAGACGCTAAAGAGCAGGTCCATAACAGCATCAATCTAGCCCTTTCTGTCCTTCTCACAGTTATATTGCTTACCTCAGAGAATCATCTGAGGAGGAGGCGAATGGAAACTTTTATGGGTGAACGTTTCTTCTTGGTTAAGAGACGGCTGTGAAAGCGCAGAAATAAGAGTGTATGAAGGGTTTCCAACATGAAGGCTTCGCAGGCTCTCAACAGAACCTTAAGGTTCTCCCTGATCTTTGCCCTAACTGTCTCCTTGACCATTAGTTTCTTAGCCGCTGAAGGACTCGCTTACTCTCCAACCATTGGTTCGTACCATTACAAATTTGTTGTTGATGAAGACGGTTTTACACGGGTTACGATTGATTACGAAAGCTTTGAGACCAGTGGTTCATCCTGGGTTTTTGTGCCTAAGTTCTCCAATTGGAGTAACAGAACCTCATCTGGGCGTATCCTTCAGTACGAAGTTGTTGAAACCGAGCAAGTTGTCGGTGCAGAACAATACTTCTACGAGGCTTTTAGGTTTTCGTTTGAGTCTGATGAGTCCTTTAGGATGAGCATTCAATTCAACATGACCGCTGGAGCCTTAATCCTTGAACCTCGCGGGATATTTTTCTCCCCTCAGATAGGGTTTCAAGAAGACAACACGGGTACGGCTGAAGTTTTCCTTCCCAAGGATAGTAGGGTGGTTAAGACAAATTATCCGCCAACCAAGGAAACTGCAAACTATGTGCTTTTTGACCTCTATGAAAATTTGATTAGGTTACAGATTGAATTTACAACAAGCATCGCCACGCCTGAGTTGTCGACCCTTAAGCAAGGCATCTTCACCTTTCAAACCGTGAGGAGATATGAGAGCTATGCTTCTGACATTTTGAACCTCTTCAACGCTGTTTATGACGGCCTTATAGAATTATTTGATGTCACGCTCGAAAGAGTTGATATAAGGTTTGTCCTCCCAGAATTCTATATACTCCTTTCTTTAGGGGGCTATGTCCCCTTCACAGGCGGGAAGGTGGGTGATATCCACATAAACGTTTTCTCTGTTCGGTTTGTGAGAGGAACTCTCGAGGTGATCGCACTACACGAGCTCGTCCACCACTTTTTGTTTAAGGCAGGGCTACCCCCCAGCGATCTTCTCTGGTTTCACGAAGGCATGGCGCAGTATATTAGCATTGAGGTCGCTGATGAGCTGGGCTACGAGGGAGCGTCGACGGAGAGGGACAGGCTTAGGGTAGATGCATTGCAACTTGCTCGTTATGGCGAAGACTATAGCTTTCTACAAGAATGGAAGCCAGAGACCCAGCCAGTAGACATAACTGCCTGCTATGTAGCCTCATATTTTATTGTCAGTAAACTAGCCGAGAAGTATGGCGAGCTTGACTATTACGAGCGCTTCTTTAAGTTGATAAAGGGAAAACAAGTGGAAGACAACAGTGTTCTTGCGTACTACTTAAGTTTAGCCGCTGACACCTCGGTGACTCTTGATCTCAGAAAATGGGGATTCGATATAGTTGACCTGTATGGCTTTCCGGCACTCGTCGACGAAGCGGAAAGGGCGGTGTACGGATTGAGCCCAGCATTTCAACCCTACAGATTCCTAGCGGAATATCTCTACAAACAAGGGTTAACCTACCTCGAAAAGGGCGATACTGAAAAAGCAAGCCAATATCTTGAGGCTTCCATTTCCTTAGCAAAATTCGCTCCTCTACTAACTCTCATAACAGTAGCCGCCATCCTCGTGATCATCGTCTATATTTTTAAAGGCCGTAAGTCTCACCCAAGCCAAGCAATCATTGAGACCACTCTCAGAAAGGCTGATAACAACCAGTTCTCAAAGCCTGGAAATAGTTGAAAAAGGGGAATAGAGATTCAGTGTCCTTTGTAATAGATGGCGAGAAAGGCCTCATCCTGCCCGCACATCGGTCGAGGCAGCGTACGTTACAATGCTTCCCTTAGAAGCTCCGAGATGTCTCTCACAACGATTTTATCTTCTACGTCTAAGACCTTTACTGCGTCCTCTAAAGTGGTTATGCAGAAGGGACAAGCGGTGGCTATTACCTCAACTCCAAGCTCTAGAGCCTCTTTAGCCCTGTTCACGCAGGGTCGCTTTTCAGGGGTTGCCTCCTCTGTCCAAACTCTTCCAGCTCCTCCACCGCAGCAAAAGCTGTTTTCTCTTGATCTCCCCATTTCCACGAGTTCTAAACCGGGTATCGACTTCAATATTTCCCTTGGCTCATCATAGATACCGCTTCGCTTGCCTAGGAAGCATGGATCGTGATAGGTGACTTTCTTCCTAATTGCCTTGAGGGGTCTAAGCCTTCTGTTCTCGATAGCTTCTGCGATGAATTGGGTGTAGTGCTGGACGTTGAGTCCGATGTCCGTATATGGCTTGTCGTTTTTGAAGGTGTGGTAGCAGTGGGGTGATGTTGTTACAATCGTGTCAAAATCGTATTTTTTGAATAGGGAAGCGTTATGTTCAGCAAGCACCTCGAATAAACCTTTTTCGCCAAGTCGCAGTATATGATCCCCACAGCACCACTCCTCATTTCCCAATATGGCAAAGTCGACATTCATCTTTCTGAATATTTGAGCTATAGACCCAGCAATTTCTTGATTCCTCGCGTCGTAGGATGGTGAACAGCATACAAAGTATAGGACACTCGTCTTTTCAACCGTTGGAAGCTCTTTGATTTCTAGCCCCTTGCTCCACTCTGTTCTCTTCCCTGGAGACATGCGCAGAGGATTGTGATACTTGAAGGCGCTGGTCAATACGTCTTTAGCGGTTCTCGGCACGAGGCCCTCTTCAACTATGAGGCTACGCTCGTTATCCAACCTAGTCGAGCAGTCAATCTCTTTTGGACAATTTAGCGTACAGGAACTGCACGAGGTGCATAGCCATATAGTTTCAGACGCGGTTTTCAATCGTTCGCTTAGCCCATCATCACGCGTGTCTACGATAAACCTATAGTTGGTGGTTAAGCTTGAAGGTCCAAGGAATTCCTTGTCTATTGCAGCTGGACAAGACGCGTAGCACAGAGAGCACTTCGTACATATAGATTCATCCCAGTACTTCTTAAGGTCGCTTGGCATTTGAATGAATTCGGTGGGCTTCTTAAGCTCTTCTTCAGCCTTTATCAAAATCGGCTTAATTTTCACATACTTCTCGAGGAAAGGATGAACATCAACGACTAAATCCTTTATAACAGGCAGGTTGGGAAGAGGCTCAATTTCCAAGACATCGACTCCAAGTTGTAGCACTTGCGTGTAACATGCCAACACCGGTTTTCCATTAACCGTGACTCCACAACTTCCGCATTGCCCCATTCTGCATTGCTGCCTAAAGGTAAGCGTCCCGTCAAGACTGTCTTTGATGTGGTTGAGAGCATCAAGCACGGTCATTCCCGTGAGGGTTGGTACCTTGTATGTGGATAGGTAACGCTTGTTTCGTTTAGGATCGAAACGGTGTATCCTGAATTCGATAATTTTCTCTTTCTCAGCATTCATAACAAGCCCTCCTAATAAGCCCTCTTGACAGGGGGCCACTTGGTTATCGTAACTGGAATGTACTCAAGCCTCGGGCCATCCTTCGTATAGTAGGCTAGAGTATGCTTTAACCAGTTCTCGTCGTCACGTTTTGGATAGTCAAGCCTGGAATGAGCCCCTCTGGACTCTGTCCTAGCAAGGGCGCTGATTATTGTAACTTCGGCTAGGTCCAAGGTGAAGTCAAGTTGTAAGGCTGCTACGAGCCCGGTGTTGAAGGGTCTACTTTCGTCTTCAATCCTTATATTGTTGAATCTCTCCTTAAGCTGCCTTATTTCCTTCAAGGCACTCTGGAGTTCATCGCCCCTTCTGAATATCCAGACTTTCTCGTTCATAATACGCCTCATCTCATCCCTTAGGACGGGAACTCTCTCGTTTCCTTCACTGCCCAAAACCTCATCAAAGACTCTTCTCTCCTCCGCTAAGATTTTGTCGCGTGATAGTTCTCGAAAACTGTTTGATAAGGCATGTTTGGTAGCTTCTTCGCCAGCAACAGAGCCGAATACTAGGCAATCTGACGTGGAGTTCGTGCCGAGCCTGTTTGCTCCATGTATACTCAAACATGAACATTCGCCAGCGGCGTAAAATCCTGAGGCTGGCGTTTCTGTCTTTACGTTGGTATGAATTCCTCCCATGGAGTAGTGGGCCGCTGGCTTGATAGGTATGAGCTCCTCAACAGGGTCTACTCCACCGAGCTTGATTGCGACATCACGTATGAGGGGTAGCCTCTCGTTTATCTTCTCCTCACCTAAATGTCTAAGGTCCAAGGCTATGTAAGGACCATAGGGACCTTCCAATCCGCGACCTTCCTGAATCTCGGTTGTCTCTGCTCTAGCGATTATGTCCCGTGGAGCTAACTCCATTTTTTCAGCGGCGTAGCGTTTCATAAAACGCTCACCTTTAGCGTTGATTAAGTATCCCCCTTCACCACGGGCGCCCTCTGTGATCAGCACTCCTGACGGGACAAGGCCTGTGGGATGAAACTGGACAAACTCCATATCTTTAAGCGGCACCCCAGCGCGATAAGCTATAGCCATTCCATCACCAGTCGCTGTGTGTGAAAATGTTGTAAACTCGTATATGCGCTCGCAGCCACCCGTCGCCATTATGATGGCTTTTGCGCGTAAGGCCTGCATTTCGCCTGTCCTCAATTCTATAGCTGTTAAGCCCTTGGAGATGTTACCCTCAATAATGAGGGATGTAGCGAACCACTCGTTGTAAAACGTGATATTGTCTTGCGTTATGGCTCTTCCGTATAGTGTGTGCATTTCATGAAGACCAGTCATATCGGCTGCGAAGCAAGCTCTCGGGAAGGTATGTCCGCCAAAGGGTCGTTGATCTATTTTTCCGTCAGGAGTCCTACTCCAAGGGCATCCCCAATGCTCTAGGGTAATGACCTCTTTGGGGGCTTGTCTCACAAAAAACTCCACAACATCTTGGTCTACTAGGAAATCTGCCCCCTTAACCGTGTCCGAGGCATGGAGGTCGTAGGAATCTCCTTCTCTCAGTACGGCAGCGGTTCCGCCTTGTGCGCAAACAGAGTGCGAGCGTATGGGGTAAACTTTCGAAATGACGGCCACATCAACTTTGTTGCTAACCTCTGCAGCAGCAATGGCAGCCCTCAGACCAGCTATACCAGCCCCAACGATGGCTATGTCATGAGTTAGAATTTCCATCCATCACACCTCTCATGTTCTAAATTGGGAGAGGAAACAAGTTATAGTCTTCGATGGGTCGGGGTAAAGGTCTTTAACCTCTGCAATTGAATCGATCCTATACGTTAACGTTTCACTCTCACCGCATTTTGGGGTTAAGTATCGAGTCATCGTCTCTTATAGGTTTTCTATGTTGGTACGCCGAGTTTTTCATAGATTTTTGGTCTAGCATCTTCCACTTTCTTTTCAACCTCTTCGAAGAGGTTGTTTCCGTGTGCGTCGATGGCAACCGTTAAGGGACCGAATTCCTCCACTTCGAAGATCCAGAGGGCTTCCGGCATTCCTAGGTCGAACCACTCCACCCTTTTCACTTCTTTTATCGCGTTGGCTGCGAGAATAGCGGCTCCTCCAGTGAAGGCTCCGTAGACTGCCCCATATTTTTTCATGGCGTCGGTGGTTCTCTTCCCCATTCCACCCTTCCCCACTATGACACGAGCCTTGAAGTTCTTGATGAGCTCGTCTTCAAAGAGGTCCATGCGGGTGCTGGTGGTGGGACCCGCCGCGACCACGACCCATTTTTCGTCCTCCTTTTTTACGATGGGTCCGCAGTGAAAAACGGCTAATCCCTCCAGATCGATGGGTAATTTTTTTCCTTCTTTAAAGAAATCCAAGGCTCTCTTGTGGGCTGCGTCGCGTGCCGTTACCATGGTCCCTGTGATGTAGAGGACATCGTTCACCTTTAGCTTCCGAATGTCTTCTTCCGAAATTGGGGTCTTCAGCTTGTAAACAGCCATTTTCTTCACCTCACCTTATGGGTTAAATATTTAACTGTTCCGTCGGAATGGATGAGCGCTGTCGCCTTCCTCGCGGCCCAGCATTGAAACGCTACGGCTGCTGGGAAGGATGCGGGATGCCTGTGAGCGTATTCCACGTTCACGCCTAGCACGGTGACCTTGCCGCCGAGGCCCATGGGCCCGATGCCGGTCATGTTGGCGGCCTCGTACAATTCTTTTTCAAGTTTCGCTATCTCAGGGTTGGGGTTCGATTGGTTTAACGGCCTTAGCAACGCCTTCTTTGCCAGTTTCATGGCTATGTCGGCTCCTCCTCCGACGGCGACGCCTAGGATGTTTGGGGGGCAAGGCTTTGAGCCAGCCTTTATCACAGCGTCTACAACAAACCTTTTTAACCCTATCACGCCTTCTCCCGGTACTAGCATGCCGGTTACGCAGACGTTTTCGGAGCCCCCTCCCTTTGGAAACACGGTGATTTCCAGATCGTCTCCTGGCACGATTTCCCAGTGTATGAAGGGGATAAACCTTCCGGTGTTGTCTCCTGAGTTCTTTTGGGTGAAGGGGTCCACGGCGTTGGGGCGGAGAGGCACCTCCTTGGTGGCTCTTTTTGTGGCGTTGCGGAGGGCTTCCTCGATTTTGTCTAGGCCTTCCGCTTCGGCGCCGGCTTTCACGTAGAAGATGATGACGCCGGTGTCTTGGCACACGGGTTCGCGCCTTTTTTCCGCTAACTTCATGTTGTCTAGTATAGCCTTTAGTTGAGTCTTTCCGGCTTCGCTTTCCTCTTCACGATATGCTCGTTGGAGGGCTTCCTTCACGTCTTGTGGCAGCTCCGTGACCGCTAACTGCAAAAGTTTAACCGCGACATCTTCAACAATGTTTTTTATCTCCAACATTTCTCCTCCATCAAGAATAGGGTTTTAAACCTTTAACCCTCTTATACTTTTTGCGTTAATCGTAAAAAATTCTTGTCTGCATTTTCTAATTAGGGGTTGCTTTTTCTTAAAAAAAGACTCAAGTTTCAATAGGACTAGGGCAGAATCGAAAGGAAGCTAAGAGTTAACCGCCAGTGGCATCTTCTCAACATAAAGAACTGAAAAATGGGAGATTGTTTGGTAATTCAAGCAAAATTGCGAATGAAACAGTTAAGAACGTTTGGAAAGTCATTAATTTCACCAATCTCCCTAATCCCTGAAAATCCTTATGAGCGCGCGCCTTAAATATGCGATACTCCAACTTTCTTTTGACTTCTTAGTTGAGGAAACCAAGGTGACCGAAGAAACTCCTCCAGAAAAAAGGAAATATGAGTATCTCGAAGATCTTCCGGGCGTGGGGCCTGCAACAGCTCAAAAACTGCGTGAACTGGGCTTTCACACCGTAGAATCTATAGGCACCGCAACGGCACGAGAACTAGAATCTGCTGGCATTAGCGAAAAGAGGGCGCTAGAAGTCATCCAAGCGGCACGATCATCCATGGCCCTCTCCTTCACCAGAGCAGACGAGTTGCTAAAAATGCGCCAAAACGTTCTACGTTTAACCACAGGAAGTAAAACAATGGATGAGCTCCTAGGTGGAGGACTAGAAACTCAAGCCATAACGGAATTCTACGGGGAGTATGGGAGCGGTAAAAGTCAATTATGTCATCAGCTGTGCGTGAATGTGCAGTTGCCTCCTGGACAGGGAGGATTGGGTGGCGGGGCTCTGTATATTGATACCGAGAACACCTTTAGAACGGAGCGCATTGTTCAGATGGCGCAACATCTAGGGTTGGACCCTGAAAAGGTAGCTAAGAATATTGTTTTTGCCGAGGCGTATACATCAGATCATCAGACGTTTCTCGTTGACAACGCGGATAAGGTGGTTAAGGAAAATAACATCCGTTTAGTTATCGTGGACTCCTTGACCTCCCACTTTAGAAGCGAATATCTGGGCAGGGAGATGCTGGCGGAGAGGCAACAAAAGCTAAACAAACACCTACATAGGTTAATCCGGTTAGCCCGGGCTTTCAATGCTGTGGCGGTTGTGACGAACCAGGTGATGGCTAAGCCGGATGTTTTCTTTGGCGACGCCATTCATCCTGTTGGTGGCCACATTGTTGCGCACACGAGTCACACCCGTATCTTCCTTCGAAAATCCGCCCGGGGGCCGGTAAGGATCGCTCGACTTGTTTCAAGCCCGTATCTCCCTGAAGGAGAAAGGGCGTTCAAGATCACCGAAAATGGAGTAGAAGATATAACGGAAGAAGATCAGCCGAGACGAAAGTGAAATGCCCATCTCATTAACCTTTGTGACCCGATTCTTTCAGCTTGTGACCAGAAGGCGATTTGCTGAGGCGGAAAGAATCCTCGAGCGTTTAAAGGAAAAAGCGTCAAAAACCGAGTTGAACAGGGGATATCTTCGAGCCCTCTACGGCATACTCCTAGCTCGAAGGTCGAATGATCCAAATGTATTTCTTTCAAGCCTAAATTTCGGTGATAAAGATAAGTTGCAAAATTATCGACGCGAGTTTTTGAAGCAAGCCAAGAACAGGCTCCATTCGGATTATGATCGTGGCTTCTTCTCCGCTTGGGCTGACTACACGCGCATTTTATCGAAAATGGACTTGAATGCAGTGGAAATCTCGTCGAAGGAGGCGGTTAGCGGTTAAACTTCCTTCCTAGAAACTGAACTTGCTTGGGGGGAAGCAAGGGTTATATTAAAGTTTTGGTAAAGAAAAATTGGAGAAAACATGCTAAGCCAAAATCAAAATAAAAAGGCGTTAGTTGTTGTAGCACATTGTGATGATGCGGTTTTGTGGATGGGAGGAGCAATTCACCGTTTAAGATATTGGGAATGGCATATTTTTTCAATGTGTAATGGAAATAACGATCAAAAGATTCAATCATTTAACAAAAGTTGCAAGAAGCTCAAAGAAAAAGTCAAAGTAAAAAAATGTGAAGCCCTTAATTTTAAGGATTATCAAAATGGTGGAGCCTTTTCGCAAAACAGCAAAGAGGAAATGAAGTTAAAATTGATGGAATTGGTAGACGAAGCCTATGATTATGTCTTCAGTCATAGTTTACAGGAGTGGAATGAATATAGTCATCATGACAATCATCAAGAAGTAGGAATCATAGCTTCAGAAATCGCAAAAGAGAAATCTTGGCAATTAATTCAATTTTGTTATTATCCTGTTTATTGCGGTGGCACTGCAACAGTTGCAAATAAAGAAAGAGCAGATTATTACTTTCAGTTAAATTACGAGGAGTTGAAATTTAAATTAGAGCTAATAGATTGCTTCCTCCCACAAGAAGATGAAAATTTAAAAAGTTTGGGTTATCCTTGTCCTAATCCAGAAGCTTTTGAGGGTAATAGCCTACCAGCCCCACAATTTATTAAAAAGCAGTAAATTTCTTAGTAGCGTGTGTTTTTGGTTTATTTACGATTGCGTCATTAGGGATGATTAGAAAAGGAAGTTAAAATTTAAGTTCCTTCCTTAGAGAACTAGATCTTCCTTGAAACCCAACCCAACTATTCTTCTATTCGTGTGCTAATGAAAGCTTGCCTTAACTCAAAAGCCCTTCTTTTAAGTAACTGAACTAATTCCGTAAATTCGTCCCTACTTATATCTCTCTTATGTCTAACATGGTAAAACATTGATACTTGGGCCATAAGCCACCCTACTATAAAACTGAGAACGGTTTCTAGGTTTGGTTCTATTCCTTGAGCTCTAAGAACCATACGGGCTCTCTCTTCTACGGTCTTTGGGTTTTTCAAATAAAAGTCAACTTCTGTTTCAATCATCGATCTTGCTTCCTTATTCAAATCTTTCATAATGTTCTCTCCTAACACAGTTTTTATATCAAGCACATATAAGAAGTTTTACACTTTGTTTTAAAGTGAAATAAACGCATTTTGCGTGTATTTTTGTTAAAAATTCATCCAACCCAATAGAGAAAGCTATTTGAATTCTCAGGTCTATTCTCTTTCCAAGTAAACCTTTCCACCAATTGATCTAACAACGATTCCTTTACCTTTAGCTCTTTTACGTAATGCAGAAAGCACTGTAGCAGGTTTCCTTTAGTTGAGGACACGTCATAACCTTACCTCAATCTTTTCTTTGTCGTTTTAATCTCTCCCTTTCTTGGTGTAGTCTAATACAATTTCATTCCAGTGTGCAAAGCGATTTTTCCAGTCTTCATTTTTCCACAGGGAATCTCTAAATGCGTATTGTAAATGAAGTAGTGACATCCAAGCAGTTAGAATATGAGTGTAGATACAAAGCTTTGACCATTTTTTACGGAATTGAGGGAAGTTGTCTACACTCAAGGTTTTGCCATTAAATCTTGAAACACCAGCTGAGAATAAAGACTCCACATTCGCATGGGTATAATAGTCTGATAAAAGTCCATACATGCGTGTTTTGTCCTCAGTTTTCATTCTCAGATAACTTGGCTTGAATCTTTTTCCTACCAGCCATTTTTTGGCATCTTCTTCGTTATCGATGAGGTATTTCATGAGCAAATTGTTCTCATATACTACCCTCAAAAGAATCATGCAAACGTCATAGAACCCATTGTAGATTGAGTCACCCGCACAATAAAGTAACCGAAAATTCCGAATCCCAATAGACAAAACTGCCATTTTTGAATACCCAGAAACCTCTTTCAATTTTTCTATTAATAACATCACTTCTAGGTAAAGACCAGCAATATTACTCATTAAGCTATGTTCTTCTGGGAATGTCTGAATCGTCTTTTCTGTTACTTCAGCCATTTCTTCTTTTATGGGTCTTTCGGGCTCTGGCAAGTTTCACAGCCTCTTTTCCCTCTCCGTGTATAATAAAAACACTTCCATTAGATTAAATTCTTTGGCAAATTAATCAATATTTCCTAATTACAAGTAGCGAACGTAGCCTTTAAGATATATATAAACAGACCATAAAGGGTCTTGTTATGACTATGCCGTCCAAAGTTATCGCTAGGGTAACTTTTTCGACCACTCACTGAAAAGGTTTTTTTAAAAAAAAGGAAGCTTTCAGCAAAGATAGCCAAAACTCCAGTTGTGTATTAGTAGTTCCTCTTTTTCAGTGGCTTTGCACAGGGAGATGTTTAGTGGGTTTGGGTTTGGTCTAGCGGAAGGAAAGGAAGTTAAAATTAAACTTCCTTATCCAGCTACAAAAGTCCGAGGAGTGAAAGCGTTAGCGTGTAGAATAGAACCCATGCAACAACCCAAACGATGAAGTAGGCGCCTACCCCTGTTGAAAATACCTTGGATGGTTTTTCCACCTTAGTCATAAACAGTCGTTTGTAAACATAATAGGTCAGGACGTAGATGAGCATCGCAAATGACAAGCCCCTCAAAAAACTACTAGTGTTCAGTCCTAGGAAAAAATCATAAAGAACGTTCAGCAGGGCTGCAATAACGCCTAAACAAACCCGGCTCCAATAAATAATAGATAGAGTTTTCATTTAGGATCCAGCTCTCCGTTTCCCCTTAATTCTACATTAAGGCTACTTCATATAAAGAATACTGTACAAATCCCTAAAACGTCCGGTCAAGACCTAGCCGCAGCTTCTTCCTTTGAGAAAAAGGCTCCGAGGACTGTTGCAATGATTGAGCTTAATACCGAAATTGAAGGCCGGGGTTCAGTTTTAGAGCATCGAGTTGGTTTGTAAGACTTAAATGCGGTATTGGATATTAGTGTTAGATAACTTACAGCCGGTTGGTATCAGGTTGGAGTTGCTGCGAAGAACGCAGAGTATATGCCCCGAGTGCTTCAGGGTTCTTGACGCTGAGGTATTTGTTGATGACGACAACAAGGTTAAGCTACGTAAGACCTGCGATGAACACGGGTACTTCGAGGATACGTACACGTTCTCCAACCCAGAACTGTACCACTGGGCTGAAAAATACAGATACGATGGGGTGGGGCCAGAGAATCCAGCGCGTACAACCGTGAAAGGCTGCCCCTACGATTGCGGATTGTGCACCAATCACAAGTCCCATACCGTGCTAGCGATAATAGATGTCACGAACAGGTGCAACTTGAGATGCCCGATCTGCTTCGCTAACGCCGCGACGGCTGGATACGTGTATGAGCCGAGTCTGGAGCAAATACGTGGGATCATACGCAACTTGAGAGCGAATCTACCTGTGCCGCCCCCCGCCATTCAGCTGAGTGGGGGAGAGCCTACAGTTCGGCGAGATCTTCCGGAGATCATCAAGATGGCAGACGAGGCGGGTTTCCGACACATCGAAATAAACTCTAATGGCCTACTGCTTGCTAAGGAAGCGGAGTATATGGATACGCTCAGAGAAGCTGGTATGAGCACTTTGTACCTTCAGTTTGACGGACTTGATGATGAAATCTATCGGCGCACTCGTGGCGTGCCCCTTCTTGATGTCAAGCAGAAGGTGTTAGACAACGCTCGTCAGATCGGATTCGAAAGTATAGTTTTGGTCGTTACCCTGGTTAGAGGCGTCAATGACCAACAAATCGGTAAGATAGTTAATTTTGCCTTGGAAAACTCTGATGTCGTTAGATGTGTGAACGTCCAGCCTGTCTCGATCACGGGGCGGATTGAAAGGGAGGCTCGAGACGCGATGCGGATTAACACGTCGGACTTCATGGAGCTAATCGAGGAGCAAACCGATGGCTTAGTGAAGGCGGAAGATTTTCTACCAGTTCCCGCAGTGGTCCCTATGTCCCGGGCGGTGGGTGCGCTCAAGGCAAAACACTATGTTGAGTTTACGACCAGCCCTTGGTGCGGTGTAGCCACATTCTTGATCAAGGGCAAGAAGGATGTTTGGACTCCCATCACTCAGGTCGCCAAGGTTGACAAGTTCTTCGGTGCCATGGAGGCGGTGTCGACGGCGGCTTCTGAGGGAAAGAAGACTAGGGCTTTAGTGAAGAGCGTCTCTGCGTTAAGGCACATAAAAGCCAGCTTCATCAAGGATTTGGTATGGCCTGTCCTTAAGGAAGGATCCTACCATGCCCTTGGCAAGTTTATGCGGAAAGTGGTCATGATAGGGTGTATGCACTTCATGGACCCCTACAACTTTGACCTGCAACGAGTGCAGCAATGTGTTATCCACTACGGCCTGCCCGACGGAACCATCAGACCGTTCTGCACCGTGAACACGCTTCATCGGGCCGAAGTTGAACAGAAGTTCTCTGTACCATACAAAGAATGGGTCGAGAGAAATCGGGCCTCGCTCTCATGAAAGAGGCTTAGCGGTGTAAAAGCTTCCTCTTCTTTCAGAGGCTAGCGCAGACGACGCGTAGAGAAAAATATTTGTTAAGACAATTTATGTGAGTGACGGCCTTCTCTTTGAGGCATAAGATATGAAAAGGATGAGTAAGAATGAAGCCCGAACTAGTTGAAAAGTTGGAAGATATCGTTGGAAATGAGTGGGTAGTAACTAGGAAAGAGGCTGTGCTGGATTACCTAATGGATGAAACAGCTCCAACTGTTTGTCCTAAACCTGCTTCAGATGTGGTTCTGGTTAAGCCCGCTACCGCTCAAGAAATATCCAGTATTTTGAAGCTTGCCAATGAGTGGACGGTTCCTGTCTTCCCAAGAGGGGGAGGAACCGGATTAGTTGGAGGTTGCATCCCCACAGAGGGTGGCATAGTCCTTTCCTTAGAGAGAATGAACAGAGTGATTGAGGTGGATAGAGAAAATCTAATGATTGTAGTTGAAGCGGGAGTAACGCTTGAAAAGCTTGTGGAAGCAGCGGATGAAGCTGACCTTTCATTTCCTCCACATCCAGGAGATGAAACAGCTCAGGTGGGAGGACTCGTAGCATGCAACGCGGGTGGAGCAAGGGCGGTTAGGTACGGGGTTATGAGGAATTACGTAAAAGGCATCGAGGTTGTGCTCCCCACTGGAGAAATACTAAACCTGGGAGGGAAGCTACTTAAGGATGTTGCAGGATATGATCTAACGGATCTGATAATAGGGAGTCAAGGAACGCTAGGAGTTATAACGAAAGTCGTTCTCAGACTTTACCCTAAGTTTAAAGAAACCGCAACTCTGATAATACCCTATGAGGATCGCCACGAAGCCCTAAGAACTGTACCTAGGATCCTGCAAGAGGGAACGATACCGCTGGCAATAGAATACGTGGAAAGAGAGTTAATGGAAAAATCAGCGAAGGAACTAGGAAAAGAATGGCCTGTGAAAAAGGGGAAAGCTATCCTTATGGTGATAGTAACGGGAGATAGCAAGGAAGAGGTGTACCTCGACGCTGAGAGGATAGACGAAATCGCTAGGGAATACAATGCCGTTGATACCTTAATCGTCGAGAGCAGAAGAAAGCAGAATGACATTCTCTGCATAAGGAGCAACATTTACCTAACCCTAAAGCCCTACACAATGGATATTCTGGACGTAGCTGTTCCTCCAGCCAGCATAGCAAAACTCATGGACGCATTAGACGAGATCGCTAAAAAATACAACATGTGTCTACCCATGTACGGACACGCGGGAGATGGAAACCTGCATCCACACATTTTGATGAAGAAGGCAGGAGGAGTAAGGGAAGAAGATCTTGAAAGGGTCAAGAAAGAAATATACGACATAACCATCCGTTTAGGGGGAACCATAACAGCGGAACATGGAATAGGAAAAATCAGAATTCAAAACCTTAACCAATACTTGGACAAGAAAGCAATAGAGATCATGAAGAAAATAAAAAAGGTCTTCGATCCAAACAACATACTTAATCCCGGGACCGTTGTACCCGTATCAAGCGCTATTTTTCCTTAGCCTTTAACTCTCAAAACACCTTTTCGAACAGAATTTTTGCTACCCCGTTTAAACAATTACCCGCATCTGTCGTCCTTGAACTCGAACTTTATGTAAGGCAGTTTCTTCTCGCATCTATTGTGGTTACGGGTAAAAGCTATAAGGAACCGCCCCCTTTCTGACTCTCGGAGAGGAAAGCATGGGCGGGAAGAAGAAGCTCACCCTTAAACAGATGGAGAAAATGCAGGCGAAAAAACAGGAACGAAAGGAAGGCGCATCTAAAGGATCCGCTGACAAGAAGGCCAGTGGAATAGTTTCACCTGACTACAGAAGCGATAAGGTCATCGGCGAACTCAAAAAGATGAAGGTTCTTACGCCATACACGGTGGCTTCACGCCTTGACCTTCGCTTGAGCGTCGCAAGGAGCTTCCTCAAGGAGTTGGAGAAACGAGGCGTCATAGAGTACGTCTCCGGAAGCGCGAACCTCAAAATCTATAAGCCCTGCGACTAAACGTGTAACGTTTACGCTCCCAGCTTTTACAATTTTTTCACTCCTCGCGAGATAAGGTTGTAGAATCAAGTCGCGTGAGACGTGGGCACTACACTTTGAAATAGAATGTATGACTAGGTGTGGGCGTAGCGATGGGATTCCCAGAGAGAGTCTTTACCGCTGAGGAGGTGGAGAGGGCAAGGGACACCATAAAGAGCGGCTACAAACATCGCTTGAGGGTGAAGGGCGGTCCGGAGTTCAAGCGCGAGGTGAAGCGGGCTTTGAGGCTGATCAAAACAGCCAAATACTATGACTTCCTCCGAACGTACATCAAGGAGATCGTTGAGACTGGTGGTTTCAGCCAGCTTCGCGAGTCAGAAGTCGCGATTTGGGCAAACATGTACACTGTTGCTGATCCGGTGGATGCAGCCAGCTTCTTAGTTCAGAAGGCCCACCAGATGATGGAATACATAGAGAGCAAACTATACTACGGAGGCGAGGCGGAGAAACGAGCAACCGAAAAACGTGTCGAATTTCTGAAGGAACTAAGAAAAAGAAGCAAAAACGACGACGTAAGAAAGAAATGTGAGGAATACCTAAAGCGTTGGAGCGAAATCCCGTACCCATAGCGCCGTGATTAGACTTTTTCTACCCTGATCTTGGCTCCGCTTTTCACCTGTCTAAACAGTTCTAAACCCTTTGTGACTCTACCGACGATGTTGACTGGGCTGTAGGGTTGAGACTCGCCGTAGAAGATGCAGAGAGCATTTCCCATGGGCCAAAAGGCAATGGTGCCCCTTTCAAGGGTAGGTGTGGCTTTTTCTTCCCCCATCTTCACAGGTATTTCAAAATAAACCTCTTCCTCCCATAGAGCTGCCCGCCCCTCGATAGGAAGTTTTTTCACTATGGCTTCCACGGTTCTCGGAGCGAGATGGCGGATTAATTCTCCTTCAGCCTCGCCGATTCGTTCGATCACAAGTTTGATGGGTATTCGGGACACGCCTTTTTCCGACAAATCTATCCCCAAACCTTTTGGTGTCAACTTCTTTTAAAAGTCTGATGCTTTGAGGAGAGGATGCTTACCCGAGATTATGGATTGCTTAACTCATAATAGGCTATTTTTTGGGAAAATAACGCTTTAGTAAGTCTTCAAGGGTTGGCTTACTGATCTCTTGAAGCGTATACTTGGCTCTCACTGCAGGTTTGTTCAGGTGTAATACTCGCCGCAGGTCGATGGGGGTTCCTATAACAACCACGTCGCAAGGTATCGCGTTAATGGTTTCTTCCAGCTCCTTTATCTGCTCCCTTCCATAGCCCATCGCGGGAAGCACCATCCCTAGATGCGTGTATTCTCGAAAGGTGTTCTTGATTGAACCGCGGGCATAGGGGCGTGGGTCCATCATTTCGCTTGCTCCCAACCTCTTTGCGGCTATCGTTGCCGCGCCGTACGCCATGTTGCCATGAGTTACGGTTGGACCATCCTCTACGACCAGCACCCTTTTTCCTCTAACAAGTTTTGGATCGTCCACCGTTATCGGTGAGGCAGCCTCTATGATTACGGCGTCGCGATTTACGGCCCATACGTTTCTTCGAACGGTTTCGATGTCCCTAGGATCGGCCGTGTCCACCTTGTTGATGATCACCACATCAGCCATCCTTAGGTTGGTTTCTCCGGGGTGATAGGTTATTTCATGGCCCGCTCTATGTGGATCGGCAACCACGATGTGCAAGTTGGATACGAAGAAGGGCATGTCGTTGTTGCCCCCGTCCCAAACGATGATGTCCGCCTCCTTCTCAGCCTCTTTTAGAATCTTCTCATAGTCCACCCCGGCGTAAACCACGATACCATTAGCAATGTGAGGCTCGTATTCCTCTCGCTCCTCGATGGTGCACTCGTATTTGTCCAGATCCTCGTAGGTAGCGAACCGTTGACATATCTGTTTGCGTAGATCTCCGTACGGCATGGGATGCCGCACAACAACCACATTAAAGCCCCTTTCCCTCAAGATGCTACAAACTTTCCTTGACGTTTGACTCTTCCCGGATCCTGTTCTAACCGCGCAAACCGCAACCACGGGAACCTTGGCCTTCAACATGGTGGTGGATGGGCCCATTAGTCTGAAATCGGCGCCGCTGGCCAGGGCTATTGACGCCCTGTGCATGACGTATTCGTGAGACACGTCGCTATACGCGAAAACCACCTGATCTACGTGTTGTTTCTTGATGAGCGCTGGTAATGCTTCCTCAGGGTGTATGGGTATGCCTTCCGGATAGTTGGAACCCGCCAGCTCAGGTGGATATGTTCGTTTCTCGATGCCGGGTATCTGCGCGGCGGTGAAGGCCACAACCTCGTATTGATCGTTGTTTCGGAAGTAAACGTTGAAGTTGTGAAAATCCCTTCCCGCCGCCCCCACTATAATAACCTTAACTTTTTCCATACAAGGATCCTCAGCTAGGAAGGAACGTGTACTTCGATGTGAATACCGTTGCCTTCATTCCATATAAGCCTTCATGACCTCAAAACGTGTTGAACTGTTTTATTGGAGTGTCCAGCTGAAATAGAAAGGTTGATGAAGAGCCGGTTCCGTCTTTTCAAAAGCTTTTAGTACCTTTACTCTTAATTAAAATTGAGAGATGATCGAATTTGCAAGCCTACATTTTAATTAACACTGAGCCCGGAAAATTGTGGAAGATTGCTGAAGAAGCGCTTAGGATAGAGGGCATTAAGATGGCACATGCGGTCACGGGCCAGTACGACGTGATTGCCTATGCTGAGTTTGTCGACATGGAAGCGTTGGGGAGAATCATAGATAAAATTCACTCCATCAAGGGAGTTCAGCGGACCCAAACAGCAATAGCCATGGCTCTGAGACTCCCAGAATAACCGCGCAATTAAACACCATCTCTTCCGATATGGAAGTTTACGAACCGCACATCATTTTAACACCGCCCTCACAGAATCTCCAATGTATTCGATTTCTTTTGACGTCACGCCAGGATGAACCGGCAACGAAAACACCTGTTGAGCCGCCCTTTCTGTCTCAGGAATCTGATATTGACCAAATGAACGGTAGTAGGGCATGAGGTGAATCGGGGTGGGGTAGTATACAGCGGCTCCGACGCCACGCTTTCTCAACTCGCCCACGACCTGGTTTCTTATTGCCGCATCAGCCTCTCGAAGTCGAACCGTGTAGAGATACCAGCTGTGCTTATAATTTCGTGGTTCGGTGGGCAGCTGTAATCGTTTAGTCTCGACAAGTCCTTCTGTTAACAGCCTAGCGTTTTCCCGTCTTTTTCTAAGAAATTCCGGAAGCTTACGGAGTTGAGCGTATCCTATGGCTGCCTCTATCTCAGGCATGCGGTAGTTGTGCCCGATCATGAAGGACTCGTACTCTTCTTTCTCCCCATGCGACCGTATGTGGCGTAGCTTTTCAGCGTGTTCGTCATTGTTTGTGGTGACCATGCCCCCCTCGCCCGTGGTCATGTTTTTGCTTGCATAAAAGCTCCAACACGCAATATCTGCGAAGTAACCAGGCGGCTTTCCTTTATACTCAGCTCCGTGAGCCTGCGCCGAGTCCTCCACAACCACCAAATCGTGTTTTTGAGCCGTTTCTTTAATAACTTCCATGTCCGCTGACAACCCATACAAATCGACCGGCATAACCGCCTTTGTTTTTGCAGTGATGGCGTCTTCAATTTTTTGAGGGTCAATGTTGTAAGTGAGAGGATCGATGTCCACGAAAACCGGCCTCGCCCCAGCCAATGCTACGGCTTCAGCGGTTGCCACAAAGGTAAAGCTGGGCAGGATCACCTCGTCGCCCAAGGTTACTCCAGCCGTCAAAAGAGCCATGTGGAGGGCAGCGGTTCCGTTATTTACTGCAACGGCATGCTTAGTTCTCACAAACCTTGCAAACTCCCCCTCAAACCTCCTAACCATGGGGCCGTTTCCAAGACGGTCTGTTAACACGCCACTCTTCAAAACCTCAATAACCATCTCGATCTCTTTTTCGTCAATTTGAGGCAAGTTGATTGGAATCATTTTCCCCACTACTCCTCGTCCCTTAAACAACCCTAAATTCCTTGAATAACTGCTTATTATTTTCGGTACAAAAGGGAGATTTGGCATTCTAAACGAGTGGAGATGTAGGCTCTCGCTTTTGCGTTAAAATGAGTGCCTTCATGGCTGCCGCGGATGCTTGGGCTGTAGCTTCAGCGATATTCATGGGTTCCTGCACTGCTCCTGCTAAAAGTATTCCTTGAATGGGAGTTTCGTTCTTTGCGAGTTGAGGGTGAGCCTCTTCAAAGAAGCCTTCCTCGTCCAGCGGGACCCCGAGCGTTTCTTGAAGATCTACCTCAGGGTCTAGCCCAGCCTCTAAAACAACGAGATCGGCAGTGATGGAGAGCAGTTTGGAGGTCGCCTGATCGTAAACGTCCATGGTTAACGACCCGTCTGGAAGCTCTCGGATTTCCGACGGTTCACCGTGAATGAGGTTGATCCCTGACCCCCTCACTCTTCGATAAAATTCTTCAGCCCTCTTGCCCACCGTTCGCATATCTGTATAGCAGACATGGGCATCCACCTCCGCTCCATATTGGTTCTTCAAGAGGAGCGCGTGTTTGAGGGCGTTTAGGCATCCGACTCTGCAACAATACCCATGGTTTCGCTCCTCCCTCGAGCCCACGCACAAGATGTACGCCACGCTCTTCGGCTTTTTCTTGTTGTCAACCCTCACGATTTCTCCATGGGTAGGTCCTTTGGGGCTGCAGAGTCTCTCGTACTCGATTCCTGTGATCACGTTTCTGTAAACGCCGTGCTTGTATTGACCCTTCTTCTCCGCGTTGTAGGGTTTGAAGCCGGTCGCAGCGATAATCACGTCTACGTTAAGTTCCTCCTCCTCTGCCTTTTGCTCGTAGGCTATGGCGTTTTCTGGGCAGGCGTTTCTGCAAGCGTGACAAGAGCCGTCCTGGAAGTAGAGGCAATGCTCCTTATCAATCAGGTATTTGGCCGGAAGAGGATGAGGAGAAGGCAGATAGGCGGCCTTCCTGACACCAAGCCCCATCTCATAATCCTTAGGAACAGTGACTGGGCACACATTTTCGCACTCCCCACAATTCGTGCATCTCTCTTCGTCCACGTACCTCGCCCTCCTGAGCACCCTAATCTTAAAGTTTCCTATGAAACCCTTAACTTCCTCGACTCCAGAGTAGGGGAGAATCCTAACGTTAGGGTGCTCAATGACGCCTTGAAGGATCTGTTTCACCAGTTCCTCGCCGCTTTCCAACGTTGGAAGCACCTTGGAGAGCAGGGACGCGTGGCCTCCCACGCGAGGCTTCCGCTCGACTAGGTATACGTTAAAACCAGTCCTCGCTAAGTCAAGAGAGGCTTGAAGGCCAGCAACTCCAGCGCCGATCACCAAGGCTGAGCGCTTGTCCATCATCCGCTGTCCAACCTGGCATGGTCATTAGTTGATTCAAGAAATCATCTCTAGGCCCTTTATAAACGATACTTATAAGTTCTGGTTCTTCTATGTTGAGAAGATATGAGCGTAACAGATTTAATGACAACAAAGAAGCCAGATTCGAATCTTCGCCTTAAGGTGATGACTAAGATCGGTGATCACAAGCCTTACGACTGTTTTCAGTGTCTTCGATGCACGAGCGGGTGCCCATCCATGAAAATGTTGGAGATCAAGCCCCACGAAATCGTGAGCTTAGTCAAGCTGGGGTTCGTGGAGGAGGTGGTCAACTCCGGCATCGTGTGGGCCTGCGCCATGTGCCTAAAATGCAAGGAGAGATGTCCCCAAGAGGTGGCGCCCGTGGACTTGATTCTCGCGTTGAGAAACCTAGCCGTGGAGACGGAGGCCAAGGTTCCAGAGGGCTGTCTCAGAAACGTGAGCATGATTCTCGAAACCGGATTCATTATAGGACCGCAAGAAGCCATAACACGTAAGCTGGAAAAATTCAACCGCGAAAAGCTGGGGTTGCCCAAGCTTCCCAAGCCGAGCGAGAAATTCAAAGCCACTTTCTTAAAGGCGTTAGGGACGTTTTAGAGGCTGGTCAGATTGAGGATGGCCGTTTATTGGGGCTGCCTCATCCCGCACACACAGTATGCCTATGAGATGTCGGTTAGGGAGGTTTTGCCGAGACTCGGGGTGGAACTCGCAGATTTAGATAACGTTTCATGCTGCGGAATCCCCATGAGAAGCGTGAACACCCACGCCTTCCTTTATCTAGCGACGAGAAACCTTGCCATCGCAGAGAAAACTGGTCTCACCGACTTGCTCGTCATGTGCACCGGTTGCCATCTATCCTTCTCTGAAGCCATGCACTACCTAAGTCAAGACGCAGAGCTGCGGAGGAAGATAAACTCGTTCTTGAGCGACGAGGAACTCGAATACAGAGGCTCCATCCGAATCTGGCATCTCATCGACTTCTTACATGATGTTGTAAGAGAGGAGGCCATCCGGAGGACCCTAAAGAAGTCCCTCAATGCCTTGAAACTAGCCTCCCAGTACGGCTGTCACGGCGTTAGGCCCAGCAGTCTCGGTAGAATCGACGACCCCGAGAATCCTAGGAAGTTGGATGAGCTGATCGAGCTGTTAGGTGCGAAGAGCGTGAACTATCCTGAAAAACTCGACTGCTGCGGAGCCTTGCTCACTTGGTCGCACCCAGACGCAGCCCTCACGTTCACAGGATTAAAGCTAAAGGCCATTCAAGGTCATGGCTTTGACGGACTCGTGGTTTCCTGCCCCGCCTGCCACATGATGTTCGATGCGAGACAGAGAGCCGCAGGGGCTACGGTGGGAAGCAAGCTGAACCTTCCAGTCTTGTACTATAGCCAACTGCTGGGAATCGCCATGGGAATCGAGGAAGAAAAACTCGGTTTGCACCTGAATCGAAGCCCCGTCGACGAACTCTTAGAAAAGATAGGCTAGCAAGTCATTTCAACAAATCTTATATATGCATGTTTACTAAAACCTCACTTCTAAAGGTGAAGGGTATGGTAGATTTTAGCTTTACCGAGGAGCAGGAGCTGTTCAGGAAGGCTGTGAGGGAGTGGTGCCAGAAGAACTTACCCCTGGAAAAGATTAGGGAAATTGACACGAAGCAATGGATTCCTGACGAGATCATTAAGGGGATGGCTGACCTCGGCTTGTGGCTTATGACCATCCCAGAGGAACACGGCGGAGCAGGAGCAGACTGGGTCACCGCTTGCATAGCCTGCGAAGAGTTAGGCTACGCTGACATCTCCATAGCAATCCCGGTGCACTTCTTGGTCGAATGCAGTTGGGGCTATGTTGCCAATAAATACTGCTCAGAACGAGTTAGAAAAGAAGTGATGCGCCCGGCGACACGAGGCGAAGCCTTCTTCGGCATAGCGACAACCGAATCTGGGGGAGGATCTGATGTTGCCGCGTTCAAGACAACAGCGAAAAAGAAGGGAAACGAATGGATCGTCAACGGGGAGAAGATGTACATTAGTGGCACAGAGGAGGCCCTCAAGCTCGGCGGGGGATACTGGATAACTGCGAGAACATCACCGGCACCGCCAGAGGCTCCATATAAGGGCATGACATCCTTCTATCTTCCAATCAGGGCTCCAGGGGTTGAGATAACCAAACGATTCGATGACATGGGCAGGATGGGCATATCATGCGGAGGGTTCTCTATGAAAGACGTTAGATTGTCGAATGACTATCTCATGGGGGAGGAAGGTAAGGGATTCTACATGACCATGGAGGGCTTCGACCTAGCCAGAATCCTAATCGGAGCCTGCTCTGTGGGATGCGCGCAACGTGCGCTTGAAATCGGAATAGAGTACCTCAAGCAGAGGAAGGCCTTTGGACGCCCGATCGGCAAATTCGGTATGATCCAGTACGAATTAGCAGATGATTGGGCGAAGCTAGAGGCCGCGCGATCATTGGTTTATAGAACAGCCTGGATGATTGATGAGAGATATAAGAGGAAGCGCTTCACACCCCTTGAAGTCGTTAAGTACATATCGGCGGTCAAGTTGCTAGCCCCGCATATCGCAGTTGATATCTTCAAGGACGTGATGCTGTGGTTGGGGGCTTGGGGATACACCAAGGAAGCGCATCTTGAAATGGGATTGAGAGGAATCTTTTCATACATCGTCGGAGCTGAGGGTGCCACAAACATTCAGAGAGTAGTTATAGCCAGAGAACTGCTTGGTAAGGAGTTCATAGACTACAAGTAAACCCTTCTCTTTTTATTTTCAAAGTTTTTAAGCATTCCCGGTTTGATTGCCTAGCCGCTTGTCAGCAATTTTTTCAGAGCCGCCGAGAGAGCCGGAACCACCTCATATAGGTCACCGACAACTATATAATCGGCAACCTCGAATATGGGCGCCTCCGGATCCTTGTTGATGCCCACAATGATTTGAGAATCACGTATCCCAGCTATGTGCTGAATCACCCCTGAAATGCCGCAGCCGATGTAAAGGGCTGGCTTCACCTTGTGGCCGGATAGGCCTATCCATTCGGTGAACCATTTTCGGTCCTCGCAGAGCGGTCTCGTGTACCCCACTTGCCCGCCCAGAATCTCTGCCAACTCTTCTAGTATTCTGGTGTCCTCTTTCTTTTCAACTCCGCGCCCACAAGCAACAATCACCTTTGCCTCCTCCAACTTGACTTTTGCCGCCTCTATTTCTTTCGCCTCAAGAATCTCCGTTCTGGGTTCCTCGATCTCAACATCCACTTCTATGACCTCACCTTTTCTCTCCTCGCGTTCTAGCCTTTCAAAGACTCTCGGGGGCACCGTTGCTATTCGGGGTTTTACACGGCAGACTGCGGTGGCTACGGCATTTCCCCCATACACCACCCGATCCATCAACAGCACACCCTTCTCATCGACCCACAACCGAGTGCAATCGGGTACACACCCGGTTTCTAGCCTGGTGGCGAGTCTTGAAGCCAGTTCCTTCCCCCTTTTCGTTGAGCCCATCAAGATAATTTCGGGCTTGTATCGTTTGACTAGGCTTGTTAAGGCGCTAGTGTAGGGTTCAGCGTAAAGGCCTTTGAGCAAAGGGTGGTCAACCACGTAAACCTTGTTCGCCCCATAAGCTATAAGCTCGTTTGCCTGATCCTTGACGTTATATCCAAGCAGCACAGCGGCCAATTCCGCTTGGAGTTTGTTGGCTAATTCGCTTCCCTTTCCCAGCAACTCAAGCATCAAGTCCTTGTTTTCGGAGAAAACCCAAACACCACCATGCTCGCTCACATCCCTCACCTCCCTACGACCCCCTCTTTGATGAGGGCCTTCGCTAATGTTTCTGCTAACTCCTCAACGGTTTCGGCCTTTATCACGATTCTTTTTCTTTCCACCTTCGGTGCAAGAACCTCCGTTACTTGAATCGCTGAGCCGGCTTCTCCAACCTTCTCTTTAGGGATGTTGAGGTCCTGCGCGGTCCAAACTATGATCTCCTTTTTTGAGGCCTTCATGATAGCCATGAGGGCTGGGATTCTAGGCTCATTGATCTCCCCCGTCACTGTTATCAACACTGGCATTTTTGCCTTCACTGTTTCATAGCAGTCCTCTAGGCTTCGCTCAGCCACCACGGTGTCTCCCTTCAAATCAAGCTTTCTAACATAGGTTATTTGGGGAATGTTTAATCTCTCGGCTAGGCGAGGTCCCACCTGCGCCGTGAAACTATCAATGGAGGCTTCACCGCAAAGGATCAGATCAAACTCTCCCACTTTCTTAATCGCCTCAGCTAGGATGTGGGAGACTGCCAGTGTGTCTGAACCCTCAAAGGATGGGTCCCTCAGATGGTAGGCTCTATCGGCGCCCATGGCCAAGGCCTCCCTTAGAGCCATCTTAGCCTCTTCTGGACCAACGGTTATAACCACCACTTCTCCACCAACCTTCTCCTTTAACCTCACAGCCTCCTCCAACGCGTTCTTGTCAAAGTCGCTTATTTTCCGTGGCACACCCACGATGATCGGACGCCTAGTCGCCGAATCTATTTTTAACTCAGCCACATCCAAAGCCTGTTTAATGCACACAAGGATTTTTGGCACTCTAAAACCCCCAACGCTCAAATCTCGCCACTTAACGATTTGAGGAAACTAGTATTCGCAAAGCAACATTTATATTTTAATGCGTTTTCTACTGTTTCAACAAGGTTAAGGAGGATTGTTTGATATTGGCAGCAGAAACTGGAACCCTCGCGGGAACCCCTGTTCTCATATTGCGTGAGGGGGCAAGTCGATCTCGAGGAAGGGAGGCGCAGCACGCTAACATCATGGCGGCTCGAATCGTAGCGGAGGCGGTGAAGAGTTCCCTTGGGCCCAAGGGCATGGACAAGATGCTGGTGGACAGTTTCGGCGATGTCACCATCACCAGTGACGGCCGTACTGTTCTCGATGAGATGGATATTCAGCATCCAGCCGCTAAGATGATGGTGGAGGTGGCCAAAACACAAGACGATGAGGTAGGTGACGGAACCACTACCGCGGTGGTTATTGCTGGAGAGCTCCTAGGGAAGGCTGAGGACCTTGTTGAGAAAAATGTTCATCCAACCGTCATCATCGATGGATATCGAAAGGCAGCGGATAAGGCTCTTGAAACGCTTGAAAAAATAGCTATTCCTGTGCAGCCGACTGAAAAAGAGTTTCTGGAAAAAGTTGCGATGACCTCTATGGCAAGCAAGCTGGTGGCTGAGAATAAAGATTATCTTGCTGAGATCGCCTCTTCGGCGGTTCTACACGTGGCTCAAAAGGTTGAGGATCGATATAAAGTGGACATTGATGACATTATGGTGGAGAAGAAGCCCGGCGAATCGTTAACCGACACCAAGCTCATCAACGGCATAGTGACGGACAAAGAAGTGGTTCACCCCGGCATGCCAAAACGCTTGGAAAAAGCCAAGATCGCCTTGCTGGACTCGGCCCTTGAAATCGAGAAAACCGAGTTCGACGCGAAAATAAACATCGAAAGCCCAGACCAGATGGAGGCTTTCCTACAACAAGAAGAAAGCATGTTAAAAGAAATGGTAGAAAAAATTGTTGCAACAGGTGCGAACGTGGTCATTTGCCAGAAGGGCATCGACGACATGGCTCAACACTTCCTCGCTCGGAAAGGAATTCTCGCAGTGCGTCGGGTCAAAAAATCTGACATGGAAAAGCTTTCGAAAGCCACTGGAGGAAAGGTTATCACCAACCTCGACGACGTGACCGAGGCGGACCTTGGCTACGCTGAGCTTGTGGAAGAGAGAAAAATCGGAGACGACAAGATGACCTTTATTGAGGGATGCAAGAATCCGCGCTCGGTCGCCATTCTAATACGAGGAGGAACCGAAAGAATCGTCAGTGAAGCAGAACGCTCGCTACACGATGCGCTATGCGTCGCGCGCGATGTAGTGGAGGAACCTAAGATTTTAGCTGGTGGCGGTGCTCCAGAAATGGAGGTTGCGAAGGTGCTTAAGGAATATGCGGGGACCCTTCCCGGCAGGGAACAACTGGCAGTAATGTGCTTCGCAGAGGCCCTTGAAGCCGTACCCACCACTCTAGCCGAAAACGCGGGGCTCGACCCCATCGACGTCATATCGGAGCTCAGGGCTCGACACGAGAAGGGCGAGGTTTGGGCAGGCATTGAGGTTCACGAAGGGAAGGCAAAGGATATGAGGAAAATGAACGTTTTTGAACCCCTCGCGGTCAAAAAGCAGATCATCAAGTCCGCTACGGAGGCGTCATCCATGATCCTAAAGATCGACGACATCATTGCAGCGGGCAAGATGAAGGCCCCGCCAACACCTCCAGGAGGTCCGGGAGGAGCACCTCCCTACGGGGGTGGACCCCCACCGTACTAAAGACACGTGAAACGAGGGAGTTTTAGGAAACGAGCCAAGAAAAGAAAATCTGGGTTGGCCCTCCTAAACTCACCAGATTTGAAAAGGCTCGAATAGTGGGGGCGAGGGCTCTCCAGATCTCTATGGGTGCCCCCATCCTCATTGAGCCCTCGGATACCCTTTCAAATCCCATTGACATAGCCCTTCAAGAGCTCGAAAGCGGAATACTCCCCATCACCATCCGAAGAACGCTTCCCGACGGAACCTATCAAGACATCCCCCTTAAGTGGCTTCTTCGAGACTAGATCCTGGACTCTATTTCATTCTGTTTATAGATGAAATGTACAGCCTTTAGGTTTCACGGTAATGTTATTTGCTCTCTCTTTAAAGCTAGAGGCGATTATCAAGACCTTAATATTTGCTTAGCCTCTTTCAAGGTTTTGTTTATTCGTTTCCAGTGAGCCCCTCGCCAGTATATTTTCCCACAGCTTGGACACTCCCAAAACTCGTCATAACTAGAAAAGGTTGTCTTCGGAACCCTGTCGGTGACCTCCTTTTTCGGGATGGGCCTGATTATTGCGTTGCACTTGGGACAACGCGAAACCGTGACATCGATTTCAAGCATGAGGTTAAATCGCTTCGCCAAGCCAGCGAGCTTTTCAGCTTCCGTTGCGCCCTCAACCAAAAAGGCGTCCACTCCCTGCATCGTGGCTTGTTGATAGAGCTCGAGGTCACGGGTCAGCAGAAAACGGCGCTCTCTTTTTGCGACCTCAATCAGTTGCTTGTCGTTGAGGGAGCTGGAATATTTGACGTTTTGGCCAAGCATGCGAAGCCATCTTGTGAGCTTCCCAAGCATGCCGTCGGTTATGAACTTCAAATCTCCACCACCGAATATAGCTGTGGAGGCGAACTTATACTATTTTTCCCTATTTTTCTAACAGTGCTCTTTTTATGAAAGCAGTTATAACAAACTTGCGATTGATTAGCCATTGGAGGAAAGCAGGTATGCCCTCGAAAAGTAAAGGTTTTTCAACCAAGGCGGTTCACGCCGGAGAAAAGCGAGATCCCCTAACTGGATCAATCACCACACCCATCTACCAAACCTCAACCTTCGGATTTCCCAACACCGACAAGCTGATTGATGTCATAAGTGAGAGGGCGGAGGGATACGTCTACACCAGATTCGGCAATCCAACAACACGGGTGGTTGAAAAGAAGGTGGCGGAACTTGAGTGCGCAGAGGATGGAGCGGCTTTCTTCTCAGGCATGGAAGCCGTCGCCACCACGGTCATCACCTTGGTTTCCTCGGGCAGTCACATCGTTTCGATCAGCGACATCTACGGCGGAACCTTCTCTCTCTTTAGCGATGTCCTACCGAAATTTGGCGTTGAGGTAAGCATGGTGGAAGCCACAGATTTTGATGGAATGGAATCTGCTGTTAAGGAGAACACCAAGATCACTTATGTTGAATCGCCCACTAATCCCACACTGAAAATTGTCGACCTGTCGAAAGTCGCCAAGCTGAGCCTAGAAAAAGGCACTAAACTCGTGGTTGACAACACCTTTGCTTCTCCGTACAATCAAAAGCCCCTGCAACTCGGCGCCGACATAGTCATACACAGCGCCACAAAATATCTTGGTGGACACAACGACGTAACCGCGGGCATAGTGGTCGGGCAGAAGGATTTCATTAACTCCCTAAAGAATATGCGTAAGATCTTTGGCGGGGTGCTGGATCCCCACGCTGCTTGGCTACTTTTACGTGGGTTGAAAACGCTCGGATTACGAATGGAAAAGCACAACTTGAACGGCATGAAGGTGGCGAGATACCTTGAGGAACACCCAAATGTCAAGAGAGTGCACTATCCAGGGCTAGCGAGTCACCCCCAACACTCGATTGCCAGAAAGCAGATGAAGGGTTTCGGTGGAGTTGTGAGCTTCGAACTGAAGGGAGACCTTAAAACAGCAACGAAGTTTGTGGATAGTCTTAAGTTAAGCTTTCTTTCCCCCAGTTTGGGGGGCGCTGAAACTCTTGTCACTCAACCAGCCACCTCTTCTCACTACTATGTTCCCAGAGAAGAAAGACTAAAGATCGGCATCACAGATGAGCTCATAAGACTGGCGCTAGGAATCGAAGACCCAGAAGACATCATCGCTGATCTAGACCAAGCCTTCAACCAGATCGATTAAAGGAAAAGTTCGCGACCGAAACGGCTCACGCGCACGAAAAGCCCTACAAAAACGAGAAAGGAGCCGCTAAACTCCATATATGAATTCGGCTTTATGTCTCACTTTCCCACCGGATAATCTGACCCGTTCCAGGCTTTGCGACGATCTCGCCCTCGTCCATAACCAACTGTCCGTTCACAAAGGTCTTTATCGGTTTTCCCTTAACCCTCCAGCCGTCAAAAGGGGAAAATTTAGCCTTCGAGTAGAATCTTGATGAGTCGATCTTGTACTCTCGACGCATATCCACCACCACCAAGTCCGCGCAGTATCCTTCACCCACGCTCCCTCTGCCCTTTAGATGAAAGATCTTTGCCGGTATCTCTGAGGTTGCCCTAACCAAATCCGAAATGGTTAGGCGACCCGAATTTACTTGGGTGAGTAGCAAGGGCAGCGTTGTCTCAAGCCCAGGTATGCCAGGCTTTGTGTCCCAGACCGATTCAGATTCCTTTTCTTCCATTGTATGAGGAGCATGGTCTGAGGCTAAAGCGTCAATGAAGCCCTGCTTAAGGGCTCTCCAAAGAGCCTCAGCGTCCTCTCTGATCCTCACTGGAGGATCGGTGAGCGTCATCATTCCGTAGCGTTTCAGGTGTTCAGAAGACAAAAGGAGGTGGTGTGGCGTGACTTCGCAAGTAACGGGAAGGCCCATGTTCTTTGCGGTTAGAATAGTCTCTAACCCTGCAGCTGAACTAATGTGGCAAAAATGAATGTGAACCCCTGACTTCTTCACGAGTTGAATGACGCGGTCTACTGCCCTCCTTTCAGCCTCTGGTGAGTGAACCCTTAGATAGGCCTCCACATCTTTGCGCCCCACTTGTTGCATCTCCTCTCTCATTTTTTCAAGCGTCCCCTTGTCCTCAGCATGCACCGAAATCGGAACCTTCCTCTTCTTAACCTCGTTAAACGCGTGCAACAATGCGTCGTCGTCTTCGATGTCTAGGCCCCCTATCCTTTGCGAGAGGTAGAGCTTAAATGCCACAGCCCCTTCCCGCACGATAAGGCGTATTTCTTCTAGGTTCTCGGGAAAGGCTGAATAAAAGGCAACGTTAACGATGGAGCGAGTTTTAGCCAGGTTCATGCGCTCTCTTAAAGACCTGACATCCATGGTTACCGGCTTGTTGTTGGGCATGTCGATGGTTAGAGTTACACCGCCTGCAGCGGCTGCAGCTGTTCCGCTGGAGAAATCCTCCTTGTACGCCAGTTGCTGGTCACGAAGATGCACATGGGGGTCAATCAATCCGGGAAGCAGTAAGTGCCCCTTTAAATCGGATTCCGCTGAGGCTTGCGGAAGGTTTGGCTCCTTGGCCACCTTAAATATTCTCCCCTCGTCTATGGCTACACCGGCTTCGATGATCCCCCTCGAAGTGTATACCTTGGTGTTGCGGAGAACCAAGTCAACCGTCAAAGGTTTGCCCCCTATCACCCAAAGTATTCGGCAGTTACTGAAACCTCTAATATGTCTTTTGCTGATATTTAATGGCTAAGACCCGTAATAAGAGTCTACTGAAATAAAGCTGAAAACTTACAAATGACTAGCCTCTCTTAGGCGATTAGCTTGAAGAGGTCTCGTTCCGTTATTATGCCAACAAGCTTTCCATCTTCCACCACGGGCAGGGCTCCAATGTTTTTCTCCTGCATGATTCTCGCCGCTTGACCCACATCGATGTTGGGCTTGATCGTTATGACGTCCTTCACGGCTATTTCAAGAATAGACGTTTGCAACACTTGAACGATGGTTCCGGATTGCAGGTGTTTGAAGACTTGGCCGGAACCGAAGAAGCGTAGGATGTCCATGACCGTGACTATGCCAACGAGTTTATCGTCAGAAACGATTGGCAGTCGTCTGAAACCGCGTTCAATCATTGTTTTTTCGGCTTCAGAGATGGAAGCTTTGGGCGTTGCTGTTATCACCTTTTTAGACATCAAATCCGCGACACTGACCCTACTTATTTTTCCGGTGAAGATCATGACAATGTCTCGTTCTGTCACGATGGCCCACACCCGGTTTTCTTCGTCAACAACGGGTAAGCCCCCAACCCTATGCTCCTTCATGAGTTCTATTGCGTCACTGATTTTGGCAAAGATGGGAATCGAAACGACCTCCCGAGCCATTATGGATTTAACAGGTTCATTTATGGCCTTAAAGAAGTTGCCGGCGTACTTTCGTTGAATTATCTGAAACCTTTCACCTCCACCAAGGTAGTCGATGATGTCGGTGGCGGTTATGATGCCGCGAAGTCTCTTGGTTCCCGGATCAACGACGGGTATGCGACGGAACCCCTCCTTTACCATGATCTGTATGGCGTCATAGATTGGTGTGGTGGGCGCCATAGTAATCACTGGGCTCTTTGCTATGGTCATGATTTCCCCCTCACGCCTCTTGGAGGGGTGAGCCTTTAACTTAAGGGGTCCTTCCTCTCTTAGTCCGGGTCGAAAACCTTCTCGCCTTCCACCACGACGTATAGCCAGATTCAAACCTCCATCCAGTTTAGAGAAGCGCTCTCACAATATCTTCACGATCAACTATGCCCATAAGCCTGCCCTTCCCATCCACAATAGGCACACGCCCAATGTTTTTCTCAAGCATGAGCTCAGCGGCCTCTCTGAGCTCGGCTGTTGGCCCCAGAGAGACAACAGGAACCTTCATCACCGAGGATATCTTTGGTGGAGCCTTAAACCGCCCCTTCTTCGCTTCAAAGGCGGGCAAGATCACTCCACTGTCCAGCAGATTCTTCTGCGTTACCATGCCAATAACTTTTCCCCTCCTTACAACGGGCAGTCCAGCAAAGGATCGCTCTTGCATTAAACGCCAGATGTTATCGATCTCGTCTTCAGGAGAGCATGTAACGACTTCGGTGGACATAATCTCAGAAAGGGGGCGTGTGAGTTTAGAGATGTCCCTTTCCAGAAACGTGCCAATGAAATTTTCTAAGCCAAGCACCCCCATGTAAGTGTAATCCTGAGAGGACTTTACAACAGGAATGTACCACTCATCTAAGCGAATCATTTCCCGCACCGCATAAGAGACATCCATGTCCAGGGTCGCGACGAACCTATGTGTCGACATGATCCCCTCGACTCGAATGGGAGAAATCGAGGAGGTTATGGCCATCACATCTCCTCGAGAGATCATGCCTACAAGGCGCTTACGTTCATCCAAAACTGGAAGAATCCGTGATCCTCGGCTGCGAAGAACGGCTCGAGCCTTGGTTGCCAGTTCATCAGCGTATAGAAAGGGATGGCTTGGATCCATTATGTCCTGAACACGCAAACCTTTTCCTCAAGTCCTTTTAGCCGTCTGCCACTATTAAATATTGTTTCCTCTGAGATAATATTTGTGATCAAAACTACGGTGTTAACCTCTCTGTATGACAAATTCTATGGAACCAGTTAACCTCTTTAATGAACTAGTCATACTTTTGAGGCTTACTTCCGCTTCCTAAAGATTTTGCCGCTATCGCTGTACTCTCCGGTGACGTACTCGAAGCCCGCCTTAATCAGTTGGCAAGCTTCTCAACCGTCCTTGCGACCCTGACCGTGAACTAGTCGTTTTTGGTTCTGAAGATTTCTAACATAAAAATCAATCCCCCTAGTTTATGAAAACACTACTGGATTTGATACGTCGCAAATTGGACCGAATATCATAGATATTAAGATGCTAACGCTCCCAAGTTTAGTGTTTGTTTTGTCTCTTCAACATTCTGAATTTGAATCTAAAATATGGAAAGAAGCTTCAACAAACACATTTGGCATTTACCCGAAAAAAATGCTATGCAAAATCGGTTCGTGTCGGTTTGATTTTCGTTGCCGTACTAAAGGCTAGGCTGATTCGGTCATCAATAGTATTTTGCACTGATCATAAGTTCTCCTAGCTCTCTCCAAAACATCAACTTGCCATAAGTCTAGGTTTAGTTCATCATCCAATCTTTCTCCAATTGGGATGGAGGTTCCACATTTTTTACATCGAATCGTGGTTTTGAGATAAAGCTCTAAGCCTTTTAGCCTGTAAGGTGTTGCCCGTCCACACTTATGACATTTAGCCAAACTCAATCGTTTTTTATGTGCGGGGTCTCTCATTACCTCATCCATATTAATTTTGGGGGTTAGGTTTACTTAAAGCAAGTTGCGGAATGCGATATAATTTGTGCCATGGATTATATCCCACGACTATTTTCGGTTTTCAATTCTGATGTGTAGTGTCGGTTTGGCCGCTTCATTGCGTAAAAAAGGACTTTGCGGGGGATATCTTCACTCGTTCACTGAAACTATGGACCTAGAGTAATCAGAAGTTCGATGAGAGTTCCCTCTCCCATACTTTTGCAAAGGAGAAAGAAGATAATTTTAAAAATTCGTCGCATACTTATGTAGGGGGCTGTAGGATGAGTTCGAGAAAAGAAGTTCCTCAATGCGAGAAAGTGGTTAAGGAAGATCGTGAACTTCTGTCCCCTTCCCTGCGGATTAAGTATTTCCCGCTGGTGGTTGCGAGTGCTGAAGGGGCTAGGCTTTGGGACCTCGATGGAAACGAATACATAGACTTCCTCTGCGGAGCCGCCACCACCAACACTGGACACCGCCATCCAAGGGTTGTGAAGGCAATAAAGGAGCAGTGCGACAAGTTCATCCACAACACACTCGCGTATTCATACTACGAAAATGCGGTGGAGCTGGCGAGAAGGCTCACCGAGATAACGCCCGGTGTTTTCCCAAAAAGGGTGGCGTATGGGCTCTCAGGCTCCGATGCAAACGATGGAACGATAAAGCTGGTTAGAAGCTACACAGGAAGACAGAAGATCATATCATTCCTGAAGTCGTATCACGGAACCACTTACGGCGCCATTTCGCTTTCAGGCATAACCATTCGAATGAGACGCAGGTTGGGCCCCTTCCTTCCCGAGATATACCATGTGCCATACCCCGACTGCTACCGCTGCCCGTTTAAGCTCGAATACCCGGAGTGTGGGCTAAGCTGTCTAGGCTTCATAGAAAACCTCTTCGACATGACCATCCCACCCGAGGAGGTGGCAGCTCTTGTCATCGAGCCAATCCAGGGAGACAGCGGGGTCATAATTCCACCTAATGATTACCTACCCAAACTGATGAAGCTATGTAAGGATCACGGGATACTTTTTGCAGCCGAGGAAGTTCAAACGGGATTCGGGCGCACTGGAAAGTGGTTCGCAGTCATGCATTGGAACCTGGAGCCTGACATCATGATCTTGGCGAAGGCGATAGCCTCCGGGATGCCGCTAAGCGCGATTGTGGCTAGGAAAGAGATCATGGAGGCTTGGGAGGCACCAGCACACCTCCTCACCGCCGAGGGAAACCCGCTCTCCTGCGCGGCTGCCATCGCCACTATAGATGTGATGAAAGAGGAGAGGCTTCCTGAGCGCGCGGCGAGGATGGGGGAATACATAATGAAAAGGTTTAAGGAGATGATGGACAGACACGAGCTCATTGGGGATGTCAGAGGCAAGGGTGTGTTGATTGGAGTAGACCTAGTTAAGGACAGGAAGACGAGGGAGCCGGCGAGGGATGAAACGCTTAAGGTCGATTGGAGGTGCTGGGAGAATGGGCTGATACTAGTACACTTCGGGAAATCGGTCCTCAGAATAGCGCCGCCCCTAACGATCACAAAAGAGGAGGCGGACCAGGCGCTGGGGATCATAGAGGAATCCATAGATGATGTGGAGAAGGGAAGGGTGCCAGACGAAGTCGTGCAGAGGATGGGGGGTTGGTAAAATCCTCCCTCATTTTTTGTGGAAGGCTTATTGAATCGAAAGCGTTAAAAATGCCTTAAGTTGGGGTCTTCACAGAGCGAGACGCTGATTTCACGTTATGGACTTAATTAGGGCGTCCTGCAACCTCTTGATATCCCACGGCCTTATCTTTAACAGAGAGGAGTCAGATCCTCCTCCACCGTAAACGAATTTCTTCCTCATAACCTTCATGTCAATTACGGTTCTAATCTTCCCCTTGTGACCGACTGGGGGTACCCCACCCACGGAGTAGCCGCTGTGGCCTTCCACTTCAGTTGGGGTAGCCATCCTCACGCCTATGGTTTCGATGGCTTCGGCCAGTTTCTTCGGATTAACCGTGTCCTCGCCGGTGATGATCGCCAGAACTGGTTCCCCAGACCCGTCTATGAACGTGAGAGTTTTGATGATTCTGTCCTTGCTCGTTTGCAGAGCCACGGCGGCTTGCTCAACGGTCTTAGTCTTCCTCCCAAGACGGATGATCTCAGCGTCGATCCCCTTGGCGTCCAAAAACCTCTGCAAGTCCCCCTCGTCCAAAAGTTCCCACCCTACCAGCACGGTGAGAAACGTTTAACCTTTAGTACTCTGTCCTAAATTCTGCTTCGCATTCTTCGCAAACAAAGTTGCCCTCAACTTCTCTAAGGGCGTCAGACCATCTTCCGCACTGATCGCAGTATCCGGCCAGGGGTTGAGCCTCTTGAGCTTCGACTTCACCTTGAATGCGAGCTTTCTCCTGTATGGTTTCTATAAGCTCAGGGGTGACGGCCAGAATATCTTTGCTGGAGATGACCCCTACAAGGTTCCCCTTGTACATGACGCCTAACCTTCGAATGTTGAGTCGACTCATTCTCCTAGCCGCCTCACTCAAGGTTTCATCGGGGTCCACAGTAATGAGGGGTGACGTCATCACCTCTTTGGCGGTTAGCTTGCTTGGCTGGGCGTTTTTGGCTAAAACTCGTGCAACGAGGTCTCTTTCAGTGATGATGCCTAGGGGTTTCCCCTGCTTGCCGGTTACGATGATGCATCCTACGTTGTGCTGTTCCATGAGCTGAGCCGCTTTATTAACGGACTCGTCTTCATCAATCGTGATGACGGGACTGGCCATGACATCCTTAACCAGCATCCGCGTTCTGAGGCCCATCTCAGCCATAGCAACCAACCCTCCGATACGAGCATTAACCAAAGGTCTATTAAACTGTTTCTAAACGTTAGACCGTGCCAGGCTTTTACTGTCTTGAGGCGAATCAACCTGACGCAGTTGGAGCATCTTCGTCGTGAAAGGGCTCGAGCAAGAAAACATTCAAAACCGCTGCCAGTCACTAATCTTTGGATTTCACGGCTCCTCTACCCAGTGGTACGAATCTTTGGATCTCGTCTAGCGGGATTTTAAGAATCTGTTCTTGGAGAGCTTTAGGAGCCTTTTCGGCTAATAAGTGCTGTATCTGTTTGGCCAGCCTCCCCCCTGACTGATCGCCAGGAACAATCTCGATGTAGGTGTTCGTTTGCTTAGATATCGCTTCCACAGGACCTCCAATGATGATCAGGTGTTCTCCTATGGTCTCGATTCCAATAGCGACCCGCAACGGAACATTCCGAACGTAGTTTTTCGACCCGTAAATCATGAAGGCTCCCCTCTCTAGACGCTGACCCGTTGGGGGACGCTTACTCACCTGCTGGGCGGAAACCCGGTAAACGCTGACCGCGCCTAAGCCTTCCCGCCAACCTCGAGAGTAGGAGGCTGCAAACTGGGCGGACTCCTTTATCGTTTGTTCAGGGGGAGTTTTTCCCTCGGTTTTGATCAAAACGAAGGGGGCTCCGTGGATGTCGGCGTGAAAGACAACATCGTGAGGTTCCATATGTTTTTTGATGAGAATCTCATTCGTTGCTGCGTCTCTTCCCCCAACCACAAGAAAACCGTCGGAGGAATAGAACCACCGGAACTTTTCGTACCACGCCTTCTTCCGTTGTTTGATAGGGGGTTTGCGAACTTCCTCCGTCTCTTTAACCCATGTTTGCTGCAGTTCTTGAATCCTAGTTTGAGTTTCTTGCATAGCCTTTTCGATGCCTTTCAGTTTCCTTTCCGTCTTCTTCGCCTTTGTGTAATAGTTCGCTGCGTTGGCTTGGATGGAGCGGCGGAGGTTAAGCGGAAACACTAGGTTTTCCACTGAAACGTGAAGGATCAAGCGTTGAGGCTCCAAGGAGTGAAAATAGACGGCGGGAATACGATCCGCTTCCCTTTCTCTTTGAGTTTCTGAGACTATTTGTTCCCAAGGTTTCCCCTCCTTTTTCTCGTCCATGATCTTCTGAAGGAGGAGCTGAAGCTCACCGAGGTGCGAAAAGATGGCGTCCCCAATCCTTCTGTTTTGTTCCATCTTCTCTCTTGAATCCCTCAAGGCTTTTTGTTGACTCAGAAGAATTCTTTTTTGTTTTGCCAGTTCTCGCTCAACTTCCTCGGCGACCTCGACCACCCTTTCCTTAACAGTCACTTCGGTGTAGTATTCATCAAGGGCTTCATTGAGGGACTCATATGTCTTTTTCCTAAAGTTAGCGTATCTCTTTAACGGAGCAGGGACAACGTCAACCCACGCGCCCTTCCCGTTGATTATGACGCAAGGCTTGATGTCTCCAGCCTCAATGACAGAAAGAATTTGGTGAAGTTGACCAAAAATTGCATTCATCTCCTGCTCTGTTAGGGCTTCGCACGGGACCTCCTTTTCGACCTGTGCGCGAAGAAGGACTTCTTCGGCGTAGAGCCCTCCGATACTCAAGAATCTCGTGAGGGCTCTCACTATTTCCAGCTTTCCTAGATGCTTTATCTCGCCAAAGTCTTGGCGGGTGAGGGTGAGGGGTTTTCTTCCGCTGGGTGGAGCATGCTGAAAGGTTTCGCCCCTCAGAATGTTTCGGTCCCGCATCCTTCGATAGGTTAGGGCTTGTAGAATCTTGTTTTGCGGGCTTACGAGGATGATGTTTCCCCCGCCGAACAATTCTGATACAAGCTGGAATTCCCCTTCTCTTGTGGTCACCCTAACAATGACGATTCGTTCAAAGTTGTGTTGCTCAATTCCTGCGATCTTACCGTTTTCAAGGTACTTTCGAAGGACCATACAAAAGACGGGTGGTTTCCTAGGCTTTTTAAGGGTGTATGAGGTTAGGTGGAGCCTCTTACCTGCTTCGATGAGTAGATGTTGGGGAGGCTGGCTGGGTTGACGAAGCTTTAAAATGAAGGTGACAGGAGGAACCTGGTAAATGTTACTAATACGACTGCCCCTGATTGCTTGATTAAGTTCCGGGATGAGAGCGGCGATATCGAAGCTCGTCATCTCCTCCTTCAACCATTTCCCCTCAAGAAGGTTTGATTTGAACCCTAATAAATGCTTTATATCCCGCAATCCTCTCTTTTTCAAGCCAAGGTGATTCAAGAAGGCGGGTTGGGCGTGTTCTATCTACATGCTTCTCAGGAGCCTAAATCGTTTACATTGGTAAAGCATTGGCTAATCATCCAATTATATGAATAAGGGAAAATGGTACAAGAGGGGGGAAAGGTTGAAATGAACAAAACTGTATCCTTGTTGGGAATAGCGTTAGTTGTAATAGGAGTCTTCGTCTTCTTCTATGCCTCTGAGAGAAACTGTATAATGGCTCTTCTCACCACTGGACGGTTAACACCTTGGACCATAGTTGAGATTGGAGGAGGAATCCTGGCTCTGCTCGGCTTTTTCATTGCCCTATTCAGCGCGATCAAGAAATCGCAAAAATGAACTAGTGGAAAACGATTCTTGGTGAAACAGAAAAACCAACGATAATTGTTTCGTACAATACTAACATACTTTTAGAGGAGGATCCGCATTTCACCCTTACACCTTGCTTTGCGAGATTAACCTTCCATACTTGTTCCCTTTCTTTAATCAAAAGGATTCTGAAATGTAACTTATCGCCTTACATTTTATTTAACTCATTTCCAGAAGACGCATCCCCTCTCTAAGATGCATACTTTGATTTTTTCCTTTCGACACAGCACCTTCTTGTCTTTTAAATGCTTGATGTTGCTTCGTCTTAATAGAATACGGTCTTGGTAAACCACGCTAACCTTAAGGTTCAAAACCTGAACTTCAGCGGGTTCTAACCGCGTGTTAGCATACTCGCAAGTTCCACAAATTCTAAGTGTGTTCACGTTGTCATCGACCTCAACCTTTTTCGAACATTGACCCAGCTTTAACATTATTACCCACCTATGCACAGTTTATTGCGAATAAAAGTGGATATGAAAAACAGGTCTAGAACATGTCGCCTTAAAATAAAGACCTAAACTGATGGACTTCTATGAACGTGGAGCTAGGTAATTTAGTCTTTGGTGGTGAGGCTTTACGGAAGCCTTGCACCCATTACGGGAAAATCGTCACCGGTGCAAAAGCAGGGTGGATCAACTGCCGAATGTTTAATCTTTCTCTCGCCATGTGTGGCCGCAAGAGGTGCATCTGAAGAATGAAACATGTTCCGTTCCCTCGGATCCAAAGGTGACCGTCCAACACTCAGCTTCCCTATTCATGCACCTGGGGCAGGTGGCTTTCACTGTTGGGAGGGTTTTCAGCTTCAACTTCCTGTCCAAGACCACAATTTCCGAGGGACGAACCATAGGTGTGTGCAATTTATATTGCTTTACCCACGAAGAGTCCGCATATCCACATTTAGGGCATAAGAGGGTCATCGCGGCCTGTATCCTCTTAGTCAAAACCAAACGTGTTCCACAACTTGGACAAAACTCCACTCAAATCACGCTCATCGCGCTTGAAAAATTGATCTAAAAAGCTATTGAGTTAATCAGTTGATACACTTTGCAAGATCTGCATTTTTCGTATTTGGTTTGTTCACAGCCCTCGCATAACATTTTATTAAGTTCTTTAACATCAGAAACTTTCATAATTTTAATCCTTCTGGGAAATGATAGGGTTCAGATAACAAGGAAAAATAAGTTAAATTGATGTTTAAGACTTGTGAAACCCTTTTTTAGATGTTGAATTTGGTTTTTCTTGATTATTTTCTCCGTTTTTCTACATCGTTCTATCTACACTTAGCATTGTTTCTTGTGCGCCGTCGATGAGTTGCGTGGAAAATGCCGTTGGAGCAGAACTAAAATAGAAGTATACTCAGCTATCCCAAAGTGTTAAATCTTAGTCCTGCGAAAATGAAGGGCAATGGCTGAAGGTAATAGTTAGAAGTGAGGACTCAATGGGCGAAAAGATATCTAAGCTGTTAATTGAGGCTGTGTTGTTATTCTTAAAAGGAATAGCTATAATCGCGCTTTTGGCCTTAGCGGCTGTCGCGTCGATGTACTTATTTGCTTGGTTGGGACCTTCCGCAATGTTTATTATTCTTTCCGTTTTTAGCGGGCTCCTTATCGGTTGGAAATTGGGGAAGAGAAAGGGCATATTACATAGAGGAGCCAAATAAGTAAACGTCCGAGCCAAAATCTCTCTGGTGCGGTTCCCTATCCTTATATGTCGAGAAGTCTTTGTGAAAAACCTGGCTAACTCCCCTGAGGTAGAAACTGATTTTATCCTACTCTCTATTCCATTCTCGTTCTAGAACTTCACGAATTAGGCACTGGATTTCCTCTTGTTCAGATGAGATTTCACTTTATTTCTTTTTCAGCGCGCTCGTCTCGCAACTTGAAACGTCAATGCAATAAAACTCCTAACAAAAATCGCTAACCCTATGAAAATGACGAGACCGGCGAGAAAGGAGAACCAGCCGATGTTTCCAGCTGACAGCATACTTAAAAGGTAACCCGCCCCCAACCAAAAGACAATTCCAGAAACTGTTTCTGCCTTCTTGTCGACAGGGTCTCGGAGGGCAAACCTGAAAATTAGAATAGCGATCTGGAATAGACCATAGACGATGCAGAACTCCATGAGAGCCGTGTAGACTACTGGGTGACTTGATTTTGGAGCTGGTAGAAAGATGTTTGAAGCCACTTTCACGAGATGGAAGTCTTTAATGAAGGCAGAGAACTCATCGTGGTAGTTTGGCGTAATTAATAAAATGGCGCCTATGAGAATGAGGAAAAATCCGAAGGATGCGAGGCTAAGTCTGTCTCTTCCTTCTGAACGTCTTTCACTCACAGTCATCGACCACCCCTCGACACGGTCGTCTAAATATATCCATCGTTCTCTTTAAAATACTCGTCTTCTGCATAAAAATAATAATGTACTTCATAGGTAATATGGTTTTGAGGTGTGAAATTGCCCTATTGTGCAAAGTGTGGAGCCGAGTTAAAAGAGGACGCGAAATTCTGTCCTTACTGCGGAACTCCAACTCCCCTCGCCACCCCAGAAGAGATAAGAAAAGCAAAACGAGAGATGAGAAAAATAGAATGGTGGGAGTGACGAATCCGCTAGCGAACCCCTTGCATGTGCGTTGTACCAATGACCCCCAAATTGCAGGGAAAAAGGCAGCGAAACACGAACCGAACTAGAGCGGGTGCACACGTGAAAGTTCTATTCGTAGAGCCGCCTAAAGACTATTGGTTTGTCATGGGAGAATATCTTCCACCCCCTTATGGCATCCTTCAGCTTGCAGCATTCCTTGAAAGCAAAAACAAGGATGTAGAGATAGAAGTTTTGGACTGTCAGGCTAAGCATTTGAATTGGAAGGGACTGGAAAAGCACATCGAATCCTTTGATCCGGATATTGTAGCTTCAAGTGCACTCGCTACTTGCAACACGTATGTTGCTGTTCGAGCCTTGGAAACAGCGAAGAAAGTGAACCCGGACGTTTTAACTATTGCGGGAGGTCAACACTTCACCGTGATGGCTCAAGAGAGCCTAGAGACGTACCCGGAGATCGACGTGATTGTCCGCGGAGAAGGGGAACTAACCCTCGTGGAGCTGGTTCAGGCGTTCGCTGAAAAGAAGCCCTTCACTGGGATAGAGGGTATCTCTTTCAGGCACAACGGAAAAATCCTACATAACCCTCCACGACCCCTAATTGAGAACTTAGATGACCTGCCCTTTCCGGGATACCACTTCGTTGAGGACATACTTCATGAGTATCACTTCACCGCGATGGCAGGTCCCAAGACCAGGTACGCTTTAGTCGAAGGGTCAAGAGGCTGCCCACACCACTGCACGTTCTGCACCCAATGGAAGCACTGGGAGGGGAGATGGAGGGCTAAATCTCCGAAACGCATCGCAGACGAGATAGAGTTCTGCTACCAAAACTATGGAAGCAGATTTATCTGGTTAACAGATGACAACTTCGGCTTGGGCAAACGTGCAGGCGACTTGGCTGATGAAATTATTCGACGAGGAATTTCAGACGACATGATGTGGTTTGTGCAGGTCCGATGCGATGATGTCGTGAGGCATCAAGACCTCTTGCCCAAAATGCGAAAATCAGGCCTCCGCTGGACGCTTCTAGGAGTAGAAAGCCATAGCCCATCCACCCTTAAAATCTTTAACAAAGAGATAAACCCTGAAGACGCCAAGACGGCTGTGAGACTGTTAAAGGAAAATGGCATCTTTGCTCACGCAATGTTCATTATTGGAGAGCGCGAGGACTCCGCTGAATCGATCGCAAATCTAAGAGAGTTCGTGAATGATTTGGATCCTGACCTAGCGATTTTCGGGATTCTAACCCCGTTTCCAGGGACCGAGATCTTTGAGGCGGCCAAGCGGAATGAATGGATCGAGGATTGGAACTGGGCCAACTACGATATGGTTCACGCCATCATGCCCACGGAAACCCTGTCAAAAGAAGAGGTGCAAGAAGAACTCTACAAATGCTATCGAAGCTTTTACGGCTCTTGGAGCAGAAGATTTAAGGGTCTTTTTTCCAGGAACGAGCTAAGGAGAAGGGTCTACTGGTACATGGCCACTCGAGGCATCGTGAAGCAGTTGAGAGGTTTGTACTGAGCATGATTCTCATGTCTCATAGCATAAGTCGAGATCCCTATCTGTTGTTTCTGATGAGCGTTTCGTTCTTTGGATTGTTCCTCGTAGGGATACTTGCGCTTAATCCTCCAGTGGCAGGGGAGAGCTTTCCTTGGCGAAAACCGGTGATTGGCTTGATTTTCGGATCGATCTGCGTTTTAGGGATTTTGGCGACTTTGTTTCCAAAGAAGTGTTCAGGGACATTTCATTTCAAGAGAGAGGAGATGGCTGTAAACAAGTCTAATAGTTCTGGAGAAAGCAGGTTGCCCTCTTATGAGGTTGGATTCGCAGTGCGCGGGCATCACCCTGATTGTGGAAACTTTTCCGCTCATGTCTTCAAAATAAGCAACAGGACTTTCTGCACGAGTTGCACCGGACTCCTTCTAGGAGCGCTGGTAACCCTAGTTGCAACTATTCTGTATGTTTTCAACGGTTGGCAAATTGGTCAGGAAAGTCTCCTTACAGTTTATTTCGGAATTTTGGGAGTTGGTTTTGGGTTGCTCCAATTTCCCTTATTTAAGAATCGACGAAGCCCTCTCCGCTTCCTTTTGAACTTATTCTTTGTTTTGGGAGCGTTTCTCATTTTAACCGGGATTGACGCTCTTGTTCACAGCACAACCTTAGATTTGTTTCTAATTCTTTTGATTGTCTTCTGGATTTTTACGCGGATATCCCTTTCTCAGCGGGATCACAAGAGGATTTGTTACGCCTGCAACGTGACTACGTGTGAATTTCGTGGGTGAATCAGCGTCCGCGGCGAAGCCCATAAAGGGATCCGGCAAGGATTAATATTCCAAAGACGATCACTATCAGTGGCCAAAAAACTTTCCAGAAGTCAAAACCCAAAAGCCATGATATTCCAGCGAGGATAATTATTAAGCCAAAGATTATACCCGCGATTGCACCACCCAAGGGAGTCCGAAGCATTCTTCTTCGCGTCGGCGTTCATATCTACGAGATACGTAGGTTCCCGTCTCTAGGCTTGCTCCGCACTGAGCACACACCACTGCATCATCTGAATTCTTGGTACCACACTTACTACAATAAACCATAGGCATTCCCTTTACAGTACCGCTTCATTCCACATTAAATCTTTACGCTCTTATGAAGATATTGGCGCTTTTAATAGATGTGGGGTAACTTTTCTGGTGGTTCTTGTTTTGTAGCTTCGCGGGAGGATAAGCGATTATTTCTGTATTCTTCTTTTGTCGGGAATTTATAGGCGGTTAGAATTCATGAGATTCTTGAGGACTTAAGTCTCAGAATAGCAGCTGTTAGCGTTACCAGTATAGCAAAGACGGATAAAAGAATAAAACTCATCTGATATGATTCTGTCCTGTCTCTAATCACACCGGCTAAATAGGGTCCAAAGGATGCTCCTATGCCCATACACGTAGAAATAATGCCAAAGCCTAAACCTAGACGTGTCGGCTTCAAAATCCTTGATGGAAAAGAAAAAATGGGTGCTGGAACAAGTGCTACCGCTATTGCCATAATGATCATTGGAAGGATGAAGTTTTTTGAACTAGGAATCAGATAAATTGCGACGGACAATGTGGCTCCACCTATTCCAATGAAGATCTCCCTGCCCCCAATTCTATCTATCAGTCGCCCAACCACCGGACTTAGAAACAAGGAACCCCACATAAGTAAACTGGTAAGAAATCCAGCTAGACCGATCTCATACCCTTTTGATGCGAAGAAATCTGGGGCAAATGTTGTAAATGAAATTACTGCTGCATTGAACCACATCCAAGAAAAACCCACCAACCATATTGAGATGCCGGTCATCCACAGATCAGAAATAATATCTCTCCACTTTTTTCCAATGCTTTCTTTTCTTTCACTTTCATCATCTGACGCGGATCTGTAGAGCAACAGAAAAACTGTCAAGCCTATTGTGCTTACGATCGTAGTTACAAAGATTGGCACTCGCCAACCTAAGTTCTCGCCTAAAATACCAAATGTGCTGAAACATATGATTGTGCCAACTGGCATGGCAGTATTATGGATACCCATTGCTGTCCCTATTTCCCGACTCACAAACCATTGTGAAAGTAGTTGCGAGGCTACTATGGACAGAGTTACAGCCCCCACTCCGGAAAGAAGCCTTCCTGAACTAATGTTAAGAAAAGCATCACTCAAGGCAACAAGTAACGTACCCAAGATCATAAGAACCAAGGAGATGATGCCGATCTTACGAATCCCGTAGTAATCAGAAAGTAAGCCCCCTGGAATAGATAAAAATATGGCTGGTAGGGCAAAAAGACTCATAAGCAAACCCGCTTGAGCATGTGTTAATTTCAATTCCTTGACAATCAATGTGAGAGTTGGTGGAAGTGATTGGAAAACAAAGGCAAATCCTAGCATGCAAGTATAGGTCAAGATTAAAATAATCCAGCGATATTCTTTCCTTGGTATTTTCTGCGAACCTCCCATTGATCGTACTGAGACATATTCTTTATATGACTTTTGGTAGAGTGAAAGACGCTTCTACTCCGAAGCGTAAGACATCATAAAACCTTCTCTCGATCGTTGTCAGCGTTTAGGGCGATAAAGGGCGGCGAGAATAATCAGTATTCCAAAGAGAATTGCTACAATCGGCCACGCTTCTATTCTTACTTTGAAGTACTCCGATATGAACCAAGCGACCCCAGCGATGATTATTGCTACGCCAATGAATGGGAGAAACCAAGGCTTGGGTACCCCAAAGCATTCTTCTGCTTCCCGACGTATCTTCTCAGGTGGATAAGCTCTCGGGAGAACTAGGGGTGCTCCACACTTTACACACACTTCGGCGGTGTCTTCGTTCTTGGCACCACATTTAATACAATAAACCATGAATATGCTCCTCAGACTAGGTTGTTCTGTTAGAGCATTTTTAAGGCTTGTGGCGAGTAGAAAGCCAAAGGGCCTCGGGAGACATCATTTTTTCTCTACCCAACGCACCTACCTCCTTCAAGGTTAAGACCCACAGATTCGAAATGTGCAACTGTGAAGTCGATTTGAGGTTCAGTGAATTTTGTGCGAAAAGAAAAGGTGATTAGGGACCTTCTGTTCCGATTAATTGGAATGCTTTTCATTTGTTTTTGATGAAGCTTAATTTTCTGTTCTCAAACGGTAAACTACGATGAGAGTCCTTAAACAACTAGTTATTCGATTATCCCATAGCCGATGAGGCGCCATCTTCCAGCCATTTTTCTGCTGAGCGCTGTTCGGGAGCCTGTTTCGGCGCACACGGGTCTCCCCAATCGAAGGGTGACTGTGTTTTCTCTCATAGAGACAACGCTACCTGCTGTGATGGCGGTTCCAACATCGAGGAGAAGATGCTCACCCGCGCGTACTTTGTCAGCTTCCACCAGCTCTTTGGTTCCCACAATACGCTCAAAAATATGGATGTCTAGGGTCAATTCCGATAGGGTTGACGGGAGTGTATCAGGTTTTCCCGCCAAATTTCCGATGAGACCATCGGCCTTAGTTAAAGACGGATCTAGAAGGGTTCCGATACCCACTAAGCCCCCGCAATGAGCTTCCTCAACCGCTCTTCCCCCTGAATGCAAGCTAACGATCCCCGTGAAAAGGGGCTCATAAGCGGCTTGCCCATGCCTCTGAACACGGACCCCGGGACGAATCTCTATCTCGTCTCCCACCTTAAATTTCCCTTGAAGGATAGTCCCGCCAATTACACCTCCTGTAAGCTTCTCAAGTGGGGTTCCGGGCTTGTTTACATCGAAAGAGCGGACAACGTACATCTTGGGAGGTTTCGTAGGGTCTCTACTTGGGTTGGGGATGTGTTCCTCCATTGCTTGAAGAAGGGCATCGATGTTTGTGGAGTGTTGAGCGGAAATGGGGATAATGGGTGCGTTTTCAGCCACTGTTCCCTTGACAAACTTCACTATCTCTTGATAACTCTCGAGCGCTCGTTTCTCGTCAACTATGTCAATCTTGTTTTGGGCAATTACCAGATTTTTCATTCCCACTATTTCGATAGCGGCTAAATGCTCTCGAGTTTGAGGCTGAGGACACGGCTCGTCAGCCGCTATGACGAGAATAGCCCCATCCATAACCGCCGCTCCAGAGAGCATCGTGGCCATGAGGGCCTCGTGACCCGGAGCGTCCACAAAGCTCACTGCACGAATGAACTCGGTGGGGGACCCGCATTGTGGGCAGATTTTTTCGGTGGAGTAGCATAATGGGTGATCGCATCTAGAGCACTTGTAGATGGAAGCGTCTGCGTAACCGAGCTTGATGGTGATGCCTCGCCTTAATTCCTCGCTGTGCCTAGATGCCCAAACACCTGTTATAGCCTCTACAAGTGTGGTTTTCCCATGATCCACATGACCGATGGTTCCGATATTCACCTCGGGTTGTTTAGGCAGTTTTTTCAGTCAGTTCACCCCAACCTTCCTTCTATACCTTCTTAACTCTTTTTCGGCTTTTCAACGATTTTCATGTTTATTTGAACGATTTCTTCGGTTATGACGTTTCCACGAAGAGTTTTTCTCTGTCTCTCTCCCGTCTGAGAGGGTTGAAAGCCTACGCCTTCACTCAAGATCACGGTAACTCGAACCCCCCCGTGAATGTTGGGTCTCATGGGAAAGCCGTCTCTGTCAGATCCCCCGGTTATTTTTAGCTGATGCCCGGACATTCCAATGACGGAACCGTCGATCACTTCTCCCACTTTTCTTCCAATGAGGGGGACGGCTCGGGTTCCCTCTACCTCGACGGATCGAGATTTACCCGTTTCTGGGTCGGAGACGATTATCTTATACTTTGCCATGAACGAAGTTTACTCTCCTACACTTATGTGCTTCTGTGAGGTTAACTGAAAGAAGTATCCATTTATAAACATGGTGGAAGCCAACGCAAACGTGTTTACTCATCATCTAGTTTACGAGGCCCTTCACACGCTGATTACTCTCTCAATTTTTCTTTCTTCGCCTTCCAAACGTGAAAGATGAAAACGATCATGGAAACCCCTGTAAGCGTGACTCCAACCGCCGCTGTAACTATCAAGACGGAAACCAAATGAGGCTTGCCTTGGATTTCGTCCGAAGGAGGCTCTGGAGGTTTCGAGGGCTCTGGAGAAGGCTCCAGAACCATTTCATCCTCCATGTAAATGTAGAAATCATTTTCCGTGACAAGCTCTCTACTCTCTCGGGACAAGGCTACATAATCCGTTTGAGTGATGTTTAAGTACTGAATCGTCTCTTGAAGAGTTACTGCTCCTGCCTTTATTGCGTTGAGGGGGTCGCTAAGCCCCACCTTCACGTAGGTGAGGTCAACGGGGAGCCATCCCCAAGGCGGGACATACACTATCGCCCAACCATGCCAACCGATCCGTTTTAGGACGCTTGTCACATGACCCTCCCAATAGGTTTCGCTTGTTCGTGTCGTTGTAGGCAGGTATATGCAACCAACCTGAATATATGCCGGAATCTTGTAAATGCGGCACAATGTGACAAATAGGATGGCTTTATCGTCACAATCCCCTCCGCGCTCAGCGTACGTCTCATTTGCGTACATTGGAACTTCATGCTCCGTGTAGGTGATATTCCGATTAATCCATGCAACGAAATTCTTCACGATGGTGAGAACCCTCGTTTCATTTTTCGCTATGCTGTAGGCTAATTCCTGAAGGTCCGGATCGTTAACCAACCAGGGCCCCTCCTCTCTGCAATATTTCTCGCGTAAACCCCTTGGAATCTCATCAAGGTTTCCTGATTTCTCCTCCGTTATCTCAGGGATCGAGCGGGGCTTCGAAAGGAAATGATACGCAACAGTATAACTCACGTTTTCTCCTGGGTTTAGTCTCAATTTTGGAAAACGCAAAACCGAGATGGGATTTCCGTTTTCATCGTTTTTCATCATTTCTAAAGGGTAGGAGTGATTTAACAAATAGGCCATTTGCCACGTGTTGTTCATGAACAAACCAATTGTTCGGTCTTCTTCTGTGAGATTCCAGATTCTTGTTCCGTTAATAGAGTTGGAGTAGGTGACCATCATCTTGACGGTATAGCCCACATCCTGCGTCTCGTCTTCCACTGCTAAAGAGCTCTGGAAGACTGTCGTCGTGACTAACAGGATGAGGATGAATGACAGCATCATTGCCCTTTTCACAGACTGTAACGCTCCCCTTACCTGAGCCCCCTGTTTACAAGAGTTACCGAGATTTATGGCGCTGGCAAGACACGCGTCCTTCCCTCTCAACAGTCCCGGCAATCCATAAATGCAAACATCTGCCTATTTATAAAAACGTTCTCTCCCAAAGTCCTCCCCTATATGGATGTCAAGATTTTCTTCAGAAAAATATATATGAAGCGTATATTCCAAACGAACAATTGTTCGTGGGGGATTTGTGTGTTTTGGAGAAGCCAGAAGTACGCTAAAGAATATACAGAACGAGAATGGCGGTCACTTTTCCGCCGGAAGGTGTACGACAACCTCGTTTGGGCGTTCACCATGCCCTACGTCCCCAAAGAGAAGTCATTAGTTCTCGATGCGGGAGGGGGAAGTGGTCGTTGGACCCTCGACTTTACCTATCTTGGTCACCACGTGGTTCTCCTAGACTTCTCTCGACCCATGCTCCGCCTTGCCATGGAAAAGATTAAGAGGCTGCTCAAAGCCGGCCTGGCTGATCTAATCTTGGCAGACATTCATCACCTGCCCTTTCCTCCGAAAACCTTTGACCTTATTTTTGTTGAGGCAGACCCCTTCACGCAGGGAGGGACAAAGGAGGAAGTCTTAGCCGCGCTGAAGCAGTTGTATCAAGTCTTAAAGCCCGAGGCTTTTGTGGTGGGATCAGTTTCTGGTCGATACGCTATTGCAGCTACCGAGATAGAAGACGCTAAAACCATTGAGGATGTAGAGCGGGCAATTAAGGTCCTGGAAACAGGTGAATACCTGGCGGTTCCAGGCGATCCAACCTCTCTTCTCTTCTTGTTCACCCCATCTGAGCTAAGGGAGACCCTCGAGACGATAGGCTTTCATGTGGATAAAATCGAGTCTACCATAACCTTCTCACACTTCTTACCTAAAGACCTTGAACAAAGCGGCGAAGCCTTAGATTTGCTGCTTAAGCTGGAAAAAACCGTTCGTGGAATGCCTGAGGTTCTGCCATACAGCCGACGAATGCACTTCGCCGCGAGAAAATGACCCTGCCAGCTTCTCGTTTCCCTTAAATACGCTCAGCCGTTACGGCCTCCCGCACCCTTCCTTTTTCATCCATTTGGAATTCTAACATTAGGCGATCAGTTAGCTGCTTCTTGGCGTTAAACGTCTCGTGGCAACTGCCACACTCTATGTCTGATTCCAGTTCAACTACATACCATGAGGCATCCGCAAAATGGCGCCCACAGCTTGGACATCGAAAGATAGAAACATCCAACCAGGCTTTGTCTCTCATCCGCACCACACCTCACTTCCCCTTAATGGTCACGTAGCTATTAAAGTAGATGCACAACAGCAAGTTTTTGAGCACAACTGCGTATCTCGATAGTGGCATAACGCATCGTTTCTAGAGTGGCTGAGCATGAGTTGTAGGATGGTTCAGCAGGGATATCTACCAGGGAAATGTGCCACCCTTATGCCGGACAAAACGCGAAAGCCAGCATGCGTGGCTACGCTCAAGTGGGAGGATGGGCAGTGGCATAGGGTGATCACGTCCGCCCACCTTAGTCGGCCTGAAGACTATTTCTCCATCTACCAGTCGGGGTGCAATCACCAGTGCCTAAAATGTCACAGCTGGTACTTCAGTCAAGTCTTCAATGGGCACTGGGTGTCCACGGACAGCCTCGCCGAAATGTGTGCAGAATACGAGGAGGGAGTCACCGTCTGGGAGCCGAGGGAACGCGCAACTATGTTTCACGCCACTGATCTATGTCATCATTGTGGCTCATGCGTCGTGGAAGGAAGACGAGGACGCCTCTGCCCGGGAAAGCTAAGCCCAGACCAGATCTTGTTGGGTCCTCAGGGATGGGGTCCAGCCCGCAACATTGTGAGCCTCACCGGAGGAGATGTTGGATGTTGCGCGGAATTTTACGCTGAAGCAACACAGAAGATCAAGGAAGCCTGCAACAAAACGTGGGTGTTGTTTGAGACCAACGGCTACGGTTTAACGCCCCAAAACCTTGATTTGCTGGCGAGTGCAGGCCTCGACTCGTATTGGCTGGACATCAAAGCGTATGACGACGAAACCTATAGGCGACTATGCGGGACCACCAATCAGTGGATTCTGCAACTTCCGCAAGAAATTCTTGACAGGGGCTTCGTTTTGGAGGTGCTCTCCCTTTTCATACCCGGGTGGGTTGAGACAGATCAGGTCGTGAAAATCGCTCAACTCCTGTTTGAAGTTGACCCAGAAATACCGTTCACCATATTGGCATTTTTCCCAGAATACCAGCTTAAGGAAAATCGAACGCCAACCTTCTGGGAAATGCTGAAAACCTACTTTTCCGTCAAGAATGTAGGACTAAAGAATGTAAAGCTTGGAAACTGCCACGTGTTTTCCCGCACCAGCAAAGAGTGGGATCTCCTTGTATCCACAGTAGGGATAGAAGGCATAGGGTGAAGTTAAGATGAACCCTTTAGCCACTTTTGAACTTCCGCCTTCAATTTCTCTACTAGGTTAAACCGTTTACCCATCTCCAATTTTATCTTATCAATGATCTCTACCGGCGAGGGGTCCGTGCCTCGAAGAATCGCCAAGTAAATGCTTGTGAGGTCTCCCAAATACAACAACGAGAACATCCTCGCCAGTTTTCTCTCCCCCCTCGCATAGATCTCGAGAACTTCCCAAGCTTTGTGTAGTGCCAGCAACTTAGCTGCTTCGATTCTGTGTTTGATTTCTGGTGGCTCATCAGGGTCTCGGAGAAGTATGACAGAAAATTTCTTCGTGAGGGCTTCGGGGGCTCCCCACCCTGCAACCTCGTTATGGCTGAGCTCTGGGAACACGTCGCACACGCTGGGAACCTTACTGTTTTCATTGAACTGCGTTTTCCATCGACGGGCTATGGCTCCATATTGGCGAAATCCATAAACCACTGGAATACTTCCCGCCAACTCCACAGCCAACTGTTTTGTTGGGTTGTTTTCCGTCGGAGTTTCTGGTAAATTTTCCTTATTTAATCTTTTAAGAACCTGTATGACTTCCTCGATGTCTTCCTCTATATTTTTGAGGATGCCCATCCTTTCCATAAGGATGAGGAGCGGGAAGAAGAGGTATGGAATGGCGACTCGCGGGGGAAATCCCGTCGGTACTGTTACATGGGGTATTTTTAGTTTTTGGGAGAAGGAGAGGAGGTGTCCACCTGAGGTTATGGTTATAGTCATGCATTTTCGATGAATGGCGTCCACAAATGCATTAAGCGCTTCTTCGGTGTTTCCCGAGTAGCTAATTGCGAAAACTAAGGTATTCTCGTCGGCATGTGCGGGTAGGAAGTAGTCTCTGCAAACCTCTATGGGAAGGTGGAGTTCGTCTCTCAGCCAGTCTCGAAGCATTTCTCCGCCTATGGCGGATCCCCCCATACCCGCTATTATGATGTTTCGAGGCTCCCCATACCTGATTGAGGTTTTCTCCAAGATTTTTACTTGGCTTGGTATCCTGATTTGTTTAGCCAGTTGTATGGCGTCTTCACAATATTCTGGGGTTTTCAGGCAATGTCCTAACATGTCGCTCTTGTCTATCCTTTTAACCTCTTCCATTTCATCTAGAATAGTGGCTTTGCGCATTCTCTCACCGTCACTTGTCTTGACAACAACACATAAATGTGTATGCTTGATTATTACAGAGAAATCTTAAAATATTTACGCGCCCAATCCAAATGGTTTAATCTCTGAGTTTAGTAGTCTACGCGGATTGATGAGGAGAAGTTGTTGATGTCGGTCGAGATGCTTCTGTTGCCGCCTATAGCCTTCCTTGTCGGGATAATCGCGGCGATGGTGGGAGTTGGAGGAGGAGTATTCATCGTACCCCTCTTGTCGTTGATTTTCGATTTCTCCGCCCATCAAGCCGTGGGGACAAGCCTTGCAGCCATCATCTTAACCTCGTTGTCGTCTACCATAGGCTATTGGAGGCAAAGGAGGATAGACTACAAAGTTGGCACACTATTAACCGTTACAACCATCCCCGGAGCATTCGCAGGAGCATACCTCACCACCCTTATCACAACAAGAGCCCTAGGACTTATTTTCGGGTTCTTTCTGATTCTCATTGCCTTACACATGACCCTTAGATACGGCTTTCACGAACTTCAATCTCTTAGGATAGGAAAGAGTTGGCACCGCAAAATTGTTGACTCCGCTGGTTTAGTTTTCGAATATGACGCGAACGTTGGTCTAGGCTTACCATTAGGCTTTTTGGGAGGGCTTTCTTCGGGATTGTTGGGCATAGGTGGCGGAGTTGTTGTGGTGCCCATCTTGCATCTCGTAATGAATTTTCCCATGCATCTTGCCGTTGCCACTTCAATGTTCGTCATGATTCTCACCTCCATATCGGGAGTTATTACGCACTTCTCCCTTGGTAATGTCCGCGTTGAACACGCCCTTCTTCTCGGTGTAGGAATAATCTTTGGAGCTCAGCTCGGAGCCTATCTTTCCAAGAGAACCTCTGGAAGGAACCTTAGAAGAATCTTTGGGATAGTTTTGTTTCTTGTCAGCGTAAGGATGATCTGGAAATACCTATAAGCCGTAGCAAGGGCTTAACGCTTTAAAGAAAACAAGAGGCATTATAAAACAGGTTTGACGCTCCAGTGTTTCTTCGGCTATGGCTGAGGCTTTTCACCACAGGAAGAGTCGCGGAGGATACCTTAGCGAAAATAGTGAGAAAGGAGAAACCATGACGATATAATTCAGCGCATTATCATAGACACTTAAAAAATAGAAGTTGAAATTAAGGCTATTTTTCTTTTATATAGATATTTTGCGACTATTTCTCATTTTTAGACGATATTTAGTCTTTGAAACAGTTGTTTCAGCTTGGAAACGGTTATTTCACGGTATCCCTTATATTAAGCCTTACTATACAATTTTACTGGTGATCAAACATGTTGAGGAGCAAACATCTCATGGGGTTGATCCTAGTAGCAACGCTAATGGCAACATTGACGCCATCTTTGGCTTCAGTCTACGCCGAAGGCGAAGATAAACAGCGGGAAAAAGCAGAAGCTTTCGTTGCGTTAGCCGAGGAAGCTAGGAATGAAGTGGATGCACTGATGAGCACTATAGGGGAAGAAGGAGTCCCTCCCGAGCTGAAGACGCTATACGATGAGGGCGTGGGTAACCTTACAGCGGCTCAAGAGGAGCTGGCAAAAGAGGAACCTGATTATGACTTAGTTATCTCACTAGCCAAGGAAGCCATGAGGATCTTTAGGAAAGTTTACGAGCAATTGAATACTTTGTTAGAGGGAGAGGAACCAGAGGTAGAGACTGAGGAAGAAACTGAGGAAGAGACCGAAGAGACCGGGGAGGAGACTGGAGAGGAAGAGGGAGCAGAGGAGACTGAGGAAGAAGAGGAACCAGAGGTAGAGACTGAGGGGGAAGGAGAGGAACTAGAGGATCCACAGACGCTTATGGAAGCCATCGAACGAGCCAGACGGAGAATAGATAGGGTTAATGGTACCATTGAAGCGAACATAGATTATCTAACTGCATATGCAGAAGAAACGCTTCGGGGCGAAGATGGTCTTCTGGTGAATGCCACAGAACTGTTGGACGAAGCCGAAGCCGCCTTAGGTCACAATCCACCGGACGTTAGCACGGCAGCCCATAACCTCGGAGACGCACACAAACTGATTTCGCAAGCCTTTGTCATCCTAAAGAAGGCCGCTGGAGCATTGAACAGTGGAAGGATAAACGGTTTCCTAACGGTCATAAGTAAGTTCTACGAAAGAGTTGCTCGTTGGGTAGAGCGCGAGGGGTGCGCAGAAGAGTTCGGTGGAGAACTTGAAGACATATGGGGCCTAATTGATGGTGCCGATGACAAAGATCCGGAGACCGAGTTCAATGATATCGTGGACAATCTCATGGAGGCTAGGATTCGGCTAGAATCAATCCAGAAAGAGATTAGAAAGAAGGAGGGGTAAATCGGATTGACATCCGTGAAAAAAGATGATGATCCCCTCATCTTTTCGTTGAATTGGCAAATATACAAGACATCGCGTTCACTGATGAAGCCGTCAACAGGAATAGATCTACCTCAAAAGGGTTCAAAAAGAAAATTGTGGATAGTCTTCGGGGTTTCTATGCTTTCCATTGCCACACTACTTATTATTAAGCCAGAACTGGTGGATGTACCAAAACTCATGGCATACATTGGAAACAAGTTGATGGGCATAGTAGAACTTATACCGCGCACGCTATCCTAAACCTAAGAGTCTAACCACAACCCCCCTAAGCCCGCTTCCCACATCTCTTCTTCTACTTTTTGAGTTCTATCTGGTTTTGCAGCCCGATTTTCTTTACGGTCACCATGTCCATTTTTTCCAACCTCTTAAGCAGTCTCCAGACGGTTGTTCTGGGTAAGTCTGGAAATTCTTCCCTTATTTCAGCCTCTAGAACACTCCCTCCCCTCTCAGTTATAAATCGTATTACGTCTCTATCTTCTTTCCTCAACTCTAGATGTTCCTTGAGTATTCTCTCCGCACTTGGAGGGCGTCGTCTTCTGAGAAGGAAGAAAACACCTACAACCGCAACTAGGATGATAGGAACAAGGTATTCTAGGGGAATAGGGATAAGCGGCTTTGGCGGAGGCGATGGAGACGTTGTCGGTGTTATAGAAAAGTCGACTGTGTACCTTTTTTCTTCAGACGCATCCATTGACACCGTTTTCGTTTCGTATCCATTCATCCTTACCGTTACAAGGTACGCTCTCAATGTGACGCTTAAGGAGTACGTTCCATCCGACCCAGTAGAGGTCTGATAACCGTTACACTCAACGGTTGCGCCTGCGACAGGGAGCCCAGTTTTCGCATCCTTAACTGTTCCGGTAATAGTGGCGGTACCAGGAGAAGGCGTAGGAGGCGTAGGCGATGGAGTAGGAGTAGGAGATGGAGGAATGATTGGTAGAACATAACTTATCTCCCACTGCCCTGGGAACAATTGGAGGACGGTCGTATTGTCGATGGTGCTAATCGCAGTGGGCACCTGGTTTAGGTATATGATGGTCGACTCTCCGGGGAGAAGAACGGTGAGGTTGTAGGGGGCGCTGAAGGCTAATGTCCAGACTCCAGCCTCCTTCCGCGTCAGCGCCACCGTGTCGTACTCGATAACAACCTTTGTTGCTCCCAAAGTATAAACGGTCATGTTGGAATCCTTTATTTCGTAGTCGAGGATCAGGTTGTTCTCGTCGACGACGATCACGTTCTCAACCCCTGAGACCAGCAAGCTAACCGTTATGGCTGGGTAAGTTTCGTTAACGGTCATGGCTTGAGCGACTTGAACCAAGCCGTCTCGATACACGGTGAGTTCCATAGAATCAACATAATATTCCTGCTCACTCACTGAAACCACTGAAAGACACACAAACACAAGAGCGCATACAGCCGTTAACAAGCCAGTAGCAAGGTTTCTTTTCATCCCTTCTCAGGCCTCAATCGAAGCATTCTATTCCATGAAATATGCCCCACGCGCCTAGGAGAAGAAACGGGGTAGCAAAACAGAAAACCGTTATGAATTGAAAATACATATTATTAGCAGTATAAGCACCCTTTTAGCGAACAAAATATGATACTAAACGGATGCAACGGGATGATGAAGAAGTGAACGCCAGAAGCGGAGTGGTCCTTCCCTCAAAGCGTAGTGGCAAGCTGTCTATAGCCATACCCGCATCCCTCGTTTCAGATGTCCCCCATCTCCGAGAGAAGACCTTCAAAATCGGGTTAATTGGGCGAGCAGCCGCCATCTTTCGCGTAGACGAAATCATAGTGTTCCCCGACCTCCCCAGAGTCGATCAAACTCGAGACGCCAATCTCATCGCCATCATCCTCTCCTACATGGAGACACCTCAATACCTGCGAAAACGACTGTTCAAGATCAAGCCTGAACTGCGATACGCTGGGGTCCTCCCTCCCCTACGCACCCCCCACCATCCCCTCTCTGATCTAACCGAACACTTAACGATCGGCGAACATCGGGAGGGCATTGTAACATCTTCCTTCAAAAGCGGATCGTTTGTGGACATAGGGGTGGAGCGACCAGTGCTGGTTCCTAACGCGCAACCTCCCATCAATACTCGAGTTACGGTGAAGATCACGCAATTGGGGAAACGGCCCAAGGCGACCTTGGCAAGCCGCGATGAAATCAAAACCTACTGGGGTTACCGCATAACGGTTTCAGATGTCCCCTTCGGGCGGCTAGTGAAGAATAGACCTTTCGACCTTGTGATTGCGACATCCCGATATGGAACTCCCCTCGTGTCTGTCATAGACGAATTGGTAAGGCGCTGGAAACGCTCTCGCACAATATTGGTGGCTTTTGGAGCTCCAGCTGAGGGGTTGTATGAGATAGTGGCGCACGAGCATCTTAAACTGGACGAGGTTGCGCACTTCGTGATCAATACCATCCCAGATCAAGGAACCGAAACCGTTCGAACCGAGGAGGCTCTGTACGCCACGTTAGCTTGTTTAGGCTTGCTCGTTTGTGAGACATAAACCTCGGACACAACTTTTGAAGAAAAATTGTTATTGAACTTAACAGAAGTTTCTATCCCTTTTTCTTAAGTATCCACTTTTCCGTTGCACAGAACTTTCCTTCCACTACACTAAATTCAAGGTCAATCATTTCAGCCTCAATGCCGAATAATTCTTTGAGGGCAGCTGTGTAAATGTAGGTTGAGTAGTGAGGCAACACTCCACCTTCTTCCTTGAGTTTAGAAACCGCCCAGTCAATGGACACGCCTTCCATCCTGTAGATAAGCTCATTTTCGCCTATTTGCTCGAAGCCTATCTTCTCAATGTACCCGACCTTCTCAAAGTACCTAGCTAACTTGTTTAACGCTTTAATGGGTTTAAGGCCGTCAAACTTTATACGCTTCTTCAGCTCTCTGAAAGCAATTTCACCAAACGCCGGCGGAACCCTCCATCCCTCTTTCCCATACAACTCCGCTAACGCTTGGAATACACCATACGTTACCAAATTGAAGAACTCCCTACTAACAACCAATTTACATCCTCCCAAACAAACGTGATTATGAGCTTTTAAGTTTATTTAAAGAAAGGTTTATAACCTAACATTCTTACTGAAAAGGCGAGACAGGGTAGAGGGTAAGAGAAGGATCGAACATGGGTCACAGGAGGAAGCACGCACCCAAACGAGGTTCGCTGGCCTATTTGCCTAGGGGACGTGCTGCTCGTGAGGTGGGCAGGATACGCTTTTGGCCCAAGGTGGAGGAGGGCCCAACCGTGCTAGGGTTTATGGGGTACAAGGCGGGTATGACCCATGTTTTCTTGGTGGAGGATAGGCCGGGCTCTCCAGACTTTGGCAAAGAAACCATTCACCCGGCTACCGTTGTGGATGTTCCCCCGGTTCTGGTGTGTGCCATCCGCGCGTATGTGAGAAACGAGTACGGACTGCAAGCCTATACCGAGGCGTGGATGAAAGATCCTCCCAAGGATCTTGACCGCGTGCTTACGTTACCTGAGAACTCCGATCCTAATCAAGGCTTAAAGAAGATGGAGGAGAACCTTAACAAAATTGCGGAGTTTCGTCTTCTAACGGCTACGCAGCCTAGGCCAGCCGGCGTTCCCAAGAAAAAGCCGGAGATCATGGAAATCAAGATCGATGGAGGCCCCATAAGCGAGCAGTTTGAATACGTGAAGGGCATACTGGGGAAAACTATCTCCGTTGGTGAGGTGTTTAAGGAGGGACAGATGGTGGACGTGATTTCCGTTACCAAGGGAAAGGGCTTTCAAGGTCCCGTGAAGCGCTGGGGAGTGAAAATTCTCTCTCACAAGGCTCGGAAGACCAAGCGTGGCATCGCCACCCTAGGGCCATGGAAGCCTCCCAGAGTCTTGTACAGCATTCCGAGAGCGGGTCAAATGGGATACTTCCAAAGAACCGAGCACAACAAGCGCATTCTCAAAATTGGCACCGACGGAAGTGAGGTTTCCCCTAAGGGCGGATTTATACGATATGGTCCTGTTCGCGGAACCTATATTTTGCTGGATGGGAGCCTGCTGGGACCTAACAAACGCCTCGTACGACTGCGATATCCCGCCCGTCCCCCCAAAAAAGTTCCCGAAGCTCCGCCGAAAATCACCTATATATCGCTGGAATCGCCGCAAGGATAACGGGGGATAATGGATGGGCAAATTATCGGCTAAGATTTTTGACCTTAAAGGTGAAAAAGTGGACAAGCTTCGTCTCCCAGCCATCTTTAAAACCCCCATTAGGCCAGATATCATAAAGCGAGCCGTTGTTACTATTCAGTCCCACCGTTTTCAGCCACAAGGCAGGGACGTTTTCGCTGGAAAACGCACCACAGCCGAGTCTCGAGGCGTGGGCCTAGGAATTTCGCGCATCCCCAGGACGAAGGGACCGGGCCCACGAGGTGCTCTCGCTCCTGGCACCGTGGGTGGTCGAGCCGCGCATCCTCCTGTTGTCGAAAAGAAAATTGAGAAAAAAATCCCCCGAAAGGAGATGAGACTGGCTTTACGCTCAGCTGTGGCGGCAACAGCGTCTAAGGAGAAGGTGGCGTCTCGAGGACACGTGGTAGACGATGTTCCCGATTTTCCCTTGGTTGTCGTGGACGAGATTCAACACTTGAAGAAAACTTCGGAGGTTAAGGATGCCTTTATCCAGCTTGGGGTTTGGCCGGACATCTATCGAGTTATAGAAAGCAGAAAGGTTCGGGCTGGCAAAGGCAAGGGGCGCGGTCGAAAGATCAAGCAGGCAGTTGGCCCCCTGCTCGTGATCAACGAAAACGAGGGCATCGTCGAAGCGGCACGTAACATTCCCGGAGTAGACATCGTCACCGTCGAAGGATTAAACGTCGAGCTTCTGGCGCCCGGAACTCACCCAGGAAGGCTCACCGTATGGACGAGTTCCACGATTGAAAAGGTGGACGCTCTGTTCAGGAGAAGGTAGATATGGACCCCTACGATGTCATCTTGTACCCGGTTATGACCGAAGTTACAAGTCGGATCCTTGAAACCGAGAACAAGCTCGTTTTCATCGTCAACATGAAAGCCACGAAGGAGGACGTTAGGCGGGCTGTGGAGGAGCTCTACGAGGTGAGGACGGAGAAGATCAACGTCATGATAACAACCAGAGGCGAGAAAAAAGCATTTGTGAAGCTTCATCCAGACTATAAAGCGGTGGATGTGGCAATCAAGCTTGGCATCCTATAGGAGGTCGAGGCTTCATGGGTAAGCGAATTCGTGTTCAAAGACGTGGCAGAGGTTCCTCCACCTTTCGGGCGGTCACCCACAAAAGAGTGTCACCGGCTCAGTACCCCCCCATGTCTAAGGAGGAGCGAGAGGGAGCGATTCAAGGCCAGGTGGTGGAGTTTCTTCACGAGCCCGGCAGGGGCTCACCTCTAGCCTCCGTAAAGCTTGAAACTGGCGAAACTTACTACACGGTGGTTCCGGAGGGGATTTACGAGGGGCAACTGATACAGATCGGAAGCAAAGCTTCCATAGACATCGGCAGCGTGGTTCCTCTAGGTAGTGTTCCAGAAGGAACCATGGTTTGCAACATTGAGCTTTCCCCGGGTGATGGAGGCAAGATCTCACGTTCCTCTGGTTCTTACGCAACCGTGGTGGCGCATACGCCCGAAGGAACTATCATTAAGCTCCCTTCAGGAAAAACCCGTTACCTTAACGATCTTTGTCGAGCAACCATCGGGGTGGTCTCCGGAGCTGGTCGTGTGGACAAACCCTTCCTAAAGGCGGGTGCCAAATTCCATTTAATGCAAGCGAAGGGTCGCATGTATCCTCGAACACGGGGCATCGCCATGGTGGCCGCGGCTCACCCGTATGGAAGCAGCAAAAGAGGAGCGCGCAAAGTCACAACGGTATCGCGTCACGCTCCTCCTGGCAAGAAGGTGGGCTTGATCGCAGCGAGAAGCGCCGGGCGCAAACGAAAAAGAAGAAAAACATGAGATCAAAATAACAAACGAGTCTTATTCCCTTTTCAATCCCGGCGTATACGCCCCATAACTCGTTCAAAAACGTAGATAACGTAACAAACACAGACTTAATAGATATCGTCTGCTTTAAATAGCCCTCAACAGATAATCAGTTAACCACGGAGAAATCCTTTATGGGACCTTCCGAGCGAAGAATTATGGGTTCCCTCTTGCTGCTTTCAGGTTTGACCTTCCTCGCCCTTGGATTGTATACTGGACAGCTAGGTTTTGTTCTGGAAATCGTGAAGAAAGTGTTTGAAACCGCCATTGCTCCACTAGCAGCTTAGCTTATATGAGGCTAAATAAGGTTGAGATGGCTTGTTTTATGCGCATCTGAGTGGTTGAATGCAGCTCAACCTTCACCAGCATCTAAAATGTTATGAGGCTGATATCGCCATATGCAAAATTTGGTTATAGGAGGTGAAGGCCCATGCCTATCATTAGGAGCGAGGATGGTGAAAGAGAAGGAATCATGCAGGCTTCAAAGCTGATGCTCGTTTCAGCTAGGACCGCTCCTAAAGCTGGCGGCGTTGACGACATCTTAACGGCAATCGTCTTTGGAGAGGAGAAAGAGTCCTTAGCAGCGGAAATGGACAAAATAGCAGAGGAAAGAAAGATTGACGGATTTAGGCGAGACGCCAAGAACGTGAAAGATTCCGAAGCCGTTGTGTTGATCGGCGTGCGAGGGATAAAGAAGTTTGATGTAAACTGCGGCGCTTGCGGCTACGCCAACTGCGACGAGTTTGAAAAGGCCGAGAAGAGGGCAGGACAAGACTTCACAGGGGCAACGTGTATCATCAAGGCACTAGATCTCGGAATCGCACTAGGGTCAGCGGCGAAAACAGCCAGCATCCTCAACGTCGACAACCGCATAATGTACCGAATCGGAGCCGCAGCAAGGCGACTAAACCTCTTGCCTGAAGCAAGCGTCATCATGGGAATCCCAGTATCTGCAAAGGGGAAGAGCATATACTTTGATAGAAAAGTTTAAGTGGATGCCAGCTACATTCCACAGTTTTCCTCTGCACTCATGGTAGGGAAAGGATGCAACTCGACCTCCTTCAGCTCTTAGGTATGATTCTTGCTATCAGCGTCATTATCATATTGGTTATGAGGCGGTTTAATTACGGCCTTGCCTTAATTTTTGGTTCGCTCATTTTAGGTTTCTTCTTTGGCTTTTCCCTCAATGATTTTGCCCAAGTCTTTCTATCCACCCTTACAGACCCCGTTACATGTGAGCTTGCCTTAGTGATCGCCCTGATCCCTATTCTGGCGTTTTGCATGACCGAGACTGGAATGATTGAGGATTTCCTCGAGGGCCTAAAGGGCTTTGTTTCAGGTGGGTCCGTTTTAGTAATGGTTCCAGCTATGTTGGGAATGCTACCGATGCCTGGTGGAGCCCTGTTTTCTGCGCCTTACATTGATGGCGAAGCTAAGAAAATGGGGATGAAACCCGACTTAAAATCCTTTGTTAACGTGTGGTTTCGTCACTGCATGTTCCTTGTCTATCCAATGACCCCTACGCTGATTCTAGCTTCACGTCTCAGTGGAGTAGACCTATTTCGTCTAATTTTTATACAGATTCCAATATTCGTCATCTACCTGTCAACCGGCTACGTTTTCTCCATCCTTTCCATCAGGTCACATGATAAGAGGGTTAGGGATGCCGATTTCCACAGAATCATCCCCCTCTTTATCAGCGTGTCACCCCTTATTCTTGTGATTGTGTTAATGGCCTTGGGGGTCCCCTTGGCTCTAGCCTTGATTACAGGAATTGGTCTAGTCTTTGGGCTTAAGAGAGTGAGCTACCGGAAAGTGCTTCCCTTAATGAGGCGCGGCTTCAATTGGAGGCTTGTCTTCGCGGTTTTTGGGATGATGTTATTTAGCCATATGATTCAAGCTTCTGGAGCCATAAACGTGATCATATCTTACATCGGGCAAGCTGAGACCTATCCGCTTCTTTTTTTGATCCTCTTCTCATGCTTTGCAGGGGTTGCTACAGCCCATCTGTCGGTTGCTCTGGCAATAGTGTTCCCCATGGCCCTTCAAATGCTTAGCAACCCTAGTCCAGTCGTGGTTAGTATGCTGTATCTAACCTCATATTTCTCTTATCTTGTCTCGCCCATGCATCTTTGTTTAATCCTCACCGTGGAGTATTATAAGGCTCGTTTGCAGGGAGTTTACCGCCGGCTGATTCCCTTATCGTTCTTCGTCTGCTTGACTGGGCTCATATTAGCCTACGGTTTACTGAGGCACCTCTAAACCAAGCTTTCAGCATGAAAAAGCCTTAAATCTTCGCAACATAGTCACTCAAAACGTCGGTTATGGGCCAGGTTTCATTGTTTTTTCGTACATTTTTTCAAGTGTCCAGCGGAGCGTGGACTTGAGTTCTCGTGATCGATCGGGGGTGATGTTTCGGATGGTGATTTCCCGGACAATGTCTCCTTCTCGAGTAATGTGATAGGATAGAATCTTGTCTGGGGTGATTTCCCCTCTGCTCACGGCTTCCCGATCCTTCTCCTGCATCTTTGCCAACACCCTCTCCACGAGGAAGGCCATGAACGGTGGGGTATTAACGTTGAATTCCTTGTCTTTAGCGAGCACAACCCGCATCGATTCCTCTCCAACATACAGATCTGCTAGAAGGTCACCGGTTACCGTCTTTAATGGGATAACTCTTTCATACTCTATGACAGGTGGAGGAACCGCTTCCGTCGGGGGCGGAGACGGTGGAGCCGGCTTCACTATTTCTACCCTCCTAAATCCCTTCTCCAACAACGCGGCGTTAATGAACTCAAGCAAAACTTGTAACCCTTCTAGTTCGGTTTCCGCTTCCTGTATGCGTTTTTCCAGCATGGTTCTAAACTCAACCATTTTCTTTATTTTTTCCTCTTCCTTCTCTTCCTCGGTCATCTTTTTCCCTACGGATAAATGGTTTGTGTTCCTTATCAAGGCTTCTTTAAGCTGTATATGAAACAAGTGGTGCCGCATTTAACCGAGCGGTTAATCCATGAAAGCTTTATTGAATAACGCAGTGACAGGGTCATTTAATCAATGGGGCCTTGGTGAAGGACATGGCAGAAACCGTAAAAAGGTTGATGATATTCAAGTTAAGGTGTTAAGATCGACACGGAGAAGTTAAAATAGAAAAGCGGAGCAACCGAAAGCTTCGAGATGGTGATGATCCTGACTTGGATGGAATGAATTAGAGGGTGATGAAATGTACGATTTCAATTTCCTCGTTTCTTTTTCATGGGGCCTGCACAGAAGGGCGAAGGAAGAGATCATGCATATCTTGAAAATGCTGGGCGACGAGAAACCTCTCGTGAAGCCCACAATTGCGGAGGGAATCATCGGTGTAAAGACGCGCTTAGATCCACGGGAAGCCGTCCAAGGGCTTCGAATGCTGTTCGATAGAGATCCCCTTACCTTTCAGCACACCTTAAAGTGGGTACCGGTAGACCTCTGGACACACTCGGATATGGAATCCATGAAAGAGGCCGTTGTTAAGCTGAGAAACAAGATTCGGGCGGGTGAACGATGGCGCATGACTGTGGAAAAACGCCGATACACACGATACCACAAGATCGAAATCATAAGGGAACTCGCTAACCTCATCGACGAAAAAGTGGACCTCGAAAACCCAGATAAAATCCTCCGCATCGACATCATAGGCAAATACGCAGGGATGTCGATCCTAGCGCCACAGGACATTTTCTCCGTAGCAAAGCCATTGCTCTGAGGGTGATACTAAAAAAGAAAACTCGAGAATCTTAATGTTCACGGAGCCAGTCAGATCACTTGCTCCAATGTCGTATTACTCCTCGGATTATGGAGTTCATTTCTATCTTGATTCTAGGCCAGATTCTTGAGCCTCTATGAATGCTTACACGGTCTCCAATCTCGCACTGGGCACCGATAACAGACATTTCCTTGATCTTCACGCCTGAACCAACCCTACACTTCTCAGCCACAATGCAGTGGTTTAAACCCGAGGAATCGCCGATGGAGGTGTTTTTGTAAATCATAGAACTGGTGATCCTTGTTTTCGCCGAGACCTCAACATTTGACTCTATCACGGAATGTTGAGCGATTCTAGCACCTCGCTTAACAGAACACCGGTCCCCAACTATCGCTGGCCCTATGATCATGGCTTTAGGCTCTATTCTGGTTTCTTCTCCAACCTTAACCCAACCCTTAATTGAAGCATCGCTAACCTCAGCAGTCTCTGAAATCATCCTGCCCCGCAACTTGCTCAAGATCCAGTGAACCGCCTCCATGTAGCTTTCGGGGTTACCGATGTCGACCCAAAACCCTTGGGCTGGATAACCGTAGATCCTCCTCTTCAACCTCAGTAGTGTTGGAAAAACGTCTTCGGCGAAATCGCACGCCAAACCACTCGGCGCATAGTCTAGGATTTCAGGTTCCAGGACATATAAACCGGTGTTGACGAGGTTGCTGAAGCGCTCATCGCATCTGGGCTTTTCTTTAAACTTGATGATTTGGTTGTTAGGATCTAACTCTGCGATTCCAAATTGTTTAGGATTTTCCTTTGGAACGAGGGCTATTGTGCCAATTCCACCCCTTTGTTCATGGAAATGCAGCAGCTCCTTGAATTTTATGTCTGTTATGTTGTCTCCCTGGATCACTGCAAAGGTTTCGTTCAGGTATTTTGCTGCGTTCTTCACGCTTCCAGCGGTTCCTAAGGGTTTCTCCTCTTTAGGATATATCAATTTGACGCCGAATTGTGAGCCATCGCCGAGGTAGTCCATGATTCTCTCTCTGAGATAATTCGTGGTAACCACTATATCATCGAAACCTTGACTGGCCAGGGACTCGATGATATGGTGGAGAACAGGCTTTCCCGCTAGAGGAAGCATGGGTTTAGGCGTGGTGTAGGTGAGCGGTCTCAGCCTGGTTCCATGCCCACCAGCTAATACAACTGCTTTCATTTGCCATCTGCTTTTTATGTCAGAGATATGAGGAGAAGGATGAGAACTCTAAACCCCCTCGGCGGATAACTTGTAAGCTGGTTTGATTTCGACTCCCCATTTGTCCTCTAAGAACCTTTCAAACTCTTGGAAGACTATGCTATCCGTTTCGTTTAGCTTTAAGCAAATCGGCTTGCCCTCGTACACCCAGCTTAAGTCATATATGGCGGTTCTTCTTGAGAGTTCGGGATTTTCCGTAACTATCTGCATCATTTTTTCAGGTGGAGTCTGGGGAAGCAACCAGGCCGTGTATGAAACATCCACCACCTGATACGAGTTGCCCTCGCGAATAGCACACCTATGCCTCGTGGCAACCTTTTCAAAGGTTGAGGGACGAATCATTTGAATCCAGAGAAGGTTGTGATACTCATTGCCTACCTTAACCCAGTCTTCGTGTTTAGAGGTTTCCCACCCCCTTGACTGACAACGATCCTTAAAATGCTTAAGAAGCTCCCAAACCTTCGGGATAGTTAGGCTAATAGTCACAGATATACCAACTTGATAATTGTTCTAGAAAATTATTCTATACCTTTAAATTTAAGGTTAATGGACAAATTTATTACAAAATTGCCATAAAAAAGGTAATTTTTTGAAAAGATGTAGAAAATAAATCCAAAATTCTACAAATTTCCAGTTCTTTTTCAGCCTTATCCGTAGGATTAAAGTTAATAAATTTGACGAAAATTTATCAAAATTTCTACATTTTTCCGACAATAAACGATAAATACGGAATGATGACCCTACTTGTCCTTAAGGATTCGAGAGATGAAAATAAAAAACAAGGTAGTAACCTTAGATAACCTGGATTGGGAGATTCTACGCGCTCTTCAGGATAATGCCAAGCAGACATACACGGAGATTGGTCATCGTTTGAACGTAGCGCACTCAACCGTTTATGACCGCATCAAGAGGATGGAGAAGCATGGCATCGTCAAGAAATACACCACAATTATTGACCTCCAAAGAGTCAAACGAGGATGCATCACCGCCATTCTAACAATATTCACGGATCCAAAGGAAAGCGAAAACATAGCGAGGAACTTATCGGAATTCAAAGAGGTTTTAGAGGTTTTCACATCACTTTCTGAGGAATTACTAATAATCGCAAAGGTGGTTGCTGAAGACCAGGATAAGCTTCATTCATTCATCGCCCAGTCACTGGCCCCTCTCCCAGGGGTATTGAGGATTCGAACCTCGATTATTACAAGAAAACACAAGGAAGAAGGTCTTGAATCAGTTCAAACTTTAATATTTTAGGAAGTAGCCCCCATATACAAATTGCAGGAACGTATGGAGAAGTTTTTCATTACTACTTTAGCCAAACTTGTTTACAATGGAATAATCAGAATCGGAATCTATAATAGAACTTATTACTTATCTTCAATACAACTAACCAGAGTTTAGAATGGAGTCACTTACGATGGCTTCGTTGGCTTCGAGAATTCTAAGAAGACTCTCGAGAGAGGAGGCTTTCTACTTTTTCACGTCCATCGGGAACTACACGGGGGAGAGCGCAACATCTCTAGAAGAGTTCGCCAAGAAAATCGAGGAATTTGACACCAGATCGCTGGAGTTTCACCTTTACCGGAGGGACTTTGAAGAGTGGGTGACTAAGATTCTTGGGGACGAAAGGCTGGCTGAGGAGATCAAAACCGTGCGAAGCCTCGACCTCACCGGAGATGCCCTACGGCGCGAGCTTTACGGTGTCGTTTCAAAACGATACGACGAACTAAAAAAAGGGCTTCAAGCTTAGTCAGGCTTTAGCCTCAAAGCAGAATAATGAAAAACAACGCATTTCGTAAAAGAGAGAAAAATCATTTCAATTATCAAGATACCTTTTTCAGCTGACCCTGATACATTTCGATGATTTCCTTGACGGTTGTTGCGTCCTCAGCGGACTTGTCCAGCCGATAGTTTCCTGTGAAACGTGGAAACCGTATGGCTAGTCCGCTTCCCCCTCGTATTACGTTCATGGCGCAGGTGTGGATGGGGCTAAGGGTTATCTCAGCGCCAATGATTTCAATGACTACCTTGGGCTCAAACCACACATCCGCCTCCAGAGTAGAGTTGACTCTAGCGCCTCGATGGGATATCCGATGCTCTTCCATCATTTTAGGTATCTTCCCAAGGTCCTCATCGGTGAACCCGGTCCCACACTTTGTAACCGTTTTGAAAACGTCCTCTTCTGGATCGTAGGCAGCCAGAAGTAGGGCGCCGTAGGTTCCAGCTCGTTTTCCTCTGCCGTGGAACCCTCCCACCACCACGAGGTCCACGGTGTCGGTCATCTCGCTCTTGTAGTCGCGTTTGTACTTGATCCAGAGCCATCCTCTGGCACCTGCTTGATAAACTGCGTCTTCTCCAACGGATTTGCAAATCACCCCCTCGCATCCGCTCTCCACCGCCTTCTCGAAGAACCGCTCTAACTCGTCCACGCTGTCGGTGATGAGGTACTCCGCCACTCTGACACGGTCGCTCGGCTCGATTATCTTTTCGAGGTGTTGATGCCTAACGGGATAAGGCTCTAAGGTTAGGTCCTTTCCATCAGCCTGAAGCGCGTCAAACATGAAGAGGGAAACGGGGTACTCCTCCATGGCCTTTTTGATTCCATATTTTCGTCTTCGGTGCATCAGTTCTTGGAAGGGCTTCATTTCTCCAGTGTCGGGGTCAATTGCAACGCACTCCGCTTCAATGATAGCCTCCTTCGCCTTCACGTGCCTACTAATTAACTCAACCCCGTCGGGGTATTGACTAGTGATGTTTTCCAGTCGCCTAGAGAAGAAAGTCACGTCGTCTCCCTTTTTATGAGCTTGTATTCGCTCTCCGTCATACTTGAACTCGGCTATGCACTTTCCTCCGAGCTTCTCAAGAATTTCATGAGGGTCACCGAGGCGCTCTGCCAGCATCGGTCGAATGGGTTCTCCAAGCGAAACCTCAAACTCTCTGATGCCGCCCATTCCCTCTTCCACAACAGTCTTCGCCACTCTGCCCAGATCAGAAGAAATATTGTATGCCCTCTCTAAATCTTCACGAGCCTCTTTCCCACCACCGTACGCGATGGCTAATGCGTCAAGAACCGTCATGTCAGCGATCCCCAATCTCAACTCTCCAGTGACCGTACGAACAATGTACTTGGCCTCTTTAGGGGTGGCGTTAGTCAAGAGACCCGCCAGAAGGTTGATCTTCTGCTCCATGGAGCCAGCACCGGTGGTCTTCGCCATCTTGTCGAGGCTTTCGTACACCATCTGGACAGTCAACGGCTCTTGAAAGAGCGCTGCTTGAGCCTTCTTCTCTAAAAATTTCTGAGTTGTCTCGCCTAAGTCTCCAGTTTTTTTCAAGTCGTCACTGATCTCCTTCTCACTTTGACCCGTTGCTCTAGCAACTGCACGTATGGCTAATTTCTCTGCAACGCCGATCTCAATCCCAACAAAGTCTGGGTATAATTTTCCCTGCGTTAAGTAAACAACCTTGTCGATCACGTCTCTTGGAGTTTCCTTAAGAAGCTCCACCAGATAGGCGGTCATTTCCAGCCTTTTCGTGGTAGCTTCAATTCTTTCATAAGCATCCGCGATGAGCGAGTATTTCAAGGTAAACGCCCTCCGCATTAATAAAAGAGTGCAGGGATATTAATGTTCATGCTCAAGTCCGACTGCTCCTTCACTGATTATCCAAGCCGCAAAGGATGCGCTGTATCAAGAAAGTCTAGGCGATAAAGTTGCTAACGCGAGGCTGCCTGTTATGATCATTCTGTGATGAGAAAGTCACCTGGTACGGCGGCGTTTCTCCCCTTCTTTTCGCAGTCAATCCCTGCCTCCTTGAAATCTTCCCTCTAGAACGTGTTGTAGTGGACGATTTCCCTTAACGATCTTTTGGATCGCGCCATAGGTTTCTCGGCTGGGTGACCCACCGGAACGATGGCGACGGGCCTCACACCCCTAGGTGTGTTGAGCACCCTTTTGACCTCTTCCTCACGAAACGCTCCCACCCAGCACGTTCCAAGCCCCAAAGCGTAGGCAGCCAACAACATGTTTTGTGTGGCTGCAGCAGTGTCCTGCAGGCAATAGAGGGTCACGCCTCGGCTACCATACCCCCAGCCCGATTGCATTTCGTTAGCGCAAACAACAATCACGACCGGTGCCTCCTCGATAAATCTTTGATCCAACGCAGCCATTGATAGTCTTCGTTTTATCTCAGCATCCCTCACGATGACAAACTCCCAGGGTTGAATGTTTCCGGCTGATGGAGCTCGTCTAGCGGCGTCTATTAACCTCTCAACCTCCTCCTCTGAAACTTCCTCGCTAGTAAAGGCTCTGATGCTCTTTCTACCCTTGATTGCCTCGAAGACATCCAAGGTCTTCATCCACCATTACCAATGTAATCATGACAAGGAATTTAGTTTTTATGAGGGATGAAAGTGTGAAACCGAGTTGCGCCGTGAAATTCTCCACCGTCAAGAGCACAAACAATGGCTGAAAATGGGTTACAAGGGTTGAACCTCTGATTCGAGGCTGGGTTTGGATGGATGAAAGAGCTTTAAGCCAACAATCCCATAATTCGATTCGGCTGGAGGTGATGAAAGTGTGGTTCCTAACCTTAATGGAGGTTCTTCCGGGCAGAGCCGGAGATCAACCCGGCTTCCTCAAGAGAATCAGATCGGTAACCCCACCCGCGGGCACCCAAATCCACGGAGTCTACTTCTTGTTTGGACGCTACGACGGGGCCATCCTCTTTGAGGCTCCCGATCTTCGAACAGCAAAAGAGTTCATCCTGCGAGTGGCACAGACCGCGGTGTATAAAACCGAGACCCTGGGCGCCCTCCCCGCAGAAGAACTCTAACCGTCTCAGGGAGGCTTAACAATATCCGCGTCTGAAGGAACTCCTGCAACTGTACTTTTATTACTATGAAGATGTCTACTGAAAGAGTTTGAAAGGAAAATACGGGAAAAGTTTCAAGAAACCCTAAAGATCGTGCCCTTCAAGTTTAAAGCACTTGAACCATGCAGGACTGGCATGCGTGACCAGCGTAGAAACTCAGGTAAAAGTAGAGGAGAAGTAGCGGTCACCAGGTAGGGACGGTTAAAGAATCTCCTTTCCATGTTTGGAAACATCTTGAATTCTATATCGTGGGACAAAAGTCAGAATTCCTAATGCAAGATAAAAATCGCGAAGCCTCTTAACCACAAATTTAAAGTGAGAATGAATTCCTATAAAATATAGAAAAGTTGCTAAACTGATTGGGGTTTCATATTCGGGGGGTAATATATGATAAAAGCCTTTATAATGATGAAGTTAAGTACCACCGAATATATGGGCTTAACTAAGACTGTGTTGGAAGAGATATCCAAAATACCCTGCGTAATAAAGGCGTATGCCATTTTTGGGCGTTACGATGTGATCGCCGAGGTGGAAGTTAAAGATTTAAGAGAGCTTAGTCAGTTAACTCAAGATAAGCTAAGGGCCGTATCCGGCGTGCTATCGACAGAGACATTCATATGCCACCAATGACGGTTTCAAGAAGAGTAAAACAGCTTAAGAATAAATTTGGGAAAAGAATCATCAGAGATAGCATAATTTCTTCGGTTGAGGCTTGGCCGTAGGGAGTCGAATATTGGCAAACTTTCAGCAAAAAAGTCTTAAGTGAGTGCGTGCTCAATTCTGGTTGGATGATGAACACGAGAGTCATCAGAGCCTAAAAGCTGTGATAAGACCTCGACGGGCGATCTGACACCTCTCCATTCTTTACAGAGGCAAACCGAGGGACGTCACTGCCACGTTATGAAGAGGTTTAGAGGAAAATAGACGTTAGCTTGGTAATCCTCTTGCTTCTCTCTCTTGTTTTGTCTTCTTGATGGCTAGGTCAACTTGTTCTATCGCGGTCCCTAAGTAGTTTCTTGGATCTAACGCTTCATCAATCTCTTTTTGGCTTAACGTTCTCTTGACGAGATCATTTTGAAGGAGAACTTCCCTGAAAGGCAGTTTTTCAACTTCGCTCTTTATCGTTAAGCCTCGAATGAGCTCGTGAGCCCTTTGACGGTCCATCCCCTTCCTCGTTAAGGTCAGCATAACCGCCTCAGACATTGTTCGCCCTTGGGTTAATTCCACATTCTTCCACATTTCTTGTTTGTCAACGTAGAGATATTCTAAAACGTTCATGATTAAGGTCAGCATGTAGTCGGTAAGGATGCACGTTTCAGGGATTATGAAACGCTCTGCGGAAGACTGTGTTAAGTCGCGCTCGTGCCACGTTGGAATGTTTTCCAACGCCGGCACCGTAAGGCTCCTCATAATTTTTGCTAATCCAGAGACTCTCTCGCAGATTTCTGGGTTGCGCTTATGCGGCATCGTTGAACTGCCTACTTGCTTTTCCCTTTCGAAGGGTTCTGAGACCTCTCCTATTTCCGTTCTCTGCAACTCTCGAATTTCGGTAGCGATCTTATCCAGCGTAGACGCTATTATGGCGAAAAGGCAGACGAGCTCCGCATAACGGTCCCTCTGTATGATTTGTGTCGAGATTTCTTCAGGCTCAATGCCCAACCGATCCATGACGAGCCCCTGTATTTTCATTGCATGTGGACCAAAGCCAGCTTGGGTTCCGACGGCTCCGCTTATCTTCCCAACCAACACTCGTTTTCGGCACTCGCGAAGCCTTTGGATGTGCCGGGCGATTTCCCTCATCCAAATAGACAACTTAAAGCCGAAAGTGATTGGCAACGCGTGCTGCCCATGAGTCCTCCCAATCATAATCGTATCCTTATATTGCTCTGCCTTTTCCATCAGCGTCTTTTCAAAATCGTTAAGCCTTTGTTCAATTAGATTCGTGGCTTCGTTTAGTTGCAGAGCCATCGCCGTGTCTAGAATGTCGGAGCTTGTCGCCCCAATATGAACGTACCCTCCGCTAGGTCCAGACGCTTCAGCTAGCGCACGAACCACCGCCATCGTTTCGTGCTTAATTTCTCGCTCGATCTCCTTCACACGACGAAGCCTAACACGATCTGTTGTAGCCGTCCTCACGATTCTTTCAGCGTCCTCCCGAGGGATATTCCCCACCTCACCATGCGCCCAGGCCAACGCGGCTTCTACGTCAAGCATCTTTTGAAGCCTATTTTCCTCCTCGAAAATTCTTCGCATTTCGGGCGTTCCGTAACGGCCGGTATCTACTGGAAGTATGGGCAATAGTGCTTCCTCCACACATCACTTAGTACCATGCTAAATTAACATTTACCAATTTCGATACTAAAATGAAGCGCCTGAAGGCGAAAGTTTTTGCAGTAACGTTTAAGAGGGGACTCATATCATTGTTAAACGGCTGGAGGAAACAAGATGCCTTGCACTGTTGTGATTTGTGGCTTCTTTGGAGACACAGGCAAAGGCAAGGTCATCTCATATTTGTCACTGAAAGACAGAACCGCGGTGGCTGCGAGAGCTGGCGTAGGTCCCAATGCAGGTCACACCGTGATCTACAAGGGCAAAAACTACAAGATGCGCATGCTACCGAGCGCCTTTGTCTACAATAAATGTCGCTTGTTGATAGGCCCCGGCGTTGTGATCAGTCCAGAGGTTCTCCTTCAAGAGATACAATTAACAAAATCTGAAGACAGGGTCGGTGTTGATCCTCAATGTGCCATTATTGAATCTAGACACATCGAAGCCGATAAAGGGGGGCACCTCGCCGAAAAAATAAAAACAACAGGTTCCGGTACCGGACCATGCAACGCTGAAAGAGCGTTGCGAACGGTCAAGCTCGCACGTGACATGCCTCGGCTTGAGAAATTTTTGACAGATGTCCCCCTCGAGGTAAATACAGCAATTAGCGAGGGAAAGAACGTATTGATCGAAGGAACACAGGGAACATACCTTTCCGTCTATCATGGAACCTATCCCTACTGCACCTCTAAGGACGTGACAGCCTCAGCCGCGTGCTCAGACGTCGGGGTGGGACCCACAAAAGTTAGTGACGTCATCATCGTATTCAAATCGTACACAACCCGAGTTGGCGCAGGCCCGCTTCCAAACGAGTTGTCGTGGGAGGAAGCCGAGAAGAGGGGTTGGGCTGAAATCGCCACTGTAACCGGAAGGAGAAGGAGGGCGGCCCCCTTCAATTATGAACTGGCAAGAAGGGCGATTATGTTAAACGGAGCTACACAAGCAGCCGTAACGAAAATCGATGTGCTGTTCCCAGAGTGCAAGGGGGTTAAGTCTTACGAAGGGCTCTCACAGCAAGCAAAGGATTTCATCGCAAAGGTCGAGAAGGAAATCAAACTGCCGGTGACACTGATCGGAACAGGACCAGACGCGTTGGAAATAGTGGATAGAAGAGAGGAGTTTAGAAAGGCTTGAACCGATAAAGATTTTGCATGTCCTTACTCAAAGGTGGGTTAAGGGGGGAACCGGCGCTTGAGTGAGTTGTTGAAATGGTTTGAAAGAAGGAGAGAAGAGAAGGTCTTGACGCTAGTGCGTCGTCACCTCGCAACGACCATAAGCACCGTTGAAGACTTAGAAAAGGCGATGAGGGTAGCGGCGGTTGATGACGAGAGGGAGATGAAATTATACATAGATCGAGTGATGAATGCTGAGAGGGAGGCAGACGGGTTGAGAAGAGAGGTGATGAATGAACTAGCCCGTGGGGAGCTGCCACCAGCGGATAGGGAGGACCTCATGCACTTGGTGAAGCGGGTGGACATGGTAGCCGACTGGAGCCGAGAGGCCACGCGCATACTCGAAGCCACACCAATAAGGGAGATGCCAAGGAATCTAAAGAAGGCATGCGTTGAAATGGCTGAGGGAGTTAAAGAATGCGCCTCTGCCCTTCAAAAAAGCGTCAACCGAATAGCGGAGAAACCCGAAGAGGCCCTAAGGGCGGCGGATCTGGTTGAAAGGCAAGAGGAAATGGTGGACGGTCTTTTTCAAAACGCCAGAGGGTTGCTTGCCAAAGAAGCAGAAATAAAGGTTGGAGTCGCCATCTGCATGAACGAACTTTTTGAAGCCTTAGAGATGGTGGCTGACTCGTGCGAAGACGTTTGCGACCAAGTGAGGGTTATTGTTGTGCGAAGATAGCCTCGTGAACCAGAGGGGGGCATAAACGTGCCCAAAGTTGCCATCGAAATATCCGAACTCCGCGATAAAGACGATAAAAAAGTGAAGGATTTAACCAAGTTTTTAGAAGAGAAAGTGAAGGCGAAAATCGACATCTCTGGCGGTGAAATCACCATAAACTACGAGGAGGAAAAAGGAAAGATTCCCTCAAAAGCGTATCTGCGGGTGCTCCTCCGAAAATTTCTGCATAAAGCGGAGCTAAAAGAACAGTTTCGTGTGATCTCTGGCAAAGAAAACGTTTTCATCGTAAAAGAGAAGCGAGCTAGGGTAGAGGAATAGGCTTTTCGCTGGAACAAGGTGATCGATCTCTATCGCGGAGCACATCTCCACGGCATCTCATTTAGAGATACGTTGATTGGGGACTCCTCAATAAGCATAGGCCTTCTTTTGTTTAGAGAAAATTAAGGTGAATAAGAGCGTTATCGGGCCGTTAAACGCTTCCATACCTCTAAGAGGCATCCTCGCGCCATCCATGTTTTCTTATGTGCTATCCCAGGTTCGCCGATGTCAATACAGCTTTTGGCTTCTATGAGCAGGTCTTGGGCAAATACCAAGGTGGGTCCGACTTCCACTTGTTTCGAAGGCAAGTTTAGCTTCCATGAAGACCTCTCAGCTTCTTCCTGCTGTGTGAGGGAGAAAAGAAATAGAGCGTATTCTAGTTCGGCGGCTGCCTCCCAAACACAGCCCACTACCCCCGGTTCGTCCTTTTCCATTAAGGCTTTCATTGAATCCTCAAGACGGCTTATCGCGGATGTGATGGCCTCAGTGATTTTGTTGTTTATCATCTTCTATTCATTTCCCATTCGGTTCTAACCTTCTGTAAATTGTCGCATATAAATTTAGCAAAAGCTTACGCCTGCTAGGGGCGTCTTTTCGGAATCATCTCGTAGATGAAAAGCTGAGAGTTGGTGCCTATAGAGTGAAAATCGCTTTTCTGCATTCCAGAAACACAGAAAGCTTGTTAATGGATTATGCGAAAACGCGATAATCCTCAGCCTACAATTATGGCTTCCCGAAAAGGTTAAAAAACTTCAAGATGTGACAGTCCTACAGGTGGTTGAATGGATTTTAGCTTCACGCCAGAACAGGAATTGCTCAAGAAGACAGCTCGTGAATTCGCTGAAAAGTGGGTTGCGCCAAAAGTAGATGAGATGAACAAAACCGGTAAACTTCCCATGGACCTCGTAAAGAAAATGGCTGAACTCGGATTTATGGGGGTGCTGGTACCTCCAGAGTATGGAGGAACAGGAATGGGGCACATTGCCAGAGTCATAATACTAGAAGAGATAGCAAGAGTATGCGCGGCCATGGCCAACACCCTACAAATATGCCACCTAGGGCAAGCCCCCATCCTCTATTACGGGTCAGAGGAACAGAAGAAGAGGTGGTTACCACCACTAGCAAGCGGTGAAAGGCTAGCGGCACTCGCTGTTACAGAACCCGTAGGCGGCTCAGACGTGCTCGGCATACAGACAACTGCAAAAAAAGAAGGAGACTGTTACCTTCTAAACGGGAAAAAATGTTTCATAACCAACGCCCACATAGCCGACTTATGTGGAATATTCGCCAAAACAGGTGAAAAGGAGTTCAGCGTCTTCTTGGTGGAAGCAGACTCGCCAGGCTTCAGACCCGGTAAAGAGGAAGATCTGTTTGGATTAAGAGGCGGCACCATCGGCGAAGTATTCCTCGACAACTGCAAGGTGCCTAAAGAAAATTTGATAGGGAAAGAAGGAGACGGACTCAAAATAGCGTTGTCTTCAATAAGTAACGTGGGTAGACCCGGGCTCGCGGCGACAGGATTAGGCATTGCACGTAGATGCCTTGAAGAAGGGGCGAAATACGCAAATGAAAGAATGGCCTATGGGAAACCTATAGGGCAACTTCAAGGCGTTCAGTGGCTCCTAACAGACATATACATGGATTATCAAATTAGCCGATTGTCATCTTATTACGCAGCTTGGCTTAGGGATCAGAGTGCAAGATGCGATGCCGAAAATGCATTGGCGAAGTTTTCGGGCACCGGTGGCGCCGCTAGATGCGCGCACAACCTTATGCAGATCTACGGGGGTTATGGTGCTATAAATGAACTCATTCCTCAACGCCTCTTAAGGGATGCTGAGACGCTGATACCCGCAGCAGGTACACTAGAGATCATGAGACTAGTGATGGCCAGAACAGCTCTGGAGTTTAAGTAGCCACATCTCATTTCTCCCCTTTCTGCTGGTATGTCAAAATTCTTTCAAATTTCTTAATTTAGAAAATAAAGGCTCTAAGTAGTGAGAGATGTTTGTGGTTTGCCGTGAACAGATTTGATCCGTGCATAACGCCGGAGATAGAAGACAAGATGCAAGTTATCTTTCCGTGGAAACCTTGCTCACGCTGGCCTCCTTCTCCACGCGTATGACGTGCTCCGCCTTCTCGGCGAACGCCTCGCTGTGGGTCACAGCGATGATTTGTTCGATGGCTTTTAAGCGAGAAATGGCCTCAGCCAGCCGATCAACTGAGCCGTCCTCCCTTCCTAGGCTTTCGGTTGGTTCGTCTAGGAGCAGCGTATAAAGGCCGTGTCCAGTTCTCGACTGCATGATTAGTTGACCGAGGCCGAGACGATAGGCAAAGGCGAGGAGGGTTCGCTCCCCACCCGAGAGGTTTGAAACACTCCGTTCATGGCCCTCTTCGCTCCTGACCAAAGGGGTATAATCCTCATCGATCTTAACGATCAGTGTGGGTCCCGCTGCCCCGATGAGCCCGTCTAGAACTTGTTGAACCACCCGCTGCAAGTAAACGACGAACTCGCTTCTGAGCTTGGGTTGAATGCTTCTGTAGGCCCCTCGTATCCCTTCAATAACCCCGAGAAGCCTCTCAATTTTCTCCATTCGTTCAATCTTTTGTTGGGCGTGGTCCAAGCGCTCCTTGAGCTCATCCATTCTTAACGTGAGGTCCCTTTTTCGTCCCTCCACCGTTTCTAATTTGTGCTTTGCGTCGGAGTATTGCACGAACGCTGCACGTTCAATCTTTCTTGCAGCCTCAAGTTCGGCAACATCGAATTTGGAGATCTCTGCACGTGTGGCGCTAAGTTGGTCTCGGAACGTTTTTTCTTGTTGTTGTTTCTCGTCAAATTCCGCTGAGAACCTGCTTAAGGATTCGTGTTCTTCGAGGATTCGGCTCTTTAGGTCTTCGATTTGGGGGAGAAGGGGTTGAAGGATCGAGACAGCGAGATGGACAACGCTGTGTAGCTTCTCCAGCTCGTCGAGGTTCCTTTGAAGCTCAGTCAGCCTCTTTTCACGTTCAGCATTTTCTTCTCGAAGATGCTCAAGCAGTCTCCTCTTATAGTCTCCTGCCAGAGTTTGGAGACAAAGGGGGCACTTGCTTTCGGTTGTTAAGCTTGAGACGTTTCCTTGGGAAACTGCTAGTTGCTCTTTAACAGCCTCTTGCTCGCCCCCAAGGCTCCTCATCTGTCCGTCAAGGGCTTCAAGGTATTTCCTGAGCTCTTCAACGGTTTGGTCGGGTTTTAATCCCACCTCCCGAAGCTTGTCTCGATGAGACTTCTCCTGAGCCTCCATGGATTTTAGGCGCTCTTCTAAGTCCTTGATGAAAACCCTTTTACGTTCAATTTCCTCCGCCAACCTCGCACAGGTGTCTTCCGTATTAGCGATATTTATCTGCAGTTGGGCCTCTTTTCTTCGTAGCTCATCGGTCTGTTTTCTCAGTTCCTCGAGGCTCTGAAGGCTGGAGGTCGCCTCGTTAAAGCTGGCCTCAGCTTGAACGGTTTTCTTCCTCAAGTCCTCAAGCTCGTCCTCGATGGATGAAAACTCCTCCATCACTTTGTTGTAGTCGGTCTGAAGTTTTTCGACTCCAACTACGTCGAAATCCCGCTCGTAGACACCCTTCTCGACCTCGTAGTCCCTCTGAAAGCCTGCTAAACCTTTCTGTGCTTCCTCGTAATCGGAGAGTCCGAACAACTGGTCCAGCCTGTTCTGTCGAGGTCGTGGAGCTACGTCCAGCAACTCCTTTAGATGCTCTTGCCGAACCCAAACAACCTCGCGGAAGAGGTCCCTATCGAGGCCTGTGATCGCCTTCAGCTGTTCGGCCACCGCCTCGCTTTTTGCGCTGGCGAGGAGCTTGTCGTTTTCATAGAGTTTGAGCTGTTCCATGTCTTGGCTGATGCCTGTCCCTCGCCTCCGGAGGGCTCTCCAAATCACGTAGTCTTTTCCCACGTGAGTGAAGTGTACGGCCACCTTTCCGACGTCCGCCCCCTCTCTCAAGAGGTAGTCGTAGCTTCTGCCTAGGGGATCTCCAAAGAGGGCGAAGTCGATGGCGTAGAGAACACTGGATTTTCCGCACCCTAGCCCTCCGACGAGGCAGTTGAAGCCCTCGGCAAAGGGGATCGCCGTTTTTACGTGGGACCGGATGTTCTCGAGCTGAACGGCCTTAACTCTCATGGGAACGCCTCCAAAGCCTCCTTCACCTTGGTTTCGTCCCTCCTCACCAAGGGCTCGATGAGGTTCACGGCCAGTCTCGCTGTTTTTTCAGCCTCTTCCCTAGAGTAGCGCTCAGAGAAGATTTCGAAGAAGTACTCAAAGGCCTTTGTTTTGAGGTCTTTTAGCTCGCCCTCAAAGATGGAGCGGATCACCTCCTCGGGAACCTCTGTCTCCCTTAGTCGAAGGAGAGGGCGCACGAGAAGAGCCCTTTCGCCGGAGCCTCTGATTTTGGCGAGGTCCACCTCCCCACGACTGGCCTCAGCCGGCAGTATGCCCCGCAGAATGGGAACGATCACGGCTCCCGCCTCGTCCGCCTCCTTGACGAGTTGCACCGCCTTCTCCGTGATTTTTGCGGGAGTTAAGCCGGTGTAGTCGTGGTCTAAGACGAGGAATCGACGGGTGGTTTCCAGCTTGATATGCTGTAGCTCGGGGACTCCCTTTTCACTGACCTCCACGTAGTAGAAGCCCTTCTCGGTCTCGGCGTCCTCGTAGCTCACGGTTTCGGTGCATCCGCTATATACGAGGAGGCCTTTTTTGAAAGGGACTTTGTAGGGTGCGTGGATGTGGCCTCCCGCGTAGTAGTTGAAGTCTTCGGGGAGGAGTTCGGGTGGGGCTTCGGCTTCCATTTGTGGGGGTTTCATGCTGGGGATGTCTAGGGCCATGTGGAAGACGAAGATGTTGAAGACGGAGGGGTCGGGGGTGGGCTTGTTCTCCTCTAGAAAGGCAGGGAGCTGTTCCTCGGTCCTTCGCCTGGTTCGAAGGTTGGGGATGCCGTAAACGTAACAGCCCTCCCTACGCCAGGATGCACTTTCGTGGCGAGGAAGGTAATGGATGAGGCCAGCGCTGTCTAGTGGATTAAGGATCGTGCCCGTGATCACGTTTGGCGCAGAATCATGGGAACCGTCCACGGTGAGAACGGGGATTCCCGCATCTCTGAGCCGTCGGAAGTTGGTTATAGCGGTTTCGAGGGTGGTGTTCAATGGGCGGGCGTGTTGAAAGAGGTCTCCTGCGAGGATCATGAAGTCAGGCTTTAGTTCGATGGTTTTGTCTACCAATTCCTTGAAGGCCGCGTCAAAGTCCTCCCTTCGCTCATCAAGGTTGTATTGGGCATAACCCAAATGCAAATCAGCCGTATGGACGAAACTGAAGGGTTTCATTGCCTTTCCACCGTGAATTTGGAGACAATAATTACGTAGAGGTGTGCGTAATTTAAGTCTTCTTCATGAATTTTTTCTGGTCTTTTATCATGAAGGTAACATGCTTTTACTTCCTCCGTAAGCTAGCTGTCGCGCCAATAGCGCTCTCTATCAGTTTATCTGTTGTCACCACGCTGGGCACAGATTTATAATCCATTGTGAAGAAAGAAATGTTAAAATAAGAATAAATAGTGTACTTAATGTGATTAACTCTTATGAATTTGCGCAATTAAAAAAGCGAAGGAGAAATTTTAATGCGCTTACTTCACACCTCAGATGTGCACTTAAGTAGGAAAAATCTAAGGACTCTTGAAACTTTGCAGGAAGTACTAAACGTTGCAAGGAAAAATAAGGTCGACATGCTTACAATTGGTGGTGACCTTTTCGAAAGTGAGGAGGATGCTGAGGCTCTTAGACCTGAGCTCAGAAATAAGATGTTTTCAGGAAATGACTTTGAGATTGTTGTTATTCCTGGGAATCATGACCGTGAAGCCTACCGAAAAAACCTTGATTTCGGTTCTGACCTCCGTGTTTTAACAAAAGCACCGTTCGATGTTATAAAAGATAAGGACATTGCTATCTTCGGGGTTCCTTTCCTTGATAAGCCTTCGGAAGAGCTTATCGCTCAGTTACGTGAGGCCAAGGATAAGAAGCTTCTGAATGTGTTACTTCTTCACTGCACCCTTGATATAAGCTATGCGTCCGTAGATTTCGGAGAGGAAGCAGAAAAAGAATATTTCCCCATAGATAGCTACACCCTCTCTGGATTAGGTTTCAACTACATCCTAGCTGGACATTTTCACACCGATTTTGTCAAAAAGGACTTGGGAGGCGGAAACCTGTTCGTATACACAGGTGCTCCAATATCACTGAGTTGGAAACATATAGGGAAGAGAAGAGTTGCTCTTCTAGATACTGAGAAAGGTGACATCACGGAGATTCCCCTAAATTCCTTTTACTATGATAAGCTTGAAGTTCAAATCAAGCCTGGCTCTGAGACCAAAGGACTCGAAGAAATCAGAGAATGGGTAGAAAGTCACGCAAGCGATGTTTGCGAATTAAAGATCGTGGTTTCAGGCTATGGTGAAATGAGTGAAACAGAATTTGGTGATTTATTGAAAAAGAACGTGGGAAGCGCTGAAATAGAAGAAAACAGATACAGAAATGTTGAGGAGATTCTTAAGCACCCCATTTATCATGACTTCAAACAATTACTTGATAAAAGAGAGGTTTCCACCGAAAAGAAAGAGAGTATCAATTATCGAGTAATTGAGGTGTTGTCTGCGTTAAAAGCTGCGAGGAAAATTGCATGAGGATAAAAGAAGTTTTCATCCAAAGGTACGGACCACTTCGTCCGTTACACGCTAAGTTTATGAAAAACATTTGTATGGTTTTCGGACCTGGTGGGTCTGGTAAAACTCTAACTATCGACGCGGTTTTGAAGATGCTTTTAGGTGAGGATGCAAAAGAGTATATCCGCCATGGCGAAATCGAGGAGACCCCTGCGGGTTACTTGGTGATTGAGAAAGATGGTAAGGAATACAAGATCGGTGAAGAAAAGCACCTTCAAGATATTCCAGGATTAGAAATAGATCCAAGCGAGCTGAAAAACATATTTGTGATTCAAGATGCAAACCTAGGGATTAGTGATGAGGATAAGTTTTACGGAAGGGTCACTAACAAGTTAATTGGAGTGAGAACTGAGGATATCAGAAGGATAGAGGATGAACTTAGAAAAAGGGGGAGGCTCACCCCTACACTAGAGATTCTCAACAAGCATCCTCATAAATTCGGAACAAAATTAAACGATGCAAAAGAGCTTCGAGATAATATACCGGCATACATTGGCAAAGCTAGGTCTGAAGGTATTGATAGGCTAGAAAAGGAAAAGTTCGACATAAAATGGGACCTAAGAAGTCTTAAAGAGAGTATTGAACTTCTCGATAAAGCAAGGAAAAAATCAGAGTTCACCAAGCTCGAAACTGCTTTTAACGAAGCAAAGCAGAATCTACAAGAATTAAAAGCGCTGCCGGATAAAGATGGAATTTCTCAGCTTAATGTTAAACTTTTAGATTTAAAAAAGGAAAAAGTAAAGCTCCCACAACTAGAAACTGAAGAAGCGATTTCAATACCTGATAATTTCGACCGCCATTTCATTCGCCGCGCTAGTAGCTTTTACTCGGGAATTAGTCTCTTCAATAATCCCTTTCATTCTGTTAATTGCTTCTTTGATATCGCTTTATAAATGGCATCAATCCGACAAGTTCCTTACACAGATAGTGATCAATAAACAATCATTGGTTGAAGAGGCAAAAGCTCTTGGGGTAGAAGTCAAGACCGTAGAAGAGGCTGAGGAGAAAATCGCAGGGATAATTGAAGAAACTGAAGAGAAGCAGGCCGCGTTCAATCAGAAAAAGGGCATTTTAGGAAAGGATCTTCAAATCAACGAAAAGGAGCCAGAGAAGTTTTTAGAGAAGGCCCAAAACGCATTAACTAATATGCGTCAGAGCATAGACCTTAGTATATCTGTAGATTACGATGAAGAAAAGCTGGAAGAAGCGAAGAAGCAGGAAAAAGGGAAGGAAGTGAAGCTGGAGGAAGTTGAAAAACGACTGCAGGGGCACCAAGAGACTATGCTGATTTTCTCCGAAAGAGCCCATCAATTACAATTTACTGATGAATTTTCAAACTTCAAGCTTGATATCGAGATAAAAAATCTGGAGTCGCTAGAAAAACTCGTGACATGGCTAAACCAATACATCGAGCAGATCGAGAAGGACGCCGAACTCTCGCGAGAAGCATTTGAAATCTTTGAAAAATTGGAATCGAAGGAGGAGGCTAAATCAGAGGAACTCTTCACCAAGGATAACAAAGCGGCTGTAATTTTTAGAGATATTACTGATGGGAAGTTTGAGGAGGTAAATTACGACTCTTCTACGGGAAAAATATTGGTCAAACGTGCACATGAAAAAAGATCGCAGAGGGCTTCTGAGTTAAGTAGAAGCGAGTGGGCTCAACTTTACACGGCGATAAGAGTAGCAATCGGCGAGAAGCTTTTGAAAGGGGAGAAAGGGTTCTTTATTGTCGAAGAACCATTCATCCATTCTGACTCCGAAAGATTACTTAAGGAATTTGATATGTTGAAGAATCTTTCTGAGAGAGGTTGGCAGACGATATACTTTACAGCCAAGGACGAAATTAAAGAAGGATTACCTAAGCAGACGGATGTTGACATAATAGAACTCGAGAGACTTCCATAAGGCTTCAATGATCATGAAATCGGCTTCAACTCAATGGTCTTGTCCACGACCTCCCGAAATGCTACATCAAAGTCTCCCCGTCAAACGTCCAAGTTATACTGCGCATAGCCCAGGTGCAGGTCAGCCACATGGACAAAACTAAAAGGTTTCACTATATTTTGCTTCCTCCTTTGTCACACGCCAGTCTCTAACCAAATGCGTGTTGTTACCTTTTAAGTATAAGTTAATTGTGTGGAGATGTTTCCCCGCAAACCCTCTCTTTTTTAGAGTGAGTACTTTTAAGAATTGAGTGTAAGAGGAGTTCTTGCGTATGTGACAACTAAGAAAGCCCTGCTAGGATGCGGGTGTTTCTATGCTTAGTCTCTTCTTGGTTTCGAAATATTTGCTGAAGTTTGTTATTGTTATACCTACCATTTCTTTAGTTTTGGGGTCACGCCTCACGACAACGTATGGATCGATTTCTTCTGATACGGCCTTTCTAGGCTTTCCGAAGCTAATGTAGACGGTATCTGCATCCTTGTCGTAGCTCATTACGATGCGGTCTTTCTCCAAAGAACCTCTCCTCTTCTCACTCTTTCAGTAAAGTAACTGGTCACTATAAAACCTTCCCTATCAAGAACCTTGACCACAACAGCCAAATATTTTGACGCGACCGGAGTTAAAGGATAAAACTTATAACATATTTTCGTGTCTTCTGTAGCGCCCCTAACCACAATCTCCGGGTTCTTCAAAACCTCCTTCATTTTCTCTTGCTCGCCTTCAATCTCAGGATGAAAGAAAACTGCATGCAGCCACTGCGCCTCAGTCAACCTTATTATTTTACCATCGTACGCTACAATCTCAAATAGAATAGGCATAACCTTTCTCCTTTCCTCGGCAACAAATTTGAACATAAGACAATCTATTTGGACTTAAGAAAAGTTTTGCGAATAATGTAAATAAAATGGAGACTGCAGGGCGTAATCCCCGTTGACATATTATCCCAAGCACTTCCTCCTTCCGGGGAGCGAAGGTAGAAATGCGCTATAAGTATAAGAGTAAGGTGAACATATTGTTGTCGGAGGCCTAGGTTTGAGGCGGGAATATCCCACGTGGCCCATTGTGGGCGTGGGAGCTGTCATCATGCACGAGGGTAAGCTCCTCCTCGTGAAGAGGGGCGTTGAGCCGGCGAAGGGGAAGTGGAGCATCCCGGGCGGGGTCGTGGAACTGGGAGAAATGGTTCGAGACGCGGTCGTTCGAGAGGTGAGGGAGGAGTGTGGCCTAGACATCGAGATCGTGAAGGAAACTCCCATGGACGTGCTGGACAGCTTGGTCATGGACGATGACGATCGCCTAAAGTATCACTACGTTCTGCTTCAGTTTCTAGCTCGGCCAAGGGGTGGAACCCTCAAGCCCTCCTCCGATGTGCTAGAGGCCCGATGGGTCTCTCTAGAAGAGGTAGAAACCTACGACCTCACCAAGTCCCTCCGCCTATTCCTCAAAAGGCATCGACATGAACTAAAGAAATTGTAACTATTTTTTCTCAGATGCTCCGAACCGCTGTGGATTACAAAATAAGGAAATTTATGAAAAGGCTTAAATACTTAGAAGTGTATTTTACGTAGAAATAAAACGTTCAAAATACGTAGGTTGTTTACAATGAAATATAGAATCGTTATCGATAGGCCCTTCGGTCGGATTGAATTGGAAGCCGAATCAATAGAAGAGATCTTAGATCAGTTGCGGTCCTTTCCTGAGTGGATGACGGTGATCGATCAGTCGATCATAGAGCGAGCCTTAGCCCCCGAGCCTAAGGAAGAGTTGAGGGGGATTGTGGAGTTTACGGTGGATGGTCCGGCCATCATTGTGCCCGCTGAGAAGGTGACGGCTAAGGAAGCCATTGGCTTACTGTTGTACGCCTCTGGTCCCAACGGTTTGGAGCCGAAGGAGATCAGTCGACTGCTTTCCCTGAGCGGCATAAGCATGGCCGGATACGCGGCGAGGATGAGTGAGATGAAGCGCGAGGGCTTCCTACTCAAAGAGGCAGACCGGTATAGGCTTTCTGTTAGGGGGAGAAGCTGGGTTGAAGAGATTGTATCAAGACTACGAGGTTAAGAAGAGCTCTTCAGGGCGGTCGGAAAGCCCCAAGCTGAAGGTCACCATCAAGTATGGATCCCTAGAATCTACGTGTGAGGGATCTGCGGATGAGGCCTTAAAATTCGTGTTTCGCTTCATCAGAGACATCTACCCCAACTACGCGATCGTCAGCGGACTAACCCTGACCGTGGACTTAGAGAACCTACTCAAGAGACTTAAAGATGTTATAGCCTTCCTTCCTAAAGGCCAAGCTATCATATTGAAGCCAACCAAGGACTTGACGGACAGCGACCTCATCCTCACCTATCTGGTGGCGGCTTACGTAGGAAACCATATCGGCTTGGCTGAAAACGACTATCTTTCCATGGCTGACCTGCTAGACAGGACGGGTAAACCGGCTGGCACCGTAGCAGGTCGCCTAAGTGAACTGGCGGGCAGGCTGTGCGTGGAGAGGGTGGGTCGTGGAGAGTACCGGGTAACCTCCTACGGGGTCAAGGAGTTTATGGACACGATTTTGCCTAAGCTGGAGGGAGCGAAATGAGCGAGGAAAAACTCCTAAACCTGAAGAAGAAAGAGCTTCAAGTTTACGTGAAGTATGACCAGTTTGAGGAGGACTTTAAGGGACCGGTGGACCAGGTACTGCGGGCCCTAATCGCTTTTCTAGACAAGGTTTATCCAGGTTTAGAAATTTTGTCTCAGGTGCAGTTGACGGTTGACCTGCAAGAGCTTATAGAAGAAATGAAAGGCATCATTGCTATTGCTCCGAGCGGTCCCGTGGTCCTGTCTAAGAAAAAATTGACCGTTAAAGAGCATATCGGACTAAACCTGATAGGAGCCTTTGTCGGCTACAAACTAAACTTAACAGAAAAAGCCTCCTTGTCGTTGGATGAATTGGTGACCCTAACCGGCAAAACAAAGGGCAGTGTGAGTGGCGCATTAACCCCCATGGTCAACGATCGTCTCGTAGAAAAGCCGGAAAAGAGCGAGTATAAAATCTCCCTACTAGGAATCAAGCACTTCATCGACGAGGTGTTTCCAACGTTGCGAGAAGAAACCCATTAAACTTTCCGTGCACCTGCACATAAGCAAGGTGCGGCGGGTCGCTAAGGCCGGAAACTTCCGGCCTTAGCGACAAACCGCTCAGGGGGTGTTTAGCGGATGTCCCACCGCACCCAGATTAAAAAAGGAAACAATTCCCTAATAAGTGGTTCGCTGAGGGAGCACAAAACAACCTATCCTCGTCTATGTTTAGCTCTGAGAAACCTGATTCTAGACGAGGTTTCCAAGGACGTGCGCGAGGACTTCTTGAAGCTGCCAGAAGTTGTTTCCATGGTTAAGGAAAAGTTGACCCTTCACCCCATAGACCGCAAGACGCCTTTCGGGAGGGTCGCGGGAGCCGACGCCGGTAGTCAGCGAGTGCCCCTAGCCTCACGATGGTTCGCCGTCATCGCCGCCTTGCTCTATCAGCTCCCCAACGCCGAGAGGTACTTCACCGATCCTGAAATCATCAAGCTTTCCTACAGCTTCTCAGGCGAGAAGTTCCAAGAGATCGTGAGTGTTAGGCGCGAGGCCAAGCTCTTCGAAACCTCGGCAGAATTCGTGATGAACCACGGAAACGTGGACCTTATCCTAATCGATGGCCCCCTAGCCTTCGGCAACTGGTGGGCCAACAAGGGCGACGATCGAGACCGCTTTGCGCTGATCTCCTCCATAAACCTGCTGCTGAGCTTGTGCGCCTTGGAAGACATAGCCGTGGCTGGGGTGGTCAAGAGGGCGACCGCCCGATACCTGATTCACTACCTCGGACTACAGCAGAGGACCTCCCTCTCCGACGCCTTTGTTCTCCTTCAAACGCTAAAGCCGGGTGAAAGAACCGACGTTTTCTCTCCTAGGGAAGCCTTGATAAGGACGGTGAGGGCTGCCCCCTTCATGGACCTCATCGATCACCCCATCTATTCATTCTACATTCGTTCGTCCTCAAACCACCTGGTTCCTCCCATCAGAATCGACGTTCCCGGGTTCATGCTGGATCGCGTGGACGACCTAGCCGGCTACTGCTATTCTACGGCGGTGCACGACGGGATACCTCTCCCTGTTGTGAAGGCAGACGAGGAGGTTCGGGTGACCAAGAGGTTTGTGAACGAGGTTTATTCAGAGCTCATTCCCCGGCTGGAGAGCCGTTTCGGTTCTTCCCTAACCGCCGGAATCTGGGGGGAATTCCAGTGAGAGTCGGGTACAGCTTCAGCGTCTCCGGAAACTATCACTCGACCCGGATCGCCGTAATCCTGGAGAGGGGTTGCGAGGTCGCCGAGGGAGACCTAGTGTACGTGAAACATCCAAAAAACGGTCTGCCAGTGGTCTACCAGATCACCAAAGCATACTCGCACAAGGAAACCAGAGACTACGAGGAGGCTCTGCTGAAGGAGGGAAGCGTAATAAGGGATGAGGAAAGAACCACGGTGAGGACCCAAGCCTACCAGTGGGGCTGGCTCGATGGAGAAACCATTAGGCCCTTAAGGTATCCTCTGCCTCCCAACACCCCGGTCTTCAAGGCAGAGCCAAAAATAATCGAGGAATTCACTAAGCCCTCTTCTGGATGGAGAATTCTGCTCGGTGTGGATCCGAGCAGCGGCTTGGATGTGGAACTTGATCTGTACTATTTGATTAGGCAGTGTTGCCTCATATGTGGAGCCGTAGGCACAGGGAAAACAACCACCGCCATCTCCATGATCGCGAGAGCCGCCCAAGCCGATCCTCCGGTTAAAATCTTCATCGTTGACAAGGATGGGGAATACGGCAGCTTAGAGAGAATGTTTAAGGAGAAGGTGAAGAGGGTTCCCTGGTTCTTCTTTTTCCGATCCGATGAGATATGCGTAGAGGATATTATAAGCGAGTTTGGATGGCAGAGAGGCTGGTGGACGTCAAAGATTCTCATGAAAGGTCTAAGCCTCCTCAGAAACGCGGGACAACCCCTGATTAAACGGAATCTCGTCGAAGCTGTGAAGTCGGTCTTCGACAAGGATGTTGGCTTCAGAAAATCCGACTCAGATTTTGACAGCTACAAGAAACAGGTGATGGAGGCGATCAGGTTTTCAAGGATAATCCCGAGTGAGCACATTAAAGCCCTAGACCCGGTTGAGTTGCTGAATCGATACAGAATAGTGATCATGGACCTATCTCAGGGGCCCAACGGATGGACACAAAAGCACATCGTATTAACTCAGGTGTTAACGAGAATTTTCTACGAAGCCTTGGAAAACTCCGGTTTTGGTTGCGTCGTTGTTCTAGAGGAGGTCATGTACTACGCTCCTCAGTGGACGCAGTTTTCCATCGGGGACAAGGACAGCAGAGGTAGGTTGTTGTCTATCGTCAAAGAGATAGCCACCAATGGGGGACGAAACGGAATCGGGTTGTGGGTTGTAACCCAGCGACTCGCCACCGTAGACAAAACTGTGATTACTCAGTGTGCCAACAACGTGATTTCACACGCATTAGAGGACATTGACAAGAAGAGGCTTCAAGAAGTGGTGGGAGAGCACTTTGTCGACCTCTTGGGGTCACTACCCCAAGGGGAGGCTATCGTGAAGGGAACCGCGCTAAAGTGCAAGTTCCCTGTTTGGGTGAAGGTTACGCCGGAGTTAAGGCCGGCTTCTGCAGCGGCTCCCCCCATGTCAAGGTTCGAGACGATGGCTCTGATCGAAAAACAACAACTGAAGCCAGAGATTCTAGTTTAAGCTACGTTAGCCCTCAACTGCACCCCGCAATCTAGGCAGCACTTCTTCTGTGATCCATCTTTCTCCCTGCGTGGTCAGTTTCCACTCTGGCATGGCAGGGTTTGGCTTAAAAACCAGTCCCCGCTTTGCCATCTCGTTGAGGCGGGCCGGAACCTGAGATTTTATTCCACTCGACTCGATGAGTCGGCTCATTTGGGTGGCTGTGTTGGTTTTTTCATTAGAGGCATACAAGATCAGCCCGACGGCTTCGTAGTGGGTAAGTTCTTGTCGAGTGGCGATGATGGGTCCCTCAGTGGTGAATTCCATGACTCCCTCAAGCTGAATTTTCGTGGGTGGGGTCAGTTTTGTGGATATGAGTCCGTCTATTTCACTCACGAATTGAGGCGGCATAGCTCTTAACGTTTCGAGGATTTCTTGAGGAGTATCCCCCTCCACCACAAGCTCTCCAAAAGTGGCTTTAATCTGCACCCGAATTCTCCCCATACTCACGTCCCACTCCACCAAGCGTACACATACCTTTATTGACCTCTTACCTTTTAATCTTTAAAATCAATTTTCATCAAAATATTGACGCTCTAACAGCGTATAAATCGTTAAGCTACTGAGTACATTCCTCCAGCTTCCTCTTTAGAGCCTCATTCACCAGCTCAGCCTTTACTCGTCCTCTAACCTTTTTCATTATCATGCCCATGAGGGGACCAAGTGCGTCCATACCTCTCTCCTCAACGAGGCTTCTGTTTTCCTTTATCAAATCGTCTATCATAGCTTCCAGCTCCCTCTGAGACATCATCGTCAGCCCTAGGCTTTCAACAGCCTCTTTCGCGGTTGCGCCCTCATGCTTAGACAGCCAAGTAAAGACATTGGGTATCGCCTCCTTAGCAGTTTTTTCAGCGTCTAGGAGCTGAAACAGCTCCCTGATTTGTTCATCGGAAACCCTTTCAACCTCGACTCCTTCTCTTCTTAACGCCTTCAGGGTCTCGGTTAACGCCACCGCTATAACGGTGGGTGAAACCCCTGTTTCCCTAGCCATCGCTTCAAAGAGATCAGCGTACTCCGAATCCAGAATCTGCCTCGCCAGCTTCACGTTTAGCCCATACTGCCTCATTAGGCGCTTCATCCTTTGTTCAGGCAGCTCAGGGAGGCGAGCACGGAGTTGCTCAAGATACTCTCGGGTTAATTGAATTGGTGGGACATCGGTCTCAGGGTACATTCGGGCGGCACCCGGCCTTGGCCGCGTGTATCGGGTGGTCCCATCCGGATTTGCAGCACGAGTCTCTTCAGGAACGCCCCTTATAGCTTCTAGCGCCCTCTTTGTCACGGCTCTCAGCGCGTCTGCGGCGTTTTCCGGGGTATCTGCCACAAACACCACGGCGTCTTGCGGCTCCGTTTCCATGAACCGCTTAAGTTGACTCGTTTCCTCCGTCGTTACGCCGTAGGCGGGAAGCTCGTCCGTGTGAAAGATGCCCCCCACCCTCCCCCAGAAGCGGGCGACATCAGCCATCTCGGATCCCAGCCGTGTGCCGGGCGTGAGCTCCATCTTGAGGAGTCCAGCAAACTTTGGCAACTTCACCGCTAACACCTGTTTGTGTTCGCTGAGGGCCCTATGAATCACTCGGCATTTCGTTTGCTTAAAGACCGAGGTGACATCCATAAACTCTTCTTTAATATCCTCCTCGGCTGCCCTCCGTCTTTTCAGCTCGCCTCGTATTTTCAGGAGGTTGAGTTGGCGCTGAACCTCGTATTCCACTACCTTAGAGACCAGCTCCAGCTCCTGAACGCCCTTTATCTCGATGATGGCTCCTTCTCGGATGGAGATGTTGAGGTCTTGACGAATCGTTCCCAGGCCCCGCTTCACCCTACCCGTGGCCCTTAAGATGCGTCCGATGGCTAGGGCGGTCTTCTCTGCCTCTTGGGGAGAGTAAAGGACAGGAGCCGTAGTCACCTCAATCAGCGGGATCCCCAGACGGTCGATGCGGTATCGGATGGTGGAGCCCTCCTCCCCCATCTTTCTGGCGGCGTCTTCCTCGAGGCCCACGTGCTGTATAGGAATCCTTTTCCCCTCAATGTCCACCTCGCCGCCGAGGGCGACGACGCAGGTCCTCTGGAAGCCCGTGGTGTTGGACCCGTCTATGACGGTCTTGCGCATCACGTGGATCTCGTCCAGGGGCCTCGCCCCTATCACGAGGGCAACTATGAGAGCGGTTTCCACGGCCTCTCGGTTGAGGTCGTGGGGCGGCTCCTCATCCATTTCCACGAGGCATGAGGTTTCTCTGCTGGCCTCGTAGAGGATCTTCACGCCCTTCTGAAACTCGAAGTAGGCGGCTGGGTCGATCTGGCCTAGCTCGCTCTGGGTGGGTCTCAGTCTTCTTAAGAACGTGATTTCAGGCTCCTCCTTGAAGAGCTCGGGCTGGCAGGAGCAGAAAAGCTTGGCTCTTGTGTCCAGTTGTTGATGCACCTCGATTCCGGCTTTTAAGCCTATTTTTGAGTAATCGATGCTCATTTGTCTCAACTGCTCCTTTCCTCATGCTGGCCTTTTCGGAAGCTTTTTGCTTCTTTCGTATTACACAGTTTTCACGATTTGGTATAAAGGTATGGGTCCCAATTTTCTACTTATTTGAACTTTGAAAAACTGATTGCTGGCACTTCGCAAAGAAATAAAGTTTCTCTCATGCTAATTTAAATGCTAAAACAACCACTTAACTAAAATGCGAAAAAGGAGTGATTGCGCATGTGTCGTTTATTTGGAATGCTCTCTGTTAAAGCTTCTAACCCACGGAAATACCTTCTCGAGGACCCATGTTCTATTTATGTTCAAAGCAAGGTGGATCCAAGCCGGCTGCAAAGCGATGGTTGGGGGATAGGATTCTACGTTGAGGGTGTTCCAAAGGTTATCAAAGGCGAGAAACCGGTCTATAGGGAGTATGAAAAGTTTGCCTCCGTTGTCCAGATTGCCAGTTCAAGAGTGGTGTTAGCACATATTAGGCGAGCAAGTAATCCCAAGGGGCTATCCAGAGAACAGTTGATATCAATTGAAAATTCGCAACCTTTCAGTTATGAGAAGTATATCTTTGTTCACAATGGGGCGATAACCATACCAGACGAAGTTGCGGAATGCTTAGGCGAGTGGAAAGGAAGGGTGAGAGGTCTCAATGATAGCGAGGTCTACTTTTGGTATGTTGCGAAGGAGATGACGAATGGGGCGAGTTTTCAGGAAGCTATTGAGAGGTTCAAGAAAGTGCTTTCAGTTCTGTGGCAAAGGAGAAGCGAGAAATTTAATCATGATCGTCCGTACATAGGGTTAAACGTTTTATTTAGTGACGGTGAGAGACTCTACGCCTATTGCAAATACGGCAGTGAAGACGAATCAAAATTGTCACTTTGCTTGAAACATCAGCCTGTCTTTAAGATGTCCTACGTTGCCGATTCTGCATGTTTGGTCGTCGCCTCAGAAAAAACGAACCGAGAAGACAAATGGCAAGTTCTTAAAAGCGGGCAACTTTTAACTGGGCAGGTCTTTAGAGATAACATAAGGACAAGCCTTCAAGAAATCTGATTTCAGTTTTTACCTTTTTCTATTTAAACCAATTCTGTGATTATTTGTTTAAGAGTTATAACAAAAGATTTGAATTGTTGACAAATAAAAAGGAGGGAAGTTAGGTTTTAATTCTAGCTTATGTTTGTCTTTGGATATCACTTATAGAGTTATGTTGGATAGCCGAGTTCTTCGAATGTAAAGAGTAACTCCATCTTCGCCAACGTAACTTTTGGATGGGGACCATACTTTTTTATGTATGTTCTGTAGGCTTCCATTGCCTTTTCGAAGCTTACTGCTTCAAGAAGTGCTACAGCACTCCATTCGCTTGATGGTGCGAACACTCCCTTAAGGTCGACGCCCTTTATTCCATCGCATATGCTCTTCACTCGCTTACCGTATTCCTTAAACTCTTCAGGTGTCCCAACCCATCTAAAGTAATACAGAACTAGCAAGGACTTTCACCTCCCTTCACCTTATCCACTAAAACTGTTATTGTCGATGGCATATAACATTTTGCAAGAATAGATTACCATGGCTAATTGTATCGAGTCTAAACATTGATGAAAGCTTATTCTGGATATCCTCGAAGAATGAATTGACTCTCAAAAATCTTTTATGCTTAGGGATCGTAGAACTTTCGACAAATTGTAAGGAGGTGAGTTGGGTGGCTAGATTTTTAGTTTTGTGGCGTGGGAATCCGGCTGCAGTATGGCCTGCAGACCCCTCTGAGGCCTTAGAACTGAGTGAGAAGATGTTCGCGGCTATAGACGAAGGCATAAAGAGCGGTAAGGTTGAGGAGTTCGGCTTCTTCCCAGACGGATGGTCAGGATACGTAATCTGTAAAGGAGAAGCAATAGATGTCTTCAGAAGCGTAAGCATGTTCCAACCGTACATGCTCAACGAGGTTCACGAGATTATACCATACGAGAAAGGCAAGGAAATTGCGATGGCATTAGGGAAGGCTATGGTCGAAGCAGCAAAGAAGTAGTTTCTCTTAGATATGCTTGCCAACGAATTTTTAATCTCCCCTTTCATTTTGTGATTAAGAAATTTATCGAAGCAAATCGTGAAACCACAATACTAAAGAAGTAATTTAAGAGGAGATGTCAGGTTAAGGACATAATTTATGACAAATACCATGAGACAGAAAGAGAAAGGGAATACACCAACTTCAAGAAGAAACTCTGGTGAAGTGACCCGTTTATAGGTTTATAGCTCATAAAAGGGGAAAACGGCACACCGCCTTCTCCATATAGGGGGCTATATAGAGGGTCTAAAAAGAAAGAGAATAACACAAATAACTTAACAACCACCAAAGATGAGTTCACGTTTCATCTTGGCCATGTAAGTTCTCAAGGAGACTCTGCAAAGACATTTTTAGGACTTATTTCCCCAGCGAAGTTAGTGAGCATGAGCCTCTTAGCCTCCTCAAGATCCCTAGGCTTAAGTGATCCAAAAACCCACATGAGCTTCACAAAGGCTGTTTCAGGGAGCATGTCTTCGAGGGGGATGACCCCCATAGCCAGGAGATCTCGACCTGTGTCGTAGACGTTCATGTTCACACGACCCCAAAGGCACTGAGAGGTCATGGCGACGACAAGTCCCTGTTTGATGGCTCTCTCAACCGCCGAGAAACAGTAGTTGCCCACGTGGCCGAGCCCAGTTCCCTCAAGGATGACCCCTCTATAGCCCTCGGCAATGTACCAGTCCATGACCTTAGGATCTAAGCCTGGATGAAACTTTAGGAGAGCCACTTTTTCGTCAAAATCCGGCTTTAGAAGGAGTTTTCGGGCTGGGTCCCGTTTCCTATACTCCTCTGTGAGCATAGCAACCTTTTCGTCCTCTACCCTCGCGAGGGGTGTGGCGTTGACGGATTGAAAGGTGTCCCGTCGGCTCGTGTGACACTTCCTAACCTTGGTTCCACGATGAACTATGATGGATTTGTCTGAAACCGCTTCGTGCATGGCCACCACCACCTCGGCAAACGGAGCTCTAGCAGCCGCTGTCACCGCCCCCATTAAATTGGTTGCCGCGTCAGAGCTGGGACGATCCGCGGACCGTTGGGAACCCACCATGACGACGGGCACGGGTAGGTTCTGCAGGGCAAAACTCAGGGCCGCGGCGGTGTACCCCATGGTATCGGTTCCATGCGCGACTACCACCCCAGCCACGCCGTCTTCAACATGTTTTGCGACGGCCTTGGCTGTTTCTGACCAGTGCCTCGGGGTGATGTTTTCACTGAAGAGGCTGAGGACAATCTCAGCGTCTATCCTAGCGATATCCGAGAGCTCGGGGACGACGCTGTAGAGGTCGGTGGCCGAGAGGGCTGGACGAACTCCCCCTGTTCGGTAGTCTACCCGACTGGCAATGGTTCCGCCAGTGCTCACGATCGTCACCCTAGGTAAACCGGGCTTCTGCATTGGGGGTGGCGGAGGGATGAAGGTGGGCCTAATTCCCACTCCGATTTTTTTGATCTGGGTGGTGGGACTGACCTGGATGCCAACGTTGTAGCCACTCTTCGTTTTGATGACGACGTGTTTGTCGTCACCATACTCGGATCGTGGGATGAGGATGCCCTCATAGGTGGCTTCATCCTTTATTATGCGGATGATGTCGCCTATCTCAGCCCCAGCCGCCTTTAGGGCTCGTAGGGCCTCCCCCTTATAGCCTGGAAATTCCTCGCTCAACTATTACATCTCCAACATTTTAGAATGTAATGTTACTATTACCTATAATCCCTATCTATAGGTTATATATGGTATCCACATTAAAGTATCGTATCCAGGTTCTTCTTTATCAGAAATCGAATTACAGCAAGCACCGATTTCATCAAAAGCAATTATTCCATCTCTTCTCTTTCCATTCAATGAAAAATAGATTTAAATCAGTTCGCAACTAGGGTATGGTTATAAGAAGAACTTGTTAGAATTAATGTTAAGGCGGTGAATTGTATGAGTAAAACCGAGAAGAATTTAAGAGCCGCATTTGCGGGTGAAAGCCAAGCGAGAAACAAGTATACCTTCTTTGCCAAGGTAGCCAGAGAAGCTGGATTAGAGCAAATTGCCGCAATTTTCGAAGAAACCGCTGACAACGAGAAAGCACATGCTGAACGTATTTTCAATTTTCTCAAGGCTCTAGGAGACACAAAACAGAATCTAAGAACCGCAATCGAGGGAGAACACTATGAGTGTGCAGAGATGTATCCCGGATTCGAAAAAGTTGCACGTGAAGAAGGATTAACCGAAATCGCTGATTTTTTCAAAGAAGTAGCTGAAGTAGAGGAACAACACGAAAAAAGGTACGAGAAACTGCTCAAGAATCTTGAAGAGAACAAAGTTTTCAAAAAAGACCAAGTAGTCAAATGGAAATGCAGAAACTGCGGCTATGTTCATGAAGGGAAGGAGGCACCTAAAGAATGTCCTGCTTGTGGATATCCCCAGAGCTACTACGAGTTGTTATGTGAAAATTACTGAACTGTGAGAGAAGAAAAACGATTCTGCGGAAATGTAGCGTATACAGGTACGTAAATGACGAAGAAGCACCAATTTAACCCCTCTATAAGGCAGTCCAAACTACACTTGAAAGATATTCGGACCCATTAAACCATAGGTTAGACCCTTCCTAGCATATACCTCTCCCTGCTATCGCAGCCCTTACTGGATTAGCCGTCTTGCAATAGCCGCACACGTTGCTGCGTTCCTCAACCTTCCAAGTCACTGAAGGAAAGAGAGGCTATAGAGCGTCTCAAAATATTTAAGAAGCAAATAAGTAACAAACGCCACTGCGAATATTTAATCAAGCGCACTTAACAGGGAAATACTGAATCTCTAAGAACCTCTTTGCGCTTAACACGTCTAAATTTTGAAGTATTACATTCCAACAATTCACGAACATTTAAAGGTGATCTTTGAATAAAAGTGAAAAGAACCTAATTATAACAGTCTCCGATATATCTGAATGTTAATAAACGGTTATTTTGTTCTTTTATTAAAACCAAGACGTAACCTTAACCCCACTTTCCGGAGGCAAAAATGGAGGACGATAGAGCGGTTCTCGGGGACAGGTGGGTGCCATGTGCGTGAGGAATTCGACCATGAAAACGGAAGAGTTGAAGAACGTGGTTGACGCATTGCGTGAGTTAGGGTCAAGTTATGAGGAGTCCCTTGACGCTATGAGTGGGGTTGCTAAGGAAGTGCGCTCCGCGAGCCGTTTATGGAGGAAAAGCAATGAATCGAAGCTTATCAGGCTCGGCTTAACTCTCATCGCTTTTCCAGAACCCACCCAAATAAGTGACATCCTAGGCGCCATGGTGCTGTTAGTAGGGATCATCCGGACTAAAATGAGACAATCAACCCTACACGTAGAAGACATAAACACTACTTTTCAGAAGATAGTTTGGAACTTACAGGCAATTTAGTATCTGTTGCTGGTTAATCAACTGATTTTTAAGCTTGTGGTTTAAATTATTTAGTGAAGCCTTGGCGGCATAAGCATGAGAAACATGACAAAGGGGACCAAGGAGGTGAGGACGACCGGGAAGGAGAATCTATGGATCCTGCAGCTCCTCGATAGCCCCATCATCGCCGCTGATCTGAATTATAGCCCGAATTCTTTGATAGCAAGGGCTTCTGGGAAAGGTTTATGCGTGGTTTGTAAGGGTTCTAAGTTTTTGTGTGGGAAAACCCGTTGCCCCCTCATGGTCAGATTGACATCCTACCTTAGAATGATGCCCCTCATCAAGGGCGCGGATGTGGACGGAGCCTCCCCACCCAGCGTCTTTGTGGGTCGGATAGGCTATCCCTATGTGTACGCGGGTCCGCTGGTTCCACCGGTTCATGAAGACACAAGCTTGTTTGACCTCCCCGAACTGTGGTTCGGAAGACCCATTGATGAGATTGTGGGTTTCCGTTCGATGCTGGTGAGGGGGAAGCATCGCGTCCACGTGAAGAACATTGACGGAGCTGGAAAAATCATGGACAGGACCATGGAGCTGGCTTTGTCCATGGGTCCTGTAGACGTTGAGCTCGCCCTCAAAAACAAGCCTCGGAGACGTTTTGTCTTGGATGACGAGATTCAGCCTTTTGGTCCCTCTGCTCTTATTAAGGACATGAGCGTCAGAGCGTCCCGTTGGGATCATCAAATCGAGAAAGCCTACGAGGACACGGACCTAAAAGCTGCGGAAGCGGTCACGACGTTATACGGAAAGGGTGTCCTAGTTTCGAGAATACAGCGAGCCTTCAGCGTCGGAGCCTTTGGCCTGAAGAAACGAAGGAGGCTGGTGCCAACGCGGTGGAGCATCACAGCGGTGGACAGCATCATCTCAAAGGATATGATGGAGCGGATTAAGACGTTCCCAGAGATCAACGAGTACAGGGTCTATGAATCGCAGTACTTGGACAACCGGTTTGAGGTGTTGATGATGCCTGATGCATGGAAATACGAGGCGATGGAAGCATGGTATCCGGGCACGATTTGGAACCCGAGCGGACAGAGCGTCGTCCTATTCTCGGACTGGGAGAGCTTTGAGGGGCGCACCACCTACGCGGACATTGGGGGATGCTACTACGCGGCTCGTTTAGCGGTCTGTGAGCTGCTCTTGAAGGAGAGAAGACAAGCGGCGGTGGTGGTGCTTAGGGAAATCCACCCCGGCTATATTATGCCGGTGGGCGTTTGGCAGGTGAGGGAAAACGTGAGAAACGCCGTGGGGCAGGCTCCGCTGAAATACAACCGGTTAGAGGAGGCCCTCCAGAGAATCGCTAGTCAATTCCAAATACCACTACAACGATGGCTACAGAGCAGCAAGCTGCTGCAGGATGCCCTTTTCCAAAAGAAAATCACCGAATTTTTGATGAAGAATAAACCTTAGTTTTGAAAATGGCAACGAGAGCAGTGCTTTCACCATTATAGTTAGCGCGCTACTCTCCAAGCCGTTGCAATTCCCTGTTTAACTCCTCTAAACTGCGAATTACAAAGTCCCCTTTGTGTTTACCAGTTCTGTCAAGGTGAAGAGCTAGTATGCCTAGTCTTCTAGGGACATGGAAGTCAAAATTTCGGTCGTCACCTATATGAATCATTTCCTGTGGGGGGATTTCGAGGATATTGCATACTCTTTGGTAAAGGCTGACCGTTTTCTTAACCACCGCGAAGTCAGAGGTTGAAGAAAAAACGCGCTCAAAATAATTTTCTATCTTAGCCTTTTTGAGTTCTAATTCGGCGAATTCCCTGCTGGCGTTTGTCACGATAATTAGCCTAAAGCCTCTTTGCCTTAGTTCTTCCAGCACCTTTGGCACTTCAGGATAGGTTTTTATTCTGTGTTCGAAGTACGTTAGGAGTTCCTGCCACGCAGCATTAAGGTCGAACTTCCTTGTCCAGTAGTGAAGATCGTACCATTCAAGTCTCTCCTTGCCTATCTTATCGTATTCTCTCTTCACAGCTTTCTTCGCATCATCAAAGGAAACTCCTTTCTTAACAGAGTACAATCGAGGTATCCCCTCAAGCCACACAGAATCGACGAATGTATGATCGATGAGTGTGCCATCCAGATCGAAGGATATCACTTTTACCCTAGCCATTTTCCTTCCCACCATCAGCGATTATATGTAAGGTATACCTCATAACAATGTAAATATTTGGACCCTCTGGCTCTGGCTTCGGGCTTCCTGTTCGGTGGGAAGCGTTGCCATATAAAATTGTTGTTGTCTTATCCCTTCTTTGCTTATTGTTACTTTTCAACCCACAGAAGCCAAGCCATCATTAATCCTTGAGCAAAGCTGTCTAACACCATTTCTACGCCGTGGCCCAACCGCAGTGGAAGCGGCCATGCGACGTTTACCAATTGTGGAACCGTGGCTCCTACGATTGCCAGTATCAAACCCATCCACAGCCCCAACCTCCACTTCGGCATGCGAATTACCGCCAACAACGGAACGACAGTCAAAGCGTAGATCAATCCTCGTGCAAGCTCCACTGACAACATTATCTCAAAAACCTGTTAACGCAATTACAAGAAAAGGCTATTCTAAAATAGCATCATAAAGTCGAAAAGACGCTTAACGAAAACATTAATAGAAATGCGACAAATTATATTATGGCTTGATCTGTGAAGGGTGGTTACCATGCTTTCCTACTTGGAGGTTAAGAATTACAAAAGTCTAGCAGATTTCAAAATAGATCTGTGCAAACTTAATGTGTTGATAGGCGCAAACAATAGCGGGAAAAGTAACGTTCTCGACTGCCTAGCTTTTCTGTGCGACACCACCCGAATGGGGGTTGACGAGGCATATCGTAAACGAGGCGGCTTTGATCACCTAGTTTTTGGAGGAAAAAGCAGTGGAGAGTTCGCAATCAAGATAATACTGTCTGACAGATATGAAAAGAAGGAATATGGGGTCGCTTTTGACAATCGCGGAGTTTTTAGAGAAAGACTTACAATAGAAAAGGATGAAAGGAAAGAAGAAATAATATCAGGGTCGGAAGGTCGCGGTCACTTTTTTGATGATAAAGAAAAGAAAATGAAAGATTATGATTACGGAAAAGATTCCACAACCCTTTTTACCTTACGCGATTTTAGCAGACACCGCACAATAATTAATTTCAAACAAAGAATTGAAAAATGGAGATTTTACAACTTTGTTCCATTTGAAATGAGGGGTACCTTTCCTCCTACTAGAACGTTTGATTTAGGGGAAAAGGGCGATCAGATGGCTAGAACACTTCATTCAATGCTTTCGGCATACAGAGGTTCCTTCACAGAAATAGAGGAAACTCTAAAAAGTGCCATTCGTGAAATGGAGGAATTGCAATCACCTCTAACTGTAGACGGAAAAACCTATATTGCGATTAAGGAAAAACACTTCGAAAGACCCTTTGATTTTTACCAAGTTTCAGATGGAACTCTTAGATTTTTAGCACACCTTCTTGTACTTTTCTTACCTAACTCGGAGATTCCGAGCTTAGCATGCTTTGAAGAACCCGAAAACTTCGTTCATCCAAGGTTACTACAGTTGTTAGCTGATATTCTAAGAAAGGCAAAGACTCAAATAATAATTACTACTCACTCCCCATACTTTGTAGATTTTGTAGATCCGGAAGATTTGATCGTTATCGAGAAAAAAGAAGGAAGGACGCTTCCGAAAAGACCTGATAGAAAAGAAATAGACGAATTTTTGAAAGAGTTTTCTCTGGGTGAACTCTGGTATACAGGCAAAATTGGTGGTGTTCCTTGACTGTGGGAATAATCCTTGAGGAACCAAGTGCTGATCCTTTTGTTAAAAAAATAGCGGAAAAACTAGGAATTCGCGTCAAAACAATCGTTTCGAAAGGAAGAGAAAGAATGAAGAAAAAATTAGATGCTTACGCAAGTCTGTTATCAAAAGATTGCCAAAAGATTTTGGCATTGGTAGACTCCCACTGTTCCGACTCGGAAAGCGTAGAAAGAAATTTTGTGCTTCCGCAGATTAGAACCAATGTCAGTATTTGTGTTGTTGTTCATGCAATTGAGTCATGGCTTTTAGCTGATCCTCAAGCTATAGCAAGAAGAATTAGATCCAGCAGGTTAAGAACCCATCCGAACCCGGAAGCTCTTTGTAAACCTGAAGAAGAGCTTGATAGAATATTTGAGTTACATGGTAAGAAATACTTAAAGGGTAGAGATGCAGAGAAAATCGCTGAGTTTGTAAGACCAAGAATTCTAGCGCGTAAATGTCCGAGCTTTGAAAGGTTCAGAGACTCTCTGCGACATTGTTGAAGCAAAACGAAATGAGCTCATATTTTTATGGTATAGGTTAATGCAAAATTAGAGACCAAGAACAACTTAACAACTAATTTTGCATCAAACTAGTTCATGGTAGACCTTCAAAACCAAAATAGATTTTGCAAAAACGCGGGTACACATACTTAATTGAAAATTGTGCTGTAACAATGTAACTAATGTGCAGAGGGGTTATTTTTAACTTATTCTTGTTACATTTTTATTTTGCAAAAACCTTAGTGGGCGCGCTAGATGGCCTTTTCATTACGATTTGCCTGATCATGGTCCTAGATGTCCTATTATGGTTTGGGCTAGGACGGTTTTTAGTCCGGCTTCGAGGAGGGTTTCTCTTGCCTTCTCCATTTCGTTGACGGTTGGTCGTTTCATATTAGTTCGGCGGAAGGTGGGGAAGTAGTCGAGGAGGCATACCTGCACCTCCGGGTTGACGTCGGCTAATTTTTCTCCCATCTCTCGAATCTCCTCCAAGGTTATGAAGTAGCGGTTATAGGGAATGCCGACGCCAATGAACAGGGGCTCAGGGTAGTAATGGTCAATCATGTATTTGGTGACTGCCCAAGCGTTCTTCAAGTATCGCTCCGCCACTGCCCCGTCGAGGATTCCGGTGATTCTCATGAAGGTTTCAGTTCGTAGTCCCTTGAGGTCTGGACCGATGTCCGTTACTCCGGCTTCCACGAGGAGATCTACGTATTCGGGAGTTAAGACGGTGGCGTTGGTGTCGAGGTGGAGTCGTGCACGTGGGTCAGGGTTTAGTCGGTGCAACTCCTGAAAGAATCGTATGAGCCAGGCTCGGTTGAGGGTGGGCTCCCCGCCGGATACGGCCATCCGATCCACGCCATATCGGTTGCGCTGAGCCGTCAAGACTGCGGCTGCCTCCAAAGGCGTAGAAGGAGAGGTCACGTTGTCGTAGGTAACTGTGTAGTTTTGGCATTGAGGACATCGCAGGTTGCATCCGTGGGTGAAGCAGGCAACCTCAACGTAATGGCGACCGCTCTTCTTCACCCACCAGGGCGTGCCCACACCGCCAATAGGGTGAGGCTGATAACCCGTGACTCTCCGAAGGGGCACACAATCCTTGGGCAACGTTAAGTTAACGGTCATCCCTTCCCTGACAGGTGTCACGCAAGCGGGCTTAGGCTCCCCATCCAGGAGGAGGGCACACGCGTAGCAACCTCCGGTTTCGCATGGAGCAAAAATCTTGGTTTCGTCGGGAAACTTTCCAAACTCTAAGCCTAGCAACTCCAGAGCTCGCTTCACCGTGACCCGCTCCGGCACAGCAAAGCGGTCGCCGTCCACAACTATGGTGACCTGCCTTCTGGGAAGGGTGTCGACCACGCGCTCCACCGCCATGTAGGGGCAAGCTATGTAGCAGACGCCACAGTCGATGCAGGCGGTTTCAAAACGCTCGATGCTTGGCTTTCCAACGCCGGGGCAATAGAAGTATTCGGTGCAGAACCCGCAATCCCTACACTCTTTGGGTTTTCTTCGGCAAACATAGAAGGGAGGCAACCGTGATCCCTGTTTTTCAAGGTTTGGTGGTCGGTTTACCTAATTTTCTGTAAAGGGTCAATAACCTCTAGCCAGTCCAGTTTTTTAAAGGCTTCGTCGTGGGTCATTATTTTATTAAAACCGAGGCGCTTCATGGTGGCTATAACGGTGGCGTCTCTACCGCCTATTCTAAGGTGGGAGTAACTCCTTAATTGTTCTATAGCCTCTAACGTAACGTCGTAGTCAAGGTTTGAGATGACGAATGGAAAACTAAGAAAGACATCGAGTTTGTCCTTCCCAATGATGGGCCCAAGGTTTTTAATGAGAAAATGTGCGACCTCCATTATTATGACAGTGTTGATAACGATTCTCTCTGAACGTAAAGCCTTGTCGATGGGCACGGTCACAAATGGATGTTCTGGAGCATCCTCATCAAAATAATAGGCCCACATACAGGAATCAATGGTGAGCATGCTCAATTCCCCAAATCTCCTTTAATTCAGACGGCTTGATGCGTGAACCATGCACGCAGCCCTTAAGATTGTGGATGAACTGCTCAGTGCTTACGGCTGGTTTCAATATGATCTCTCTTTCACGGGCTTGGATGATAAGCCTTTGATTTGTCTTTAAATCAAGCTTCTCTCTGATCTCTTTAGGAATCACGACTCTGCCGCGCTCATCAATGATTAATTCTCCCATTTTAATTCCCACCCCACGTATGATCCCCCTTAAGCTGATAAGCTTTACGGTCAATGGTACTTACTTCATAAAAGAGCAAAAGGCCAACGAAAACATCGAACATTAAAATCGTGTCAAGCAGAAACGAACGTAGACTGCTTATTCTTCTAAATATTTCCGTTTCGCCACCTCCGGCGGTTTCCTTTCCCCGTATTTTTCATAGAGCTCTCTCCGCAAAGCCTCCAACATCTCGATCTTCTTTCCAGCAAACTCGGCCGCGGTTAAAACGTTCACGTTTTTACTTTTCGCTGTAGCATACACAGGAGCTATCCGCGCTCGATAGTTTATGTCTCGCAGGAAGTGGTGATCAAGAACCAGCGTGTGTAGGTTTGTTTCCTTTATGGCTCTCATCAGATTCCGGTTAGAGATTTCTAAGCTCTTGTAGGAGTATCGAAAGCCCAGCATATACGTCATCGGACCATCCACTATGAGCACGTCGGGATTCTCGTCTAAAATGAATTGAATTTGATCGTCGAGGGATGGTCCCTCCACATCCGACGTATATATGAGTTTCTCGTCGCCATGCGATATGCTTACCTCAGTCACGTAGCCCAGTCGTGGATTGGTTCCGTGGCAAACCGCTTTTGAGAAGCGAATCCTAGTTTTTCCAATTTCCGCCTCCATGCCGTCTGAATACTCGAGGCTTTTCGGAACGCCTTTCAGAGCTTCTAGGAAATGGGCAGCCCGCTCCTTTTGGCTTAGGTTAATGTTTTCCGTTGGGTGCTTTACGTAGACGATCTTGCCCCTATAGACTTCTGGCTCCCCTGGGTCGTGGTGGTCGTAGTGATAGTGGGTTACGATGAGAACGTCTGCCAGCTCTGCGTATTGCTTTATTTTCTCCCAAGATTCTTCCATGCGCTTCCACTCCAGGGGGTGGGGCGGTAGCCCGTATCGTAGGGGGGCTAGTGAAACAGCGGGGTCGATCAAGATCCTCGCATCATCCGTTTCCACAAACGTAGCCATAGACCGAACTCCAAGGCTGTCGTAGGCGAGTGGGACAATATTTTGAATCATGCATGTCCCTCAAAGAATTCAACAAGCTTCTTGGTTTCAGCCTTCCTTAAGATTTCCGCACACTTTTTAGGGTCTAAGGGCTTAAAGTCCATCCCCAGGGTCACCAGAAGCCTCTGAACACCCCTCGCCATGCTTGGAGCCGCCAGGACTCCCCTAACCTCACGGTTCACCATGGTTCTAATGGATTCCACGTATTTCGCCAGTTGAAGGGCCGCCTCACGACTAGCCGTCTTCCTCTTAATCTCAACAACCACGAACCTCCCATCTTTGTCAACTCCGTAAACGTCCACAAACCCGGGTTCCACCCTCTTCTCATAGGTGATCGGCCTGAAGCCAGGCTCTAGGAGCTCCGGGTCCAACAAAACAGCCTGCTGCATATCCTCCTCACTTGCATAAAGAACAAACTCGGAGCGGTCGACGAGATCCAGCTGAGCGACCAGGTTCACCCGGTTGAAGATCAGTGTCAAGACCTCGCGTGGTCTTGAACGGACGGCGCGAATCGTCAGCCTGTCATCCGTCAATCGTGTCTGAAACAGGCACCCCTCAGGCTGCCAGTTCACGGGTTCGTATCCCGTAGGCCTGTGGACGAGAACCGCTCCATCCTCCTTGATTATGAGGACCCTCTCCCCGAGGCCAAGTTTAGATTCAGCTCGACCCTTGTAGTCAACTCGACAAGCTCCGATCAGCAACAAGGTCTTATGCTTGGCGAGACCATCTTGGACGAACCTAAGCGCTTCCTGAAGCTCAGGCTCCACCATCACGTTTACAGGACTCCGATTTCTCAAGGATAGGCCACCACTCAATAGTATGGAACAACTTCTTTTGGATAACTCTTTTCAATTAATTCCCTCTTGCTTTCATTTTTATATTCTTTATAAGGCAGTGCCAACAGAAAACTCCAGCTTTTCGAGCTATTTGTCTATATGAAGGTCTGGCATTTGAAAGCAATATTCTAAGAATTTTAACAACTGTTTCGTCTAACCTCATCCCTTTCCCGCTTTGTTATACATTTATTTTATTTTTGATTCAAATGATCGACATTTGTATAATTGAAGTCCCTAAATATTTATATTCTTGCAAACATATAAAAGTTTCATAAAAATACGAAAAATAGAGATGCATCTGTATGAAGTGTAAAGAGCATGAAAAAGGAGAGTATAAGAAAAGCGTAACCCTTAATAAAAGTTCACTTGGAAAAAGCTTCGATTCTAGTTCTTATGACATGTGGGTGTTTGAGCATTATATAAAAGAGCGTTTAAAGGCGCTCGGTGTTATACAATGAAAAAAACGTTTGAAAGATATCATATTGAAGCAGTAGAAGCGCCTTCAAAAGTTAAACCACCATCAAAATTCCAGTCGGATGATACACGGATGTTATATATATTATATAATAAGGATGTTATATCAAACAGGTGCAAGGAACAAAGGGGGTTAGCAATATGAGCGCATTGGAAAAGGCTATTGAATTGTTAAAGAAGAACGATATCCGCTGGGTGCACTCGGCCTTTGTGGACATCCGCGGTCTCATGCACGACGTTGTGATACCAGCGAAACAGTACACGGAAGGAACGGCTTTCGCCGCAGGAATCGGCTTCGACGGTTCCTCGGTTCGAGGGTTTAAGTCCATCGAGGAATCCGACATGGTTCTCAGGCCAGATCCGAAAACCCTTGCGGTTCTCCCTTGGACCAGCGATGCAAAGCAGAAGAGCGCCATCGTCTTAGGGGACATATACGAGGCGTATGGTGCCACTGAACCTTCAAGGGTTTGTCCAAGAGGCTACGTTGCAAAAGAAGCGGTGAAAAGGGCAGAAGAAATGGGTTACACCGGCTACTTCGGACCCGAACTCGAATACTTTGTCTTCACGTCCATCGACCCTACAAAACTGGTTTGGGACCTTTGGGTCAGTCCGAAAGGTGGCGAGGGAGACTCTTGGGGTGCACCTAGGGTGGTGCCACAATCGCCGGAGATTTCGCCGGGCAGTTTTACATTAAGACCAAAAGAGGCTTATCTTAGGCCTCCACCAGAAGACACAACTATTGAATACCGTAACGAGGTTGCTTCGATACTCGAAGAGAATTTTGGCTTCACAATTGAGAGGCACCACCACGAGGTTGCCACAGCTGGCCAGCTGGAGATTAACTTCCAGTACGATAAACTGGTTGAAAACGCGGACAGAACCATATACTGCAAGTTCGTAGCCAAAAACGTGGCAAAGAGACACGGGATAATCGCCACCTTTATGCCTAAACCGGTGTACCTTGACAACGCAAGTGGGATGCACGTTCACCTCTCCGTATGGAAAGATGGGTTAAACGCCATGTACGATGGGGACGACGATTACGCTGAGTTGAGCCAGACGGGCAGATACTTTGTAGGAGGACTACTGGAACATGCGAGAGCTCTCACGGCTGTATGCTGTCCAACGGTCAACTCCTACAAGCGACTTGTTCCTGGCTTTGAGGCTCCCATCTACATAATGTGGTCACGCCGCAACAGGTCAGCTCTGGTACGGGTTCCCGTCTACCTTAAAGGAGACGATTTTGCCTCACTTAAGCGAGTAGAGTTTCGTTCCGTCGATCCATCGTGCAACCCTTACCTAGCCTTCTCATGCCTCCTCATGGCTGGACTTGATGGCGTAGAAAAGAAGACTGACCCAGGCGACCCCGTGGACGAGGATGTGTATAAGCTGACTCCAGAGCGTAAGAGGGCTCTCGGCATTAGGGAGCTCCCCACGACGCTGAAAGATGCCTTGGACGAGATGAAGGGCGACGAGGTCATCCATAAGACCCTCGGAAACCACGTTTTTGACGCCTTCATTGAGTACAAGACCAACGACTGGAACCAATACTGCCTCTACGTCACCCCCTGGGAAATCATGAAATACTTGGACTATTAAATTAAAAACATAAATGGTGGTGAGAAAGATGAAAGCCTACATACTGATTAGAACCAAGCCCGGAACCTCTGAGAAGGTCGTTGAAGAAATCAAGCGTAAAGTGAAGGGTGTTCTACACGCAGACTCTGTTTACGGAAGATTCGACGCCATCGTGGTCATAGAGGCGCCCAGTCTCGAGGAGCTCAACGAAATCGTGTACAAGGTCGTCGAGAAGGAACCAAACATTATTCACACTGAGACATCGATAACTCTCTTTTAAGGGAGAGGAGCCGGTTGTCTTCAACCAAGGACCTCCGCCGCAAAGCCATACGAGCCTTTGTAATGGTCACCATGAAGCCGGGTACCTCAGAAGATATCGTCCGATCGAGGCGCATTAAAGGGGTGAAGATGGCTAACTCTGTCTTTGGAAGATTTGACGCCGTGGTGGTGGTCGAAGCAAAAAACCTAGAAGAGCTTAGGAAGATCATCTATGAGATGGTGGAACAACACCCCAACGTGGTTCACACCGAGACCCTCATATCCCTCTTCCACCCACCAACCTAACGCCACTCTAAGAATGAAACAAATTGTGATATGTGCAGACCACTGAGGTAAACGAAAAGCGACCTTACGACCTTGAAGTTTGGTGTACGTTTGGGATGAGACAGATATTAGAATATTAAAGGAGCTCCTGGCTGACGCGAGGGTTTCCTATAAGGAGTTAGCGAGAAGAATAGGGGTTTCCGTGGGTACGACTAATTGATGAAACATATGGTGTTAGATCTCGAACATACAAGCTTGCAACTTGACATTTCAACATCCTCGGAACAGACAACTTGAATAAAATCGTGAAGAGCCATGGTAGAATGGAAGAAGAAGCGCGATGTCATGCGTAACTACGACCATTTGGCTGGTATCTACGATGCACAATACTCTGAGGAACAAAGCGAGAAGATGAAGGCCGCATTAAGGAGCGTAGATATTAAAGATGACGACTACGTGCTGGATTTGGGTTGCGGAACTGGACTACTCTTTGAACACATAGGGAATCGGGCAAAACTTCTCGTGGGCCTAGACGTTTCAACAAAAATCCTAAATGGGGCAAAAAAACGGGCGAAGCGATTCCCCAACGTAGCCGTCCTTCGAGCCGACGCCGATCTTACTCCCTTTCCCAACGAGATCTTTGACGCTATCTTCGCCATAACCCTTCTACAAAACATGCCAAACCCTCTCTCGGCTCTTCAAGAAATCAAAAGAATCAGCAAACATCACGCTTTCATTGCAATCACTGGACTAAAAAAGGAGTTCACCCTAGACGCCTTCACAAGACTACTCAACGAGGCAGACTTGAAAGTTTCTGTCATGAAAACAAACAATCAACTAAAGGGATACGTCGCCATATGCAGAAAAATTATTCCCAACTAAAATACCTTTTCACTCTATTTTCAAAGAAGGTTTATATTTCACTAAGGTACTAAAGTGATTTGGTGAAAAATGGCTCAGGTAAAGATTGTTGCGCCCAGTGAGGTAATTGAGAAGTTTAAGAAAATAGTGCTCGCTAAACACGGTAAGCTTGAACTGAGTGTTGAGGGAGAAGAGGCTCTTAGACTTTACATACGAAAGTACGAGTATCTCTTGCATGAGTTGCTTTCACCAGAGGACGATCCGTTGAAAGAGATAGTGGGATCAGGATGCTCAAGCGAAAGGAGGAATGTCCTTAAGGATTTAGAGAGGTTGGAGATGGGCGAGCTTTGATCCTCGTGGACACAACGGTCTGGGTTGGGGCTTCTGATAAAAATGATGACTTCCATGAGTCTTCACGCTCCATAGTCGATGCTATTCGCTTAGGAAAATTACCTTTAGCTCTTACGACCGACTTCATTATCGATGAGACCGTAACGATTCTTGGGAAAAGAAAAGGGTTTGGAGCCAAAAACGCAGGAAAGGTTGGAGAAAGAATCCTTTCCTCTCCTCGTGTTTTCGTGGTGTACATTGAAGAATCAATTCTGCGAAAGGCTTTGGAGCGTTACCCAGAGTATTTAGGGGAGTTAAGTTTAACAGACGTGGTTTCGGTGATAGTTATGGAGAAGTATCATATAAAAGAAGTCTTTTCGCACGATACGGACTTTGATAAAGTAAAAGAGGTGTATAGAAAGGTCCTTCCATGAAAGCCTCCCTTATCCACAGAGAGAGTTAAATATCAGAGTTACATAGACTCAATTGAATACGAGAGGTGTTTAGGGTGCCAACCCACGGAAGTTTGGCGAAGGCGGGGAAGGTCAGGAGTCAAACCCCAAAAATAGAACCCGCTCCTAAGAAGAGGCGCATACCCAGACTACGGTGTCGAAGAAACTACGAAAAACGAATCATCCTTCAGCGGAAATCTGGTCAGAACTGGAGTGGTAGTCTTCAGAGGAGTGGGCGGCGGTAGTCTAACAGGCCCTTCACTGAACACTCTGAAAGCTAATCTGTTTCTTGTTTGATGCGTTAATTGAACGTACTAAACCTTGTCGACGAAGCCAACGGCAAGCCATCCATTTGCACAATCGGATTACACGACAAATCTTTCTTTTTTCTCTGGTATTTCTACGTGGGTTACGTGGGAGATTTTTTTGGAGAGGGTCTGCGCTTGTTCGAGGTCCCCGTGCACTAGGAAAGTCTGCTTAGGCTTTAAGGTCTTAATCAGTTTGATCAGCTCCGATTGATCGGCATGACCGGAGAGTTCGATCTGCTCCACATTTGCCTTTACAGGCACCTTGTCTCCGTTTTCTATGAGTTCACCCTTCTCTTTGGCTGCGGTCAGCGGGCTCTCGGGCGGGATGTACCCGGAACTTATTATGACGGAGTTGTCCTCGTTGGGCGTCCACTCCTTCAGGAGCCTGTAGCTTGCGCCTGCGTGACCGAAGCCTGAGGTGCAGATGACTATGGCGGGTTCCGCTATCTGTTCCATCCGACGAAGGTGCTCAACGTGCTCGTAGTTAAAGGGTTTTTCCTGTTCTCGAATTTTCTCGGTGAGGAGTTCTTTGTAGCGGTTAAAGTGTCCTGTTATCTTGTGAGCCAGCTTTGAGATGATGTAGGCGTTATAGTTCTGCAAGTCGCCATCCTGCATCGCTTGATCGATTCTCTTCGCTATTTCTTGGCTTCTATGGAAGGCGAAGACTGGGATGAGCACGTTTCCCTTTCTGTCTATTGCCTCATTGATCTTCGTGAACAGTCTTTCTAGCAATTCGGACCTGTTGAGCCTTGTTTTCTCTCCATAGGTGGACTCAATGATCAGGGCGTCTGGTTCCTTAGGAAGGCTTTCTAAGTCGCTTCCCTCTAGGATATCCGTGTTGTGAAGGCAGAAGTCTCCCGTATATAGAATATCCTTCCCCTCCGCTCGGATACCGATCATCTTCGCTCCTAGAACATGGCCCGCCGGATACAATCGAACCTCCATCCCTGGTAAGGCCACGGAGTCTCTGGCCCACCAAAGGCTTCTGATCTTATCCACATCGCGGTAGCTGTATGGAATCTTGTTTCCGTTCATGCGCTGAACCTTGATCAGGTCGAGGAGAAGGTCTGCGGTTACCTCCCGGGTGGCTTCCGACCCTACCACGACGGTGCTCGTTTTCACCAAGCTGAGAAGTGCTCCCGAATGGTCCAAGTGAGCGTGGCTGATAATCACCATATCCAGATCCTTAGGTAGGCGTTCGGAGAGCCTTTCCCCTACTTTGATGCCGTAGTCTAGGGCGATCTTGGCGTCGTCCGTCTTAACGACGACGCAGGAACCGCCGACTTCTCGAGCCCCTCCGTGGAAAGTAATTTTCATGTCATACCTCCTTAAATTCAGCACTGGTCCCTCGAAAATTGAATCAAAGGAAACTACATTCCGACTCAAAGATCGAAACAGCAAGAAACTGTACAAGACCAGTGCGTTTTCTCGCTATTAGGTCAAAGCGGTATATTAAGGTATCGTTGAGAAGGTACGCGTCACTCGGCCCCAAGGCACTAAGTTAATATACTGCTGCGAGAACTATGAGGCACTCCTAGCAGTTAGGATTCTGAGAGGAAGTAGAGTCCGAGAGCGCCTAGGCAATCTAACTTTTCTTGATGATTCTGGCTGGGACAAGTGAAATACTTAAATATGTCCTCCCGTGCTTAGGAAGGGAGCCTTATGTCTAAAGATCAGTTTCTTTCGGTAAAAGTAGGCCAGGTAATGACCAAGAAGGTAGTTAGTATAGACACGAGCATGACGGCCATCGAGGTCGCCAGGCTCATAGCTGAGCAGAAGGTAGAAGGTTTTCCGGTAGTGGAGAAGGGAGAGCCTATAGGAATCGTTACCGGATGGGACTTGTTAACAAAAGTCGTAGCCAAAGGCTTGGATCCAAACAAGGTGAAGGCGAGGGATTTCATGACTTCATCACCCATAACCTGTTCCCCTGACCATTCGGTCCTTGAAGCGGCTAAGCTAATGGCTAAATATGGGATAAAGCGCATCCCAGTCATTAAGGACAATAAAGTGATCGGAATCTTAACTCCCTATGACATAGTAATGTATAGGCGAATCATAGATTACGCTGATTTCAGCCATTAAGTTCCTAGCACGAAGTAAACTCCCTCATACTTAGGAGTCGAGCACCTTGTGGGCGGGCCAAGTCTTAATAAACGGAAACGTTGTAACCATGAACCCCTCTCAACCCCATGCTCAAGCCATAGCCATCCAAGAAGATAAAATCGCCAAGGTTGGAACAAACAAGGAAATCGAACCTTGGATCGGAAAGGGCACAAAGCTGATCAACCTAAAAGGGAGAGCCGTGGTCCCCGGCTTCATAGACACCCACGTGCATGTCTCGGAATTTGGAAGATCCTTAGCGTGGATTGACTTAAGAGGAGTCCAGTCCATTCGAGAAATTCAAGAAAGACTGAAAAAGCGTGTGCAGGAGACGCCAAAGGGAAGATGGATTTTGGGTCGTGGGTGGGACCAAGAGCGTCTCGTGGAGAGGCGCTATCCAACCCGATGGGACTTAGACGATTTCTCCCGAGGGAATCCCGTGGTTTTCAATCGCGTCTGCGGTCACGTATGCGTGGTGAATAGCAAAGCCTTGGAGCTGACTGGCATAACAGCGGAAACCATCCCTCCACCGGGCGGACAGATCGACAAGGATCCGAAGACCGGAGAGCTTACGGGCGTTTTGCGTGAAAAAGCCATGGATATAGTTTGGAAAGCCATGCCACCCCCTAGTGAAGAAGAGCTGATGGAGGCGGCTACCCTCGCGTGTCAGAAAGCTGTACAAGCAGGGTTGACCAGCCTTCACTGGATCGTTTACTCGCCGATAGAGATCCGTATCGTTCAGAAGCTTCGTGCGCAAAATAAACTGCCCTTAAGGGTGTATTTGGTAATTCCTATAGAACACTTAGACCTGCTGATTGATTTGGGCTTGTGCACTGGCTTCGGAGACAGCATGATAAGGATTGGGAGCGTCAAAATCCTTGCCGACGGCTCCCTAGGTGCCCGCACAGCGGCTCTGCATGAGCCCTATAGCGATGACTCTACAACAAAGGGGATGATGCTATACACTGAGGAGAAACTGAACGAACTTGTCGCGAAAGCCCACAAAGCCCACCTCCAATTGGCCATGCACGCCATCGGCGATGAAGCGATAGACATGGTGTTGACCGCCCTCGAGAAAGCGTTAGAGGAAGCACCGAGAAAAGACCATCGTCACCGCATAGAGCATGCGTCGGTTCTAAACGAGGCACTGATTCAACGCTTGAAAAAGCTGGAGGTAATAGCTTCCATACAACCCCACTTTATCATTTCCGATTTCTGGGTGATCGAACGCCTTGGTCCAACAAGGGCCCAATGGGTTTACCCCTTTAAAACACTTCTTCAAGAGGGCATAGGAGCTGCTGGCGGCTCGGACTGCCCGGTGGAACCCATCAACCCGTTGTTAGGCATATACGCGGCTGTGGCAAGAGAAGCCTTTCCTGAGGAACGAATTACGGTGGATGATGCTCTACGCCTCTATACGGTTAACGCGGCATACGCGTCCTTTGAAGAAAACGTGAAAGGGTCGATTGAGGCGGGCAAACTCGCCGACCTTGTAGTTCTGTCCCATGACCCGCGGACAGTTCCGTCCAGCAAAATCAAGGACATTAGAGTAGAGACAACCATTATCGGCGGGAGAGTCGTCTACGTCACCTAATTCTTATTGCACGTTAGGCCTATGCAGAGCATTTATCTAAAACCAGTCGTTTTAGGACAAATCTGCACAGTTGAGTGATGCCTATTTGCGTTTTCTATACAGCTAAACCCCTCTATACAACTTATCCGACTATTCTACGAACAATTTCGTCTGTGAATCTAAACCCTGAATCTTTAAGTTTTGAAATGAAAGCATAAAATTGAGATCTTGTTATGATACCAGTGTCTTGCATAATTTTTAGAAGTTTCAAAGTTCCAAAATGGCTTATTTCCAACATCTTCGCTACGTTTCTTGCCACCTTATCATCTAGTATTGCTGTCGCTGAATTGGCTTTTATATCTAAGTCCTCGTAATGAAGAACTAGAAGTAATACTGCTAATTCTCCTTCGGCCAATGCAGGAAATCGATTTCTAAGTTTTAGTAGATCCTTCATGTCAACCGTATAAGTTCGAAATTTAAGCTCTCTTGTGAATTTAGAAAAATCGATGCTACTTTTAGCCTCTTCAATCACGATTCTAGGTATAACCAAGACCCAATTTTTCATATTACAAAGCTGACCAAGATGCTTAAAACAGTCCAGTGTGTCCAATGCACTAATTACAGATGCATTAGGGATTATGAGCTCCACTAATTAGTAGTTCCTCCCACAATTCTTTATCAGTATATTCGTAGATTGGAATGTTTCTGCTCTTCAGCAACTCCATATACTCATTAATGGGAAGTTTAGCTATGGCAGCCGCGCGCTTTAAGCTAACCTTATGTTTTTTAAATAGGCTAATTGAGACAGGAAGCCTTTTACGTTCTATTTCCTTTTTAACCTCTGATTCTTCAGCAAAATCTTCAAAAGTGGAGTATATGAACACGAGTAACTCATCCTTGGTCATATCACCAAGAAAAGATTTAACATCTTTAATCATCAGTTTGGTTTCGTTATTCTCCTTTTCCCATAGTTCAGAAGCAATTCTTTCTCCTTTTTCAGTTAACTTTATGCCCTGAGAATCTTTACTGATGTAATCGGAGACTAAAAGTTGCGACGTATATTCATCTACAAGCTCGCTGAAAGGACCTAAAAAATATGCCTCAAATTCTTCTTCTACTGACGGAACATTTCTGAAAATCAAGAAGATCTCTTTTTGTACCCATAAGTCTCCGCGAATTGGTTCGCTTTTAACTTTCTTTGGGCCCTCGGCATATAGAAGTAGAAATAGATATTTTTCAACTGGATCTGTTTCTTCGGGTTCCATTTTTCATCCCTCATATTCCAAAAAGCTTTTCTTGTATAAATTTCAATCTAGTTGCAAACCCAAACAGCGTTTTCATTTGTTTCATTACTTGCGATTTTGTCTTAAGATGCCGATTCAGTTCTCCCTCTTTAATTTTCTGTTGAATAATCTTTGATTCTAGGCCTTGTTCTTTCGCATTGACTACTCGTTGTAAAGCTCGCTTTTTACTCAAATCCGTGATTGTATTTAATAAGTGCACATCAAAAGCCAAATCGTTTTTTGAAGCAAATTTCTTGACGTTTATCACATCTTCGCGATAGTACCCATAATCATCCTTATTGAAGAATCTAATAGGTGGCATTTTTCTATGAGTCCCTAATCGTCTATACAAATCTGGGGTGAGTTTTACAGGTACGTGAGAAGCGCCAAAACTGTCTATGCCTGAAAAGAATGATAATATGTCTTTAGCCGGAGCAATTTCCTTTTTTCTTAATGCCCTACCGGAACCAACATTCAAACCATGTAAGTAACCATTCTGATTGTACTCTCTGTGAAGTTCTTGGAGCTTTCTAGCCACCATTCCTAGTTGTGGAGAAAGGAGTAAGGGGTGTCTTCCATTAAAATCCACCGCAAACAATGTTATGCCTTCATTAAGATAAAAATCTAATACCATTGCTATGTCTCGGTATGAACCATAGGGTATTAATCCAAACATCGGTTTTTTATTGTATGTCCTCGATATTTGAAAGAATATTTTCAGAAAATCGAGATATTTGACTGGTGAGATATTACGTAGTATTGGAGGGATCAGAAAATCAACAGGAAAATTATATAGTAAATCGAAAAGATACTCAACTTGATTGTATAATGGAACTTGTTTTTTGCTGTCATATTCTATGAACAGTAGAGTTAATTCTGCTTGCCAAGGTATCTTGCGCAGTGAATTTACGACGCTTGCGTTAAATCGCTCTTGAATATTTACATAGCTTTCAAGTCGCTCTAGTGCGTTATGGCTTAATCTTCTGTAAATTTCATTCAAGCCTCTTATATCGAGATTAGTAATACTGAGGGACTCACATTCTTTGTGGGTTGCTAGATGCAACGCTCTACAAGGCGTAAAAATTCGTTTTGAACCAACTCTTAAAACAGCATTTCTAGACATAAGAGAGGAGTCTTCTTCTTTAACTAAAACTAAATCTGGCAATAAACTCACCTATTCTAATCGCTAATTATATAACTAGTGCTGGTTATAAATCTGTAACTTCTCTGCCGCTTCTGCTGCGGCTTTATGAATCACAAATCTTGTTTTCTTTTCAGACAAGACTGTGCTTAGTAAATACACGCTGCGGTTTTACCAATTGCGAAAACGAATCTACGACAAGGCTGGGCTACGAGTTCTTAACCAGCGCCTCCTTCTTTTTCAACAAGATGGAAACTCTATCAATCTTAACATATAGTGAATCGCCTCAGACAAACGCACACAGGGGCACGCACGCGAGGCACTAATCCTCAGGGTCTGCCTTTACGTAACTGCTTTTCATGCCATTCGCAATGCTTACATGGGACATTTTTATCATGCTTGAATAGGTCGGTGATCAACTCCATTTTTGTGAAGTTCACCCCATGCGCACAGTTTTCACACAGGTAGACTATCTCTTTCTCTACGATGTTTCTGTGAAGAAAACCGCAATCTACGCAAGGATCACATTGCCCATTTCGATCATGAGCATAAACTTCATCAGCATAGGACGTGATGTAGCCACCATTTCCATACCCATCACAGAAAATTATGTCGAGGTTATCCGTGGAATATATATTACCATGAGAACCACAAAAGGGGCAACTCCACTCCGTGTAACTCTTCCAATAATAATTGAATGGGTACTTCAATTTACCCTTAGGCTTACGCTTTATGGTTCCGCTATTCATGATTCCTAACTTCCGTTCTTCCTGAAACTTAAATAAACGTCCGATATTAACATTGCTGATCAACATCTCAGGAGAAGAATCGGATCTCAGAAGACTAACCCGTAAATGACTTTTTAGATAAAAAAGGGGATGTGGGTGACATCACCCCACTGAATAGATTTATCTAAAAGAATTCGGTGCTTATCTTGGTTGAGCCTATGAGCGAAGCCGCCTGCAGAGAGATCATTGAACGCTTGATGAGGATTCCAAACCCCGCTAGGGGAGACGTTGATCTAGCTAAGATACGAGTTGCCGGTGAGCAAGCCTTAAAAAAGATACCTTCTAACTCGGAGTTGGTGCGTCATCTTAGGCCCGATGAAAGGGACAAGCTTCTCCCTCTCCTACGTAGAAAGGCCGTTCGCACCATTTCTGGGGTCACCGTAGTCGCGGTGATGACAAAGCCTTGGCCCTGCCCCAAAGAGAACCCTTGCGCCTACTGTCCAGGAGGCCCACCCTACGGGGTTCCTCAAAGCTACACAGGGCATGAACCAGCAACCATGAGGGGCATTCAAAGCGGCTTCGACCCTTATGAACAGGTTAGGAGTCGCGTTGAACAGCTGGAAACCATTGGGCACACCGTTGACAAGGTGGAATTTATCATAATGGGTGGAACCTTCCCGAGCATGCCCCTCGACTATCAAGAGCACTTCATTCAGCGATGCCTAGACGCCATTACTCAAGAAAGATCCCGGTCTCTGGAGGAAGCTAAGAAAGTTGCGGAAACAAGCCGGACTCGCAACGTGGGAATCACCGTGGAAACGCGCCCCGACTGGTCTAAGACTAGGCATGTGGATCACATGTTGTCGATGGGCGTAACTCGCGTGGAACTGGGCGTCCAAAACATCTACGACGATATCTATGAGCTGGTGGACCGGGGGCACACTGTTCAAGACATCGTCGAGGCCACCCGTGTGTTGAAGGACGCTGGACTAAAGGTGGCGTACCACCTCATGCCGGGCCTGCCAGGCTCCAGCTTTGAGCGAGACTTGAAGACGTTTCAAACGATCTTCACTGATCCCAGCTTCAAACCGGACATGATCAAGATTTATCCCTGCCTCGTTCTGAAGGGAACAAGGGCTTACGATTGGTGGAAGAGAGGAACATATCGGCCCTACACCACAGAGGAGGCCGCTCAGCTTATTGTGGAGGCAAAGAGAATGATTCCTCCATGGGTTCGAATCATGAGGGTTCAAAGGGACATCCCCGCCTACCTCATCGAGGCTGGGGTCAACCAAAGCAACCTTCGACAGCTGGTTTTGCAAAGGCTGAGGGAGCAGAGGATGAGGTGTCGTTGCATCCGGTGTCGTGAGGTGGGGCATCGATGGCTGAGGGACAAGATAAAGCCCGACCCAGAAAACGTTCGGATACTCACCATCAGGGAAAAGGCCTCGGAGGGGGAAGAGGTCTTCCTTTCAGCCGAAGACCCCGTCAATGACGTTCTTATTGGTTATCTTAGGCTGCGCATCCCCTCTGATAAGGCGCACAGACCGGAGATTCTCCCCGAGACAACCTCCATAGTTCGGGAGCTCCACGTTTATGGTCCCTTGGTTCCTGTGGGGAGGCGCATGGCGAAGGCTTGGCAACATAAGGGTTACGGTGAAATTCTTCTATCTGAGGCTGAACGGGTTTCTCGGGAGGATTATGATCGAAGGAAGGTGGCGGTGATGAGTGGGCTTGGGGCGAAGCAGTACTTTGGACGGTTTGGTTATGATTACGATGGACCTTATGTTTCTAAGGTGTTAGATAGGTGAACTGTTTCGCTATTTGCGTTTTTCAATAGTTTTTGGAGACCCCTATACGGCTTCCCTCTACTATGGGTGCGAGGTTGTGGTGGTGGGCAGCTGGTTTTTCGTGGGGGCATGATCGTGATTCTTGGGAGCCATCTTAGGCATGCACGGTTTTTTCTAATCCTTGATGGCTTTGTGAAAAAGGAGGAATTAGAAAGAAAACCATCAAGTACAGGTTATATCATTGGGTAACTGTTTCGAAAGCAGGCTCTTCTATTATTTTACGGGATAGCGCGAGCACCCCTACGGTGCAGATGACTGCCGTGGTTATGATGATGACGAGGGTTACATTTAGGTATAGATCTGCGTAGAGGAGGCCGTATTGCATGGGCAGGGTGGAGAGAACAGCCGCTGACAAACCTCTCGTTAGCACTATGCTCATTATATGATGCTCACCGCGTGTGAATAGGCTACGGATAGTTGCCATATGCACGGCTACGTACCTTACGAAAAGAAGCAGGAACGACAAGAGTATGCCTAAGATGAGCATGCTAATGTTGGTAACGATGGCGATCAAGCCTAGGTAAACGAAGAAGAAGGTCCTTATCAAGAACGCTATCTCTGACTCAAATCGTTTCATTCCCTCGTCGATGACAGTATCCCTTGCTCTTTCGCGCTTAAGCATCTTGAATATTTCCCTTTCATTGCCCAAGATCACGCCAAAAAGCAGCGAGGAGAGGGCACCGCTACCGCCGAGGTATTCGGAAACGCAGTAGGCTAGAAGCACGATAGCTAAGGTAAGCATGTACGCATAGGGAACCCTTGCAACCCTCTGTAGGATGCTCAACCAAAACACTCCAAAAAGCACTCCAACGACGGCTCCGGTTGAAAACTGGGTTGTAATTTCCCTACCAACGATGACATAATCTGCTTGACCGGTCAAGATGATTCCAATAACCGCCAATGAAACAACGATACACAGGATATCCGTAATTGCGGACTCCAAGGTTATTGTGGTTGCGCATCTCTCACTGACCTTGATTCTCCTAGCGAGAGAAACCACAACTATGGAACTGCTTCCACCGCAAATGCTTCCAAACAAAACTCCATACAACAGCGGAACACCCATCAGAAAATGCGTAAACAGAGTTATCGTGATAGCACTTAACACAAAGCCTATCAAGGCGAGCAACCCCGCTCTTGGAGCTCCGGAGAAGATTTCATAGATATTCATTCTCAGTCCTCCGTCGAACAAAATGAAAACTAAGGCTAAAGCCGCAATGTAGGGAGCCAAACCAGTAATAGCGGTGGGGTCAAAAAAGCGTAATATCGGCCCAAAAATTACTCCTAAAACTATTAGAAAGAGCATGTCAGGCAAACCTGTTCGATCAAACAGGTAGCTGCCAAGGAAACCTATCACGATGATTACGCTAGCTGTAACCAACGCTAGCATGACTGTGTCGTTCAAGGCTAAACCTCAAACACTTTTTCCTGAGGCTCGATGAGGAGGCAAACGGCACTTTCCCATTTCTCTCCTATAAGTCTTACGTTTGCCGCAGAATAAGCTTTACGACCTTAGCATACGGACACAAAATCCGTGACAACATGCATCCGTGTGGCTGCAATTAATACCGCAAAACCCAAGCGAAGTAACACGGTATCAAGGCGGTTGCACAAAGAATGACGACTATAGGCGCTGTGCTCACTAAGCATAGCAGCCCATAAGGATATTGTTACGGTTGACTTCTCGTTAGGTAGGAAATCATAGAGTTTGTCAGACGAAAAGCGTGTAGATTAGGAAGTATTCTGCGAAAAGCAATGCAATGGTGTTCATCAGTTTTATTAAAACATTTAACGAAGGGCTTGCCGTATCTTTAAACGGGTCACCTAACGTGTCACCTACTACTGCAGCTTTGTGCGTTTCGCTTCCCTTGCCACCAAGATAACCCGTCTCTATATACTTCTTGGCATTGTCCCAAGCGTTGCCTGCGTTTGACATGAATATAGCTAGAATTAAACCACTCGTAACGCTACCAGCTAGCAACCCACCAAGAGCTTCTGGGCCAAGAGTAAAGCCTACAGCAATTGGAGCGATCACTGCTAAGATAACTGGGGCAATCATTCCCTTTAAGGCGTTTATTGTACTTATATCTATACATTTAGCATAGTCTGGCTTAGCCTTTCCCTCCATTAAACCCTCAATTTCTCTGAATTGTCTTCTTACTTCCTCAACTATCCCAAAGGCAGCTTTTCCAACTGCCTCTAAACAAAAAGCAGAAAGGACGAATGGTATGGTCCCTCCAATGAACAAACCAACCACAATTATGGGGTCTGTGATGCTAATGATCTTTATTCCCGCTACAGCGAAAAAGGCTGTGAAAAGCGCTAACTCTGCAAGTGCAGCATCGCTAATTGCAAATGCTTTAGTTATTGCCTTTGTTGTGTTGCCTACAGAATCAAGTTTGTCGGTTATCTCTCTCACTTTTTCACCCAAGCCAGACATTTCGGTAATGCCACTAGCATTATCTACGATCGGGCCATAAGAATCTACAGCTACAATCATCCCTGTGATGGCATGCATACCCATAACGGCGAGTAATATGCCATACAAACCAGCAAAACTGTACGCTACTAAGATTGCCCCACAAACAACGATGATTGTAGGCGCTGAGCTTCTTAAACCGGTGGATAACCCGGTTATGATACCGATTGCGGGTCCGCTTTGAGCAGCGCTGGCAATTTCTTTTACAGGAGATCTTTCATAAGAAGTATAATACTGTGTAATCAGGCCTATCAAGATAGCTGCCATTATGCCAGATAGCATCGCATAGAATATAGTTAAGTTCCCAAAAATCTGTTGCGATAAAAAGTAAAAACCAATGGTTGCAAGAATACCAGTAGCAAACAGCCCTTTATTAACAGCCACTAGCGGATCCTTTTTTGTTCTGACGGGCAATATCCCAAGTATGGTAGCAAAGATTCCTATCACACACATCAAAATAGGAAATATTATTCCCTTCATACCATGGGTTATGTTGCCGACGACCATAGCAGCGATGAGGGCGCAGACATATGATTGGAAAAGGTCTGACCCCATTCCCGCGACGTCACCAACGTTATCACCGACCTGATCAGCAATCACCGCAGGATTTCTCGGATCATCCTCAGGTATGCCTTTCTCCACTTTGCCCACCAAATCGGCACCAACATCCGCAGCTTTGGTAAAGATACCACCGCCCACTCTAGCAAATAGAGCTATCACACTTGATCCAAAACCAAATCCGACTATTTGGCTAGGATCTGGATTTATGTGATATAAAATGCTCACACCTAACAAACCTAAAGCGATCACAGATAAACCCGTTATTGCACCTCCATGAAAAGCTATGTTCAGCGCTTCAGCCAAACTTTTTCTGGCTGCATTTGCCGTCCTCACATTCGCTCTGGTTGCAATGCTCATACCCATGTATCCAGCTAGGGCTGTACTTATTGCGCCTATTAAAAATGCCATGGCAACAAAGTTACCAAGAACAGAGGCTAGGATAAGAGTTAAAACTATAATAAAGATTGAGGCTACTTTATACTGTCTTTTTAAAAAAACCCCCGAGCCTTTGTGAATTATGCCAGAAATTTCCATCATACGGGCAGTTCCGGTTTCTTGCTTAAGGATTCGTTTCGCTAAGTATCCTGAAAAGGTCAGCGCGGAGAGAACCGCTATCGGCGCAACTATTAACAAATCCATATTTGCGGTCCTCCTAACATGTTACTTTTCTTTAACATCTCTTAATAGATGTTTTGCTCGACTATTCACCGTTGAGAAGTAAAAGATATAAAAATAACTGCTTGAAGATTTTTAGCAAGAATCTTGTTTATGAAACAAGTTTTATGGCTGATCGTTTACTTCATGAGACTCAGGATTATTAAAAGGATGTTCATGAAAAGGATTATTATCGTGAGATAAACTAGATTCCTTTCAACCCTATGAATCAAGCCCAAATCTTGTAACCTCAGAATGCTATCCAAGCTTCTATTATAGGAGTCTATGAATTCAAGCTCTCGATTGATATTATCCATAGCGTCGTCCACAACAATCCTTTCTTCATTGGTAAGTTTGACGTGAGGCATCACTCCCTCCTTTATATCAGATATCAACTCTTTTTCAACCCATAGAAGTCGATAAAGACGGGAGATCCACTTTTTTAGCTTAAAAACGGAACGCGTAACGGTCTTTCTCCATGGTTTTTCCAGAGCCTCTTCTTCAATCTTGTCAATCAGTTCTCGGAAAGACACCATAGCCTCTGAATTTCCATCCGCTATTTCACGGAACAATCTACTGACTATGAAAGATGACCCTACTTCCTTACCTTCTACTACACAATCCTTCAATGTGTTAACAATGGATTCGATAAATCCTAAATGGCGCTCGTTCCTTAATTAACAAGTAGCCTCTCCTTTACAATCATGGACATTGGATAAAACTTCAGTTCTTTGGTAAAATCAACAGAGGGAATTGAAACCAGTGAGTAATCACGACATTTTTCATAACCTGGTTGGGTCTTTTCCTTTTTAATGTCGATCATAATTCTCGTATCAACTTCCAGCAACTCCGAGATGATCGTGGTTTCTTCATCATCTAAATTGAAACAATCAACCCAAAGCCAGTCAGCTTTACCACTGAGATCGCGTAATGCATCTTGGGAAACTATGTCGATCACATGAAGATCCTTTCCTATTACGGCGTACGTCCGTATCACTGCACTCACTTCAACAATCGTGTAAATCGATACGGCAGATTTGAGATCATTAATTTTCAATTGACCTATAAAAGGTTATGTAAAAGGTGAAGACGCTTGCTCGTGGTTAGGCAAATTAATAGAATCCTTTATAGGTTTGGAATTAACGTTTAAAATCAAACGGCTCGCAGTGAAGGGTGAGAATAGCGAAGGGACCAGGTGTTTGGGTGACTGAATCAACGGAAACCGGCTATAGAATGGAAGGGTTCGCCTTTGGATTGGCAGACGGGGTCATTTGCTTTACGGGAGTAACCATAGGCGTTGCCGAAGCTACCTCAGATCCGGTTTTGGTCATAATTTCAGGCGTTATTGCTGGGTTAGCCGACGCGTTTGGAAATTCCATAGGGTTCTTCGTCTCTCAGTCAACGGAGAGGGGTGTGCAAATCCATGAAACCGTAGAGCACGGAGCAAAAATCAGAGTCCACTCTAAGAGGGAGGTCTGGATGAGTGGCGTGTTATCCTTTTCAGCCACAATTCTTGCGCTAATCATCCTCCTTGCCCCATTCTTACTTTTCAGTATCAACACCGCCGTCATTGTCACGTTCTCCCTCGGAATTGTCTTGTCTTTGATTTTAGGCGGCTATGTGGGTAAATTGAGCGGAGAAAATCCCTACAAAACAGGGCTTAAATACGCTGTTTTAGCCATCACAGGAGCCGTAATCTCCTATCTAATTGGAGACTTCTTGAAACACCTGCTCATTGAACACACGATTAGGATATTTTAGAGAAGTTCCGGAAGCATAAACATCTCTGCGTCCTGCAAGAGGAGGTCACTTTTAGTGTGGGAAATAGAAATTTAAGAAACGACTAAAGAAAAAAGGACCTGGGATAGCACCGGGTAAACTCAAGTAAAAGCTTAATGAACGCGGATAGAACAATGGCACAGTCTAAGAGTTTCTAGTCCATTCCTATATCTTTTACATTGTGAGCTTGGCAATCAAAAATGAAAGCACAAGTGAGATCACGTTTGTAAATAGTATCACGTTTAACGCTATACTTGAAAACATCGAAGCATTAGGAAGATTATAAGCGAGGGGCAACGTGCTCATAGCGGCTGCAGCCACGCCCTTACCAACTATAACCCCCATAATTCGATAATCAGACGCGAGAGGGCTTTTAAAAGTCGTTATTTTAACCACTATAAATCTGGTTGCGTGAAGCAGAAGACCCACGATTAATCCTAAGAGGAGTTCGAATGAACCAGTAAACACGTATATTGAGCCAATAAAAGTGAAAAAGAAAGAGCGGAGTATGAACGCTAATTCGGAATGAAATTTTTCTATTAGTTTTTTTAACTTAGACAACTCACTTGCATCTACACTTATTCTTAAAGCTTTTACAATCAACCGATAGTTGCCAAGAATCAAACCGAAAACTAGAACCGCGATTCCCCCTGTTCCGCCTAACATTTCGGTTATTGAATACACTAAAAGAATGGCTGCCAATGTAAATGTGTAAGTGTATTCACCTCTTCTGGAGAGATATAGTATATTCAGCCATGCAACTCCAGCAAGTATGCCTAAGATTATTGATATGGATATATTAGATGCCAATACTGTGGAAACCTCCCTAAAGCTTAGCCCGCCTAGAAGCACGTAGTTTAGAAGCGTTAAGGTTGAGATTATGACGATGGGGTCATCAACCAATGAAGATATCGTTAAGGTTGTGTAGATAGGCTTCTTAATATTTAGATGTCTGCAGACCGCATCGACCGTAGCTGTGCTTATACCACCCCAAGCCGAGGCTATCATGAATGCGTAGGCCCACCTTAAGCCTAGCGCGAGGTGGAGGAGAATGCCCACAGCAAATGTGCTGAAAATAAAGCCTAAAATGGACAATGTAAAGGCGATTCTACCATGTTCCATCACATCATAGATGTCCATCTTTAAACCTGCACCAAAGACGATGAAGGCCAATGTGAGTGAAGCGACGTAAGGAACCACGGCGACTAAGGATTCATATTTGAAAAGGTTAAGCACAGGACCACAAATTATTCCCAAAATTATCAATAAAATTACATCTGGGATCAAAAATCTATAAGATACCAAGTCTCCTAGGAAGCTCAAAACCATTATAGCAGCGACTGTTAAGAAGACAACTAAAACCTCACTCATCATTGACCACAAATAAATCAGCTTCAAAGTTTAAAACATTTTACGCGCTATTTCATCAGTTTCGCCGTTGGGTTGCTTCACGTATCTTCAAAAAGGAACTGTTACGACGCGAATACTGATTTGTATGAGTAGGCGTGAGGAAAGCCGTCATTATATGCTTAAGGATAGAGTAGTTGAGTTAACAAAAGAATGATCGCTTCTGGTATCTTCCGCTAGGAAAGTTAGGTATTCTTTTTGAATGATTCTCGACTCAAAGACGAGGAAGTTGTCATTTCTTCAGTAGTTTAATGAACTCCCTCATGAAGGCAGGGAGGTCGGGCCACGCTCTGCTGGTGACAAGGTTTCCGTCAACCACGACCTCTTGATCGAGAAATGCACCGCCACTACCTTCGATATCCGCCTTTAAAACGCTATAGGCTGTAAGTTTTCTCCCGCTAACGAGGCCGTAGGCTGTTAATACGAGTGGTCCGTGGCATATGGCAGCTACCGGCTTCTTTCTATCGAAAAAGTGTTTCACTATCCCCTTAAGGCGGGGACTGGTTCTGATGTATTCGGGAGCCCTTCCGCCGGGTATGATAAGTCCGTCGTATTCCTCAGGCCTAACTTCCTCAAATGACAGTTTCACCCAACCAAATCGGTAGCCCGGCTTCTCCGTGTATGTTTCAATCCCAGGCTCAAAGTCGTGAACCACGGTGTATAGAGTCTTCTTAGATGGCGCAGCCACCTCGACATCGTACCCTTCTTCTATGAGTCTATAGTATGGGTAAAAGAGCTCTTGAGCCTCCACGGCGTCTCCAGCTACGATTAAGACCTTAACCAACACGATCACCAATCTAAAATTATTCTTCAGCCTTAAAAGATCATAGAGATCATATACGTTTAATAGTTAGTTTCTAAGGACATGTTTATGTCTATCAGATAAAGCTTGGCTACAAAGCCTACTACTGGAAATGGGAGAGATGCGAGCCAACAGAATAATACTTCATGTGGATATGGATTCCTTTTTTGCTGCTATAGAGGAAAGGGCTCATCCTGAATATAGGGGAAAGCCTATTGTTGTGGGGGCTGACCCTAAAGAGGGGAAGGGAAGAGGCGTTGTCAGCACTTGCAACTATGAGGCTAGAAGGTTTGGCATAAAGTCTGGAATGCCTATCTCTAGGGCGTGGAGGCTCTGCCCCGAAGCAGTTTATCTGCCAGTGAACTTTAGGCTCTATGAGGAAGTTTCTTCAGAGATCATGACAATTCTTAGAAACTATGCGGATAAGTTCGAACAGTTCGGCATAGACGAAGCCTTCCTAGACATTAGTTCAAGAGCGAAACATTTTGAAGACGCAAAAGAATTGGCGCAGAACATCAAAAAGGAGATCCATGAAAAAGAAAAGCTGACGTGCTCTGTCGGTATTGGGCCTAACAAGCTGGTGGCAAAAGTAGCCAGCGGCATCAAGAAACCAGATGGGTTAACGGCGGTGGAAGAAAAGGACGTTAAGGCGTTTCTTTCTCCACTGCCCGTCGGCGAATTGCTGTGGGTGGGCAAGAAAACGGAGCGAAGGTTGAATGAGATGGGAATCAAAACGGTAGGTGAGCTCGCAGCCTATGACCCCACGAGACTAGTGGAAGTGTTCGGGGTTATGGGCACACAATTCTATCTTATGGCTCAAGGGATCGATAGGAGCGAGGTTGAGGAGAGGGGGGAGATAAAGTCGGTTAGTAGGGATGTTACCTTTGAAGAGGACACGTCTAACCCCAACATCATCCTTGAAACGTTGGACAGACTCGCAGAAGAAGTGTACAAGGAAGTGAGGGAGCTCAACCTTCTCTTCAAAACAGTCACTGTGAAAATTCGATACGAGAACTTCGAGACTCACACTCACAGCAAGACTCTACCCTTCCTTACAAATAGACTGAAAGACCTTCAAAAAACATCCTATGAGCTTGTACAAACGTATCTTCAACCAAATAGGAAAATAAGACTCATAGGGGCAAGAGTGTCAAACCTCGTTTCCAGCGAGAAACAAAAGACGCTAATTTCATCATAGAATCCTGAAGGACATCCAGAATACGCAGAGGAAAACGAGGCTGGTGAGTCCTCCCTTCTGCCGGTCCCCTCGAAACAGAGCCAACTTCTTAGTCGAAATCTTAAATTCCCCCGGGACAAGGTAAGAACTGTTCGTCATTGGATACGTCTAAAACACATCTCTGAAACAGTAAAGAGAATAATTTCTTGGAAACTGTTAAAAGGATTTATAAGTTTCTCAAAAGGCGGTAAGAAGGAGGAGTTTGCGTGGCTGAAGAGAAGAAGCATAGGCTGAGGATCACGTATGAAATTGATGGTGAAGTTATCAAGGTGATTGAGCGGGAGATCTCGGAGAAGTACAAGTGGTTCATGATAGGTAATTCAATATGGAGGGAGTACTGATGAGCTCGTACGAAGAAGGCAAAGAGAATCTATGTAACCCAAAAGTCAGAATAAACGTAGGCGACACTGTTATACTTGGTTTTAGATCACAAATGTTCACTTCTAGGTCAAAAGTTGCAGTAATAAGCGGAATAAAGTACTGGAATACCAACGTTGCTCGGTCTCTTTGACCGTACAGGCCACGTAATAGATGCAAAATATGAAAATGTTATAAACGGAACAAGTTAAGAAGCTGATGGAAAGAATATAACCCACTAGGCTCTAACAGTAATTTTTGGTTGTGTGCTAGGCGAGTAGTTTAGACGATCGAATGTACCGTGGATGTTTAAACGATGTAGACAAAAGGATAGATCTGAGGGAGTGATGATGAAGCGTGTAGCCGTTATCGGTGTTGGGAACTCTAAGTTTGGAGTGCGCTCCGACGCAACATTTCCTGAAATAGCTTTTGAGGCTATTAAAGAAGCGCTTGAAGACATTGGAATAACCCAGAAAGATATAGAGCTAAGTGTTGTGGGTACGGTAGGGAGCAGACTTTACGAAATGTACCCGGTTCCTCTTATTAATGAATACACAGGGTTCACCTTAAAAGGACCTATAAGGGTTGAAGCTGCATGCGCAACAGGCAGCGCCGCTGTCTTTACAGCCTATAATGCTATAGCTTCGGGGTACGTTGACACAGCTATTGCTATGGGTGTAGAAAAGATGAGTACACACAGAAATATACTGGGGAACGATAGCGAACATCCCACTCCAATCCAAAGTGTTCTCAAGGAAAGGGACTCACATGGTTAAACTTTCAGACTGGCTCGTTTCCGGTTCCATAAACACATAAATATGATGGTGGAGCTACAAATGTTGGGAAAATATAATGGTTGAGAAAATTAGATTATTTCATGCTGTAGATATACATGGAAGTGAAATCGTCTGGCGTAAGTGGCTTTCGATTCCAAAAGTGCATAAGGCAAGTATTCTGCTATTATGCGGCGATTTGACAGGGAAACTTATAATTCCCATAATCGAAGAGAATCCACGTCAGTATAAGACTATGGTTTATGGGCAATGGATTAATGCTCATGGCGAAGACGGACTTAAAAAATTGATAGATAAAATTACCTTCAGCGGATTTTATACCCATGTTTGCAACCAAGACGAATATGATGAGCTCATGAAAAACCCTAAAAAAGTTGACGAATTATTTCACAAGTACATGAGGGAAAGATTGGAAAGGTGGCTTAGCATGATTGATGAGAAGTTATCCAAGAATATCACGATTATGATGATGCCTGGAAACGATGACTCTTTCGAAATTGATGAATTAATAAAAGCTCGTGAGGATCGTGTTATTTATCCTCTCGAGAAGGTTGTTGATCTTTGCTTTGACTATAAAATGCTTAGTTTTGAATGGGTTAATCCAACACCCTGGGATACCCCACGCGAGGCCCCAGAGGAGGAACTATGGAAAAAGATAGAAAAAGTAAAAGATGGGTTCTCTGGCGATTGGAACAAGGTTATTCTAAATTTTCATTGCCCCCCACATGGAACAAAACTGGATTTAGCTCCAAAATTGGATAAGAATTTGAAACCTGTTGTCTTTCTAGGGAGAGTTATATATGATAATGTAGGCAGTAAGGCCATACGCCGATTCATTAAGGAAAATCAACCTATTTTGGGTTTGCATGGTCATATTCACGAGTCTTATGCTGCGGACTACATAGGTAAAACCCTCGCGGTTAATCCGGGATCTGAATATAGTGAAGGGGTATTGAGGGGATTTATTATCGACCTTACTAAAGATGGCATTGATAAATGGTGGAAGATAGAGGGATGAAAAATGGGAGGGGAGGAAAAGAGATACATTTCATCTGAAGAAGTTGTAAAAATTGCTCTCGACCTAATAGAAGAAGTTAAGAAGGAAGGCATTACATTAAGGCTAATAGGCGGCCCAGCTCTAAGGGTGCATTCCTCCCCCATGGCCACGGACCTTCATAAGAGGTTAAGGAGAATTGAAGGACAGGAATTTCCGGACATAGATTTTGTAGCGCCAGATAAGCAGAGAGGAAATGTAAGGAAGTTCTTTGAGACGAGGGGGTGGAAGTTCGATTCCTACATCTTTTTCTTTACAAGCGGAGTTGGCGCTCGAAATCGTCAAATCTATCGAGGAAAAGTGGACGTAGACATTTTCTATGACGAGTTAGATTTATGTCACAAGGTAGATTTTCGAAACAGGTTTGATATAGACCCTCCTACAGTGTCATTAGTCGACTTATTATTAACAAAGCTGGAGATAGTTGAGTTCACCGAGAAAGACGCTAAGGATGTTATAGTTTTGCTTAGAGATCACAAAATCGGAGACAGCGACATGCCAGAGACGATTAATGCGAAGTATATGGCTAAATTGTTTGCAAATGATTGGGGGTTCTGGTATACGGCTACAACCAACTTAAAGAAGATTAGAGCTGCCTGTCCGATGTATAAGCAGCTTTCTGAAGAGGATGTTGCTGATGTAGCGTCTAAAATTGATCAAATAACGAAGTATATAGATCAAGAGCCTAAAACGAAGGAATGGATGAAAAGAGCGGAAATTGGAACAAAGAAGAAATGGTACAAAGAAGTACGATTATAAGGCTCTAGTTCATAAAGATTTTAAGCTTTTATGTTTATAGTCTTATGTCGCTTATGTTATCGCATGCAAAATCCTTCATAATAATGGTGAGATATAGAGTTGGTGTAAGCATTGAAAAGGGCTTCAGAAGACATAAAAAAAGCTAAAAAAGTCTCGAAAGATCTAACTTCTCTTATTAGCTATTATGATGGACTGAGGAGCGCAATAATATCCAACCCTAAAGAGGTGTTAAAGAAAACTAAAGCGGTTGGTATGAATCAAGTACACTGGAAGTATTTTAGTAAGGAAACTCAGAAAGTTATAAGGAAAATGGGGCGGTCACGTAGAGTTAAGATTATGGTAAGGGTGAATAAGGTTCTACAATTTATTAGCAAGGTTTACTTCATGATTGTGATTGCTATAGCTCTTTTATGGCAGAGAAAAATAGAGCTCCCTCCAACACTCCAGTGGTTAAATTTGCTTATAACATGGCCTAGCATAATTTTGCTCTTCGTCGTTGTCAGCGTATCATTGCTTATGTTGAGCTTGACCAAGTACGAACTCAAAAAACTTGCTGAGGAAGGTGTTAAGAATGAGGAAGCTGTAAAACGGCGATTAAAGGAAGCTGTTCAATGTCACATCGAAAAACTAGGGGAGAACATTGAGAAGTATGAGTTAAAACCCGAGGATTATAAAATGAAATTGCATAGAAGAGATTATAAAGGGATAAAAATAGTTGAGAAACCCGGTATTTTGCGTGGATATTATTTAGCAATAGTAGATACGAGTGTAAAGAAAAAAAATGGGTATTTGAGCGCCTAAGCTGGCGGTATCTCGCCGTAAATGTCTTGCAGTGCGATGCCCATTCTTCTGTTACGTTCCGCGTATGCGAACCATATAAGAGAGCCTATGAAAACCCAGAAAGACAAGTATAACATACCCCAGAACTCCAGCCACCATGCGCTTATTGCTAGTCCCCATATCCAGAAGAATACTGCAAAAGCGCCACATATGGATATCGCAGGCATACCAGCAACTAAAGCCTTGAGACCTCTCTCCCAAATGTCCGAACGCCTATATGGTAATACTACACCTGCGAAGGCTATAAGGAGTTGACTGACGATAAAGATGAACGTTACATCCACCATTGCTACGAACGTTCTGGGAGGAAGACTCAATGGTACAAATGTGTAGGCAATTAGGGCTGTCAAGATAACCGACCAGTGTGGTGAGTGGAAACGTTCATTCACACGATTAAATGCTCCTGGGAAGAACCTGTCGAACGCCCACGCGAACGGTTGCCTTGGACCTACAAGCAATGTCGCACCGGAACAGTTAGAAATCCACATGGCTGGAATAAAGGCAAATATCCCTTGGAGCCACATCATCCCATGTGCCAATGGCACAGTGAATAAGGGCAAGCTTGGATCCATGGCTTTCATTTTAGTTAGTTGATCGCCATATCCCTCCCCGTAGACGAAACAATATTGGCTGATGAAGTCACCGTACGCAGTGAACACACCAAAAACGGTTAGAACATACCATAACATTACGAATAAAGTGGCAGCAAAGACGCCCACTATGAAACCTGTTTTTGGCGATTTCATTTCCCCACCAAAATAGCAGGCTGCTGTAGACCCCCAGTACGCCCAGAACGTGTCCGCGAAATTACCAATAGTCGCTCCTCCAACGCCGCCGGCCGCAGCAGCCCCTTCCTCTACAAATTCCGCCCAACCGTTTTCTATTGCTACTTGCTGTACTTCTTCCCACGATCCTGCACCGTAGGTTAAATTCCAAGCTTCTTTTACGTAGCCCGGATTAGCAACTCCGTAGAAGGTTGCACCTATTCCCATGAAGCTTCCAACTATGCCTAACGCAACCAATCCTGCAACATACCATCTGAATATCCGTATACCCAACAATGACAACAATGTATAAAGTGTAATTATGGTGCATGCTATGATAGCTAACCCTACGTTGTCTAGTGTGAACGCAATCCAAGCCTCGTTGCCAGTGGCTACGCCTATTAGATTAATTACCTTTTCCCAGAATCCTGCACCAATGACAGCCAACAATCCCGTGGCGAAGTTGTTAGCCACGAAATAAAGCCAGTCCCCAACGAATCCGATGTGTGGGTCCAACGCTCTCGATACATATATGTAGCTTCCCCCAGATCTAGGCATCATTATTCCCATTTCTGTGATTACGTAGGCCAAGAATATGGCTGGTAGAGCCCCTATAATATATGCGACGGGGATTATCGATCCAGGATGCCAATAAGCAGCTTGTACGGACCAATAGTTTATCCCGCTGCCAATCGTGTAGCTCAGTGATACGGAGAACGCTGACCACCATCCTAACTCCCTAACCAGCCCAGTCGCTTTTCTTGGGAAAGCAAACTTAACTTCAGCCATGAACTTCTCCTTCCTTTCCCTGCTTCTTTTATTAGATTATGACATCTCTTATAAGATTTGCCATAAGTCAAAATCAGCCCCTTCCACAAAGAACGGGTATGGCGAAAACCATCTAACCTGACTACCAACAGCGCCGGGAACAATCTTTGAAAGCTCTTCATAAATCTCTCGGGATCTCATCGTTTTCTCCATATAAATCTTTGAAAGCTCCTTGATGACGGTCATATTCATACCTCTCGATCAACCAACGGCTACTTTGGTTTAAATACTGTCGCTGGGAAACCATCTGACATTATTTTAGCCGTAATTTTCACGGGCATTCCAACCTTAGCAACCTTTACATCCAAGTCTTCAAGCCACCCCATAACTTTCACTCCTTCAGCTGCCTTAACTATAGCAATTATATAATCATGGGCGGCCCACCCCTCTTATGCGCAAGGGTACTATGATAGGGATAACGAATTTTATATAGAATGGGACACTATCTCAAGACAAGCTGATCTACTTGAAAAATACCTAGATGAATGGCTTTATGGCGTGGAGAATCGCGCTGAATACGTGAAAAAGTTGGGTGCAGAGAAGTTAATGAAGTTGAGGCCAAAAAGCTTCTATAGCGTCACAACCGATTACGGAAGGCTGTTGAGAGCTGTTAGGGACAACGAGGTCACGGCAGAGTGTGTCGGCAAAGACGTGGTGAAGATAAGGACAAAAGTGATAATCATAGGCTCGGTCATAGCATCCCTCGCAGGTGGGCTGTACTCCTTCCACCTTCAAACCGTTCTCGCTGCCGCATTCAGAAGGACCGACTGGACCTTCTGGCCATGGTTGATGGTCATGGTGGGAGGACTGAGCAACAACATAGGAGCAGCTGTAGGCACCTTGGTCGTCATCCTAACGACGAGGAGGATAATAATATACTATAAACACTACTTTGAAGCTTACATACCCTTCGAAGTCATATGGCTAGAGCAGATAATGCTTGGCCTAGCCCTAATATTGATCATGATATTCAGGCCGCAAGGTCTCATACCAGAAAAACCGACACGCGTACGAGGACTCCCTACGAAACTATTGCAGAAACCAAGAGAGAAAAGCAAGGAGGCGTAATTGTCACCTCAGATACTTAACCGAATTTTCACCTCTAGCTCGATGAAAATCCCTCGGTTGCGAAGCCCGCAGAAAAGGAAATACTCATCGCATCCGGAAATCCTTGCATAGGAAAATACAAGAGATACCTCCTAAGGGGGTACGGAATATAGGTTCCGTCATAGCAAGAGATATTGCTGAAAATACGGCTTAACCGGAGGTGGTTATCGACGCAGGACTAAGCTGATGGGTAGTTACATCCATCAGTAAGAATAATATTTCTTGGATTAAATTGACGCGTCCAATCACGATGAACTCGTTAATACGAGGTTATTTCTGCCTTCGCTAACTTCTTATTCGCCTTTTCTATAATAGTTACAACCTGTTGGCGAATATCTTTTGCAAGCGGTATAGGATGGTGCTCCTTTAGTATGGTCCTAACGCTTTCTTTCGCTCTATCTACAATAGTTTTTGCACCATCCTTAAGCCAACTTTCATAGGCCCTTCTGTCTGTTATCTCAGGTATGAAATGCTCTTTTCTAAAATACTCCCGTGTGTGTCTTTCACTAAGGTAATGTCCACCAGGTCCAACCTTATCAATCACGTCAAGTGCTAGCGTTTCATCTTTCACTTCAATTCCTTGTGCAAGCCGATGAATCATCTTAACTATTTCTACGTCAATAATAATCTGCTCAAAGGGAAGGGTAGCACAGTCTTCGATGAGCCCAATTCCAACAATCAAGTCACATGCAGAGAGGAACGGCGGTAAGCCGCTCATTATCTTTTCATAACATGCTTGCCCGCCGGGCACATTAGTATTGGCTGAAAAACCACCTACTATTGAAGACATACCATAGTATTTAGCTAATTCACCTAAAGCAGCATCCATTAATCCGTGTTCTGGTCCACCCCCTGCTCGGCTGCATGTCCTCATATCAAATGTAGCAACCCCTGCACCATAAATCACGGGTGCCCCTGGCCATGCAAGTTGACTTATCACAAGCGCACTCAATACTTCAGCATTATTCACAACAATTGATCCGGCCAGTGTTACTGGTCCTGTGGCGCCAGCTTGGGGCATCCCCATAAAGGCTACAGGAATCCCAGCTTTAGCGAACTCTAATGCGGCTTCAGTATCTCCCCCGCCATGTTGGAGTGGTGCAAAGGAACAGTGTAGAGAAGATAATACGGGTCGTTTCCTCAGTTTGTCCTCGCCTCCCGCTATAGCTGCGGCTATATCAATTATGCACTTTGCTTCTTCAGGTTGGGTCGTTGTTTCTATCTGAACATGCTTTTCCGTGTTTTCAAATGATGTTGCAATCTCGTGTAAATGTCTTGTATGAGCAGGTATATCTAAGGCGCTAACCATGGGCCAGTAAACATGGATATCATCTAATGCATCTGCAATGATTGCTGATTTCTTGACATCATCCCTTACTGAGGGTCTTCTTTGTCCAGTTTCTAGGTCTAATGTGTTGACTCCGGTTCCATCCGTATTAATATGAACATGTCTTCCATCTAGTTTCACATCATATTTTGGGTTCCTAGCGTATAATCTAACGCTTCCCTTCTTCATTAAGGCTTCATTAACGAGATAAGATGGAATCAGTGCAGATTGCTTTTTGAAGTCTACTACACATCCCGCTTCATCCAACATTTTAAGTATTTTTTCGCTATAAACCTTAACCCCAGTCCTTTCTAAAATTTCAAGTGTTGCTAGGTGAATAGTCTCTAAGTTATCTCTAGACAACACACGGAACTTTACCCGATGCTTCTCTATAGGAAAACCAGACATTTTATCTAACCCTCATCCCCCATTACGAAGAGGGATTTTTAAAATATCTTTCTTAGCCTCTTTTATGGCTTCCTTCACTATCGGTAATGCGGTGCCAATTAACTCTCTACTAATTATTAGAGGCGGTGCAATTCTAAGTCTTGACCCCCCCTGCAGCAATGATTGCCACACCCTTCTTCCATGACCGATAGTCTTGCACTCTATAATCCAGAAAGTTCTGATTAAAGGAATAGATCTGTCGGCGATAGTATATAGGTCATCCCGCGTCATTTCTAGAAAAAGTGTGGGAAAGAATTGATAAGCTAATGAAATAAAAAGATACTATTTGAAGGAGGTCTCAAATACGTATAGAACTGAAAAATCAAAGATGCTTTTTGAAGAGGCTAGAAGGTTTACTCCCGGAGGGGTTCACAGCGGCCTTAGATTTTTTAAGCCTTACCCTATATTCATAGACAAGGCTGTTGGAACTAGAATTTATGATGTAGACAACAATGAATACATCGATTATCACCTAGCTTTTGGACCGATAATATTAGGGCATTCTCCAGCGAGGGTTATAAAGGCTGTTAAGGATCAATTAGAGAAAGGGATTATCTATGGTTTGTCAAATGAATTGGAAATAAGAGTGGCCAAAAAAATCGTTCATTACGTTCCGTCGGCTCAGATGGTGAAGTTCTGCAACACTGGAACCGAGGCAACGTACCATGCGATAAGGGTTGCTCGAGCATTTACGGGCAAAAATAGGATCATTAAGTTTGAGGGAGGATATCATGGCTGGCATGACTATGTAAACATCAGCGTCACGCCAACCCTAGAAGAGGTTGGGCCCAGAGAATTACCCAATCCAGTTCCAGATTCTAATGGAATACCTCAGGATATAGTGGAAAACACCATCGTTTTACCATTTAATAACCTTCCTGTTGTAGAAAAGACTATAAGAAAATATGAAAAGGAGATAGCCGCGTTAATTACAGAGCCAATCATGCACGGCAGCGCATGTTGTATACTACCCAAAGAAGGATATCTAAAGGCACTTCGAGAAGTTTGTGATCAACATGACGTTTTATATATTTTTGATGAGGTGGTAACTGGCTTTAGACACGGGTTAGGTGGGGCTCAAAAAATATTTGGAGTGACACCAGATATTACCACCTTTGCCAAGGCTATGGCAAACGGCTTTCCCGTTGCTGCTGTTTGCGGAAAGAAAGAAATTATGGAAAGGTTCTCACCATCTGGAGAAGTGAATTTTGGCGGAACATATAACGGAAACCCCATAAGCATGGCTGCCGCATTAGCGACTATCCGGGAACTAGAAACCCAAGGAGTTTATGAACACTTATTTGAATTAGGTTCCCTTGTAAGAGAGAGACTTGGAGAAGCGATTAAAAAATTGAACATAAAAGCTCAAGTGGTTGGTTTTGGATCAGTTTTTCATATACTATTTACCGATAGAGAAATTGAAAATTACCGTGATGTGCTGACTACGAATAGTGAAAAATATGAAAAATTTCAACGTGAGTTAATGAAAAGACACGTGTTCATTATCCCTAAAGCAAATAAACGTTGCCACATATCCGCTGCGCATACAATTGATGATGTCGACATGACAATCGAAGCGATGGAAAACTCCTTAAAATCACTTTCACGGTAATTCCTCATAACAGACAATGATGAAGACTGAAGCTGTAACTCGTTTCGTAGAAGTAAGACCCGTTCTCTACGGCTGTCCTTACGTATCAACTGTAGCGTTTCCCATCAGACTTTCACCTCAATACTCTCACGTACTTTTCGGTTATTATTCGTCGATTTTCAATTCTAATAGGCATAGTCGTTATGTTATTTAAATAATAAAAGATAAACTAAATACGTGGTGAACAAAATGGCCGCTGGGAAACTGACAAACTGGACCAGCGAAAAAATCTTTGCAACTTTGAAAAAAATAGTTGGCCCCGAAAACGTTTCATGCAATAAAGTTGACTTGATTCCATACAGCAGAGACTGGTCGCTTGCGAATGCTAGTACGATCTATATGCCGGATGTTGTGGTTCGTCCAAAAACGACAACCGAAATCGCAGAGGTTGTGCGCCTAGCGAATAAGGAAAGGATACCCGTTGTTCCTTGGGGAGGAGGAACCGGTCTATCCGGTGGTGCGCTCGCTGTCAAAGGTGGAATAATAATTGATATGAAGGGACTAGATAGGATAATCGAGATAGATGAGGAAAACTTGACCATAACAACGCAAACGGGAATCACCGTTCAGAAGCTAAATGAGGCGTTAAAAAAACACCAACTTTGGTGGCCTCATGACCCTGAGAGCAAATTTGCGTCAACTGTCGGTGCTGCTATTGCTTGTGATAATGCAGGAACCTTTGGGACGAAATATGGCGGAAGCTTAGTTGATTACCTATTGGGAATAGAAGTAGTTTTGCCTACAGGAGATGTGGTTAAATTTGGTTCACAGGCTCCTCATAGCGTTTCAGGTTACCCTCTTCACTGGTTATTCATTGGATCAGAGGGAACCCTTGGTATAATAACACAGACTACGCTAAGAGTCTACAGGCTTCCGCAGTATCGTTGTGTTGACATCATTGTTTTTGACTCTTTTAAAAGCGCAATAAATGCTGGCTTAAGGATCATAGAGTCCGGACTGGATCCTGAATCAATTCACATCATGGCTAAGGAGGGCTTCATCTATTATACAAAATTATACGAGGTCATGTTTAACAAAGTTTTTAAGCCGCCAGAGAAGATGGAGGCCGCCATGGCTATTTCTTTTGCGGGTTTAAAGGATGTTGCTGAGTTCCAGAGAAGCATGTCTTCAAAGATCTTTTCGGACGCTGGTGGAATGGTTGTGGAAGAGCGTGAACTTGTTGACATATTTTGGACTGAAAAGCATACGTTGTCCTACGATGCCGGTAAAAATCCTTGGCCCTTATCCCAAACACAGCATAAATATACGGGTATAGATCTTTGTGTCCCCATTGGTAAGATTCCTGTATTATATAAAAAATACAAACGATTGTTAAAAAAGTATAATTTTAAACCTGCTACAGGCTGCTTCATGTACAGCAAGAGGCTTAAATTTGCACCAAATTGTATATTCACTATCAATGTGAATGACGAAGATCCGGAAGAGGTGGAAAGAGCTAAGAAATTCATACACGAATTGGCAAAGTACTCCATAAAATGTGGGGGCACTATAAGCTCAAGCAGAGGAGTAGGTATCGCTGTAACGCAAAGTCTCATGCCCGTTGAGCACACACACCTAGCACTTGAATTAATGAAAAAACTGAAGCATATGCTAGATCCAAATAACATTATGAATCCTGGTAAAAAACTTGCAGATTAAGGGATTACCATGCTCATAAAGGGTTTTAAACAAGACATCTATACATGTAACAGATGCAAATGCGGTTTTTGCCGGGAAGAATGTCCAAGCTACAAAACTTTTGGTTTGGAATCCTATAGTGGGCGTGGTCGAATGAGTATAGCTTGGGCTGTCTTAGAAGGAAAACTTGGTCTTACAAACGAAATCGCAAAGAGAATATACGCATGCACAATGTGTGGGTACTGCTCAGCGCGATGCAGCATGGACATCACCGCAGTTATTAAGGCCCTTAGGGAAGAATTGGTGGAACGGGGTTTGGTGCCGCCAGAAGTTAGGGATTTTCTAGAGAACACCCATAAGTATGGCAATCCGTGGAAACAGCCGAGAGAAAAGAGAGGTGAATGGGCCAAGAGCACGGAAATACGGCCATACGAATCAAGTGATGAATTTTTATACTATGTTGGTTACGTGGGATCATACGATACGAGAGGCAACAATGTTGCTAAAGCCCTAGGAAAGGTCTTGTTGGAAGGTGGTCTCTCTTTTGGAGTCTTAGGTAGTGATGAAGACTGTGATGGCAATGAAGTGAACATGCTTGGGGAAAGGGGTTTGTTCCAGTTATTGATGGAGAAGAACATCCAGAAGTTTAAAAAACTAGGCGTAAAAAAGATTGTAACTCTCTCTCCGCACGCCTACAACGCTATGAAAAATGAATATCCACTGTACGGCGAAAATTTTGAAGTGATGCACTATACGCAACTTCTTCAGGAAATTATCAGAAATGGAAAATTGCGCATCTCTAAAGGGCTTAAGGCTCGAGTTACCTACCATGACCCCTGCTTTCTCGGTAGGTATAACAAGGAGTATGATGCCCCAAGGGAGATTCTACAGAATATTCCGGGAATCGAATTGGTGGAAATGGGGAGAAACAAGGAAGATTCTTTCTGCTGTGGTGGAGGGGGAGGAAACTTCTACACGGATTTCTTTGGTAGCGGAGAAGATAGTCCCAACAGAATTAGAGTTAGAGAAGCCTACGACACTGGTGCTGAGATTTTGGCGGTAGCCTGTCCTACTTGTATGATCATGCTCGACGACGCAGTAAAAGTGGAAGGGTTGGAAGAAAAGTTAACCATAAGAGATATCTCCGAAATCGTTTCAGAAGTTGTTTAACATCATGAAAATCGTCTAGCCATCATACGTTTCACTCAAAGTGCTTCAACTGAGGCAAATCTTCTTGAAAAGCTCTGTTTTCACTTCTGATAATTTTTCTTAGGTCAAGCTAGCAAAGAATCATAAACTCCTTTTCTAAGGTTTGTTTTGAGATCTTGGTTTAAATACTATTGCTGGGAAACCATCTGGCATTGTTTTAGCCGTAATTTTCACGGACATTCCAACCTTAGCAACTTTTACATCTATGTCTTCAAACCACCCCATAACTTTCACTCCTTCAGCTGCCTTGACTATAGCAATTATGTAATCGTGTTCATAGTGGGTGAAGCCTTGAGGTTTTAGGTAAGCTTGAGTGAAGGTTTCAAGGGTTCCCTCAAATATTTGAATCCACTCTACATCTGAAGTTAAGCAGTGGGGGCAGTCAACTTGAGGTGGATAATAAATCTCACCACACTTCTTACACTTTGTTGCATACACGTTCCCCTTTTTTAACCCCTCCCAATAGGTTTTCGTTTTGGAAATTGGGATATCATGCGTGAGCGTTAGCGTCCTACTTTTCATAGCCAGGTACTCGGGTGTTTTGGACATTACCTTCACCTTTTAAGTATTGTTACATAACAATACTGCCCGGTCATGCCGACGTTATGCGCTAATGCTATGTATCTTTTAAGTGGAACCTGTCTGTCACCAGCCTCATTTCTTAACTGCTTCGTAAGCTCATAAATCATCGAGCATCCCGTAGCAGCTAAGGGGTGACCTTTAGCCTTTAATCCTCCATCGATATTTATTGGGATTTTACCTCCAATCCATGTTTGCCCCTCATCTATTAAGCTTCCACCCTCACCCTTTCTACAGAACCCCAAATCCTCATAAGCCATTATTTCAGCTATGGTAAAGCAATCATGAACCATAGCCACCTCGACATCTTCAGGCTCAACTTTAGCCATTTTGTAAGCCATCTCAGAAGCTATCCTAGCAGACCTAAGCGAGGTATAATCCTCTCTACGCGTGAGATTACCAGTATCTGAGCCAAACCCGATGGCCTCAAGCCATACTGGATCCTGGGCCTTAAGTTCTTTAACCTTTTCTTCAGACGCCAATATGACAGCGGCAGCCCCATCACTTATGGGACAGCAATCGTAGAGTTTAAGAGGCCAGCAAACAACCCTTGATTTAAGGATCGTCTCGGTGGCTACCTCTCTTTGGAAGTGGGCCTTTGGGTTTCTTGCAGCATAGTGATGGTTTTTGACTGCAATCTTAGCAAGCTGCTCCTCTGTTGTACCGTACTTTGCCATATGGGCTGTTGCAAACAATGCATAATAACATGCGAAACTCGTGCCGAACATATGGAATTCCCACAAGTAGCATCCACGACCCCCCACAGCCGTTGAGGTTGGGGTGTCAACCTCACACATCTTTTCTACACCTATAGCAATAGCTGTGTCAACGTACCCCGAAGCTATAGCATTATAGGCTGTAAAGACAGCGGCGCTGCCTGTTGCGCATGCAGCTTCAACCCTTATAGGTCCTTTTAAGGTGAACCCTGTGTATTCATTAATAAGAGGAACCGGGTACATTTCGTAAAGTCTGCTCCCTACCGTACCCACAACACTTAGCTCTACATCTTTCTGAGTTATTCCAATGTCTTCAAGCGCTTCTTTAATAGCCTCAAAAGCTATTTCAGGAAATGTTGCGTCGGAGCGCACTCCAAACTTAGAGTTCCCAACACCGATAACGGCTACACGCTTCATATACTCACCACTAACCCTGTAGTTTATCACATTAAATATAAATATTGATTACAAATAGAATTGGAACTTGGTGAACAAAATGGTTGCTGAGAAACTGATGAGCACGAGCGAGGCCATCAAAAAATTTGTCCATGATGGGGATACCGTCTACATGGCTGGGTTCACGCATCTGATCCCCCACTCAGCTGGGCATGAAATAATTCGACAAAGGATAAGGAATTTAACACTGTGCAGGCCGACTCCAGATATCGTCTACGATCAGATGATAGCGGCTGGGTGCGCAAAGAAAGTTGTTTTTAGTTGGGCTGGAAATCCCGGTGTTGGTTCTTTAAGAGCGTTTAGAAGGGCGGTTGAACAAGGCTACCCAAACAGCATCGAAATCGAGGAGTACTCACACTTCGGCATGATCTGTAGAATCTTAGCAGGGGCACTTCATCTTCCCTTCTTCCCCCTTAAATCGTTTCGAGGATCTGATCTGCCAAAAAATAATCCTAAGATAAAGATTATAAAGTGCCCTTACACCGAGCAAGAAATTTGTGTTGTCCCCCCATTGAACCCCGACGTATCTATTATACATGCCCAAAGGGCGGATAAGAACGGGAATGTCCAGATATGGGGGATAATAGGTGACCATAGAGAGGCCGCTTTCGCCGCGAAGAAAGTCATCGTCAGCGTAGAGGAGATAGTCGATGAATACGTGATACGGAGCGATCCAAACAAGACCCTGATACCAGATTTTATTGTGAACGCGTTGGTGGAGGAACCATGGGCGGCCCACCCCTCTTATGCGCAAGGGTACTATGATAGGGATAACGAATTCTATATAGAATGGGACACTATCTCAAGACAAGCTGATCTACTTGAAAAATACCTAGATGAATGGGTCTATAGCGTGGGGAATCGCGCTGAATACGTAAAAAAGTTGGGTGCGGAGAAGTTAATGAAGTTGAGGCCGAAAAGCTTCTATAGCGTCACAACTAATTACGGATGGTACTAGTTGGAGTGATAGTATTGGAATACACTTCGTCTGAACTTATGACAGCAACCGCAGCCAAGGAACTTCGAGATCATGAGATAGTTTTTGTAGGGGTTGGATTGCCCAATCTTGCATCGAATTTAGCGAAGAGGACTAGTGCCCCAAACCTCATAATGATTTATGAGGCTGGGGTGATAGGCGCGAATCCAACCCGGTTGCCGCTTTCTATAGGCGATCCTTGCCTAGTCTCTGGGTCTCAAAGTGTCTGTTCGATGTTTGAAGTTTTCAGCTTATATCTTCAAGCCGGGCGAATCGATGTCGGTTTCCTCGAGGGTGCACAGATCGACAAATTTGGGAACATCAACTCTACTGTGATAGGAGATTACAGGACACCAAAGGTTAGACTACCCGGGAGTGGAGGAGCATGCGAGATAGCTTCATTGGCCAAGCGAATCTTAATCATAACGCGACATGAGAGAAGAAGTTTTCCCGAGAGAGTAGACTTTGTCACTAGCCCGGGTTTCCTTAGAGGAAGACAGGAGCGAGAACAACTTAAGCTAGAGGGCACAGGACCTAGTACAGTGATTACAGATCTAGGGGTTCTGAGATTCGACAAGGAAACGGGTGAAATGATATTAGAATCTATTCATCTTGGAGTAAGAGTAGAAGATGTGAAGAAAAACACTGGCTGGGACCTCAAGACCTCAAAGGATCTTAAGATCACGAAAGAACCATCAGAAGAAGAGCTTTCAGTTCTTCGGCAACTCGACCCAAGAAGAATATACTTAGCGAAGTGAAAATCTGCGGATAGCATGGCCCATTTGATGAGGTTATTTTGGAAAAGTGGGAGTGGGTTGGTGTGCGCGAGACCGTTGTGGATATGCCTCCTTTCTATGCCATGGAGGTGTTTGAACGAGCGCAGGAACTTGAGCGTCAGGGCCGATCAATAATTCACCTCGAAGTCGGGGAGCCAGATTTCCCTACGCCCACCTGCATCGCGGAGGCCGCAACGAAGGCGGTAAGCGAGGGAAAGACCCACTACACCTCGAGCGTTGGTATTTTAGAGTTGCGTGAGGCAATTGTCGAAGATTATGTCGAGAGATACGGGGTCTCCATCTCCCCCAGCCAAGTTGTCGTTACGGATGGGTCCTCACAGGCCTTATTGATCACCTTTTGCGCTCTGCTTGAAGCAGGGGATGAGGTGATACTCTCTAACCCGCACTACCCGTGTTACCCCAACATCATTAAGTTCTTAGGTTGTGTCCCAGTGTTTGTAAAGGTCAGTGAACGCAACGGATTCCGGCTCAGCCCTCAAGAAATAAAAGAAAAAATCGGTTCTAGGACCAAAGCGATCCTCATCAACTCGCCAGGAAACCCTACGGGGCATGTGCTCGACGCTGACACCATGAACGAGATCGCAGCCCTCGGTCCTATCTTGGTTTCGGACGAGATATATCACGGGCTCGTGTATGAAGGAAGAGAACATTCAATCTTGGAGTTCACGGACAACGCCTTTGTCGTGAACGGTTTCTCCAAGCGATTCGCCATGACGGGATGGAGACTCGGATACATCATCGCCCCGAAAAATTATGTGCGACTGCTGCAAAAGTTAATGCAGAACTTCTTCATCGCTGCGAACACCATCAGCCAGTGGGCTGGTATCGCCGCGATCAGAGAGGCTGGTCCTGACGTTAAGCGCATGGTAGAGATCTTTAACAAGCGAAGGAAGCTAACAATTGAGCGCCTCAGAAAAATCGGGTTCGGTATCGCAGTCGAGCCCACCGGCGCCTTCTATGTCCTCGCCAACGCCAAGAAGTTCACAGGTGATTCCCTGAAGTTCGCCTTTGAGCTGCTGGAGGAAGCGAGCGTCGGGGCTACCCCCGGAATCGATTTTGGAACCAACGCGGAAGGCTACATACGGTTTTCCTACGCCAACTCCATTGAGAACATTTCCACGGCGATGGACAGGCTTGAACGATACCTCAAAAGCCGCCAGGCACCATGAAAATGAATGGTTCCGTTAAATTGAAAATACTTATGAATGATGACCAATTCCAGCAGTTAACGATTCTTTGATTCGACTACTGGCAAACAGAAAAAGGGGGGAAAGGAGAGATTCTAGCTCTTAGGGCCTTTTCCTTTTCCTGGCGATATCACTCTGATGGCGTCGGTGCCTTCGAAGGTTTTTCCGTTGACCTTTGCCTTTATTGTTAATTCGACTTCTCCGTTTTCGGCGCCTCTTAGTATTTCTGCCACTTCAGATCTGTCAAACTTTACCATGAGAGCGTTGCCCTCTATATTCCATCGGTCCACTTCAACTTCTTCATCGCCATAACACAATGCAACGGTGTCCACATCTATGTCCTCTACGTCGTATCCTGCAGGTGGCCTTATGAGGCAGGTGATCCAACGGCCATTGCTCTTCAGGTTCAGCGTTTCAGGATGAATTTCTACGGTTAAGACCGCGGGTGGGGCTGGGGGCGTGACCACCTCGAAGTCTGCTTCGGCGGATAATTCCTCCTCGTCCTCAGCCGTGACCGTGTAGTCGCCATCTGGAACGTCGGGCACTTCGAATTCAGCCTCAAACGATCCGTCTTCATCGGTGGTTATGCCATCCTCAGGAGTTACGTCCTCTCCATCGAATGTGAGGGTGATTTCTGAGTCTCCTGTGAAGTACCATCCTTCTATAGTTATTTCGTCGCCTGGTTCTCCACTGTCTGGGGTTAGCTCTATTCTGGGTGCGTGTTTCACTTCAAACTCGTCGGTGGCCCATTCATCTTCCTCGTCTATTGCCATGACTGTGTAGGTGCCCGCCGAAACTGAGGGCACTTCGAACGTATCCTCAAAGAACCCGTCCTCATCGGTTTCAACATCCTCTAAAACGTACGTAAACCAGTCCCAGTCATCGTTCGGTGGCGCTTCACCGTTCCAATCACGGCCAAATTTTACGTCAACTTCGCTGTCTGCTGACAGTGTGCCTCTAACCCTGACTTCTATTCCTGGGGGTCCCTCATCCGGATCGACGACTACGTAAAAGCCCTTTACAGTGAAAAGGTCCTTTGCCGAGTAGTCCTCCTCATCAATTGCCCAAACTTCGTACTTGTTAGTCGCTACGTCGGGTACATGGAACTCTTCAGGTGGAAATGAACCAAACTTGTTGGTTTCAGCGGTTGCTACGAGCTCATCCACGTCTATTACTGGCCAATCGCCGTCTTCGTCGAAATATATGTCTACATCAGACCTCTTTGAGAAGCCGGTGCCCTCCACCTTCTCTCGCCATCAATTATCTCGTAAAATTCTCCTTGCTGACGGACAACCAAGTCGCTAAGGAGCCCGTCCTTCACGATTTCTTGCTTTAGCTCGTCTATGTTCAGGATCAGCCTCGGCTGGTATGGGCTTGGTCGGATTAAGTCAATTCCTATCTCCATTTTCTTTCTTCTCCATTCTCCGAGGACCATACATAAAACGAGAATTTTCTTTAGACTTCTCGCCTCCATTCCATAACTTCTTATTCGCAGCCTGGCTCGACTTCAATCGGTCTCGCTTCCACAGGCTGTGTCCCTAGCGGATCTTTCTTGATCTCGATTGGTTTTGCTTCGACTGGGGGTTTTTCCTCAACCAGCGGCTTCTCTTCTGGTTGGGATGACATGTCAATCATCTATTTTAAATAAAAGTGGTCTAATATCGTTTTTGTTTTATGTTTTATTTCGATTCAGACAAAAATTCGGTTGCATGTTACGATTACGTCACAAGTTTCGTGCTTCGAGTAAAATCAGCATAAGATCGAGGTGATTTATATTATTAGTTCAAGAATTTGACTCTATTCCTGAATTAAGACTAAAATAGGATTCACTCTCAAATTAAAGGATTTTTTCTTTGACCAATCGTTTTTAGTGGAAAACATCTTGCTTTTGAGGACATGATCGGCTTTGTTCGCTCATGTATTTTTCTGTTATCGATCAAGCTTCAAATTTGTTTTCATTGATAGCTATAAATCAATCTTGGTATTATATTTCAAGTATGGAGCATGAGGAATAATTTTGACAATTCCGGAAACTATCTTCAGGGCGTATGACATTCGAGGAGTTTACGGTAAAGACCTCACAGAAGAAGTTGCCATGTACATTGGTCAAGCTTTTGGTACATACCTCGGAGGGGAAGGAAAAGAGATAATCGTGGGGAGAGATGTCAGACTAAGCGGGCATGCCTTGGAAAGCGCTTTGGTTAAAGGAGTTCTTTCCACTGGATGCCATGTGCAGGCCATCGGAACCGTGCCGACTCCGGTGCTCTACTTCACTATAGTTCATCGTAAGAAAGACGGAGGAGTAATGGTCACTGCTAGTCATAACCCTCCAGAGTGGAACGGGTTCAAGCTTTGCCGAGAAAAGGGACTACTAATCGCACAAGAAATGGGAATGGAGAAAATCAGAGAGATCGCAGTCACTAAGCGATTTAGGTCTGCTCCTCCAAGCAAACTAGAAAGGTATGATAGAGCCCTTGCGGACTACACTAATTTCGTGTTAAGCAAAATAGAGATGAAAAGAAAGTTAAGGGTCGCCATGGATTTGGGGAACGGATCATGCACATTAATAGCCCCAAGATTGTTTAGAAATCTCGATCTGGAAGTTATTGCTTTGAACACTGAGCCCGACGGCAATTTTCCGGCACACCTACCAGAGCCCACCGAAGAAACCCTAGATGAACTCAGGAAAATCGTTGTGAAGGAGAGGGCCGATTTTGGCGTGGGCTACGACGGAGATGGAGACAGAGCCTTATTCATAGACGATAAGGGAAGGATAGTTCCAGGCGACACCGCTTTAATCATTTTTGCAAGACCGTGTCTGGAAAGGCAGATGGGCGCTAAAGTTGTGTATGAGGTTAGTTGTTCCTCGAGCGTGGAGGAGATGATCAGAACTTACAGAGGAATTCCGGTCGTGAGTCGCGTGGGGCACGCGTACATCATGGACAAGATGATTCGAGAAGACGCCATCCTTGGAGGAGAGGTTAGCAGCCACCTATACTTCGCCGATGTATACGGGTTTGACGATGCGATTTATGGAAGTCTAAAAATGGCTGAGCTTCTTTCGAAAACAGATAGAAAGTTATCTGAAATAGTGGACTCGATACCAAGGTATCCATCGACGCCGGTCATGAATTACGACTGCCCAGATGAGAAAAAATTTAAGGTCGTGAAAAAGATAGCGAAGGAAATGAAACAGATGGGACATGAGATCAACACAATTGACGGCGTGAAAGTCATAGAACAAAATGGATGGTTTCTCATAAGGGCTTCAAACACCCTCCCACAGATTAGGATGGTGGCAGAAGCCAAAAATGAAACAGAACTAAGACGATTAACCACATTTGCGGAAAGATTGATACTGCAAAAAATTCAGGAAGCATAATGCAATAACAATTCGCTCTAGTCTACAGTTGACACGAAGATGTAAATTTCCTTATTCGCCGTTATCAACTCTTGTTCTATTCCGAAATAGGTCTCATTTTTAGAAGAAGTATACAAAAAGAAGGTATAAAGTGAGATGTCATCAGAGAAAGATCCCTTATTGGTGGGGCTAGATGAAATCTTTCGGTGTTTAATCGCTGATTTTCCTTGTGCTGAAGAGGAGCATTGAGCCATAAATTTCTGGTTTGAAATCTTGTAAGCCAGCCTCCGCCAGCCATTTCGCGAGTTCATTAGGTTCAAAAATATAAGCTCCATGATCCTTCTTTAGGTGCTCGTACACCCGCTTATATTTGAGGAATCTCCTTCTGGTGAAGGTCATGACAGCCAGTGGGCTTTCAGGCTTTAGGACTCTGGCTATTTCTCTCAAGGCTTCAACCGTGTCGGGGAAGAGGTGCAGCGCCCCAGTGCAGCATGCGGCGTCAAAGAAGTGGTCTGGGAACGGTAGTTTCTCAACGTCTGCTCGGGACAGAACTATGTTGTTGAGGCCTTCCTTCTCTGCGAGTTTTCTAGCTTGCTCAAGCATGCCCTGTGAGATGTCTATCCCGTAGACCTTGGCTGCTCTCTTAGCTATAGACCTCGTGTATATGCCGGTTCCACAGGCAACATCCAGTACTATACCACCTTGTGCATCGGTCATTTCTGTTACCTTTTTAACGGTCTCTTTCACAGAGGGAATTTTAATCCCGCCATATATATGATAAACAAGTGGATACCAAAGTTTGGTTTCGTATATCTTAGCGAGCTTATCAATTGTGCCCACGGATCTAATTATTGGGTTCTCGCTTTCAGACTCAGACTGGGTCAGGAAGTTCGGAATCTCGCTCTTGATAAAATATGTCTTCTGGCAAAATCGGCATGAGTACCCTTCTTCTGACAGGGAAAGGCTGGACTTACAGAGGGGGCAAACATATGGTGCTGGTTCATCAATCATCAGAGACAACCTCTATCCTTCCTTGCCTTATTTCACATAATTTATTGGGAACATATTAGGATTGCAGATAATCATATCGAACAAGAACTAGTCAGCATTGTTGAGGCGTGTATCGATGATCTAATTGGGACGTTTTTATCAAACTTCCTGCGTGCATTTTATCAACAAGACCTGTGCGAAAGAGTTGGTATAGCAACCACAATCGTGTTCGCACATACAACGGTTGTCTAAAGTTAGAAACGCGCGCTAACAGTGAAGCTAAGCTTATAATATTGTTTTCATTTTACAAGAAAAGAGGTAGCTGACTATGCCGACAAAGAAGAAGAGTTGGACAGAAAAATTGGCAGATAGTAAGGGTTTGCCGAAAGTAGAAAAAATTACTGACAAAATGAGCAAGAGATGGGGCACAGGCACAGTGGTTATCCCCGCGCCGAGGGAAGTCAATGAAATTATGAGAAAAGTGCCTGAGGGAAAACTTGTTACCATCAATGAAATTCGCGCGGCTCTAGCGAAAAAACACAAGGCAACGATTGGTTGCCCTATAACAACCGGTATTTTTGCCTGGATTGCGGCTAATGCGGCTGAAGAACAAAGACAAGCGGGTAAGAAAGATATTATCCCCTACTGGCGCACTCTGAAAACCGGTGGAGGGATAAACGCAAAATATCCAGGCGGAGTTGAAGCACAAAAGAAACTTTTGGAAAAGGAGGGACATAAAGTAATTCAAAAAGGCAAAAAATATGTCGTTGCCGATTACGAAAAAGCATTGGCAAAAATATAAAGGATCAACGATCAAGAATGTGAAAAAATGCGGTCATTCTAGGTTTAAAGATAATCGTCCTCACTTTCTTTATGTTCGTTTGTTTCTCGATAGCCTCAATAGCGGTCAGTCTGAAATACAAGAGATCAAAGGACATCGAGGTTCATTTGACTGTAACGGATTTGGTTAGATGCCTCGGGCTATCTGGGTTGTATCCTTTCTCAATTGCCATGTAATATGCGAAGAGCTGTAGTGGGATGATGTACAAAATGGGTGACAGTACCTCCGGGACACCCTTTGGTATTTCAACGTAGTCATCGGCTAGGTTTTTGATTTTTTCATCCTCCTCCTCGATTATGGCAATGACGGATGCCCCCCGAGCCTTCATTTCCATGATATTTCCTAATATTGTTCTATGGGCTTCATCCCTTGGACAAATGAAAATCGTAGGGAAGCCAGCCTCAATGAGGGTTATAGGTCCATGCTTGCTCTCTCCGGCGGGATAGGCTATCGAGGGAATGTGGGTTGCCTCTAAGAGCTTCAGCTGGCCCTCAAGGGCGGTGGCTGAGCTTATTCCCCGCCCTAAAAAGAAAAAGCATTGTTTGTCTTGATATTTTTTGGCAATTTGTTTTATTTTCTTCTCTTGAGTTTGGAGAACCGTTTTGGCAAGTTCAGGAAGCTGTTCTAGTTCTTCCTCTAGCTGCTCTATTTCCCCGTGGGAAATCTTCCCTCTTTTCGTGGCAAGCCTTAACGCAAGCTGGGCAAGCACAGTGAGCTGGGACGTAAAGGTTTTTGTGGCTGTAATCCCTGTCTCGGGACCCGATTGCTGGCAGACATAAACGCGGGAAATGCGAGTTAAAGTGGATCCAATAACGTTGGTTAGTCCTAAAATGGTGGCTGCGCGGACTCTTGCGTGTTCTACAGCGGCTAGTGTGTCGGCGGTTTCCCCAGATTGGCTAACAGCGAGGATAGTGCTATCAATACCGACGGATTTTCCTTGTTGTTCAATAAACTCGGATGCAAATACGGGGTGCGTAGCTAAAAACGCCAGTTTGGAAAACATGTATGAGGCAGCGAGGCAGGCGTGATAGGAGGTCCCGCACGCTACTAAGAAAACCTCTTTAGCTCGGTCAAGAAATGTCGTGATCAGCTCTAGGTATTGATCTTGCAATTTAAGCGAGTTTCCAATACTATGAGGTTGATCATAAATCTCCTTGAGCATAAAGTGTAGGTATCCCTGTTTTTCAGCGATCTCTGGACTCCAATCGATGATTTTTGGTTCCCTTATCACCAAGTTCCAGTCAGCAATTTTTCTGATTTCGTACTTTTCGTCACTTAAAATGACTAGCTCTCCTTCTTCAATCATGACAGCCCTGTTGGTCAATGGCAAGAAAGTGGGAATATCGGATGCGCAGTAAGCGGCATTGTCCGCGACTCCAACTACGAGGCCGCTTTCTCTTCTAGCGCAAAGGACCTTGTTAGGCTCCTTAGTGGAAACGATGGCTACGGCATAGGACCCTTCTAACCTATTGATGGACTCGCGTACCGCATCGACGAAGAGTAAGCCCTCCTTCAACTTTTCTTCAATTAAGTGGGGGATTACCTCACTGTCGGTCTTAGAACGAAAGATGTGCCCTTGCTCCTCAAGCTCTCTCCTCAGTTCCATGAAGTTTTCGATGATCCCATTATGAACTACCGCGATCTCCTCGTTGCAATCGACATGCGGATGAGCATTTTCTTGATAAGGAGCTCCATGTGTTGCCCATCTTATGTGACCAACACCTATCCTTCCAGGAAGATCATCCAAATTGTGTAGTTTATGAACATCATCGATTTTGCCTTGATCCTTTTTTATGAACAACTTATTCTCATGGAGGGTTACCTCCCCTACAGAGTCATAGCCCCGATACTCAATCCTCTTCAAGGCAGAGTGGACTATTGGCGCAGCGTTTCCGTCCTTCAGAACGCACCCAAATATTCCAACCATTAAGCTAACCCCGGTTCAACCTATGAGTTTCTCTCAAACAGTCCTTATTTCTCAACGGAACATTCCCTATAAACTTTTTTTAGAGAAAATTTTTGGCATTATAAGCAAATTTATAAGGGTTTGTTGACCAGATTCCAAGATAACCATTCATAAACTATTTGTAGAGGTTGCTTCCAGAAATTAGTGGTGTTAATTAGTACCTAATACAATTTATCAGAACATGAATGAGCGGCGGTGGAGGTGGTCATGATGATTGTGGCACTCTTTGAAGATGAAGCTTATGAAAACTTTTTCCCTATAACCTATACGAGACCTGTTTTTGAGTGCATAAGCGGGATGTCTTCTTTTCTTGAACGCGCTCAAAGAATGTATCCAGAATCTAATACCATTTTATTTACGAGAGACTACCTTATGCCTACTTTAAAAAGACGGGTCTCAAATCACGTAAATGCGCCCGATTCGATTGACGATGAGACTCTCTTGATAAATGGAACCCTTGTCGTCGATGAAAACGTGAAACAGATCATTGAGAAAAAGCTTAGCAAGGATGTTGTTATAGTTCAGCGAGAAAGAATGGCTTTAGCCCGTCTGAGTGAGAGGCTAGCTAGAAAACATGGGAAGGAACTGTGTAGGCCTCTGACTCGTTTCACATTGAGAGATATAGTAAAAGAGTGTAAGACTTTGGAAGCGTCCAATCTACCTTTAATGACGTATCCTTGGGATATGATTAGCATGAACGCGGAATTGATCAGAAAGGACTATGCGGCGTTATGCAAAGAGGAATGCAAAGGAACGTTGGATGAGAGAATAGCCATTTACGGTGAGGAAGCCCATGTGTATGTAGACGAAGGATCACGTATTGAAGCCCATGTGACATTGGATGCTCGAGACGGCCCGATATATATAGGCAAAGAAACCATGGTGCAGGCAGGATCAAGAATCAGCGGTCCCGCTTATATCGGAAATAAAACAATCATCGCAACCGGGTTAATACGAGAGGGCTGCAGCATTGGAGATGTCTGTCGTGTTGGTGGGGAGTTAGAAGAATCGATCGTTCAAGGCTACTCGAACAAGTATCACACAGGGTTCATAGGACACGCCTACATTGGAGAATGGGTGAACATAGGGGCTGCCACCACCAACTCAGACCTCAAAAATACCTATGGAACTGTGCAAGTCACGATAAAAGGAAAAAAAGTAGACACTGGTCAAATCAAGATCGGATGCTTCATCGCCGATCATGTCAAAACATCTATCGGAACGCAAATCTATACGGGCAAAAAAATTGGGGTAGCGTCACAGGTTCATGGCTTCATTGCTGAAGACGTACCATCCTTTGCTATCTGGGCGAAAAGCCTCGGTGTACGACCTGTGGAACTATACCTTGAATCGGTTATCGAAACGCAAAAGAGGGTGATGTCTAGACGAGGGGTCCAACAAACCATAGAAGATATAGAGCTGTTAAAGAAGCTCTTCGAAATCACAGCTAAGGAAAGGGATGAAGCAGGGGTATCCAAAGGAAAATTCGAGTTGTAATTCCTCTTCGCTCATTTTAGTACTTTTCTTTTTTCAGGCTTCTGCTCCGAGGGAAAGCAGGTGTTAGGGGGAACATCTTGATAAACCACAACGCCTGATCCAATCCTGCTGTTGTAACCGATCTTCACTCCCGGCATGAAGAGGGTATCGGTTCCCACATCTATTCGGTCCCCAAAGACCGCTCCCAGCCTTTTCCTTCCACTATCTACAACCTCATCTTTCACAGTCATTTTGATGGTTGTGCCATCCGGACGATAGTTGGCGACGACCGTTTTGGCTCCAAATCTACAGTTCTCTCCAACTATGCTGTCTTCAATAGAAGAAAAGGGGTCAATCCGTGTTTTATCCAAGATTATGCAGTTTTGTATCTTGCAGTCGTTACCGATTTCCACGTCTTGGCCGATACTCGTGTACGGACCGATAAAACAGTTAGGCCCAATGTTGCTACCTTTACCAATGAAAGTTGGCCCGTCGACGTAGGCTCCTGAGCAAATCCGCGAACCTTCAGTCACCACCGTGGAACCCGTGACACGTGCTCCCGCTCCTATCTCTCCCTCAACCTTGAGCTCAATTCGGTCTAGTATGCGTCGACTCGCCTCAAGCAGATCCCAGGGTCTTCCCACGTCAAGCCATTGTTCACTAGGGGTCTGAACGACGAGAACCCGTCGGCCCTCTTGAGCAAGAAGTGTGAGAGAGTCGGTGATTTCCCACTCGCCCCGAACGGACCGCCTCGTTTGCCTTATCTTTTCAAAGATTTCTGTTGACAAAACGTAGATGCCAGCGTTCGCCAAATTGGTCGGTGCCTCTCCGGGTCTAGGCTTTTCAACGATTTCAATCAAATTAGAATCGTCAATTTTCACGATACCATAGCGCTCCGGCTGTTCAACCGGAGTCACAGCCATGGTCGCCGCGGGTTTTTCCCTCTTGTGGAAATCCAAAACCTGCTTAATGACGTTGGGAGTGACGAGGAGGTCTCCATAAATCAACAAAAAATCTCCTTGCACATAAGGTTCGGCGAAAACAGCAGCGTCACCAGTACCTCGCACTCCCTCTTGAAAGACATATTCCAACTTCATTCCCAGTCTTGATCCGTCCCCAAACCGCTGCTGAATTTGGTCAGCCATGTAGTGGACCACGACTAACACTTCATTTATTTCCGCAGCCTTAATTGAGTCGAAAAGATACTCCAAGAAGGGCTTGGAAGCTATGGAAATAAGGTGCTTGGGACGCGTGAACGTTAGGGGACGAAGCCTAATCCCTTCTCCTGCAGCTAAAACAACCGCCTTCATCAAATTACATAAGATCAACCCGCAAAAAAGTCTTATGTCCCAGAGAATGAGTTAGATTAAGCACCTCAGCGGCCAGAGCCACGTATCGCATAGGGCGATGCTATGCCTTGAACCACTTGAAGATAAGGTATCGTATCCGTTCTGTTTCCAGGTCGGGTATGGCTATGATGAATCGCTTTCGTACGGTGGTGGCGAGTCTTCCGGCCTTGACGATTTCGGTGGCCGTGACCTCGTCCTTTGTTTCCTTTACGGAAACCATGTAGGGGGCGTGGTCGACTCCTGGTCCGTGTTTGTATACGGCGAAGTCGCACCCGTATTTTATGCCGGGTGTGACGATTAACCCGCTGTCGCGTAGGTCTCGGTACACCGCATATTTTAGGTCGAACTCTTCGTAGAGCTTTTTGGCTCTTTTCCTCAGTTTTTCAAACCTGACTCCCTTTTTCTCTGGCCCCTCGGAAATGGTGATGACCCCTTTTTCCAGGAGGTATAGTCCTTCCATGAGGTCGAGGATCAGAGGGACGTTAAAGTCGGTAACCTTAGGTTTGGGGATGCCTAGGGGCTTTCCGTAAAAGCCGAGCTTGTAGAGCTCGGATCCGTCTTTTGGATCCCACACGACCAGAAAGTTTTCGATGAAATCTGTCTCGATTTTCTTGGACATTTTCTCCCTTTTCACATGGCGAAGGCCAGTATGCGGGCGGCGTCTGTCGCGTCCTCAGCCTTGTCTGCGGCGTCCTCTAGGAAGAGGGTTATGTCCCTTAAAAGAAGCAGCACAGGGATTTCTATCTGGCTGTTAATTATTTTCATTTCCAGCTCTCGGTAGAGGTCGTCCACGATTCGTTCAGCAACATCAACCTCCCTAGCTTTCTCAAGAGCCTTCGCTGAGCCATAAGTCAGGGTGAGGACGGTTTCTCGAAGCTTTGAAACGGTTTGAAACACTGCTTCTGAAAGCTTCACTAAGCCATTTTTAATATCGGATGGCACCTTCCACCCTCTTTCCATGATCTGTAGCAGTCGAAACGCTATGCCTTCGCAAAAGTCGGCGATCTCGCTTGTTAGGTTAGTAAAGCGAAGAAAGTCCTCTCGGCTTATTAAAATGGCTCCTATCTCGGCGAGCTCTTGCGCAACTACGCGTCTAGCCATATCCACGCTCTCCTCTAACCCCTTGATCTCGGTGAACAACTCTCGAGCCGAGTTTTTGTCTTCCTTCACGAAGCAGTCTACCATCTGTGAAACCTTGCGGGTGATCTCCATCACCTTTCTTAAATGGTCTTGACAAACACTGAGGGCCCTATGCTTCACCCGCTCCTGGGTTTCCACCGGAAAGACCATAGATTCCTCGCTCCCCAATTTCCTTGTTGACACCTAATATACAAATGTAGCGGAGCCTTAAAAGCTTGATAGTAAGGTTGCTCCATTGTTCAGGCTACTCTCTCTTATGCCTCTTCCTCCTTCAGCGATGCGGAGGGTTGAGAGGCTGGAGGGCCACGAAGAGAAATGGCTAAAGGTCCCATCGTTCTCAAAATAGCTAAAGAAAACTTTCCGATTAAACCAGAGGGAGACGGCTGGAAAGGATGAAAATCTTAGCCCTAGACATCGGGGCCGGCACCGAAGATGTTCTCCTTTACGACGACAGGAGGAATCTGGAAAACTGTGTTAAGATGGTCTTGCCCTCGCCCTCCCAGATTTTCGCGGCAAAGGTTAGGGAAGCTACTCGGCTCTGCAAGGATCTTTTCATAAGCGGTGACATCATCGGTGGGGGCGCTTTTGCCTTTGCATTGAGAGGTCACGTTGAAAAAGGGTTGCGGGTTGTGATGACCGAGAACGCGGCCTACACCATAAGGAATGACCTTGACGAGGTTAGGGAACTTGGAATCGAGATAGTCGCCGGCGAAAACGAGCCCAAAGATTTTAATGGAAAAACATTGAGAATCGAGGAAGTTAACCTTAGGAAGCTGAAAGGCTTCTTAAAAGAGTTTAACGAGACCCTACTTGATGTCGATGTTGTGGCGGTTGCTGTTCAAGACCACGGCGTCTCCCCGAAGGGAATGAGTAATAGACGGTTCCGCATTCAAAATACGAAAGAACTCTTGAAAGACAGTCCAAAACCCGAAACCTTGGCCTTCAAAGAGGAGGAAATCCCATCATATTTCTTGCGAATGAAGTCTGCAGCTCTAGCTGTAAGGAGACAGCTGCCAAGGGCCAAGGTCTTACTTATGGATACCTCTCCCGCTGCTATACTTGGATGTCTAAAGGACCCAGTTGTAGAGAAAGCTAACCCAGTTCTTGCCATTAATGTCGGCAACGGGCATACGATGGCTGCAATAGTCTCGGATGAAAACATTTTGAGCGTAATGGAGCACCACACACGATTGTTAAATCCGCAAAAAATTGAGCGGCTTTTGGTCAACTTCGCGGATGGAAAACTTGGTGATGAAGAAGTGTTCGAAAATGGAGGTCATGGTTTGTTCTTTCTAGCAGAGCCGCCAGGGTTCTCTAAAATAGAGAGAATCGCAGCAACAGGACCAAATAGAAATGTCTTAGCCAAAACTAACCTTTCTGTTCACCTTGCAGTTCCAGCCGGTGATGTTATGATGACTGGTCCCATAGGTCTGGTTGAGGCAACCAAGAGAAGGTTCAAAATGGGATAAGAATGAAAAGGATAAAGCTGTTTATTCATGAGCCTTTAATCAACAAGGTCATAGGTCGTGAGTTGAACCTGCTACTATTTGGTAAGGCCAATCTTAAAGATGCAATTGACGAGGTGGACAAAATGATAAACAGCAAAGGAAGCTTCCCTGTACCAGGTTATCAAAGTCTTCTTCACATGATTTACAATCCTGTTGAGAACAGGTTCTATAAACAAGCAGCAATAAGTGCTTATGATGAATCGGGGCAACTACTAAACGTAAGAGACGACCCAAAGAAAGAACTTTCAGAAGGGATAACAATCATTTTGATTCCGACAGGAGGATGTATAAGCGAGTGGGAAGAATCTATAGATTACAAAGAGTTTTTGAAAGTAAAATGAGGTTCAAATTATGCCTTCTGAAAGCGCTATAGAGGTTTCAAATTTAACAAAGTATTATGGTAAATTGTTGGCGGTTGACCACATTAATTTTGAGGTGAAAGGCAAAGAACTGTTCGGCCTACTTGGACCCAATGGCGCCGGGAAGACAACAACCATTCGCATGATTTGCGGCATGCTTAGACCCACGAGTGGAACCGTGGTTGTAGCCGGCTTCGATGTGTCTCGAAAACCGGAGGAGGTTAAACGAAGAATAGGTTTGATCCCCGATATCTCAAATCTGTTCGGAGAATTGAGCGCCAAAGTAAACTTGGAGTTCATGGGAAAACTGTATGGTTTAGACAAGAAGACGCGCCGAGAACGCATCAACCAGGTGCTTGAACTCTTCCAATTGAAGGAACGACAGAACGACTTGGTCAAGTACTATAGCAAAGGCATGCATCGGCGTTTGACCATAGCAGCAGCGCTCATTCATCAACCTGAAATCCTAGTTATGGACGAACCCACGAGTGGCTTAGACGCTCAAACTGCGAGGTTAGTGAGGGAAATCATCCTAGACCTCAACAAGGAAGGCAGAACTGTGCTTTTAACAACACATCAGATTGACGAAGCAGACCGACTCTGCCGGCGCGTAGGCATAATTGACCGCGGTCGTTTAATCGCCTTAAACACGCCGGAAGAACTTAAAAACAGCACTGAGGGCATGCGTGCTCTTGAAATCAAAGTTCTGAACGGTGTCGACCAGCAACGATGGCTTCCTATTATCAGTGAGGCTGAAGGCGTAGACAACGTCTTCTTAGCCGAGGGAAAGATAAGAGTGTTGTCCAAGGACTTGCCGCAGGTGATTCCAAGCGTTGTGAATCTCGTTAACAAGCACGGTGGAAAAATTGAGAACATCTCGGTTGCGCAACCCACCTTAGAGGATGCCTTTATCAATTTGACAGGAAAAAGCATTCGAGAGGAGCCCGTGTCTAAGGAAGACTATCTCAAGGGAAGACTATCTCGGAGTGGAATGCGATGAAAACGTCCAAGCAGTTGACGCCGCTGATCCATTCGATCTATATAGCTGAAAACGATCTGCGCCAGTCGTTCAAGTCAGTGCGCCATGTGGTGTGGAGCCTTCTCTTTCCAATCTTCATGATGTTCACGTTTAGTTTTAGGTACGGCGCTCCTAAACTAGACATTTCGTTCTTAAACTTCCTCATACCGGGCATTGTGGGCATGACTGCCATGTTTGGAAGCATCAATGAAACCATGAGCATAGTGTGGGACAAATCTTTAGGAGTGTTTGACCGAATCTTGGCGGCGCCAGTTTCTTCTACCTCCATTATTATTGGGAAGACTATGGCAGGTGCGGTTATGGGTGTCATAAGCGCCCTTGTCTTACTCATCATAGGCAGTTCCCTCTTCGGCGTTTCATTTGTCAACATTGGTTTCGTTCTTCTGATTGTCGTGCTTGCGAGTTTTTCCTTTACAGGAATTGGAACAATAATATCTGGATTGGCGTCTGAACCAAGGGAAGCTATGATGCTTTCTAATCTTCTTCGATTTCCCATGATGTTCCTAGGCGGCGTTTTCTTCCCTGTTGAGGCAATGCCGATGCCGCTTCCCTACATAGCTAGGGTTCTTCCGCTAACATATGCAACTGAAGCGTTGAGGGCTGCTATGACAGAAAACGTGACTGTGGTTTTGTTTGATGCAATTGTGCTTGTCGCTTATACGGTCGGTGCAATAGTAGTTGGTTCAAAGATACTAATGAGGCTCATGACGAGATGAACATAGCTTAAGTCTTAACATATTATGGATGGGAGTAAAAGTAAAGGGCCGGAAGACTGCCGAAAAACAAACCTGAATTTCCAGTCACCGTGCTAGCTTGCGCAGCAGTTATTTAAATGCCGATCAATCTTCTACTTCAAATTACTAACAACTTAGAGCGATTTCCGCCTAAACTGTAAAATGGAAACGTGACTCGCCATTGTTCACGGTCTTTGTCATGGCGGCGGCGCTAGTCACTAACGCTAGATCGGCTGTCCCAGATCTTCGAACCCTATTTTGTAACGGAAGTAGGGGCGAAGAAGCTCTGGAAGCTTCCCTATCTCGTTTCTAACCTGTTTCCACGTGTCGCGGTCGCGTATGGTTACCGTGCCGTCACGGAGCGTTTGATAATCTATAGTGACCCCTAGGGGAGTGCCCACTTCATCGGCTCGCGCGTATCGCCTCCCAATGGAACCCGCCTCGTCATATTCTGCTGTGAAGCCTTCATTAATTAGCATTTGATATACCTGTCTTGCCTTTTCAGGCAAGCCGTTTTTGTTCACTAATGGATAGACACCTACCTGTATGGGCGCGAGATCGCGTGGGAGACTCAATAACGCTCGCCTTTCCCTCGTTGTATAGGCGTATTCGATGGTGACGTAAAACAATCGGTCTGACCCAAAGCTCGGCTCAACCACGTGGGGGACGAATCGCCTCCCCTTCTCCTTCACCCTCTTATAGGTGATCTCAACGTGCTCCGGCAGGATTTTGAAGGACTCCACCATATGATAGCCTTTTCTCTTGAATGATGCCTCTAGTTCCCTCGGATCCTTGGTGGAGAGCAACTTAACGACCCTTGACGCGTCTTCTTTGAAGGCTGGGCCAATTTTAGACATGACGGGTTTGACGGTCACCGCCTTGGTCGTGACTGGCTTCTCATATTCCTTAAAGGCCCTCATGTCGACGCCGCTGAACTCTATGTGACGCTTTAGGTCGTAATCCGTCCGATAGTTGTGACCTGAAACCTCCACCCACCCCCACCGATCCAAGTGAACCTCCTGATCGAAACCTTGAATGGAGTAATGAGCCCTCTCCCAGTCCAATTTCTCAATGAAGCGTTGCTCATCTTCCGGCACCCCCAACTCGGCTAGAAAACGCTTGGATAGCGCCATAAAAAACGCTTGCCACTCAGCCTTTATGTGCCCTCTGTTCAAGGCTTCCCTTACCGTGACCTCGATAGGCTCCTCTATGCCCTTCACTTTGTTTTCAGCTATTATCAGTCTCAGGGTTTCATTCTCCACTTCCTTCAACAGAGGGCAGTGGGGCTCTTCGGGATCGAAAAAGAACTCGAGGTCCATGATCGTGAACTCCCTCAGCCTTATGGGACCCTGCCTCGGAGAGATCTCATTTCTCAGCGCCCGACCAATTTGAGCAACCCCAAAGGGAAGCCTCTCTCGAGCATACTCGTATAGGCGCCTAAATTCCACGAAGATTCCTTGAGCAGCTTCAGGGCGCCCATAACCAGTCGCTTCCGAGTATGGCCCGATGGTGGTGGTGAACATGGTCATGAAGTGCTTGGGCTCGCCAAATTCTCCGCCACACTCTGGACAATGAACCCCCCGTTTATCGATCTCCATCATCAACTCCTGAAGGCTGAGTTTTTCGGTCTCGGTGGCGCTCATCCCCGCAAACTCTTGAAGCAGGTGGTCGGCTCGAAATTTTCGGTTGCAGGCACGGCATTCCACCATGGGCTCCTTAAAGGCGTCCACGTGGCCCGATGCCTCAAATACCATGCCGGGCACAATCACCGGAGACTCAATCTCAAAGAGGCCGAGCCGGTGGAGGGAGAATTCTCGAAACTTGTCTTCGATCCTTCTCTTCAGTATAGAGCCCAAAGGACCAATGGTTATGAAGCCGCTCGCGCCACCATAGATCTCGCAAGAGGGCCAGAAGAATCCTCGACGTCTCGCCAGTTCGCTGATGATTTCGAACTTGTCAGGGTTTTTCATGGGGCTTTCAACTCGTGTTCATCTAACGTTTACAAACCTTAAGGTGTTACTCGATAATAAATCAAGCGTCTATCTTTCGCAAACCGCTTTTAAAGGGCACGTTTCGCATTTCGGGTTTATGGTTCTGCAATAGAATTTTCCGTGAAGGTAGGTTAAGGTTTGAACCCAGCCGCCGAGCTTTCCAAGAGGGAACAGTCGAACTTTTAGGCAGCTTTCCGCCTGGGGACACAGGGGTATCTTGTATTTCTTGGAGTTTTCCTTGTCGCATAAAAAGTGGGAACAGAGGGTTTTTTGAGGCATTTTCGCTTCTTGTGCGTTGTCGAGCCCTAGTCTTTTTGCCACAGAGTACAGGTGGGTGTCGCAAGGGATGAAGTGGGTCGCTTTAGAGGTGGACAAGAGAAGGGAGTCGATGATCTTGGGTCCGAGTCCCCAACAGCCTCTAATCAAGGTTAACCTCGCCAACTCAGGAGGCAGCATCTGTATGTATTCCTCTGTGGGAGTCTCGGGTGGTCCTACCCAATCTAGCACCTGTTTGGGCAGCCTCTCTATGTTTTTCGATAATTCTATGAAGCTTTTCAAGATTTTTGGCAGTTGAAGAACCTGGTAGCTGGTTCCGATCTCCCTTAATTCTTTTGGTCTGAGTTCAGCGATCTGGTCAATTCTTCCATTGTACTTCTCCCATATTCTTCGACACCAGCCCACGACCAAGGGCTCGTAGCCAACTCTTTGAGATAGGGCGGTCGCAACCAACATGTATAGAAAGTCTAAGGGAACGATGGGTAAACGAACCCCGCTATATAGTTTAGCTAGGGCCTCAATCTTAGGCTGTATGTTTTTCGGAAGCGTTTCAATCATTCTTTCGTAGGGTCCTTGCCACAACCCCGTTTCCAGCAGGACTCTCCTTCGGAGCGCGGTCTCAGTTAATCCAGCTTCGCATTGAACCGTGAGCACGTTTGGCTGGCTTTGCCTAAGTTCCAGTTGACCACCCAGGTGACCACCTACCTTAACCCAGTGGCCCGCCTCGGCTCTCCGATAAAGGCTTGACACAAAGGATGGGGCAAAGGTATTGTCAAGACTGAAGTGTTCAACTTCAATTTCTAGCCTCATTTCTTAATCTCCTCATGTTCCACTGAGCATGCTATTCGGTTGGATGGTTAGTTTGAGTCAAATGCCCATCTAGACACACGCGTACAAGCTAACTTGGTAAAATTAGACATTCCGGCATATGTAAGACTGGTGTGGAAGTCTTGATGGAAGCACTTTACCTAAAGTGAAAGGGGGAAGTTAAGGGCTGCCTAGAACCTTCTCCTCGGGTGGAGGCGGTGGGATCAGCCCCAGCTTCATCAATGCGGCGGTAGATTCTCTGGCGTTCTTAATGATGGACACAGCCCTGTCCCACAGCTCTTGCCTGCTCAACTTAACCCTGGCGACACCCTCCTTAATCGACTCTAAAGCACAGGCAACGGCCTCGCGTGGAAAGACCTCCCATTCCTCCATCCTAGGGACGATGTCCCCTTCATGAATTCCCCTCTCCTCAGCAAACCTAGCTAGTTCCATCCCTGCGGCAATGCACATGTCATCGGTGATGGTCTTCGCTTTTACGTCCAAGACCCCTCTAAAGATGGCTGGAAAGCCAAGAGAATTGTTTATCTGGTTTTCGAAGTCAGACCTGCCCGTGGCTACGATTTTGGCGCCTGCCTCCTTGGCTTCCCAAGGCCATATCTCAGGGATGGGATTTGCACAAGCGAACACAATGGAGTTGGTCGCCATCGAGGCTACCCACTCCTTTTTGATGGTGCCTGGACCCGGCTGAGACGCGGCTATGCATACATCTACGCCCTTTAATGCTTCAGGGGTGCCTCCGGTTCTTCCCTCAGCGTTTGTCTTTAAGCAGAAGTCCCATTTCCAAGGATTCTCTTCCCTTTCAGCCTCTAAGTCTTTCCTATCTGGGTGTAGAATCCCCTTGCTGTCAACCATTATGAGGTTTCGAGGCTTAACACCAGCCCTCATGAGGACAATGGCTGTTCGGGTGTTCGCTGCACCTGCGCCTATCACGGATATGAGCACTTTATCCATTTTCTTGCCAACAAGCTTTAGAGCGTTTATTAATCCTGCCAATATCACGGTGGCGGTGCCCTGCTGATCGTCGTGCCAAACAGGGATGTTGAGCTGCTCCCTCGCCTTGTCTAGTACGTAGAAGCATTTTGGTTTGCTTATGTCCTCGAGATTGATGCCTCCGAAGGTTGGTTCTATCCACTTGCACGCGGTTACGATTTCGTCTGGATCCTTAGTGGCTAAGCATAGCGGGAACGCGTCCACTCCTCCCAGATACTTGAATAAGAGGGCCTTCCCCTCCATGACGGGCAAGCCTGCCTCAGGTCCTATATCTCCCAGCCCAAGCACCCTGGTTCCGTCGCTAACCACGGCTACGTAGTTCCATCGGTTGGTGTGTTGGAAAACCAGCTCCGGTTTCTCCTTAATCTCCTTGCAGGGTTGGGCTACGCCTGGCGTGTACCAGATGGCGAAGTCGTAAGGAGTTCTTATAGCGCATTTAGGCATAACCTGCAGCTTTCCTTCGTAGAAGGTGTGATAGGCTGAGGCGAGTTTGGCTGGCTTCTTCGCCTTGGCTAGAAGCTCTTCCACCGTTACTTTCTTGCTCATGTGCCTTTACCTCACTTCTCTTTTCGAGTTGTTGTTCCCCAGCAGTAATTTAAGCCTTGTGGGTGCATGGATATCTTGAGGGACGTATCAAAAGTCTTATATTAACGCTGTAAAGTTTCATGGTTAGAGGGTTCATGATGTATGAGTTTGATGTGGTCATAATTGAGGACGAGACTGGTGGATATGTGGCTTTTGTGCCCGCATTGCCTGGTTGTCATACTCAGGGAGATACGCTTAACGAACTTATGGATAATGTAAAGGAGGCTGTTGAACTCTACTTGGAGACTTTGACAGAAGAGGAAAAGAAGGATCTTCTAAAACAGAGAGTGGTTGGAATACAGAAAGTGAAGGCGCTTGCCTAAGATTCGGCCTTTAAGTTCTCATAAGCTAATTAAGATTCTTCAAAAAGCAGGTTTTAAAATCATCCGTCAAAAGGGTTCGCATGTCATTATGATGAATGATAAAAACATTAGAATAGTGATACCTGTTCATCCGGAGAAAGATGTTAAACCCGGATTGATCAGAGCCATAATAAAAGAAGCTGGATTGAGCAGACAAGATTTTCTCAAGCTTTTACGAGAAAAATAGGATGAGTTGACGAAAAACTCCCTGTCGTCGAATTACACTTTAAATGATCACGTTGTTGGATGTTTTTAGAGGGCTAAAAACCTACTCTCTCTAATACTCCCTTCTTGGTGTTTAGCATGTATCCAGCGGCCTCTATTGCTGAAACCCCTACGATCACCCTTTCAGAGAAGCCCATTAGCTTGAGCCTTTCTCATTTCTGTTTTGTGAAGCTGCGAAGCCTCTCGACGGCGTTGATTCGTTCTTTATCGCCGACCTTAGCTTGTTTTATAGCGCTTTCTAGAACCTCTATGACTTCGTCATAGGCAACTTTGTCCACCGGAAACGGAACTCCGTCTTTCCCTCCCACGGCAAAGCTGTACTTTACCGGGTCCCTCCAGCTTGGTTTCTCACCGTAAATCAGCTCGGAGATCAAGGCAAGGGCGCGGACAGTGGCGGGGCCGATTCCTCGGATGCCGAGAAGTTCCTCGTAGTTTTTAGGCTGGAACTCGTACGCCCTCTTTATGGCTTCCCAGTTGAGGTTGTGGGGCAGCGAGAGAACGTCGATCACGTATTCTTTCCATATGGTCTCGGTGGGTATCCATTCTTGTAAAGACTTTTGATGAGCTGGCTTAATCGACTTCAGCAGCCTCATCACTTTTCTCGGCTCCTCTTTGACGATGTCCGTGGAGGTTTTTCGGCATCCCTCGCTTTCTTTTGCTGTCATGTTAAGCGCGATTTCCCTCTTTACCTCGCCAAGTATAGCGTCGTGAGGCTCCACCGCGAAGGTTTTGACGTGATCTGAGAGCCAATGATATCGCCTGGCGGTTCTGTCCCTCACACTCATCCCCTGCTGAACCACTGCCCATTTTCCATCTTCAGTCATGAAAAAGGCATGGTGGTAGAGGGGATACCCTACTTGAATGGCGGTAGTGTCCACCTTAGCGCTCATCCGACTGGCGTACCGCAAATCCTCGATCCTATCCGTTGAGAAACCAAAGGTTTCTCCCACACGGCTTATCTCCGTCGGCGCCCGCAGCGAGGTCTTTCCCTTCCCACCACAGACGGCCAACCCCTGCTCCTCCGGGTCTATGGCGCTCTTCAAGACCCCTGTCAAAACCGTGGTGACCCCAGAAGAGTGCCAGTCGTAACCTAAAACGCAGCCGAGGCACTGGAACCAGAAGGGGTCCGAGATTCTACGTAGGAACTCGTCTCGACCGTACTCGTCAACCATGACAGTGACAATCTCCCTCGCCAGCCGCGCCATTCGAACTACCAGCCACCTCGGAGCCCTCCCGTAATGAAGGGGAAGCCTCGCGACGCCGGTCCTCTTCAAGGCATCCACCCCAACCCAAAATGTATTAACGAGAAGAACCGTTTAAATGTGCCTTTCTGAAGCAAACCATCCGACTAAACGTGCGGTAGCTAAGACTTAAGCAAGCGCCCCTCGCGGTCAATTTCTCTTCGCCGAATCCTCGTCGTGGAAATAGCAACATGATTCTCGGCTGGAACCATCTCAATAACAACGATACCTAGGGGCGGCAGCCCCCTCCCCCTCCTTTTTTCGTTAATCTCATGAGCACGCGGTTCTGTCTCTCGGCTCACCAAGATCGCGTCAACACAACCGCTCGACAACGTAACCCCATAAGGATCATGCAGGGGAATGACCTCAGCCCGATCTAACACACCACGCCTCCTTAAGAAATCCTTTAAGTCCTCTAGGCGCTTCTCATAGGCTGCAACTCTATGCGGTTTCCTCAACTTCTTGGCAAAGTCATCCGAGGATAAACCAATCAAAACGCGGTTTCCAACTTCAAAGGCCTTCATGAGCAGGGCTCGATGACCCTTATGAAACTCGTCGAAGGTTCCACCAACAGCCACCACGTTAAACTTTCTGCTCATGGTTTCCTCATCCTAATAAGCGTGCACCTTGAAGGTCAACTTTCGAGGTTAGAATTCTTTCTTGAGGCAATTGTCTCTTAAAAACTTGAAGGACCGCCTCCATCTTGTCAGCCTTAACAAGGGCGTGAACAGCCTCACCCAACATGTTTTGAGTAGCACCAATGGCTCCAGCTTCCTCGGCAGCGTCTATAAGCTTTCTAACTCGCTCAGTAGCCAGCCCAGTCTTTTCCGCAAACTCTCTGCATGACCGCAAAAAGTTTTCGAGAGAAGGATTCGAAAGGATTTTTTTCATGGTTTTTTGTCCCATCTCATTGATTATGGCTTCCTTTTCCCTTGACTCAAGAAAATTCTTGGTGAGTCGAGGCGCAAAAACTCCGGCAACTATTTGATAGTCTTGGGAAATCGGGATGCGATCAATGAGGGCGTATCTCGGTGCACCAGGCTCTACCACAAGGACGCACCCTCCCAACATGAGCCCTCCAACCGTTCCTAATCCTGTTCGACACCTCACCTCAGCAACGTGCGCTATCCGTCCCAATTGGTTATAGGTGAGGCTAATGTTCAAAGTTTTGCTTAAAGCTAAGGCTGTGCCTAAGGCTCCCGCTGCACTTGATCCAAAGCCTGCTCCAACGGGTACCTCAACATGGTGCTTAACCGTCACGTTGTAGTTTTCCTGAACATTCTCTAACAGCATGTCGACAACTGTTTTAGTTGTTTCTGCTTCAGGTGCGGGTTTTCCGTTAATGAAAACCTTAAACCTTTTCTTTTCTGACTTGACTGCGCTGACTTCGGTGAACACACCTTTTGTGAGCGCGAATCCTCCACCGCGGGCTCCGATTCGCTCTAGGTCGGTGAGGGGTGTTCCATCTGATGCTTTATCGCATATTTGGAAGAAGCTGGAGATCCCGGCAGGGGAAAAGGCCCGCGCACTTTTTGATTGCATCACCTGCTCCTTTCCTTCGTGGGTTTTAGACTTGGGAAGGATTTATAGCATGTCTTCAATATGGGTGGACCCAGCGTTATCAAGAATGGTATTTCTGTGGCAAAGGTCCATATGAGCCATATTAAAATTGTCCAGGGAGGTAGTTGAAATCCCCCTCCGACAGCTTCTGGTAGGAAAAAGAGTTGGCTGTACGCCCAGACCCCGACGCCTATTATTGTGCTTCCGACGCCGAGGCCTACCATTGAAGCTATGCCGTAGCTTCTCCACTCCGGCCATTTCTGCCCAGCTACCATTGTGATGAGATAGGTCGCGATGACGAGGCTGATGAATAGTATGGTTGCGTTGAGAGATACGAAGACGTATAAGGCGTAGCCGAGGACTATTGAGCTGAGGCTTAGAACCGCGCCTAGCATGGCGAGGGTTTTTCTCCATTCAATGTTTTTTCTTGCTATCAAACCTAGGAGGTAGAAACCGACGAAGTTGGACGTAACGCCGACTGTAAGGCTGAGTAGAGGGTCGTGGTGGATTAACGTGTCACTGATGAATATGCCTATTGCTGCACCGATTCCGCCGACTAATGGTCCAAAGAGAACCGCGAAGACTGCTGGAATAACAACATTGGGCCAGAATCTGACTATGCCTATACCTGGAGTTGTTATAGGGAGAAAGAGGTAGATAATGTATCCGACCGCGGCGTACAACGCTCCACATATTCCGCTTACCACAACGTCTAATGCCTTCAGCCCCATCACCATCTTTTCATGAAAGGGAAAAACATGTTTGTTAGATAAGAATTTTGTATGGATTGTTTAGACCTCTTTAAACAGGCTAATCGTGCGAAGGAAGCGTAAAGTTTAAGGGTGATGTGAGCGATTTCCACTTACACGTTTACATGGGGTCATGGGTTTGAGCGCTGAAGTCACATTGGAAGAGAGGAAAGCTCGGGTTCTCATGGGGCTTCGAGGGTACATGTTGGTAAAGCGAGAGGAACAGAAGGATGTTGTTAGCTTTGTGGTTGAGACGCCGGGCAAGGAAAGAGCTCTCATCTGGTGTATACTAACTGAAGGAGCCGTGGGAGTTCAGTACATTAATCAATTAAGTAAGGCTATGAAGGATGCGAAGGTTAATAGGGGAGTCATTATCACTGGAGGACGATACACTCAAGCGGCTAAGGTGAACGCAAGGAAGAGGGGAATCGAACTAATTCCAAGAATCTTCCCCTCCTTCAACCTTTTCGAGCACGTACTTGTGCCAAGGCATGAAATTCTCACACCCGAGGAAAAGGAGAAGGTGTTGATGGAGTATCGGGTTCAGCCATATCAGCTGCCACAAATCAGGTCCTCGGACCCAGCAGCCAAGGCGATCGGCGCTAGGCCTGGTGACATCGTTAGGATCATCAGGGAAAGTTCCACTGCTGGAAAATACATCTCCTATAGGTACGTGGTTGAGGGCTAGTTTATTCTCTTTCTTTCGCCACCATAACTTCGGTTGCCTTGATGACGGCCTCCGCCATGTCTCCCGGTTTTATGTCAAGCTCTTCAACAGCCTCTTTGGTTATGATGGCCGTCACAACCACGGGTGCTTCTATTTCCAGCTTGACCTTTGCCGTGACCATCCCCTTCTCCACCTCTTTTACGACGCCCCTCAGCCGATTACGAGCACTAATCTTCAATCCCACCGCCTCCCAGTACTCCTCGTCACCCAAGAGCTCACCCACATAGCCTTCAACCCGCCTGTACTCTCTTAGTAGGCTTTCTCCCAGCTCGGTCAGCTTTGCTCCGCCTCCGCCTAACCTCCCACCCTTATACGTCTCTACAATGGGTGCTTGCAAGACCTTCTCCATCTTCGCCAGATGATTCCACACGTATCGATACGACATGCCAGCTTTCTTTGCTGCTTTAGAAATGGATCCCTCCCCCTTCACAGCCTCCAAGATCTCGGCGCCACCCTTCCCGAGGATAGGCTTCCCTCTATATTCCAGCCAGACCTTGCATAGAGGCTTACGCCTTTCGTGGGTGAGCATGGCTTTCCGGATTAATATTGTGTCGTTATGTATATAAGGTTATATCGACCAAGATTCACGTAACCCCACCATACCTCACAACCCGAGCATTGTCAACAAGAAGGGCAGGTTGCTCTGGTAACACCAGCCGAACTTGTATAAGGAGAATGAATTATGTGATGGATCGGGAGAGGTTTGAACCCTACCTGACGGGCGATGTTACTGCATAAATCTTCTTAACTGGTGGCTTAAAGAAGTCGCAGATTCTGATTAGGTCTTTCATGGTGTTAAGGGTGAACCACACACCTTGGTACATGTGTCCTTGAAGCATCCTATGGTCGGCTAGTCTTTGCATCGTAGCGAACTCGAAGTCTCCTACATCTGGAAAGAACCTCTCGATCACTCTTCTTTTGAACACATAGTGTCCCGCGCTAACACAGAAGTCAAGGGTCGGGTTTTGCTCAAATCTAATGACATCTACTCCGTTTTGAAGCGTAACCCTCCCGAAGGGAAGCGTTGGTTTAGCGAGTAGTACCCCTGCTCCCTTACTCGCGTAATCCAGCAACTCGTTGGGATCGTAGAAAACGATGTCATCCACATTCATCACATACGCCCTGTCTCCACTAACCTTCTTGAACGCCTTCCTCGTTGCCCCTCCGGTTCCTAGCTTCCTCTCCTCAAGAGAGTACGTTACATCATATTTTGTAAGGTCATCTCTGTCAGACGCCACAACTATGTTTTCGAACCCGTTAGAAAACAGCCAAGATATTTGTCGATCTATCAATGTTTCTCCGTTAATCTTCAGGAGAGGCTTAGGTATCCATGTATGAGGCTTGAGCCTCCATCCTTCTCCTCCAGCCAAGATGATTGCTTCCCTCACCGTTCTCACCAATCGTAATGAACTCCTTGTTCGAATTCTACGTTGGACACTTTTATAAGAAATGTGAAAAGGAATTCTAGAACAACTGTTGGAAAGAGACTATAGCCTTGCGGTGAAAAGCCGATATGTATATAAAGTTATAACGCCGATATATCTGGACAAACATAACGAGGACATCAAAGTGGAGCGAAAAACCGGGATATGGTTAGGGATTCTTGCTTTAGCGGTGCTCATTTCAGTCGCTGGAGCCGCTTATTACCTTGAAAACTTCTTAACAGGAGCAAAGGAGAAACTCGTAATATCGACCACCACGAGCCTCTACGACACAGGGCTCCTTGACGTAATTGAGGAGCGATTCGAAGACAAGTATGAGATCGACCTCTACTTTATATCGATGGGAACAGGCTTGGCAATAAAGCATGCTCAAAGAGGCGACGCCGACATGATCCTTGTGCACGCTCCATCGCAAGAGTTCTCCTTCTTAAAGGAGGGGTACGGAGTTTGCAGGAAAATCATAGCCTACAACTTCTTCGCCATCGTAGGGCCCGAAGCAGACCCTGCGAAAATCGAGGGCTTGTCACCCTGCCAAGCCCTAACAAGAATCGTGGAAACCGGGAGAAGTGGAGAAGCTATCTGGGTTTCCAGGGGGGATGATTCTGGAACCCACCTCAAGGAAAAGGACTTGTGGGAGGCTGCTGGTTTTGACTGGAAAACCCTGAGGGAGGAGGACTGGTACAGGGAGGCTGGCGCCGGCATGGGAAAAACCCTGCAGATTTCCAATGAATTTTCAGCCTATACCCTCACGGACATGGGCACCTTCCTGAAGTATCAGAGCCAACAGTTGATCGTCCTAAAAGTGCTAGTAGAACAGGGAAAGGAGCTGCTCAATGTATATAGCGCCATAGCGGTTAATCAGGCCCTGCACCCAGACGCAAACTTTGATGGAGCCATCACATTCATACAGTACCTCGTATCCGAGGAGGGTCAACGGATGATCGAAGAGTATGGACGAGACCAGTACGGGCAGAGCCTTTTTTACCCCGCTGTGAGCCTGCTGAAAGAAAACACCGACCCCATCCTGGCGCAATGGATCAAAGAATACGGTTTCCTTAACGGTTCAGAGTGTCCACCTGAATATCGTGACGGTTGTCCAGAATTGTATGATTGAAAAGGGTGTCGTCATGGTTTGGGAAATACTGGAAGGGTTCAAGATGGCGATGGAGCTCGTCCTCTCCGGAGACCCCACGGTCATTCAGATAACCCTCAGGTCCCTATACGTGTCAGGCACAGCAGCGTTGCTGTCAGCCTTGTGGAGCCTCCCCCTTGGGTTGATCATCGGTCTCAAAGATTTCACTGGGAAACGGTTTCTGAAGGGGGTGTTCAATGCGTTGTTGGGAATTCCTACAGTGGCACTGGGTTTGATTCTATATCTTGTCTTCTCAAAGGCGGGACCTCTAGGCTTTCTACACCTTTTGTATACCTCCCAGGCCATCATGATAGGTCAGGCGATCCTGATAACGCCTATCATGGTCAGCCTCACAACCGGTGCCGTGGAGTCCGTTGATCCGGAGATCAGGGATCTAGCCAAGACCTTGGGGGCCTCCGAGGCTCAGGCTTCCATGGCTGTTCTGAGGGAATCAAAGGGGGGTGTTTCCTTAGCCTTCATCGCTAGTTTCAACAGAGCCATAGCCGAACTGGGCATCGCTCTCATGCTCGGCGGGAACCTACGAGGAGTCACGAGAGTCTTGACCACCACCATAGCCCTCGAAACTACCCGGGGGGAGATCGTGCTGGGAATAGCCTTGGCCATCCTGTTGTTGCTGATAGTTTTTGGGGTGAGCCTCGCTATGAATCTGGTTCAGAGGAGAATAACATGAGGTGGCTGGCGGAGCTTAGGGACGTGACCAAACGATACGGTGACGTAACCGCGCTTGGCGATGTCAACCTGAAAGTTGGAAGAGGAGAAATCTTCACCATCATGGGTCCAAACGGATCTGGGAAAACAACCCTTCTAAGGATCATGGCCTCCATCGATAAACCAACCAGCGGAGAGGTGTACTTTGACGGCGTCATGGTCAACGACTCTAACAGGAGTCAAGTTAGGACCAAGAGCACCATGGTTTTTCAAAAAACCTCCCTGTTCACCACAACCGTCTACGACAATATTGCGTACGGACTTAGGCTTAGGAAGTATTCAAGAAGAGAAATTGATGAAAAAATTGAGGAAGTTTTGAAGCTGGTGAGGCTGGAGGGATATGAGAAACGCCCGGCAAGAAGACTGTCTGGAGGAGAACAACAGAGGGTTTCCCTCGCCAGGGCCCTAGTACTGGATGCCGAGTTCTTGCTTCTCGACGAGCCCACGGCAAATCTAGACCCCAAAAACGTGTCCATCATTGAGGAAGCCATTTCCTATGCCAATCGTGAATTCGACACCACTGTGGTGATGGCCACCCACAACATGTTTCAGGCAGAGAACATCACAAAAAGGGCAGCCCTGCTTCTGGGAGGAACAATAGCAGAGATCGGAACCGCTCAAGAGATTTTCAGGGCACCATCAAAACACCTAGCAAGCTTCGCGAGACTGGAAAACGTTTTTTCAGGCACCTCCACGGTTCTCGAGGAAGGGACCTCGCTGATCGACGTCGGAAACGGGGTGCAGATAGAAGCCGCTCTCAGAAAACATGGGAAGGTCACGGCCTTCGTCAGGCCAGAAGACATTATCCTATCGAGGAAACCGATAAACTCCAGCGCAAGAAACGTCTTCAAAGGGAGAATCGTTGGGATCTCAGACCTAGGGCCAGTGGTGAGACTCAGGGTTGACGCGGGAAAGAAATTTGTCGTCCAGATAACCAAGCGATCCCTCACAGAGATGCAACTCAACGTTGATTCTGAGGTGTTTCTCACCTTTAAGGCGTCTTCGGTTCACCTAGTCTAAGATTGGCTGGCTCTAACTTTCGGACCTCTGCTTGTGGAGTTCATAGAGGATGACAAGGGCTTCACCTAGAGGAATGCCCAGTTTTGTCGCCAAGTCTTGAGGCGTCGCGTCGGGCTGCTCATGAAGGATCACGTCTCGGGTGTAGGCCTTGTGATGGGGGTACATGATCATGGCGTGAACAGTTTCCACAAGAACGAGCCAGAGGGGGTTGCTTTCGTACCCTTCCCAACTCATACCAATTCCCTCACAACATTTTGCATCTTCATGTTCAATTGGTTTTTATCGCTTTTAATATTCATTCTTCCCTTTCAACAACGGATACTTTATACTTCCTTTACTAACTCCGTTCAGCGGTAGGGCTTCTGAAGCAATGCTCTAAACGTTTCATACCACAAGATTCCTGTGGCAAGAACGCCAAAGATCAAAGCGAAGATGCTGTAAAAGTTGATGTCTCTGAATTGCGTTAAATAGAAGATAAGTAGTGTGGTGAACATAGCCGCGTACAGACTGTATCGAGGGAGAATAAAGGTTCCGAGCTTAAAGAATTGCTTGAGGACTCCGACGTTAACCACCCTGACCACCTGGTACTCACCTCGCACCTTCTGAACCAAACCCAGCTCCATGAGCTTTTCCAAATGATACACCGCCAGCGCGGGACTCGAGAAACCAAGGTGTCTCTGGACCTCTCTAGGTCCAACCGTCGTATGCGAAGCCTCTAGTAGGTACCAGTAAACTCGAAGCGTATTTCCCTTCAATTTGCTAGCAACATTCTCTTGATCCAGTTCTGGGGTTTCCAAATCCCGCGGGGCCTCTCATGAAATCAATCTTATATTATTATTCAATAAGACTCAAGTGAAAAGTTCTGTGAATGGAGAATAATAACTGTAGATTCATCATGCACCAGCAAAATTTTTGTTCAAAAAGTTGAACGGGCTGTTCAAAAGCGTTGTATTAAATATTACGATATCCTTGTTGTCTAGTGGGGCGAAAAAGAAAATGGCAGTTAGTGCTAAGAAAATTGGTTTCTACGGAACTGTCGGTTTCTTGGTGGCTGCTTTGATAATCGTGGGCGTGGTGATCTCGAGCGTAAAGATTCCAAGCTTGAGGCCTCCGTCTTTCATCCCTGACACGGGAACCTTAATCGTAAAGTTGACGGACGCACCTGTGGAACTGAAACATCTTAACGTGACCATAAGTCACCTAAGCGTCTATGCCCTAAGAGCTGAAGGCGGTGAAGAAACATGGGAAGAACTTACGTTTGTCGGCGGTGTTCCTGAGTTTTCCGTTGATATATTGGCGCTACGTAATGTGACCGAAGATCTTTCCGTCGCTGAAATTCCGCCAGGAAACTACACCAAGCTGAGAATGACTATAACCACAGCCAAGGCCACGTACCTTAGCGGAGAAACCGTGGATCTCATAGTTCCCCCTGAACACGTCGATGTCATCGTGCACTTCGAAATAAAGGCTGGAGAAACCACGATAGTAGTCGTCGATATGGAAGCCGATTGGGTAGCCATCAGCCAGAGCCAAAGACTAAGACCCGTGCTAAAAGCCACAGTAATACCACCTGAATAAAGGTTGTTGAGAGTATGAGAATGAAGGACTTAAGGGACTTAAGGAAGCATAGAAGTTTCTGGCTGGACTGGTTCGGCCCTTTTGGCCGGGAAATAGGCTCTTCGAAATCCTGGTTTACGGATAATCCAAACGTTTTTCTAAGCACGGTTGAGAGTTGTATTGGAAATCGAAACCCTTGCTTCATGTCGGTTCAGCCCTTCAGAGTCCCCGGCGTCGTTTTCGGCTTGGAGAAGGTCTTCTTTGACTTCGATTCCAACATGAAACACCCTAACATGAAAGAGACTTTTAAGGAAGTACGCGGCCTAACCAAGCAGCTCAAAGAGCATTTCGATGTTGAATCATTAATTGTGAGGACGTGGCGCGGCTTCCACGTTTATGTCCTCCTACAGAGCGTTGTAGAGCTTGATTTTGGCCAAGAAGACACGGGCAGATGGATTTACCAACTGCTTCAAGAGGGGTTACTGAGGGAAGCACCACACGCCACCTTAAACATGAACTGCTTAGGTAACCTCAAGCAGCTTACAAGGGTTCCCTACTCTACGCACGAAGCGGGAGTAAAATGCCCACCGATCGACTTTCATGGACGACCAATACTCATTGACGATGTAAGTGAATATCGGGAAAGAGGAATCAATCAAGACTTATTTAGGCAACTTGTAGAAAAGGATGCAGAGAAGACAAGAAACAGCCAATTCTCGCACTTTAGCCTCGCCAACATACTCACATAGATCGCTACAGTTGAGACGGGCCATGTTATGGGTATTTTCAATTATTGAGTCCCTATCATGATGGTCTTCAATTGTTAAAGATGATTGTCGGGTTCTAGTGTAGAGAAATAGAGTAATGTTCATTTATTGAAACGCTGTCATGGTTTAAGGTTTAACGTTGGTTTCTTATTTATCAGTGTTTTCCCAAAAATAATTGGTTTTCTATAATCCAAGAAAACCGTAAATTATATTTCTGTGGGGTCACCATTAAGCCCATTCACGGAATCATCGTGAGCGAGGTCGTGTTAAGTGATTAAAGCTGTGATCTTTGATCTGGACGGAACCATCGTGGATTTCAATCTCGACTACAAGGCGATGAGGGCTGAGGTGATACGATTTCTCAACAAGCAAGGTATCCCCCCATCGATTCTTTCTTTGAACGAGAGCATATTTGAGATGCTGAAGAAGGGGGAGATCTGCATGAGAAACAACGGCAAGGGTGAACAGGAGATCGCGAGGGTTAGGGAGGCCGTGCTTTCCTTAGCGGATCGTTACGAGCTGGAGGCTGCCCACACGACCAACTTGCTACCTGGCGTCGTCGAAACCCTTAAGGCCTTAAGGCAAACGAAATTAAAGACAGCGCTTTTCACCATTAATGGCGAGAAATCCACGAGCTACATCCTTAGGTGTTTTCGACTTAAGAGTTTCTTCAACGCGGTCATCACTCGTGAATTTGTTTCGGCGGTGAAGCCGGACTTGGCTCACCTTGAAGCCGCATTAAGAGCGCTAAATGTTAAGGCGGAAGAAGCCATGGTTGTGGGAGACGGCGTAGGGGACATGAGATGCGCTCAGGGACTGAACGTTATCGCAGTGGGTGTGACAACGGGGATATCCTCCCCAGAAGAATTGACCCTGGCCGGCGCTACCTACCTCATTTCATCATTCACGGATCTGATTACCCTAGTTCAGCAACTCGACAAGCTGCGGAGCAACATCCGAAACGCCAGCAAGCCTTAATTCATGCGAGCCCGTAACCTCTTTATCTCTATTTGACATAGTTAACGAGCAAATGGATGAGAGGCATAGTAAAGTTGGAGTTGCATCTCCTCAGCGACGGATACTTCACCCTTGACAAAAGTTTCCTCGTCTACACAAAGTATCCGGGGCAACCCTACGAGGCAGCCCTAAAACCCCTCCTAGTCATATCCGGGGAAGAAAAGATTCTCATAGACACCGGAGTCGGAGAGCTCCCAGAGAAGCATCGAAAGTTCCACACCATAAACAGAAAACCGGAGCAAGCGCTTAGGGCGCAACTGCAAAAACACGGCCTCAAGCCGGGAGACATCGGCATAGTCATCAACACACACCTGCACTTTGACCACTGCGGCAACAACGCGTCCCTACCGAACGCAAAGTTTTATGTGCAGGGCGACGAACTCCGCTACGCGTATGCCCCAGACAGGTTTCAAAAAGCCGCCTACATCCGAGAGTTTTTCGATGTGCCCATCGAATACGTGCCTCTTCACGGAAAGTATCGAGTAACCGACGACATAATCATCATCAGAACACCTGGGCACTCCATTGGGCACCAGTCGGTCATCATCAGGAAGGATGAAAGGAACTACGTGTACTGTGGCGACGCTGCACCCCTTCAAGAAAACTTGGAGAGAAGAAACATTCCCGGAGTCCTCTATCGCGCTGACCAAGCCTTAAAGTCCATAGACAAACTTCGAAGCGTCAAGAACGCGGTGTACATCTATTCTCATGACAATGCGCAGTTGACTTTGGCCTAAAACCTTAACGATAAAAATCTTGCAGTGCGCGTAGTGAGGTTGCTGGACAAGACAGCGCTGAAAAATTGTAGATGTCCATGAGTCAGCCTGATCGTTATCAACGTGTTTGCTCCATCGTCCTTACACTAGCCTCTCTTCTGCGCTGCCATTGTAGACGATGAAAAATTAGTGATACGCATAAAAGTTAAATGTTCAAAACTGTAGAGCAACAAATGTTCTAAATAAGAAAAGGTGGGCACATGAGAAAAGTAGCCATAGTTGGTGTGGCTCAGACAAAGCATGGAGAAAATTTGCAGCAAACTGTACGTGAACTAATTTATGACGTGACCGTGGAGACCCTAGCAAAAACGAACTTGACTAAAGACGACGTGGACACCGTGGTAGCATCCACGTCAGACTACTGGCAGGGAATGGGCTGTTCCAACGTATTTCACTATGATGCAGCTGCCGGATACTTGAAGGATTCGACTAAAGCAGAGGAAGACGGGGCCTTGGGGTTCATGTACGCATACATGCGGGTTTTATCAGGACACTTCAACACCGCTCTAGTCGTCAGCGCTACAAAATCCTCGGAAATACCTTCAATACCTACGTTGACTAATCTTTATTGCGATCCATTCTATCAACGCCCAATTGGGCTTGACGATATCTCATCCGCGGCATTGCAGGCGAGATTGTATATGCGTAGGTATGGAATAACGGAGGAACAAGCTGCTAAAGTTTCAGTGAAAAGTCTTAGGAATGCCTTCCACAACCCCCATGCCCATAGAAGGGCAAGGATAACGGTTGAAGACGTGCTTAAATCACGGGTTGTGGCGCATCCCCTAAAGGAGTTAGACTGTTGTCCAGCCTCAGACGGTGCTTGTGCTGTGTTAATTGCCTCAGAGGACAAGGCCAAGAGGATAACTGACAACCCAGCTTGGATAAAAGGAGTCGGCTGGAGCGTGGAGTCGTACTTCCTGGGAGACAGGGATCTAATAGACATGGAAGCTTTAAAGGTGGCCGCGAGGAAGGCCTACAACACGGCTGGGATTAAAGACCCATGTAAGCAAATCGATGTGGCCGAAATATGCGCACCCTACTCCTTCCAAGAACTTCTTTGGTATGAGCACCTTGGGTATTGCGGATTTGGTGAAGGTGGAAAACTTGTGGATGCGGAGGTGACTGAGATGAGTGGTGCCTTACCGGTTAACCCCTCCGGCGGGATTCTCTCCACCAACCCCTACACAGCTAGGGGGCTCATATGTATCGCTGAAGCCGCTCTACAAGTGATGGGCAAGGCGGGGGAACATCAGGTGCCCAATGTTAAAACGGCCCTCGCCCATAGCGTGCATGGACTGGCTGGGCAACTGCATTCCGTGGTAATTTTGAGTAGTGATTGAGGTGATGTCTATGAGAAAAGTCGCAGTTGTGGGCACAGGTCAAACCGTCCACGGAAGGAGAAAAGACGTTAGTTTTCTTGATTTAATATATGAAGCTGTGGAAAAAGCTCTTGAAGATGCTAAGTTAACTATAGAAGAAATAGATGCGGTAGTTTCTGGCTCCATGCCAGCGCCTATGGAGGGGACGAACGCTCCTCATCTTTGGTGGGCTGACGCCCTAGGGGCTCGTTCAAAGCCCTTAATGAGGCTTGCTACATGCGGGACAACCGGAATGTCGATCGCGCACTCGGCCTACTACCACGTGGCGTCGGGTCTCTTCGATGTTGTCTTGGCTGTGGGTGCTGAGAAGATGTATGAGAACGATCCTCAGGCCGTGATGGCTACGATAGCGGAGCCCTTTTTCCAAAGAAAGTTCATTACCGGAGCCCCAGTGATTTTCTCATTTCAATGTAACGAATACACATACAGATACAAACTTCCAGAGGAAAGGGTACGTCACGCGGCGGCTATGCTCTCTGTCAGAAACCATACGGATGCGTTTGACAATCCTTATGCGCATATTAAAATAAAAATCACGTTAGATGACGTGTTAAAATCGCGAATAATAGCCTACCCAATCAGATTTCTGGATGTCTGCCCCGTATCGGACGGTGCTTGTGCTGTGATCTTCGCTTCAGAGGGCAAAGCCAAAAAGATAACTGACAACCCAGCTTGGGTAAAAGGCGTTGGCTATGCTGGGGACGAGTATTGGATGGGCGATAGCGATAAAGTGCAATGGGAGTCTGCTATAATGGCTGCAAGGAGGGCTTATAAAATGGCTGGAATTGAAAACCCCTTAAAACAGTTCGACGTCGCGGAAGTGTATAATCCCTTCACTTATCAAGAGCTTATATACTATGAGTGCTTCGGCTTCTGTGGAAAAGGGGAAGCTTATAAACTGGTAGAAGAGGGGACTGTAATGAGGGACGGAGAATTACCTTGCGCCCCCTCTGGCGGTGTTCTGTGTACGAATCCCATAGGGGCTACAGCGCTTATACGCGTTGCTGAGGCTGCTCTGCAGACCATGGGCAAAGCTGGTAAGCATCAAATATCCGACGTTGAAACCGCCTTTGCCTCAGGCATGGGCGGATTAAATCAACTTAATGGCATTATGATTTTAGGAAAAACGCCTTAGATAGGAGGTGATACATATGGGTGAAGAGGTATCGGGTGTAGTACGTGAAACTATTTCGTTGCCCTATACATGGACAGCTGGTCCTGTAGGGGTTAGATTCTTCAAAGCCCTTAAAGATAAGAAAATTATGGGAACAGTGTGTCCGAGGTGTAGACGCGTTTTGGTGCCAGCTAGGAGGTTCTGCCCAAGATGTTTCGTTGACACAACAGAGTGGGTTGAGGTAGGTGATGAAGGAACGTTAAAGTCGTTTACCCTCATAAACTACTCATTCACGGGACAGCCAAGGGCTCCACCCTATTTAATCGGGATGATCCAGCTTGATAAGGCGGACACCTGCTTCTTCCATTTCTTAGGTGGCATCGACCTTTCAAACATAGAGAAAGCTTGTAAGGAAGTAAGAATTGGCATGCGCGTCCGGGCTGCATGGAAAGAGAAACGTGAGGGAAAAATCACAGATATCGAACACTTTGAGCCGATTATCGAAGGCTAGTGCTTAATCTACAGTCCTTATAAACATCTAACTCTTTTTTCTCCGTCCAAGTTAAGCGCCGCTAAGAAAGTGGATTTTAAACAATACATGTCCTATTTCCTCGTTAAAGGAGAAAAGTGAGGACATCAATCTCCTAGGGTGGCTTGAAGAAGTATCGGGGCCACATGGGCCATTGGGAAGGCAAGGCTGTGTCAAAGTCGACCGTAAGGTCCATGCCGACCCTAACCTCTTGTGGTTCGACGTTCCGGATCATACCGGGAAGACGTGGGCCTTCGTACAACTTTACGATGCCCACCACATAGGGTGCCATTGCCTGAAACTGCGGCGGTGCCACGTGGATTATTGTAAAGGCCTCCAGTTTGCCTGCACCTTTAAGCTGAACCCACGTTAAGTTTGAGGAATAGCAGTGTGGGCAGAGGGGTCTTGGAGGAAGAAGCACGAATCCGCACTCAACACACTTAGCAACCATCAGCTTCCTCTCGCTCACAAACTTGTAAAAGCTTTCTACGGTAAAGGGAGGAACCCCTGACATCCTCATCCCCTCCTGAAGATGTGCACGGTCGCGGTGGCTCCTGAGCCGCCTACATTGTGGGCTAATCCTATCTCTGCTCCGCTCACCTGCCTCCTCTCAGCCTGCCCCGTTAATTGCAGATAAACCTCATACGCTTGCCCGGTTCCCGTCGCCCCAACCGGGTGCCCCTTCGACTTCAATCCCCCACTGGTGTTGACAGGGATTTTCCCTCCGATTTTGGTGGCGCCTTCCTCCACTAATCTTCCGCCGTCTCCGGGCTTGCAAAAACCGAGGTCCTCGTACGCGATGATCTCGGCGATGGTGAAGCAGTCGTGGACCTCTGCGATGTCTAGGTCACGAGGCTTGACTCCAGCCATCTTGTAAGCCTCTTGAGCCGCAACCTTGGCCGCCTTCAAGCTTGTGAGGTCTTCCCTTTCGTGCAATGCTATGGTATCGCTGGCCTGTCCTGAGCCAATGATGTGCACTGGCGTGTCTGTGAATTTTCTAGCAATTTCGGGTTTTGTTAAGATTAGGCAACTGGCTCCATCCGTTATCGGGGAACAGTCATACAACTTTAAAGGCCAGGCGATCACCCTCGACGACATCGCCTTTTCCAGCGTTACCTCCTTTTGCATGTGCGCCTTAGGATTCAGGGCTCCGTGGTAATGATTCTTCACCGAAACCATCGCTATCTGTTCCTCTGTCGTGCCGTATCTTTGCATGTGGGCTGTTGCCATGAGAGCATATAGCCCTGGAAACGTTAATCCATGCCATTGCTCAAAGGGGAAGTCTGAGGCCATTGCCAAAAACTCGGTTGTCTCGGCTGTGGTTCGGTGGGTCATTTTTTCAACCCCACCCACCATGACGATGTCGCACATGCCCGAGAGTATGGCGAAAATCCCGCATCTCAAGGCTACTCCTGAAGACGCACATGCGTTTTCAATTCTGGTGGCTTGTGTTGGGGTTAAGCCGGCCCAGTCAGAGAGCGTGGGTCCCGTGTGTCCTTGATGTTCAAAGGACTCGCCCTTATGCCCAACGAAAAGCGCTTTAATGTCTCTCTTAGGGTTGAGGTTCGGACACCTATCATAAGCCTCCCTCGCAGCCTCGGCAAAAAGCTCCCTAGCGTACAGGCCCTCTCTTGCCCCAAACTTGGAGAGCCCAGCGGAAACTATTGTCGCTAACGGTTGACCCAACAACTCACATAACCTCCTCCGCATCCAGTTGTTGAGATACTTTCCACAAGGAATATAACCTTTTATATCTTTGAGGATAACGTTAGTGAAATCGTTGGGGGCGACATTCGGTTGTTTGATGAAGGAAGGCTTAATGAAATCGTAAAGGAAAGGAAGAGGTGGGAGAAAACAACTGTTCCAAGGTGGGTTCGCAGACACCCTGAAAGGAAGGGTGAGTTTTCTACTTCATCTGGCAGGCTCATTAAAAGGCTGTATACGCCGGAGGATGTCAAGGGCCTTGATTATTTGAGGGACCTCGGCTTTCCAGGAAAATTTCCCTTCACTCGAGGTTTGCACGCCACCATGTATCGCGGACGCCTCTGGACCATGCGACAGTTTGCGGGTTTCGGCACCGCGGAGCAAACCAACGCACGGTTCAAGTACCTGCTGAAGGAGGGAGAAACCGGGCTGAGCATCGCCTTTGACTACCCAACTATAATGGGCTGCGACTCCGACCATCCAATGGCTAAGGGTGAGGTGGGTCAGTGCGGTGTGGCGGTTTCATCCCTTCGGGACATGGAGATCCTGTTTGATGGGATACCTCTGGACAGGGTGACCACCTCAATGACCATTAACGGTCCGGCAGCCATGTTGTTAGCGATGTACGTCGCCATAGGAGACAAGCAGAGGGTGCCTCGTGAAAGGTTAGGCGGCACGACCCAGAACGACATGCTTAAGGAGTTCTTCGCCCAGAAGCTGTGCATCTTCCCGCCCAAGCCCTCGCTGAAACTGGTTACGGACATCATCGAATACTGCGCGAGGCATCTGCCCAAGTGGAATCCCATCAGCATCAGCGGCTACCACATTCGTGAGGCTGGCTCCAACGCCGTGCAGGAGCTTGCCTTTACGCTAGCGGACGGAATCGCCTACGTAGAATCCACCTTGAAACGGGGTCTGAAGGTGGACGATTTTGCTCCTCGCCTCTCCTTCTTCTTCGCCTCCCACAACAACTTTTTTGAGGAGGCTGCCAAGTTTAGAGCCGCTCGGAGACTGTGGGCCAAGATCATGAAGGAGCGGTTTAGGGCTAGGAGCCCTAGGTCACTGTGGATGAGGATGCACGTTCAAACGTCGGGTTGCACCCTAACAGCACAGCAACCCGTTAACAACATCGTACGAGTTGCCCTACAATCCTTAGCAGCCGTGTTGGGGGGCACGCAATCCCTGCACACCAACTCCTTCGACGAGGCTCTTGCCCTACCCTCTGAGAAGGCGGTTAGGGTCGCTCTCAGAACCCAGCAGATTATTGCCCACGAGAGCGGAGTAGCAGACACAGTGGATCCGCTGGCAGGGTCCTACTACGTGGAGGCTTTGACCAACGAAATGGAAGAGCGCGTTACGGAGTACATCGACAAGATCGACGCTATGGGCGGCGTGATCCCCGCCATTGAAAAGGGATTTTTCCAGAGGGAAATCGCGGACAGCGCCTACAAGTATCAGAGGGAGATAGACCAGAAAGAAAGAGTTTTAGTGGGGGTAAATGAGTATACGGTTGAGGAGGACTGGGTTCCCGTAGAGCTTCTGAGAGTCCACCCCAAAGTGGAGGAGGAGCAGCTGGCGAGACTGCAACGGGTGAAGAGGGAGCGAAGCAACGGAAGGGTGAGAAAGGTGCTCGACGAGTTGCATGATGCAGCCAAGCGAGATGAAAACCTCATGCCCACCATAATCGAAGCCGTGAAAGCGTACGCCACGCTAGGCGAAATCTGCGACGTACTTCGTGGCGTCTTTGGAGAATACCGAGAGTTAATAGTAATTTAGAAGCTGAATGGAGAAAAGTGAAATGAGCTCGGAAAGAAAAATTAGGGTTGCGGTTGCTAAGCCGGGACTGAACAGCCATGATAGGGGAGCTAAAATCGTTGCTCGAGCCTTAAGAGACGCTGGCATGGAAGTGATTTACACAGGACTGCGACAAACCCCTGAGCAAATCGTGGAAACAGCGCTGCAAGAGGACGTCGACGTCATAGCCCTAAGCATCCTATCCGGCGCCCACATGACCCTGTTCCCAAGGATAATGGAATTGTTAAAGCAGAAAGGTTTAGCTGATGTCTTGGTGTTCGCAGGAGGGATCATACCTACCGAAGATGTTCCAGCCTTAAAGAAGATCGGCATAGCAGAGGTCTTTGGGCCAGGCACACCCACGGATACCCTTGTCGAATTTGTGAAAGAGAACGTGCGAAAGAGAGAGTAGCCTTGCGGAATCTATCAAGGACCGAGCAACTGGTTAATGAGGTGTTGAAGGGCGACCGGCGATCCATAGCAAGAGCCATAACCCTCGTGGAAAACAACTCACCGGAAGCGCAGGGGGTCATATCCTCCCTCTACCAGCACACGGGCAAGACCTACATAATAGGCGTAACTGGGCCTACCGGATCGGGGAAAAGCACGCTCATAGAAAAGTTGGCTAAAGAATTGAGGAGGAAGGGGAAAACCGTGGGCATAGTTTGCGTGGACCCAACCAGTCCCTTCACAGGTGGCGCGTTTTTGGGAGATCGTGTCCGCATGCAGGAGCTTAGCGTTGATGAGGGAGTTTTTATCCGAAGCATGGCAACGAGGGGCAACCCCGGCGGATTAGCTAGGACCACCAAAGATGCGGTGAGAATCTTGGATGCGTCGGGAAAGGACGTAGTCATAGTTGAAGCGGTAGGCGCTGGACAATCTGAGGTTGACATCATAAAAGTTGCTCACACCATACTGGTTGTATTGCCCCCCGGACTGGGCGACGAGATACAAGCCATTAAGGCAGGCATCATGGAAATAGGTGACATCTTTGTAGCCAACAAGGCCGATCGTGAAAACGCAGACAAAACCGTAACCGACATAGAGTCCATGCTAGACATGACCCCCGAAAAAGGTGAATGGAGGCCTCCCGTCATCAAAACCGTAGCCATCACGGGTGAGGGAATAACCGAGCTTCTTAACAAAATAGACGAACATAGAGAATACCTTGAGACTGGTGCCCTCGACCTACAGCGTAAACAAAGGGTTGAAGCAGAACTCGTCGAGGCGATCAAACAGAGGGTGACCGAATCCGTTCTGCGTGACCTAAAAGAAAGGGGAAAGTTTGACGAGCTGATCCAAAAGATTCTAGCGAGGGAGATGGACCCCTATTCGGCAGCGGACATAGTATTGGCGTGGCCCTTCGGGCTGAAAAAAGTTGAAAAAACCTGATATCTGGCATTACTTGAGGGAGGGAACTGACAACGGCGAAACGACTGGAAAAGGGACTAACCCAGGTCTATACCGGGAACGGCAAGGGCAAGACCTCCGCAGCCTTTGGACTAGCTTTGCGAGCCATTGGACGAGGTCTCAAGGTTTACGTGGTCCAGTTTATTAAGGGGGGCTTCGACTATGGTGAGCTATACGTTGTGAAGCAGTTACCCAACTTTAAGATGGTAGCCTTTGGTCGAGGCAAATTCATCACGGAGATGCCCCCCACTGAACAGGACGTGAAACTGGCTAGGGAAGCCCTCGATCTGGCTCGAGAGATAGTCAGCGGCGGTGAATACGACATCGTTATCTTGGATGAAGTCAACGTGGCCCTAAACTTGAGGCTTATCGGGGTGGATGAGGTAGTTCAGTTGATTAAGAACAAGCCGAAACACGTGGAGTTGATCCTCACCGGTCGCTACGCCCCTCCAGAAGTGATCGAAGTTGCTGATCTAGTCACGGAAATGAGAGAGGTCAAGCATCCCTACACTCGAGGCATCTCGCCTAGAAAGGGGATCGAATACTAAATTTTTATAACATTAAAGTTCCGAGTTTTAATGCAAACACTCAGCGAAGTGTTCTGTTCAGTGAAAATCTTCCTTACTGGATTCTGACTTTTATCTGCTGAACGTATCAATTATCGACATGCTCCGATTTTGAAATAAACGATATATTAAGAAATACTATATAAGCGTACAATGTTGTGGAAGTTTGTGAAATCCGTCATACCCCAAAAAAAGGAATGTTCCAAAGAAGAGGCTGAACTGGGGAATAGAACGAATCCTGTTTTAGGAGTCATGCTAGATATGAGTTTAATGATTCTCCGTTTAACTGAGTTGTTTTTAGAATATGTTTTGAAGTGTATACAAAAATTAGACGTTAAAATTGAAAAAATACATAATCATCACTAAACCCTTATACTTTCTATAAAAACCATTAAGAAACCGGGTTACTTTCTAAGCTTCCGTCACCTTAACTTCTTCTACGTTTTTGAACCAGGGGATTTGAGGTGGACTATTTGAAAGCTCGTCAAATATCTCATTTTCAATTTCTTTGTTCGATTTTTCCACGCTTTCATCGACGAGAGAAATCACGATAACGGCTCTCTTACTCATCTATTCGCCTCCTTAAGATTCCCACTAACTCGCCGCACCCAGTAATAAAGTTTGCGGAACCGAGTTCAACTCTGGCTCACTTTTCATTCCCTTTCCCCCAGCTAGGACCTTTAACCTGGGCAGTACTCTTGACAGCTTTTGCACCACAATATATCGGAGGAGACCTGCGGGGTCAGCGAGAACACCATGAACAAGCGCATGGAAGCGGTGAGAGTCTTCGTTTTGGTGGGGTTTTAAGGACCCTGAAAGCATGCTCTTAGCGTGCAGAATAGGCCCCGAGGATCTCTTGAAAGGGATGAATCGTTGGGATCGCATGATGACCAGCAAGGTTCCGGAGGGAACCCAGAGTTCTAAGGGTAGTCGAAATTATGTTTTAGAAACAAGGAGGGTAATAATGTAATCTGAAAGTTTTATTTTTGAGGTACTTTTTGGGTAAGGATCAACTTTTACCAATTTTATGGAATATCCGTCGAAATTTTTAATTGCCAAATCTTCGTTTCCCGCTCTGCTTGTTAAACTGAAAGCGCCAAGATTTTGTTCATTTTTCAAAACATTAACTACAACAGTTGCTTGTCCCACCCATGCACAAACAACGTCAGAAGGGCATCTAGAATCTTCAGTCACATTCCAAAATTCTATTTTAAGGCTCTCAGATTCTATGAATGCTGTCTGATTGATTTTGAGTTGAAAGGGAGTATCCAAATTAGCATTAATTAGACTCTCTCGTCGTAGAACATAACCACCAATTAGAATCATTCCAACAACTGCTAACACCAATATTCCGCAAATTAAGAGTTTTGATTGTTTCAATTGTACCCTTTATATGATTATTTGATGCTGATATAAAAACCAACTTTGATTATAAAGGCTGAATGTGGCTAGGAAAATCGACAACCCTAGATTGCTTTGAACACGTCGATACCATAAACGGCATGCACACGTATTGGTTGGATTACGAAATTAGGGGGTAGATTTCTTTCGTCACGTACTCTAGATACTTGTTTTTGTCCGTGATGTTGAAGATGGTGACCGAGGCGTCTCTCGTCAACCCAACCACGTATCCGTATTCCCTAGACCTCGCCACGATGTACCAGAGGTCTCCGTGCTTGCCATACTCCTCGAAAAGAGCTGTGCCCACGAGGTCTGGCCCATACAAGGAAAGCTTCTCCACGTTAGGGATGTCCACGTTGTCAAAAAACGTGACCTTCGTATCCTCAGGGTTTTTAAGATGAAAGTCTCGAAGAGTTTCTGGAGGTATTCGCGCTACCAAGATGCGTCCGAACCTTTCATAAATGATTTCGCTTAGCTTGTTAGCGATAAAGTTGGCCAACCTCTTCTTTTCAACCACCGTCAAGAATACTCGATTTTCGTGTTCCGCAAAGCTAAACAGGGCTTCCACGGTTCGTGGAAGGGGAACAGTCTTCCCTCGGTGAAAGGCGTGGGTTATGTAGTCGTGGGAGTACACGCCGGTGAAAGCGTTCTCGTGGGGGGTGAGATGAACGATCTCCGTGACCAAGGTGAACTTGTAGTCTCCCTCCTCGTAGGCTTCCTCCCTCCTATAACCCTCAAGCTTCGACGCGAGATCAGACAGCTCCATAGGCTCCACAAGCCTGAAAACCTTCCCAGCCGTAACCATGCACCATCACCTAACTTTGTTTTATTCAAATTATCTTATAGAGGTTTAGCTAAAAATTCTTGCCCCACATCAATTGGGATCGTCGAATATAAATGGTCATGGGTTTAGGTTCCATGGATGGTGGTTGAGGGTGATGGTTATGTGGATTGCATGCGCTTGGTTAGCAACTCGACCGCTTTCCGGGCGCAGTTCAGGTACTCCTTAACCTTCCCTAACTGCTCCTCGGCTTCCTTATAGTCCAGTGTCCCCTCATAGAACCCTTCGATGTGTAGGTAGCTCATTCTGGCCATGTGCCTATCCCTGAGGTCGAGGCTCGCTATATCAGGGTTCGAAGACTCCAGGTTTCGTAGCTTTATCCTGCGATCTTTATGCGACTTTCCAGCCCCAACGCCGGACGCCTCGAGCACAGCATCCGATGCTTTAACAGTGGCAAGCCATCCGGCCTCACAAGCCTTTCTGAGCTTGACCGGGTCTTCCAGCTTCGCTGCCTCGTCATACTCGGCAATGGCTGAGCTTAGCATTTTCTCGGCCTCGGAAAGCAACGTCAGATGGCTTCCGCATCCTTCCTTCTTACCCATAGGTCGTTCCATGCACTGATTCAAGTAGCTATTCATATATTCTTTTCGACCTCTATGCCCTTGCAAATGAGCCCCCTACTTTTAAGCTGAAATTCGGCTGATACGGGAGATGATCCTAGAAAACTTTCATGTCCTATGATCACAGGACTGAATTGGTTCACCACTTGTTCACCATTAGTTCATTTCTGTCTTTTTACATGTTATCTGGAAAAAGTTTCCAGAAATAGTTTATAAGAGTCTTTTTACACGTAGTATCTTGATGAAGGTATCAAAGACCGTGTGCCCAGCGGGTTGCGTGGTCTCCAGAGGAGGCAACGTCCGCGAAATTAATTAACGGCACACGGCACCCGACTCTTACCTGTTTTCTTAAGGGAACCAGTAATAGGCTTTTGCAAATCTCCCTTTGCAAGATTTAATCTTACATCCATCAAAGGGTAAGGACTTAAGGGGATGCAAAGGTTCTTTATTCTGAATCTTGGTTCTTATAGCACCTACGATTATGTCTGCCACTTGAATCGATTCTGACTCATGAGACTTGAGTTCAGCAAATAGGGGAACGAATTTTTCAAAATACTTTCCACGTTTTGCAAGAATTTGAACGGAATATCTAACTACCTTATTTGGAGTTAAAGGTCGAAAATCTGCATCGCAATGAATTTGAACGTCACTTGCCAATTTGAAAAACTTTTTTCTCAATGCGGGTCTTAATTTTGCTTGAATGGGATCATTCTCATAGCCCGAAAAGCAACCTTCGATTAAGTTAAAAAAGATATTCTCAACTTTTCCAATTGGAGAAACTAAGGCATCTGTATTAATAACGAGAATCCCTTCACAACATATAGACAAAAATAACTCGAACTTTTTGAATACCTTTGCCTTAAAGTTTTGATTCAGTTTTACCCACTTAAATTCTCGATGATTATGCGTTTTAGGCAAGTTAAGATGTTTCTCCAAATATGCATAAGCGCCTTTAGGATCTGGTAAAAAGCAGAAAGCAAGCACTGTCGTCATTGGCTGAATAAAACTAGTGTCGATTCCAACAGAAGGCTTATCAGAAAGAATAGGAAGCAAAATTACGTCATTCTCTACTTTAACCCGTCTTATTTTCATTCCGTTATATCCGTTCAAACCTTGCTTAACCCATCCTCTTCTCACTCTATAAACTTCGCTTCGAGCCAAATATTTGAACTGTGGGTCTAACGAGTTGAGCAACAATTCGTATCTTGTAGATGGACTGGCTATCCTTCGATGGAAGTCAGATGGTTTAACGATTGTCGGTTCCAGATCGAAATCGTTGCCTTTATAAGTAAATCTTTCGCCTAAGTATGCGGCTCGAATAATTGAGAGAAAAAGTCTAATCCAACGAGGTTTTTGAGAATCTTTAGATTTGCTGTTTGCCAAGATGATTCAGTCAAATCATCGTTCTATCAAATAAAAAGATTTTCTCACGTTTGCTTGTTAGTGAAAAATAAGATTTTATTTTTTTGTTGATATGTTCCATCGTTGTGCTTTTATTTTTCTAATTATAAAGTAGTAGAGGAGAGGGAAAATATGTGCGCCTGCTCGATACGTATGCTAGAAGCCCTCTGTTTTTAGCGCTTTCTCCAGCAGTCTCGCTATGACTTCGCTTCTGGAGGGCATGGTTGGCTGAGACCTTCTGTAGTTCTGTAGCCTCATAAAGATCATGAAATTACCTTTAATAAGGGGGAAACAACCTCTATTTACTCTTGCTGAGAGGCCCAGCCGCCAATGTTGATACGGGAGATGATCCTGGAAAACTTCATGAGCTACGAGTATGCTAGGATACCCCTTAAATCAGGCGTTAACGTTGTCTGTGGGCCTAACGGTTCCGGCAAGTCTTCTATGCTGCTCGGAATCTCAGTTGCGTTAGGTCAGTCGTACACAGAACGATCCAAGAAATTGAGCGACCTTATCCGCTGGGGCAAGGACCTAGCTCGTGTAACCCTAATTCTAGACAACTCCCGCAAAAACGGTCGTCGACCCATTCCGAAAATTAACAAGGATTACATTTTCTTAACGAGGGTCTTGAGGCGGGATGGAAAATACTGGTTCGAACTTGAGAACATGGCTGCAACCAAAAGTGACGTCACGAGACTCCTCTCTAGGTTGGGCGTTGACCCAGACAACATGCTGGTTATCATGCACCAAAACATGGTGGAACAATTCACGGTTCTTTCGGCTCCAGAGAAGCTGAGAATGGTTGAGGCCGCAGTGGGCTTTGAATCTTACCGCCAAAACGTTCTTGAGGCTCAGCGAAAGCTCAGCCGCATATTAAGCCAGGAAGAGTCAGTGGGCAAACTCCTAGAATCCGCCGAGCAAACCCTCACCTATTGGAGGGAGCAGTACGACCGCTATCAACAGAAAAAGCAGTTGATGATGAAGAGGCGATTCCTTGAACGAGAACTGGCCTGGGCTGAGGTTTCGAAAAGGGAGAAAACAGCCTCTGAGCTAAAAGAGCAGATTCAAAAGGAAAAAAATGAAATTTCGAGCATTGAAAACGAAACCAAAATCGTTAACAACCAATTGACCGAGCTTCAGAAGAGGCTAGAACAACTAAAGGCTGAGGAGCGAAGACTTCTTCAAGAACGAATAACGCTTGAGCGTGAAAGGGCGAGGCACGAATCAAGCGTTTCGCTGGCCAATCAAGCCTTGAAAGAGACCCTATCATGGGCGGATGCGTATCAGGAAGAAATAAAGGAGTGCCTAAAGCAGATAGAGCACTTAGAGACAAGCTTTCACGAAGAGTTGAACCCTACCAACTTCAAAACTCAATTATCAGGCATTAAAAAAACCTGTGAGCGCCTCGAGAGCACATGGGTTCAACAATTCAGCCTCAAAAGCGAGTCCCTAAAAGACTTGATTGAAAATTCTAGCAAGCAACTTGAGAAGTTGGACGCCAATATTTCCGATGTTCAAGCAAAGGTAGATCACTTAAATTTCGAGGTGGAAGGCGGATATAGAAGCCTTCTGGATTTTAAGATTAACTTAGCCTTGTTGCAGTATCGAAAGCAAAGTCTCTTAAAAGTTTTGGAAAAACTGAACGAGGAACTTCGATTCGCTCTTACAGATCTTAAAAAGGCCAGAGATAGGGCTGAGGAGGTGGGTCCACAGATCGTAACCATGAAAACCGTCGACGAGATTTTGGATGAAATTCGGGTTACGGATGGGCATCTCGCTGCCCTCGCCGACGTTTCTGAGGATATTGAACGCATGTACGATTCCTACTCCAAGCTTTACCTGGAACTGAAGGAAAAGGCTCGTGTGGTTGCGGAAAATCGCGATAAAGCCTTGGAGGAAGTAAAAACGAGAATGGTGGCTTGGAGAACCGTCATTCAGAATCTCCTAAACCACGTGAACCCCCAGTATCAAGCAGTTCTCTCAGAGGCTCAAGCCATTGGGAAAGTTCAATTAATCAATGAGCACGACGTTGAAGCAGCCGGCCTCGAGATCCTCGTGGGGTTTAGGGGAGCGAAGCCGGTTCCCCTCGACGCCTACACGCAGAGCGGTGGAGAGCGAAGCACCGCAACCATGACCTTTCTCCTCGCCTTGCAACAACACGTTCGATCCCCCTTCCGGGCCATCGACGAATACGATATCCATATGGATCCCAAAAACAGAGAAATCATCGCCAGTCTACTGATTTCTTCGGTTAAAGGGCTAGATGCTCAGTACCTAGCGATCACACCAAGTCAGGTAACCTTCATGGGAAAGGACGTCCACATCATCACGGTCCAGAACGTTGAAGGAACATCGATGGTTAAAGAGGTAGTCTGATTGTCCTCGAAGAGGCGGAGGAAAAAGCTTGGCGGGGAGCAACTTCAACGCGTCATAGATTTGTGCAAGTCTGTGGAGGAGAGGGGCCTCGACCCCTTCATCGTGGATGTCGACGATATCATAGCCGTTGTTCGAGAGTATTTTCCGGAGTGGGAGCTGCCAGAGGAGTTCTGCTTAGATGCTGAAGCCATCCATCGCCTTGCCTCCGTCATTAAACTCCAAAGCGACTGGGTGAAGCATCGGTCCACCTCCCTCTACACCGATCCCTTCCTCCTCGAGGAGAAGATCCGAAGGCTGGGCAAGGAGGAACTCGCTAGGCTCTTCCTTAAAGTTTGGCATCCCATTGTTGAATTGGAGCAGATATCTCCTCACAGCCTAAATGAAGCTATCAAGTACTGGAAAAGCCTCCTTCCCTTAAGTGAAAGGTGGTTGAAAACCGCTTTCTCAAAAATGGAAACCGGAACTGTAACACCCGAAGAGTTGATCAAGCAAAGAATTCTCGCTGAGACCGCCTTCTCGGAGGAGCTTGAAACGTTTTGGGAAGAGCTCAAGCGAAGGGTAGGTAAAAAGGGAAAGATTCGATATTGGGATTTCGTCGGAGCTGACGAGTATCCTGAAACCTTGAGAAGAGCATACATGACGAGTTTTCTCGTGACCTACGGATACGCAACCCTAGAAGTGCATCGACTAGAGGAGGAGATCTTCATCAAGCCCTATGAAAAGCCGATATCGTTGCTCGGGAAAAAGCAACTGATCTCCATACCCATCTCCGTAAGCGTTGAAGAATGGAGGAAATGGAAGGAAGGCAAGGGAGATTGAAGAGAAAAGCCTACTACGTGAGAAAGATCAAGAGGGCAGCCCACCTCCTATTCTATAGACGCCACCAAAAACCAGGAGTGAAGGGCTGGGAACTGAAAAGAAGACTGGGGTCCGACTACCCCAAGGTGCTTGGCATCCTAGATAGCTACTTAGAAAAACTGGACCTGCAGATAAAAACCGTCTTTGAGGAGGAGAAGCCCACCGAGAAGCCAACCCTCGAGCAGTTAGACAAAGCTCGATTCTATGTAACTCTGAGAGGAGGGCTCACCCCCAAAGAAACCAAGTTTTGCGGCTGGCGCATCGACGACATCGCTGGCTTAGCCATATCCATCTCCTACATCATATCCAAGAAGGGGAAGGCTCCTCGAGAAGAGGTGGAGGACCTTCTACGAAACAAGCTTCCGGGCTGGAGAGTGGACATCAACATGAACCGCTATGTTCGATCCGGGTATCTGGCTGAGGACGAGAATAGACAACTGTATCTCGATTGGAGGACGAGGGCAGAAGTTGATCAGAAAGCCTTGGTCGACCTCCTTTTAGGAATCGAAAGCTGAGGGCTCTATTTTTTCACTCTTCTATAAACAAAAGCCGCTATGTTCACAAGTATTAGTGCGCCAAGGATTAAAAATGGGCTGTTCAGTAAGGTGTCCTCGAGGGAAGCTGGCGCCTCGAAGATTATGGTGTCTTCTACAACCCGGGCATTCATCGCATTTGTAGGTAGTATAAAGTAACATAGGGGGTCGAATGGGCTTGGACCGGTGTAGTTGTAGAAGTAGGCCGGGCGGATTCTGTTTTCAAGGTCGGTGTAGTTGATTCTCTTCCACTGGGCTATGGGTGTGCCGAAGTATTCGGTGAAGTTCAATGAAAAACGATTGGTGAGGTTGACATAGAACTTCCTCCAATCCGTCCTCACACGATACGTTCTCGTCATGGCAGTGAGGGTGAAGTTGAGGATGTCAGAGCCAGATAAATAAAACGTTGCGTGTACCGACTTGTTTAGGTCATTGAAGACCAGTTCGGAATCATGATACGCCACACGGGTCAGGTTTCTCTGCTTAAGATTATCGACAATGGCTTGGGGAATGGTTGAACGGTTAAGCAAAGGTTCTCGCCTAACTTCCTCATAAACCGTAGAGTTAATGTTTTCAAAATCAAGGGCAACGTGAATGCTCTGATCGATGGTAGCTTGCATGGTCAGCGAAGCATGGTCAGGCGGAATTATTGTGATGAACAGGATGAGTAGAAAACACGCCACAATTGATTTTTTCACGTAATCCCTTCCAAAGTTTTCCAAGTTCCTTCAACTTGTTATGGATATATCATTAGATTGACCAGCCTTTATAATTTCTCTTTCAAAGGAAAGGAGGAACCCGTCAACTTGTGATTGATAACATTTTTTCCTAACCTCTATTGCACAAGCATTAAATGATCAACATTATTTATTATTGGGCGGTGTGAAAATTGGGCGAAAGAGAGCTTCTTATGATTCCAGGTCCCACGAACGTGGATTCATCGGTCTTGCGAGCCTTAAGTAGGCCCACACTGTCTCACGTTAGCTCGGAGTTTGTTGAGATCTTCAAACAGTCACTTGTCAACTTAAAAAAAGTTTTCATGACAAATGGAGAGGCCTTTATCGTTGCAGGAAGTGGAACGTTGGCTATGGAAATGGCTGTGGCGAACGTTGTTGAACCCAACGACAAGGTCTTAAATCTTGTTTCAGGGGTTTTCGGTCAGCGCTTTGTTGATGTTACGAAATATCATAGAGCATTACCCACGGTTGTGGAAGCTCCGTGGGGCGAGGCTGTAAAGCCAGACATGGTTAAAGACGCTCTGCAGAGGAACGATTATAAAGCGGTTACTGTGGTGCATGTTGACACTTCCACCGGAGTCGCAAACCCTATCAAAGAGATAGGCCAAGTTGTTAAAAATTATAGCGATGCACTTTACATCGTTGATACGGTTTGCTCGCTCGGCGGAATGGAGGTCAGAGTGGACGACTGGAAAATCGACATCTGCCTAACCGGTTCACAAAAATGCCTCGGTGTCCCTCCAGGCTTAGCTTTACTCGTTGTCCGTGAAGAAGCTATGAAGCTCCTAGAAACGAGGAGTAATCCAATAGACTTTTACTACGGTGACTTCAAGAACTGGCTACCAATAATGAGAGACCCATCTAGGTATTTTGCTACACCACCCGTTAACATGGTCTACGCCCTTTCTGAGGCATTGAAGCTGGTTCTTGAAGAGGGGTTGGAAAAGAGGTTCAGAAGGCATTACGTTTGTGCGGAAGCCTTGAGATCCGCGATAGATGCGCTGAACCTTAAGATAGTGGCTGAGCGTGAATACGCTTCCAACACCATCACCGCCATTCATTATCCAGGGAAAGTTGAGGATCAAGCCTTCCGAACGGGCATGAAAGAATGTGGAGTGGTGGTGGCTGGGGGTCTAGGACCCCTAAAAGGGAAGGGCTTTAGGATTGGCCATATGGGGAATGTAAATCTAAGCGATATCACGTCTACCATAGGGGCGGTGGAAATAACCCTGAGAAACCTTGGCCACCGCTTTGAATACGGGGCAGGGCTGAAAGCTGCTCAAGAGAAACTTCTATCCTTGGAGTAGTGGCATCGAGATCCAAGTTAAACCGACGACTACACTCAGCTTTTCGCCATCGCGGGCGCAATTGGTGCCGTTGTCATAGTAATCATTGTGGTAGCCTTAAAAAAGAGGACCTAAAACTGCTAACAGCTGACAGACATCGATCTAACGTTTAGCGGTACGGGGCTTCCATACCGACTCTTCTTTAAAAATGAGCTTACCCATGAAAAACTCTTTCTCATTTATGAAGTTTCTTGAAAATTTCAAACTTTCTTCTTAACTCTTTGACTGGCTCTCGGTGTTCGTCCACCCTCAAGTCAAGGTATGGGCGAGTCCCCACCTGCACCTTTTCCACCACTAACAAGGCGGCAGAAGTTTTCCCTCGTTTGTCTCCCCCCGCCTCTTGGCCAGCCTCCAAGGCTTTCATTAACTTCTCCGCCAACTGGTCTTGCGAACCTTCGAATGCTTGAGCCATGGCGTCGAGAACCCTTCCTCCAACGAGCATGTTCCCGGCGACCACGTAATCCTTCCCTATGAGGTGGCCTTTCCAGTCGATGGTTTCCTTTCCAGTAAACGCGGCGGTTCTCCCATCCTTGTCCATGATGATCACCTGCCTCGATTCCCGTTGGGGATCCTCCTTTAGCATGGCTTCGAGGGCTGCTTGAGGCGAGAAACCCGCCTTCAAAAGTCTTAAGCCCTTTATTCCGTAAAGGATGCTAGTGCGGGCTTGGGTTGCTATGGCTCCTACCCCGGCTTCTGCGTGGGGAACACGATCCCTAACCGCCGGAACCGCTGTGGAGACGCAAACTCCCAGAGCCAAGGTTTTTGGGCACCGAGCCACCATAGAAAACGTCGTAGCAATGCGCCTCCTTTTCATGATTTTCTAGTAAAATGACGATTTTGAGGAGAAGTAAGCTTCAAAGACAATAAAAGTGCGACAATTGAAAACAAGGTTATGACGTAAAAAACCGATTCTAAACCAAATCTGTCGGCGCATGAGCTAGCGATGGCTCTTGAGACCGATCCTAAACCAAAGGTGGAGAAAAAGTAAATGCCGAAAACAGTGCCCCTTTCACTGTCCGGCGTTGTTAGCCCAACGAGGGAGGTCATCGCTGGCTGGTGTCCATGGAAGGAAATTCCATAAATTAGGATGAAGGCGGGAATACCGATTCCTGCGTGAGGTATTGTCAGAAGTAGAAACAAACCAGTCACAACGCCAGTCAATGTGGCGATAAGCGCCTTTGTGGAGCCGAAGGAATCTGACGCCTTCCCCCCTAGCCACTGTCCTAAAATTCCAACAGCAAGTAAGGAGAAAACCGCTACCCCCTTAAGCATGGAGGAGAATCCTCTATTTTCCAGAAATGTTGGGAAAATGAACTCGACTCCGTTAGAGTATAAGCCTATAGCAATGTTACAGAAAAGCAGGGTCCATACTCCAGGAATTCGAATGGCATCCCAGATATTGCCAATCGCTTGAGTTTTCTCTACCGGCGGAGAGGTCTTCAACAGGAAAGCTGAAACCAAAAGGTTTAACAATCCGAAGAAAAGGAGCGGGTATCGCCACCCCCACAAATCACCCATCGCTACTGTGATTATCGGAGTGAACATGAACCCGATATTTCCGCCCGTCCCATGGATTCCCATAGCCTTCGCCATGTTCCTTTGGAAAACCTTTGATATGATGCTGTTCGCTGTTGGATGGTACAAGCCGGCCCAGGCGCCCATAAAAAGTAATCCAACACTAAACATGACCAGATCACGAGCAATCAGAAGAATGAAAGTGGAAACGCCGGACAACGCCAAACTCATGGCAAGTACTTTGATCTCGCCGAGCCTGTCTGACAAGGATCCTCCTACGAGCGCCCCCGCTCCGTAAAGAAAACCACTCATTGCAGCTATTAGACCGATCACCTCTAGGGAGGCCCCGAATTCCCCTGTAATTTTGGGTAAGTACATGGGCAAGACAAGGAAGAGGGAATGATTTAGTGAGTGGGCGGCTCCAAGCAACGCTAAGAGAAGGCTTTTCACTTTTTCACCCAATATCCTTCCCTTTTGAGGAAACATTTTGCCCTTGTTTATAAAACCTTTGGTTAAAGATTAAAAACGCTTTCACCGTCGTTTCGAGTCTTCCTAATCCCTTAATAATCATAGTAGTCCATAGGCTTTAGCCCTCATTTTCGACGACATGTTCTAGACTCGTTTTTCATAATAATTTTTATTTAGATCACAAACCGTTAATAACGGGATGAAGTTTGTCGAGAAGGGTCAAAGAGATCGTCGAACTGATGGAAAAGGAAGGTTATTCCAAAAGAACTATTCACAACGTGCTGTGGTTCTATCATGAATTAAATGACCCTACTTCTAAACAATAAGACTCTTCAAGCAGCCAGTTATTGTTGGTTTTTCTGTTTCACCGTCCTCACTTTGCTCGTCGAAGGCGATATGGCTCCCCTCACCAAAACTGCCACCGGGTTCAACAGACTTTTTATGCATACATCTTCACCTTAGTCGAGTCAAGACCAAATTGGCGGGACAGGTTTAGCTCTGAAGTAGTGGAGACTTAACTCTGTTGAAGCCCCCTCAGAACAAGAAGAAAATGCCAGGGATTATGGAAGCGGTTGCCCTCTTACTTACTTAGATAGGCCCATAGCACCAGCATAATCAATGTAAGTACGGCACCAGCGATCCCGGACAAGACCCACTCAGCACGCAGAACCTCTGGGAGGATGTGCAAGAGCGCCGGGAGGACTCGGTGGTAGGTGAGGTTGGCTACGACTCCAGCTATGAACCCAAGCAACGCAAAGGATGCCAGTATTTTCATTCTCCCGCTCATGATGTCACCTTGCTTTAACATTTGAATTTTACACTTTTGAGCCTAACTTACACGATTTTGTTTATTGAGGGTAGCGACTCTTTTACTCTTTGCATGTGGGAATTTAAACCCAAGCTTCTGATGAGAGAGAGGTATACTGTAGTGTATATACATCAATGTTTTCATCATATTAACAATGCAATAATACGTTTAAAGAGCCCACCCCTTTGGAGGAATGCATATTGTCAGAGAAGTTCGCTAAGAGATGGGAAGAAAGAGAGCTAGGAGCGCCCTTCGCAACAAGGGTCAAGGAGACAGTTCGCCCTCCAGGCCCCTTGAAGCCACGCCTTGACTTTGCGATTAGACGCATTGAATTACAGATTCAGCGGCTAGAACAAGCAACTGAACGCTTCTCAGAACGCGACAAATCCATCTTCGCTCGAATCGTTGAGGCCTACACAAAGCACGATATGCCGCGCGCCAATGTTTTTGCCAACGAACTAGCTGAAATACGGAAGATGGAAAGGATGATCATGCACGCAGGGCTCGCCTTGGAACAGATTGTTCTCAGGTTAAAGACGGTTTCAGAGCTTGGCGATGTCGTTAGCACGCTTGCTCCTGCGGTGGGAGTTCTGAGAGGCATTAGAACTGGGATGGCTGGCATCTTTCCTGAAGCGGAAAAAGAGCTTGGGCAGATTGGAACACTGCTTAGCGGGATAATCATCGACGCTGGCCAGAGCACCGGGTTAACGATAAACTTTGAGACAGCCAATGAGGATGCCCAGAAAATTCTTAATGAAGCGGCTACGGTGGCAGAACAGAAAATTAAGGAGAAGTTCCCAGAGTTACCTGCTGGCATGCCCGCTGTAGGCGAGAAGGCTCTAACCCAAACCTAGGGATTCCATGAGAACCATGAACAATAACATGTGAGGAGGTGACACTATGGCTAAGCTTTCTTCCAGCAACCCCTTTTTATTTATAGGCAAGCCAGTCAAAGACGAGTACGGACGTCAGGTTGGTCGAATCGCCTCATTTATGGTGAGCCCTAATGGTCATGTCAACGGCGTCTTTGTTGAGCATGGAGATGGAGAGTTTTTCCGCTACTCAACCAATCAGCTTGAAATGAGTGATGACGGGATTGTGCTTTTTTCAGGGATTAAACTGAGGGTGAAAGCTCTCTGTGACGAGATACCTTTAATCTGGCGGAAAAACCAAGCTTTAAGTGAGCTCTTGGAAAAGAAGAAGATTCCGCCGGAGATGTTTAACGACCTTCACAAGCATTTTGAAAATGCTCTAAACCAGATGAAGTCGGATGCCAAAACCACTCTGGAAAACGTAGATAAGCATATTACAAAGCGCGCTGAACGCGTGAAGGAACTCCAATCAGCAATGATATGCCTTGAGTTAGAGCGTGAAATCGGCAAAATCGATGAGAAATCATACAAAACAGCTGCAGAAATGATGCAAGGGGGTTTGAAATGGACTAGCGCTGAAAAAAGTGATCTTGAAGCTGTAAGAACTAGGTTACATAATATACTTCTTGGGGAAGAACCCGCAACCATAGTAGAGGCAGAGGCGGAGAAAGAGGTTCCACCATCTCCGCCAGCTCATCCAACGCTACCAGAGCCTCCGGTTGTGGTCCACGTAAAGAGCGCTGCCAAGGTAAGCTCTTAGACTTTAAAGCGGGCGGAGGGGGTCGTGGTTAAGAGCTTGTTTCACTCTCCTCCACCACTTAAAGACGCCATCCTGCAGTCCATGCACCAACTGAGGGTTCAGCATGTAAAGCTGGAGCAAGTCACTTTCCAATTGCGTGAAAGGGATAGAAGTCTTTTTGAGACATGCGCCATAGCGGTTGAAAAGGACAACAGAGATCGGGCAATCGTTTTTGCCAACGAGCTAGTTGAGGTTAGGAAACTGATCAACATCGTTGTGCACGCACAACTCGCCATAGAACGCGTTACTTTAAGGCTTGAGACTATCAGAGAGTTAGGTGACATCGTTATAAATCTGAAGCCCATGCTCAAAACTCTCCAAAATGTAACGGGGGTTCTTGTTAAAGTTATGCCTGAGGTCGCTTTAGAGCTAGAGAAGGTAAATGATAGCATCAGCGAAACGCTGGCAATTACCCACATCGGTACTCCTCAACCAGTCACGCCTTCTGAACGAGAAACACCTCAAAGCGAGGAAATTCTTAAGGAGGTCTCCTCGTTTCTAGAACGGAGACTTGTAGAGGAACTCCCTGAACCGCCCGCTTCTGTCAATGTCCCGAAGAGAGCCGAGCCTGCGAAGAAAGTAAGAAAAATGATCGCCCTCGCCGCTGCTTGCTCAGAAGCAGAAGTGTGTGAGCCAAGAGAACCCCAAACAAGCCTGTCCTACAAAGACATGGAAATGCAGAGCGTTTCCTTCACAGTTCAACGGTCTTCATCGTTAGAGGACACTCTTTTGGAGTATGCTAGGCGACGCAATGGTGAAATCGATGTTGCCCAATGTGCGCTTGAATTAAACATCCCATATGAAGATGTGATGGAAGCACTAGAGAGTCTGGGTGCGCGGAGGAAAATAAAGATCGAGCGTTGATCGGCTTGAGCGCATCCCAAGAACTTGAGAAGGCGGCAACAAGCTATGCCCTGGAGGCCGTTCGCCTGGATAAACAGGGCGCCAGGGGAATGGCCATCACCATGTACCAGAATGCCATCGAGACCCTCCTGAAGCTTGTTCAATTGTACCCCGACTATGGATTAAACAAGATCTACATCCAGCGCGCAATGGCCTATCAGGAAAGAATAAAAATATTGCAGGGGGCAGGACCCATTGAGCCGCAGACGCTAGAGGAAAAGCCCCCTGAAGCGGCCGCGCGTGCTGAGGAAAGAAAATCAACCTATGACGAGTTGGTGCTTAAGGAAAAACCTAACGTGAAATGGGAAGAAGTCGTGGGCCTGGAGCAAGCAAAGAAAGCTATCAAAGAAGCCATCGTCTATCCCGTTCACAGGCCTGACCTATTCCCCTTGGGATGGCCTAGAGGAATCCTCTTGTTTGGTCCGCCTGGCTGTGGAAAAACCTTGTTAGCGGCCGCCGTGGCCACAGAAATCGAAGCAGCTTTTGTTTCGGTGGACGCAGCGTCTATCATGTCCAAGTGGCTTGGAGAAGCTGAACAAAATGTTGCTAAGCTTTTCATGTCAGCTAGAAGGTCTGCTGAAGAAGGTCGCCCAGCCATTGTTTTCATCGATGAGCTTGACTCATTGATTGGGATACGTTCAAGCGAGGTGGGTGGGGAAGTCCGGGTCCGCAACCAGTTCCTCAAAGAAACGGACGGCATAATCGATAAGGGCAAGAATCTACATGTTTACGTGATTGGAGCCACCAACAAGCCGTGGTCCCTTGATTGGCCGTTCATAAGGAGATTTCAGAAGCGAATATTGGTTCCTCTACCTGACTATTTCGCGCGTTTACAAATATTCAAATTATATACTATTCACCTAAAATTGGCAGCGGATGTGGATTTACACGAGTTAGCTAGGCTATCCGAAGGATTTTCCGGAAGCGACATAAGGGACACATGCCAGGCGGTGCATCTCAAAGTCATTGGGGAACTCTTCGAGTCAGGTCAAGCAAGCGACAAGCGGGCTCAGCCCAGACCCATATCCATGAACGACTTCAAGGAGATTGTGGAAGATAGAAAACCCAGCGTTTCACCGGACATGTTGACATCCTACAACCGATGGTTTGAAGCCTTCAAGGCTCTTTAAACAAAAACCAACGGCAAGGGTTTCTCCCTTTCTGCTCGGAGGTACTGAGACAATTATTGAAAGTTATTTAGGACGTGACGAAGCGTCATTTCCGGAAAAAGTGGCTGGTTGTAATTGAGTTGATGGATTCTCTGACCTTTTTCCAAGAGGGTGTATGTCGGTAATCGATATATCCTAGACACAGTATTGTCGCTATCCTTCTCTCGCCTTAATGGAAGAGCAAGCCATCAATGAAAGATTATTTAGAATCCCACTAAAACACGCCAGATCAGTGTGAAAATAGATGATTTGAGAATCGGAGTACCTAAACGAGTCTACCAACTCAGCGGAAAATCGGTGCTCTTTAGACTTCCCGATCGTTTCAGGGTCGCTCTTGATGTTACGAAAACGTTTTTGCATTGAGTCGCAATCCTACCGCTCATAATAACTGGAGCAGCTATTCCCCCGCAACATCACGCAAGTAGGGATAATTGTATGCTGTGAGTGCACCGTTTATTCTACTACCTTGTACACAATGTCCTTCTCTCTAACCCTCTCTTCGACCCTGAGTCCTACGGAGTCTCCCGGCTTTGCTTCTTTGATCTTCTTGTGTTCTATCTCCATGGATTCTATTGTCTGTTCGAAGTCCGTGGTAGCCCCCCTTATCCTAATTCGATCCCCCACCTTTATGGGAGCCTTCAGTTCCACCACCACTACTCCGATTCTGGGGTAGTAATGCGTCACCGTTCCCACTTCTTGAAGCTTTTCTTCTGACATACCTCTATGTATAGTTGAATTCACAGTTAAATATTTTGAAGCCCTCAAAGTTGGACATTTTCGTTATGAAGGAGTGTACTTCTTTTAGGCAAAGTTGAAGTTGAGCCTATCCTTCTGTTAGCGCTGTTTGTCCATAAGAATGCTTCATTTGATTCTTTTGGGTTTAAACTCAATGGGAATAGCTAGAAACAATGGGTTGTCTGGAGGCTTAGCCCTCTGTGTAGTCCATCTTTCGTCAAACGAAGTTTCCTTAACTATTTTTTACTGAGATGCCGTAGGTCCATCATTTTGCCTAAGCTCCAGTATTCGCCGTGAATGTACACGAAGGGTCGAGCCTTGGCGTAATCTATACGCCCCCTTTCATCCAGTATCGCTTTGTCCACATGAACAGCCACGACCCGGCCTAGAAACAGGTGATGGACACCAAGTTCAAGGATCTGTTGAAGGACACATTCCATGTTGACTGGGCATTCCTTGATGAGGGGCGGCTTGACGTGCCTAGCCGGTTCGGGGGAGAGCTTCGTCTCGGCGAACTTGTCATGATCTCGACCCGATACCTCTCCACAGTAATCGGTTTCGCGCAGGATGTCCCTGGTGGGGATGTTCACGACGAATTCCTTGGTATCTTTAATGAGCCCGTAAGAATACCTGTGGGGTCGAATAGCGATGCCGATGGTAGGAGGGTCAGCGCAAGCTATACCAACCCATGCCAAAGGAATGATGTTCGGTTTTCCCTCCTTGTCCACGCATGTAACGAGCGTCACTGGACAAGGATAAAGCAGAGCCATAAGGTTCCATTCAATTTTTGCCATAATACCTCTCCTCAACACCCAGTTCTTCTCCTTGATTAATTATTTTTCTCTTCGCTGGCTTGTTCAGCAAGACTTTGCTGACTTTTTTATGAACGATTATAGCTAGTATGGTTGAATCAATCGGTTATGACTGAGAGGATGACTTCTTTGTAAAAGTCTTAAAAGTGAGGGCGGCATTCTTTGTTCTGGGTATAAGGCTTTGTCTGGGCTCGTAACGTTACACGATGTGTATGAGGCTCGGAGAGTTGTAAGCAAGTATCTTCCTCGAACCCCCCTCATAAGGTCGTCGACTCTTTCCAAGCGCCTGGGGTTTGAAGCTTATGTGAAATGCGAGAACCTTCAGCCCATAGGTGCCTTCAAGGTCAGAGGTGGCTTAAACCTCATTTCAAAGCTTTCAGAGGCGGAAAACCTTAAGGGGGTTATCACAGCCTCAACGGGAAACCACGGTCAGTCAATAGCCTACGCAGCCTCCCTCTTCGGTGTAAAAGCTATCATTGGAATGCCTGAGGAGTCAAACCCGTTAAAGGTTGAGGCCATGAAGAACCTCGGAGCCATAGTTGAGTTTCATGGCTTAGACTTTGATGAAGCAAGGCTTTGGGTGGAGGAGGAAGCCAAAAAGAAGGGCTACAGATATATTCACTCAGCCAACGAGCCGCTATTGATCGCGGGGGTTGGAACCCTCTACCTGGAGATCATGGAGAATCTTCCAGACGTTGAAGCCATAATAGTGCCCATAGGCGGCGGCAGTGGCGCCTCAGCAGCGTGCATTGTTGCGAAATCCATAAACCCTAACGTGAAGGTTTTTGGGGTTCAGGCTGAGAAGGCTCCCGCAGTCTACCTCTCATGGAAGAACAGGAAAATGGTGGAAACCAAGTCTGCTGAAACCTTTGCTGAGGGGCTCGCCACAAGGGTTCCCTTCAAACTCACCCTTAACATCATCAACAAGCTCATTGATGACATCGTTCTTGTAAGCGAGGACGAAATGAAAAGGGCGATCCTAACTCTCCTCGAGACAACCCACCAGCTTGCCGAAGGAGCTGGAGCCGCCTCAACAGCAGCAGCCTTCAAGATTAGAGACAGGTTACAAGGAAAGAAGGTAGCCCTAGTTTTAACTGGAGGAAACCTCACCCTCCCAACCCTCAAAAGCATCTTTGAATCAAACATCTTCTAAGATTTTAAGTCTTCAATCCCTTTTTGAGCGAAAAAGAAAATTTTAAGATGGTCGTTTCTGGATAATACGCACGTCCCTAAGCAACCTTAGAGCACGTTTAGGGTCTGTATTCACTTAGGATGCTGATGGATGAATCCCACGCGCTACGTGGAGAATTTACCATCGCTGGATGGTGTCAAAATTTTTTCGCAGCCCAAAGGAAAGAGAGCGTAGTCCTCAGGTAGGCGGCATAGAACAGAAAAATGATAATGTTGGAAGTATGGAAATCTATTCATACAGCTTACTTGCAACATCCGTTAGGTGTAGTTCTTCAAGTTTAGACTTGGTTGGCCAACCAGTTATAGCGTCCCAGCCTCTGAGTTTGTAGTACTCATCCAGAAGTTCTCTGAACTTATGCTCGTCCAATCTAATCCTTCGGGTCCAATCCGGTCTGTTAAAGAACGGAATTACCTTTTCATCGACTTCCCTATTTCTACCCTCTCTAACAGCGATCACCCTCTCCAAGTTAAATATTCTCTCACCGACTCTGTCAAACTTCTCCTCTGTATAATCGACTCCGGTTACAGCAGAATATAGCTTGCCCTCAAGCGACGTGTCTCCCGAGCCATCCTCTGTAAAGTTGCTCGCAATTATTGGGAAAACCCAATCATCCGTGGGCAGGCTGGATGTTAGACAACCCCTGTTTTGGAGCCAAATTGCCGGTTGAGCTTTATGCTCGTAGTCATCCGTAACGGCTTTCTCTGATCCCCAGAGTTTTTTGGCAATATTCTTTACTTGATCAGTCTCTAATGGAAGAACATAATGGAATCCGTATACTAGCCTAGCATAACCATGTCCAGTGTCAGAGAAAGGATCTCTACTGTCCGTAGACCAAAGCAGGGCTCCAACTATCCAGAATGGATACTCAAAGAAGCCCCAAACCCCTCTTCCGGCACCGTGCTCGGCGAACCCGCACGTCACATAAGGGAGGAACTCCTCTCCTTTTCCAAGTTTTTCAGCCGCCCTTAAAACTCCATCAGCAAACAGGTCACCGACTCCTTCCCTATAGGCGATCATGTGAAGCAACCTTACCCAAAAATCAGGATCACTTGGATCTACTGGGCATGGAAGGAGTTTTTTATCTATTAGTCCCTTCTTGTGGCACGTTACTAGCCAAAGAAACAAACCGCCGAGAAAATCCCACTGGTTTATTCCCAACATGTCGGAGAGGTTCTTTATCTTTAATGCCTCAGGAATATTCACTTGGTATTCAATTTTCACGTCAGCTTCTTTTTCAGTTGAAAATGCGACGAAGTTAGGAGCTATACACATCATTTGTCCGCTTTCAATAGTGTGATACCTTTTACTTGGGATATCTTTCCATATGAATGAGCCATAATCCCTTCCTCTTCCGCACAAACCTGGACAGGCATGGCTGCACGCATGATATTTCCGCTCATATTTGACCTCGGCGCCCATGAAACTTGACGGAACCTCTGGTATTTTTCGGCCCCCTTGGAGAAGTTTTGCGCATTTCCTCCACAGTTCAACTAACCTTTTTGGATCCGCAACATTTATGTTACCTATTTTTTGCACTCCATCCCTCATGCTTGTAACGGATATAGCTTTCAACTTCTTTGAGCCCATTACCGCTCCAAATCCGCCTTGGCCAGCTACGTCGCCAGATGCAGTTACTATAACAGCTATTCGAACCAAGTTTTCCCCAGCTGGACCTATACACGCGGACATCGTTTCTTTGCCGTGTTTCTTCATGAGCTCTTTCTGAGTTGCAAACGTATCAAGACCCCATAATTCATCTGCTTCTAGAAGCTCAACCTCTCTTTCGTCGTGTATCCATATGTAAACTGGCTTTTCAGATCCGCCTTCGATAATAATGCCGTCAAATCCGGAATATTTTAGTTCGGATCCGAATCGTCCGCCCATGTTGGAACGGGTATACCAAGGTTTAGGATAAACTTGTGGAGCTATTCCTGCCACAGTTGTCCTCCCTGAACCGGGTGAAAGAACGCCTGTCAGTGGGCCAGTCATGAAGACGAGTTTATTTTGGGGACTGAAGGGATCTATGTTTGGTCTTAATTCTTCCCAAGCTATTTTGGCCGCTATACCTCTTCCACCGATAAACTTATCTGCATATTTTTCCGTGTCTTCCGTCCAGATTTTGTCGTTTGAAAGGTTAACCCTCAAAATTTTTCCACTATGACCGTATTGTTCAGTCATTTTCTTTCACCTGCTTTTAAGTAAGCCAAAGCCGATGCTGGGCAGAGTTCGACGCAAATTGGCCCCTCAACCCTGTCTTTGCAGAGGTCGCATTTGAAAAATAGCCTTTTATTGTCATTTTTCTTGAATCGAATTATCTGCTTTTCAGGCATGAGGGGGCATGCTTCAACGCATTTTTCGCATCCTATACATTTTCCTTCACTTATATATCTCGCTCCAGTTTCAGGATCTATTTCTATCGCGTTTACTGGGCATATGTAGTAGCACCCCGGTGAAAAGCACTGGACGCAAACTTCGACGCTATGGTTTCCTGTAAAAGAGTCATTAATTAAGTGGATTCTAGATAGGCCTGGATTACAACCGCCTTCATGATAAAGAGCGCAAGCTAATTCGCATACTCCGCATCCGGTGCATCGCTCTGGGAAATACTTTATTACCCCAGACTGTTGAACCGACTGGAAATTCACTTTTCTCGCACCTCTTTATCCATGAAATAGATTTTTCGAACTATTTATCTGATTCGTTTAAAATCTTCTCCTAGCGAATACCCGCCTTTACGGCGTATTCCGTTGTGACCTTCTTTCCAACGACTGGGTTTCTGAGAACTCCTATACCCTCGATTTCGGTTTCTATGGTGTCTCCCGGTTTTATTGGCCCTGCTGGTGGACTCGCGCTGGTCACGATGTCTCCCGGCTCTAGGGTCCAGAAGGTTGTTGTAAAGCTGATTATATCGTCGAAGTGGAACCTCATGTGTTTCGTGTTTGATTCGCATTCAACCTTCTCATTGCGTTTGCGAATCATTCTTAGATTATAGATGTTGGGAGGCATCTGATCCGGAGTTACGATCCATGGGCCTGTTGGGGCGAAGGTGTCAAAGGATTTCGCCCATTGCTGATACTCCCTCGTGATCAACTCTATGTCGTGTGCTGTAATGTCATTCAATATCGTATATCCAAAAATAACTTCGTTAACCTTTTCTTTTGGAACATTTTTGCACCTCTTGGATATCACGCAAGAGAACTCGAACTCGTGATACACCTCCCCGTAGCCCTCAGGAATGACGATCGGGTCCATGTGGCCTATTATGCTTGAAGGAGCCTTCAAGAAGATTTGTGGAACCGGTAAGTACTGAAGGTTAAGGATTCTGCGATAATCTTCAAAGTTGAGACCCGTGCAGACAATTTTTGATGGATTTTGCACCGGAGCTTTCAGCTTCACTTCTTCCAAGGGGAACACAGCATCGCGAACCTTATACGCCTTTCTCTCCACGAAATCCAAAGCCAGTCTTGCCGCTTCTAAGCCCTGATCTCCCTGCTCAATGAAGGATTTCATAATAGGAGGTATGTGAGCCTTCGCTCTTCTCTTTGGATTGGAGACTCCTCTTGACCTTAAGTAGCCGGAATAAGCTGCGTTGAGATCTACTACGACCGTGTCCTTGACAACTCCAATTCTTTCTCTACCGTTTATGACGAATGTCGCGAGCTTCATGGCTCTCACCTCTTTACCCTAGCGCAAATCGATTTTGGTGGGTGTAAAGCTGCGAACTGCTGGACGTTCACAGCTTTATCTTGAAGACCTTGGCAGCGGTCTTACCTAGATACCATTCGAGCTGTTCTGGGGTTGCCCCAGCTTCCCTGATCTTGACCAGTTCAGTCTCGATGTTGCTCGTAAAGTCAGTGCCGAACATTACTTTTTCGGGCCCTAACTCTTTCATGGCCCACAATATGTCGGCGCCGATAACCCACGAGCATTCTACGTAAACGTTTTTGAAAAGGGAAGCCACATGAACCGCTTCGCCGGTTGCGATGTTGAAACCGCAGTGACTTAAGATAATTGGTAGGTTAGGGTATTTCTTTGCAGCCGGAATCACCATGCTCGGAAGGGCAAGAGGTATTCCCAGACCCGTATGAACCATCACTGGAACCCCTAGCTCATTAGCAGTTTCGAAAATCATCATCCCATCTGTTGAGGCGGGTAAGACGGCGTGACCTATGGTATGAAGCTTCACTCCCACGAACCCCAAGTCTTTTATGCATCTCTCAACTTCTTGACGCCAAGCTTCTCTAGACATGACATGAGGGTTGACGCTAGCCATTCCGAAGATGCGTCCCGGGTGTTTCTTACCGAGTTTTGCAATTCTATTGTGAACATCAACAGGGGGCTGCGGGTAGGCGCCTGGAAACGGTTGAACGATGGCTGCATCCACGCCTTTTTCGTCCATATTTTTGATCAAATCTTCTTCGCTGACGTTTAGATCGAAAACTCTGCATGAGCCTAGATGTGTGTGTGCATCAAGAATTTTCATCCTTAATCATCCTCCTTATTCTCAATAAACGTTTTATTAAAATTATGAGAATATAACTCTTAAGTTGTAAAACCTAGATTTCGAGCAAACTCATTAGGTTAGACCGCAAGTAATGAGGTTTTCCGTCTTCTTATCGAATAGATATAGCTTTTCCCTCTTAAGTTCAATGTAGGCTTTCTCACCCATGCTTAGATCGAATGTTGGCGGCACCAAAGCTGTTAGTATTACGCTCCCAACCCTCAACTCTGCAATCTTTTCCGATCCAAGAGCTTCGGTTAGCTCAAGGACCGCTTCAATAGATTGTTCGGAAAGGGGTTTCTCCGCTACGCTAATATCTGGAGGTCTTGTACCCAGTATCAATTCTGGGCCCGTCGACTTAGCTAGTATTTGATCTTTGAGATGCGTTACGTCGATGGCGAACTCCGTTGCGTCAAGAACCCATTGCCCGTTTGTTTCCCTCAATGTGCAATCCACGAGATTCATTGAAGGGCTTCCGATGAAACGACCGACGAAAACGGTCTTGGGAAAGTTGTAGGTCTTCTCTGGCACGTCCACTTGCTCGATAACTCCCTTGTTCATGACCGCTATTCTATCACCAATCGCAACCGCTTCAAGCTGGTCGTGAGTGGTGAATATCATTGTTATTCCAAATTCTCTCTGTAGCCTTTTCAATTCAACCCGCATTCTTTCCCTTATTTTGGCGTCAAGGTTCTTTAAGGGTTCATCCAAGAGTAGGATGCTGGGGCTTCTAACCAAGACTCGAGCCAAGGCAACTCTTTGAAGTTCCCCTCCGCTATATGTGTGAGGCTTTCTGTCCAAGAGGTGCGTTATCTGAAGAAACTCTGCGACCTCGTAAACTTGCTTCTTGATCTCAGTGTCGCCCAACCCCTTTACCTTCAATGGAAACGCAATATTTTCATAGCCTGTCCTGTTGGGATACACCGCGGGTGTTTCAAAGACCATTCCTATTCCGCGTTCCGCTGGTAACTTGTAATTGACTAATTCGTCTCTAATGTAAACCTCGCCCTCGTCAAGCGGTACCAGACCTGCGATTATCTTGAGCAATGTCGTTTTTCCGGCTCCTGGCGGGCCTACAACAACGAACAGCTCCTTGTCACCGGTCTCGAACGTTATACCTCTCAATACCTGTTCTTTCCTTATCTTCTTTGAGACGTTTACGAGTTTCAGCTTGACCATGGCTTCAGCCTCGCAACGATTACCAAACGGCAACCTCTGTCTTCTTGTCAAAAAGGTGGAGCTTTTTCAAATCAAACGTGACCCAGACCTTGTCACCAGCCTCAACTTCTAGGAGGCCCTTAACGAGAATAGGCTTTTGTCCCACCTTGAGGTGATATATGGAGCTTGAGCCGAGAGACTCTATAAATTGCACTTCTCCGCGTATCGCTTTAGGATCGATTTTCTTAATGCTCATATGGAGGTCCTCTGGCCTGATACCCATTATAAGTTCAGGGCCTGTAACCTTTTTCTTAATTGTTTCAGCAAACTCTGTGACATCGATCGCAAAATCCTTTGCATCTAGAAAAACTCTATCTTCTTTTTCGAGAAGCTCGCATTCGATAAGGTTCATCGAGGGGCTTCCTATGAAGTCTGCCACGAATAAGGTGTGGGGGTGAGCGTAAACTTCGTCTGGTTCTGCTATCTGTTCTATCAAGCCATCCTTCATCACTGCGATTCTATCGCCTAAGACCATGGCCTCTAATTGATCGTGCGTCACGAACACGGTGGCTATGCCAATCTCCCTCTGAATTCTCTTCAATTCCCCCCTCATCCTCTCCCTGACCTTTGCAGCGACATTGCTTAGGGGCTCATCCAGCAGCAGGATCTTAGGATCTAGGATTATGCTTCTTCCTATAGCAACTCGTTGTATTTCACTCAGCCCTAACCCCTTCGCGCTCTCGTGAAGCACATCGCTTAGTCCCAATAGTCGAGCGGTCTCATCAACCTTGACTGTTAGCTCATGTTTTGGGGTTCTCCTCACTTTAAGTCCAAAAGCCAAGTTGTCAAAGACAGACATGTGTGGAAATATTGCGTAATCTTGGAAGACTAAACCAATTCCTCTTTTCTGTGGAGAAACATCATTCACCAAAACATCATTGATGTAAATGTAACCTGAAGTAGGAGTCTCTAGGCCGGCTATCATCCTCAGGGTTGTTGTCTTTCCGCAGCCTGAAGGACCCAGCAAGCACAGGGTCTCCTTTTCGCTCACTTCAAAACTAACGTCTTTCACGGCCTCAAAGTGTCCAAAGAGCTTACGGAGATTTCTGACAACGAGCTTAGCCATTTTTCGCCTTCTCCGTGGTCATCGTACTCGTCCAAAAGTGAAACCTGTTATGAGGTGTTTTTGGATCACATACCCTATTATAACCATGGGGATCGTTGCAATTAGTCCCAAGGCGGCTTGAGGTCCATACATTCTGCCTACGGCACTTGCATACATGCTGATCTGAACTGGCAATGTGACTACCTGCGTTACTGAAATGACGAGGGCGAAGAGGAATTCCGTCCAATTCAAGATGAATATGAAAAGTGCGGATGCGGCTATTCCTCCCTTTATGAGGGGGATCGTCACTTGTGTAACGACTTTCCAGGGGTGAGCTCCCTCCAGAAGCGCCGCCTCCTCCCACTCAGCAGGCACCTCATCGATGAAGCCTTTCAGAATCCAGATGGAATAGGTCAAGGTGACCGCCGTGTAGAGTAGTATGAGAGCTTGGTACGTATCCAAGAGTCTGAGGGTGGCATAGTATACCATTAAGGGAGCCACAAATGTAGCTCCTGGAATCATCCTGGTAAGGAGGGTGAAGAAAATTGTAAAGGTTCCGCCAGCTCTATAGCGGGAAACGCCGTAGGCAGCTAGGAATCCGATCAAGACTGCGAATATGGTGCTTAGGGAGGCTATTATTAAGCTGTTGATGAAGGGTCTTGTTATCGCTTCAGCGATGGATGTCATAAAGTATGTGCCGCCTATCGGAACCGTTGATATGAACAGGCTTACGTAGTTGTCGAGTATGGGCCTTTGTGGAATTATGTTTGGCGAATACCACTCGGTGGGAGGTTTGAGGGAGAGGGAAATCATCCAGATCACTGGACCCAACGTCCACAACACGACCAGGATCAAGAGCGCATAGCGGGCCACGAACTTTACCATTTGTTCCATTCTTGCCATACCACTACCTCCTATTCTGGTTTGACCGCAAGAGGCTTGATGGCTAGTCTAGTGATGAGCGCAAGAGCCACCAGTAATATTAAAGATACTGCAGCGGCATAGGACTGGTTGTTGTATAGGATTGCCAGTTTGTAGATGTAGGCAGAGATTGTCTCGGTGGTGGTGCCTGGGCCACCGGCACCAGTCATAATAAAAACTGTGTCAAAGACCTTGAAGGCTTCTAGCCCTCGAATGATTAACGCTACTATTATAAGGGGCTTAATCAAGGGTAGCTGTATCCTTCTCAAAATTTGCATCGAAGAAGCCCCAAGAACTTTAGCAGCCTCGATCAACCTCGTAGGCACCGAGACTAGTCCAGAGTATACGATTAAGAACATCAAGGGGGTCCACTGCCATATGTCAGCCAGCATGATCGTAAGGAATGCTAAGGTTGGGTCCAGAAACCATGAGATCATAGTCTCCCCACCGAAGAGCGCTTTCAATAAAATCAGGTTCACTGGTCCAAAGTCTTGAAACATGAGGAAAAAAGAGAGCCCTACAACAATCAAAGGGACCATCATCGGATACAAAACAATCGAAGTAAATATCTTCTTTCCGCGAAACTCGCCTAGAAATAGTAGCGTGATGCCTAACCCTAACAAAAATTCAATGGGCACTACCGTAGCGACGAAGATGACTGTGCGAATGAGGGCCCATTGGAATCTGGCATCAGCAAGAGCCTTTGCGAAGCTTTGAATGCCGGCAATGGGGGCTTGCCACCACTCAACGCCCGCCAAAGGATGCCATGCCGTAAAACTTAGAAATATCATGATCCCGAAGGGGATCATTAACACGAAGTTTAGCACTATGTTGAGTGGAAGCATTAATAACCTGCCAAAGTTCTTAGGTCGGTTTGACCATTCAGCTATCTTCCGGAGGGCTGTGCTCATTTAAATTATCCTCCTCAAGGAAAGAAAAAAAATGGGAATTTAAAGGTTTTTGTGAGCTTTTGCTTTCTTAGATGTAGCCCTTTTCCTTCCAGACATCCTGCACGTCTTTAGGATAGAGGGGAACCGTAGCCTTCCACGCCTCCAGCAGTTTGTCTCTCCCTAGTCTGTCTGTGGTCTCCTCCCATGCTGCAGCGGTCTCATCCAGCGCAGGCTTCGCCTCTTTGGTCCCAGCGCATACCGCGTTAACATTCTTGTTGAGCACCTCGAGGAATGACCAAGCACCGGGAAGCATCAAGTCCGGGAAGGACGAGGCTATAGCCTTAGGGAAAGCCTTGATAAACTCGGGAGTATAAGCCATTTCCATGTGCAACCTTTCCTTTTCTGACTCAAACCAGTTCCGTCTATAGGCGTCCATGATGCCTTTAATGGGGCATACCTCATAGCCGATCTCTGGGCTCGTCCACCACTGGAGGAAGAGGTAGGCAGCCTCGGGGTACTTGCTGTAGTTTGATACCATTCCCACCCAGTTGACAGGGTTCACCGCAGCCTTTATTATCTTCTCCGTTCCAGCCACTGTAACCTTTGCGCCTGGGACGGGAGCCGAACCATTCTTGCCCACGACCACCGATGTCGCTGGATCCTGCGCCCACTTTATTAAGGATGGCCATGCCATGGCGAGCACAGCTTTCCCTTCGCTGTACCGCTGGTACAGGCTTGCCCAGGTGCCTGTTACCGTTTCAGGATGCATATAGGGCACGAGTTTCGCCATAAGTTCTAGTGCTTCCACGCCCTCGGGTGTGTTTACCATAGACTTCATGTCTTTTGGACTAAACAATATGCCCCCTTTCGACACGAAAATGGTAATCCAAGTTGTGTAACCAGCGAACCCGGGCTCGGCATAGAAGAAAGCACCGTAAAGTTTTGTCCCGTCAGGTGCTTTTAGGTCCTTTTCATTGAAGAACTTGGCTACGTCAACCGCCTCTTCCCAAGTGTCAGGTGGCTTCAGGTCGTAGCCGTACTCCGCTTTGAACTCACTCATGTAGTCCGGGTTCTCTATCAGATCTTTTCTGTATGTTAACGTATACACATCTGCGTCGGCGAAAAGCGAGTACCTCTTGCCCTTGTACATCGTGGTGTAGCTTCCAAGCGGCTCTATCGGCGCGACTTCTGGAGGGCCGACTGGTTCGTATTTTTTATAATACTCATCCAACGGCTTTGCTATGCCTGCTTCAACGAGGTCACCCATCCACGTGCTGAAAATCGTGGCCATGTCGTAAATCCCGGTCTTCGCCGTTGCCTCAGCCATCAATTTGGTGAAAATGTCACCCTCTACTCCGACTGTTACCAGTTCCACACCAATGCCCGTCTTGTCCTCCCATTCCCCGAGGAATGGGTAAAGTTGAGCTCTTGACCCTGCAACATGCAACAGCTTTAGTACTGTACCCTTAGGGACTATGCCTTTCTCTACTAGTGCTCTAGCTCCAACAACAGCTCTCTCTGAAACTGTTCCCGGTGGTGGCGTGGGCGTAGGAGTCAGAGGAGGTGTCACCGTCACAGTTACGGTTGGCGGAGTCGGCGTGGGAGGCGTAGGAGGCGCGGGCTTCGTTGCTTCGTATACTGCAAATCCAGCCGCAGCCACAGCCACTCCCGCGACAGCGGCACCAAGGTACTTTATGTAACCACGTCTCTCGATTTTTTCTTCTCTTTCGCTCAAAACTCTTCACGCTCTTAGAGTCGGATATAAGTCTTAAGTTACCCATATTTATTACTTGCTATAAACAGAATCGATGTGAAAATTAGCTCGCAACGTGTGGCAGACTCTAAAATTATACCGCTAGAAGACTAAGTTACACTAAGGGTACAGCGGTGGCACTATACCAATAAGGGGCATTACAGAGGCTCTTACTCGAGCGGATGTGTTATCTAAAGACCACTTTTTCCTTTCTCTGAAAGGCTAGGAACCGTTCAACCTCCTCCATCGATGGCAAATTCTCTATATCGCCCCTAACCGTCACCACTAATGCGCCAGCGGCGTTCGCAACCTCCAAAGCCCTCCCTAAGCTCCAGCCTTTCAGGATACTTGCTACAAAACCCGCTGCAAAGGCATCTCCAGCCCCAATCATGTCTACCACAGGCACCTTAAAGGCACGCTTCCTCGCCATCTTTCCTCTGGTTGCTGCAAGTGCGCCTTCCTCACCCAATTTTACAACCACTGTAGAAGGACCCATATCCAAAAAGCTTCTGGCTGCTTTTTCAGGATCGCTTTCGCCTATCAAAATCTGCGAGTCCTCAGGGTCCGTTAACAAAATTGTCGCCTTCTCAATCATCGGAAGGAGGGTTTCGCGAGCTTTTTCTGCTTTCCACAGTTTTAATCGAATGTTTGTATCCAGAGAGATCATGGTGTTGCGGTTCCTAGCTATGTTTATGGCTTCATAACTGGCTTCACGGCAGGTTTCACTCAGCGCGGGCGTGATTCCCGTGAGATGAAAAAGTCGGGTTTGGCCGATGTACTCAGGATCTAAGTCTTCTGGGCATAATCTGCTCGCCGCTGACCCCTTCCGATAGTATACTACACTGCTTTGGCTAGGAACAGGGTAGCCTCTCTGTATAAAGTATATGCCCGTTGGAGCCTCCTTATCCACAACAACCCTTGAAACGTCGACTCCTTCCCCCTTCAAAAAGTTCAATATGTATCTTCCAAACTCGTCTTCTCCAACCCTAGTGATGTAACCCGCAGTAAACCCCATTCTTGTCATTCCAACGGCGAAATTGGCCTCAGCACCGGCCGCATGTTTCTCAAAATAGACCACATGCCTCAAAGGTCCTTCCGTAACCGGATTGAGTTGAACCATCATTTCGCCCATAGTAACTACATCAAACATCTGAAAGCACCGTTACGGTGGGTATTATGTGGTTCTTTCTTTAATGCTTTACCCAGCCCAACCCCTTCCCACGATTTTAAGCCTCTTATCCTCCTCTTTTTCATCAAAAGAAAAGTTTAGCCTTCAGAACAGCGTTCATGGTCGGTATCCACCGAGGATACCGATAGCTATAACCGCCGCCGTGATGTCTGCCGTTGTTCCCGGGTTTAACTCATGCTTTGGATCTCTCAGCTTTTTGTCGAAACTCCAAAGGAGCGTTCTACCCGACGAGGTCGTCAAGCCGCCCATCTCCAACACCCGCCTAGCTTCGGCGGAGACCTCCCTTGCCCTCGATAAACCAGCCTTTCTAGCGATGAGAGTGTCGGGAACCTCAGACAGAATCTTGAGGAACGTGTGCACCGTCGCCGTGTTTATGTCCCTCGTCTTTTCCAGCTGCTGGGTAAAATACAGGTAGCCGAGATCAAAGGTAACGGGATAGTTGTTGACCCACTCGGAGGCAACGGAGTCGTAAACAGAAGCAATTCTGAACACATCAAGAAGGGTGACATCCTCATCTAGAATCCTTTGTCTCGAAGCTGGATCGGTTACGTCAAGTTTCGGAGCCTTGCCCAATCCGCCGGGCTTAGCCGTCAGTATGGCGTCGTAGACATCCACCGCATCCACCGGGGTGCTGGACTCAACCACTACCTTCACGTTCTCTCTGAGTTTAATGAGAGAAAACGCTCCTCCCCCAGCCAGCGTCATCCCGGCCGCAACTGCAATGGGTGAAAGAAGAATCATCGAACCCAAAAGGGTGTTTCCACCACTCTGCCACACGCTCACGCTCGTAGCTGCATTCTTAATCGTCCTCCCTATTCCCGCCTTCTTCGGGCTAATTTTACCAGAGGATATCATCATTCCCTGCTCGGTTGCGTGTTTGAGGTGGGGAACCACTGCGACAGCCGAAGCCATAAAATGCTCATACCTTGTTTTTTCGAAATCAGCTGTCCGGTGGACGTTTCCAGGCTTGGGATAGGCGCTTACCTCGAGGAGAAGGGCGAGCTGCAAGCATTCAGTGACATGCCATACTATCTTGGCAGATGTGCGTGAACTCACACCGACTACACCCCTGAACCACGCTGAACAACCTTCTCATGCAAAGTTTTATTAACGTTGTGTAAAAAATTACACAGAGTTGAAGATTCATACATTGGGGATAGACTATGAGCAAAATAAGATATTTTAGTGCGAAGGGTGTTGCTCTGCTTGCTTGTCTAACCGCCCTTTACGTGGCTGTCGCATTGGTCATACCCGGGATTCCGGTCATAGGAGCCACTCAAAGTAAGATCTCGCTGTCGGCAACTCTGGCTCCGATCTATGGATTCATGCTTGGCCCATACTTCGGCGCCTTAGTTGTCTTGTTTGCGAACTTCGTGGCGTGGATTATCCCCCCAGCCGACTTGTTTGGTATGTTCACCATATTTAGCCCAGTTCTTTCCGCCTTCGTTGCAGGGGCACTCACTGAAAAGAGTAGGGGGTGGGTCTTGGGAGTGGTTCCTTTAGTCATTCTTATCTTAGCGTGGTACAGCACGTGGGTTGGACAAGCAGCGCCATATGTTGCCCTGCTTCATCTCACAGCGTTGATTGTTATTTTGCTCTTTCGAAAGAGGCTCGCGAATTGGTTCTGGGACGGTAAAGAGATGCTTTGTGCAAGTGTCCCATTGTGCAGTTACGCTGGATTCATGGCTGACCACATGTTCGGAAGCCTAGCCTTCATTGGGCTGGCACCCATAATAATGCCAGAAGCCCTCTCTGCACTGCCAGTGATTTTCATGGGAGTGTTACCTGTAACCATCGCTGAAAGAGTTTTTATGACGATCGTTGCCTCGATCATTGGTCCCAGCGTCATTCTAGCTTTAAGAGCAGGTCGGTATATCCTTCGCATCGAGGGTTAAATTGAGAACTGTAATTAAAGCTCGGGAAGGAGATGTTGTCGAGACCGTTAACCGGGTCCTTTTTGACGTGAAGGGACTAGTTCATCCTCCTGAGAGAGTTGTAGCCTTTATTCGCTTCATACCCGATCCGAACGGCGATCGGAAACGGGATGAAACAGCGTACCGGAAGGTTTATGCTCTTGAAGAACGGTATGCACTGCTTGAAAGGGCTTTTCCGCAATACCTTGTCTATGACCCAGTTTTCGACGAGCGCCTCTGCGAAGTTCCTGTTAAGGCCATAGCACATCACTATAAACCCGCCGACCGACTGCAAGACCTCCTTCGTTCAGATGAGTTAGACGAGGTGGAGAGCCAAGCGCTGCAGTTTGTTAAGCTCCTAAAGGAAACGGCAAACGTTTTATGGAATAAGCTGGGCATCTCAGGCTCCGTTCTAGTGAAACTTCACATGTCCGCTTCTGACATTGACCCCATCGTGTATGGATCAAAAAGTTGTCACAAGGTTTACTCCACGCTGAGATCACTGCTAGAAAATGAGGAAAGCCCGGTTAGGCCTTACGACTTAGAGGAGCTGAAAAAGTTGTTCGACTTTCGTTCGAAGGAAACGCTTACGGCTTTCGAAGATTTTGTTCGAACCGAGTCCAGGAAGGTTTTGCAGGGCAAGTTTATGGGTCGAGACTACTTCATTCGTTTCGTAAAGGACTGGAATGAAGTTGAGGAGCGATATGGCGCGGTTCGCTACGCCTCTGAAGGCTACGCCAAGATCAGGGCTAGGGTTGTGGCCGACTCTGGAGCGATTTTCACTCCCTGCCTCTACAAGATTGGCGGTGTGGAGGTTCTTGAGGGGGTTCGTGTAGAGCCAATCGAGGAAATAGTGTCCTTTCGTGGAAGATTCTGTGAACAAGCCAGGAACGGCGAGGTGGTAGTTGCGCAAGGCAAGGTTGAACGAGTGCAAAGGGCGGAAAAACCCGAATATTATAGGTTGCTTCTAGGAAACAAGGTTTCAGATCACATGATTCTGGTGTGATTAGTTCCTCTGGATGTAAACTTATATCCAATCTATGGCATAACCTAGTTGGAACGGTAAAATGTGCAAAGCCAGAGTGTCGAAGGTTATAATCGTAAAAGGAAACGACGCTGGGGTCATGGTTTCGAAGGGCTTGAGTGAGCTGGATGTAAGGCCGCATAAAGAGAAAGTTGTGATTAAACCGAACCTCATCGTGAATCGTCCATATCCTACCACCACATCTGCGGAAACGGTTGAGGCTATCGCGAGGTGCTGTAAGAGGCTCGGAAAAGACGTGGTGATCGCCGAGGGATCTGGATGGTCCAACACCCATGAGGCCTTTAGGGATCAGGGTTACCTAGAAGTCGCTGAAAAGTGTGGCGTAAAGCTTGTTGATCTCAATGAAGATCAGTATGAAATAAGGAGAGACCCTCAAGCCATGGTGCTGAAGGAGTTTGAGTTTCCATCAACCTTGAGGAATTCTTATCTAATCTCCGCGGCGGTCTTAAAGGTGCACTCCACAACCACCGTGACCCTCTCGCTCAAGAACATGTTGGGAGCGACCATTGGGCGCGGAAAAGGAAGATTTCACAATTACGGAATAAACGAGAGCATAGTGGACATAAATCTTTACAAAACCCCTGACTTGGCGATAATAGATGGGAGGATGGGAAACGTGACAGGAGAACTCGGCGGGAGAACCAGAAGATTTGACTTAATGGTGTTCTCTGAGGACCCTGTGGCCGCTGACGCTGTAGGGGCAAGGATACTAGGCCTTAACCCCCTTTCTATAACTCACTTACGGTTAGCCCAAGACAAAGCCTTAGGTATCGCTGACCTGAGAAAGATAGACATCATAGAGGTAAGATGACGACTCCTTCTCATGTTATAGAACTTGTTGCCAACACCGACAAGTAATGAGACCGTTGAAGGTTAGGTCTTAAGAACTTTCAATGCCTGCTCGTAATATCTGGGACCATAGGTCAAGGTAACTTGATGAAACACCTTTATTGGAGTGACTACTTCCTCGAGGTTTCCTTCCACATAAACCTCTTCACCCCCTTTGGCTTGCATCCTAAACTCCTCCACATAAGAAACTATTCGCTGAAGATGCTCAACCCCCGGTCTGTCTAAGATTTTGATGGGCTCAATTCGGTAAATGGAGGGAATAAACGGAGCATTATGGTCGTCGGTTACGCGGGCAACGGCTTTGATCCAGCCCCTCTTTATGATTCGCATGTCATGGCTGTATTCATTATAGATTTCCTTCCAGTCTTTCACTGGCTCGAACTCCGTTTTAATAACCCTCCCACTATCCTTGTCCGTAAACAACGCGTACACTGTCTTTCTTCGCTGGTGCCAAAGGTATTCCTTGGGGCTGTAGTTCACGAATCTCCAACGTTTCCCCTTAGTTACCTTCTCGCTTTCAAACTCGTTTCTTAGAGGGGAAGCCCCTTCCCGATAGAAGTCTTCTAAGGTTTCACAAAGTTTTCCTAGTTTTTCTCCTCCATATATAATGAGGTCGAGGTCTGAGAATCGAGGGTGGTAAAAGCCGTGGAGGAGCGAGCCGAAGACGCCAAAGTCCTCATCCGAAAGGTTTGACCTGGTTGCGATCAAGTTGAACACCCTATGCAAGGCCTTGAGAAGATCGTCTCTGGGCGGTTTTCCCATCAGCTGCCGAAACCTCTCATCGGGTTTTCGAGTTTTCGCGATAGATGCGTGAGGAACACCTACGAGGCGCTCCTGCAAGGGCTCATAAAAAAGTGTATAATGGGGATATTTTTGCTGCACAAATCGCAAACCTTCATCCTCATAAAACTTGTAGTATGTCCGCTTTCCTTTCGCTCGAAACGCCTTGGGATTCGTGGATTTGAAGACTGTGGCTGGAGCGTACTCAGGGTCGCAGACATAAGCGTCCGGTGGGTGGAAGCATCCGTAAACTCGAAAGATGAGGTTATCCCCTGTGACTATGGCGTCACGATCCCTCAGCCCCAAAGGAATCAGACATTGTTCCCCCGCAGTTCCTCCCTTTCCCTAGGGAGGTTATTTTTCAATGATAAAAATGGGGAAGAGGTTTACTCTACATGTACCCTGAATAGGTCTATGTCCTCCCTCATCTCCTTGGTGCACTCCAAGAACTCCCTAACCGAACGCTCCACATCCCTCGACTGCGTTACGTATCTTCCGACAATGATGATGTCTGCCCCATTTGCCAAAGCCTCTGGAGCAGTTTCAGGAGTGATCCCGCCTGCGACAGCCACCAAAAACCTCTGACCCTTGAAAGCCTCTCGCATTTCTTTAATGAGCTCCCAGCTAGTTTTTCCAGTTCTCCTCTCCACATCGATGGCGCGATGCAAGATTACAATGTCGGGAAATTCTTCGAGTGATCGAAGCTTCTGAATCGGGTCTTCAACATTCATCATGTCCACTACCGCGTAGATTCCAAGCCTCTTCGCCTCGTGAATGAAGTTGTCTACTGTTTCTGTGGCCGCAAGCCCTGAAACCACCACCGCGTCCGCGGTTTCCTCGAAGGCTAGGTCGACCTCCACTTTTCCAACATCTAGGGTTTTCAGATCAGCGACAATGAACGTGTCCCTAGCCAATTCCCTTAAGTCACGAATCACCTTCACCCCATATTTCTTCAGCAGGGGGGTGCCGACTTCTAGGATGATTCTGTCGCTTTCCGGTAGTTCTTCTATGATCCTTTTTGTTCTCTCTATACTCGGAATGTCAAGGGCTATTTGCAGGTAGGGCGGCCTCCACAACCGGGGCACCCTGAATCCCATTATGGGATGTTTTGCTCTATCCTTGTCGTATATGATCTTCTTCAGCGGCGGATACCTAGCCAGAGCCCTTTTTAGGGCCAGCTTTGTAGCCCCATAATTATACTGGTAGATCCTTCGATAGTCCTTTGCGTCAGGGTGCACAAACACGCTGCATATAATCACCCATTCATCGAGTTTATCCTCTGGTACGATGCCCTCCTCCACAGCGTCAGCCACCGCTTTGGCTACAGCAGCTTGAGCGGGACCAAAAATCTTGCCAGCCTGCTCAAGGTTCTTCACCGTGACCTTAGGAACCAAAAGGGTGTGAGGCTTCGGGGGGAGATTTGGTCTAATGACCGCGAGGAGAGGGGTGTGACCCGCAGACAAGTTCGACAAACCGTTGGCGAAGGCTTCTCCCACAGGACCTTCCTTATCGCCAATGATCAAGTCAACGTGAGCGACCTCAGACCCCTCACCGGTTAACGCCTCACCTATAAGGTAGGCAAATTTTTCAGGCTTCTCCAAGGCTTTCACGGGCAGCATTTCTTCCCTGCCTACGTCTTCGAATCTGACACCGAATTCTCTCATCCATCGATAGAGCGTATCACGATGTACCCCCATGATCTCTGCCGCACCGGAAATTGTCGGCTTTGTCGACCTACTCTTTGCAGCCTTCCTCATTTCCCTTTCCTTTTCCTTCGCTATTGCGAGCAATCTGACGAATTCTTCCTTCGTCTTGGGTCTTTCGTCAACAGATTCCGACACAATGCCACTCTCCACAGATAATTTAAACAAGTATGCTTATTTAAAGTTGTCGGATTTAAGGATAACATAGAAGCGTTCCGACATGATACGACGAATTCTTTTCCTTGACGACAGTAAAATCGAGGAAGGTGTCCGACAATTTCTTTCGGGTGTAAGCCATGTGGCGGCTAATAAAGGTTTCATTACCGTTCTGTCGGGAGTGTGTCAATCCATTTTGCGAGTTCGACTAACCAAATAGCTGTGAGGACAGGTATAGAAGGTTTTAAATGCTTAATTTTTAGATTCGAATTCTGGAGCGTTGTGTTTATGGAAAAGTATTTGATTGAAGAAATGACTTCGCAAGAGATGACTGAAGCGTTAGAAGCAGTTGACACCATTTTGGTTCCCTTGGGAACGATAGAGCAGCATGGACCTCATCTTCCGGTTGGAACAGATGTTCTGATTCCGGTGGAGATAGCTAAACGCGTGGCGGAAAAGGCTAAGGTGCTTGTTGCGCCGCCCATCTATTACGGGAACTCTCTTTCCATGCAGGATATGAAGGGGGTTGTCACGATCACTCCCGAAGCCCTAGCATCTCTGCTCTTCAACTTGTGCAAGTCGCTCGCAAGGCAGGGATTTAGGAACATTGTGTTCATTAATGGGCACGGTGGAAATGTTGAGGTCCTTAACTTCATAGGGCAGAGAAGTCGAGCAGAAACTGGAGCAAGGATCATTCATGTCGATTGGTGGGTGATAGCCGCAGAGGAGATCATGAAAATCTGTGAGAGAGAAGTGATACACGCTGATGAGGGGGAGACGAGCATGGTGTTGGCGAGTAGGCCAGAGTTGGTGAATATGACGAGGGCGGTGAAGGACGAGACAGCGAACAACCTGATTCAAAAGCTCACGAGTGGAAAACCTAAGAACATGCCGAAGGTTTATTTGCCCTTCCAGATTTGGACAAAGACAGGCTTGATTGGAGACGCGACGAAAGCTACAAGGGAGAAGGGTGAAAGGATTTTAGAGGCTGTAGTAGACAATATCATAGACTTCTTGGGGCAAGTCGACAAGCTTCTTTGATGTACGTCAAGGCCTTGAACCGTTACAATGAGGAGAGTAAAAAAAGGGTTGAGATTTCCGGTTTAGATGATCTTCCCACTCTTCATGAAGAGCTTACCGTCTATGTAGAGATCTGGTTTGGGCAAGACGAAGTCTTGATGGAGATCGGCTGTGACCTTGCCTCCTATGTGGGAGCTATCGCCTACGGCTACGTGCACGGTTCCCTTAATCTTCTCGGCTTCAAGCACGTTGTCAGGTCTCTTCGCGTAGGGGTTGGTTCCTATTCCGAGCTCTGCGAGGTTGCGTCTAGACTTGTATGGTTCCTCTTTTACCCCAGGCTTCAGAAGCTCCCTATACTCATCTCCAACCTTGCCCCCACCAACGACTTCAACCACCTCACCGTTCCTAAACACCAGGGTCATATTCTCGGTTAGTCCTGCGAACCACCCCTTCTCCACCACAACCCTTCCTTCAGCCGTCCCTTCCAGCGGGGCTACGTAAGCTTCACCGGAGGGCAGGTTGCCGAATGCACCCCTCTCGGTGAATATCCCTGCGTCGACGCGACCATTCCTGCCCTTGAGGCTGAACTTTACGTCGGTACCAGCGGGGGTCTTGACAACGACCTCCTTGGCATCTGTTACCGATTTTGCAAGCTTCTCTGTTTCCTCCTTAATCTTCGTGTAGTCGGCAGTCATGGGCCCTCCTGGGTAAAACATGTCGATAAGGAATAGCGGCATACTAGCGACCCTGACCCCAACTTTAGTGGCACCTCCCCTTGCGTCCGTGTGCGTTAGGGAATAGCTTGTTATAGCGATGAGGACACTTGGTGTCTTCAGCTTTTCAGCCACTTCGGCTCCGGGCTCAGTCCCATGTCTTCCAACCGATGGATACGCGTAGAATTCCACTGGGCACTCTGGAAAGCTCTCAGCCGCAATTTCGCTCACAGCTTTCGCGAGAAGCGTCCTTTGAACAAAGTCGGTGAGTTGCTCGGTGGTCTTCTTCTTCCAGTCATCCATCGTAGGGACATCTGTAACTACTAGAACCTTTTCACCAGCCTTTAAGCCCATGTTGACCTTCAACATGTTAACTACGGGTTGCTTTATCTTCTCCTTATCTATCATAACTAACACCCATTAGAGGTGTCCGTAAGGTAATTAAATATTTTACGCCTGAAAGTCATTATTAGAAGAGAACTCTTAGGGGCACTAGAAACAAAATTAGACGGAAAACGGCGTTCGTTGCACGAATTTTATGAACCGGTCTAGGATCCGTAAATAGGAGACAATCGTTCCTAATATGGCCCTCATGACGGCGCAACTATTGAAAGTTAAAGAGTTGAGATTTATACAACTTTTCTTATCTCTTTGGTTAGGAAGATCGCAATGACCATTAGCACAACGAACGAGACGATGGTTGTCACGGTGCCTAGGGCAAACCACTTAGGAGTTGGAGCGGTCACCGACATTTGGTTATAGACGTAGGTGGGTATCGACCCGATGCCCGCGATTACGAATGATGTTCGTAGAAGTTCTCCTAGCGATAGAGTGAATGAAAAGAAAAACGCCGATATCACTTGTGCTCGAATCAGTGGGAAGGTTATCTTCTTGAATACGTTCCACTCACCTGCTCCCAATGCCCTCGCAGCGTTTTCGTATTCAACCATGTACGGGTCGAATCTAGCCATTGTTAATATTAACCCAAAGGGGACAGTGTATACTACGTGAAAGGGTAAGGCAGTCCAAAGGGAATATTCCTTTACACCTATGCTTTTGTAAAGGATGTTGGCTCCAATGCCTGAGATGATCGCTGGAATGATGAAGCCTGAGAGTAACAAGTAGAAGAAGGTGTCTCGCCCATGGAATCTGCGTCGAAGAGCTAAAGCAGAAGCCGTTACGAGCGGTGTTGCGATTATAGCCGTTGACACCCCTAAAATTACCGAGTTGGTTATCACTCGTATAATGTAGGGGTCATGAATTATTCCGCTTATCCCCTTACCCAGAGTGACGGGTTCACCAACATACCAATAAAGGCTGAACCTCTTGATCGGGAAGGCAATGTTTGCATCAGCGTTGAACGAGAGTACCATCACCAAGATTAACGGAAGTAGGAAGATGAAGAGCATGATGACGGTGTAGATCGTCAAAATTGTTTTAACTGGGTCCCTCATACTATCACCTCACTCATAAAACACCCGCTTAATGTTAACAGTCTTAAGCATGACGTACAGTATCGTTAACGTAACTATCAGCATGAGAACGGCGAAGGTGGATGCCACGGGCCATTGGAATAGCCAGGCATAGTTTTGTACAGTTAACCCTAGCGTTTGCAGTCCTCCTGCCCACAGAGCCGGTGTAACGTAATCACCAATCGTTGAAACGAAGACAAATACCGATCCCACGATCACTCCAGGCAATGATAGCTTGAATGTGATGTGGTAGAATGTTCGAGATGGAGATGCCCCAAGTGCCTGTGCAACAGCTAGTAGCTCTGGATCAATCTTGATTAATGCGAGATATATTGGGAACAACATAAACAACATATTCGTTTGAGCCCATATAATCAGCAGTGTCCAACGAGTGAACAGTAGCTCTCCAATTGGTTCCTTAATCCATCCTAACGATAACAGTAAGTAGTTTACTACGCCATCACTTCCTAGAATTGAGAGCCATGAAATGCTTCTGATACTCCAGTCGACCCAGTATGGTACAATGAGTAAGAATAGTAGTATGTTTTGAAATCTAAAACTCTCTACTTTGAAAGCCAAGAAGTACGCTACTGGGTAAGCGACAATGAGGGTTACTATCGTCGATAATAAAGACATGCCGAAGGTATCTCTAATAAGAATGTAAGTTGTTTGTCGCGTGAGCATTTTGATGTAGTTTTCAATGGTTATTTGGGTGGGGTCAAATGTCACTTGCCCTCCTGCGTTGAAGGAAAGCAGTAAAACCATTGCCGTTGGGATTATCATGAAAAGAATGAAAGCGATCAATGGGGGCAGCATTAGCATGTAACTGGAGTGTCGAGCTAAAAACTCTCTAATACTTGTTTTTTCTGGCAAATCTCCCACATCACTTACCATAAATTACTTCTTCTATATCTACTCCTTCTATCATACATGACTTCTCTAGTACGCTACCGTCCTCAGCATTCCATCCCAGAGCGAATGTGTCTCCTAGTCTACATTCGATCGGTTCTGTGCGGACCTTTATATCCAGATTTTCTTTGGTTTCGAACGAGTATTCGATGAGTTCGCCAAAATAATAGTGACCTGTCAATTTCGCCCTCACCGCATTATCATATGTGTCTGTGTCCTTAGTGATCTTTACTTTTTCAGGTCTAACTCCATACGCAACTTTTCGCCCTCTAAGGTCGCTATCTCCAAGATATGTACCCACCAGTTCACCCACTTCGGTTTTGACTCTGCACTTTCTCTTCTCTTGTGAAACAGCCTCTCCATGGAATAGGTTGATGTCCCCTACAAATCTTGCGGCGAACACTGTTCTCGGGTGGTCGTAGATTTCTTCAGGTGTACCTATTTGTTCGACTACTCCAGTATTCATGACCATCATGGTGCGAGCCATGCTCAACCCCTGTTCTTGAACGTGTGTTGTAAGTATCCATGTGTTACCTAGTTCACTTTGTAATTTCCTGAAATCATCCATCATCTTTCTCTGCAGTCTGTAATCGACGTGGCTCAGCGGTTCGTCAAGCAGCAGAACAGCTGGATTTACCACGATCGCTCTTGCTATCGAGACCCTTTGTTGTTGGCCTCCGCTTAATTCACCAGGCCATCTTCTTTCAAAGCCTTCTAAGCCCACCATTTTCAAAGCTTCATTCACGTTTTTTCTAATTTCCGATATATCTTCGCCCCTCATGCGTAGTCCAAAAGCCACGTTATCAAAGATCCGCATGTTAGGGAAAAGCGCGTATCTTTCGGGCATTAACGCGATGTCGCGTTTGTAGGCTGGCACGCCTTTCATGCTTTTCCCACCAATGTAAATATCCCCTTGATCCCAATGCAATATCCCTGCAATACACTTGAGTAGAGTGCTCTTACCGCAACCGCTTGGCCCTATGAGCACGAAGAAGTCCCCTTTCTCAACTCCGAACGACACCTTGTTAAGCGCCAAAACCTCCTTCCCGTACCACTTAACTAGGTCTTTAATCTCTAATACCGTTGCCATTTTCATCACTGTACTTGGTATCTAACGTTTTCTAAAGAATAGAAACTTTTTGTTAATAAAAATTTTGCGGGCATATTCAATTTTTCAGCTTCCTAGATATTATGCGCACACATCAGGGCTTATAAACCGTTTCTCTCTCACAAGGTCTTCAAAGTACCTTTGAAGTATCAGATGGATCTCTGACCAACAGGACGATCTTTAGTACAAAAGTTGACACCACATGATAAGCTTTATATCTCATCTATATAGACAATAAGTTGGTGTAAAATTTGGGAGAAAGCAATCCCTCAGAAGGAGAAGAGCGAAGAAGGTACTTGAAGGCTGTAGGGGCTCTGGTGGCTGGTCTGGCCATCGGTGGAGCTGCTGGTTGGCTCGGTAAACCGGCAGAAAGGATAACAGAGAGAGTAACGGAAACCGTGACGAAAACGGTGACAGTGCCGGTCACGCCGACGCCCACACCTACGCCTACCCCGACGCCCACTCCAACGATCACGCCGCCCGCACCGCCAGAGTACTTAGCCAAGTTTCCAAATTGGGAGTATTACTACTCTGCGGAATCACGTCCGACGTTGAGGTATCTTGGCGGAGCATGGATGATGTACCCTGAAGCAGCTGAGTTTTGGGAGATTGTCCATAAACAACCTGTGGAGGCTAGTTATCTAGACTTATACGTCATGGCTACAAGAATCGTTGCTACCGAAGGATACGGATGGGATGTAGGTGGAACAGCTAGGTTTCCACCGATCAAAAGGGCAGGTATCATAAAACCGATACCCGTAGAAAAACTTCCCAGGTGGAAGGAAGAGAAAGTCGTAGATATGTTTATACACCCCGAAAAATACTTTAGACCCGCTAACGCTGAGAGATTCAACTATAATCTGTGGTTCTCAGAGGAAGACTACGAAACTCACAAGAACCTCGCTATGGTTGTTAACAACTGGAACTTTGACGGCGTTACATACCTACCAGAGTTCATACCTTACGAAGAACATGGAGGAGAAAAATTCACAATCTCATATTCAGAACTATGGAACCCAGAGTGGAAAGGAAGAACTATGATGCAGGATGAGGCAATGACCGTGTTCGCTGAAACCGCAAACGAACTGGAAGCCACTGGGCAAATGACGATTTCGGGGGCAACCACAAATCTAACGAAAGGTGAGGTGGACACGGTTTACAACTTCCTGCTTCCAATAATAAAAGCCGGGCAAATACGAACGTTCTGGTTCAAGTACGGCGACTGTGTGGACCTGCTTTCTACAAAGGAGGTTTGGATAGGTAGCACATGGCAACCTCCATGCTTCGACACTAGAAGAGCTGGCACCCCCGCCTACTACGCAAGGTTGGTTAATGGACCATTCATGTGGTTTAACGGCGACATCGTCTCAATACACACACCGATACTCGAAGATGTCTACAAGTTTATGAACTTCAGAATCGACATATGGTGGGATGCCTTCATTCTAGGGCTAAACGGATACGGCACATTCACATCTGACTACGATGACGTAAGAGAGTACATGGGCGCGGAGTTCTTCGATTGGGCTAACAGAGGAAAAGCAACCTATCTTCCAATCGACACGGTCATCAAGGAGTGGTGCTTCCCTGACGCCCCAGAAAAATGGGATCTGCCAGAAAGGCTACAACAGGCGCTGTTCATTCCCGACAGGTACTTCCCACCGGGAGCAAAACCCAGAGTGGGCACTCCAGATCCTCGTGGAAATCTGAGAGACCTAGGATCCATCAAGGATAAACAAGACATAACAAGGTACTCCTTGTCACCAGACCTGCCCGACGACGAAGAGTACTATATCGAAAAGTATACAGACCTGAAAGCACAGATTCCGGTGTAAAACAAAACAGCCTTTCTCTGTTAACGTCCCCTTTTTTCCTTCCCACTTTTTATCCAAGTTCTCAACATCTCGCCAATTATTCCACCTATCCCCCCGAGCAAGGCAACTATAATCATTAAGTTAGCCGCGGAGCCGACAATAAGCCACAAGACAAAACTAACTACGTACATGACGAATTCGGGAGGATTCGACGGAGACCCTGCGACCGCCAAGAGTACCGCAAGCCCGACTAAGCAAGCTGATAACGAACCCATGGTGCCCACTAGAAAAGCTTTAAACCGATCAGACTCCGATAGGTAGCCACCTACCAATCCACTAATAAAGAACCCAAGTGAAGACCCTAAAAATTGGAGATGTAAAGTTAGAAAAATGCTTAATGGCAAAACCATTGTCGCAGTTGCACAAAATCCAATGACGGTATTTCTCCTTACATAAACTTCATTAATTGAGCTACACCTCTTCTTCTACCTCAAGGCCTTTCGTTTTCTCAATTCTCTGAGCATAGTATTTTTCGGGTTCTGGCAGTTCCCGACATTTGATGTAGTCATCAACATGAATAATTGCCAAAGCCGTTTCAAACGCTGCTTTTATCACGTGTTTCTTAACAGCAAGCGAATCAAAAAGCCTAGCTTCACCCATTTCAGCTAGTTGAGAGTTTATAACATCTACGCCAGCCGATGCCTCTCCTCTGCTATGCTTTGCGCGTAGCTCAGTAATGACGTCTATTTCGTTCAGTCCAGCGCTTCTACCTAACAGCAGAGGTATGCTTTCAAAAGCCTTCGCAACAGCTTTAAGTACAAGCTGCCTCTTATCCGCCATTTTCATGGCGCAGCGGTTAAGGGCTAGAGCGATTTCCTCTTCAAAAGCGCCTCCCCCCCACACTAAACGGGGTTCTTTCACTAACGTCCTAGCCACCAACACCGCGCCTTTAACAATGCGCTCGATGTCGTCTAGAAGGTATCTAGATGACCCTCTTAGCACAATATCTACAGTTTTAGGGTTTTTGCATCCCTTGATGAACAGCCACGGTTCGCCTATAATTTTTTTATGCTCCACGATATCTGCCCAGCCAAGACAGGAAGGATCCAAATCATTTATACTACCTACCGCAAATGCTCCGGTTGCTTTAGCCACCCGGTCTACTTCGGGTGGTGGAAAACGCCTGACTAATAGTATGTTTTTTTTGGCGAGATAATCCAGCACAATGTCGTCAGCCCCCTTTTCTAACATTATCACGTTTGCCCCAGTATTGAGTATCCTATCGGTTATCGATTCAAGATACTTTTGTTTGCTACGTTTAAAGTTACGAAATTGTTCCACCCTGTTAAATTCAAATCGATAATCTTGATACCTTGTCAATTTCTTTTGGGGGATTATCAGTTCCCCTTTTATTAACGCGATCCTTGCGTTTTCTATTCTTTCCGGCATGTAGATATTCGACATCTCCCTGTAAAGCGCTAGCCCATCAACCAGGAAGGAATCTTGCATCGATTTTCCCTTTATTTTCTTAACATCGATTATGTCGGTACCTTCGTAGCTCGACAAAGTCTCGAATCCCAAGATTCTGGTTGCGTTAGACACCAAAGTAGCGATGTGTTCTCGATCTTGGTAAGGTAACTTTCCAGCGAGGGCGTTGTGAATCCCCAGATTTATAACCTCTGTTATGTCTAGTTGTAGATTAAAACCGATTTGATCTGAGGTTTCCATCGCCCTTTTATAGGCCAATATTAGACCATCTCGAATAACATTCGGATGAATCCCCTCAGCAATTAGTTTTTCACATTCTTCGAGTATTTTACCCGCTAAAATTACTGTTGAAACCGATCCGTCTCCCTTCTCTTGGAATGTGGCAAACGCGGCTCCAGCCATAAGTTGTGCGACAGGATGTTCCACTTTAATGCTTTTCAGTATCGTCCTCAGATCGGTCGTTACAAAGGATAATGTATCCCGCCCGCTCTGCGATAGTATGACCTTGCTCATTCTACGAGGCCCTAAAAGAGTTTCGACAAATTCCACCATAGACTTCGCTACCCCGATATTGTCCCGCAGAGCGTCTTTTCCAGTTTTTCTAATCGATCCCTCCCGCAGTATGCGGGAGGGTTCTGGTAGTGGAATACGTTCGTGCCTTAGTGGTAACCTCCTAGAATCTAACCTTTTGCTAGGCATTTAAACCCCATGAGTTTGTTTCACTCACGATTGGCTCTTAGCTATCGTTATAGAGATGCAACTATCATACATGTTAAAATTTCATTTGAGGTACGGTTCTTTTCTTGGGTGGTGACAGCCTGTATTTCATCTTACTGCTACTTAATCCCAATTTTACCAGCATCTCAGCCCATCTAACAGCCGCCCTAGCCGGGTCAATGACTGGTATGTCGTAACCTCGCTTCTTAAGCTCTTTCATCAAATCTTTGTCCATTCCCGCCATTCCAGTGCATCCCAAAGCTATCACGTTTGCTTTTTCCTGTTTGATTGCAGCGAGACTTTCCCTCAAGAGAGCTGAAAGCGTTTTTTCTCTATCCTTTTCGATTTCTAAAACTCCTATCGAGCTGGCCCTTACGGACACCACGTTGGATGTTAAACCCAACAACTTAACAAGATTTTCGATCGGCGGAATAGTTTCTTCTAGGACCGTTATGACCGATATTCGATCTCCTAAGGACGAGGCGACAAGGAGAGACGCGCTTCCAGCCCCAATTACAGGGATTGAGACGACCTCCCTACAGGCGTCAACAGCGGGGTCACAGAAACAACTTATAACAACAGCGTCGAATCCCTTTTCCTCAGCCTCCTTAACAAGCCGCACCGTATCAGGAGCAGCCACAACCTCGTCCAAGAAATCTTCAAGAGACTCTGGGCCTGAAGACAGAGAAACCACTTCTATGTCCGGAAATTCTTCTTTCAGCTCAACTCTGTGGGCTTTTAGAAAATCTAGAGAAGTATTAGGGATTACTACACACATTTTAGGTTTTTCAATTGACATGTTTTTACACCGAGTAAAATGGGGAAAAGAGGATTTAAGGCCTTACTCTTTCCCTAGCTTCTTTGCCAACTTGGCTAGCTCCGAGTGAATCACCTTTCCTCTATCGGTTATTTGTTCGTCGTCTAGCCAAACCGAGGAATCCAAGCAGATACCATCGAAATGTGACACCGCGGATATGCCCTTAGCCTTGAACATTGGTCCCTGATGACCGAAGCCCCACTCGGTGCTTCCCCAGACTCTCTCATCTTCTGTGCATAGTCCAGAAAGTCTTGCGCCCGGGTTGAAACCATAGCATACGTGGGCCGCGTAATACATATTTGGATCTCCGAGTTTTTTCAGCCACCTCTTGACGATTTCAGCTTCTCTTCCGCCCAGTATATTGACTATCTTACCCGCTTTAACTTCAAGTTTAATGTGCTCTTTTAAGATGCCCAAGTCTGCTTCACCGCCTCCAGAGAACGAGCCGTCAAAGACTATTCTTCCATTTATTGTCTCTTCGATCGGAGCCCAACCCATCTGCCCTAGGAGAAAGTGAGGGCCGGGAACATCAGCGAAAAGCTCGCTTGTAACCGGTCTTTTGGGACTGTTTTCGAAGGACACATCGTTCCCCATGGGGGTCGTTATCCTCATCTTTCTAGCCTTTTGAGTCATCTCAACGATCATGGTTTGAAATTTTGCTTGGGTATCTATGTCGACTTTTCCAACGCAACGAACGATCTGATCCACGTTTAGGCCACCTAAGAACAGGTATCTAACACGTCCCTTTCCTTCGACTGCAGGTTTCATCGCAACATCCCAAGGCGTTGAATACAGCAACCATTGGTTGTTCAGCTCGATCCAGACATCCGTGTTTGGGATTGCAACCTTCAATGGATCTGGCAAGTAGGGGTCTCCAACTTTACCATAGCCAGGTGGTGTGGAGTGCCACGCGACCATCACTTTCGCCTCAGCCGCTTCAGCAGCCTTGGCGATCTCCTCTGCGACCCTCCACTCCTCAGGCCCATCTATCGTTATAAGAACGCTTTCGCCAGGCTTAACCTTGCATAGTTTGTTAATCACGACATAGGCTGTTTTACCCAACTCTAAATCAAGTAGATGCGGCAAATAGCACCCTCCGTCATTTAGGTAAGCAGGAGTAAATATAAATTTTCTTACAAGAAAAGCCTCGTCTTATTTTTAGGTTTAACCGCACGCCTAAAAGAGGAATTTTACTCAACGCTGGTTAATGCGACTGCGAAGGCCTCTCATTTCATTTAGGTTCCACCGACTTAAACGGCTGTTTTGGATGAGATCCATTGGCGGTTATGGTTCAGGCCATAAGGTCTGCGTTTGAACGGCCATCACCATATTTCGGATAGATGAGCACATCATTGGCCGAGAACTGCCGGAGCCAAGTTCTAATACATGAAGAGAATGAAAGTCATGTCCAGTAAAAATGAGGGGGTCTCGGCCTAGAAACTTTAGAATAGTAGGGAGGGCGAGGGGCTTTTCACGCTAGCTTTCTGAGTTTTGGTCTTGGGGGCCTGTAGGCTTCCTTACTGTGGCTTGCACCCATTAGGGACCACGCAATCGCAGTGTATACGGCGGTTCTCAGCGGTTCTATTGCCGGAATTTTGATGCCCTTAGCCTCCAGTTGACTCTTGACACCCTCTATCAGTGAGGACATTCCTGTACAACCTAACACTATTGCGTAGGCTCCATCTTTCTTAACAGCTTTCTCCGCTGCTTGAGCGATAGTTGCAACGGTCTTCTCCGGATCTTTTTCTAGTGCCAATACTGGAATGTTTATGGTTATCATGGAGGCTAAGGATTGGAGAAGACCATATTTTGTCACTAAACTTCTGATAAGATGCTCTGTTTCGGGGAGTATGTTTATTATGGAGAACTTGGGTGCAAGCTGCGCGGCTAGATGACAAGAGGCTTCGTTAGCGCCAAGAACCGGTATGTTTACAAGCTCTCGAGCTGCGTCTAGACCCGGATCCCCAAAACAATCTATGACGACAGCGTTGTACCCTTCATCTTCTGCTTTCTTCACCTTCTCGAGTATGTAAGGTGTGTTGACAGCTTCATCATAGGCGTCTTCTATGGACGCGGTGCCCTTGTCCAATGAAGCCATATCGAGCTTGACTAAACCTCCTGTTCGCTGGTCTATATCCTCCGCCAGCTTTTTACGATCCTCAAGAGCACCTTTGAGGCCCTCTGTGTAGACTACTGGGAGTACCACCAGTATTCTCACTTTTTCGGTCATTTCTTACACCTACTCCAAACTAAACTACTTACGCTGTGTATATAATTTTTCCTAACAATGCGTAAAGGCCTTTATATTTTAAAATTGTAGCTTACGCCCTATTTCGTTGCACCAGAATGGGTGCGACCGTTGCAGCAACTCGCGGAAATAAAAGATGTGGGAGTTTTAGTTTAAACTGGGATGTTAGCCAACAGTTCTTCGTACTTCTTCACGTAGTAGTCGTTGTTGTCAGGTAGGTCGGGTGAAAGGAAGTATCTCGTTATTTTGGTTTTATCTTCGTTTGAGCCTATATCTCGTAGGTTCCCTTTTGGGTGTGGGCTTCCTGTTCTTGGAGGCTCCCCTGTCCAGAAGTGCCTGAAGTACACGTCGGGCATGAACAGCGCGTTTTGAAGCCTCTCAGGCAGTTCGGCGAATTCGGGTTTGTCCGGCCATATTTCTTTCATGATTTCGTCGATGGGCTCGTACGTTGCCTTTCCCATGTGGAACCAGTCGAAGAACTCGGGTCCCATGCCTTCTCTGTAGTCATCCCACCCCCAGGCGGGCGTTGGGTAGCCCTGCTTCGTGTACAGCATCGACATATACAGATCGAGGCACCAGTTCATGAGTTTGTAGCAGTCTTCTAATTTATCAGGATCGGTGTATTTTGACACATAGTTAGAGTTGTACCAGAAGAATGGGCCGTTCACTAGCCTAGCGTAGTAAGCTGGAGTTCCAGCCTTTCTAGTGTCAAAGCATGGCGGTTGCCATGTGCTCGATATATAAAGCTCCTTTGTAGAGAGCAGGTGTACGATGTCGCCGTACTTGAACCAGAAGGTTTTGATCTGACCGGCTTTAACTATCGGAAGTAGGAAGTTGAAGATCTCGTCGACTTCGCTGTTTTTTAGGCCCGTGATATTTTCCACCTCCGCAATTTGACCTGTAGCCTCTAGCTCGTTACAGGTTTCGCTGAATACCGTGAAACCCTCGCCCTGCATTCCAGCCCTGCCTTTCCACTCCGGATTCCAAAGCTCAGAGTAGGAGATGGATGTTTTCGTGCCACCTTTCTCCTCATAAGGTATGAACTCCGGTAGATACGTTACTGAATCGAAGTTCCACATACACGGGACAGCGATCAAGGATTTGCCACGTTCATGCCATAGCAGCGAATCAAACCTCTCAGCCTGTGCGGGCCTAAAGTACTTATCAGAGTGATTGAAGAGATCTATGAGTTTGTCCTCCTGCCATCGTGGCATTTTTTCCAGAGGGATCGGCTGGCAAACTCCCGCATCTATGACGGCCCTATATCTTCCACCGCCTCCAACGTCCCAGCCTTTGGGGTCAGCAACTTGTGTCTGACATACCACCCATAATTCCTGATAAGTGGCCTCTATCTCTTGGTCATACAGCTTTTTCCATTCTACAACAGCGTCCTCTGGCAGATAGAATGCGTGGCCTAAGTACCTTAATTTAGGCTTTGGCTTAGGAAGGGTTGTGTACCAGTAATAAGCGCCTGCTCCTATTGCCGCAGCAGCAACAGCAGCACCAGCCGCTACCTTCACATACTTTCTTCGAGAGATTTTCTCCTCAGACAAATAATTCCCTCAAAGCGTTTTTGAATACAAGTGCTATTTAAGTTTAACTATCTTGAAAGCAAATAGCCGAGTACCGCCAATGCAGCGAACGAAACAAGCGCGATGATCGTTCCTGCCGCAAACCACTTAGTGGTTACTGGGTTCATAGTTATTTGCATATAAATATAGGTTGAAACCGTGCCGACGCCGCGCATTACGTAAAAGCTTCGGATCAGTTCGCCCCAAGACAGCAGAAAACCTAGAATACCCGCGGATAATACTTCCCATCGAATTAGGGGTAGGGTAACCTTTCTGAAGATGCTAACTGGGCTTGCCTTCAAAACACTTGCAGCTTGCTCATACATCATTAGGTCCGGGTCGAATCTAGCCATCATAAGTATGAGTCCGAATGGAACTGCAAATACCACGTCGACGAACACCATGTTCCAGAATGTGATTTCAAGGTCTAACATTCGGTAGAGAAGGAGGTTGCCTAGTCCTAGCAGAACTCCTGGAACTATGAAGCCTAGTAGGAGGAGATAGAAAAGAAAGTCTCTGCCGAACACTCTATGACGCAAAGCTAGGGCGGTCGTCGTCACCAAAAGGCAGGTTATAATCCCCGCAGCTATGGATACGTAAATTGAGTTTTTGAGCGACTCCCAGAATTGCCAGTGATGAATGACTGGAATATAGGAAACATACTCGTACCCCTTTAGTTCCCCGATGTACCAATCCAACGTGAAGCCCTCCATCGGAAAACTAATTCTGGCCGAGGTATTAAACGAAAGCAGTATCAAGAAGATCATTGGAGCGTATATCACTAGGATGATTATCACGATATAAATTCTTGCCAGCATATCTCCGACTTTCATAGACATCACTCATAAAATAGTTTCTTTATGTTAACTACCTTGAGAAGTATGTAAAGCACTACCAGGGCGATCACTAGTAGAATTATACCGAGGGCTGACGCTTGAGGCCAAAGGAAATTACCAGCATATGAGGACACCGACAGGCCTAAAACCTGAATCCCTCCGGCCCATAGCATTGGAGTTGCATAGTCACCAAGGGTGCTAACGAAGACGAATATGAAACCACATATAACACCCGGCAATGACAGTTTAAAGATTATGTCGTAGAACACCCTGTGCGGCGGGGCCTTAAGCACCTTGGCTGCGTTGATTAGGTCTGGGGCAACTCTGTTCAAGGCTAGGTGAATCGGAAAGATCATAAATAGCAAATTGGTCTGAACCCATATGATGTACAAAGTTTCTCGTCTAAACAGGAACTGCAGAGGCTCTTTGATGGCCTTCATGGAAATCAAAGTAGAATTTAGGAGACCACTCTCACCTAAAATTGCAATCCAAGCAACTGATTTTGTAGTCCAATCGATCAAGAAGGGTGCCATTAAAAGGCTTATGAGGTATGTTTTCATTTTTTGGCTTTTAATTTTGAAAGTTAAAAAGTAAGCGAATGGATATCCAAGGATCAGGGAAATGACAGCTGCTAACAAGGTTGTGCTAAAGGTGTTTATCAGAATGGTAGGGGCTTGTGGTGATGTGAGGAAATTTATGTAGTTTACAGGTGTGAAGCCGGGCTCATAAACCGGATAGACCGGTTTATAGAAGCTTATCATTAGCATTATTACTAGTGGAGCTACGAGGTAGAAACCGCAGGTTATGATCCCAGGAAGGAGAAGAAGATAATTCGTATATCTAACCACAGCGGTTCCCTCTATTTCCCATATATTACTCCTTCTATGTCCAGTCCCTCTATAACACTTGGCTTTTCTAACATTATAGCATCTTCTGGATGCCAACCTACCGCATATGTTTCACCGAGTCTCAGGTTAATCGCGGTCTCCGGCGGTACGGTAGCTCTTATGGTTACCCCACCTTTAACTTCGAACACGCATTCAACAAGGTTTCCAAAATAATAGTGCCCCACGAACTTAGCTTTGTACTTGTTTTCACAAGACCTAGCCTCGTCACCAATCTTAACGAACTCCGGCCTAATCCCATATGCCAATTTCTTACCCACGAGCTCGGTTTCATTAGGAGCCAAGGCTTTAAGTTCTCCGAACTCAGTCTTCACGAAGTATTCCCGGTCCTCCTTGGAGGTTACTTCACCGGGAAACAAGCTTATGTCGCCCACGAATCTAGCTGCAAACACAGTTGTTGGCTTGCAATAGATCTCGTCCGGTGTACCCATCTGCTCGATTACCCCGGTGTTCATCACCACCATCGTGTCGGCCAAAGTCAATGCGTGCTCTTGGACGTGAGTCGTAAGGATGAATGTTTGGCCTAACTTTGTGTGTAGAGTTTTGAAGTCTTCCATCAATTTCCTCTGGAGGATGTAATCCACGTGACTGAGGGGCTCATCTAGTAGCAAAACACTAGGCTTTATTACTAGTGACCTAGCGAGGGCAACCCTTTGTCTCTGCCCTCCGCTCAGTTCCAGAGGACTCCTCTTCTCTAAACCGCTTAGTCCGACGAGGTCGATAGCTTCCTTGACATCGTGTTCGATCTCGGCCTTGTCCTTCCCCAACATTCTGAGACCGAAAGCAATATTGTCGAACACATTCATGTGCGGGAAAACCGCATACGTTTCCAGCATAAGCGAAACGTCTCGCTTGTATGCTGGTACATCCCTCATGTTTTCCCCCTTTATGTACAGTTCTCCCTCATAGTCCAGTATTCCGGCCATGACTTTCAAGAGGGTGCTCTTGCCGCAACCACTAGGACCGATTATAACGAAGAAGTCGCCATCGTCAACCTCGAAAGATACCTTGTTTAGCGCTAGAACGTCCTTGCCATACCACTTGACGAGGTCTTTTGCAGCAATTATCTTCTTGCTCACAACTATCCCATCCAACTTCTTTCTATTTTGTTAGCTCTTTTCCATATATGTATTTCGTTTCTGTTAGATAGCCTCTTTTTGAGAACTTATAGTCGTTTTCGAAGCTAACACCCATCCTCTTGGGGGCTGTCGTTGCCGTCGAAAGACCCTCGGTCTATTCGAGGACAAATAATTTATTGCACTTTTGACGTTAGGGCAGATATAGGTGATTATGTGAAGCACATATTGAATAGGGAAAATGTTGAGGACCTCAGCTATGGACTTGCTCTCCTCGGAACCGGTGGCGGCGGAGACCCGGATCAGGGGCTCAAGTTCCTGCTAGAAGACCTTGAGGCTGGCAGAAAAATAACCGTGATAGATATCGATGATGTAGCTGACGATGTTTTGACAGCAACCTCATTCTATATGGGATCGATTGCTCCTCCTAAGCCCGAGGTTTTAGAAATTATCAATAAATGGGGGAAGTACGAGTTCGCCGATTTAGCTGTGACTGCCACTAAGATATTAGAGAAAGAGGTAGGGAGGAAGGTATTCGCCCTTGTGCCCGTTGAAACGGGCGGCCTAAACACCGCTGCACCCATGAGTATAGCGGCCAAGCTTGGGATACCAACGCTAGATGGCGACTATGCCGGAAGAGCGGTGCCCGAGGTTGAGCAGATAACCGCCGGTTTCCTCGGTATACCCTGGACCCCTTTCATTCTATTCGATCGATTCGGCGATACAACTGTTATAAGGGAAGTCGTTAACTGCCAGCAACTGGAGAGAATAGGCCGCAACGTGTGCGTTGCTGGTTATGGACTCATCGGCGGAGCGGCCCTACCCCTCGCCGGGAGGGATATGAAGAGAGCCATAAAGGTTGGGAGAGTTGCAAGGGAGGCCAGGGAGAGTGGAAAGGATCCCGTCAAGGCTATAACAGATGCTATAGGTGGATACCTACTCTTCAAGGGTCGGGTGAGGAAATTTAGTTGGGAGGACAAAGAGGGCTTTATGTGGGGTGAAAACGAAATCGATGGGATAGATGAATACGCGGGCCATGAGTTGAAGATATGGTTCAAGAATGAGAATCACATAGCATGGAAAGATGGGAAAGTGATGGCCACAAGTCCTGACCTGATCTGTTCCTGCATAGACCTAAAAACCCAGAAGCCACTGACAAATGACAAGATTAAAGAGGGGATGAGGGTCGCTATCGTTGGGGTTAGGGCACCGGACATCTATAAGACCCCTAAGGGAATCGAGGCGCTCGGCCCGAGGCACTTCGGCTATGACATAGATTATGTTCCAATAGAGTCCCGTCTAAAAGCTGTAAAATAGCTTCTAGAGCCCTCTCCCAACATCTTAGTTGGGCTTACTGGGTCAAGTCTACTTTCGCTCCTTTAGCGTCGCCCTAAAATATTTAAAGCCTTAAGTTCCGAAATTCAACAGTTCCGTAAATGCAAAATCTTATTTCTTGGTTATTGAAAAATACGGTTGGGTAACGACTATGACTGAGAGATTTTTAGGTAGAAAGGAATTAGAAAACATTGTGACTGGCGCGACGCTGCTCGGTTCAGGGGGCGGCGGTTCTCCAAAGGGTGGATTAACGTTAGTCGAATCAGCCTTGAAAGCTTCACCACAAGGAATTAGACTAGTAGGTCCTGAGGATATTCCAGACTTCGAGATGGCCGCCATGGTAGCTGGTATAGGTTCTCCTGCCGCTCTCTTCCAGAAGGGCTTCGATGTGGAGGCGATACATGCCTTTGAAGCTATGCAGAGAATCTATTCGATGATTGGGCAAAAGGTCACTTATTTGGTCCCAGGCGAGATAGGTGGATTTAACTTAATCACACCCATGTATGTAGCGGCTATGAAGAACCTACCGGTTATCGACGCTGATGGATGCGGTAGAGCAGTGCCTGAACTAGAAACCTCCCTATTTTACCTCTATGGCGTGCCGAACTCGCCATGCGTACTCACTGACAAAAATGGCAATGTTGTCGTACTCTACACTCAGGATCCAATGGATGCTTATACCTGCGAACTTATTGCTAGGCATGTGACAACAGCCTTCGGCATGATTGCTGCGTTTGCAACATGGACCTTAAATGGCGAAACCTTGAGAAGAGCCCTCGCCTTAAATACCGTAACAAAATGCGAAAAAATAGGGGAAGCTACACGAAGCGCCGTATCTGCTGGTCAAGATCCCATTAAAGCCGCCACTGAAGCCGCGGGAGGATACGAGCTGATAAGGGGGGCCATCACCAACCTCACAACGCGAACAGTTGCAGGATTCGACTTCGGTACAACCACCATTGAGGGAATTTTATCCTATAAAGGAAAGAAACTAAAGATCGATTTCAAAAACGAAAACATAATTGCATGGAAAGCAGAGGGCAAGCCTCTGGCAATGGCGCCCGACTTAATATGCTTAATGACTATCAAGGGTGAGCCTTTGACAAATGCTGACACTAAAAAAGGTATGGAAGTGGCTGTTATAGGAATACCAGCGCCCGACAAATGGAGAAAACACCCTAAAGGCTTCGAGGTTTGGAAACACATACTTGAGAAGATGGGTTACACGGGCGAGTACACTCCCTTAGAGAAACTAATACGGTAAGCCACATTAGAATGCGAAACCTCGAATGAAACGATTAAATGAAGGCGAATTTCATGAGAATTTGCGTCGTAATCCCGATTTTGAAAGAGAAAATCTTCGAAGAGATTACATACAGGGAGCTAGAAGTTGCAAGACGAAAGGATGTGGAAATAGGCGTTGTAAGCATTGATAAGGGTCCGGCATCGATAGAGTCTGCTTACGATGAAGAAATAGCTGCACCTTGGATTTTAGAAAAAATAAAGGAAGCGGAAGAAAAGGGGTTTGACGCCGCCATAATTGATTGCATGGGAGATCCCGCCCTAGACGCGGCAAGAGAAATAGTGGACATTCCAGTTATAGGGCCTTGTCAAGCATCGATGGCGATAGCATCCACGCTTTGCGATAAGTTTTCGGTGGTCACTGTACTAAAAAGTGTTCTTCCACTATTTTGGAGATTGGCAAAACATTATGATTTCGAATCTAAAGTTGCTTCAGTTAGGTCAGTTGAAGTACCTGTTTTGGAGCTCGAAGAAAAGAGGAATGAAGTAAAAGATAGGTTGCTAGCTGAATCTAAGAAGGCTATAGAGGAGGATGGAGCTGGCGCAATTATATTGGGGTGCACTGGAATGATAGGAATGGCCAGGGAACTGCAAGAAGCTTTGGGCATCCCGGTAATCGATCCAGCTGTGGCTTCAATGAAACTAGCCGAATCCTTAGTGGACATGAAAATCTCACATAGCAAATTAGCATATCCAAAACCCCCAGAAAAAGAAAGAAGACTGTAACGGAATCAATTTACCTTCAAGAACGCATCTTCGAGTGATGTACGAAAGCTAGATATTGTTATCGATTTCGGGTTTACCGCGGTAGAATATCTCAAGGTTTTTTAAGTTCTAAAACCTTGCGTTCTCGTTGTCTGTACGTGTCTTCACCTAATCGCAAAATAAAAAATGGGGGGATTACCGTATGGCTCTATATGGAGAGCATTACGCCTGTTTCTTTTCGCGTTTTAAGCAATGAATAGGCTCCGACTATCAATGTAACGACTCCGACCAAAGCGTTGATGCCTACACTGAGAGCCGACATGCCGAAATATGGGGCAGAAGGCATAATGATGTAGCTCAAGCTAAAGGACATGTAAAACCATGTGCCCTGAATAATTGCTTTCCCACGAAGCGCCAAGTCGTCGGTTGCGGTCACTCTTATGGCTGTCACGATAACAGTTAAGATTATGAAAATCGCTATTGAAGCAAGTAGTAGTTGAGCCTTAAGAGTTGATCCCAACGCTGTTGCTAAGGCGATTATACTAAGCACCGCTACAACCGCATTGGTACGCCATGCCAATCCCTTAACAGATTCGGTTTTCTCGCTCATAGCTCAGAACCCCGTGGGTCTCTCCACCCATTCGCCTACTTCGTACTTTATCCCCGACTTATGGCAGGCAGTGGCTATGATTAGGTAAAGAAGGAACCCGCTTACCAATCCCAGTGCAACTGGTGTTATTCCTAATGGCTCAGCGACGAATATGGTTAGCAGAGAAGTGATGATCCAGGAAAGAATTCCTGCAATATTGGCGACCGAATACTTTGTCCCTGGGCCAAATCTATACCTCGTAGCTGGGTCCTTAAGGCCTAACACGTAAGGCCTAAAGACAAAGAAGTCGGCGATCATTATTGCCCCCATTTGTGGTATAAGTTTTCCTAATATTTCTCCAAATTTGAATAAGACCGCCAAAGATGCTCCGTAACCAGCTGAAACCGTTGCAGCCCATATGGTTCCTACAATTCCCATTATCGCAACCCAATGCCTCCTGCTAAGCCTTCCTCCAACAGCGTTTACCCAAGCCAGTGAACTACTCCAGAGATTGTTGTCATTGGTATCAAACTGGGTTAGTGCGAAGAATGCTAGGGCGCTTGCGCCCATTCCGATTTTAAGCATAGCTGCTGCTACATTCTCTGACCCTGTTAGCATAAGTGAAAAGGCGCCTATCAGCACCAAGGACGTATTGAAGAGCATTATATGAGTTGACCAAGCGACAGCACCATCTCTAGGTTTGAAACCATACCGACCCAGATCACCGACAATAACGGATCCTACCGCGTAAAAACCAACCACTGTAGTTATAATGGTTCCAATAGGCAGGGGACTTGGAGGTTTAAATGCGAGAAGCGCTGGTGTCCCTCCAAATTCTGCAAAGGACGCAAACGCTCCGATGAAACTTAACAGTAGGAACATTGGACCGACCAAATAAGAGAGAACTATTATCGCAGCGATTCCATAAAGCGATGTAAGCATCATGAGAACACCCGACCATATGGTGGCTACAACTATGTCTGTATACCAGTAACCAGGTAACATTGTACTTATGAGAACGCCGAATAGCCACGTTTGAAATGTAAACCAAGCCATAGCACCGATCCCTGAGCATATGGTTCCCACTATGGAGGATCCTATTCTCCCAAAGGGGTATCTCATTACGTTATAGGTTGCCATTCGAGTGTAACCGCCGATCAAGCCTGTCAATCCGCCTAGGATAGCGAGGATGATGCTTCCAATTATCACAGCCGTAATGATGGTAAGCGCGTCACCAGCTAAGCCAATCGCTCCCCCAGCCCATATAGCAGCAACACAGGTTACAACACTGGTATACTCTATAAACATTGCAAGCGCAGACCTTCTCTCCTTCGCCGGAATCTCAACGATGGCATAATCCCCGTACTGGTCCTTAGATTCCTCTCCCATACTTTTTCCTCTCTTTTTATGACCAAAATATCATGTAATATTTGCGATCATTATATAAAACTATTCCTCACGTACCAAAATTGAAAGCTACCGAGAGAAAACGGGTTACACTGATTTCCTTTTAGGTTTTTAAACCGAATGGAACCTTGTGTAGCAAGAAAAAAGGGATTTTGGGAAAGTTTAAATTGAAAGACGTTTATGTTAAGAGCTTTTCGATTGGTGTGTATTTGTCGGTGTAGCCTAGCTCAGCGAGGACTGGGCGAAACACAGCTAGTCCCTCGGGGGTTCTCCACCTCTCGTAAGCCTTTATCCCTATCACCGCAACATCCAATCCTTCTTTTATGTCTGCGTTGGTGAGAGGTCTACCATCCGTCGTCATCCAGCAGACGAGGTCTGGTGATATGGCTATTGGTTTCCCAGCCCTCCACGCTATCATGTTCTCATTCTTGTAGTCAACCCGAATATTCGCAATGTGGACCTTTCCGTAGTCGAAGCCTCCCCTGGTTTCGACCTCCTTCTTTGCAACCTTCCCCCTTGCGATCTCGAAGCCTCCCGTAGCCTTCACCACAGCCTCAACCGGGTCCTTCTTCTTTTCCCTAGCCTCCCTCATAGCCCCCCCGACTTTCTCAGCTAGCGTATAGGTTCCAGCAATCACCGCCTTCTTCATCTGCCAACCAGCCATGGGATGACACGCTAGGCCGGCTTTCATGCCGAAAGCCACCGTTATCCCCCTCGCCATTTTCTCTGCCATTGGAGGATCTATCGGATAGACTACGGCTGAGTTTCCACTAGCATCCGCTAGCGTAACGGGAGCTAGGGGTAAGTTGTGCACGCAGAACATGGTCATCTCCAGCTGGGGGATAGCCCTTCCCACACCATCGCCATCAATTGCGGGAACTCCGCTTGCGGCTGCGGCATGGAGTGGAGATATAGAGTTAAAGCCCCCAGTTTCAACCGCAATAATATAATCCATCTTTCTACCAGTTACTTGCTCCATCAATTTGAGGGCCGGTACATCCTCGTTCTCCCATCCCCTTTTAAGTAACGCCTCCGGGGCACCCATACCCGCCACGACACATACCATGCTATAGTCGGGCACTTCTCCCGGATTAACCATCTGAACCTCTTTGGCGATCTCTAACGTGCTCTTAACGAGTTGCATCCCATTCTCCGGTGAACCACCACCACCAGCCCCAAGCAGAGTAGCTCCATACACAATATCCTTTAGCTCTTTTTCCCTCAAAACCCTCATTTTAAATTCCTCCGATAGAAAAGGGAAAGTGGTGCCTTTATAAAATTTTTCATGCGTATGACCGGATCGCTGGCTACTAGGCCTTCCCAAGTTCATACTCATAATAGCATGGCATTTTTCCCTCGCGTAAAACAGTGATCCTATTAAACATTCAATTTTTGATTCTAGGACTTTTGGTTTAAGAGTCACCGCAAGAAAGATGATTCAAGCATGGAAAACTCGCTTTGAATGGTTGTTTTCCAATCTAGCATAGGTTAAAAAACAGGTTGGCGGTCAACCTTCATCGCAGGGCGTTGCATAGCAACTTACTGGAGCCAGCCTTCCTCCTTTGGGGGTGTCTCATACCCAAATGACTTGCTGTGGACGAGACCGACCTTGCGATATAGGTCGACCATCATCTCAGCGTACTTCCACGAGACAACTACAGCATCGATCACCGGAACCTTCAGCGTCTCTATGAGCTCCTTCATGAAGCCTGATTCTATCGTGCACCCTAGGATGATAACCTCGGCTCCATCCTCCACAGCCTTTTTAGCCTCCCTCCTTATGGCTTCTTTTAATTTTTCCGGCTCGGCTATCATACGTGGAACTGTGAAGCCTATCACCCTAAATGAGGAAAGTTTCTTCTCAAGCCCGTAAAGGTAAACGTTGTCCTCCATCTTCGGAATCCACTTTCTTCTACCGACCAATATGGAGAATTTGTGTCCCAGCGTCGAAGCCACATGCATGCAGGCCTCGGCTGGTGCTATAACTGGTATGCTAACGATTTCCCTCGCCTCTCTCAGTCCTGTATCGTAAAAACAGCCAATGACGACACCGTCGTAACCTTCTTTCTCTGCCCACCTAACCCACCGAAGCACCTCATCCATAGCTAGATGCTCATAATAATGGTATTCTATATGGATCGGTCCCTTACTCAAGTGAACAACCGTTGCTTCAACATCAGGCCTTTTAATCTCCTCGATGATCTTACGAATATGCTCATCGTACATGTCAGTACCTAAGGGATTTATCCATAGAATTCTCAACATAGTGGCATCCCCTTCAAGTGCTTGCTTCCATGGTATTTAAGTTTTTACTGCATCTTGGATTTTAATGACTTAAGTGTACGTACATTATTGTGAATGAAAGATATGACAAGGCAACTGAATGATTTCTAATCTTTATAGCGGCTAGAGGTCACTTTAGCATGAGGTGGCATGCTACATGATGCCCCGGTTCTGCCATCACAAATGTGGGCTCTTTAACCTTGCAAATATCCATTACGAATGGGCATCTGGTGTGGAAGCGGCAACCTGGTGGAGGGTTGATGGAGCTTGGAATCTCACCCCTTGATATCACCTCTTTAGGCTTTAGCTTTTCCTCCTCGTCTGTTAGCACAGGTACGGAAGAGAGCAACATCTCGGTGTAAGGATGTAATGGGTTTTGGAAGAACATATGGGTTGGAGCAAACTCAACGATTTGGGCTAAGTACATTATTGCGACTCTTGAAGCCACGTTTCTCATAAGGCTTAGGTCGTGAGTAATGAATAAGTATGATAGATTAAGTTTTTGTTGCAGCCTCATCAACACCTTCATTATTTTTGCTTGAATTGAAACATCTAAAGCTGACGTAGGTTCATCGAGCACGATGAAAGACGGATTTGTGGCGATAGCCCGTGCAATTGCAACTGCTTGTCGCTCGCCTCCTCCCAAATCTCGTGGGCGTCTTTGCATGAAGTCTTTGGGAGGTAACTCCACAGCCTCAAGTAGTTCTGCTACTCTCTGATCCAGTTCATCACGATTATTAACCAGTGCGTGCACTTTTATGGGTAATCCTACTACATCTTTGACGGTTTTTGTAGGATTTAATGAAGAGGCAGGATCTTGGAAGACTATCGCTAAATCTTTCTTCAAATATTTAGGGCGTTTTTTAGCGTGCATTGATATGTCTTTACCCTTGAATAGTATCTTACCTGATGTTGGCGTGTATATCCCCATTATCACGTAACCTGTTGTGCTTTTGCCAGAACCAGATTCGCCTACGAGGCCGAAGGTCTCGCCAGACTTCACCTTAAAGTTTATCCCGTCAACTGCCCTGACTACTCCAAAGGAAGTTTTGAAGTGCTTCGTTAAGTTTTCTACGGTTAATAAGTCCTCATTCTTATCCATGAAGTCTCACTTCTTACCGTAAAGCCAGCAAGCGACTTTATGCTTGTTTGCGTCAACGTTGAGGAGTTGCGGTTTCTCCTTTCCGCATATGTCAGATGCATAGTCGCAGCGTGGGTGGAATCTGCAACCTGGCGGAGGGTTTATGTAGTCTGGAACTCTTCCTTTAATGCCTTCTGAGAACCCCGTTCCAGTTAGCTTGGGAACAGACTTTAAAAGTCCCTGAGTATATGGATGTAACGGATTTGAGAATAATTCTTCGGTTTCTGCAGCCTCAATCATATTTCCAGCGTACATAACATAAATTGTATCAACGGTTCCTCTTACCGTCCCGAGCGCGTGAGAGATCAAAATTACTGATAAGTTTCTTTTTTCGACAAGATTTTTCATAAGACGTAGAACTTGGTCTTGTATTGTTACATCAAGGTTGGTGGTCGGTTCATCCGCAATCAAAAGGTCCTTAGCAGTGGCCAGCGACATTGCGATACAGATTCTCTGTCTCATGCCACCGCTTAACTGAAATGGATAGCTGTCCAATACCCTTTCCGGATCTGGCAACGCAACCTCTTTGAGGATGTCTATAGATTTTTCACGAATACCCTTTTGCGAAGATTTTTCCTTACCATAATTAGCTGAATACTTGATAACGTCTGCAAGTAGTTCTCCGACTTTAAATACCGGGTTCAGAGCGGCCGTCGGGTCTTGAAATATCATGGTTACGTTGTTTCTCCTCATTTCGTTTAATTGCTTTTTGCCCATTTCGAGTACGTCGTTACCTCTGAAGTGTATTTGACCTCCATCTATTACAGCATTGGAGGCTAAAATTCTGAGAATCGCCTTCATGGTGGTGGTTTTGCCGCAGCCAGACTCCCCAATGACTCCCACTTTTTCTCCCTGATGCACCGTGAAGTCTACTCCATTCAAGACCTTTAACTTGCCCATATACGTCTTGTAGCCTATGTGGAGATCTTTCACTTCTAAGAGCTGGTTCACCCTGTTATTTTGCCTCCTCAACGAACATGTCTCGAATTCCGTCTCCTAACAGATTGAACCCCAGTATTATGATGCAGATTGCCACAGCTGGAAAAATGCTCATCCACCAGAAGTCAGGCATGTACTTTCCGCCATCAGCAACCATGGTGCCAAGATCAGGCGTCGGAGGCTGGGCGCCCAAACCTACATAACTTAGTGCGGACCCGAGGAGTATAACCCAGCCGACGTCCAGCGTTATCTTCGTCAAGATCGGGCCGAGGCAGCAAGGAAGGATTTCCCTGAATATTATGTGGAAGGAGCTGGCGCCCATCACCTCGGATGCTTGGACGAAGTATTCATTCCTCAACGCCGAAGCGGTGTTATACGTCAACCTGGTGTACCAAGGCCACCACATCAGCGAGACCGCCATCATAGCGTGAAACACGCTTGGAGTTAACACCGCGGCTATGGCTAATGCTAATACCAGAGGGGGCACTGCAATGAATATGTCTGCAATTCTCATCACTAGGGTGTCAACCCACGTTCCCCTGTAGTATCCTGCGATCAATCCTGAGATTACTCCTGGCGGAATTACTAGGCTTAGGACCACTACAGCCATCATGAGAGAGTATTGGAACCCAAAAATAGTTCTACTTAGTACGTCTCTACCCACGTCATCTGTACCAAACGGGTAACTTGAGCTTGGATGCTGAAAAGCATCTTTGAAATTTGTGAATAAACCAGCATGATGAGGATAGGGAGCTACATAAGGAGCCGCTATGGCTAGTATTATTGAGCCAACAGCGATCACCAAACCCACTATTGACAAGGAGCTTCTTGAAAATCTGTACCATTTTCTTTTCAAATCAAGTCTGATAGGCACCTTCTTAATGCTTTCAGGCAATCTTGTTCCCATCTATTCACCCCTCTCCATCAATCTGATTCTAGGATCTAAATAGGCTACCACAACGTCGACCACTATGTTTGCTATAGCGTATATGATGCCTATGACCAAGACCAGCGCAACTATAGCGTTGAGGTCTTTGTTAAACAAAACGGTGATGCCGAATTTGGAGAACCCAGGCCAATTATAAACCGTCTCAACTAGAAATGCGTTGGCTAGAAGCGCGGCTATATCTAATCCCATGACCGTAACTGCGGGAATCATCGAAGGTTTGAGTAGATATTTGAACATTACTAGCCTTTCAGGTAAGCCTTGAGCTGAAGCCATTGATATGTAATCTTTATCTTTGTTCTCGACCATCCCAGATCGTATTATTCTTGCATCTTGTAACATTCCTCCCAAACATAATGCCAAAGATGGCAGTATCATGTGCCATAGCACATCCAGAAAAGTGTCAACTCTACCAGCGATTAATGAGTCTAACGTGGTCATTCCAGTTATCGCTGGGGGACGTTCGATTCCACTACTGAGAACCCCTTGGGTCGGGAACCATTTTAGCCACCAACCGAACACGAGTTGGAGTATTATGCCCATTACGAAAGCTGGAATTGATATCCCCACGTAAGAAATCACCCTCACTATGTTGTCAGGCAACTTATAGGAGTACCTGCCCGCTATTACACCAAGTGTGAAGGATCCGGCTATTTCAAATACAGCGGCCAGAAGTATTATCTCAAGGGATGCGGGAAGGTATTCCAGCGCATCCCTTGTCACGCTGCGTCTGGTAACTAGGGAATAACCTAAATCTCCATGGAGGACGTTATTCAACCAATAAATGTACTGTTCGTATAATGGCTTATCTAGCCTCAATTGCTTCCTCAGATTTTCAACGGCCCATTCGGGGGCTCTAGGCCCTGCTGCCATTCGTGCTGGATCCCCAGGCAAGACTCTAGCCAGTACGAACACCAGTATGGAAAGGCCAATTAAACTGAATATCACATAGGCTGTTCTCTTCGCTATGTAGGTTGTCATTCTCATTGGATAATCATCACCGTTTGTTATGACTAGAAAAGCTTGGCAAGTTTAAAAACTTTTTTGGTTCTAGGGAAGTCTAATGCCATTTGGAAAAAGAGCTTGGATAGTAAGGTATTTGGGTGAAGGGCAACAGGCAAAGAGCTATTGTGCCCAAGTTTTTTAGTAACGAACGTTAAAGTAAAGAGGTTCTCAGAATGGTGTTATAGCCTTGAACCATTGAGACTTGACTTGGTCTTCAAGGGGCGGGATGTAAACGTAGTCCTGTTTGCATACACGACCCTGTAATCATAGATGAACATGGTTGGGCACATGCCATTATTTCTCTTTGATGTCTCGCGCACTTTTCCAACCTTGCAGCTGCGTCTAGCGTCCCTAAGGCATCCTCTATCTCTGCGATGCGCAATAAAAAAAGAAGATGTGGTGTTATTAGTGAGGAAGCACTTGCCAGAGTCTGTAAACTCTATCGTAGCCTAATATGCCTACGTTTTTGGATGGGTCTACTACAGCAGGTATCTTAACGTAGTCCTGAATTGCAATTGTTGTAAGGGAATCAAATATGTATAGGCTTGGGCATATATCCGCTATTTCTCTTTGAAGTTTCGCGTACTTTTCCATCCTTGCAGTATAGTCTAGCGTCCCTAGAGCATCTTCTATCTCTGCATCAAGTGTTGCATTTAGGAGCCACTCGCCCTGCGACCATCTTCCAGTAGCCTTTGAGTGGTATCTAATTTCTATTAGTGAGCCTGCTTCTGGAAAGTCGGCGGCCACCATTATGTTACTTATGTGAGCAGTAGATTCCATCTTGGTCATTTCCTCAACGGTTTTTAGCCAAGGAGTCTTGACTATATTAACCTTCAGCCCTAGTTTAGCAGCTCCCTCGGCGAATAGCAGAGCATCCCTCTCTCTTTCAGGAACTTCAGCGATCCAATGGAATTCAATGGCATACTTGTCTGGGTTATCGACGATGTCTGGATAGTACTTGGACAGTTTAAGCTCCTCTTCAGCCTTAGTCAAGTCGTAGGAATAAATTTGCGTTGGAATATAACCTACCATGGCTTTGGGCACGCAGGATGTAGCCTTCGGATATCTTGAATATATTTCCGTCATCATTGTTTCATAGTCTAGACAGTATGCTAGAGCCTTTCTGACGTGTACGTCGTCTAACGGAGGTTTCTGTGTATTTAACATGTAGTAGTATTCAGCCATTTCCAGCCAAGCCACCTTACTAATGAGTGGGTCCGCATCGAGTACATTGAGGATCTCTTCGGGAAGCCATGCATCAGTTACCTCTAGTTCCCTGTTCAACATCATAGTTCTCTCCGTTGCTGGAGAGCCACTCGTCCACTGTTGTACCACCTCAGTAGGTGCAAGAGGGTCCACATAGGCCCAGTAACCTTCGAAAAGCCCGAAGCGGAACCATTCTTCCATTTTAGCATCAATAATCTTGTAGGCTCCAGAGCCTGCGTCATGCAAGGTTAGCCACTCCATGGCGTAATCTCCAAATTCTCCATATTGTCCGGGCTTCTTAATGTGCGCCATAACTTCTTCCTTGTCAAGCACGTAAAGCCTGACAAGCCCCGATAGGAAAAGCGCAAAGGGCTTCTTAAGCGTAAACCGTACTTGGTTGCCTTCGAGCACCTCGACCTTGTCTAAGTAAGGCGCGAACAGATACGAAAACCCTTGACCAATTGTTAACAGTCTCTCCATGCTAAACACTACGTCTTCCGCTGTCAGCTCTCGACCACTATGAAACTTTATACCCGACCTTATCTTGAAAGTGTACACTAGACCGTCTGGCGAGATCGTCCAGCTTTCGGCAACCCATGGCTCTGGTTCCGCGCGAGGAACTGGCCACACTAACGGGTCATAAAGATTACATAGAGCCGTCGAACCACACTCATCAGTGCTAATACCTGGATCAGCGTATAACGGCCAAGCATAGCCGACCCTCAACAATCTCTTAGCAGGCGTAGGCGTTGGTGTAGGTGTTGGAGTTGGAGTGGGCGTCGGCGTGGGTGTAGGCGTGATCGGCGCTGTAACCGTTTTCGTCACCGTCTCCGTTACTGTTTCCGTTACCCTCTCTGCCGGTTTGCTGGCCCAGCCAGCGAATCCACCGATGAGGAGGCCTATGATTAGTGCTATAACCATGGTGTACTTTGCAATTGCTGACCTTTGAGAAAACACTTTCAACTTTTAATCCTCCGTTCATTCTTTATAACTTAGTTTCCTTAATATAATTTTCGTGTGTGCTTGGCGGCGGTTCGTATCCGTAGAGTTTACAGTGGGTTAGGCCTACCTTACGGTGTAGGTCAGCCATCATCTCAGCGTACTTCCACGAGACGACGACGGGGTCGAGAACCGGAACCCCGAGCTTACTTATCAACTCCTTCATGAACCCGGATTCACCCGTGCAACCCAAGACCACCACTTCAGCATCATCCTCTTCCACCGCCTTCTTAGCCTCAGTAAAAATCGCCTTCTTCAACTTTTCGGGCTCTTTTGACATCCTTGGAACCGTGAAGTTTATCACCCTAAAGGAAGCGAGCTTCTTTTCAAGTCCACAGATGTGCACGTTGCTTTCCATTTTCGGAATCCATTTTCTTCTTCCCACTATTATAGAGAACTTATGTCCAAGGGTTGCAGCCACATGCATCGTAGCCTCCGCTACGCCGAATACCGGAATTGATACTAGTTCCCTGGCTACCCTGAGACCCGGATCGTAGAAACAGCCTATAACCGCGGCGTCATACCCCTCTTTATCCGCCCATCGAACCCATTCCAAAGTTTCATCAAGGTTTAAGTGCTCGTAATAATGGTATTCCAAGTGAACTGGACCCTTGTTTAAATGAACAACCTTAACTTCCACGTCCGACCTTTTAATCTCGTTGATGGTTTTTAACATATGCTCATCGAAGATATCGGTGCCTATCGGATTTATCCACAAGATTCTCAGCAAAACGGTCACCACAAGCACTTTTTTTCAAAGAAAAATTTAAGATTTGAGGAGTTTTCGTTTCCTTATTTCCTTTGCCAATTCTAGGCTTAGTTCGCTCAGAAACCGTTTGAGCTGTGGCTCACGCCAAAAGTTCTGAGGGTCACCATCAACGTAAGCCCGCACCCTCATTAATAACTTGTTTCCCTTCAGTTCTTGCACGTAATTCGGGAGGAAAGAGAGCTTGTAGAGGGCATCTACAAGTCGACAAGCGCCGTATTCGCTTTCCGGCCCGAGACATCTTTGGGCGCTGGCTATTAGAAAACAGGTTATCTCAAACAGGTAATCGTCGGCTGTTTTCTCCTTCACTTCTAAACCCTCTTAAAAACCAGTTCCTCCAACGATAAGCGAGTCGTTGCAGGGAGCTGTTCATCAGGATAGCCCACGGTGATCAAGAGCACAGGTTTAAGATGCTCAGGTAATTCCAAGAGCTCCATGATGGTTTGAACGAGAAAACTGCCGATGGGGCAGCATCCGAGGCCTAGAGAGTGCGCCAGCAGGAGCATATTCTCCATAGCCGCTCCCGCATCGAAGTAACTCCAATCCGTCTCTCTTTTTTTGTTGATACACATCAATATTAGGGCCGGGGCTTCAAACAACCATCCGGGGGAAACTATTTTAAGAGCGTCCACCACGTCCTCATCGTTTATCAACAGGAACTCCCAAGGCTGCGAATTCCCTGCGGAAGGAGCCCAACGGGCAGCCTCCACCAAAAGCATAAGCTTCTCCATAGATACAGCCTCTTTCTTATACCTCCTTACGCTCCTTCTTTCTCTAATAACTTCCATCAAAGATTCAAAGTCCATAGTCTTAATTGAAGTCGAAAATCTTATAAGCTTTTTAAGAAAAATGACTGAGCGGTGATTAGATTGCCGCAGTATTACGAGTACGAATTGTCCAAAGCGGCGAATAAACTCGTTTCAGAGATGCTTAAACTGAAGCCCGATGAAACAATTATTGTGACAGCAGACACAGAGTCTGACCCTAGGGTTGTTGATGCCACGGCTGCAGCTGCCTTCGCAGTTGGAGCTAAACCGCTGGTGATATGGAACGCCTCGCCGTTAGGCGTAGGCAAAGCCGCGGACCCTATGTTGCCCGAAGCATTAGGAGCCGCTTTAAGCAAAGCAGATGCATGGGTTGAATACAACAACCAATGGATCTTTTATTCAGCCACATACGAGAAAGTCATGGAGGCAAACAAAAAAATAAGACACTGCTGCTACGTTGGAATGAACGTTGACATGATGGTAAGAGTTATAGGCAGGGTTGATTTGCCAGCTCTCGACAAGTATATGACTAGACTGCACGCCTTGACTAAGGCAGCCAAACATGTCAGGATGACAACGCCTGCAGGGGGAGACATAGAGTTTGACAATGACCCCAACAGGATATATACAAAGTCAGTTGGATACGCTGACACACCTGGCGAGTCCTTCATGTTGGGTGGTCAGATCGGGTGGGCGCCGATCCATGAAACCATAAACGGCGTAATAGTGTTTGACGGTTCGATAAATCCTCCACTGGGCCTTGTTAAAGAGCCAGTAAAACTCCACGTTAAAGCGGGAAAGATAGAGAAGATTGAAGGCAGACAAGACGCCACAGCCTACGAGGCATGGCTCAAAAGCTTCAACCATCCAGGTATGTTGAGGGTGGTCCATGTCTGCTATGGATGCAATCCTGGCGCTAAACTAACAGGTGACGTGGTGGAAGACGAGAGGGTTTGGGGATGCACCGAGTGGGGAATCGGCTATCTAGGCACTTTACTCACCGGCGGAAAACCAATCGACGCACCGTCCCACTCAGACGGCATATGCCTAAACACGTCCGTCTGGCTTGATGGAAAACAGATTTGGGACAAGGGCAAAGCAGTAGATCCGAAACTAGCAGAACTAGCCAAAACACTAGGCAAAGCCTAACACTCCCCTCCTTTTTTATTGATTAAACGAGAGCGATTCTGCTATAAAGAAGAGACGTTCCAGACCGGATTTTGTCATACCCATCCGTTGGTAGTTCGTAAGCGTTGTTTTTAGCTCATGTTGTTGTTAGATCGTCAACAAAGTCTACTAGAGAATCTATTGCTGCTTTTGTGTGTGCCCATTGTTGTTTATGATCGGTGTTTAGAGAGATTATCAATCCTCGTATGCTGAGGCTCTTGTGCTAGAAACTTTTATATTTACAAAGGGTAGCAGTAATCCACGATGAAAAATGTCGAAGCGTTATGAATTCGAGTTGGGTAAGGCTGCAGACATTCTTGTCAGGGAACTCTTCAAACTCAAGGCTGGGGAAACATTCGTTATAACTGCTGACACAGAGGTCGATTTTAGGGTTGTTGAAGCCACGGCTAGGGCTGTCTGTGCTGTGGATGCCAAGCCGATGGTTATATGGCTTGCTTCACCGTTGGGTCTGGGAAAAGCAGCGGACCCCATGCTACCTGTGGAGGCACTCACAGCGGCGTTAAAGGAAGCGGATGCCTGGGTGGAGTTTAACTCAAAGTGGCTCTTGTACTCCACGCCATGGGATATAGCGATGAAGGAGAACAAGAAGCTTAGATACTTGTGCCTTGTTGAAATGGATACAAATATGATGATTAGGTGCATAGGTAGAGTTGACTATCCAACGCTAAAAGCGTTTCAGAGTAAGGTTGTGGATTTGACCAAGAAAGCGAAAAAGATGCGCATGACTACACCTGCGGGTACTGATGTAGCTTTTGATATGGACCCTGCACACCCAATCTTGCTTGAGGTGGGTTATGCAGATACCCCTGGGGCTCACTTCCTAGCAGGACAAATAGGTTGGACACCAAAGGTTGGATCGGTTAATGGCACTATCGTGTTTGATGGATCTCTGGTGCCAATCGGTTTGCTCAAAGAACCTGTAAAACTACACGTCAAGGCAGATAAAATAGTGAAGATTGAGGGTGGCAAGGAGGCCATGGAGTTTGAGGCATGGCTCAAAGGGTTCAATGATCCTAACATGTTTCTGATGGCCCATGTATGTTATGGTTTTCACCCAGGTGCTATACTAACCGGTGTCTGTCTGGAAGACGAGAGAGTTTGGGGTGGCACCGAGTGGGGCATTGGAAACGTCGGCCCGATGCTTCTACCCCCAGAAGGTAGGCCCGCCAAATCACACACGGACGGCATATGCCTTAACACCTCAGTTTGGCTGGACAAAGTCCAGCTGACAGATAAAGGGAAGGTTATCCATCCAGAGTTAGTTAAGCTAGCTAAGAAACTAGGGAAGGCCTAGGGTACACCTCCCCCCTCCTATTTTTCTTTCTGGTTTGGTCATCCGGTCTTCATCCGATGTCTAAGCTCTTTTGTTGCTTTCCAGTCTATTTCAAGAGTTTTTGGGTCAAGCACAACGCCGTAATCCTCTTTTGCGCTCCTAAAGGAAACGTAGCCCCTTATAACGTCTAGGTGTACCGTCTCTGGATTCCGCTCTAATGGATCTTCATACCCTCCGCCACCACCGGTTAAGCAGATTAACCGCGCGCCGGGCTTCAGCCGGAAGTTGGTGGCTTTGTTCAAAACTATTTCCGGTCCTCCTTCCTCTTGTTGTATGATTACTTTGTTAACTGCACCAGGCTTGCCTCCGAATAAACCCCAAGGTGGGCACTTAGCTCGTTCATAGGTTATTGTTATGCCTGCCTCGTGATCAAGGATTTTATATGTTCTTGTGTGTCCTAAACCGCCCCTGTATTTTCCTGGGCCTCCTGAGTCTCTATAGAGTTCGTAGCGTTCGATCATTAGAGGATACCTAATCTCAACAGCCTCCACAGGAACGTTGTAGGTATCGCCGTCAGCGATGGCTATGAGCACGTTTTCTCCGTCTTCGGTCGGTCTCGCCCCCCAGCCACCACCTTCTGGTTCAACGTGCAGGTATGGACGATTGCTTTTTGGGTCAACTCCATAGATAAAGGTCGCGCAAACGTCGCCATAATGAGCCGCTGGAATTTTATCCGGGATAGCTGGTGCCAGCGCCTTGAAAACAGTATCAATCAGGGTCATAAGGGGCAACCCGTAAGTGGAGCATGGCGCTGGTTCGACCGCGCTAAAGACTGTTCCTAAGGGTAGAATCACCTTAAGAGGTTCGAAGCTTCCTTGATTAACAGGGAGCTCAGGGGTTGTTATGCACTTGAAGGCGACGCGGCACGCAGAGATGCCAGCCGCCAACCCACAGTTTGGCGACCCCTTCACCTGTTTGCTGGATTCTGAGAGGTCCATAGTCATGTCGCTGCCTTCAATTTTCACTTTGACTTTTATTGGAACAGGCTTGCCAATATCGATTCCGTCATCGTCCATGAAAGAATCAGCCTCGTAGACGCCGTCTGGAATCTTATCAACCTCAGCCCTGGTTAGCCGCTCATCATGATCAAAAATTTCTCGAATACAGTTGAAAACGGTTTCCTTACCGTATTTTTGGATAATACTTACGAAACGCCTCTCACCCGTGCGGCAAGCAGCTACTTGCGCTCGCATATCACCTAGGGAACTTTCCGGAAAGCGTATATTGTGCTGAATTATTCTCAAAACGTCCTCGTTGGGCTCGCCTTCCTTGTAGAGCTTAACCGATCTAAACCGTATTCCCTCTTGGTAGATTTCAGTTGAGTCGGTGAACCATCCACCGGGACCCTTTCCCCCAACGTCAATCCAATGTGCCCGAGTTGCGGCAAACCCAACGATTTCTCTGTTAAAGAAGATCGGCGAGTATATAGTCATGTCGCACAGGTGTGTTCCTGTGGTGTACGGGTCATTCGTTATAATGACATCACCGGGTTTAAAACCGTCTCTGCCAATAACCCTAATTCCATCTTCGATAGCAGCGCTTAAATTTCCCAAAAAAATCGGTAGACCGGAAGCTTGCGCTATAATATTGGCGTCCGCGTCAAAAACGCCTACACTAAAGTCAAGTACTTCGTAGATAATTGTGCTATACGCCGTTCTCGCCAAGTTTATTTTCATTTCATCTGCCGTAGCAACTAGCGCATTTCTTACAACCTCGATTGTAATAGGGTCGACACGCCGCACCTCATCCACCTCCAACTTTAATCAAAATGTGCCCATACTTGTTGACTAGCGCAGTATCCTCCGGGTGGATCACCGTTGTTGACGCGTACTCCTCGATAACGGCTGGTCCATGTATCGTGTTGCCAGCTAAAAGCGCATCGCGTAAATAAACATCGCACTTGACGTAATCCCTTTGCTCCTCGAAGTAGACCAGTCTGTTCCCTCTATAAGCTTTAATGGGCGGTTTCTCTTCACCTGATTTGATTTCCATGAACTTAGGCTTCGTTACCACCCCCATCGCTGTAAGGCGAAGGTCAACGATCTCTGTAGATTCCTCCCTCGCACAGTGACCATACCGCTTTTCGTGTAGTTCGTCAAATCTGTTTCGAACTATTCCTTTGTCTTCTGGTTTAAACACACCGCCAGGTGCGGGGACGTTAACTGTGTGCTCCTGACCGACGTATCGCATGTCGATTGATCTTATCGGCGTCATACGACCCTCTGGAATTCCCTCTTTTTTAAGCACTTCAGCGCCCTCTTTCTCCAGCTTAAGATATAGATCGTTTATTTCGTTAACGTCCGCCTCATCCAATGGCCTTATGTATGTTTGGACAAAATCGTGGCGTATGTCAGTGAGTAGCATCCCCCAAGCTGAAAAGTGTGCTGGAACCTGAGGCACAATTACATTCGGAATTCTTAACTCCCTCGCCAGTGCCAGACTATGCGTTGGACCCGCGCCTCCAAAGGCGATCATTGTAAAGTCGCGTGGATCGTATCCCCTTTCAATCGTAATCGCCCTAATGGCATGCGACATCGTGACATCGGCTACTTTTACTATTCCATGGGAGGCATCCACAAGCTCTATGCCAAAGAAATCAGCAATTCTGGTTTTGATGGCATCTCTTGCTTTATCTTCGTTTAGAAGAATTTCACCACCGAGAAAATACTTTGGATTAATTCTTCCAATAGTTACGTTTGCGTCGGTTACTGTTGGTTGCGCGCCACCTTTATCGTAACATACTGGACCGGGCTCTGCTCCGGCGCTCTGCGGACCTACTTTTAAAGCGCCCGCGGAATCGATCCAAGCAATACTCCCACCACCAGCACCCACTTCAATCAAGTCTATTACGGGTACGCTTATGGGATGCCCTCGTGTGCCACCTATCTTATACTCTGTCGTAACTTTGGGAAGCCCACCTTCGATAAGGGAAGTTTTCGCTGTGGTTCCTCCCATATCAAACGAGATTACATTTTCGAATCCGAGCAGTTTGCCTAGATAAGCGGCGCCGATAGCTCCTGCAGCGGGTCCTGACTCAATAACATGAACGGGCTTTACACTAGCGGTTTCTGCTGTCATAACGCCTCCATTGGATTGCATTATCAGTAAATCTCCCGCAAATCCCGCGTGTTCGATGCCTTGTTCAAGGTCTTGAAGGTACTTTTTAGCAGTTGGCATAACGTAGGCGTTGACAGCGGTCGTGCTGGTTCGTTCATATTCGCGGTATTCTCGCAGTATTTGGTGTGAAAGTGAAACATACGCTTCGGGATACACTTCCTTAATTATTTGACTCATTTTTGCTTCATGAGAGGGATTCACGTACGAGTGAATGAAGCAAACTGCTACTGACTGAACGCCAGCTTCCTTAAGCTTCCTCAAAACTTCTCTGGTTTCATCTTCACTTAGCGGAGTTATTATGTTCCCTTGATGATTAACTCGCTCCGTAACTTCGAGTCTCAACTCTCTTGGAATTAGTGGCTGGGGTTTCTTGTAAAAAAGGTTGTACATCTCTGGGCGATTATGCCGACCTATCTCATACACGTCTCTGAAGCCCTTAGTGGTTATTAGGCCTGTTTTCGCGCCTTTCTTTTCTAAAATAGCGTTAATAACCACCGTCGTTCCGTGGATGAAGAATGTTGCGTCATTCAAGTTTACATTTGCCTTCTTTACACACTCATTTACGCCTACAGTCAAATCTTTGGGTGTTGTTGAAGTCTTGCTTAGGAAAACATCGCCAGTCGTTTCGTTTAAAGCTATAAGGTCCGTGAAGGTTCCGCCAATGTCAACAGCAACCCTTAAAGACATGACTCACACCTTGCCCTTTTCTGTATTTTTATAGAGGTCTCCTCAACGTAATAACTATATAAGATTAACGTATCTGTGGAAGCTAGATCAAAAGAAGTTTGATAGAACTTGCCTGCCTGCCTTCACGTAGCATTATTTTTGAGATGATAGCTATTTCGATAATTCCGGATGCCAGATGGACATGTGAACTCTGTCAATTTCGTTGAGGTATTCTGGGAAGAATTTATCATAGAACCCGATGTCTACATGATGTATTTGCATGAGAATGGGTATGTACATGGCGTTTGAGTACTTGGGTATTCTACCGTAGGTTTCGTACACGTACTTACAGTAGGCCTTCGCAATTTCCACTATGTCGTCGTATGCCTTAACCTTTGGAAGGTTGTAACCTTTTGGACCATAAATTCCTTCAGGACCCCACTTGATAGCGGCTATCTCATCCACGGCCTTCTCAATGTCTCTATACGGGGGACAGTACCCTTCAAGTACACCATCTATGCCAACCGGATTGGGCGTAGCTTGAGGAAAACCTTTCCCTTTAACTTCCTCGAATCGAAGGCCTAACAGCCTCATTAGTGTGGGCAGATCAATGGTGTGCATCATAAAAGAGCCGAGACCCATCGCCGTCGCCGCAAGTGCCGTGTTTTGCATCGCCATCCCAGCTTCGAGATTGCACAACCATGGTAGCATAGCGTCGTAATAAGCTATCGTTATCTTTGCACCGTCCAGAAACCCGTTATCGATCCATTCATCAACTCCTGCCGGTTGATCCGCGACCTCGTCCCACAACTGCCACCTAAACTGAACGATCCCTGTTAACAACATGTTGATATATTCCCTGGTTGTGTCCGCAATGGGTATAAAGATGGTGGTTCCGGGTCTGTTTACGAAACACTGAAATGCGGAGCCTATCGCCTCATCGGGAACCTCTAATCTTCCATCCTTAAGTTTAATCAGGTTTTTTCTGTAGTCCTCGAGGATTTTCTCTCGATCTTTTAACGTCACTATCCTCGCCCGACTTTTCGGAATCACCTCTTCTGGCTGCTGCGTCTTGTAATAGAATACTCCGTCGTCGTTGGTGAAGAATAGATGAAGGGTCAAGGATGCACATGGACTTGGGGTAGTTCTGCCAATAACGGTTAAATGACCCAAAAGATGTCTAATCTCTTCCACCGTTACTCCAGTCATCCCAGATGCGGAGAAGCATAAAACAGCTGTTTCTAACTCATTCAAAGCTACCGGTTTTTCCTTGGATTTATAGCCGAGACCAGCACGCTTAAACGGCATTTCGCCTCCTAGAGGAAATCTCCGTGTCCTTCTAAAGTACATTGTCTTAAAAAGGGGAGCATCATAAGCTAAGGACATTTCTGTCACCCAATACGAACTCATATCTACGAAAGTACATATAAAATACTTACTAGCTTCAGCCGCCTTGGACAGTGGAGCAGAGCTGATGGTTAGAGAAATAGTATTTATTTTTCTCTCAAAGAATTTTTAATAGTGAAGGTTTTTTTATTACATTTATTGAAAGATTTCATCTTCTTTTTTCCAACAAATCTAGTTTTTATGTTCCTCGGAACTGCCAAAGCTTTTGAGTTCGAGCACCCTATAAAAAGCATATGAGGAGTAATTCGCGAAAAATCGCTTATGGGAGAATGGTTGTGAAACGAGAGGAATCGGAAAGGATGGCTACCGTGCTGCACGAACTAGGCTTAAGTTATGAAGAAGCTGTTAAAGTCATGACCGGGGTCAACAAGGATGCACGGTTCGTGAAGCGTTTATGGGGAAGACCCGACGCTAGACAGGAGAAACCTCGGCTCATCAAGCTTGGCTTAGCTCTCATAACCTTCCCAGTGCCCATGATGGGGATCAAAAAAACCTTAGGCACCGTCCTCATAACCGCAGCGTTGATTAAAGAACGTCGATCATCCATTCGTATAGTGGACGCGTACAACACCCTTCGTGACATCACTCGTGAATTACAGAAGACTGGGCGGGAATTGGTTTAGTGAGTTTTGACCAATGCCTCGTTTCGAGAAAAAATTGAAAATTGCAAATGCCTCCCTAGTGGTTCTCCTCCCTAACATTTTCTGCTCTAAACAAGGAAGGGAAATAGAGGCGCTGGCCGAGCACTCGCACCAGCCGTGTCATTAATTCGCTTTAATGCTCTGGGGTGAAATCGCTGTAGTGCCTCACAAAAACGCCTTTCGATTCTCCCATAAAGGGTAGAGGGGGCTATATAGGGTCTAGAAAGAGAGAACAGGCTCACTGCCAAAAGCAATCTAGAAAAGCAGGAGCCGAATCATAAAGGGAGAACTGATTTTGTTAGACAAAACGTATAACTGAGCTGTATCAGTCAATTATTTGAGGGAGGCGGCTTGATGATCGAGGAGATCGAAGAGATCGTGCGTAAGATCGAGACTAAGGAAATCGCCGGGGCAGACGACACCGCCTTAGCTTCGGCGAGAGCACTGGCTATCTTGGCTCAGCGCTCAGGGTCCAAAGACGCGGCGGAATTCCGCAAGGAAATAGAAGACATTAGTCGTCGATTGATCAATGCGAGGCCCTCCTCTGCATCCTTAAGGAACTGCATCTCATACATTAATCGGGAGGTCAAGGCAGCTGGTGATATTGATCTGGTTAACCTGCGAGGCCTTGTCGAGGTCTCAGCGTCTGGATTCGTGGAGAAAATCAAGGAGGCAAAAAGCATAATCGGAGAAATTGGATCTAAGCGAATCAAAAACGGAAAAGTGATTCTCACCCACGGCTTCAGCACAACAGTCTATGCCATCTTGAAAAGGGTTGCTGAGGAGAGAAAGCGCGTTCATGTTTTCGTCACTGAGGCGCGCCCTGGACTTGAGGGTCGGCAAATGGCAAAAATGGTTGGAGAACTGGGCTTACCCGTCACGCTCATAACCGACTCCGCTGTCCGCGTTTTTATAAACGACATCGACAATGTGCTCACGGGCGCAGAAGCCGTTGCCGTGAACGGCGCGGTGATAAGTAAGGTGGGGACAGCCGTTATTGCGACATTAGCTCATGAGGCACGAGTTCGCGTGTTAGCCGCGGCAGGGACCTACAAGCTAAGTCCTGAAACGGTTGTCGGCGAACTTGTGGAGATCGAGGAAGGGGCTCAAACACAAGTCATCGACCTCGATCTTTTAACTAAGATGAAAAATGTTGAAGTGCGGAACCCCCTCTACGATGTTACCTCACCAGAGTACATCGACGCGATCATAACCGAAAGGGGAATCGTACCCCCACAAGCTGCATACCTCATACTTAGACAAATAATGGAGGGCTAAAAAGTGACACAAGCACCCCCAGCATGGGTAACAGAAGTTGCTCAGGGCATCAAAACGATGAAAATACGAGGAGCCGGCAGAATAGCTCGAGCAGCGGTCAAGGCGCTCAGGACGACAGCGGAGGCTTCCGAAGCGAAGACGATCGACGACTTCGTGACTGAGCTAAATCTTGTAGCCGAAACCTTGCTTCGAACGAGACCCACAGCCGTTTCGCTTCCCAACGGAATTCGATACGTAATGTGGAGAGTACTTAAGACTAAGAACACGGCTTCAAGCGTTGAAGACCTTAAAGCGTACGCCATCAACCTAGCTAATCGCTTCATAGAAAATTCTAAGACGGCTGTCAAAAAGATCGGAGAAATCGGAGCGAGAAGAATTAAAGACGGTGATACCATTTTAACGCACTGCCAAAGCTCCGCTGTTGAGGCAATAATCAAAAAAGCTTGGAACCAAGGCAAAAAGGTTCAAGTGTACTGCACCGAAACGAGACCGCGCTTTCAAGGCAGGATCACCGCCAGAACCCTGAGTCGAGCAGGCGTTCCGGTCACGATGATCATCGACAGCGCGGCTCGGTATTTCATGAACGAGGTAGACAAAGTGATCGTGGGCTCTGACGCCATCGCCGCAAACGGAGCAGTGGTAAACAAAATAGGCACCTCACTGATCGCTCTCGCCGCACGAGAGGCAAGAGCTCTATTCTATGTGGCGGCCGAAACCTACAAATTTAGTCCAGAAACCATATTGGGCGGGTTAATCGTTATAGAAGAAAGGAACCCATCCGAAGTGATCTCGCCTGGGCGTCTTAAGGCCATGAGAAATGTGAGCATACGTAACCCGTCCTTTGATGTGACCCCAGCGGAGTATATTGACCTCATCATAACCGAGAAAGGAATAATCCCGCCTCAAGGTGCCGTGTCCATTCTTCAAGAGGAGTATGGGTGGTTTATCGGCGGGAAAATCGGTTACTTAACATAACAATTTGTGTATAGTTTGTTTAATGAAAACGACAGCCGGAAAAATGGGACTATAAAAGTATGGTAAGCCTGAAGACTAATCGGGTTCAGTAAGGATGGAAACTAATATTTAGGAACAGTATATAGCAGCATTCCCTCGATGGTAACCGGTCTTGTTTTTAGTGCTACGTCGTAGGCTTCGGTGAGCTTAGACTCTCGTTCAGCATATATCTCCAGCAACACATCGTTCTTCTTAACCTTGTACCCCCTCTTCCAGCGCAAGGCGACGCCCGCACCCTTCTCCATTGGAGCGCCTGCTGCTCTTGTGATGGCTGTTATAGCCGTGTTATCTACGTTCGTCACAAATCCGTCGCAAGGGGCTCTTATCTCCATGTGATGCTGTCCAATAGGTATCTCCTCAGGTTTGATGTTCGGGTTCCCACCCTGCGCCTCGATGATTTCTCTCATTTTCTTTAATGCTTTTCCCGAAAAGAGCAGCTCCTTGGCTACTTCTTTTCCTTGATCTCGTGGCGCCACGCCTCCCATCTCAAGGAGCATTCCGGCCAGTGCGGTGGATTTTTCGATCAGGCTTGCCGGTCCTTTACCGTTTAATGCAAGCAGAGCCTCTCGAGCCTCTAATGCTGGTCCTACAGTATGTCCGACGGGCTGCCCACCATACGTTATTCCACACTGAACCTGCACGTTGACGCGGTCGCCCAAATCCACAAAGTTTTGGGCGAGTTTCCGCGCATCCTCCTCCGTTTCAACCTTTGCCCCCGCTCCCACTGGGATGTCGATCACGATGCAGTCTGCTCCGACCGCCAACTTCTTAGCCATGATGCTCGCGATCATTTGTCCAAGCGGGTCAAGGCTTAATGGGTATTCGACGTGGATCATCAAGTCATCTGCTGGAGCAATGCCCAGTTTTCCTCCCCAAACAATCGCACCGCCCACCTTCAACGCCATTTCCTTCAATTCGCTTGCGGTGAACTCCACACCAGCAAGCACTTCCATGGTGTCTGCAGTGCCTGAAGGACTGGTAATCGCGCGACTACTGACCTTAGGAATCAAAAGACCAGCGGCCGCTATGATGGGAACGATCAACAAGCTTACTTTGTTACCGGGGACGCCCCCAATCGAATGCTTGTCGTAACAACGGCATTCAAAATCGATGGTTGTTCCAGCGGCAACCATCGCCTGCGTTAAGTATTCAACCTCGTCTATGCTCATGCCATAAAAATCTTCAGCCATAAGAAAGGCCGCTATCTCCAATTCGCTTAAGTTATGCTCCACAATATCGCAAATTATATCATAAATTTCATTTTTCATGAGGGGTTTGCCCTTCATTTTCTTGCGAATGAAGTTAACGGACTCAGGAATTTTCGCTGGAGTCACAGAAATCAGATTGCCCTCCTTTATTCCCAGCTCGTCTCGAAGTTCCTTAAAAATCCCGATCTCTCCCGGTTGAAGAAATGTGTCGGTAATGTCGACAAAGGCTGTGGTAATATCTTTTTTGTAACTGATTTTTACTCGATCGTGGAGGAGGACTCCATTCTTTTTGGCATCCTCTTTGTGCAACAAAACTAAGCGTTTACCCACTGGAATATTAATCAGCTTTGCCCTAAGCTCAATCATCGTTTTCGAAGCCTCTGGAACATCGCGACAGGTTTGATAACGAGTGTTTCCTCTTAAAAACATTATGAATTTTAAAGGTATCGCCGGGCCAGATGCATTTCCCATCTAAACCCCTCATTTTTAGGCGTCAAAATGCTTCCAAATTGTTGATAGTTTGGAGTTAATACCCTGTTAGTTTAAATTATCTCGGTTGCAGCGTGCATAAGGCTAGTTTTCACCGCCCCTATAGTAAGCCCAAAAAGTAGGAGCCCTTAACATATGGATTGCTTTTGAAAATTGAAAGAGGCGAAGGGGGTGTAAATACGTTACTTTCTACAGCCTAACGAATAAAATTCCAAAATAATGTCAGCTCAGAGTCGCGCAATAAGGTCCTCTGGGCACTTCATCTTAGCCAACTCTTCATGGTGAATCAGCGGGATATTGTTGTTTGGGATCTGTTCACCATCTGTTATGAAAACCGAGCGAGCCGCAACGACTTTGCTGATGCTTATGATCTCTTCCGTTCTCTGATCGACATTCTGATCTTTCTCATCCGCGACCGCACCGATTATGTTTAATCGTTTCTCGGAAAAATGAGCTATAAAATCGAAGGGAGCCCTTCTCGTGGGAGCGACCCTAACGTTGAACTTAGCGAATCCCCTCAAGACCAACTGCAGAAAGCGATTCCCTACGATTATATGCCTAGCGGTGGCAAAAAACCCCGTGCTCGGGGGAGCCCTCTGAAACACGTTGAAAGGCTGCACCACTGGAACTCCCAAAACCCACTCCAGATTGTAGGCAGCAGACACCGACGCCTTGGCCATGCCCTTCTCATAACCATAGAGGGTCCTCCTAGAGATCCCGATCATCTCCGCTAGCTTGCCAGCAGACATTCCAAGCTTCTGCCTCGTTTCCCTAGTGATGTTTCCGTCAATGTTAACATAATATCCCCCTGGGCCTGCCTCCACCAGTGGGTGCATTCCACGAAAAACTATGTCTTCAAGAGTCTTGGGGGTGATCGTATAAACGTTGTATCTCATGTAGACCGTGTCGTCTTCGAGCGGTTTTCTTCGTGTTCTATCGCCAACAAACAGCGGCACGGCTGAAAAACATCCAGAGATTGTTTGAAGCTCCGAGGCGTCTTTCGCGGAGATGTTTCCAACATCCATAGGCACCTTGACAAAGGCAAGCTGCTCCTCTCTTCGGGCTGCAAAATCAAAACAGCTCGGCCTTGCCACGCATCTTTCAGAGACCTGAAAGCTGGCTGTTTTCAAGATAGATTCTGTGGCGTCCAGCATCTCCGCCCGCTTCATCATCTTCCCTCGGTCAACAAATCCATTGAGAGGGTCTCATATAAATTTATTTTCAAAGCCAAAAATAGCTCTGGTTACGAAATAAGCCTAGTCTCGCCTTACCGCCCAACCAAATATTGCACTATGGTCATGGGATGCCACGTGTTGTTATCGGTCACACATTGTATCGAGCTACCACCATTGCATGCGCCTTATCGTAGGGTTCTAGACGTATCGCCTCTTTGACTCGGAACCCACGGGCCATTAAGATGTCTATTTCTCGTTTATACACTATAGAAGGCTCCTCTGTAACATCGATGCTTTGAGACTTGATGGCCAACATGATCCACCCGCCCCTTACAAGAAACAGATCAGCGTTGTCCGCTAAGATCTTGGCCTGCTCGGGTTGAGCTATGTCACAATAGATGTCATCCACTTTTTCTAAGAGTGTTGAGTATCGCTCAGGAAGTCGAGCGTCTGCCAAGATAGGCGACATGTTGGGCCGGAAGGCGCAGACGTTGTTAACAAGCTCTCGAATGGCTCGCGGAGCGAATTCTATGCAGTATACGTGGCCTCTCTCTCCGACAATGTCGGAAACATGGCTCGCGGTTGTTCCTGAGGCTGCCCCTAGATACAAAACCTTATGTTGAGATCGAATGGGGACCGTTTCTAAACCCTTCAAGATAGCGGCGGCGAGCTTGCTTCGAAAGGGATCCCAAAGCCTGTATTCCACCCTGTTGTGCTTGATCAATCGTTCACCGTACACGTTCTTTCCTAGAGCAAAGTTTTTGGTGGCTAATCTTCGGGATCCATCCTCTAGGGTAGCCCAATAGATTTCTGGGAATAGTGAGTGTGGTTTAACCTCTACGGCCACGCTTCCTTCTCCTAGGCGGCTTTTTCTCTGGAGGCTTTTTAGGTGGTGGGGGCTCTTCGTACTTTTCCTGTATCTCCTTGATTCTTCTATCGAGGTCAGCCTTCAATTCGTCGCCAATGTACTTGCCGCTGAAGGCGTCGATTCGAGCGGCTATGGCCAGTTTTCCAGCTAAAGCTCGAGCTACCTTTCCTCTCTGCCAGCGCTTTGCCTCATGAAGGATGGTGTGCTGGAAGATTATTCCATGTTTTGGGGGTCGGGTTCCTGTTTTAAGGGCTCTAAACAGGGCTTTTTCAGCGCCTAGAACTTGGATGGTGCTTGCTGGCCTTTTGGCTAGGTTGTTTAGTCCACCAGCGATGGCTATGAGTCTTGCTCCCAGTAACGAGCCGGCTAATGTGCGAATGTTTGGTGCTACCTCGTCCATGACCGAATCCAGGTAGCCTTCCAGTGTTTGTCTCACGTTATATAGGTTTAGTGTATCTTTGCACAGGGCTTGTATCTGGTGTATGTCTGCCTCCTCGAGCTCGGCTCCCATCGATGCTTGGGCAGCCTCGGCTATTTGTTTAGCTTTCGCCCTTGGTAAGCCTTCCTTCTCTAGGTTTTCTGCGGTGAAGTTGGGTCTCACTCCTAAGTTGGCGACGAGGCGGGCGTATGTTTCATGTTTCTCTATCAGCCGGTCCAGTTCCGGGAAGTGGAGACCGTACCACTCGCGTATTCTGCTCATGAAGAGGTTCTGGGTCTTGTCTAAATCGTCGATGGTTTGGATCGCCTGCACCACCACCAAGTCTCGCTTTTCTACAGCCTTTCTGACCCGTATTTTAGTGAGTTCCATGGAGACCTTATGGATCCATTCGTGAAGCTCCATTGCTTGTTTAACGAACCCCACTTCCACCGCAATTTTTTCCAGATTTCTTCGAAGTAGCTCGCCAGCCTCTGTGGGCCTCATCACATTCACTTCAATGCTCAGCTTTTCACGGGCGTTTTGGGCCGTTTCAGGGCTCTCAAACGTGAAGAGGGTGTAGCCCTTGTCTTGCAGTTTTTTGACTAGCGTGGCTATTTCGTCGATGACCTTTCCGGTTTCGATTTTTCTGAGCCTTTCTGCTATTTCTTTGGGGTCTTTTGGGAAGAGGATTTTGTCTACAAGTTCGTTGGCTTCTCCAAAGCCGAAGACGCCCATCACACATTCAACGATGGTTGCCTTCATTTGTTTCTCTCCATCATCGAGTCTTCTCAGCATGGTCACTTGTAACCTTGTCTTAACTAGTGAATAACCTTTGCCTTTTCTTCTTTGTGTGGTTTGTGGCATTGTTTGGGTTTTGAATAATTTTTGGAGACCTCCTATGTAGCCTCCTTCTATCGGGATGACAGGTTATTTGTATATTTTCGAAAAAAGGAAAACCGAAAACAAAAGGCTTACATGTTTTTAAGAAAATTATAGAAGGGCATGGAAGGAGGTGAATGGGATGCCGTTGATTGAAATCACTGTCATGCAGGGAGCCTTAACATCGGCCGAAAAACTGCGATTAACGAGAGCGGTGCAAAAAGCCCTCGAGGAAGAGTATAAGAAAATCAAGGGTAGAACCCCAAAGTCGTGGGTGTTCGTCAGAGAAGTTGATGGGGAGAGTCTGCTCATTGATGGGTTAACGGTAGCTGAGATGCGTGCCAAGCAAGAGGTCAAGTAGTCTTTCCTAAATTTCCCCATTCTTTTTTATTCAATATGGCATTGTGAATGTATTGATGCATATGCGTGTGAGTGTACGTTCTATTCATTATTATAGGACCATATCAAATAGGAGTTAGGAATAGACGAGCAAAAGAGGAAGACTGACAGAAGCTGGCTTTCTCAGGTTAATCGTATGTTAGAGTTGTTGTGACAGAATCTGCATCGCCGGAATAGAGAATGTCCACGCTGAAGGCAATGTAGGACTTGCCCTCAATGGTTCCTAGATGTATCTCTTCGCTTTTAAGCAACGCGCCAACGCTATCAAATATCCTGACTGTTAATATCGCATTGTGAGCTGGTTCTGATCCTGAATTGAAAATTGAGCCTTGTATTGAGACGTATGGTGATCCATACCGCGGATGTTCCGTCCACTGAACATCGACTTTGTGAAGTTGGGGTGCTTTGAGTGCTTCTATCTCATCTTGCAACCCATTGTTTTGAGTTTGAAGGGCATCTACTTCGGATTGCAGAATTTCTTGTTGGCTTTGCAGCTGTCCATTCTGTGTTTTAAGATTGTTTATTTGGCTTTGTAGACTGCTTATCTGGCTTTGTAGGTTGGTGTTCTGGGTTTGAAGCGTGTCTATTTGCTTTTGTAAATCGCTGTTTTGGGTTTCAAGAGCGCTTCTTAGGTTTTGTAAACTTTGATTTCTATTAAAAAACCAGACATTTGAAATAGCAAGTAAAACAACCAAAACAACACATACTGCTAAACCAATCTTAGCTCTTTTAATTCGATTCTTAAGTTCTAATTCCAATTCCGACTCTCCACAACCTTATCATAATTTTGCTCATCGAACATGTTTTAAAGTATTATGAATTACAAATACGGTTTCATTATTCAGCAGAAGTACAATGTATACAGGCGCAAGATATCCAGAATATGCTTTCATCAAGCGTTTACATTAGGTGCATTCAAAAGATAAAAAGAGATGTTTTTGCTGTTTGTTTCGCGGTGAACTACTCGATGCCCCATCGTTTAGTGATCTTCACGATGATGAAGATTACGAAGGCGACGATTAGAAAGGTTATCAAGGCTCCTATGAAGTGTCCGACACGGAACGGTCCGACCTCGATTAGTTCCCATTGAACGCCGGGCATAGCCAACTGAACTATCGGCATGATCAGGTCGTTTACAAGCGCCTGTACTAGTGCGCCGAGGTGCAAGCCAAGAATGAAGGCGACCGCCATCCCCATCACTTTGTATTTTGAAACAAAGTCCATGAACTCATTCCACAACCCTATTGGCGGGGGAGGCGTGGGTGGGGCGGGTTTAGGCTCCAATAGCTGACGTATTTTCGTCAACTCTTCTATAATCTTGTTCTCTTTGGACAAATTCAACCCCTATGAAATATCTCATAATGTAATAGCTTAAACTTTTGTATGAAAATGGAAGCTATAAGAGTACTAACCTTATAATGTTATAGCGCGGGCTTTTAGTTTTTACTATCTTTTACCAGCCTTATGCGTTAATGCATTTATTACGGTCATGTTGACTATGTGGTCTTCGTGATCCAAGCCTATTATGACTTCGCCATGTTTATCAACAACCTCGCTGTCCACAGCCTTAGATGGATATTCAAAGTGTACATAGAGCGTATCCGCCTCTTCATCGTAATGGAACATTACTATTTTTGAAGGCAGATCCAGGTTATGTCGTTCACCGATTTTGGTAACTACTCCTGCAGCATCTATAGCTAGGGACACGGTCTTCGCCAAAGGCTATACGTCCTCCTCTTTCTTCTATCACTTATAGGAAACGCGGTGATTATAAAACCTTCTTCTGGAGCCAATTCTCTATAAACAACTACCAGATTTTCGCTTAATCCAGCATCTGTTAACCGTTTAAACTTTCTGATGGCATGCAATTGAGGCTTAACTCTAGGCGAAGGGGCGTAGACTTCGTCAGGGTGCTCAATAGCATTTAAAATCTCCTCTTGAAAGTCTTCAAGTTGCGGCCTAGCTGTTATAATATGCTTCCACTGCCTCTCCGTTAACCTTATTTGGGCCCCACTCTTCGACTTTACGATGGCTATTATCTTGCTCTGAATCGCCATGAGTTAGTGCTCCTCACACCATGATTTTATTAATTATTCCTTAAACAGCCTTAAGAGCCTAACCGTTAAAAAGCGATAAGCTAAGTTGTGATGATATAAAAAAGAAGAGATTAACTCTTAAACAGGTAATCAAAGAACTGGTTTCAATGAATAAATATAGAAGCGGTAAAAGTATCAAGTTAGACCTTTAATAATGTCCCTGTCTAACGTTAGACCCGGCTCATATCGCCAAGTTCTCCTCCCTCATCTCTTCCCTGCGTCACTCGTAGTTTTTGTAACTTTGACCTTGCTAGAGTTCCATACGTTTTAGTCCATAAGTGTGCTCGCGTAGCCGTCTTAAGCATCTTTATAATAAAAAAGTGGTAGAGGTTAGGAAAGTTCTTATGTCCACGCCGGTTAATCATTAGTAATCTCTACTCCATAAGGGGCACCTTTCATGTTGAGTCGACTCGCCACAGAAGTAGCGGGACTGAAACTAGCCAACCCCACCATGCTTGCTGCAGGAATCCTCGGACTAACAGGATCATCCCTAAGAAGCGTGATCGACGCTGGCGCTGGAGCGGTCGTCACAAAGTCGGTGGGACTAAAACCACGCGAAGGCTATCCCAACCCAACCGTGGTTCAGGTTGAGTGCGGACTGCTCAACGCCATGGGACTTCCCAACCCAGGCATTCATTACTTTGGTGAGGAAATACGCGAAGCAAAAGAGGAAGGAATTCCAATCATCGTAAGCGTATACGGCTTTTCACCCGAGGAATTCGCTGAGGTAGCAAGCATCGCATCTGAGGCAGGCGCGGACGCCCTAGAACTGAACGTATCGTGTCCCCATGTGGAAAAAACAGGAACCGAAATTGGACAAAACCCTCAATTAGTAGCAGAAGTCGTGGAAAGGGTGAAAAAGACAGCGCACAAACCCATCTTCGTGAAGTTGACCCCCCAAGTTACCGACATAACCGAGGTGGCTAAGGCGGCGGTGGAGGCAGGCGCGGACGCCATCACCGCCATCAACACAGTCAGAGCCATGGCCATCAACATCGAAACCACCCGGCCTATACTAGCGAACAAGATCGGCGGCCTATCCGGACCCGCGATAAAGCCCATCGCCCTCCGATGCGTATACGAGGTTTACCGGGAGGTTGACGTTCCAGTGATTGGTTGCGGTGGAATAACGACTTGGCGAGACGCCGTGGAGTTCATGCTGGCTGGTGCTTCAGCGGTTCAGATTGGAACCGCCATCGCCCTCAAAGGACTAGGCGTATTCAAATCCATCACGAGAGGAATCGACGCGTATCTTAAAAAGGGAGACTTTAGGAGCGTGAAGGAAATTGTGGGCCTATCCCACCGCCATTAACCGCCTAAGAATCGTGAAAATCCAAGAAGTGAAAAGGGAGAGCCCCACGATCAAGACCTTCACCTTCCACGAGAGGCTCTGCGAAAAGGCCAAGCCCGGCCAGTTCGCTATGGTCTGGATCCCAGGGGTCGATGAGGTCCCCATGAGCCTGTCCACTATACGCCCCAACGGGCTCTCCTCCATAACTGTAGCCAACGTTGGAGAAGCCACGAAGACTCTCCATCAAAGGAAACCCGGCGATGCCCTTGGAATACGGGGACCCTACGGAAAGGGCTTCACGCTGACTAGCGGAAAGGTCATGATCGTCGGAGGAGGAACAGGACTGGCCCCCCTTGTGCCCTTGGCTGAAAAGCTTGTGGGTCTCTCCACCAAAATCGCCTTTCTGCTTGGAGCCAAAACAAGGGATGAACTCTTGTTCCTAGACAGAATAGAAACAACTCTCTCTAGGGCTGACGCAAGGGTCATCGCAACGACCGAGGACGGAAGCTATGGGTTGCAGGGGGTTGTTACAGACCCAGCGGAACAAATATTAGCAAAGGAGAGATTCGACATGATCTACGCTTGTGGTCCGGAACAAATGATGCTTAAAATGTTCTTGTTGGCAGAGCGATACAACACGCCTCTGCAAGCCAGCTTGGAGAGACTCATGCACTGCGCCATGGGATTGTGCGGAAGCTGCGTGATAGGTAAGTTCAGAGTATGCAGAGACGGCCCTGTTTTCTCCACCGAACAATTAAGAGAGGTAAAGAACGAGTTTGGACACTTTAAGAGAGGCTTTGACGGAAGAAAAACTGGGTTATAGGTTTCTTCCTGGTTCGAATGTGGCATTATAATCAATTTTGCGTGTACGTGGAGACTCCGTTTAAGTTCAATACATGAACTGACAGGACTAAAATATGCTTTCAAACGTGATGGATAAAAGATTCACACAACACATAAAGCATGCGAAATAAGTATAAATGGGTGAGAAAGATGTCTAGAAAGACCAAGCCTCCTGAACCCAAGGTTAGATCGTCGAACGTCTACATACCATACTACAGTAGCGAGTTTAGGGATGTCGTCAGATTCATTCAAGATAAACTGAAAAAAAAGGTGTATTTAATTGGCGTCAGGGCACTCTTTGAAAGAGGCATCCCCTTATTCAGGTTTACGGACGACTTTGACGTTCACACTCCTGTCTCTATCGATGAGAGAGACAAATTAATAGAATACATTCGGAAAAAATATGAAAAGTCAAGGCATGTTTGGTCAAGGTTCGGTTTTGGATTAGACTTTGAGCCGATAGGGCATGTGGATGTGAACATTGTTCCACCCAGCATATATGATGAGTCATGGGAGAGAGACATCATAGAGATTAATGATGTCAAGATTTACCTTCCACCCATAGAAGACATTTTGGTCATGAAGCTGTTATCGCCAAGGGTTAAGGACAGAAAGGATGTTGGTGTCGCTCTAAGGTTGGGGAAAGATAAAATAGATACGGAAAGATTAAAGATTAAAGCGAAGAAAGCAGAAGTAATAAAAAAGTTGATTAAAATCGCCAAGAGATACGATGTAAAAATTGAAGGCTGAAGGCTTACCTAGTTAAGGTTTCAAAAAAGTTATATTCCTCTATGAACACTTCGATGTTAAGCGGTGTCTGGGATGAGAGGTGGCCGCCAAATTCAAGGCTGATTCTAGACGTTGGCTAACGCTGGACTATCACCCTCTGGAGACTGAACGAGAAGTTCGCGAATTTTGGGAAAAGAATAGGATCCCACAAAAGCTTATGGAGCTTAGAGAGAGGGCTAACGCGGGCCTTTTAGGCTACGTTGAGGGCCCCCCAACCTTAAACGGCGTTCCCCACATTGGCCACGCCCGAGGCCGAGTGATGAAGGACCTTCGATATCGATTCAAGACCATGCAGGGATTCTACGTCACCTTCTGGGCTGGCTGGGACTGCCAAGGCCTACCCGTGGAGCTGGAGGTGGAGAAGGAGCTTGGCGTCAAGAGTAAGAGGGAATTGCTGGAAAAAGTGGGCGAGGAACGCTTTGTCGCTGAATGCAAAAAAATCTTGATGAAATACTATCGCGAGTGGTTCAGCGCAGATCAGAAACTGGGCTTGTTCATGGACTACGACAAAGGCTATTGGACGTACCTCGACGAGTACATCGAGCGAGAGTGGCAGTACCTTAAGCGAGCCTGGGAGCAAGGGCTCCTAGGCGAAGGCTACTATGTAGTTGCCTACTGTCCCTACTGCCAAACCTCCCTCAGCAATGCTGAGGTGGGTCTCGGCTACGAGGAGGTTGAGGACCCGTCCCTCTATTTCAAACTCAAGGTGAGGAAAACCGAAGAGGAGCACTTCCTCGTCTGGACCACCATGCCCTTCACCATAATCACCGACATGATGCTGGGGGTTCACCCAGAAGCCGAGTACGCCAAGGTTAGGGTGAACAAAGAAACATGGATCCTCGCAAAGGAACGCGTCGAGCCAGTTATGCAAGAGCTTGGGGTGCAGAACTATCGGGTTCTGGAATCCGTGCCAGGCAAGGATCTGGAGGGTCTGAAGTACGAGTATCCATTTGAAGACATGGTTCCTAGAGAGCGGGAACTGGATGAGTTGCCGCTGGTTCACACAGTCATATGCGAAGATTTCGTGGACGTCACCACCGCCACAGGAGTAGTGCATCTATCCCCTGGAAGCGGTGAAGAAGACTTTCTAGCCGCTCAAAAGCGTCACCTACCCGTATTCGTCCCCTATGACGAAGAGGTGCGATTCACCGCGGAGGCAGGCAAGTTTGCGGGAATCTTCGCTCGAGACACGGACCTCATGGTGGTGGACGAGCTTCGCAAAAGAGGGCTACTTGTCTCCATAGAAACCATTCGTCACCAGTATCCAACCTGCTGGAGGTCCCACCACAAGCTCATATGGCTGGCTCGCAGGGAATATTTCCTTTGGACAAATAAAGTGAACGATAAGATTGTGGAGGCCGCTGGAAAAGTCAACTACTTCTATGAAGGCCCCAAAAACCGTTTTCTGTCCTTCTTAATGGAAGGAAAGCCCTGGTGCGTATCACGAGAAAGGGTTTGGGGCACACCCCTTCCCATCTGGGTTTGTGAGCAGTGCGGAACCAAGACTTTGGCGGGTAGCAGGAGAGAGTTGCTTGAAAGAGCCGTGGAGTTGCCAGATCAGAACTTTGAGCTGCACAAACCTTGGATAGATCGTGTGGTGCTGAAGTGTGAGAAATGCGGCGGCAAAATGAGAAGAGAGCCGTTTGTCCTCGACACATGGCACAATAGCGGCGCGTCTCCGTATGCGCGCTTTACAGACAAGGAATTCGAAAAGTTTGTTCCCACAGACTTTTTGACCGAGGCGATAGATCAAACCCGAGGGTGGGCAAACACGCTGTTACTGGAGCACGTGATGCTAACGGGAAAGCCTGAAGCCCCCTTCAAGTCCTTCCTGTTTCAAGGTCACGTCATGGACGCGAAGGGGAGAAAGATGAGCAAAAGCCTCGGAAACGTGATAGAAGCGAACCCGTTTCTTGAGCGGTACTCGGCTGACGTTTGTCGATTCTATTTATTGTGGAAATGCTCACCAATCGAATCTATGAACTTTGACCCTGAGGAACTAAGGAGACGCCCCTATCAAGTTCTCAGCACCCTCTACCACCTGCACCGATTCTTCATGCAAAACGCCGAATACGACCACTTCAACCCACAAAAGCACACGTTTCAGTGGGCCAGCGAAAACAACGCTTTAAGACCTCCGGACCGCTGGCTCCTGTCTAGGCTGCAGCGAACCGTAAAAGAGGTTACTGAGAAGTTGGAAAAGTGTGAATTCCACTTCGCCCTCTCAGAATTGGAAGAGTTTGTGGTTGACATGGTTAGCCGACAGTATGTTCCCATGGTTCGCAAAGACCTTTGGAGCGACGACCCAGAAACCCTCAACCGTCGACTGGCCGTTTACACAATCCTCTGGCACGCACTCAAGACCCTCGTTCTCCTTTTCAACCCCACGACCCCATACCTAAGCGAGGACCTCTACCAGAAGGTCTACAGAGAACTCGACACCACCCTACCCAAATCCGTGAACTTTGAAAACTGGCCCACACCAGACGAATCTCTCCAAGACCCACTTTTGGAGCAAGAATTTGACCTTCTGTTACAGTGCGTTTCCTTAGCGTATTCCGCTCGACAATCTGCTCGATTGAAGCGTCGTTGGCCCCTGCAAAGGGTCATGCTAGTGGTTCCTCAACCCGTACGAGAAGCCCTGAAGAAATCGGAGGAAGTATTTCTTGAGCTGGCAAATGTAAAGAAGGTTGAGTATCTTGAAGAGCTTCCAGAAGTTGACCTGAAGAAGTGGGCACTGGCCTCCAGCGACGGTCTACACATACTGCTTGATACGCAACGAGACAAAGCCCTACTGGGTGAGGGCCTCATGCGGGATCTCGCTCGCCGAGTGCAAGCGCTCCGAAAGGAACTGGGATTTATGCCGACTGACATACTGGACGCTGCTCATGTCGCGGAACTGGACCCAGAAAGCGTGAAGTTGCTGGAGCCATACCTCATGGAGATGGCGGAGCTTGTTCGAACAAAGAAGGTTTATGTTCACAAGAAACGAACCGAGGTCGAAGCAAAGTGGCATGAGCGCCAGCTGGACGACAAAAAAGTGTACGTCGCCATAACCTAAACCACGAATTAAGTTAAGAATGTGAAACTATTGAGGATTTTTGGCTAAGATTTCGTATCGAAAATCGATACAATCTCCGTAACAGCCTCCTGAATACTTCTTAAATACACTCTTCATTGCAATTAGGAGTGAGTATGGAGAAGACTAGACTAGGAGACCGTTAGGCGTAGCCACGCTTGTATGGCTGCCATAACTGAGAGGTGGATACTATTCACTTAAGGAATGTGTTAACGATTGTTCTCGGTGTGGTTGTTTTAGCCTCAGCAGTATTGTATTTTGTACCGATAGGAGGGCAAGTTTATGAAGAGCCCAAGCTAGAATACAAAATTCTGACCTCAACACACATTATTAGTGGAGCGTACAAGGTGTATGGTAACCCCCGTCTTGGCTTCTGGGTTGCAAAAGTGGTTCTGGCTAACAAAGGCACGGTACCTGTTCATAACCTAAAGATATCATATGAAGTCGAAGGCTACTCGGAATGGAGTGAGTCAGAGCAATACCTAGTTCTATTGCCCAACAGCACCATTGTAGATTTGTATTATCCATTACTTTCCCACGAGGTGGCTAAGCTGACAACACCCACACCCTCAAGGGTTAGACTTAAGATGGTGTACACCGACTCCAAGGGGACTCCCCATGAGATAATCGAAAGCAAATCAATAGACATTCTCGGGGTACACGACTTCATATTTACAAGTCTATCTCCTGAGGAGAATACGGGGACCTTCTACGATGTTTTCAACAATTATCCCCTACTGGCGGCTTGGGTCACTCCCGTGGACCCTGTTGTTAGAGAATACGGGGACATGGGCAACAAGCTAGCAGGCGGAGCAGGTGCAACTCTTTCAGACGAGGAAGCCGTGAAAAGCCTTACAGGCATGTGGACGCTCTCCGTTTACAATGAGATATCATATAAAACCGAGCCAGAGGCTTTCTGGACCGGAAAATTCTCTGAATACATAAAATATCCTAGAGACGTGATTAGAGATAGAGCTGGAACATGCGTCGATACAGCAATTTTCTTCGCATCACTAGCCATAGTTCAAGGCCTTGAAGCCTACATAGTGCTCATGCCAGGCCACGCTTTTCCACTCGTGAAGCTCCCTAAAAGTGGGCAAATAATCCCTATAGAGTCGACGGCACTAAACGATAGAGCCTCGTTTGAAGGGGCGGTGGAAGCAGGAGTTAAAACATTTGGAGAGGCGATGAGTGGTCCACACATAATCGTAGATATACAACAATTCCAAGCAATGGGTATAAGACCCCCAGAACTTGAAGCCCTACCAGCGGACATACTTCAAAAATGGGGAATAAAAACTCCCACTCAGCCTCAGCCCCAACCCCAACCTCAACCCGAGCCCCAGCCTCAACCTACTTCAACTTATATAAATCCTTTACCAAAGTGGAGCATGACTTATCCAAGCAGTTGGACGGTTGAGGAAGTCGAAAACGAAGTTGACTTCTATTCTCCTGAGGGAATCGAACTCATTGTCGCTTGGGGAAGAGGACTAAGCAAAGAGGAGGTGAGACAGTCGGTGGAAGATTTCCTGAGGGAGAAGGATGATTTGGAAATCGTTGATGAGGGTGAAGACGTTGTCTCTGATGTTTCGGCTATTTTGGTGGAGTACCTTTGGGCGGAGGACTATATTGTCGTAGCTAGATACCTTGAACACCAAGGATACGGTTTTGCGATATTGTACGATTTCATCTACGATGAAGACAACTATGAGGCCAATCTTAATGCTTGTGAGGCAATCGTTGAGACGTTCAGACTTGGGTGATGATATGAAGAAATGTTACTTAATTGTTATAATTGTTTCAGTGATTCTAATCAACACAATAACGGTTTCGGCTCAAGTTGAACCGCCAGTCGTTTATGAGATGGACGATAAATCCACTACCACCATATTTGAGAACGGGGATGCCCAGGTGGAAGAGGTTATTAGCCTTTCTGCAGCCGGTTACGCTATGTTTAAACAGCAATATCCTATGCTGAGCATGTTAACCCGATTGTTTAAATCAAAAAGGCTAGATGCCGAATACGAGGGTTTGAGGGTAGAAGTAGACGATGCAAACAATAAGATCACTGTAACATACGTCATTAAGGGTGCGGCAATAAATAAGAAAGACTACTGGGAAATCAGAGTGGCAAGCGAAGAGGAGAAGGTCACCTTATCAGCACAGATTGAAAATACCCTTGTCTTCACATTTACGGGTTTGGTCACAAAGGAGTACAGATCGATTATAACCTTGACGATCAAATTACCCGCAGAAGCAAAAAACATTAAATTCAACAGCGAAACAAACAAGATAACATACGAATTACCCCAAAAACAAGAGGCTGGAGGATTCGCAGTAGCAGGTAACCAAATATTTCTGATTGTGGCAGCAGCGGCAGTCGCCATTCTGGTTGTAAACTTTATCTTAACAAGAAGGAAAACTTTAGGAACTAAAATGCCAAAGATTTTAACATCTGAAGCTTTCCTTCATTTGGACTCTTTACGGAGTACATTTCTAGAATGGAAAGTGTCCGGTGCTACGTGACCTCCTCGTAAGAGCTGTGTTTCCATCTCCAACCTTTATTTTCTTTAATTATTCCATATTTCCATACACATTGTTCGTAAAGATCACGGACTTTTTCGAAATAGCCGTCGTCATATAGAAGCAGTCCTTCAGAAATTATATCATAAGCTAGAAAACGAAGTCCACTTAAGTATTGAAGGAATTCTTGAGGCAAAAAACCGATGGCATTAATTTTTGGGATCGAGTATAAGCCACGAAGGCATCTTCTAGCTAATTCTTCTTGTGGCAGTTTCTCTGCTATTACACATACGTCAATATCACTGCTTTCTGTGAAGTTTCCTTTTGCATACGATCCAAAAAGCAGTACGCATCGAATGGCGAGTGGGCGAATCTCCTCCAGAAAAAGTCTAAGGAGCTCTTTCGCCTCTTTCCAAAGTCTTTCCCTTGGTAACAATGTTTCTCATTTCCTGAAAAATTTTCTTTGCATAGTTTAACGCTTCTTGGGCTTGATTCTTAGTATAATGTTCCATTGCTGATCCGCTATAAAATGCGTTTGCGTATCTGGTTGGAATATAATACTGGTCTAAGATTTTCACCATGCCCCGAAATCTCTTAACGTCTTCACGATACTTTAATAATTCACTAAGAAGCTCGCTAAGATCATGTCCCTTCCTTTCTAGCCCTAATGCGTTTAAAGCTGCCTTGATAGCTAATTCTACGCACTGATGACAGTTAAAGCAGACCTTGGACCAACGTGTGGTTTCAAACAAATCCTTTGCAGCTCCAAGAAAATCCTCAGCATCCCTCAGTATATCCATCGCTCTCTCCAAAGGTTTATCACCAATGTCAAGTTAGAGTGTAACGACAAAAAATAAACTTTTGCTATCGACACCGATGCGCAAAACTTCTTCATAAATTCTTTGGTATGGTCCCCTTAATTCACACGCGGGGACGTTTGAGTACATCGGGCTTATTTGTTACAATTCCGTCCACGCCTGTATTTGGGAAATAAGGCGTTCGCTTTGGTATCAATCGCCAGTTGTGCAGGTTTGATGGGTCGCGATGCGATGATCACCCCCGCCTGAACGTTTGGGTTCAACTCTTTGACCCGCCTTATGACTGGGTGATAAAACGATGTGATGACAGCCTCGTCTTCTAACAGATTTTCTTTTATTTCTTGAAGAACCCTTTCCTCGGTTCCCGGAACCTTTAATTCTACAACGAGTCGAGCCTTCCCTTTCACCAGTTGAATGACCTCTTCCAAGGTTGGGATTTGTTCCCCTAACCCCGCGTCGAGTTTCTTCAACTCCTTAAGAGTCATGTCCTTAGCATATCCCTTCCCATCTGTGGTTCTTTCCAGTCTCGCGTCATGAATGACCACCATGTACCCATCCCTGCTTGCGTGCACATCCACCTCCACCGTATCTGCGCCCAACTCTAGCGCTTTCTTAACAGACCTCAGGGTATTTTCAGGCTCGTAACCGGATGCTCCCCTATGGGCTATGATTAAAACTTTAGTCAAACCGTGGGCTTCCCTTAGTGGAACAAATTATTTTATTTCAAACTCTTCTTTGAGGTATTTTGTAATGATTTCTAGAGCCTTCTTAGCTGCATTTATTGCCTCTTCAGCCTGTTGCCGTGTATACTCCCTCGAGGGGCACCATATCCTTCTTCCTCTGACCATAGGGTACCTACTCAATGTGTAGTGCTCAAAGAGCCAGGATGTCTCCCTTACTATTTCCCTAAAGAACTTTACCCATTTGCTTGAAACGCTCGTAACGACCTCGGATGCAAAGTAAGGCATCACGTCGTGCGCCAAAAGTTGTATTATACCATGCATTGTTAATGCAGCTTTCATGGCTAATTCTACGCATTGTTGAGAGTTAAACACCGCTCTCGAATATCTCTCTGCCTTTAAATCATCTTCTGCGGCTTGAATTGAGATAGCGGCCTCTTCCAATTGTGATTCCGCTAACTCACCACTTATTGATGACCCAAAGTCCGGAGCGGGTATATTTCTTTCCCCCTTCAGAGATAATCTCTTTTTCCAGCCTCTTTAAAATCTGCTTAACGCCCATTTTGTCGTATAGAACTTTGTAACCTAAAAGTACGCCAAGGAGCAGAGGGAATCTGGTTTTGATCATGAATGATAACTCATCCTTTGAAAGGGTGACGGTTTCGAGTGGAACCTGATGCTTAACCATGATCTCCTCCAGATGTCGCCTAACGCTTCTCTCTTTTTCTGTTATATTATCTGAGACTATTATCAAAAGGTCGTAATCGCTGTGAGGTAAAGCTCGACCCTGCGGCCTAGAGCCGAAGAGAACCACCGAAACAAGACCTTCACCGAATCTATCTCGGAGGGCGTTAACAGTTTCACTTTCGATAGACCCCAACCCTAGGCCTCCAGTCTTGATACAATGTGCCCCTTTCATTGTTCACTAAGAGAATGTATATTTATTAAATATTTTCATTTAAAGGCTTCAAGATGGGTTAATGGATGTACTTCGCGCTTGACCTATCGAAATCTTTTATGAGCTCAATATGAAGGTCTCTGGGAAGGGAAAATTCTGGTGTAAAGTATATTACCTTGGGGAAGTAGAAGGCGATGCCTTGTTCTGCCATGACGGTGGCTGGATGGCTACTTCCCAGAGCCAGTCTGCAGATTTCGCGGGTTAGTTCTCTCACCTCGTCTTCGTTGACGTATCCGAGGGAGTGGAGGTATTCGTGGAGAAGCAGGTGAAAGCAATAGGCGTTGAAGACCCTCTTTTCCGTGGTTTGCAGGGCAGTCTCGAGAGGAGCTCTGTTCATAACAATGATGTTTGAACCCACCGGGTGAAAGGCTCCCACGAAGTATCCTCTTCTCATCCCCAGATTGGCCAAGCCAAGCATGAGACCCGCTCTCTGCCTGTTTAGAAACCTTTTAACCGACTCCTTCACCAACTCGAAGATATCCGCTAAGGTGTCGCAGCCGTCAAGTCTCTCGTTAAAGTCCTTCACACTTTCGTAATTCAATATCTAACACCTATGAGGCTACCATTTTGGCGGAAATTCTGTTTCGGCGAATTTTGCCTAGTTTACTTCGGTTCGTTACGTCGCCAAGGTTTATTAATGTTTCGTGAGCAAGTAATTGTGAGATGGGACATGTTTAGGGCGTATGGCATCAGTTTGTTTCATGACGAGGAAGTGGAGGAGGTTCTTCGGCCGCATCCCCTATCGTTTCTTAGGTATTACATCGTCGCGCTCTGCCTCATCATGGTCGCTGTGACGTTGCATCGTCTTTATTCCTACCTTCAAGCCAATGTAAACGCTTTAGGATTTTTAGGTTCAATATTTAGTTTTGTAACAGGGATGCCGGCCCCAGAATCCATTCTCTTAATCGTGTTCTGGGTCGTGCTCATCGTTAGCGGGGTTCTTATTAATCTTCTTTGGACTAGTAAGTTGCCGCTTATTTGCATGGTTGGCGTGGGCGCCACAGGAACATTTCTGGAACTATATTATCGCTATCCCCCCTTCACCAAGCTTTGGGTGCTGATTGTCGCCGCTGCGTTGGGAATGGCTCTCGCCGAGCTTTATCGGAGGAGCCACTGGTACTTCATCACGAACTATAGAATTGTTATGAGGAGGGGGGTCATTAGGAGGGTGGAGAGGGACCTAATCTACGATAGAGTCACTGATGTTTATGTCAGGCAAGGTCTACTGGGTAGGATCTTCAATTTTGGGACAGTCATCCCGATCACGGCGTTGAGTTTCGGTGCGGGTGAAGAGATGGCTGGAATTCACGCGGAGTCCACCAGAGGCGGGGGCACGATTGACGTTGGCGCTGGGGGAGGGAGGGCAGCGACGTACTTTTCCTTCTACGGGGTACCTAAGCCCGGGAGGGTGCGTAGTCTCATTGTTAGTCGACAGTTGCAGGCTCGTGAGGCTCCAATCTTGAGGAGGATTGAGGAACTACTTAAAGAAAAGACTACAGATAGTTAGGAACCGGATTGTTCTTAAAATTGAACGGGTTGTTCTAAAGCGTGGTATTTTATGTTAAGAGATGTAAAGAATGGTGGGCTGAAAATGTATCTTGGATATGGAGTGGGACAATGAAAACCTTTATTGAGATACTTTCAAATAATGAAGTATGAATGTTGAGGGTTTGGATTGAAGAGGAAGATGCTTGCGGCTAGGGAGGATCTGGTTAACAAAGTTCTTGAAATTGCGAGTCGTAAGAACGTGAAGCTTTACGGGATGATCAATGACACGTTGGAGCTAGTGATTAGAGCGGATGACATGGGGCTGAGCCTAGAGGAGGTTGTGAACCAGTATGGGATCGTGAAGGCGGCGAAGGATGCCGGTTTTGTGCCTGTGGTGGAGAGCCTCTTGTACGAGATTGTTGAGAAGCTTTTTCAGAGGAGCAAGAGTTGGGTGACGAAGAGGTGGTACGAGTCTGGTCAGTGGTATGGGAAGTACTACTCGGTGAAGCTTCCCCAAGATCCGGTTAAGGCTTTTAAGGAGGACATATGTTCCTTCACTTGGAACGTTTCTGAGTTCAGCGTTGCGGAGAACGAGGAGGATAAGGGTGAGTTGGTGGTGAGGTGTGTGAGTCCGAGGTTTCCATTTTCCTACACTATCTTGTTTTCCGTTTTTCTGGAGGGTGCCCTGAACATGTTTGGTTATGAGTGTGTAAAGAAGGGTGTCTCTAAGGGTATCATAAGACTGTGGTTTAGAAAGGTGGGGGGTGGGTTAGGTGCCGAAGGGAGTTTCTAGGGGGAAGAAGCTGACCCTTGTTCCAACCGACCTCTTGGAGAGGCTCATGAGGATATCTAATCGGGAAGGGAAGACGCTTTACAGCTTCGTGAGCGAGATTTTTGAGCAAGCGCTGAGGGTGTATGAATCGAAGCATACTCTTGAGGAGGTGGTGGACTTCTTTGAGCTTATGGAAACGCAGAAGGCTTCAGGGGCGGTGATTACGCCGGTGGACGTGTTGACCTATCTTATTGGGGAGCTTTATCCGTCGGGGAAGGACGTGCTCTGTGAGAGGTGGTACGAGTCTGGTAGGTGGTATGGGAAGTATTTGGTTGACCGGTTCCACAACCAAGATCAGGTTGACGCCCTTGGGAAGCTTTTGTCGGTTACGAGGTGGGATCTGAAGGAGGTTCTCGTGAAGGAGGAGAATGGAGTGGTGAAGGTGAGGTGTGTTTCTCCTCTTTTGCCGTTGGAGAACACGGAGCTTTTGGTGAGGTTTGTGGAGGGAGTGATGGATTCGCTGGGGTATAGGGTGAGGAAGGAGGACTTTATGAGGGGAATTGTTTTGTTGGAGTTTGAAAAGGAGTGAGGAAATATTAATGCTTTCACTTAATTTAGATGGCTATGATGGTTATTTAGGAACGTTTCCATTCGTTAAATAATTTTTCGCAAAGATTCAAGACTTTCTTAGCGTCTGTTATTGCTCTTTTCGCGTCGTTTTCTTTGTAAAGATGGCTTGGCGGGGTGAAGGCTCTCTCCTCACCATAAAAGGCTGGTCCTCTTTCTTCAGCTAAACGTTTGCTGACGAGACTAATTTCGGGTAGGGCTGAAATGAACCAGTTGGGTAAGCCTTTTCTTTCAGCGATTTCTTGTAGGACGATGCTTACATCGTGTTGCCGGGGATATTCAATTCCAATCAATCGGAGAACAGCTTTTAAGGACAATTCAATGCATTCCTGCGCTCTTCTCACTGACCTATGGTAGATTCCGGCCTTATGAGCACCCTTTGCCTCGCTAAGAGAGTATTTGGCGTCCTCAAGGTAGGCTTTGGCCATGGCTTCGGTATTCAGATCTCAACAACCTCCCCTTGCTGGATGCTGGGTTTTAGGTCCCAATACCATGATCCGTTGTTGAGAAATATTCTCTTTGCACCCAATTCCTTTAGTTTTCTCTTGAGGTTAGAAAGGGTTGCTTGTATGAATTTGTCCCTGTCGTAGATTATGATGCTGTCTTCGACCATATCGAGGTATATTGGGCGGTGCAGTTTGGCCTCTTCAGGTTTTAGTGGATGAAATTGTATCCATGTGTTTATGGCTTCTCTACGCATTTCCTTGTGCTGTTTGGTTTCCTCTAATTGTATTAGGATTTTGGCGAGTTGATCCATTCGGTCGCTTAAACTTTCAGGAAAGCTTCTACTGACTATGAGAAGGTCGGTGTCGCTTTCTGGGTTTTCTTCCCCTCTAGCGACGGATCCAAACACTACTACACTGAGCAGGTTTTTGCCAAACTCTTGCAGGAGTAAACGTAATGTCTCCTCTATGAGTGCCCTACGTTCATCATTCTTAATGAGGTTTAAGCCGATCCTTGGCAAGGGTAGCCCTCATTATTTAACTGTAGAATGGTAAATAAATATGGTTGCTCACAGGTTCAGCGAGAAGGTATAGGTGTGGCGGTGCATAGGGGCTGGAGATAAAAACTCTTCGCCACGGCAGGTTACTTGCACCAAAACTTCTATGAAAACGTTATGACTCTTGAAGCCGGAGGCGAACACGGAGGTCGTTAAGAAGTTCATTGAAAGGGTTAAAAAGTTATTGACTGAACGTTAAGCTTCGACATATTCTCTAGATTTTCTCAGCTCCTCGACAAACTCGTTGTAGCCCCTGACTCTTCCAGCCTTCACGTCTTCTTCGGCTTCCTTGATGGATTTCATCGCATCCTCGTTTTCTAGGATGTTGAGGGTTTCGACGATTTCTTCGAGTAGGCTGCTTACCTTTAAGAGTAGGGCTCGATCCTCGTCGGTTAGGAGAACGCTGCTTCCAGACATGGGTTCACCGAGTCTATATTTCAGTGCTTAATATTTTAACATATCCGTTCTGTTTTGCCTGGCTTGTTCCGATGTGGCATCGTCTGGAAGTGGTGCGAAAGGCGCGCGCGTATCCATTTTTTAGGACAATCAATATCTATTGAAGACTTTACTTTTCCAGTTCCATAAGTTCCTCAGGCGAAAGTACTCTATCTTGGGGTAGCCATTCAAAATCCCTCTTGTTGTATGTCACAAGTCTGGCTTCACAGGTCATTGCGGTGGCTCCTATCGTGTAGTCCCTGGCTTTTTCTTTGAAATCCCATCTTCCAATCGCAGGGCAGGCTGAAGCTTTTGCGATCTCCGCGTTAAGGGGGACCACTCTGATTCCGTGAATTTGCAGGAACGCGTCTATGTAGTCTTCTCTTCGTCCTCTCTTTAAGTGGTGGTAGACCAGCTCCATGTAAGCGATGCATGGGATCATTTTTTCAACGTCAATGTGGTCTCTGAGCCATTTGCAGAAGGCTAGGTTGCTGAAGACGTTAGTGTCAAGCACGATCTTCATGGGGGCACCTTTACGCCTATTTTTCAATGGCCTTTCCGAGTCCCTCGCGGGTTTCCTCAATTGTTTTCGCTATGTCTTTGCATCCTTCACAAAACTCCTTGGTGAAGTCTTCTACTCTTAGGAGGCGATATCCGCCGTTGGCCTCCTTCACAAAGACCACGTCGTCTCCAACTTTTATTTTCAGTTCCTCGCGGACCCTCTGAGGGATGGTGACCTGATATTTTCTCGTGACCACTACCAACTTTCAATCGCCACTACTAATAAAAAGGTTGTAGTACTATTTAAGTTATTACAGAACCGCGAAAGTAGATCTTATGAAAAATTTGAATCCGCTTGAATACCAAGGTGGTGAGCGAGGAAAGCGAAGTTTTGATTCTTGACTTGGGAGTGGGAGGCTTGGGTTTAGTTTTGTTTATCGATATGCGGTAGGTGTTGAGGGAGCGTTATGTTATGTTGAGCTATACGTTGTGATATATGGTTTATTACGATTGTATACTTTTGTTTAAGAGTTTTGGGGTTTCTTAAATAGTTATTTTGTTTTAGTGTTTGGTGCAATATAGTTTAGGGAGAAATTGGAGGAAAATCCTTGAAGAACAAGATGTTGCTATCGGTATTGCTAGTGGCTATCTTCGCGATTGGTATCGTTTCTATGAGGGGGAATATGCCTTTGACCCTTAAAGAATGGCCACCGGCGGTTGCTTGCTAACGTAGCCCACGAGAAGTTTCCCGGGGGTCTAGGCCGCGGCTCCTAAGCCTCTCCATAAGGCTATTTATGTTTTTGTTATGATTGATAACCATGTCTTTGTCCTCGATGGCAACCATTTTTTTGTACACTAGTAAACAAAGACCTTCGATTTGGGTTTTGTTGTTTGCTGATGCGCAGAATAAATTTCGACGGTTAGCACCAGGCTTTGATTTTTACGTGTTTTATGTTATGTTGGGTGAACAGCTTTTCTAGTGCCTTCGAGTTCTCTTGAGGAACCATTATCACGCCTTTTCCGAGTTTTTTGACTTGAAGGGTTTTAAGCAGCCCGTTCTTTTCGCTCTTGTATACCTTCCCCCTGAGCTTCCTCACAACTTTGTAGCCCTTTAAGGCTCTTTGGAGTCTGGACTTTTTTATTTGTGGGAGGCCCTTCACAGAGTATGTGTAGATGACGCAGGGCTTTAATCGTAGGTTCTCGGTGGTGAGGATTATGGGTTTTCCGTAGATTATTATGCCTTCTCGGCTTATGTTGTCTAGAAAGTCGGGGTCTAGGGCTTGTTTCATGTTTGTTGCGACGACTTGAAGCCTTCTCTCTGTCTTTATTTCGCCGAGTACTCTGTGAGCAGTCTCTAGTTCTCCTCCTGTTTCTGGGTTATGGGGCACGTCAAAGACCAGCATTAGGTCTATGTCTGAGGTTTCTGTGAGCTCTCCTCGTGTGGCTGAGCCATAGAGGATGGCGGTTGTTAGCTTTGGTATTCTCATTAGCTTGAGTAGGATTTCGGAGATTAGTGGCAGTACGGATTCTTGTATCATTTCTTATACCTCTATGCTAGCCTTGATTTCAGCGAGCAGTTTCTTGGCCTCGTCAACCCTCTCGCCGTTGGTTCTTGTCCCATAAAAGTTTCCGGTTCTCAGGCTCTCGAGGGTTTGAAATTTGGACATTATGTCTCTGTGCCCGTGTTTTCTGAGGTATAGGAAGTCCTTGTCGTGTTTGTCTGAGTGTTCGCTGTGCTTCTTTTGGAGGAAGTATGCGATGTAGTGGTGGGCGGCTCCGTATATGCCCTCTATGATCAGCTCGGCGTCCTCTTCTGGATCCAGCTTCTCCGTGCTCTTTTCTTCACGCTTGGCCTTTAGCAGGTGGCCCTCAGCCTTCATGTTGTTCACCCACTGATGGTTTCTAGTAAACAAAAGAGGCCAATTTAAATATTTCTGTTTACAAGTAATTCGCTTTGTCCTCTTCTTGCATTCGTCTGAATCTTAAATGATGGTCTGTGTTTTATGTGTATGCTGCTTTTCTATGTCTTATGTTGTAGGGTGTGGCGGTTTTTCTCATGTTCGTCGATTATGTAGATGATTCTGTAATCTCCGATTCCTTAGACCCGCTTGCCTGAGAGTTCCCTTCGAAGGGGCTTTCCCAAGTGAGGTTAATTCAAGGTTTCTAAATAACGGAATCTGTCTCCTCTTTAGCTGGATATGGAGTTTACGGAAGTCTCTTTCAAATCTTCTGGTGACTTTGGCGCTATATTTCTCCAGATTTACTCTGCTCCTTGAGGAACTCGTTGTATTCTCTGACTCTTCCAGCCTTCACGTCTTCTTCAGCTCCTTTGATGGATTTCTTGGCATGCTCGTCTTCTAGGATGTCGAGGTTTCAATAATTTCCTAGATACAGGGAGGCGATCTACGAGTAGTGATGTCTTCTTTGACTGAAGTTATATTATAGAGAGCTATTTTAGGGTTAAAGAGGAAGGGGCGTTATGTTATGTTGAGCTATACGTTGTGATATATGGTTTATTACGATTGTATACTTTTGTTTACAAGAGTTTTGGGGTTTCTTAAATAGTTATTTTGTTTTAGTGTTTGGTGCAATATAGTTTAGGGAGAAATTGGAGGAAAATCCTTGAAGAAGCAGATGTTGCTATCGGTATTGCTAGTGGCTATCTTTGCAATAGGCATTGTTTCCATGGCGGTTCCGGTGAAGGCTGCGATAAGTGGAGAATGTACGATTGTGCTACCGAACTATGTGGTTCCGGGAGGCAGCATTTGGGTATATGTGGAGGGTTATAGCGCGACTGGTGGTTCCACGTATTTCTTCCTCAGTGAGGACAATGACGCGGAGATATCGTCTGGGGACATAGAGATCGCTAAGATGGACACGAGTGATGTTGAGGATGCGATGGCTGACCTAGAGGGTGTGATGGTTAAGATTCCGACCGACGTTGATCCGGACGAATACTATGTTAAGGTGTCGGAGGACAATGACGTTGGCGACGACGCCCTTCCATCAGATACATACGATAATTTGAAGGCTGAAATGGGCCTGCCGACACGTGGAGCGGCAGGAGGCGGTGTACCTTCGGGATGGGATGGCCTTGACACAATTGAGGTCTTAGAAGAGGAAGACTGGCCAACCATCACGCTGGACCCAGAATCGGGCACTGTCTGGAAACCGTATCCAGATGAAGAGTATCGCGAAATAGATGTGGAGGGCGAAGACATCGACGAAGACTATGAGGATACGAATAGGACAGAGTTGTTCTGGGGTGTTTACAACTGGACTAATACCGCGGTTGATGATTACGAGGGGTTAATGGAAGATGCTGACGGTCGAACAGCTTTCGATGTGGCGGACGGAGAATTCGATGCAGAAGATGTTGTGCTAACGGAGGCCTTTATGGGCGAACACGACATCCTCGTCCTCCTCTGGAACTCGGCTGATGCGGAATTCCTTGGAACCTACGGTACGTTTACTGTTGAGTCCTCGATTGATGTGTATCCAGACGAGACCTTTAGCATCGAGGCAGATGAACTCGAGGAATGGGTTGAAATCAGGGCTCACGGCTTCCCAGAGGGCACGGTAGACGCAGACGAGCCCCCTGAGTTTCAGGTCAGAGACATAGAGACTGGAGACCTAGAGGAGACAGTTGTCGCAGAGATTGCGAAAGATATTGATGTCGAGGATGACGATGGTGAGCCCCCCGGCACCTTTGACGACGCCGATGTTGGATCACCCAGGAGGCTTAATGTAACTGATATTGATGAAGCTCCCGAAGGTATCATTGACATTACTATCGTGGTGAACGGCGAAACCCTCACCTTCGAAAAACAGCTCTTATCATCAGTGGATAGCGACCCTGGAGACGCAATGGGTCTGATGACCCCCACCAGCGGTGAAATCGGCGACGACGTTTGGTTCTACGCCATAGACCTCCCCGCGGCTACCCACGTTAACGTGACCTTTGCGGACGGTGTCAGATGCAGAATCAGTGAAATGCCTGGCGTGGATCTAGCCGATCTGGTTGCTGACGGAAACGGCGCATGGAAGATCAGGGTTGAGCTGTCAGACCTGCCTGGAGGCGAGTTCGATGTCGAGCTTGAGGACATAGACTACAATAGAGGATATGATCTAGGCGTATTCGAGGTTCTGCCCACCATAGAGTTCTACGAACGCCCAGGCTATCCCGCTGGAGACGACATAACCTCTACCACTGTTGGCGACGGCGACGATGACACGTATGCCGGTACTATAGAGGTCTATGCAACAGGCTTCCTCGTTGACGCCGTCTTCACTAGCATCGAGTTCGCAGGAGAGCCTGTTGACGAAGACGAGTACTGGGCGTACGCCCCAGACGATTTCGAAGTCGAAATCGACGAAACAGGCATCTTTGAATCTGGTCTAATCGAAGTGCCCCACATAAGCGGAGGCGGCAAAGAGGTAACAGTGGAGATCATAGGTGAAGACGCAGACGGCGACCGGCTAGTTTATGAAAGCGAGATAACCGTCGACCCGAGAATACAGAACATAACTGTAACGATGGAAGACGACGAGTATGAAACCCTCGAAGGTGTCTTGGTGCTCGAGCCCCTAGATAACTTGTATCCCATACAAGATGATTATCAGTATTGGGTAGGCTACCTAGATACAGATTACATATTTGGAGGTAACCCGATGATGATCACCGGCGTCGGATTCCTCGCCGGAGAATCGGTAACAGTCACCTTCACCAGCGAGGACAAAGACATCGAGGAAGCATGCACTATACTCAAGGGTGGCAAGGCCGACTCGGACGGAGACCTAGAAGTCATATTCATGCTACCCCATACAAGAGACTTCGCGAAAACCATCGCTGACGGCGACATAGAGGTAGCTGGCGCTACGGACACCAACAAAGATTCGGTGTATGACCGATACTCAGACGAAGACTACTACGACTACACTGAACCCTACATAGAAATAGACCCTGCCGACGACACCTACGCAAAGCTCTTCTTCAACATAGACTTTGATCCAGACTTGGACCTCACAGTCTATGTTGGAGACGAGGTTAAGCTGACCGGCTGCGGCTTCGACACGAAGGACCTCGTCTTCGAAATCTTAGGCGACGAAGTCGGAGAAGCCACCGCCACGTACGGCTACTTTGAGACGACGATCACCATCCCAGAGCTAGAACGCTCAGACCCAGATTTAGGTGGAGTGGATCCCTATCGCGTAGATGAGACCGAGACCGGCCAATATAGCGCAGATTTCGATGTGGAGTCAAAGGTCGTCCTGTCCGTAACAGAAGCTGTAGCAGGAGCTGAGGTCACCGCGTACGGCACAGGATGGGTCGATGACCTCACGGTCGACATAGTTTGGCCAGACCTGCCAGCCCTAGTCGCAGACATCGAGCCCGACACCGGCTCCTGGGAAGAAACCTTCAAAGTGCCGGACGTCGAGCCAGGACCCTACACCATTCTCGTCTTCGATGAAGAGTTAGAGGATGCAGAGGAAGAGGTTGAAGTGACCTTCAAAGTGCTCGGACCCCTGAGTATCGCCTCCCTCACCATGCCGGGAACCGTCTACCCCGAATCCACCATCACCATAAGCGTCAACGTCCAAAACTACTTCGGAACCGCAGTCTCAGGCGCCAAAGTCACCGGCAAGATAACCCCACCAGTGGGAGCAGCCATCACCCTAACCTTCCCAGCAACTGACGCAGCCGGCATCTCTTCCGCAAGCTGGAAGGTGCCAGCCGACGCCGCAGAAGGAACCTACAAGGTCGACGTCACCGCTTCCAAGCCCGAAGCTGGTGCCGACGCCACAGCCACCGGAACCTTCTACGTAGAACCAAAGGTTGTACCACCGCCACCGGTAGACATCTCAGCCCTAGAGAAGTCCGTATCCGACCTCTCTAAGAGCGTAACCGGCCTATCCGGAGACCTATCCAAGCTAGCCACCGACGTTTCAGGGCTCAAATCCGACATCGCAGCCCTAGAAGCAGCCATAGCAGCCATACCGGTAGTACCCGTAGAATGGATCTACATCACCGCCATCATGGCCATCATCGCCGCCATAGCCGCCATAGCAGCTGTGGTAGCCGTCTACCGAAAAATCGCCTAAACACACCAAAACCACCCCATCTCCCCCCTTTTTTGTTCTCGAGAAGAATCAAAGACATTACTTCAGAGCACGCGAGGGAAAAGATAAAAAGTTTCCTGAGTTACTTTACAGTGGTATCAAATTGTCTAAGATTGCTATCAGCTACAGGAGGGTTGCCGAGCACGTATCTAAGAGGCTAGTTGAGCATGCAGGAGACGAAATAGAAGCCATAATTCTCTACGGATCTGTTGCCAGGGGCGAAGCAGGGCAGGACAGCGACATCGACCTACTGATCATAGTCCCCAACGGAAAAATTCGTAAGCATGCTCTCCACTTAAGCTACGATGCCGACCTAGAGTATGGCACAGTTACCTCCCACATCTACATGACCACTCAGGAGCTCGAGTGCTACCTCAGCTGGGGAGACCCCTTCCTAGAAGAGGTCTTAAAGGAGGGCATAATTCTCCATGACAGAGGATTCTACTCGAAGGTTCGTGAAAGCTTCTCTAGGCAGGGCTAACGAGGCCTTAAGGGCTGCAAAGACGCTTCTAAACAGCGGAGAACTCAAAGACGCCATCTCAAGAGTCTACTACGCGATGTTCCACGCGGCAAGAGCCGCACTCCACCAGAAAGGCATAACCGCAAAAACCCATAAGGGCACCCAGCAAATGTTCGACATCCACATAGTCAAGAAGAACCTACTAAGTCGAGAATACGGAGAAATGTTCAGAGAGACCTTTAACCTAAGGCAAAAATGCGACTACGAAGTTTACACAGAACCCAACAGAAGCGAAACGGAAGAAGCGATAACTAACGCCGAAGAATTCATTAAAAAAATAGAAGAACTACTAAAAGAGACAAAAACTTAATTTTCTTTTCATACCATAGATGATGACTACCAAAAGCATCTATAAGCAAATCAAGCTAGTAGCCGCCATCATCCTAGTCTACAGAAAATCGCCTAACAACACCAAAACCACCACTATCTCCCCCCTTTTATTTCAACCAAAGTAGCAAAACACCTCAAATCGTGAGGCTCAAACCAGAGACCAGCTACCTCACAAACCCAAATAATGGAGCACCACCATTCTAGATAGTGAGCACAAGCCTAAACCACATTAAAACTGAAATCTCAAGGCTACGCGCTATGCGACCTTCCCCCACTCTGCACCGGAAGATCTCTGAGTGTTCCTCTGAAAATGGCATCAAAAAGCATGCGCTAAGATAAACGCGCCATATCCTTCGCAAGGTTTATAGTAACTTCGCTATATCGTCTATGTACTGCTTAGATTTTTCAAGTTCTTCCCGAAGGGCGTCAACACTGTACTCGCCGTCGTAGAAGCATCTTACGTGAAGCCTATACTCTCTAGCCATGAACCTATCCCCGAGCCCCAGACGTCTAACCTCCTCGTCCTTAATGTTGAGCTCCTCAAGCGTTAGCCTCTTCTGTCGGTACGTTTTAACATCCTCCTCCTTGAAACCCTTCGCTAACAAAAGGGCGGTGGTCGCTTGGATAGTGGCATTCCAAGCCTTCTCCGCGGCATCCCTAATCACCTCGTCTCTTCCCTCCCTGACCCCCTTCTCAAACTCCATGAAGGCCGCATCCAAGAATTTCCTAGCCTCGTCTAAAAACTTAACCTCTGCCCTCCAGCTATGGGAATGCTCCTTAATAGTCACCGATCACACCACACTCAAATAATTAAGAGGGCTATTTAGCTTTAACTGAACAACGGACACAGCGCCGATACATCGCAGCCATAGCCGCCATAGCGGCTGTGGTAGCCGTCTACCGAAAAATCGCCTAACAACAACAAAAACACCACATCTCCCCCCTTTTATACATTAAGAAGAATCAAAGAAAGGCATCTTAAGCCACAGAATATCGCGCGCGTCACAGGCGTAAATTCAGGGTGGACGCAATTCATCCCCTAAAGAGGCGGGTTCTTGCGAGAAAAGTTAAAAAGTTTTGTTGTTTGGTGGAAGTTAATACTTGGCTAATTTTGCTAGCAGAGCCTTGTATTTCTTCATTAAGCTTTTTGCTACTCCCTCTATGTCGTCGTTTGTTCTCCCTTTTTCCTGTGTTTCTAGCTTTGCATTTTCCACGTTTAGCACCAAGAGTTATTTCGTTTGAAGCTTAATATTTCAATCCATAACCACTCATGCCGTCCCCATGTATCATTTGCGAAACCCCTTTTAAGCTCTGTCATAAAGTAAAAGGTTGATGCGCGCACGATTAATTACTAGGGGATGAGTGCATAGTGAAGAAAACAACGGGGCTAAGCGGAGGTAAGACTGAGACCTTAGCGAAAGACATCAACGCCTTCATCGGAGAAGCTGAACGCTTCCACGACGCAGCTGTCAAGGAGTTTAAGCGAGCAGTAGAGGAGAAAGACACCGTTTTGCTTAGAGACGCTTGCGAAAAAGCATGGAACGCGGTAATACAAGCAACAAACGCGCTTTTCTTGAAAAAGAATGTCCCGCTAGCTAAAAGCCATTGGGAAAGACGCAAGCGGCTTGAGGAGTTGGAGGAAAAGGAACCAATCATCGAGAAGCTGGGGTTACTGGATCGCTTCTCGGCGCGAGATCATCATCTTCACGAGCAAGGCTTCTATGAGGGCATCCTATCCCTCTCCACAATTAAAATCGAACTCAAGAAAGTCAGAAAATATATAGAAGATATAAAATCCTTATAGAAGTTCTGCCAGAAGACCACCGCAGTAGAAATATCTCGCGCTACGACGCCGAACCTCACAACTCTCACAACGATCAATACCTCATTGTTTCAATCCATAAGCTATGTAAAACAAAAAGTTTATAGTAAAGCAAAATTTAAAAAGTAAAGTGAGGTCTTGCCTTGACCGAAACTATTCGTGTCAGTAAAAAATATCAAGTCGTCATTCCCAAACAAGCCCGCGAGGCACTAGACATCAGCCAAGGAGATGAACTTGTCGTCTCGATAAGAGAGGGACAGGTCATCATGAGGCCAAAGCCCAAAAATTACACTCAATACCTGCGCGGGCTACATAAGAAAATCTGGAAGGGCGTTGAAGCAACTGAATACGTTGAAAAGGAAAGAGAAGCATGGATCTAACAAGCTCCATAAAAACCCTCTTAGAGAAGCATCGAACAATCGGAATAGACACAACTGCCTTCATATACCACTTCGAAGAAAACCAAAAATATTTACCCTTCACCAACGTTCTTTTCGAAATGATTGAAAACGGAAAAATAAAAGGCGTCACATCGGTAATTACCGTGATGGAAGTTTTAGTCAAACCTAAAAGAGACCGAAACAAAAGAGCCGTGGAAGAATACAAATTCGCACTCAAAACGTTCCCAAACCTAAAAATCACACCCATCGACATCCATGCAGCCGAAAAAGCAGCTGAGCTCAGAGCCAAATACAGAATAAGGCCTCCAAACGCATTACAGATCGGAGCTTCACTTCTTGAAGGCGCACAAGCCTTCGTAACAAATGACGAAAAACTGAAACAGGTTAAAGAGATCGAAACCCTAGTGATGAAAGATTTTTAGGCACGTAAAAACTTTAAACCACTCCAAGAAAGCTTTGATTTAGTCATTGATGAATTGGAAGATAGTGTTTTACAAGGTCATTCTCCTTCTAATACTCCAACGATTTTCGGTAGTACCCGTGGAATGGATCCACATCACCCAATAAAGCCGACATCGCTCGCAATCTTATTTAAGCTTCTATCGAAGCCTTATAGAACTTTTACACTAAACCCCACAAGCTCGTCTTATTTTTTCTTAACCAGATCCCTCGCATCTCTTATATAATCCTCAGTTTCTCTAATCCTTCGTATGACACTGTCCACGGGTTCGCAAACGCCCATATAGAAGCAAGCGCCATGCAGAAAATCCTGTCTGGTATGATATCTACCCAACAGTTTTTCATCAACCTCGGGGTCCTTCAACGCTAATTCGTGCAATCTTCTCGTCGTCAAGTCTGTGCGCACCGGCTTTTTCCCGGTTCTGGCAAGTATTAAAGCGTCCGTTGCCCTAACCGCGGCGCCCCAAGCCTTCTCAGCCGCATCCCTAATCCTCCCCTTCTCAAGCTCGTTAATCGCATCCTCGTAAAGTTTCTCAGCGTCTCGAAAAATCTCCTCTACATCTGCACCCACCATCTAACCTCACCCACTAGCGCATCCCGGTTCATCGCTACTGGTTTACCTCCCGCACAAATAAATGTTCTCTCGATCTTGACAAAAACCGTCCAACCACTCAGCTCCTTTCGTGGATAGCAACATCTTAACCCGTCATCTCTATATAAGCAAGACAGCACTTTCACTACCTTAGTTTCCCAAGCTGCACCCAGCAAGCTAGGCATTAGACAAGAAATGCCGCAGTTTCCATATCCTAATGCGTATAACGACAAGCATACTTTTGCCTACTCTGTGTATTCCTTCACATCTAGGTCGTTCCTTAGCACTATTCCCGTGTTGAGCGCCTCTACTGCTAGTGGATTTTTCTTTTCTACCAATCTCGTGAACTCTTTAGGCGTCAGCGGTATTACCTCGAACCCTGGCGGATAATCCATGTTCTTAAGTCTCTCTATAGGCCTGTTACTGAACTCAGCTATCACTATTACGTCTACATCGCTCCACAGGTTAAAATCCCCTCGCGCATAGGAGCCAACAAGCATAACCGTGGCCTTAAGTGGTAGGCCCCTAGCCCACTCTCCAGCCTTCTCTATAACCTCCTCCCTTATTCTCCTCCTTTCTCTAAGTACCTCCATACCTCCTCAACCCATCCAAGCACCTTTCCAGCATGACTCAACGCTTCCTCAGCATCTTCTCCAGTGTAATACTCGTGCGGCGCCCCTTCGGCCCACGCATTAGGATACCTAGTCGGCACATAGTACCTATCTAAGACCTTGGCCGAGCGCATAATGTCACTGGAAACGCTAACTTCTCGAGAACCTAGATCTGAAAGAAGCCTCGACACGCTATGACCGTAAGCTGGAAGCCCCAGACCGTGATGCAGTGCTTTTACAGCCATTTCGGCAACCTGCTGTGCTTTGAAACAAGTCCAGTTATAGTCTCCCCTCTCAAGATCACCTTCAGCAGACCTTAAAGTTCTTTTAGCAGACTCTATCCATCGTAAAAACTCTCCCTTGTCAGACAAGAAAATATTCTGCCTCCAAGTACTGATATATATTCACTGCGTATAAATAAGCCGTTCTCAGCTACAGCTCAACAAGTAATCAACAAGAGCAACGAGGCTTAAGAGAGACGGCAAACTTCCTAGACACATCAATCCGCCAGCGCCGCTAACAACACCAAAACACCCACATCCCCCCTTTTATGCAATTAGGGCAACACGCAGGAACAAACATAACCAGTCCAAAATACACGCTACAAAATATTTATATAAAATATTACTATCAAATATTTACGATGAACATCATGGGATTAGAAGAGGAAGTAATCAGCGTGCTAAAGGATGTTGGCGATTCAGGTGCTACCGCAAGCCAAATCGCAAGGAAGCTTGGGAGGAAAAGGGAGGTTACAAGCCATTATCTATGGATCTTAAAGAAAATGGGGAAGGTGACCAACAGAAGCAGAAACCTCTGGGTCCTCATCGAAAAGGGTTTAGACCCCTTCAACATCCCCCTAAAAGAGTTTGAGAACCTCTCTCTCGATGAGTATGTCTCTTTATCCGAGAAAGCCCACGAACTTTGTAAAGGAAAAATAAAGGAAGCCTTCAAGGACGGCAACGTCCACCACATAGTTATCTGCGAAGGCGAAATCGTTTACAGGTCAAGCAACATCGCCGGCATCCCCAGTCATATGATTAAGAACCTAATGATAAAACTGAACAAACCTTGCTATATTTTCAGCAAAGAAGACATGGTCGAGGAAGCTCAATGGATCAAACTTGACACCGACTACTACCCCACGGTTAAACTACTTGTTGGTGGGGAAACATGGAACGACGAGAAGGTTGTGAATGAGGGTAAGAGAGTTCTCGCCGACTTTGACACAGGAAACCCCCACTACACCATTCTTAACGAGAAGTTCAGCGAAGGAATCGCCCCACCCCCACTCCTCTACGAAAGCCATCGAGGAATACACCTTGGAAAACCCTACTGGTATTTTCTCGCAGACACAAAAATTTGCATTAAAGACATTGAAGAAGCCTTGGGATGCAAAGTGATGCCAACCCGCTTCGTAAGACTCTGGGAAAAAAGCCCCCTCCTACTGCCTAATCCAAGACGTGAGGGATTTGTAGGAAGGAATCTCATGCTAACCTTCAACTTTAAAATCACCCTAAATCCCTCAACCCACACATCAGCACTAAAACTCTTAACATAATCAACCTGAAATCGTTAAAATCGTATCAACGTCAAATCTCCAACCGGAAAACATGGCTACACACATATATACTTTAAACCCTTATTCTAATTGGTATTCACATGTCCCTCAAACTGGCGATCCCCAAGAGGCTTGAAAAAAGGCTGAAAGAGGAAAGCGAGAAGGCTAGCGTAAGCATTGAAGAAATTGCCTTGGAAGCCCTTTATAAAGGGCTTGGTGAGGAGCTTGATCCTTCCGAGAGAGCTGAGGCGTATAAAGGACTTTCCGAGAAGTACTTTGCTGAGGCAGACGCCTTTTCAGGTAAGAGGGACTATGCACAGGCTTCTGAGAAACTGTGGGGCTCCGTTGCATTGATGGTCAAAGCTGTAGCTGCCAAGAGGAATATCATAATTTCATCTCACGGAGATTTATACAGCTTTGTCACAAGGTTAGGGACAGAGCAGAAAGAGCCCGAACTAAGGAGACTCTTCGCTGTAGCTGGCACACTGCACCAAAACTTCTACGAAAACTGGCTACCGGAAGAAGTCGTAAAGGAATACGCCGAAGACGTAAACCAGCTCCTAAACAAGCTGAGGAAACTACTCTGACTTCCGGCTATCGTTCCTAACGACAGCGCCCATGTTGTATTCGTCCCATAAAACCAACTCACTCTTTCACGTTGGAATAGTTGCTTTCAACGAAACCTTTACGCCAATCACACGTCCAGTTAAAAGAGCCAGACAGGCGCCGCACAAAGAACAAAAATCAAAACCAACACCAGAGCAACAAGTTTCCTGCTTGTTGTAACCTTCGAAACATCGTCTAACGGACCCGGATGCCTCTGCGTAGACATAAAGAAGGCCACCATAGCCATAAGCCAGTAGAGATACGGGTTTAGGACAAGAACCAACGCGATAACCAAGATCGGCAGAATCCTGCGTGCGCTCTCCCCCAAAAGTCCCCGTACAGCGTGCCCACCATCCAACATGCCAGCGGGTATCAAATTAAGCAGAGTAACAAGCATGCCCACCCAGCCAGCAAAGGCCACCGGATGCAACATTATGTAAGGACCGACACCCGGCGGAACCAAAAACGGAAGGAGAAGCTCAAAAAGCAGCGGAGTCCCCGGAAGAAGCCCCGCCCCAGGCGGCAGTGCAGGCTCCATGTGGGACAGCCTAAGGCCGATGGCAGCCACAGCCACGCTCACGACAAAGCCTGCAATCGGCCCACTAGCTCCCAAGTCGAAGAGAGCATCCCTATTCGGAGCGAGAGACTGTTGTTGAATCACGGCTCCAAAAGTCCCGACAGGTGGCGGGCCCGGAATAAAATAGGGATAGCTCGCCTCCACACCGTATCTACGAGCGGCGAGCGTGTGCCCCATTTCATGAACCACCAATATTGCCATGAGCGCCCCAGCAAACATCACCGCTCCCAGAATCGGATCAGCCAATCTCAGCGACTGCAAATATCCTGACAACAGCATGGTTCCAACCGTCGCAAAAAACAACCCCACGCTTATGAACCGACGACTGGGCGCCGCCAAACGCTTGCGAACCACCTGCAACACTGCCCTACCACCCCTCATCCTCAGAACCGGAACAAAACCCAGGGGACCTAAACCCCTCAAAAGCCTCGAAAAAGCCTCCTTCGAGTCCTCCCTCAGCCTCACGTAAAAGGTGGGGACCCCAAACTCCACCAAACCCTCCTCCACCTCAAACTCCAAATCCACTAAACCCCTCAACTTCTCAAACTCCCCAAACTCGCCCGAAGCCTCGAAGAAAGGACCGAAGGAAGAACCGCCCAATTTAACCACTCACCCATCAACTACCAACCGAGATATTAGAATCTTACGTTACCCCAACCATTCCTGAGCAACAAGCCTCGCCACGTACTGTTCAAAATAGCCGCTCCTCTTCAGGTAAGATCCATAGTTGACTAGGGCGGCCATCGCTCGCGCAGCATCCTCCGGAGAAGAATAAGCGGGAATCCCAAGCTTGTCAAACCTCGACCGAACATACAGCGCCATCTCCGTCTCACCAATGTCACAAGCCACCACAGGCTTCACAGAGCCCCTCATCAGTCTCCCTATCCTATCCACAAAATCCTCCTGCAGGGCAGGGGACTGATGCAGCCCAATCACGATAATGCCGTGAACATCAGAGTCTTCCAGAAGTATTTTGGTGCCATACTCAAACATCTCAGAGGTGACAGAACCAGTGAGATCAACAGGGTTTAAATTCGTCGCAAAAGGCAAAATCTCACCCCTCTTCTTCAATTCCTCAAACTTCTGGATAGTTTCGCTAGAAAATTTTCCTACACGTATTCCCCTCGACTCACACTCGTCCACCGCCATGATGGCAGGTCCACCAGCACTCGTGATCACGGCAACGTTGTTTCCAGCCGCTGGAGGCTGAAACGCCAAGGCTTTCCCCGCATCAAAAAACTCCTCCATATCCTTCACCCTTATAACCCCAACCTGCGTGAAAACGCTGTCGTAAATCTTGTCAGAGCCAGCGATAGCTCCCGTGTGAGAGAGAGCAGCCCTAGCCCCAGCCTCTGACTTTCCCAACTTCAAGGCAACGATGGGCTTTTTCTTGGTAACTTCCCTCCCCACCTCCATAAACTCCCTCCCCGCCTCTATGCTCTCAGCGTACAAAAGAATCACCCGAGTTTTATCATCGTGCAAAAGGTACTGAAGCATCTCCGGCTCATCCACATCACACTTATTCCCGAAACTCACAAACTTACTAATGCCCAGCTGCCTACCAGCCAGATAATCCAAGGCTGCGGCGCCAAAGGCGCCACTCTGAGTAACAATGGCTATGGGTCCTGATATTGGACGGGGAGTGGCGACCACCTCATCTCCGGTGGTGAGAACCCTCGTTTCGGGAAGAAAGAGCATATCCACGCCGGTGTGGGGATCATAAACCCCCAAACAATTCGGACCCAAAACTCGAATCCCCGCCTTTTCAGCGATCGCCGTTACCCGTTCCTCGAGTTCATGGTTTCCAACCTCGCCAAAGCCACCACTAATTATCACCGCGACTTTCGCTCCCTTAGCCGCTGCCTCCTCCATAACCTTAGGCACAGCCTCTGCAGGAACCACAATGACAACCAACTCAACGTTCCCAATGATTTTTGTAATCGATGGATAGCACCTAAACCCGAGGATGTAGTCCTCGTGGGGGTTAACAGGGTACAGCTCGCCCCTAAAGATTCCCCTCCGCTTGTTGTCCACAAAGTTTTTGAAAATGACATGTCCCATCTTCATGATCTTGCGGGAAGCCCCCACCACCGCCACCGACCTCGGGTCAAAAAACCGATGCATCTGCTCAACAACAGGCATCATTCCAGTCTCCTCCAGAGGTTAGGATAATATTTGCGCAGAGTTTTCTTATTAATGTATTCGGTTTTAAACGTAAGAGACTCTCACGTGGTTTTCATTCTCTGGCAACCACGATTAAAGTTGTTACCTTTGAAGCTTCACGATGACGATGGGCTTGTGCACCACCCTATCAAGCATGTCCCAGGTCACGCAGGTTATAGGAACCTCAAAGGTTTCTGCCATATCCCAAACTGTTCTTCCCGCGCCAAAGCCTCGAGTTCTGTTGGCGGTCTCCGAAATTTCAAGAACCTCTTCCAAGGACATCTTAAAACCCGCCACCGCGATGGGTGTGGCTCTCCGTTTCATCTTAAAGAACCTCCCAAATACATAGGCGAGAATTCCTCCAAGCGAGTGAATCCCCTTGAGGGGTTTAGGGCGAGGAGTGAAGTGGAATCCCCCTAGGGAATATGTTTTGTCTGTGTCGATGATCATGATAGCCACGTTCTTCCCCAGCTTAGATTTGATGCCTTCACGAATTTCCTGCGCTATTCGCGGAGCGTTTTTCAGGGGAAGGCTAACATAGGAGTAGGGGAGGTTGCTCGCGTCGATTCCCCCCTCTGATCCGAACATCAGCGCCTGCAGAAAGCCTGCTCGTTCTAAAGCCACCTGCTTGTGGGCGCTCCCCTCTCGCATCGGGTATTCGCGGAGACGCTGGATCGTCTTCTTTCTGAGGTGACAAAGAGGTCCGAGGATATAGCCCCACACCCAGCGCATCCAGTATTTTGCGAGAAAACGAGCTACCCAACCTGGCTGAACTGTGCTCTCATCCACGAGACCGCCCATTGCGGTTGAAAGAGCCTTTTCGGAAATCGTTACAAGGTCTCCGTCCTCCACTCTTTTCTCGACGGAGTCAACTATCTGTTTAAGGTAATCTTCTCCGGGTCTCCAGTATCGCGTCCTCACCGCTAAGGTCGTGTGTCTCCTAACCACTCTTCATCACAAAACACTTTTAACGCCATAATCTCTAAAGCTATCCAAATAAATACATGTGATCCCTCAGTGATATACTCCTAAACTAACGACTGGATAAGAGGAAGCCTAGGAGGACGAATAGAGTGCCTGGAAAACCGGACAGCGAATCGAGTGTGGATATTTACCAGCTCCTCCTAGAAACCTCCAAGAGACAAAGGATGGAGAAAAGAGCTCAGCTCCTTCAATCCGTTGGAGTTAAAGAGTACTTCGAAGAGGGAAGCATAAGAATTGACATGAGAACGTGCAGAGGAACAGAATGCGAACTCTGCATCAAAGTGTGCCCTACCAACGCCCTCTACTGGAGGTCTGGAGAGATAGGCGTCGTCGAGGATCTCTGCGTCTTTTGTGGAGCTTGCGTCCTGAACTGCATCGTCGACAACTGCATTCAAGTAACCAGAAAGCGCCCCAACGGAGAAACGGAGAGATTCGGCACCCCAACCGACATCTTAACGCTTGTTCACAATGTAAGCTCTCAAAAAAGAAGGAAAATGATAAAATCACGCTTTCCCGACGAAGAAGCCTATCTTAAACGATACTAGGTGCACTAACCGCTTCCTTGCTTCCATTTTTCTTGTAGGAATTTTGGAATGGCCGAAGAGTCTGTGGGTCCTACCAAAATTTCCCATCCCGTGAGCTCCTCAATTTCCCCGCTCAGTCGTGCCGCTTTGCCAGGTATGATAAGCTTTCTGTGTTTCACCTTTTCCTCTAACTTAGTCTCTTTGATGGCTTCAGCCACCTTTTCGGCGGTTAGTTTTCGACCCGCAACTGAGCTGTCAACAGCGATGCCCTCAGTGTCGACAACCATTAGATAGCCGTTTACGCCACCTGCCTCTATGTCAGCTGCTACAGTATAATAGGTCAGGGCGAAGTTGGTTGTCAGCATCACCGGCGAGTTCTCATCCGGCTTTCCAAAGGTTCTCACTCCAGGCTCCACAGCCACAGGTTTTCTGGGGTCGGTGTAAATGTTTTGCCTCAATATGACGGTCGGTAGGAGCACCCAACCCTCCGCGCTGTGCATTATGAGAATGTCGGCGTATCGGTTGATCAGCATCGAGGCAACGTAAGCCTCCCTCCACATGTTAACCTCAGGGATACCCGCCCCCTCTGCCCAAGCCACAATAGGAGTGCCCACAAGAGGGAAGCCCAGAAGCTCATCGCCCTTCTTACACGCCAACCTTCGAATCATAGTGAAGTTGTTAAGGGTATCCGCGAGGCCCTCACCGGGAAAGGTTCCCGGATCTAATACAAGGTCTTCCACACCGTAGTCTCTCAGGGTTTTGGCCAAAGATCGAAGAAGCTTAAGGTTGTTGGGGGCGAAGACAACTAATGGACAGTCATACATCAACGCAAGCTCTGCCATATCCTTCCAGTTGTTCTCGGTGGCGGCGTAGATGAGCGGTCTGCTTTTCGGGGTGGCCATCAAACCGGCCTCAAGAACATCTGGGTTGAACGAGCAGAGGACGAGGGGGAGGGTTGTGTTCTCCATAACCGTCTTCACCGTTGACCTGAACCGCTCGGGATCGTTGCTCGTGGATCGAACCGCCATCATGTTGAGTCTTAAAGTATAGCCAATGTATTCGTACGTGAAATCCTCGGTTTTCTTCACTCTACTTAATAGCTCGTCGTTGGGCATCTCGTCGGTGACATCGAGGGCGATGGCTGTTGGGTTGAAGTAGGTGAGTTCATGGCGGTACATCACAAGCTTTCCGCCGATCTTGACCGCCCGGCCTCCCGTGCCTATGGTGATCTCTCTAACCGGCGGCTTGAGCATCTCCCAGAGTTTCTTGTAGCTCTTTTCGTATTCTTTTTTCAGAAGCGGAGGACACTGCTCTATCGAAACCTCTCGGTTAACCACCTTGGTGGCGAAGGCCATGCAGTTTTCTTCTCCACACTCCTTGCAGTTCGTTCTGGGAAGCAGCATGTACACATCAATGGGGCTGAGTTCTCTTATCCCCCTCTTGACCTCTCTTTCAGTCACGCCTGTCCCTCCTTCAGATTTTTATGGTAACCCAGTCAGCGATCTTTTCAGGCCGTCCTCTGTTTCCGCTCATCAGCTCCTTAATGACATCCTTGACTGTCCTAACGGCTGCAGGGTGCATCATCATGAACAGGTCAACTCCTGCCAAAAGGAGGGTTAACGCCGTGACTGTTTCCCAGATAGGACCTCGAAGCTCTCGCGGACCCCACTCAGGAGCCATCTCCATCCAGGCCTCTCTCGCAGCCCACGCGTTGGTGGTTCCCGATGACATGGGGTGTTGAAGCTCGGGGTCACCCATCAGGGCGGCCAAGCGGGCGCGCTCCATGAGGGTAAAGGCGTAGTCGAGCCCGTAGCCAAGAGCCGCCGTGGTTGTGTCCATCACGATCTGCTCTTTTGGAAGATACTCGTAGAGACGGCGGTTTAGTTCCCTCGCTAAGTTTAGGTCCATTGGAGTAAATCCGAGCGCCACATGCCCGTGTTTCTTGACGAAACCCGCTGATCGTTCGACATCCATGTCTCGGGTTATCGAGCTAATCAGTACCCTTTCGCCTTCAGCCACCTCTGCCGCCTTCTCAAAAACCTCCATGTCTTTTACTGGATCTCCGCATCCCCCGATGATGAGAGGTACGTCCACGGCTTGAAGCACGTTCTCCACTGTTTTTGCAGCCTCCTTTGGAGGCGTGTCCTTGAGGAGGGGGTCAATGCTGACGAGGTGTAGGGTGATCATATCAGCTCCAAACTTATCGACAGCCAGCTTTGCCCAAGCCACAGGGTCTTCCATAACATCCTTGACGTGCATCTTCACTGCTTTCGCCAAGGGAATTTTCATGTCAAAAACATCGAAGGAAATCACCGGGAAGTGAGGCGGAGGGTTCTCGAAGAGATAGAAAGCCGGAGACCTTTCTCCACCAATGACTATGGATCTTCCACGAGTTCCCCCCTCACCCTTGGTGGCTCCAAGCTTTACCTCCAAGATTCGCCCGGGATACTCCTCCACCGGGGGAACAAAATCCACCTCAAGGATGGTGGTGGGCTTTACCTTGGGGGGAGCAACAACCTTCGGGGGGGCGGCTACCGCAGCGGGCTGAAACCATATCTCAAGGTCTCCAACCTCTATGTCCACGTCCTCGAGCTCGATTTCCTCAAACTTGCTGAGAAGCTCGAAAAGCTCAGGGCTAAACCGGATAGCGGCTTTCTTCTCTTCCCCTTCTCCCATGTCTATCACTTCTTCTCAACAGCCTTAATGATGACCTTCTTCGCATGAATTTTCGCGTCCTTGAGGATTATCTTGAAGCCGCCAGCGGAGATGGGCATCGTAGGAAGCTCGGCTACAGGAACCGTTGGAACCTCTTCCTCCTTCACCTCAGGCATGGCTTCAACTGGTATCGCCTTCCACCGTTCAACGACCGGATGCCCACGAGCCTTAAGGAACTCCTTTAACTCATCGATCGTCTTCACCTCGTTTTCCGTTGGGATTTTCTCAGCAAGCTCTTGGGGTATGAACTCTTTCACTCGCTCTTTGACACTTGCGGGCATCCAAACGATGCGGTTCCACCCTCCATCGGCTTGAAGGAACTTGGGTGACCTCATGTATTCAATGGATATGCCGTGGAATCCGTCTACCTGTCTTCCGCCGGCGGTGGAGTCCGCTATACTTGAAAAGGGTAACCCGTTTACGGTTACTTCCTTGAAGCCTCGGTGAACCACACCTAAGCCGTCTACCTCAGGGATGTAGAAGGCTACTCCCTCAAAGCAGCCGCATGAAGTGTGTGGCTTGCCGAAAGCGCTATACAAGTGTACCCGAGTGATCTCCCCAAGCGACTTTTTCTTCACCGCCTCGTTTACACCCGTACACTCACCTCTCACTGGGTCAATGAACTCTCCCCTCTCGATCTCGAAGACCGGGCCTTTCGGGTCCACCCTTGCTGAGGCTCGACCGTCGAACCAGCTAATGGAACCACAGTTGGAGTATCGTTGAGGCGTAATCACGCACACGTGGGTCGGAGCGAACGACTGGCAGAGGGTGCAGCCGTAAAATTTGTCGACTTCCTCGTCTTTCATTCCCCTGGCTCTAGCGTCTCGAGCCTCATAAACGCTCATAGCCTCCTTCCACATTTCCCTGACCTTTTCGGGGTTAGTGATGAAGGTGATCTGTATTTTCTCGATGATCGGTAGCTCGCTTTTGAAGAGCCTTTGCAGAACCTTTCCGATAAAGTGGAAGGAGTTTAAGCCCTTCTTAAAGGATTTTTTGCTCAGCCGAAGCCAAATATCATAGCGTTGGTTTAAGTGCATAAATCCTTCAATAAAGTTGCAGTATTCGTGGATGCGTCGCTCGATGACGCCTTCAAGTCCCTCTTCAACATCCTTGCCAGCGACTTCAACGAAGACGCCGAAGGGATGGCTGCTTCCCTCCTCCATGTCCTTGATGTCCGGTCCAATCACTGTGATTTTTGCGTCTTCTATCTCGTCTAGTCCTCTGGCTCTCACGAGTTCAAACTTGGTGTCTATGCGTTCTCCTCCGAGTTCCACCTGCATATCTTTGTATCGGATTCTTTCTCCTACGTAGATCACTCCCACATCGACCGGGATATCCTCAAACATTGACACTCTCACTTCCCTCCTAACTTATCTATGATTACTTCAAGACTTTCATTCCAGTCTTTAAATGAAAGGTTTGGAAACGACCAAGTTGCGTTAGGCTGATAAAACCTATCCAAACTTATGGTCTTAAGGTTTGAGGAAAAGTGCTTGAGCGCGTTCAAGAGCACCCACTCCATATAGTATGGGATCCCCATGAATAAAGCGAGATCGTACTGTCCCATGCCGTCTAACCCTTCCCATTCTGGGTCCTGAAGCCTATTAGCGATGTCCACGGCGGGCATCCAAGAAGTAGGCTGAAAGCCCCTCTTGAGAAATTCACTTATCGTGTGCGCCGTGGCTACCACAGGCACCCGCGCGGTCTTGGCCATGCGGATCGCATAATCAATCAATTTTTCCTCGCCTAAGCCGATCCCAGCAGCTTCGTGCCCGACAACCAGGATGGGACGCTTGGCTCTTTTCAGCATGGCAACCACGACCTCCGGCTTCGTGATCACCAAGGCCTTCTTTGGACCTGGAATCTCTGCCTGCTGCCAAGGTTCCGCTGCCATACTCACGCCTTCCTCTTTCTAATCAATCTGGGTAGCAGGGTGGGATCCGGAATCCTGCCCTCTTTCCATTGTTTCTCCTCTAGGATTTTTATGATTTCGTCCTTCATGGTGATGGGGATGTCGGCGACGGTGCGGACGAAGAGGTGGATGTCGTTGGGCAGGGTGCCATAAAGACGCTTGTGCAGGTCAATGTAGTGGGTGAGCTTTATGGCTCGTCCCTTCATCGTGTCGTTTGGCCTCATGCAGAGCTTCGCGATCATAACCATGGCCTCCTCTTTAGTCTCAGCTGTATAAAAGAGGTGCTCGGGCGCGGGTCCCACATAAACGCGGTCTCCGGTGCGGGCGTCGTAGACGTACCAGTCGTCTTCACGATCCTTTCTGCCCAGAAGCATGCGTCTGTATTTGGATCCGTGAGGCCCAACCACTACGGGTATCCCTAATCGCCAACAGCCGCTGGCTATCGAAGCGGCTTTCTGAGAATAGGCGCCCCACGCAACGCCGACAGCACCAACTCGGTTTAGAATGTAGTCGGCAATTTCCTCATAGTTTGCGCGCAAGCTGCGCTTAGCAAAGATGCTTGCAATCTTAATTGCGGCTCCGGCTATATGAGAGTTCGAGACGCATGAACCTACATTCACGACACATCCAGCGTCAAAGGCGCCCGTATATATTTCGTAAGGCGTTTTTCCTTCTTCATTCTTGTACATGGCAGCGGACATGGCGGCGCATCCAGAGGTGACCACGATGTATCGACGGTTGGCGAATTCGGAGCACATCTCCGCGAGTTCCTTTCCGCCATGAGGGTAGTTGGCACACCCCACGAACGCCACTACGCCCGGTATCTCGCCAAGAACGATGGGGCTGCCGACGTTTCGTATCTCTACGTCTTGTACGGCGCCTCTTCCGGCTCGAATCTTGAACTTCTCCTCTTTCAGTTGCTTTTCAGCAGCCTTTACGATGAAACTGTGTATGGGCAGACCTAGAGGGCAAGCGTTTTCGCAGCGTCCGCACCCTACGCATGCTTCGTAAAGGTCTGCGAGATTGGCTAAGTTCCCGGTTGCTACTTCGCTTATTGCCTCTGGAATTAGTAAATCTTGGGGGCATGCCCGTCTGCAGTCGTTGCACTTGGTGCATCCTTTGGCTCTCTCGATAATTTCGTCGATGTCTGGGATTGCTTTGAACTTCTTTCGGCTGGGGGCTACCTCCACCGCTGTTCTTGTTGCTACTTCACCGACTTTAGCCGGGTCAAGAATAAGAACCCCTGGCACCTTTCCGCTCACCAAGTCTGATACTATGGCATCTACTGGGTCGCGGGTTCGGCTCTGAAGTCCTGCACAGTTTTTTTCACTCGTCACTATCACTGGCGCCTTGATCCTCTGAGCTTCGATCAACGCGTCTGTGCGGATGCACTGTTCGTCGAGAACCACAACATCCGGGACGCCGCTTCTGATGAATCGAAGCTGCCAAGAAATGGGGCCAACGATCTTAGCCTTGGGGTTGTACCGAGTAACGTCGTGGGCGGTGCAACATAGGCCGCACACTTCCACCTCACTGTATAGACCGTTTTCCTTGAGGTAGTCCACGATTTCTGTGGCGGGTACGACGTTGTGACCGATGCATAGAATAACCGGTTTAAGGGAATCGATCGTGCCGTACCCTAATTCCACGAGGGGGGATTCGGGGTCTGCCTTCGGGAATCCGTAGGCTGCGATTTGTGCGATGTCTGCGACCTCAAGTCCCACATGGTCAATCATCCCCGCGTGGAACACTTTGGACTCGAAGTCGATGTTGCTGCTTTCTTGTCCGGTGTGAGTGACTGAAAGCAGGTGGGTAAGCTGGTTTTCAAGGTAGTCTAGAATGTCTTCGAGGTCGCCGAGGGTTTTTGGTCGGATGCCACAAACTAGTCGGGTGATGGGGGCTTCGACCTCGATGTTTAAACCTCCGACATCGATGGGGTATCTTCGCCCAAACTTTTCGATGAGGTGTTCCACTAGGTGTCTAGCGTGGCCTATGTGGGTGGCGGCTCCTATGCAGCAGGCAAGCAAAACGATGCGCGACTGCTGGGCTGCCATGTTGATTCCGCAGGCTCCTCTCTTTCCGGCGGTGAGGTCGCACTTGCCGAAGGTGCAGAGGCAGCAGACATCGCAGAAGGGCATGTAGAGGGGTTGATATCGTTTTAGAAGCTGGAAGTCCCACTCTCTAAGATCAGTTAAGGACGGAAACGGAGTTGGTCCCACGGGCTCAGCCCAAGTTTCCTCGAAGACTCTTCCGATAGAAATTTCCAAATCTTTTATGACGCCGATACCAGTTTTGAGTTCCTTTATTTTCATCTGCATGGCTTTCTTGGACAATTTGAATACACGACTCGTGAAACGTTTTGAATCTACTGAATAGTGAAAGAGCCTTATTTAATCTTTCTGGGCAAAGAAAATTTCAGCTATCTCACAGAGGAAGTGTTGCTGGTGGAGTTGATGAATCAGAAACGGAACCCTATTCTTTTTGAGCTCTCTTTAATCAGCTCCTTAGGAGCATAAGTCACGTATAGTCATACATGTTCGCGACCTTCATTGCCAAACATGCAAAGGACAGGTCAAGTAAAAGTATTTATAAAATTTTATAATATATTATAATGGGGCTTAGCTTGTCGAGGTCTGTTCGAAAGTATAAGACTGTAGCGATACCTGTTAAGCTGTGGAAGGAGATTTCTCATGTTGTGAAGGCCACCGGGCTGTATAGCAGTGAGGCGGATTTTGTACGCGACGCTATTCGAAGCAAGTTAGGCGAGGTTTCCATCGTTGAGATAAGAAGTGTTCCGGAAGGGAAGGTTGAGGAAGAGATCATCCGCTACATTAAGGAGAAGAGAAGAGCCTACCCATCCGACATAACAGCTGACTTGGGAATTCCCTACTTCACCGTAGTGGACGCTATCCAAAAACTGGTGCAGGAAGGCATCCTCGAACCCGCGGAGGAGAGATGATCCAATGATTGGAAGAGAACCAGGAGACCGCGTTGAGGGACGCGTCATTGTAGCCTTTTACCGAAGCAGATCAAGAGAGAGGCTCGTGCCGATGACTAAAACCCACCGAGGCATCATGGCTAAACTCTACGAGGCCACATGCATCATCGAAATACCCTTCAAGATAAGAGAAACTTAAACCAGCGATCTAATCATCAGTGAAGAAACCTTCATCACGTTTGACATGTTCTCGTTCTGGAGCATAAGGCTTCCCTGAAAGGTTCAACTTCAGAAAAGCTTCCGTTAAGCCTTTATTATGGGTTGTTTATCGTATTGGGTTAACTGGTGACCGAGGCTATGAGGTGGACAAGAGCCTTAGCGTTGTTAATCCTCATCGGTGTTGCTATTTGCCTTGTTGGAGTCTACCTTTTGAGCGTGCTGGTTTGCGAGAGACCCGACGTCATTCTATGGATCAAAGGGTTGATCAGCGGTTACGGGCTCATGGGCGTGTTTGTAGCCACCATCATAGCTGGCACAGTTATACCCTTGGGCAGCCCGGCCATCATTGCTTTTGCCGCTGGATTCGGCATGCCTCTACTTCCGTTAATAATCGTTGCAAGCGTCGGCTACACCATCGGAGTCACCGTCAACTACTCTTTCGCAAGAATCATCGGGAAAAAATACGTTGAGAGAAAAGTATCAAAAGAAAAGCTTCAAGATATGGTGCGACGGTGGAACAAGTGGGGCACGCCTCTTCTCATTGCCTTTGGGCTGGTTCCAGGACTACCCATCGACTTGCTAGCCCTTGTATGCGGACTGCTTAAAACCAAAATAATCTACTTTCTATTGATTAGTCTCGGCACCAGAATTGTACAGTTTGGAGCCTTCGCCCTACTAGGAGTAACCGTGGGTGGATGGATCGGCATCTAGCCACACGCCTCTAAACATACGGTTTTCGTTAGGTAATACCTTCTTGCTTCGTTAATTCTGTGTACAGAAAGTGATTTATTGCCTTGTTTACCCGTTAATAGAGTTGAGTCGAGGAGATTCACGCTGTGAGACACGTAAAAATTCAAGCGTTCGATTGTCCAGACGCTTGGTACAAGGTCTTACACGAGATATGGCACAACGGAGACCCCTTCGAAGTGGGATACGGGTCCGAACGCTCCAAGACCAAGAAGCTCAACCTAAGCCTAGAGATAGCTCACCCCGAGAATAGGCCTTTGGTGGATGAGAAGGCTCCCTGCGACATGAAGTACGTCCAGTGGTACGCCTTAAAGTATCTGTGGTCTGGGGTGATTGAAGAAGAAACCTACACCTACGGCAGCAGACTGAGGGAGCCTGTGGACCAGATCGAAGAGGCCATTGGCAGGTATCTGGAGGAGCAGGGGGACAGACAGGTAACCCTTGTGATCCGATCGCCTATGGACATCAAGAAGAGCATAGAGAACAGAAAACATGAGCCTCCCTGCCTCAGCCTCATCGACACCGAGATATGCGAAGGCAAACTGCACCTAACATGCTACTTCAGGTCCTGGGACGCCTACGCAGGACTGCCCGCCAACATAGCGGGGATCCAGATCTTCAACGAAGCCCTGGTGTCGGAAATCAACAAAAGGGGAAAGCTCGGCATCGAGACTGGCAAACTGATCTTCCACTCCAAGAACTGCCACATATACGAGAGGCAGTTCAAAATAGTGGAGGAATTGCTGAAGCCTAAAGGGGACAACCGAAGAAAAGCGCTTAGATCAAGAATGGGGCTGAGCACATCGACTACCGCAAAGAAATAGCAGACTCAAAAATCTTCTTATTAAAAGTAGAAAAATGATCTTACAGAGTCGTTTCGCGCCATACGAGGAGCTATGCCCCATGTCCAGACTAAAAAAGCCCATCGATTACGTAAATATGCTACGCTTCAATTCCAACAGAGAAAAGCGTGAGCTCGGAGAAACCTTACACGGACAGTATCAGCAGTGGACTCGGAGCCTGCGCCCAAAGGACCTCCTCGGCTTCATACAAACCATTCAAGAAGGTAAGGACCAGATCGGAGCAGCCCAGCTCTTCGGAAAGTTTCGAGCCTACGCCCTCGAAGAGTTCGTATACCGCTTGATTCGAGCCAGGGTTTCCTTGCCCGAATCCTTAGGGATCTACTGGGGTGAAAAGTGCCTCCTCTGGAGGGGAGGCGGTCGAGAGTATGGGATGGAAGTGGACGTTCTGGTAGGGAAAAAAATCGATGGCTTCGTTCAGCCTATTGTCGCAGTCGACGCTAAGGTGGAGCTCGACGCCTCGAGACTGAAAACAACCTTGGCCTCCTTCCTCCTCCTCAAGCGGTTTCATCCCTACGCAAAATGTTTCCTAGTCTTCGTAATAGAAGAGGTGGATCCGCCGCTTTTGAGGTTAACAGAGCCATGGATCGACGGATTCTACCGGTTCAGCGCGGAAAGGGACGAAACCGCCGCCTTTGTTGAGTCGGTTCAAGCGGCTGTCAAGCAGGTTTAGATGTGGGTGTAGATGCGGTCGCTGGTGTATCTTCCGCTCTCCATCTCCCTTCCAATCTCCCGCAACAAAAGGACCCGTTGGTAGGTTGGTGGATGCGTGGCGAACCATGTGTTGATGGTGGTCCACTTGGATTTGGCTTCCCTCTCCATGGCTAGTTCCAGCTCCCTCTCGTCGAGGACGCCGTCCTTGTCGAGGTCGTACTCTTCTCTTCTTTGCAGTATGCCTTGGCACTCCTGCTTTGCCAGAGCCGGGTCTCCTATGTAGAGGGTTCTGGCGCCGTGGGGAGGGTTGGGCGATAGGGACAACCCATAGGTGATCTTGGTTAGGGCGCTTTCTAGCTGTCGGGGTTCCCCCGTCACGTAGGCTGAGTAGGCGTCGGCGTAGTGCTCACGCAGGCGACTCAACCTCATGACACACAAGAGGGTAACAATGTAGACGACGTAGGAAACAGCGGCAGCCGCGATGAGAAGAAGTCTCAAGGGTACTTCCCCACCCTTCTTTTTTCCGCCGTCGGTGAACAAAGCCGCTCTGAAGCTCAGCCTCGCGATCAAGTAGGCCACTAGGGGCAACGCCGAGAGAACGGTCATCACCAAGAAGTCCTTGTGCCTGATGTGCCCTAGCTCGTGGCCGATCACCCCTCGAACCTCTCGCCCGTTCAACTGCTTAAGCAGTCCCTCGTGAACTGCTAGGGCGGCGTCTCGTGTGGTTCTTCCGAAGACAAAGGCGTTGGGCGTTGAGTCAGGAACAATGGCGAGTTTAGGCGTGGGAATTTCGCTCTTCTGCGCCAATTCCTTGACTGTTGACTCTAGCCATGGGTGCTCTCCTGGACGGAGATACCTCAACCTCGTGGACGATCTGACGATGGCGGGTCCGATCAAATACTCAATCAATATAAAAATCAGGGTTCCGAGGAGGGCGAAGATGAGGGGCAGTCGAAAAAGATACATGATGACAACGAGAAACGCAGAGAAAATGATGGCTACTAGCAAGACGGCGACGCTCATGGAAAGCCTCAGTTGAGCCAGCCTAGCCATAGCCCCAAGCTCCCTAAATTTGTTAGAGCCAACAATTCACATGTAATTGAGAAAGGGGAAACGTGAATTAAGTCTTATGGTCAGCTAAACGAGAGGGTCTCTAGTATGAAACTGTAAAACGTATTATGGCTTCATAAACCATAACTTTGCGCCAAACAGCAAACAGAATCGATGCGTATTGGCGAAGATAAAGCTGAATAGTCGCGCACGGCTCCTGATTCACAGTTTAGGGTTGAGTTGCCTCGGCGGTTCCGTATTTCTCCAGATCTTAACCTTTACTGACATGATGCAGCAAGGCTACTTCCTAGCCGTGGAGAAAAACGAAACAGTGTTGTCGTGCGAAATGTTTTTGACTATCTTTGCGTTTGTCTATTTCCTCTACCTATACGTGTCAACGATCCGTTCTCTTCGCTAATAGGGCTCTCGGAACCGCGTTAAGCAGGCTTAGTGGTTCTGAAAGAGTCTTCTAGAACTTTATTATCTAAAGCTTAAAAAGCAACAAAACAGAAATGGATTCCTAGAGAAAAGGAAAGAAGGTGAAAGTATGAGAGGCAAAAAAATTGTGATACTACTTTCGATAGCGTTTCTGTTGCTCTTGGCTTTCAGTTCTGTGGTTATGGCTGAAGAAACTCGTCGCGTTCTAAGCTTCACGGAAGCGGGCCTTAGGGTAAGGGCTTATGCCCCATACCAAGCCTATCCCGGCGACACTATTGAAGTTAGGGTAGAGGCTGAAGCATTAGAAGCCCTTGACGATGTCACCATAACTATTGATATTTTTGGCTCTAAATCTGACGCAGAGGGGAGGGTAGGCTACGATAGCTGGGAAGACGACATCAGGTTTATCAGCGGGGCTACCTGGGACGAGGAGGATGGCAAGGATAAAGAATACGACGTGGAGATTCCAGAGGATTCAGACCCAGGTTTGGTCTATGGCCATGTAACGGCTGAATGGACAACGGTCGCGAACGACGAGGACCACACCTATGCGGAATCATTTACCATCACCTACGTATTAAATAAGGATTATGAAGAGCTCCAAGAAGACTACAAAGACCTCTCAAGCAAATACAACAAACTTAAAACTGATTACGACAAATTGTCAAGCACATACAGCGGTCTTCAGGCGACCTACAATTCTCTGAAGAGTGAACATGACTCTTTGAAGGCCACCTATGACAGCTTGAAATCCAAATATGACTCGCTTGAATCCGAACACAACACTCTGGTAAGTGATTATGGCGCTCTACAAAAGAAATACACTTCGTTGGACTCTGATTACAAATCGCAGCTAGCTGACTATGAAGCCTTGAAATCAGAATACGAAGCGAGTGTTGGTGAGTTAGGCACCTCCAGAAACCTGATGTATGTCTTCGTCGTAACCACGATCGTCTTCATAGCCACAAGCATCATCCTCTTCGCGAGAAAACCAAAGACTGCTTAACACCCCCATTTTTTCCTACAAGAGAGTCATCTCTTTGGTTTTGGTATTCCTTCAAATCTTGATTTTGGTGGACATGCAATAAGGCTATTTCTGCGCATACATTAACAATTCATTCGGTCACTAAAACGGTCTTCTTTCTGGTGAGGCTTGAAATACCAGAAAAACGATGCATAAAGATTATATCTAGAATCAATAACTACACCTATCGAGGTGAAAAGTATGAAAAGAGGAAAAGTTGTGGTTCTAATGGTGCTAGTGACAGCGTTGCTGTTGTCTTTGGCTTTCAGTTCTAACGCCGAGGCTGAAGTTCTTGTTTGGGAATATAAAGACTACTATGATAACGAAATCGAGGTGAAGGTTTACGCCACAACCGAAGCATATCCAGGAGATACAATTGACGTTACAGTAAAAGCCGAAGCACAGGAGGACCTTCACGATGTTGATATGGATATTTGGATCGAGGGCACCGAGGGTGAAGGCAACGAAACTTGGGCATCTGATAAGGAAAGCGTGGTCAGTGGGGACTTAGACGATGGGGAGGACGTGGATGAAGATTTTGAGTTTGAGATTCCAGAAACCGCAGACCCTGGGATGATGGTTGGCCACATATCTTGCGATTGGGAAGCGGAGGAGGAAGTGGACACGGATGTATATGAGTGGATTGTACACTCCTTTGACACAGCGTTTCCCATGACTTATCTATTGAACAAGGGTTATGAAGACCTTCAAGAAGATTACGCCGAGCTTCAAACTGACTATACTGAGGCAATATCCGAACGTGATAAGTTGAAAACTGACTACACCTCTCTGAAGAGTGACTATGACTCTTTGACGGCCACCTATGACAGCTTAAAGTCCAAATATGACACGCTTGAATCTGACTACGAGACTCTGTCAAGCGAAAACGACGCCCTACAAAAGAAGTACAACTCGCTAGACTCTGAACACAAGTCTTTGCAGACCGAATACGATGACTTGGAATCGGAGTACGAAGCGACCGCTGGTGAACTGAACAACTACAAGACCTACACGTACGCCCTCGCCGTAGCCACGGTGATCTTCGTAGTCACAACCATTATCTTCGCGGTAAGAAAACCGAAGACCGTTTAGCTCCTTCATCTTCCCTTTTTTATACCAACGATCTATCAGATGAGTTTATCTAACATTGTTAGGGAAGGGGAAGACGAGATAGAAGGCCCCTATTTGAAGGCCATCGAAAAGGCGGCTAGCTAAGCCGTTGAGGCGACGCTAGAGGCTGGCCTTACCCAAAGGTGTACATGCTCAATTCCTTATGAATGGGAGGTGGCCTCCTCTTTCTCAGGATGGGAGCTAGAGCCATTCCTACCACGAAGCCTCCGATGTGAGCCCAGTACGCAACCCCACTGGCCACACCGAGTCCAAGCGTTAGCATGCCCTCTAAAAATTGAAAGATGAACCAGAAACCTAGGAAGAAGACCGCTGGTATGTGCACCATGTAGACCCAGTAGACGAGCACCAGCGTGAGAACCCGAGCCTTGGGATACAAAAGAAGGTATGCGCCCAGCACCCCTGAGATGGCACCTGAAGCCCCTACTGCTGGGACGAGCCAATCATCGGCCGTGGTTATGCTTAGTATGTGTGCTATGCTGGCGGCTATGCCGCAAAGGAGGTAGAAGGCTAAGTACCTCCTACGTCCAAACGCGTATTCAACGTTGTCGCCAAATATGTGCAGGTACAGCATGTTTCCGGCCAAGTGAACGATGCCACCATGGAGGAACATCGATGTGAATAGGGTGTGCAATCGTCTGCCGTTCATTATGTAGTAGGGGATCATTCCATACCTCTGAATAGCCTCTTCAAGCGACATGATCTCAAAACCAGACAGGGCAGTGACGTAGTCTGAAAGCCAAACGAGAAAGAAGATAATCACGTTAGCTAGGATGAGGAGCCTCGTGACATGAGGCGGGGACAAGGTAGGGTTCTCGTCTCGAAGGGGAATCAAGTTGTCTCACCAAGCCTGCTTTCCAGACAGTTAAACGATGTGTGGTGTGCTGGAGCTGTTAATATTTGACACCTTATAACTCTTTCATTCCTTCGTAGAACACCAGCATGCATTTCGGGCATTCTCGAACAACGACCCTCTTTTCCCTAGTTTTGCCAACCCTAATAATTGGAGTTCCCAGCTGAACGGTGTCACTGCCACACCTAGGACACTTTTCCTCAACCATAAACACACCTCACATACTGCTATTTTCAGATTCAGATATAAGGCAGTTGATAGGAAGATTGATGTCGAACCTTGCACAACATAGTTTAAGGTGTCTGCAGTGACGATAGTCCAAGAGATTCGATGCACCCACTGTGGCGCCCCCATATCATTTAACCCAGGCGAGATCCTTGCCACTTGCCAGTACTGCGGCTTCACGTGCGTCATAGAAACGGGCAAGGCCTTCACCCTCGAGCACTCCATGATCCTTAACGAGTATGACCCCGCTCAGGTGGAGGAGCTTGTGCGCCACTGGATGCGATCCGGCTTCCTAAAGCCCGGAGACCTCGCCAAATCATCAAAAATCTTGGAGAAAAGCCTGATGTACCTGCCCTTTTGGATCATTTCAGTAACCGCTACGAGCACCTACAAAGGCGTTTTTGAACGAGTAGTTCCTCCTGTGGTGAAGGAGGGGAAAATCCAGAAGAAATACAACTGGCTGATTTTGGCGAGGAAAGCCACGAAGTTCCCCACAAGAGAGTACGATGTCCCCATCGAGGGAAAAATCCCATACAATTTTCGAAGGATCGAAAGGTTCGCCAAGGTTTTAAACAGCGAGATGGATAAGGGGGAGGCGGTGGAGCTGGCTAGGCAGCAGATCGAGGGTCATCATCAGTTTCTGGCTCGGCAAGACATCGACAAGATCATAGAGATGAAAAACGACCTCCTCATCAGTGATTCTATTTACCTTCACACACCCATATGGTTCATCGTTTACGAGTACAAAGGAGAGCGATACAGCATCCTTTTAGACGGCGCCAAAGGGACGGTTATCAAGGGAGACATACCCCCAACAGGATTTAGCCTCTTTTAATGAAACTTTAAAAGCCTCCAATTTACCATATAGGTTACATACCAATCAGAGGAAAACTGGTTTGAGCGAGAGAAAGGAATTGCACGAGAAAGCTAGAGAGGAGATGGCTCTTTCAGAGAGAATCCTAGCCGAACTCCCCGGCTTCAGAGGATACAAAGAGAAGGAGATGCGAAGGGAAACCGACAAACTCATCCGCAACCACCTATACCGAAAGCTGTCGGAAGCCAAAAGCAGCCTCAAAGAGGTCTTTCAGCAACTTTCCGACCGCCGCCTCCATGAAGTGTTTACGGAGATGGACCGCCTCATCGTGAGATTTGACAGGGTGGCGGAAAAAATCAACCACGCGTCCTACGGCTACGCCGGCTTCTTCAACGTCCTAAAGATTCAAGAGGGGAAGCTCGACAGGATGATAGCCTTTGACAGCGGGCTCATTGATCACGTGAAAGAGATCTTCAACGAAACCATGGTTTTTAAGGGGGAAGTCATGAAAAACAAGCTGGAGAGGGTGAGGAAACACATTCAAAAACTGCGCAGTTCCCTAGAGTCGCTAGAGGAAAAGTTTGATGAAAGAGGAGAAACCATACTTGGGGTGAAGTAAGATGGCTCAAGTCATTGAGTGGAAGAATCCGGGACCAGAAGATGTCATTTGGAGATATCCCGTTGAAGACATCACTTGGGGCGCGCAACTCATCGTTCATGAATATGAAGCCGCGGTTTTCTTCAGGGACGGAAAAGCCTACGACGTGTTTGGACCGGGAAGACACACCTTAACGACCCTAAACCTGCCCCTATTGACCGCTGTCCTATCACGCATCGCTGGGTATCGAGAGACGCCCTTCAAGGCAACGGTAATTTTCGTCTCGACACGGGTGTTTGCCGGCAAATATGGAGCACGAGCACAAACCACCGAACTGGCGCCGCTACAAGTTCACGGAACCTTCTGGTTCAAGGTTGAGGACCCGCGACTCTTCGTTATGGAGGTCGTAGGCGGACAGAACGCCTACGCAACAAGCGACGTGAACAACTACCTACGAGGCTTCCTCAACGAGAAGGTCATCGACGAGCTCTCAAGATATGATCTGCTCACCGTCTTCACAAAACTAGACGAAACCTCCCTCGCCACGAAGAACGCTATTCTAGACGCCTTCAGAAGAATAGGGCTCGACTTAACCGACCTCCGCTTCGAAGGGATCGACACCACTCCCGAGTATCGAGACCGCCTCTTCTGGCTTAAACAGACACAAGCTGCCGAAGTCCTGCGAATGGAAACCGTCAAGAAAGCTGCGGAGGAACTGGGAAAATCTCCGGGGGCGGCACTGGGAGCCGGAATGGTTCTCATACCTCAAATCATGACCCCGACGGGACCAGCCCCAACACCCGCCGCCGCTCTGATCATCTGCCCAAGCTGCAGCGCGCGGATACCCGCCACCTCCAAATTCTGTCTAGAATGCGGAGCAAAGATTGCGGCGCCACCCGCTGGAACGAAAAACTGCCCCAAATGCGGACACCCGGTGTTAGCAACAGCCAAGTTCTGTCCAGAGTGCGGCCAAGAACTACAATAAGACCCGGGGGGCCTTTGTGGTCAGCAAGAGCTGGGCGCCGACGAAACAGCTAGGACTCCTTTCGATCGGCGTGTTCGTGTTAATCCTTGCCATTTGCCTCATCGCCTACGGTGCCCAGTACATCACGAGGGTTAAGGAAATTTTCTCTCTAACCATTGCTCTCTACGGGTTTTGGGTCATGATCCTCGCAGGGATCAAGAGACCAAGCCAAGAAAAATACGAACGCGGTACTTTCAGCACCTTCGCTTGGGGAATCCTTCTCACGGCGATTGGGGGAGCCTGGTTCCTCAACATTCAGACCGCACAATGGGTATACTCGTTGGCGCTAGTCTTGCTCGTCCTCGGAATCTTAGTTGTGGTAGCGGCGCTTCGTTCATGGAGATAGTAACTCCACGGAGGTGCTGGCGACACAAACGATAGATCAAATAAGCATTACGCTACATCTTCCTTCATTTTATGTTTTCGAAAACACTCTCGACCTCTTCACTTGTGGGGAAAGCTGGAGTGGCGCCCACTCGAGAACAGGTTATGGCGGCAGCCACTTGACCATACAAAATTGCCCTTTTGAGACTCCATCCCTCTAGGAGACCCTTGACAACCCCGGCCGTGAAGCTGTCTCCGGCTCCGGTGGGGTCCACGGTTACGAATCGGGCCTGTAGATCGCGTGGCACGGGCATGTTGAATCGTTCTTCACGGGTATAAACCGTACAACCATCAGGACCCTTGGTTACAATGATGATGTTTGGCCCATGTTTGAGCAGGTCGGCTGCCGTTTCCATTTCTTCCTTCGACGAATCTCGAAGAACAGCCCATCCGACGTGATTCAAGATGAAAATGTCGGTGTTCTCCAAAACGCTGTGGATTTTTCCGAAGCCCAGTTGAAGATAGGGGATGCCCGGTCGATAAATCACCGTCTTCCCTTGGCTTTTCGCAAAACTCGCGAGCATGGGGGCAACCTCAAGGAAAACTTCACCAATGTAAACGACTCTGCTCTTCTTCATCGTGTCCCAGTCTATCTCGGTTGGCGATGCCAGGGACATCGCTGCATCGGGAGAGCCGAACGTTAGTAACCGGCGTTTTCCCTCTCTGTCGGTGAGAATCCACGTTTGAAGGGAGACTAGCCTCGTGGGAATGATATGGGAAACGTCTATGTTATTCTTTCGGAGATTGTCCAGCAGCAGTCTGCTCGCTGGGTCGCTTCCAATTTTTCCCGCAAAGGCCGTGGGAACCCCTAATCGGGCTAGGGCCACGGCTACGTTGGCGCCCATCCCACCTGGGTATCTGCCGGTCTCCTGAATGTACGCGCTTTCCTCGGGTTCGGGAAGCCTTTCCATGGAGCCGTAGATGTCGAGGGCTGCGCTTCCGTAAACCACCACCTCAGGCCTAGTTTTGGGCGCCTTCTCAATAACTTCCTCAAGATACTGCTCGTCAAGAAGGCGATGAAAGGTGTCGATGGTTAGTCCGTATCGCTCGCAAACCTCCACGATGCTGGACGAGTATACTTGAAAGAGCTCCTCGATGGTTTTCCTCGTCAAGTCGGCAGGGATCTCCCCAGGGGGCTTCAGAAAAAGGATGAACCACTTGCCAAGCTTCGTGGGGGCGTACCACTTCACCCAGATCCTCCTCCTCTCGGTTGTGACCCGCTCCATGCCGTACTCCAGCATTCCGGCGGAAACCATCCTCTTTAGGTATTCGATGATGGACTTGTTGGAGTAGGGCGTCTCCCGGATCAGTTCTTGCTGATAGGTGCGACCGTCCCCCTTCACCCTCATCAAGAGGCTCATGCCCACCCTTGACTGAAGGATGCTCCAGATCAGCCTGCGCTTTTCAGCTTCCAAGGGAAACGGGAGAACGTAGGGCCAGACCCTCTCCTCCTTCAACTTAAGCAGCTCCCTACCTTATCATTGGGTGACTAGACGTTAATAAGACTCTGTTTTAAACGCAGACGCACATGCAGAGATGCACGAACAGAGAGACGCAGAAAGGCGTCTAATACATGGCAGATACTTTTCAAAATCCTATACGCGTTCCTGAGGGACTCCCTCGGGCGTGTAGGCGCTGTAATACTTTAGGTGGTGTTTTCTTATTTTTCGCCTCACATTTGGGTACAGGATCAATTCTTCGATCTCGAGGTCTCTGGCCAGTCGGAGGCTGATGCCCTTTAGTTGCTGGACGAGTTGTTGAACGCTCTCTTCGGTGGAGAAGGATGTCATGACAGCTGGATGGCATTCAACTCCTGCCTCCAGCAGGTTTTCCAGCGCCCTTAATTGAAGAAGGAAGCCTTCTGGTTGGGCGCCAGTTAGCATGGCAAACTCCTCTTCGTTGCATCCCTTTAGGGAAACCCTAACGTGAAGAAAGGGGTGTTTTGATAGGTCTTCGAAGTATTGGGGGTCGTTTCCTATCAAAATTCCGTTAGTCTCTAGGATGAAGAGGAGGCCCTGACCCTCCAAGTGATCGAGCAGTTGAAGGAGGTGACGCCTGCCTATGGTAGGTTCACCTCCACTCACCCGCAACTGTTTCATGTTTCGCTTCTTTGCCATCTTCGTCAGAATTTCAGCCACTCTCTCAGGGCGATAGAATTTCCCTATAACCGCTGGCTTAAACATTACCGCGTCGGAGACCCAGCAATACTTGCAGGCTAGGCCGCAGCCCACGGCATCAGCCGTGACGATTCCACCATACCATCGGTCAAACCTGAAGCGCCAATACTTCCTCTCCTGAACCCTGTCTGCTTCATGAACCACGAGCTTTTCTATGGCCTCGTGCCGAGTTACCGGGTCGTACAACGACAAAACAGGAGCGCCTCAATCTATAAAGCTAGTGAATATCAATCATATGGTTTTCTCTCCACATTGAAGTAAGTATCTACTTGTTTTTAGAATCTAATTTAGAGCAAAGTTTTTAATAGAGAAGTTTTAAGTATTTTGATCAACCATGAAAAAATCTGAAGTTCCAACCGTCGATGCGTTCCTGAATTCCAAGGTTGCGGTAGCCGTCCTCCGAACTTTGATTCAGCGAGACATGCCTCTTCCCATATCGAGGATCGCCAAGGAAATAAGATCCAATTACGTGACCGTCCGAAAGCACGTGAAGTATCTAGAGGAAGCACACCTGATCACCGGCGTTGAATACGGAAAGAGAAGGCTCTACAAGGCGAATGCATCCAACGAACGAATCTCGGTGTTTAAACGTTTCATCGAAGCTTGGGATAGAGGCAGCTGAAAAGCACAAGAGCGCATAGCTTATTGTAAAAAATCCATAGAAGGCGCATACCGCCTGCTGATCAAGCAACCATAGAAAGGCTTTTGTCTCGAAGCATCCTTCCCCTAGAGGCGCTTTTCAACCGCGGATATGCTCTGCTCGAGTATATCTAAGCCCTTCTCCATCTGCTCTCGGGTTATGATGAGCGGGGGAGCCACCCTAACGGAGTTGATCCCGCACGGCAGCAGGATCAGACCCCTTTTGTGGGCCCTAATCAGGATATCATCAAGGTCTAGGAATCGCTCTTTGGTTTCTCTATCCTTCACGAGCTCGACGCCAATCATCAACCCCCTACCCCTAACGTCTCCCACGATCTTGTGCTGATCCTTCATTTCCTCTAAACGCTTCAATGCGTACTCTCCCATCTTGGTCGCATTCTCAGGGAGCCTCTCCTCCACCAGAACCTTTATACCGGCTAGGGAGGCCGCGCACATGACAGGATTTCCTCCGAAGGAGTTCGAGTGGGCTCCCGGCTCCCAGTCAGCTACTTCAGCCCTGGCCACTGTAGCTCCAATCGACAGCCCAGCGCCCAGAGCCTTGGCCAAGCACACGATATCAGGCACAACTCCCTCGTGCTCACACGCGAACATCTTGCCGGTTCTGCCCAGGCCGGACTGAACCTCATCGCAGACGAGCAGTATGCCATGCTTGTCACACAGCTCACGGAGTTTCTCCAAGTATCCAAGCGGTGGAACTACATATCCACCCTCTCCTTGAATCGGCTCCACAAACAGTGCCGCCACCTCGGTTGGGTCGCACACGTGGTGGAAGAGCTCTTCCTCTATGAAGTGGACACACCACCAGTCGCAGTCTGGGAACGTAAGCTTAAAGGGGCACCTATAGCAGTAGGCATACGGAGTGTACAAGACGCCGCCCATAAACGGCTCGTAGCGCCTCTTATGAACAGGCTTGCTGAAGGTTAGGCTGAGGGAGCCCATGGACCTGCCGTGGAAGGCTCCTATGAACGACATGAGCTTAGGCCTCTTGGTGTGGCGGCGCGAGAGTTTTAAGGCTGCCTCGCAAGATTCTGTGCCGCTGTTAGATAGGAACACCCTCTTATCGAAAGCTCCTGGAGTTATCTCCTTCAGCTTCTCGGCCAGTTCCACCTGCCAGAGGTTGTAGAAGTCGTTGCCAGCGAAGTGCATGAGCCTCTCGGCCTGCTTTTTCACCGCCTCCACCACCTTTGGATGGCAGTGGCCTGTTGGGAGTGAGGCGATGCCAGCCGCAAAGTCTAGGAATATGTTGCCATCCACATCCTTAACGAAAACCCCAGAGCCTTCATCTCCAACCATGGGGTAGGCGACTATCGTGGTTGTCATGAACGCCTTCTTATGCCTTTCAATAATCCCTAAAGCCTTCGGTCCAGGAATTGGAGTAACAATCTTCGGTCCTTTAAACTTTGACATTCATCAACCTCCTTTTAAGTTGTATCGTAGAATGTTATGATTATCAGCCTAAACCTCTTAACTTTTTTGCAGCGAAACCCAAAATTCTTAACTAAGAGGGTACGTAGATCATGTGAAGAGGAAACGTCGATCACGTTGGAGAGGATCATCGGCCACGGCACATGGTATGACAAGGTTGCCGTTGAAATTCTGGAAAGAGAGCGCAAGCTAGGCAGGAGCATCGACTTGATTAGAACAGAGATGGGAGTTGGGGCCTCCGGCTTTCCTCACATCGGCAGTTTTGCGGATGCTGCAAGGGCATACGCGGTGGCGCTGGCTCTTAAGGAGCAGGGACACAGGTCGGAACTGATCGCCTTCTCGGATGACAAGGACGGCCTAAGGAAGGTTCCGATGGGGCTCCCCAGCTCATTAAAGAAGTATCTAGGCTGTCCGGTGACGTCTATTCCAGACCCCCACTGTTGCCACGAGAGCTATGGAGAGCACATGAGCTCCCTCCTTTTGGAGGCCCTAGACACCTGTGGAATAAAGTACAAGTTCATGTCTGGCATGAAAGTGTACGAAAACGGACTCCTCAACGAGGAAATCAAGACCTTACTCATGAACGCTCGGCGGATTGGGGAAATCGTAAAGGAGGAGGTTGGACAAGAAAAATATGTAGAGATTCTTCCATACTTTCCCGTTTGCTCGAAGTGCGGTCGCATCTACACCACCAAATCCTACGAGTTTCTGCCCGAGGAGGACAAGGTCCTCTACGTTTGCGAGGGAATGGAGGTAAAGGGTCGATGGTTAGAGGGTTGCGGTTACAAGGGTGAGGCTGACTACACGAGGGGGGAAGGGAAACTCAGCTGGAAGGTGGAGTTCGCCGCCAGGTGGAAGGCTCTGGACATACGATTTGAGGCGTATGGAAAGGACATCGCCGACTCGGTGAGGGTAAACGATCGGATATGTCAAGAGATTTTGGGTTATGCTCCGCCCATGCACGCCCAGTATGAAATGTTTCTAGACAAGAGCGGGAGGAAAATCTCCAAGTCGTTTGGAAACGTACTTACCCCTCAGGTTTGGTTCCGATACGGCTCACCCCAGTCTCTCCTTCTGCTCACCCTGAAACGGTTCGTGGGCACCCGAGCCCTCTCCGTCACCGACATACCTCAATATATGAGTGAACTCGACGAGCTGGAGGATGTCTACTTCGGAAGGAAACCAGTGGCTGATGAAAAGGAACGGGCCAAACTTACCGGGCTATACGAGTACTGCTACCTGCTTGAGCCCCCTTCTGAGCCCAGTGTTCACGTGCCCTACAACTTCCTCACCTACCTAGCTAAGGTGGCTCCGAAAGGGTCGGAAACAGGGTACATTATCCAAAAACTTCGAGATTACCAATATATCGAAGAGGAGGTGCCAAGCAACCTCAAAAGAAGGGTTGGATACGCGCTCGACTGGACCCAAGACTTTATGGAAATAAAGGAGAAAGCCATAAAACTAAGCATGAAGGAAAAGGCCGCGGTTAAGGAGCTCATCCAAACTCTTCAAATCGAAGGGGACGAAAACCAGATACAAGGTACCGTCTTCAACATCTCTGGGAAACATGGCATCAAGCCGAGCCAATTCTTCAAAACCCTTTACACCATCCTTCTAGGGGCGCCCGAAGGTCCGAGACTCGGACCCTACATCGTCGCCATGGGAAGAGAAAACGTAACCGACGCCCTGAAAAGAGCCCTAAAGAAGCGTTAACCATCTCAACGTGCATCGAAAACCCTTTTACTCAGAAATCACCTCTTGGAATGAATTGCTAAGAACCCTTCTTAGAATCTTAATCCTTAGCGCGGGTTTAGCCCTATGAGAGCTTGGTCTTCGAGATTTATACAGATCATGGCTCCAATCTCAAGGTAAAGTCTATGGATTTGGCGAAAGTTTGCTAGGTTATTTCGCGGTCCTCACCGTTCCTTACCTTATCTCAATTATCTTGGTGAAGAGAGTTCAAAGGAGTGGACCATAATCATGGATTCAATGGACCATGTTCTAGCGTTAATATTCCTATGCAACTATTGTGTAGGGAATATTGTTTTTTATTCCTCACTTCCCTTGTTACTAAAAGTTTGTTGGTTAGCGTATAGCGTTGTCTTAACCTTCTTTGCGTGTTTATACATTTTTATGTTAAACGAAGTGGAAGAAGCAAATTGGAGAAAAGGGGTCTTTAAATGACTCTAGACTTAGGTGAAACCATTAACCTCTTTATAGAAGGCAAATCAGTTAGGACCCGGCAAACCTACCTTAGCCTATCTAAAAACCTGGACCAATATATAACCTTGAGAAATCTAGCCTTAGACGATATGAAGCCTATTCACGTTAAGGAGTTCATTTCTCAGCAAGGAGCCATGAACACTAAGGCAACATTCAAAAGGTTCCTCTCAGCCTTGTTCCGGTTCATTGGAAAAGAGGACCTAGTAGAATACATGAAGACAAGTCTCAAAGAGGTTAAGACCGAGGAAAAGTTTGCGGTGGACCTAACCCTCACGGAAATCTTAACGCTCATTGACACAACCGATAAAATTGAGTTCAAGTTTGCTTGGAGCCTTGGAGCCTTCGATGGCTTAAGACACGGGGAAATCTTGGGTCTCTATTTTGGGGAAATAGATTCAGATGAAAGGAAGATCATTCTTAGGAAACGTGAGGGGAAAAATACGATCCTAAGGGAATGACCCCAAACTCTAAACCAAAGAAGATTCCGATTAACCCGATGAGCCTAGCGTTGTTCAAACAGACAATTTCTTAATCCTAATACTCTTCTTTTGTTACAAATCCTTTTTTGCTTATATCAAATAGTTCATCGAAAATAGAGTGTAGTTTATCTCCTACAGATTTTTGTTTGTTGTATTGTTGATGTTTAAAATCGCTGATTTGCTCAGCATGTGTCTCTACTTCATTTTCTGTCATTGTACGCACTGAAATTAAGGGTGCGAACAAATCGCAATAGATTTTCTTTTTAGAAAGTTCATCACGAGGAATTTCTAAGAAACGAAAATCACTGCTATGTTTAGGTTGAGCCTCACAGATATATCCTTTAAGGTTGCCTTTGTTGTCAATAACAACAAGCATATTAGCACAATCAAGACACCTAACCATTTTATCCTCCATTGCCCATTCCTCCGAAAGTTCTCCCTGCTCTGTGTCATTTCTTACTGTCGCCACCATACAATCCACTAATCTTTGGCAGATAATACATTCTTCCGGTATGGGAGCGTTCTTAGGACGATTTGTCAAATACCCGAAATGATGAAGACAACCTGAAAAGAATTTTTCTTCCTCCACTAGTGGTTTAACCATAGGCTCTTTTTTCCCTTTGCAGTTGCGAGAGACGGTTACGATGTAGTTTGGAAGCTTTATTTCGACTTCGAAAAAACAGTACGAACAATTCATTTTTCATTTTTTCTGCAATAGTTGTCATTATAGTAACACTTATAGAAAAATTGGCTCTATGTATAAAAATAGTTTATGACTCGCGAAGACATTCTCTAAATCAAAATTCTGGATTCAGAAAGAATGTGAAGTCCCCAAAAGTCCGTCATATTTCTCCTCAAGAGGCATCTCCTTAATCTCACTCATACTAACTAGAGGAATCAAAACGCTCAAAGCTCCAAGGAAAAGGAACCAAAAACTGCAAAAACCACAAAAAACGAAGCGGGGAAGATTAATTAGTATAATTAATAGTTACATTTGGAACCAAAAACATGAAAAGAGGCTTCGTATAGAGCATAGTGTATTCTATCTTGGAGTGTCTCATAAGTTCCTTGAGGATTCTAATGTTGCGTTTCTGCTTAGACCAAATGTGACCAAAGAAATGTCGTAGTTTATGGGGAGTGACATGGTAGTCTCTAGGCTTAATATCAGCTAAGTGAACATATCGAACAAAGTATTTACGCAAGGTCTTGTATGAAACCGGAACAATTCTTCTCTTAGTTGGAACCCTAGGAATCTTTTTCGATGAACTATTTGATATAAGCAAAAAAGGATTTGTAACAAAAGAAGAGTATTAGGATTAAGAAATTGTCTTAATCAATTCTTCTTAACGTTAGCCTTGGTTAAGATGTTAGGACAACTCATAGGGTTGACTGTGTTGTCTAATCAATAGCTTAGGTGGTTAAAACTTAAAGGGTTCCGATAAAGTAGGCAATTATTATGAGAAAAATCCAGAAATCCATCGCTAACCAAATTGTTTGTCCTTTGCAGACGATCAACATGAAGGGAAAAGCGTAGGACCATCCGTTCATTAAAGCCATGATGCATTCCCAAATTTGCCATAACGAACCCAACGTTAGACCTAAACCCGCTATTTTCCTTGTTTTGAAAATAATTTCCTTCGTTCCCATTTTACATCGATACATATAGTTTATCACTTTTAAAGAATTATTTTTTATGATGAATTATTCTAGAGGAATCTTCTACGCAATTCTCTCTTTAACTTTAGCCTTGATTAAGATATCTCCGCAACCCTCACAATACCATAGCTCATAGGGTTCATTATGATGTCTCATCAATAATGTAGGTGGTTTGTGTTGTGATCGGCAACCATAACATCTAGACGCTTTCACTCCCCCACAGGGGTTGACAAGGTAACGACCCCAAATCAACGTGATACTAGGAGCCCTTTTCCCCTCATAGAAATAACCTGGAAATCTTACCCTAAGTGGTCTAACCTTTCGCTCGTCTTCTAGCTTTCTCGGTCTCCCCCTCATAACTTTCGACCTCACGATTTCAAAGGGTCCATAAAAAAAGAGGGGGAATTAGTCGAAGACCTTAAGGTTAGCCTTCTCGTAGATCACCTTGAGTTTTTCCGGTGAATAGTCGGTGTAATGCTGCGCTAGAATAGATTTAGGAACCCTACCACAGAAGGCGTCTATGTAACGCTCCGCAACCCCTAACCTACCCAACTCATCACAGAACCAAGCTCGCAACACCTTGGGAGTTATCGCTAATCCGGTTTTCTCCTTAGCCTCTTTCCATAGCTTCTTAAAGGTGGCTTCCTTCATGCGAATCAATTTCGGAAACTCATCTATTCTAGTTTCTAGGTATTCCCTTAGAACCCTCTCAGCCTCTTCATTATAGTATGTGCCCCAAGTGTTCTTAGTGGTGTTGGTTTCATGGTTGTGGGGAACTATTTGCCTTAAGGCTAGGTCCACATCTTTTTTCCGCAACTCTAAGACTTCACTCTTACGTAGACCAGACGTTGCATAGATTAGGAACAGAACCTTCATTCTAATGTCTGTGAGAGCCTCGTAGAATCGCCTTAACTCTTCCTTAGTCGGCAAGCTCATAGGTTTAGGTGGGACCCACCCGGAAACTTAAAGGTCTTAACTAGGTCCTCTCTCCCCAAGTAGTCTCTGAAAAACACCTTCAAGGTCTTAAGGAAATTCGAGTAGGACCCCCGCGTATAGTTCTCTTTCACCCACCTTAAGAAATCTCTAATGTCTTCCCTAGACACCGACGACGTATCACCGACAAACTCTAGGAACTTCTTTAAACGCCAAGCATGGCTCCTTATCGTCTCCTTATCTAAACCCAAATCAACTTCACAGAAACCCTTAAAATTGCTTAGACCATGATCATCTAGTGGGTCCGCAAAGGGTAGGGAGAACATCGGCGCGCCGATGTTCCTATTCGCCCGTAGTCTAGCTTGGATCAGGACGCTGGCCTGCGGAGCCGGAGATCCGGGGTTCAAATCCCCGCGGGCCCGCCACAAAAATAGGCTTTTCTGAGGGGATCTGAGGGAGAAAAGCTCACTTTAACCATCGTTACCAGCTTCGTAAAATGATCATGTATTTATGATTCCATCCACTCGACGAGGCTTTTCTATACACTTGTCGACCTCCTAATTTAACGTTCAAATCAGGAAAACCTTTAGGTGCTCCGAGCGTATAGTTAAGAGTGCTTTAAGGTGGAAATCATGAGAATTTCGAGGAGCCAGTTGGCTAAGATGATCGACTCTACCTTATTGAAGCCCACCGCAACGAAGGATGACATCGCAAAGCTGTGCAGGGAAGCTAAAAGGCACGGGTTTGGTTGCGTTTGCATCAATCCCGTGTACGTTTCTTTGGCTACGCAACTGTTGAAGGGAACCGATGTAAAGGTTTGCTCCGTCATAGGCTTTCCTTTCGGGGTCACCCCGCCTGAGGTGAAGGCCTTTGAGGCCAGGAGGGCCGTAGAAGATGGAGCCCGTGAAGTCGACATGGTCATCAACCTAGGCGCACTGAAGTCCGGAGATCACGAAGCCGTGAAGCGAGACATCGAGATGGTTGTGGACCTGAAGCGCCTGTACAGCGACCTGATCGTTAAGGTAATCATCGAAACAGGATATCTAACCAGCGAGGAAAAGGTGGCGGCCTGTAGGCTCGTCGAGGAGGCGGGGGCGGATTTCGTGAAAACCTCCACCGGACTGGTTGGAGGAGCCACCATTGAAGATGTTCAGCTAATGCGAAGGGCTGCGGGCAGCAACATGGGGGTCAAGGCAGCCGGAGGCATACGAACCCTCAAGGACGCTTTGGCGATGATTGAGGCTGGAGCCAACAGAATCGGAACAAGCGCCGCAGTTGCCATAATCGAGGAGTTGCCTGAGTGACTTAACCTACATTCTCTCAGGAGCCTCAATTCCGAGGAGACTAGAAGCATTTCTGAGAACGATTCTTGTGGCGTCGACGAGCGCGAGCCTAGCGTCACTCAATTCAGGCGGCTTAGCCCTTATCACGGGCAGCGCGGTGTAAAAGGTATTGAACTTATCCGCTAGTGCGTTGGCGAAATCCGCAATCACGTTGGGTTTAAGGCTCTCAGCTGCGTCTATGAAAACTTCGGGAAAGCGAGCTAGCATGAGGGTCATGTCGCGCTCTAAAGGCGCTGTCAACAAGGAGTAGTCGGGATTTTTGGGCTCTCTGGACGCCTTCCTCAGGATGCTGCAAGCCCTCGCGTGGGAATATTGTATGTAGGGGGCGCTGTTCTTCTTAAAGTCCAAGACCCGATCCCAAGTGAACACCACGGGCTTTGTGGCATCCACCTCGACGAGAGCGTATTTCATGGCCCCGATGCCCACAGTGTGCGAGATCCGACGCTTTTCCTCCTCAGATACGTATGGGGACCGCTTAGAGACCTCATCGTACGCCCTCTTAACCGCCTCGTCCATCACCTCGTCGAGGGTGATGTAACGACCCCTTCGACCAGACATTCGATAGCCCGGAAGTCGGACTAGGTTGTAGGCGAGGTGAACCAAGTTTTCCGCGTAGTCTGCGTGTCCTAAGGCGCATAAGGCAAGCTTCAACTGTAACTGAGAAAGAGCCTGTTCCATCCCCACCACGTTGATCACCCTCTCAGCCCTCTGAAACTTCCACAAGCTGTAGGGGATGTCCCGAGTCGTGTAGAGGGTGGTGCCGTCCGCCCTCACCAGAGTTAGCGATGGAACCTCATACCCTTCCCGTAAGCCCAGCGCTTCCCTGAGGTTAAAGTCCTGAGCCACCTTCTCCGCGTTAAACTCCAGAACTCCACCCACATGAAAAACGTATGGAGTCGTCTTCAGCTGGTTGAGAACCCGCGCAACATCGCTGTTCCACGCGAAGTCGCTCTCCCAGTCCCACGAGTCAAAGAAGACTCCCGCCCTCTCAAGGGTTTCTCTAAACCCTTCGAGACATAGTTGGCAGACCCCCCTGATCAGCCGCTTCGCTTCTTCCTCGCCGGCCTCGTATCCACGGATTAGGCTGCTCACCTTGGATTCAGGATCCTCATCTTGGCTGATCTTATCAAGGAGTTGACTGAAAAGCTCAGGACATCTGCCCTCAAGCTCCACCGCCACCGACATCCAATCGTCCAATTCCCCTTGCAACCTCGAGGTTTCTTCGGTTGACGAACGCTCCCTTGCTCGTTCAACCTCCTTCTTAAGCCGACGAACCTCCATGATACAGCTCGTTATCGTGTAAATCAACCCTATGAGGTGGTCAGGCTTCCCCTCCGGCTTAGGCTTACCCATTTTCTCATACCCATAGGCGATGACCGCTGTCTGACGCCCCACATCGTCAATGTAATAATGTCGAAAGACCGTGTGGCCGCGAGCCCTCAGAACCCGCGCAAGAGCATCACTCAGCACAGGGTTCCTCGCCTGCCCGATGTGGATAGGATGAATCGGATTAACACTAGTGTGCTCAACAATAGTTCGCGTCGGCTTATCCGATTTCACGTATCCATACTCACTGTCGAGGGCCCTAACCGAGTTGATGGTTAGGTTAGAGAAACGTGCAAAGTTTACGTAAAAATTGATGTACCCCTCCCCAGCCGCCTTCACAGATTGAATTAGCGGAAAACCCGACACATCAATGACATCCTCGATCTGATCCGCGATTTCACGTGGCTTCCTTCCAGTTTGTTTAGAAAGCTCAAAGCACATCGAAGACGACAACTCACCAAATTCAGGGCTCGGAGGGGATTCAAGCGCGATGAAGGAAACAGAAATCTCAGGGTACAGCCTATTCAACGCATCCCCTATGGCGGTTTCACATTCACCACGAAACTCTGCGAAGGGGTTAACGGAAACCATTCATACTCACCTCTTGGCGGGCCCCGGGATTTGAACCCCAGATCTCCGGCTCCGCAAGCCAGCCGGAAAATATTACGTGAATTGGCTTAATAAACGAGGCGATTTTCTGGAACACGTAGAAAGCAAATGGTGGAATCCAAATACAGCTAAGACTATGATTCTAGTTTGTTTTGCAACCATACCAAGACGGAATGATTATTACTACCAGTGGTGAATTACCAGTGATGGTAACTTTACTTTTTCTACTTTCGCTTAAGGTACTGCGCAAGAATGGGATCCACTATGGTGTATTTTCCTCTGCTCCTTTTTTGAACATAACCATATTCTATGAGTCTCTTTAGATAAAGTTGAAGAAACTTTGACTCAGGAACGGGTTTGCCCTCTCGTTCTGATAACAATCGAGCGATTCGTGAGGGGCTACTTGCATCATGCTTAGCCATTACTTCCAAGACACCTAGATTTGCCTCCCTTCCGAGCTTTCCTTTCAGATTTGTTCAAAATATCTGGCAATAAATTCCTCTATTTCCTTTTTTCTTTCAATGTTAAGCGAAACCACTTTTCCGTAAGGCTTTGGCCTAACATGTAGAAATCCTCTTTTGATGAGCTTGGGAATCAGTTTTCTAATGTCCCCTCGTTTGTGTTTTGGAAATCCTTTGATGAGATTGTCAATGGAGGTATGAGCATGTTCCCACTTTCCCAGTCTCATCAGCTTGTATAGAATTTTCGCCTCATCCCTGGGAAAGTTATTGTTCATATTTTAATCATTGACGGTAAAACTTTAAATATCTTTCTTTTCATAATGCTTTTGTCCATCGTTTAAATGTGTAGTGAGCAAACCCAAACCGTGATCTGCACATCGAAACGGCTACTAGTTAGGTGAGAACAATGACGTACGAAAAAAGCCTCTTCGTGAAATACTTAGGAAATTCACCCTATATAAGAGTACTAGACTATTTCATAGCCAATGACATCTACGACTGCTCATTACAAGATGTAGTCGACGCAACAGGACTATCCAGAAACACTGTGCGCAAGGCGATAAAGGAAATGCTAGAACTCAAAATCATAAAACCAACGAGAAATGTGGGCAGAGCAAAGATGTTCCAAATAAACAAAGGAAACGAATACGTAATGCACTTAATAAAACTCGACCTCAGCCTATCAAAGCAATATTCTGATGCACTAGAAAGAAAGGCTGAGGCAATAGCAGAGAAATAGTGACCTTTCTTTTCTTTATAAATCTGATAATACCATTACTGCATCACTATTACTGCATCAAGCAAACGCTTTAGCTAAAATAAGACTAAACAATAGCCAAGATGCAAAAGTAGAATGGCGGGCCCGCGGGGATTTGAACCCCGGATCTCCGGCTTTCCCCTCTTGTCCGGAGGCTTGCGCGCTGTCTCCTGGAGACCGCTCGACGCCTTAATCCAGACTGGGCTACGGGCGAATAGGAAAGAGGCTCACCCTGGTTTCTCCCTATCCCTTGCGGACCCACTAGATGATCATGGTCTAAGCAATTTTAAGGGTTTCTGTGAGGTGGACAAGGGTTTAAGCAAACTTACGGTTAGTCGTCATGTTTGGCGTTTAAGGAAAATCCTAGAGCTCATGCATAAGCCCTTAGGTGACGTGACCAAGGAGACATTAGAGCCTTCTTAAAACATATGAAAGAGGACTATGAGCCTAGCTATTACGCGAATTATATTAAAACGCTTAGAGTGTTTTTCAGAGACTACCTAGGGAGAGACTAAGGAGAAAACGGGGTTAAAGATAGCTCCTAAGGTTCTATGTGTCTGGTTCTGTGATGAGGTAGGTAGGCTAGGGGTTGCGGAGCTTACATAGATGCTTTCTGTGGTAGGACACCTAAGACTATCTTAGCCAGGCATTACACCGACTATAGCCCGGCAAAACTGAAAGCGATCTACGACAAGGGAAACCTTCAGGTCCTACACTAATCCTACACTCGTTTTCTAAAGACTTTTACACCTATGCATTAGGAGAAGGTTGCTCGTTCTTTGATGCGTAAAGGAGAGAGATAGAGTTTAAGAATCTTCTTCTGGTACAAATCCTCTTTTGCTTATATCAAATAGTTCATCGAAAATAGAGCTAAGGTTCACCTCTACCTTTTTTTGGAGTTCTAGTAAAATTTTGATTTTATCCTTTATTTCATTCAGAGCTTCATTTAATTCCTCTTTTTTCTTTTCAACTGCTTGTTTTATCCTTCCAATTTCGCTTGTTTTAATTCTTGCTTGAAAGCTCTTTGACTTTGTGCCTTGCTCCGTGTCACGGTATGGTTCATAGGTGGCTTTAAGTTCAAAATCAATTACGGCTTCATCAAGTTTGGCATAGGTGACTTTCCTGATCTCAAAGCTAAAATTAAGTTTTTCAGCATCGGAAACATTGGATACAAACATGGACATTTAAACACCCTATTTGGATTTCCTTTCAAGGATTTTAACGTTGATGGAACATGTTTTAAAATATTATGAATTAGGAATACGGTTTCAGAGTACTCACATCACTTAATTAGGGTCTTAAACTAATCGCCCTTTTTTATGATTGGATGTTAAGTGCCCTTTTTATTTTGTACAAAATCGCTGATTTGCTTACCATGCGTCTTTACCTCATTTTCTGTCATTGTGCGCGCTGAAGTTGACGGTGCGAACAAATTACAATCAATCCCCTTAGAAAACTCGTCACGAGAGATTTCTAAGAAATGAAAAGCACTTTCAGGTTTGGGCTGAGCCTCACAAATGTATCCTTTAAGGTAGCCTTTCTCGTCAATAACAACAACCATGTTTGCACAATCAAGACATCTAACCAAATTCCTTACCAAAAGGCTATTGTGTTTTCGAGAATTTAAACATGATGACAATTCATAAAGCGAACTGAAGATTCCAATAATCAAGAGATAATATCTGTCTTGCTTGACCAATCAATTTAAAATGAGATTCTTCCTTCTTAGGATCATAAAAACGTCAGTGATGATGATCATTTCACAGCCATCATAATCAATTGATAACCGCCTTAAAAAAGGGGAAAGTTAAAGGCGGCTTGCCTCACCTTCTTGTGATGGTCAAGTTCTATGCATGCCCATTCTTTCAACTCAACATCACCTTTGAAGCAGTTTAGAATGACCCCTCTACTCATAAGTTTTAGCCTTCGACACCAAAGTAAAGCACTTTTTGGCTGGAAGGGCGGGAAAGGAATTGAGAAGAAGTTGAAGAGAATTGGAATGAGCGTTGTTAAGCCCTATTCCTCAGCCAGAGTCAAGGGAAAAGAGGGAACGCTCGAGCGTCTTAATTCAGGCTGGGCTAAAGCCCTCACTCAGATCAGTGTCAATGCGATTAAAATTGTTGCTACGTGCCTAATGAACCTTAAGAAAATCCCTTCGTGAACTGAGTTGCTTGAGTTGTTTAGGCGCCAATGAGGGTGTTTGTTTGTTCGATTTCTGGAAGCTTTCGTATGTCGGTGATGATTTTGTCGAGTTTTCCTAGGCTTTCTGTTTCAATGCGCGCCACAATATCCCACATCCCATAAACTACAAGAACCTCTGCAACATCCTCGAATTTCCGAATCCTTTCGGCAACTTCATGTTCAGCCCCTCGCTTTACGATGGCGAGGAGGTATGCTTTTATAGGGAGTTTAGACATGTTACTCACCGCTTATAACAATGGACAATAAGCCTAAAATAATTTATCCAAGAGTGCTTAGGTTTCAATGAGTTCTTCGCTCATCCACCAAGCCTTCCGTTTCCCCGACCTCGCTCCGGGATAGTACTCGATAATGGATTTTCCAAGCTGTTTCTTAGAGAACCTTTGAATCCTTTTAAGCCTGTTGAGGATCAGCCATCGGTTGGTTCCAAGAAGGTCGGCGAACTCAGAGGTTGTGGCTCCTCTGTGGTGCAGAAGATGGTCTATGATTTTGTGGTCAATGTCGTCGATGCAGAAGGCGTGGGGATTAATCTTACCCCTTTCATAGGTGAGAACCTCAAGCTCGACCAAGTATTTCTTGATTTCAGAAAGGTCTGCTTCCAGCTTGCTGATCTTCTGTTCTAGCTCAAAAATCTTGTCGGGTCGAGGAATCTTTTGAAGCTTTTCAAGGATGGCGTCACGAATGAAGCTGCTTCTATCTCCCTCTGGAACGCGTAGAATCAGCTCCTTGTAAACCTCCTCGGGTACCTTGGCAGATATAACGGTCAGCTTATCCATGAAGGAACCTCCCAACAAACAAATCGACTGAGCTTAATGATGTCAAAAGAATATATGAAGTTTTGTGATTTAGACTCTAAGAAAACGATCTGGTACATACATACTAAATATGCTTTAGAGCATAACACTTATATAGACGTCCGATGTATTGAGACCAAGATGTATCCAAGGGTCAAAAACAACACAAGATAAGGAGGTTGGCTCAAAGATTAGAGACAGAAGAAATAACGTTGTTTTTAAATTACGTATTAATATTACTGGAAGGCTCTTTGACGGCTTTCTAACTTTTGCCCTCTGCATGTTTAAATAATTGGGAAGGTCTTTAAGAGGTTGCAGAGTAACCACTCGAAATCAAATCTGGGAGGTGAATGAAATTGCCTGAAAAAACAACTATATCTGTGATCAAGTGCGATGTGGGATCCTTAGCCGGGCACCATATAGTGCCAAAGCCCATACTAGACATCGGTGAAAAGCGTCTTAGCGAGGCGCAAGAAAGTGGGCTTATCAACAGTCATTGCGTGTTTCACGCTGGAGACGACCTTGAGCTTCTCATGGTTCACACTAAGGGAGAGAACAATCCAGAAATTCATAAGCTGGCTTGGGACATCTTCCAAGAGGCTGCCGGAAAGGCCAAGGACCTTAAACTCTATGGCGCTGGGCAAGACATTCTAAGAACAGCCTTTAGCGGAAACGTTCGCGGAATGGGTCCCGGTGTGGCTGAGATGGAGATTGAAGAGCGGGGCTCAGACCCCTTCGTCGTCTTTGCCGCCGACAAGACGGAGCCAGGCGCCTTCAACTATCCCATCTTTCGCATCTTTGCCGATCCCTTCAACACCGCGGGGCTCGTAATCGACCCGAACATGGCTGGAGGCTTCAAGTTTGAGGTTCTCGACGTGATTGAAAGCAAGAAGATTGTTCTTAAGTGTCCTGAGGAGATGTACGAGTTGATTGCATTGATCGGGACGCCTGGGCGTTACGTGGTTTCACACGTGTCGCGGGCCAGAGACGATCTCGTATGTGCTGCAACCAGCACAACCCGGCTCACGCTGATTGCGGGTAAATACGTGGGGAAAGACGATCCGGTCTTAATTGTAAGGGCTCAGCACGGCTTGCCAGCACTTGGAGAGATCTTGATGCCCTTTATGCACACCTACTTTGTAGAGGGCTGGATGCGCGGCAGTCATTGGGGACCCCTAATGCCCGTGAACTTGAAGGACAGCAAGTGCACAGCCTTTGACGGACCACCGAGAATCGTGGCCTTGGGTTTCCAGGTTTCTCATGGCAAGATAGCCAGTGATGACGACGGCAACCCCCTGATAAGTGATCTGTTTGACGACCCAGCCTTTGACTTGGCTCGCCGTGAAGCCGTTGAATACGCTGTTGCTCTGCGCCGAATGGGTGAGTTCGAGCCCGCGCGGTTAAGCGCAGAGGTTATGGAATACACCACTTTACCCAAGGTCTTGGAAAAGCTGAGCGGAAAATTCAAGCCAGCCTAATCCCTTTGAATTAAACACCCTCCGCCTAATTCGAATTCGCCTTGCTCGTCATTGGAGGGACTGGAGGGTTTTAAGGAAAGCCCAGTCACGCCTGTTTCACATTAAGTTTATATTCGTCAATCTGTTTCTCTATAAAGGCAACTTAAGGATAGTGAACATTGAAAACTGAAAGGGAGACTAGGTACATGAAAATAGCCGTTATGACGGGTGGTGGCGACTGTCCGGGATTGAACGCCATAATCCAAGCTATTGTTACGAGAGCCGCCGAGTACGGATACGAAGTTTTAGGGGTCTCGGGAGGTTATCTGGGTCTGTTAAACGGAGATATCAAACTGCTTTCACTTGAAGATGTTGAGGACATTTACAGGGTTGGAGGAACCATTCTAGGGACATCGCGAACAAACCCCTTTAAAACAAAAGATGGCCCGCAAAAAGTGCTGGGTACTGTTAAAAAATTTGGCATCGACGCCTTAATAGCAATTGGAGGAGACGACACGTTAGGCGCTGCCCACGAGCTTAGCAAACAAGGGTTACCTACAATCGGGATACCAAAAACTATCGACAACGATCTTTCAGCCACAGACTACAGTGTGGGGTTCCAAACCGCGGTGGATACCGCAGCAGACGCTATTAGCCGACTTCACACCACAGCCAAGTCACATCAGCGCGTGATAATTGTCGAAATAATGGGTCGATATGCTGGTTGGTTAACGTTAATGGCTGGTCTAGCTGGCGGGGCCCACATAATCTTGATTCCCGAGCAACCCTTTGACATCGACTCGGTTTGCAAGGTGATAAATAGACGTGAAGCCGAGGGCAAAACCTACACCATCGTTGCGGTTGCGGAGGGAGCTAAGCCGAAGAGGCTAGAGGATTTCGTTACTGTAAGCGAGGAAAGGGACGAGTTCGGTCACGTTAGGCTTGGTGGCATCGCCCAGGTTCTGGAAAAGGAAATCGCTAAGAGGACCGGAAAGGAGGCGAGATCAGTTGTTTTGGGCCATTTACAAAGGGGTGGTTCTCCCAATTCCTTTGATAGAATACTGGGAATCCGTCTAGGTCTTTTTGCTGTAGACCTCATTAAACAGAAAAAATTCGGTTACGCAGCGTGCTTAAAGGGGACCGAAATAGTTCCGGTAAAAATAGAGGACATGGTGGGTAAATTGAGAACGGTGCAGGAAGACTTATTCGAACTATCTGGAGTTTTCTCAAAAACATAGACGAATTTGGCAAAAATGGTGAACTGCGTTGGAAAAGGAGGTTCATATACAATTTTTTGAGCAGCCTAGGGATCCGTTGCCTGGAGATATTTTATTTGATGCTTTACAGCCTCCTGACTGCATTATCTTAGCCGCGAACCCTAGGCTAACTTTGGATGTAATCGTAGGTATTCTGCAAGCGGCAAAGGACACTGAAAACGTGGTTATTTTAGAGTTGGCCCTTTCAGAAATGAGTTGCACAGGGGGCTACACGGGTTTAACTCCTTCAATGTTTGCGTCAAGGGTTAAAAGGGCCGCGGAAATAGTCGGCTGGTATGGCTATGTACTCCATGCGGATCATATCACGGTTAAAAAAGGCACAGAGAAAGAAATAGAAGACGTTAAAAAAGAGATAGATGCCAGAATAGATGCGGGCTTCACCAGTCTTGCAATAGACTCGTCCTTCCTGTTTGACCGAAGCAAAACAAGAGTTGAGGATCAACTTAGGGAGGTCCTTAGAACCTCCGTTCTGTTGTTCAAGTATATTGAAGAGAAAATGGGTGATAGGCACTATGGCAAGGAGGGGGAGGTGGGGGAGATAGGAATAAAGGAGTATACCGAGGTGGAGGAGGCGTTGCATTTCCTTGATACCCTGAAGGAAAATGGCGTAGAGCTTGATTGCTTAGCGATTGCGAATGGAACTAGGCACGGTATAGTCGTCGACGAAGAGGGCAGAATCATACCCAAACTGGGCATAAACATACCAAGAACGATTGAAATTGCTGACGCCATTAAAACCAGGGGCTATAAAACAGGTATCGCTCAACACGGTATAACCAGCACTCCTATTGATCTGATCGCAACCAGATTCCCCAAAGGTAGAATTATTAAGGGGAATGTGGGTACCCAGTGGATGCTTCTTGTATGGGAAATCCTACAGATCTTCGAGCCAGAGTTGTACCGGAAGATTTACGAGTGGACCGTCAACAAATACAAGAAGGGAGGCGTTTCAGAATCTGAAACATTTGCTAGCGATAGCAAATATGCAATAAAGGAATTTTTCGGCGAGATAGAAAACATTAGTGAAGATGCAAAAAGAGCGATCAGAGCAAGGGCTTACATTGAGGCATTAATTCTCTTTAAGGCTTTTGGAATGAACAAAACTGCAAAAAGAGCGTATGATCACATCATCAAAAATAGAATAGAATATTAAGGGAAACTGGTTTTCACAGAATCTTCTAAAGAAGATTCCTACCGATAGCTTCATCATGTTTTCTGAGATACGCTTGCTAGTTCCTCACAACGAGATTCAACGATCTCATAAACCCTTTTTCGAAGGTCCTCTCCAGACAAACCCATTCCTTTGATCAAACTGATCCTTTTAGCTAATTCTAAGTCTCCTAAATCCTGAAACCAAAATTCAAGGTCTCCGCGCGGCACGTGAAATTCAATGGACCTTATGTCAATTGTCTGGATCTTGCTGCAAAGGTCGTTAAGGCTGTTTGCATAAACGCCTGTATATCGATCAGTCTCAGTGTAGAAATGGAAGGCTTTCTCCAGAGGCACGGTCCTTAAAATGTTTAAGGCTCGTTCCTTACCGATCCTTGGCAAACCTATCATTTCTTTGCCGAGGTTGGTTATGGCGTAGTAACCCTTCTCGGGTGTGGAAACGTATCCCTCCTTTCTCAGCCTAAGCAGGTGCATCGTCGATGAGGGAATGCTTAGTCTCATCTGTTTTGCCACCTCCCTCGACTTCAAGGGTTTTCCAGCTTCCCACAGTATTTCCAGAATTTTCTTCTTGGCTTGACCCACACTCATTGTAACACCCTTCTAGTGTTCAATAATCACTTATACTTAAAACCATTTTTCCAATTCCTATTTTTTAGGAAAGCTTGAATAGAAGTAAACCTCATACATTCATAAATATTTATTTAAATATGCGGGGAAATGCCTTTCTGGAAGCGGGCTGAGATGAAGATGGCGGTTTTAGATAACTGTGGTGATGTCCCCCGCAAACTCCCCTTTTTTCTGTTCATGGCTGTTTCATTTTGTTTATTATTCTGTGTATGGTTTAAATTCCAAGGCTTCTTTGTTCCCGTAGATTTGTTGGAGGATGTTTAAGCAATCACTATGGCTGATATGGCGCGCGCATTGGATTCCATTAACTGGATCAGAAAAAGAGGGGACTCACGAGACATTCAAGGGATCTTTCTTTTTGCCTCTTCCAGTTTCCTTCTGACTTCCTCTGCGAGATCGGTTACGGGTGTTATCTCAGCTGTTCCAACCATTAGTATGGGAAACAAGAATGCTCCGACTTTCTCAGCGCTATCTGCGTCAAGTACGAAGTACGTTATGTGAGCTGGCGCATCCGCGTACATGCCTAAAACTTTTACTCCAACCTTTTTTGCGTGCTCTGGTGAGCCGACAGTGCCGAAGGTCCTTGCAACTACCTCTGGGCCATGTCTCGCTGGGCATGTCTCATAAGTGTGTACATGCTTCACGTGAAAGAGCAAATCAATTCCTCGAACTGTGTTCGTTGTCGAAAGTCGCTAATAAGCTTTTTTAGCATAGGTTCAAACAGAAACCTGTGCACTCATACGCAGTCGGAAGCAATATTAAACGGAAAAGAGGAAGGCTGATCTTTCAAAAGTGTGCGCAGAAACTTAAGACAAACCCGCCTTTTTTCTCTGGGGTATTCACCTCACTTTCTTAGTTATTCTGTGTAAAGTTGCCAGCCAACCCGAAGAAATCAAATCTTTACTAGAAGTCGGCTTCGAATACGTCGGCGAGAAAGACGGAATGATGTTCTTCAGAAAACGTAAATAAGCCTAACCTAATAAGGTGTATATCGCTACAGTAAACTAAGACGGGGAAAAGTAAATGAAGATGGCGGTGCTGGTTTACGAGTATCCTCCTAAGATTGTTGGGGGCCTAGGAACGTACGCTGCTGAAATTACGAGGAAGTTTGTTTTGCTGGGCCACGACGTGTCCGTTTTCACCATGAACGACGATATGGGGGGTCTTCCAACGAGGGAGCTCTGGCGAGGTATCGAGATCCATCGACCCATTCACATTGACGTGTCTGACTCCTTGCCGGACGTGGTCGCGGAAGACGTTAGGAAGTGGGGTAGGGGCATTCAGCTCTTCTCTGAAATTCTCATATACAACTATTTGAGTGCCGCAAAACTGGTGAATGAGCTTGTTCGAAAAGAGGAATTTAAATACGACATCGTGGTCGCTCACGATTGGCTATCCGTAATCGCGGGTGCAGCCATTAAAAAGGAACTTGATCTGCCCCTTGTTTTTCACGTACACTCCACTGAAAAGGGTAGAACGTTGGGCGACGGTTCCGAGGTAATAAGTAACATTGAGCGTCGTGGTGGCCAAATGGCGGATTTAATAGTTACGGTATCTCACGCGATGAAGGATGAGCTGATAAAGCTAGGGTTTCCTAAGGAGAAGATTCAGGTGTGCCACAACGGGGTGGACCCACAAAAGTACTGCCGCGAAGAAGTAGGTGAGGCGGAGGTGAAGAAAGTAAGACAGATGTACGGCCTCGAGGACAATGACTTGATGGCTCTTTACATAGGGAGACTTGTGTGGGTGAAGGGGGTGGATAAACTAATCATGGCGATGCCTCAGGTCTTAAAGAAGGTCCCCAACATCAAGCTTGTGGTTGTTGGTCTCGGTGAAATGCGAGACTACCTAGAAAAGCTAGTTGACAACCTAAAGCTTCGAGAGGTGGTGAAATTCCGCTTTGAATTTATACCAGAGGAAGAGCGGATTGCCCATTATGCGGCATGCGATGTAGCTGTTTTTCCTAGCTTGTATGAGCCCTTCGGCATCGTCGCCTTGGAGGCGATGAGCATGGAAAAGCCCGTGGTAGTTGGTGCTTCCGGCGTTAGTGGAATGAGAGAGGTTGTTGTTCCTAGTGGTCCAGATCAATGTGGCTTCCATGTGAATCCAAGCGACGCGGCGGATATCGCTTGGGGAATCATCAACGCCGTGCAAGACCCTCAAAAAAGAGTGCGGCTTGGTCAGAATGGCAGAAGAAGGGTTCTTCAAGAATTTAGCTGGGACATAATCGCCAAAAGAACAGCCCAACTCTATTCAGAGCTCCTATAGTCTAAAAAGCCAAAAGAAATGCGCTAAATGATTGATTTTGCTGGTAGCAATGTCATGTCAACGAATGAGATGCGGAAGGATTATCTGCTAAATCGGTGGGTCGTTGTTGCGACGAAACGGAAGCAAAGACCCACGGACTTTGCGAAAAGGGTGAGGGAAAGACTCGTAGGTGTTTGTCCTCTGTGTCCAAGTAACGAGCACATGACCCCGCCAGCCGTCCTCGTGTATCTTCCCTCCGATGGAGGGGTCAAAAAAGAGAGGGACTTAAACGGCTTTCGCCATAAGAATTGGCTGATACGGTGTGTACCAAACCTATACCCTGCTTTTGTCCCTCCAGAACATGAAAGAAGAATAAGCGTCAAGGAGAGCCCCACCCTTGGAAGGGCTGTTGGTCATCACGAAGTTCTCATCGAGTCGCCACGTCACAAGGAACATCCCAGCGTGGCCCGAGTTTCACAACTGGTCCATCTTGTTAACGCTTATCTTGATCGACTGAAGGACCTGTCCGCAAAGAACTACACAAGGTATGTTTCGATCTTCAGGAATCACGGAAGGGACGCGGGGGCTTCTCTTTCTCACGCCCACACCCAACTGATCACAACCCCCTTCATCCCGAGGACAGTGGACGAGGAACTGGAGGCTAGCAGAAAATCTTGGGTGAAAGATGGAGGGTGCGCGTTTTGCGACATTTTAGATAAGGAAAAAAACAGCTCTCGCTTTATCTGGGAAAGCGACCATTTTCTGGTTTTTGCCCCGTGGGCGAGCGTTCATCCCTTCGAATTTTGGATGTTCCCCAAGAAACATCAATCAACGTTGCTGGACATCTCGCAGAGCGAGACGAAAGCTCTAGCCAAGGCCTTGAGGGTGAGTTTTGGCGGATTAAGGTCGCTTCTGCGTGATCCTCCCTACAACTTCGGTTTTCACATCGCGCCAAGCAAGGAGGCCCATGACCATTACCACTGGCATCTGGAGGTTTATCCCAAGCTAACCATCTGGGCTGGTTTTGAGAAGAGCACGGGAATGTTCATAAACGTTATGCCCCCTGAAGACGCCGCTGAAAGCCTGAGAGAGGCGATCCGAAGAGAAGAGGCAAAGTTGTAACGAGGCGCGAGTAGCTAACTGTATATGCTCAACACCTTTCTGATCCCGCTGAGGGTAAGGTGATACTTATTGACTCCCTCCACCTCAACGAATTGAACGTATCCCATTTCAGTCAGTTTTTGGAGACAAGGCCTCAGCACGGAAGCCTCCATCATTGTCCACTCCAAAATTTGTTGAAGGGTCAGTGATCTCTCTGAGGCGGTGGCCCCGATGTTGTGTAGCATGCAGAGGAGGCGAAACTCTTCGGGAAGTGCGGGGCCGCGTGAAAAGCCAGTGGATGGGTTCGAGCTCATGCTACTACCTCACCACTTCTTTGTAAACCTTAACGGTTTTCATAGCAATAGTTTCCCAACTATAAGTTTTTTGGACCATTTCTCGGGCGTTTTGAGCTAACCACCTCGCATGATCTAGATCGGAAAGAACACGGTCAACACCCCAAGCAATGGAGTCGGGGTTTCCGGGGTAGACAAAAACGCCGGTGCGATCGTGTTCGACCACCTCCGCCAAGCCCCCGACTTGGCTCACCACCACGGGCACACCCGCGGCCATCCCTTCTAAGGCGACGATGCCGAAGGGCTCGTAAATCGATGGAACAACGAGAACGTCAGCGCTAGTCATGAGCGCCACCACCTCTTGGTCCGGAACGAAGCCGGTAAACGTGATTTTCCATCGATACCCGGTGGATTGGGCGAGGCCCTCTAGATGGTCTTTTACCCATCCGTCCCCCACTATGATGAATTTTGCTTCGGGATGGCGCTGGATTATGGTGGGGACCGCTTGGATCAAGTGCTCTACCCCTTTTTGGGGAACCAGTCGACCAACACAGAGAACCAGTTTCTCGTTAGGTTGCACCCCATAACGACTCCTAACCGACCACCGATCTGCGGACCCCCAATATTTCGTCAAATCGATTCCGTTTGGAATAACTTCCACCTTTTCTGGGGGTAGACGAAAGTGTTCGCAGAGTTCCCGCTTCATAGAGCCGCTGGTCACTATAACCTTGCTTGCCTCGTAGGTTGCCCACCATTCTAATCCATCGATGGCGTAGGATTCAGGGTTGTGGAGACCGGATCTACCATGCTCTGTGCTGTGAACCGTGACAACCATTGGCTTCTTTGTGAAGTGCTTGAAGGAGACGCCGACCGGGGCGGTTAACCAGTCATGAACGTGTACAAGGTCAAAACTCACCCGCTGGCTTATGTCCGCCACTCGCTTCTCCATGAAGTGGTTAAACAGAAGAGCCCATGTGACGAAGTTGGGATGTCCCAGCTCCGCGGCAGTGCGATAAACCTTGATCCCATCGACCTCCTCGTAACTCGGGGTGCCGGGAAAATCTAAAGTGACAACGTGCACCTCATGACCCCCGTGAACGAGCGCTTTCGCTAAGCCGTAGCAGTGACGAGCAATTCCCCCCACGATCCGAGGAGGAAACTCCCAAGATAGCATGCAGATCTTCATTTGTTGTCGCCTAGGCGTTGATTAGACCAGCCCAACTCCCCATCTTCTTCCTCTTTTCAAGTAAAGGCTCATAAATGGACGCATTTAAACATCACTGTTCTCTTTTAACTATTTTGATCTTTTCTAGAATATCAGCCACCATAGTTTTAATTAAGAGACGCATTCATTATGGTGCTTAAAGGCTAGGGAAGTCTTACATTTGTCGGCGTCTATTCCTTTAATGTTTGTTTTAGGTGTTCTCTCTTCTCTTTCCCCTTGCTTTTTCCCTCTTTTCCCATCCTTTCTTGCATACGTTGCTCGCGTCGAGAAGAACATACGTAAAGGAGCCATTGCGGGACTCACCTGTACGCTGGGAATCGCGTTATCATCCGTGATTTACGGGACGCTCGCATCAATTTTAGCTTACCCCTTGCTGAAGCATGGAGCGCTTCTACGCATTGTGTTTGGTGGTTTCATCATTTTTTTAGGCGTGAGCATGCTCACCCAAATAAGAGGGGCCTTCGCTAAGCTTCGTCCTCCCCAAAAGCTTTTAGAGGTCAGAGGATTTCTAGGCACGTTTGTGTTAGGTCTTGTGTACACACTCATCGCAGCGCCCTGTGCTATGCCAATCTTCTTGTCGGTGGTACTCTTGGCAATAATTCCGGGAAACTTCCTCGTAACAGTAGCGAATCTGATTATCTTCGGGTTTGGGGCAGGCACCCCCTTTATTCTCTCATCTCTGCTGATTACATCCACAAAGGACTTTGTCGGTAGGCGGTATCGAAGTGTTGCTCCCTTCCTTGAATTTGGATCCGCCTTGGTTCTTATACTATCAGGCTTGCTCCTTCTGCTCTCAGCCCTCGGCATAATCCCGTATTTTATCTAGGTTAGACTTAGGTACATCCATAACAATGTCTTTTTTATATCGGTTCTGGCACAACCCTACTTATGCGAGATTACGTGAACAAAAAGTATGTTGCGATTGTCTTGTGTGCTGCTCTGGTAGTTGTTGGCGTGATCTTCTACGCTTTTTTAGTAATGAGTGCCGAAACAGAAACTAAAGTAAACTGGCTATACGATTACGATGAAGCGCTAGCTAAGGCCAGAGATGAAAATAAGCCCATCTTGGTGGACTTTTACACGGACTGGTGTGGTTGGTGTAAGAAATTGGATGCGGAAACGTATGGCAATGAAACGGTTGCTGCCTTCTTAAACGAAGGTTTCATTTGCTTGAAGGTGGACGCCGGGGAGCATGCGGACCTAGCTAAGCGATATGATGTGCTTGGGTATCCAACGATTCTTTTTTTATCGCCGGATGGGGAAGAGATCGGGAGAATAGTTGGCTATGAGCCTCCGGATAAGTTTCTTCAAGACGCGAAGAATATACTTACTCGCTGGACAAGCGCTCAGAAGGAAGGGTCTTAACGCTGCAGGTGTCAATCACTCCTGTTTCGCACCGGTCGCAGGTTTTGAAGTGATCTCTTCCAGTTCCTCGATTCTGCTCTTAACCGCTTCCAAGATTCGTTTTCGTAGGAACTCTTCGGTCAGCCTTTTGTCGGATAAGTTCTTCAGCTCGTCTGCGAGTTTGTTGTCGCCGACCACTTGGCGGATCCATCGCTCAAAGTCTCCTCGTTCCATGTGAAATCGAATGGATTTTAGGTCAATAACCTTGAGGGTGGAATGAAATTCCTTTAGGCTATAGGCGGTTCGGTCTGTGGGTCGGGCAAACTCGTAAAAGAAGGTGAAGCCTTTTCCAGCGGGGAGTGGTCGCAGAATTCTTTTCGCCACAAGCTCAGGCTTTTCCATTTCCTGTAGGATTCTGGCTTCAAGGTCGAAGAGAATCCTTGAATAGACGGCGAAGGCCTCAGCAGGACTACCATACGGATTGAAGTAGGTATGTACGTCGCCCGGGCCGCCTCCCTTGATGCTCATGTAGTAGAGGTGATCACTCATCTGAAGGTATCGCCACAACTTGACCAGTGTTTCGTCTCCTATTCCCTTAACCAGCGGTTCCAGCTCCCTCAAAAGGTTGTAGGAGACCGTTTGCATGGGGTTGCTGATCCAAGCGGTGGGATCCCGCTCGAGGTCTGCCCAGGAGATGGTGTTGTGTTCATGAACGTCGATTTCTCCGACTGGAGCGTGTCGACGGATAACCTCGGAGGGCGTGTGCCAATAAAGGTCTTCCCATTTATTTACTTCCTCTGGCAGCCACCTCATGAATTGGTGGATGCCAGTTTCCGGCCACTGGTGTTCACCAAAGGTTTCGTAATCCATGAAGATGATGATCACCTGTCCGGGGGTCGCTGCTAACCAGCTAGCGTACTTGTCTGCGGTTAGGGGCCATTCGCTCCACCAACTCGAGGAGAATCGAAAGCCTATGTCGTCGGAGAGGCGATAGTTACGAAGAAGAACGCGAAGGCCGGATTCTTTAGCTTTGTACACGAAGTTTGGGCTTCTCCAGTCAAGAACCCTCTCAACGCCTTCGGTGATCATAGCCTTGTAACCCAGCCCCTCAACGGTCTTTGCGATGGGGTTGTTGTACAGACACTCGGTGTTTACAAGAACCCTTGGTTCACAATGGAAGAGGTCTTTCATGAGCTGGCGGTGCATGCTAATCTGCTCAACGAGCTCTGACCGATCGGTCCCGTGGAGACTGGCAAGGGAGTGGTAATACGTTTCGTCTAGAAACTCGACGCAGCCGGATTTGGCGAGTTGTTGAAAGGAGTCGAGGAGGCTCGGGTTCCATCGCTCGCACTGCTCGATGAACACCCCAGACAAGCTATAGGCTACCTTAAATGGTTTCCTACTCCTCTTAAACTTATCAATTTGCTCCGAAATGATATTGTTGGTGGGAAAATAGCATTTTTGGGTAGCCCTATTGAAAACGTGCCGATTTAGCTTGTCATCAAAATAGAGGTTAAACAGGTCCCCTTTTGCCACTGGCCAACGGGCAAGCAGGTCTGAATGAAAGTTGCGGTTCAGCCTCAGAGGCTGATGAACCTCAAAGACGAGGCAAACATCAGTCATGCTAATACCTTTATCTGAAGGTTCTTTAAAGGAATAGAGGTAGAATCAAGGATTTAAGAGTTTTAAGATTTTTGATTAGAAGGAACAACTATAATCTTCTAAAGCTTATTAGAATTAAGGGTTTACACAACTCCCCTACTAGTGTTATATTTACTCGATGTTAAGTAGTATTAGGAGAAGATTAATCGCAATGTCTAAGAAAAAACCAGAATGGGTAGATATGTTGGAAAAGCATCTTACAGAGTTGGAGGATCGAATTGGGATACTTGAGAATAGAGTAAGAGAGTGGACCAGACCAGATCCTGAACTTTGGTACTAGGAAACATTAACCATAGTGGTTAGCAACATATTCGTAGCTTGCATTGTCGCAAGTGTTTCTGCTTATGGGTTTGAAAAGATGATGTGGGCAGGGGCTATGATAATATATGGTATCGCGTTCATCAATATAAGATGGATTGTGGGAAGACGTATTCAAGCACCACCACGTCTAATAAGAGGTCTCACTGCTTTTCTGATTTTGATAATAATTCTTGGAATTGTAGTATTAATCTTTGGCATGATTCAAGTGGGTTGGATTCACCTAAATTGAACAACTTAAGAAAAGGTCGCTACTAATCTAGACACTTCTAGTAGTGGTCATTGGAATAAGGTTCCAGAAAACAAGGTTTTCGTTGAACAGAACATTCCAGAGCCTAAAGTCAAAGTTATGATTCCTATGTATGAACCGTTAGAAGTTTCTAAGTGTGAGAAATGTGGTAAAGTTATAGCAGAGCCAAAAGAACTGATTAGAAGAGTTAAGAAGCAGTGAAACAGAAAGCGCAAGTATCAACTCTTTTCTTACCAGTGCTTTCAGCAAAATTCTCTGCGTCATTAAGTTGTTCAAAGGGATACTTCCAATATCCATTATGAGTCTCATCTCTACGCCGATGGACAAAGATTCTACATGTGGTTTTGTGAATGATTGCCTTATTATTTGGGTGATTAACATAAACAGCATACATTCTAAATAGGCACAACCCTTGTTAACAATAGAAGTTTTCTCCTTAAATTATTAATGCAAGTTGAAATGAAATAGTAATGCTGAAGGAAAAGAAATCAAATAATCAAAGAATTGGTTTCAATGAATATAGAAGCTATGAGAGTACTCATTAGAGGAGTTCCTAATCAATTATACTAAAGGTCACTTGCTCAACGTGGAGTAACTTTCCAAAACTTGTTGTTCATACGGCGGCCTTTTTAGCATGATGTCTTCCACGAAGGCTCTTAAGGGTTCTGCCACGCTCCAAGCTTGCGATACGCACCCTCTTGGCTCATGGGGTGGGTCTCCATCAAATATTTCGCTTATCGTTCCAAGTCCAGCCCGGAAAATCTCCTCTTGAAAGAGGGGCTGCAAAAACTTCTTAAAGGCGAAGGTTCGCCAACGCTCCTCATAACCCTTAACCTTCAGGAAGGCTGTCGTAAAGGGTCCAAGCAGCCAAGCCCAGACGGTTCCGTTGTGATACGCCTTGTCGCGATGAACCCTGTCTCCCAGGTATCTTCCAATGTAGCGCGGATCATCCTCAGGCAAGGTCTTCAGCCCGTAGCCACCCCAGAGCCTTCTCCAAACGGTTTCAACAACCGCTTCCCCCAAGGCTTTGTCGAGCATGGTAAAGTCCAGCGCCACCGCAATGACCTGATTCGGCCTCAAGGATGGGTCCCTCTGTCCATCGTAAACCACGTCAAACAAGCAGCCCCTATCAGGATTCCAAAACTTCTCCACGAAGCTTTTCTTAGCCTTCTCAGCCATCATAGAATATTTCTCGGCCTCCCTCTCTTGGTCGAAGCGTGTGGCAAGGAGCTCCATGACTTTTAGGGCGTTGTACCACAATGCCTCGATCTCCACAGCCTTTCCATCTCTAGGCGTGACGGGCCAGTCATTTATCACCGCATCCATCCACGTGAGCTGTGGGCCGTGGGCGATCAAGCCGTCTTCGTCCACATGTATGCCGTATAAGGTCCCTTGGACATGGTGCTCAACGATATACTTCAACGTCTCCCACAATTCTTTTTGGGCAAAGTCGTAGTCGCCGGTATACTTTAGGTACTGCAGAACCGCGTTAAAGTACCAGAGGGTGGCGTCCACCGCGTTGTAGGCAGGCTTGTCTCCAGCGTGGTCGGGGAATCGATTCGGAAGAAGGCCCTCATGGCAGTAGCGCTTAAACGTCAACAAAATCTCCCTTGCGTCTTCAAACCTTCCCGTGACCAGGGTTAGACCCGGAAGAGAAACCAGCGAGTCTCTCCCCCAGTCCTCAAACCAGTGATAACCAGCGATCACCGACCTTGCCTTGGTCGATTCTCGATTCACGACAAAAGAGTCGGCTGCTAAAACGAACCATTTCAACCATTCCTCCATTTCAACGTCAACGCAGCGCTGCTGAAACGTCGATAGTATGTTTTTTCGACGCCTCAATTCCTGACCATACAGAGCATCCAAATCTTTGAGTCCTTTAGGAATAGATGAAAGAATGCTCTGGGCTTCGTTTTCGCTTTTGCCCCCTGTTGCAAGAACGTAAAACCTCTTTCTCTCCTTTGGGGCAACGTCGACCTCAAACCATCCCGGCTGATAACAGTCATCGAGACAACTCTCTCCCCGCGAGTCGTCCACCCGGAAATACGTTTCCTCAACCCACTCGCCTCTACCAACAAAATATCGTCCATCCGTAGAAAGGATGATGAGGGCTGACAGTGGGATGGATGGATGGATAATCACGCCCTGCCCAAAGGACCTTTGGATGAAGCCCCAGTTTAACTTGTCTTTATCTGTGACAGCGTGAAAGTGTCTAGAATTGACCAGCGGCAAAATGCGAATCGACACCTTGTTTTTGGTAGGGTTAAAGACCTCGTAGATCACTATGGTCGCGTTCCTTCCGTATGGCATGAATATTGTCTTCTGAAACTGAAAACCTTGTATGGCGTATCTGTACGTGGGAAAGGGATCAAGCAAAAAGCGAGAGAGAAACACGTAACCCCTCGGCTGAATACCCTGCTTAAACTCGTTTGACCCAGTTGGGTACGTTTCGTTCCCGACTCGAACTTCCTCGTCCAGCTTGGTGAGGAGGACCCTACGGTCCACAGGAGGATTAAAGGCGGCGACCAAGAGACCGTGATACTTTCGAGTGTTAATTCCCAGCACAGTGGAGGACGCGTACCCACCCAAGCCATTGGCTACAATCCACTCCATTTGAACGGCTCTACTAAAATCTGAAAGAATGCTGGGTCCCATGTGAATTTTAGGTAGATCGATTCCTATGTTCATACCAGTACTTAATGCAAAACCTAGATTATGACATAAGCTTAGCGACATTTTTGCCCACATCCATGTTAAAGAGCTCAGCGATTAGCTTGCATTTTGTCGCTAACAAAGCGTGCGGAGATGTCAGATCGAGCTCCGTGAGAGTCTCGGCATATCCCATGACAGAATCCATCTTGGGTTAAAGGATAGGCTTTTTCCTAGCCTCCTCGATCTCCTTTGTGGTCATCTCCTCCGACCGAGAAGACGAGACGTGTAACATCACACCTACTTGTCATTGATGCTATCACATGATCTATTCAAAGATGATTTTTCGCACGCATCTGAATGCTTCTATAGCGTCATGTTTGCTCTGAGCCTTCATAAGATCTTTTTCTGACAATTTATCGAGTAGTTTAGCCATTTCTTTAAAATTTTGGATGCTTACGTTACAAGCTTGTACCACATCTTCTCTGTACGGAAATATATCGAGTCCAATCCACCCTCTGTAATCCACTTTTGCTAGGCTGTAGACAAACTCCAGGGCTTGCCAAGTATGTAGTGAGCCGAAGAAAAGATCATCATCCCAGTAAGCATAGTTATCATTAATGTGCACAGCGAACAATCTCTTATACCTGTCAAGAAACATCACCGATTCCGCAGGGTTTTCTTGACCAAACAGGCAGTGGCCAAAATCGATTGTCGCACCTAAATTAGGCAACCCTACCTCTTGGCACACAACAACAGTCTTTCCGACATCAGCCATCGTCATATAACATCTTGGCTCCTTAAGTTTATATTCTATACAGATCTTAACATCAGGAGCCTTTTCTTGGGCATGGGTAGCTACTTCTCTAAAACCATCTACTTCTTTGTCCCATAGGTCTTTATAATGCGCTTGGAAAGGATAGTCATAGCCATCTTGCCCTAGCCATAACCCAGCGTAATTGCAGTTTAATTCCTTTGCCATCATAACCGTAGATTTTGCGATCTCAATTGCCTCTTGCCTAATTTTTTCATCTGGTGAAGTAAAAGATCCCTTAGCGAATTTACTTGAAAAGAGATTTGCATCAACTTGAGCAGCCACTAATTTACTTTCCTTTAATGCATTTCTTATTTCATCTATATTGTTCTCATTTAAGCCAGTAGGATATTGCAGGATTATCCCATCAAGATCTTTAACATTTTTTGCTATTCTTATCTGATCTGGAACAGTAGTCGGTTCTTTGTATCCCTTCGGCTCAAATCTATCAGCACAAGGCGTGAAAGCCCAAATACCTGCTGAAAATTTTACATCTCTTAACATTTTCAAAATGCTTCTCCTACAATTTTTGTTTAATCATAATCCGAGTCTCTCTTTAAATCTTTTGCTTTGTTTCATAGACGCGTCCTCTCCTGGACTTTAGCTTCTGGACTGATCGCTTAGATGCTAAATTCACCCCACGCGGGATCCCTTTGCTCTGCTGTGGACAAGCTTTAGAACTTCTTAACCTTTTGGTTCCTCAGTAGGACTTTTAACTCTACCATTTTGAACCCATTCCAGAGCCATAACTCTCACGGGGGTTCAACAAAAACTTATCGATGGAAAGAGAAGAATTACAAAATAAGTTTATATGTATAATTTTCTGATATTAATTCGAGGAGTTTTAAACAATGAGCAAAAAAGTTGGTTTTGTGCGAATGGCTGAGGTAAAGAAACGCATTGAGAGAGTTCCAGAATTAGGCGTTGGGATGCTCGGATATGCTTTCATGGGAAAGGCGCACAGTCACGCGTATATAGATCTACCAATATTCTTTTGGCCCCCTCCGGCGAAACCTAAACTTATAGCCATTTGCGGTCGTACCGAAGAACTCGTGAGCGAAGCAGCAAAAAGATATGGGTACAAAAAATACTATACTGAATGGAAGGATTTAATCAAAGATGAAGAAGTGGAATTATTCGATAACAGCGCTTCAAATAATATGCATGCTGAACCCTGTATAGCCGCGGCGGAAGCTGGAAAACATATTTTCTGTGAGAAACCCTTAGCTTTGAATGCGAAAGAAGCTAAAAGAATGTTAAATGCGGTGGAAAAGGCAAATATAAAGCATATGGTGGGTTTCAACTATCGGTTTGTCCCAGCCGTGAGGCTTGCTAAGAAGCTCATAGAAGAGGGATATTTGGGAAGAATCTATCATTTCCGCGCTCGATATCTTCAAGAGTGGATAATGGATCCTAACTTTCCTTTGATATGGAAACTTCGGAAGGAAGTTGCAGGTTCAGGTCCCATCGGGGATCTAGGATCTCACATAATTGACTTAGGAAGGTTCCTAGTGGGTGAGGTCAAATCAGTATCAAGCATAACAACAACCTTCATAAAAGAAAGACCGATAGCCAATCAACCTAATAAAAAAGGTAAGGTTACCGTCGAAGATGCTTTTGAGGCGGCTGTGGAATTTGAGAATGGTGCCGTAGGGACTCTGGAAGCTACAAGATTTGCTGGTGGAAGAAAGAATTTTAATAATTTTGAAATAAACGGTGAGAAAGCTTCCATTGAATTTAACTTAGAGAGGTTGAATGAGCTCAAAGTTTATAACTTAGATGAGTCAAAGCAGGATATCATGGGTTGGCATGACATTCTCGTTACTGAAAGCCACCATCCATTTATTGAACACTACTGGCCGCATGGCCACATCATTGGCTGGGAACATACTTTCATTAATGAAGTATTCCATATATTGGATGCGATAGCTAATGGCAAGGAAGTCGGACCTCACGCTGCAACCTTTGAAGACGGATATAAATGCAATGTTATAATGGATGCCATAATGGAATCGGCTGAGAAAGGCAAACGTGTAACGATACAGTATTAATATTTAAAATACTCAGTATGATGAGACCGGATAATGTGGGGTGAAAGATTTGAAAGTCGGAATAGACAGCTACTGTTACCACAGATACTTTGGAGAAGTCTATGATATACAGCCAAAGACTGAAATAAGATGGACATACGAACAATTCATAAATAGAGCCAAGGAACTGGGGGTAGATGGAGTAAATCTTGAAACCTGCTTCCTACCAAGCATCGAAGAAGATTACATTTTGAAGCTAAAGAAGCTTTTAGATAAGTATAAAATGGAAAGAGTTCTCGCATGGGGACATCCAGACGGACTGGAGGCGGGAAAAAGCAAGAAAGCAATAGACGATTTGAGGAGGCATTTTGAACCGACGAAAAAAATCGGAACGGACATCTTAAGAATTGTCGGAAGTAGTTTGAAATATCGTGACGAACCTCACGAGCCGCAATTAAAGAGATTAACTAAGATTCTGAAAGAAGTGGCTGAAGAAGCAGAATCATACAATTTAAAGTTAGCGTATGAAAATCATATCGACTACACTTCTGAAGAAATTTTAGAGCTAATTGAAAAAGTAGACTCCGAAAGTCTAAAGGTCAATCTCGATACCGGAAATACGCTGAGAATGTTCGAAGATCCATTAGAGGCTGCTAGAAAATTAGCTCCATATACAGTCGCAACGCACATTAAGGATCTGAGTCCAATCAAATATAATAAATTCTATGATACTCGGGGAACGCCTAAAGATTGGTTTTTCTGGGCTTCGGTTCCTGTCGGAGACGGAATTATAGACATACCTGCCATAGTTGAGGTACTTCATGATTCAGGGTATAAGGGTGTCTATGCCGTTGAAATAGATTGTCTTAAAGAAGGTCATGAGAACGAAGATGAGGCGGTTGAAAAGAGCGTAAAATACCTAAGGAGTTTAAGAACCTAATTTCACATCTGTTAACAAAGAATTTGCACACTAACTTTTCTTATAGGGAACGCCTAATGCTTTTGGTACGGTCAACCTTTTCCTAACCACTAAGACGATTATTGATAGAATATACGGTATCATTCTGAAGAATGGATATGGAAGAATCCGCGGAACCAAGCCGTAATATTGTAGGATATCGAACCTCAAAGCTAGCCCGTCAACGGCGGCGAAGAAGAAGCACATTCCAGTGACAAAATAAGGGTTCCAACCAGATATGATAACGGTTGCAAGAGCTATGAATCCGCGCCCAGCAGTAATACCTTCGAAGAACTCTCTCAACCATGCGAGTGTGTAGAAGGATCCGCCAAAGCCCGCCATGGCTCCACACAACAAAACACAGAGATATCGGATTAGTTTAACGTTTATGCCCAGCGTATCTGCAGCAAGCGGTTCTTCACCTACTGCTCTAACTCTTAGGCCGAAGGACGTGCGAAATAAAATGATCGCCAAGATAATCGCCAAGAGTATTGTGAGGTAGGTCAAGATAGTATGTTGGAACAGTATAGGACCTAAAAACGGTAGATGGCTGAGTATTGGAATATCAATTGGTTTAAACCCTTCTACTCCTCCATAGAGCCGCATTACCCTAACCGCAAAGCTGGAGAAACCCCAGCCTAAAACGTTGATTCCTATTCCGCAAACTACTTGATCAGAGCCAAGGGTTATACATAGATAAGCCATGATCAAGCTTGCGATTAGGCCTGATAGAATCCCTAACAAAACGCCTATCCATGCATTTCCCGTCAACCTTGCACCGATATAGCCGCCCATGGACCCCATCAGCATGTAGCCTTCGAGTCCTACGTTAAGTACCCCAGATTTCTGGGAAAGCGTTTCCCCAAGTGCCGCTAATATCAATGGAGTCGCTAAGGCAATAGCAATTGATAAAAGCGGAATCACCAGCATCGCTAACTCCAACATTATCACCCGGTTTGCTTACGTCTAACTCGGTATAGACCCCTCTTCAACATTTCGATTATAGGCCCTGTAAGGCTTGTCAAAATCATAATTCCGACAAAAAACTTGATCACGCCTACGGGTAAGTTAGCGCCGCGTACCATATATTGCGAACCACTCCACAAAAATCCGAAGAACAGAGAAGATAAGATGATGCCTAGTGGATTGTTTCTGCCTAGCATAGCTGCCGCGATACCTACGAAACCGTATCCCTCCGTCATGTAATCCTCTAAAAAGTGATGATAACCGGACACTTCACCAACTCCGCCCAGCCCAGAAAGTCCGCCACTTATGAATGTGGCTATTATGATCATCTTAACAACATTTATGCCACCATACCTAGCTGCATCTGGGCTCAATCCTACGGACCTTATGTTGTATCCTAAAACAGTCTTTTTAAAGAACAGGTACAACAAAAAAGCGCAAAATACACCAAGCACGATCCCTAGGTGAAGTTTAGTGCCAGGTATTAGTATAGGGAAATAAGCTGAATCAGCGATAGGAAATGTTTGTGGTCGATGTACATGTGGGTCATCCCAAGGCCAATGAACTAAGTAGTGTGCTAACCAAAATATTATGTAATTTGTCAGGAGCGTTGTGATAATCTCGTTAATTCCAAACCTGGCTTTTAGGACGCCGAAAATCATGCTCCACACCCCAGCCGCTATGAAACCAAGTAGGCAGACTAACGGGATATGCAAGATGGAGGGCAGGTAAGTGAAGTTAATGCCTCCCCAAATAGCGAAAATCGCTCCAAGAAGAATCTGTCCTTCAGTACCAACGTTCCAGAAGCCAGCCTTAAAACTTGCAGCAAATCCCAAGCCTGATAACATGAAAGGGGAAGTTTTGGCTAATGTTTCGGACAGTTTATAAGGGCTACCAAATGCACCGTCTATCAGAGCAGCGTAAGCCGCAATAGGGTCAGCTCCAGCGGCCGTAATAGCTATCGAGCCTATAGCAAAGCCTAGAACCACCGACCAAACACTACTGTAGAGGCCTCCGAAATATCTTTTCCATTTCTCAGGAAGTTTCATTTTGCTTCCCTTTAGCATCCACTTTTGCGCCGGCCATCATTAGGCCTATTTCTTCTATGTTAGCTTTACTGGTCGGAACAATTCCAACTATCTGCCCTTTATACATAACCCCTATCCTATCGCTTAAAGCTAGAATTTCATCCAAATCCTCAGAGATCAATAAGATAGCTACCCCCCTCTTCTTCGCCTCTAACAGTTTCCGATGAACGTATTCTGTTGCTCCGATATCCAAGCCTCTGGTTGGCATCTCGCTAATTAGAAGCTGAACTTCTCGCGAAAGCTCGCGAGCCAGAATCAATCTTTGAAGATTACCCCCAGACAGGAATCTCGCGGTAGAATCTACGCTAGGTGTCTTAACACCGTACTCCTCAACCACTTTTTCAGCATATTGATCTATTAGCTTTGAGTCAAGTATCCCTCTAAGAGCGAAGTCGGCCTGGTATCCTAAGATAATGTTTTCAGCGATAGTGAAATCCAATATGGTGCCCCTAGTAAGGCGTTCCTCAGGGACGTAGCCTACTTTTTGTTGTCTAATTCTTTGAGGGGGAGCGTTTGTCATATTTTTCTCATTGATGATTACCTCTCCCCCACTGCATTTGCGTAAACCCGTTATGGCTTCAGCTAGCTCGCTTTGACCGTTACCGGCAACCCCGGCTATTCCAAAGATTTCCCCCCTCCGTATGTTGAAGGAAACGTTATTCAAGACAAGATTACCATCTTCATCGAAAGCGTGTAGACCCTTCACCTCGAGTACAACCTCTTTAACCTCGACTTCGGGTCTTATGGGGGGAACTAGATCCCTCCTCACCATCATATTGGCCAACTCTCTTTCATTGGTGCTTTCGGATTTCACCGTCGCGATTATTTTTCCACGCCTCAAAACGGTTATCCGGTCGCAAACCTCCATAGCCCCGCGTAACTTGTGCGTGATGAATATGACTGAGTGTCCTTCGCGAGCTAAGGATCTAGAGAAGGAGAATAAGCTTGTAGCTTCCTTTGGAGTAAGCGCCGACGTTGGTTCATCAAAGATAAAGATATCGGCACTCCTATAGAGTTGTTTCAATATCTCAACCCTCTGTCGCTCGCCCACAGAAAGCTGCCATATCTTGGATCGAGGATTGATCTCTAACCCGTACCTTTCTGACAGCTCTTTAATTTTTTCCTCGGCTTGACGAATATTAACGAAGCCACGCTTGGCATCTTCTGCCCCGAGGATGACACTCTCTGTAACTGTAAAAGCTGGAACAAGCATAAAAAGTTGGTGGACCATTCCAATTCCCAGGCTAATAGCATCTCTACAAGATGTTATCTTTACTTTCTCCCCCCTTACGTATATCTCCCCTTCATCAGGTTGGTAAAGACCGTACAGTATGTTCATTAGTGTGGTTTTTCCGGCTCCGTTTTCACCTAGCAACCCATGTACTTCCCCAGTTTCCACCTCAAAATTTATATGATCGTTTGCGACGACCCCCGGAAACCTCTTGGTAATGTTCCTCATTTCTACTTTATGCCTCTTCTGAAGTTCGAGACTCATTACACACAATCCTCAAAGCTAAATGATGGAAAAAAATATGTGGTTATCCGTTATCTATCTTGAAACTACTCTAGCACTTCGTCGATAGATTGTAACGCATGACCCCAAACTCGTCCATTCAGGTATTGTTTATGAATGGCTATATAGCCACCGCGAAGCGGCTTTCGTCTCTCACAGGTACGAAGTGGCCTGTTTCTATTTCACTTGCAAAGTGGTTGAACTTTTCTTGGACGTCACTCGGCAGCTTATCAAAGGCAGGGTGTCGTTGGACGCGCTTATATGCATAAAACATAGGTGCAAAGCCACATGGCCATTGCCCGCCGACAGGTGGATACCCCTCCAGTGTGTTTTTAACCAGCTTCTCCAAGAGCACGTCAGGGTGAAATGTAAAGCTTGCTAGCACCTGATCTGGAGCGAAGGCGCTTTGATCTAAGTAAATTCCGGTAGTGTAAACGTTCCTTTCCTTGCAAGCCTCAAAGCCTCCAATGTCGCTTATTGCGGAGTATTTTCCTAGAAAATCTGCTCCAGCGTCAAACAACGCCAAAGCCGTCTCCTTCCCTTTAGCGGGATCTACCCACGAGCCTGCGTATGCTTTCAAGCATGTGACGTCAGGATTCATCAATTTAGCTCCAATTTCGTATGCGTTGGCGTACGCGTTTCCACACGGGGAATCTGTCCCAATATACACGCCTACAATATTGGTCTTTGTTAGTAGGCCAGCCAGGATTCCAGATAAAAATCCTTCCTCCTCCTCCAAATACACCAAGGATATGGCATTTGGCGCATGTTTCGTGACACAAGTGAAGTAGAATTGAGTGTTAACGTAGGTCGGCGCAACCGCCATGCATGGCTCCGCCCCTTGGAATCCCCACCAGCCAACAACCTGGTAACCTTCTTCCGCATAGTCCCTGTAAAGCTTCTCAATATCAGCCCATGGTACAGATTCAGCGTAAGAAATCTCAACATTGGGATATTTCTCTGTGAGCCGCTTCATGCACTCGTAATGCACTTGCCCCCAACTCCTATCATCTCTCACACAATCAGTCATCCCAGCCACCATTATTTTCTCTGGCGTGGGCTTTGGCGTGATAGGTGGGGGTGTTACTGTCACCGTAGTGGTCTTCTCTACCGTCTTCGTCACGGCTTCTGCTGGCGCTTTGGGTGCTCCGAGGTATCCCGCAGCCGCGCCAACGGCGAGGCCCACAATCGTTCCACCTGTGACCTGTAACCATCTTCTCCTAGAAACCGATTCTTCCGCAGACATCTCTATCACCTCCCTTAATTTCTCTGAACTTAATGTTGATTCCATAAATATTTAAGACTTGCGCACTTTGAAATAAAAGACAGAGCGATGGTAAGTTCTTAAGATTTTTACTTCGTTCCTAGATGAAGGGCAATAATCCATCAGTCTAGCTAGGCCTGTGAAGCTAAGGCTTAGAATATGTCTAAAAAGAGGAATAACATAGCAAAGGAAAGGAAGTGTAAGGAAGTAATAAGTTTGGAACACTTAATGAAAGTGTATTATGGATATCCTCAAAGAAAGTATTGACTCTCAAAGAAATCTTATTCGGATTTTGGCGAAAATAGACCTTCAATTTATTTATGAAGATGTAATTCTATCTAATTGAAGAGGTTAAAAGGGGTGGAATTAAATTGGTGAAGTTTGGAGTTACGAGCTGGGTTTGGGTCTATCCATTTGATCCCAAGGTTATAAAAAGAGTTGAAGAAATGGGCTTCGATGGAATAGAAATACCCATAGAGGATCCGAGTAAAATAGACGGGGAAAAAATCAGAGAGATATTAAGGTCTTCTAGGATAGAGTGTTCGTCCATATGCGCTGTAATGAGTCCTAAGCGCGATTTAGCCAATGATGACAATGATATTAGGGAGAACGGGAAAAGGTACGTTAGGACATGCATAGATTTTTCGGTTAAATTCGATAGCGAAATCGTTGCTGGCCCAATTTATTCGAGTGTCGGTCCAACCTTGGGTATGCCGGACAAAAACAAAGAATGGAGGTATGCAGTAGAAGGGTTGAAAGAACTTGGAAAATACGCTGAGGATCGAGGAGTTTTCTTGGCTATTGAGCCTCTTAATAGATACGAGACACATCTAATAAACACGGTGTCCGAATGCTTAAAGTTGATAAAGGAAGTGGATAGTCCAGCTTTAAAAGTCCATTTCGATACATACCATGCCAATATTGAGGAGAAATCGCTCGGCAATGCTATTAGACAGTGCGGGAGCCTCCTTTATCATTTTCACTCGTGTGAGAACGATAGAGGAACGCCTGGATCCGGCCACATAGAATGGAATGAGGCGGCAAAAGCGTTAAAGGAAATAGAATACAACCGGTATATGGTCATCGAGACGTTCCAACATGGTATAAAGGAGATAGCTACCGCAGCGTCTATATGGCGTCCGTTAGCTCCAAACCAAGACGAAATAGCGAGGGACGGTTTGAATTTCTTAAAGAAACTCGTGACCTAAGCTTTTCATGTCTCTTGAAATCTGATATATAGAAAAGAGGTACGACTAATTAATGCTTAGAAGTCTAAATTTGCTTCCAAAGTTTTAGCATTCTTATGGGAAAAAATTGAAGTGGCGAGTTGTATTGATGGTACTAGTGTGGTTTAGCTTCTGGGTACGTAAGATATCGCGTCCACAGGGCATATGAACCCGCACATTGCACATGAACTACATAAGCTTGGATCTACTTTAGGGAGCCTTTTTGGTTTACCAGAGGGATTATCAACCATCACGATTGCAGGACAGTAAGATTCTGAACACTTGCTGCATCCGGTGCATTTTTCCTCATCAACCTTAGCAACGTAATAAGGGAAATACGTATCCTGAGTTGGCTTAATGTACTTCAGCGCCTTCCCTCTGAAATCACTGATTTTAGAGTAACCGCATCTATCCATATACGACTTCAGCCACTCGTTGACTTGTGTAATCAATTTGATACCATTCATAACTATGCCTGTAAGGGTTTGACATGCATATGCCCCAAGCATTATTGCCTCAGCTACATGTTCGGGTCTAGTGATGCCGCCTCCTGCGAAGCACTGAATTTCAGGAATATTCATGGATATCAATGCCGTGGCTTTATACATGCTCAATCGTAGTACCGCACCACCCATGTCAGCAGGGCAGTTAGCATCTAATGCTGGAAATATTGGCTTTCCCTCATTCCAAATATCTGGAGGAGCTATTGCAAAGTACTTATGAGTGGTTACAACGTGTTTGGCACCTAATTTAGCAGCCCCCTCTGCTAGATAGAGCATTCTGGGGTAACCGCTTTCCGGCGTCAGTTTAAAACCTACTGGGAGATTTATTGATTTAACGGCTACCTCCATGACTGGCAAGAATATCTCTGGAGATGTACCCATCGCCATCCCCCATTTCGCTTCTGGAGGGAGTTTTCTCGCATCTACTACATCCATGAGCCCTACTGGACAGCCCGTGTTTAATTCTATTATATCAGGTTCTAAATTGGATACTCTTTGAACTTGTTTCGCCCATTCATCGAGATCAGCTCCATGAACTAAAGCTTGGGCTATTATGGGTACGTCATCTGGTAGGCTTTTCCTGAGCTCTTTTATAGTGTCCTCAGCCCAAGAAAGGTAGTTGAAGAGGTTTTTAGCGGTGTATATGTGGCCTATAACAAAGTTTCCCTCTTTAACTTTCAGCCATCGACCAACATACTGCTGGTTTGTGAAAAGCTTCTCAAAATCCAGTCTTTTTTCCCATTCAGTAGGTTCACCAGGTACTATCGCAGGTATATAAACGAATCCTGCACCAGCATCTACATACTTCATATAAAGCTTGGCTGCCCTCGATCCAGGGAACCATGCCTTATCTAGGTTGTGAGGCGATACACCTAATGGGCTGCGCATTCTTACCCCGTCAAGCTCAGTTGATATATCTATATCTGCCAATTTTGACACCGTGAATAATTAGTTTTGAACTTGATATAAAAATTTCTTAATATCTGCACTAGGAATTACGCTCAGGGTGGCTGGTTTGGTAGGGATATTAAAGCTGTAGATTTAGGGAAAACATTTTATTATTACTAAACCAAATCAGATACTAAAAAGATTGAGTGGTGCTGTGTTATATGAAGATAGGCATATTTACAGTGCTTTTCAATGAAAGACCTCTAGAGGATGTCCTCAAATTTGTGTCAGAAATAGGTTATGAAGCTGTTGAGATAGCAGCGGACAAGGGAAGTAGCCACATAGACATAGATAAAGTTCTAAGTGGAGGAGCAACAGAGTTCAAAAGTAAAGTTAAGAAATACGGCTTGGAAATATCCGCTTTGAGTAACCATATAGAAAGCCAACTAGTTGGTGGACCGCATGGAGCAGACACAGATACCATAATGAGAGGAACCCCAAAGGAAAAAATAGAATACGGTACTGAGCGTATGAGAAAGACAGCGGAGGCAGCAGCAGCCTTAGACGTACCAGTAGTCAACGGCTTTGTCGGTTGTGAGAATTTTAGTCGATGGTTTGTATGGCCTGGTGGCATAGAGTTGTGGGAAGAGGGGTATAAAACGATCGTAGAAAGATGGGATCCTATTCTAGATGTATTCGAAGAGCACGGCATCAGATTTGCCCACGAACCTCATCCGCAAGAGCAAGCATTTAACACAGAGACTGCTGAGGCATTGCTTAAGGCCTTCAATACGAGAAAGGGATTTGGATTTAATTTAGATCCTGCTAATTTATTATGGTGCTTAGTGGATCCAGTAGTATTCGTGAAAAGACTTGGCGATCGTATATTTCATGTTCACGCCAAGGATGGAGAGCTCGTTAAGGAAAATCTAGGTTACTCAGGTTCAGCTGCGACCGGGGACTGGAGACGTCTTGACAGGGGGTTTAGGTTCAGAGTAGCAGGATGGGGTGACATAGACTGGAAGAGACTCCTAACAGCATTGGTAATGGTGAAGTACGATTACGTCTTAAGTGTAGAGCATGAAGATCCGTGTATAAATCGGACAGATGGCTGCAGAAAAGCAATAAACTTCTTAAAGCCATTAATTCCCGAACCTATAGAAGAGGAGTGGACTAGAGATCGATTGGATAAGATCAAAGCATAATGCCCGCAGTCATATCGTTAGAATGCTTAGAATATAAGATAAAAAGGTTGAAATAATGGTTTAATGCGCATTACCTGTATTGCTAGATTATCTTTACCATAGTAAAGCTACTTTAATTTAGTTATTCCCTGATACTCTGGAGAAGTCATTATCTTTATAACATTCTCAGCACGCTTCTCCATTAGCTCAATGGCCCTTGGCAACTCCTCTAATCCAGCTCTATGAGTTATTAGCGGATCTACCTTAAATTTTCCTGATGAAATTAACGATACAGCGCGTATCCAAGTATCGTAAGTGCCTGCAAACGATGCATGTAAGGTCATCTCTTTGTTGAATACTTGGTCAAAGAGTTTTAGATTTATTGAATCCTTTGCTGACGGAACTCCCATTACCGCTACCTTACCTCCTCTCCTTACTATTTCTAATGCTTGGCTATACGTTGAGACTTTACCTACCGCTTCTAAAACTACATCAGCTCCCCTCCCCTCCGTGAGTTTAAATACAGCACTTACGGGATCCTTCTTTCTAGAATCTATTACCCTATCCGCTCCAATTTCAAGTGCCTTTGACATTCGATACTCATGATGACCACACACTACCACTTGAGAAGCCCCTGATAAACGTGCAACTTGCGCGACTGATAATCCTATAGGCCCATCCCCTATAACAACTACAAAGTCTCCAGGCACTATCTGGGCCCTGTCGACCGCACGTGTGGCACATGCTAGAGGTTCTGTAAATGCGGCACGCTCATACGACAATTCATCAGGTATTCTAATAACGTTCCCTTCTGGAGCCTTAAAGTATTCTGCAAAGCCCCCATCTGAGTGAATTCCTATTTGATATAGGCTTGGGCACATCAATTTTTGCTGTCGTTTGCAATAGTAACATACGCCGCATGAGACGTTCTCATCTACAGTAACCCTATCTCCCGGTTTAGCATTTTTCACGCTTTCTCCTATCTCTACCACTTCCCCCGAAAATTCATGACCGGGAATTATAGGCTTTACTGGAAGGTATCTACCTCTGAACATTGAAACGTCGGTACCACAGATTCCGCAAACCCTTGTTTTTATTAAAACTTCATTAGGGCCTATCACAGGAGTTTCCACGGTTTCAACCTTTAATTCTCCTATACCATACAATCTAGCCGCCCTCATCTTTGGCATCCTCTCACCCCCATAGAACATCTTAAAGCTATCAAATGCACTAACCTCTTTATTACTTTTTATGTCGTGCGTGAAGGCACTAAACAAAATTATAGATAATTGTAAACATTCCAGAGTCGGCTTAAAGATTTGCGTCAACCCTTGACACTTATGTTGCTATGAGAAGGTTTATGATTGGCTGCGGCATATCTCGTTGGCGTTGAGATTTTAGTCACCTTTCGATCAAGGTCTTGAGCTAAAACTCCCCTCAACTAGAATTAACCGCTTTAATGGTTTTCTTCTTTGGCAGAAGTGGTGTTCAGCCCAGCCTGGCCCAAGTACCATGTTTAACACGGCCTAAAAAATAGGATGTGAATTAAAATATAAAAGTAAGTAGTTCGGTGGTCGTAAGGTTTACATCAAATAAAAGTTTCTTGTTGGTGGGGAACGTTAAGAATAAGAGATCAATTCACCATTTTCTCTCAATTGAGGAAATCGATGAAGTTACTGACGTAAAGTTTGCTTCAGGCATCTCAGAGGAAGTCCCGCGTACTTCAGCCATCTCCACTTTAAGCAAAATGGCATTTTACAAAATCCGCAGTCACGGCATAAGCTTAGCAATATTCTTGTCCTTACCTACATTAAAGAAGTTGGAAATGGGTACGCATTTAGTCCGAAGTAGTAAAGCGTGTGGAAACGTGAGATCGAGCTCTGTGAGGGTCTCGGCGTACCCCATTCCCTTGGCTACCACCAAGTTGGCAGAGCTATAGAAAGTCAAAAACTCCTTGGAACACTCCTCGGGAATTAGTCCCACGGCGTCTGTTCCCGTGGTGATCACCTTGTCCGCAACTTTATCCATTCCCACGTATTCTGCGTCTTTCATGGTGGCGTCGTTAAGTATAGGCCCACCCTTCACCGCCACCACAACGTATGACCCTAACTTTTTTAGTTCATGAACAAAGGGTGTGTCGAAGGCGATCTCCCCAGCGTTATCGGTCAAGTACAGAACTCTTTTCGACCTTTTAGCCGCATCAAAAATGTTGGAAATCTCATCGATGGCCAGGTCCTCCTCGGCCCGCTGAATCATTTCCTCCATGTCCTCGAACCTGAACGCGTGGCTCGGAATGTCGAACTCCATCACGTTGCCCACGATGGAGCATAAACAAGCCTTTCTAAACCGAGAATCCACCGAAGATTCCCTTGAGATCAAGTTTTTGACCATTGGAAGAAGCTCTAAAGCTCTGCGATTATTCAACTGCTTCATTCTGGCGTACGGATCCGGATTGCCGGTTACCCTTCTAACCAGTCTATCTCTCATTGTGCTGAGGCGAGCCGGCTCAGCTGTTGGTTTAAACTCTCTAGCCAAAAGATGAAGGAGAGAGAACATCGCCTTAAATTGGAGGGATGGGTCCTCCGTTGCCTCCCTTATTTCCACGAAGCCCCGATGAAGCACGCAGGAGGCGCACTCAGCTTCAGCCTTCAATTTCAAACCCTCTAAACAAGATTTCACTACGCCTATATAACACCATCCAAGTCCAGTCATTAAGCATTCGAAAACTTCTAATTTGCTTGTTTTCCATAAATTCTAAGGAGGAAGCAGATCTTGGCACCGAGGCCTCTACCGCCCAGATATTTCCTAAAAAGGTTCTCATGCACCTTTTCAACTCCTGCGGTCTTCTTAGACAGGTTTAGGCGAAGGATCTTCCCTTTATAGGCATACATTTGATGTCACCATTCACAGAATCCAGGATAATTGAAATTGAGTTTTTAAAATTTAATGCGAGGCTACTTGAGTTTTATTTTATCTGAGGACTTGATCGATTAGATTTTAAACACAAGATGATTTTTTCTTAAAGTAAGGGAGAATTTTTTCACCGAAAAGCTTGATGTGCTTCAGCGCTAGTTTTGGAGAAATCATTTCAAACAAGATGTGCTTTACCCCAGCCCTAAGATACTCCTCGATTCTCGATATGCATTCGTCAGGTCCGCCATAAACGCCTGTCTTTTCCGCTTCTTCCCATCGCTCGGGTTTTAATGATCGGCTTCCTCGCAATTTGATGATGGGCTCCACGATTTCGCGTGCTTCCTTCTGGTCGGAAGCGATGCAGGCTAACACCACGCAAGCCGGCTCGATCTCTTCAATTTCCCTGCCTACCTTTCTGGCCATGCTCTCGATTTGTGAGAAGGACCTCTTGAATTGATCAGCTGTTGGGCAGTATGGTACCCAGCCTTGACCGTATTTGGCGGTTGCGTTTATTATTTGGGTTGAGAAACCTCCGAACCATATTGGTGGATGAGGTTTCTGAACGGGCTTCGGCCAAAGAGGTGCTTCCCGAAGCTTGTAATACTTCCCTTGATATGACGCAAAGGGTTCCGTCCACAGCTTTCTGATGACTTCGATCCCCTCGATCATCTTAGCTATTCTCACCCGGTGGCTGTCCCACGAAACTCCATAGCTCTCAAACTCTTTCTTATGCCAACCAGCCCCGGCTCCAAAAATAACTCGCCCATTTGAAATGAAATCAACGGTTGCCACTTGCTTCGCTAGAATGCTTGGGTTCCGGAGAGGGATTGGAGTTACGCCTACACCTAACTTGATTTGTTTAGTGATCGTTGCGACAGCAGCCATCGTGGTCCAAGCTTCGAGAAAGGGGTATTCTCCTTTATCGGTGCTTATTCCGAGTGCCTCGTAAAATAGGCTGGGAAGGAACATGTGATCAGAAGCCCAAAAAGAGTCAAATCCTATTTTTTCGGAAAGTATAGCTATCTCAGGGACCACATCAGTGTACGTCGCCCCTCCTATAAACACACCGAAGCGATTTTCCGTGGAGTTTAAGGTTCCCATCCCCTTATATCTGGCTTTTCTCATTTGCGGAACTTATATAAAAAATCTCTTGATGGTTAGCTTGATAATTTTCTTAGAGCTTTTGTGCTATCGCACTTAGGGGATCAAAATGATTCTTATGATTTTTCCTTTTTCCTTTTCCATCAGTCTTATGGCTTCTTCTGCTTTTTTTAACGGAAACATCCTTGAAATGATCCGCCTAGCGTTTATTTTTCCCTCGTGTATAAGATCAATAGCTTCAGGAAAATCGTTGCTCTTATACATCAGTGAACCTATAAGTTCTAGTTCCCGGTCTTGAACTAGACCTAGTTCGACGGGCAGTTTCCCCTCAAAAACTCCTACCAAGATTATTCTGGTTCCCTTACGGGCTAATTGGATTGCTTGGTTTACCGTGACGCTTTGGCCTCCACCTACGCACTCCAAGACCTTATCGATTCCATCTTTGCCAAAGGTGTCGTGTATCCATTTAATCGGGTCGGTGTCTTTAACGTTAATCGTGTACTCTGCCCCCAGCTCTCTGGCTAACTCTAACCGAGGATTTAAGGTGTCTGTGATTATTATTTCACCTGCTCCAAAAGCTTTGGCAGCTTGAAGAACCATCAAACCCACGGTTCCGGATCCTAATATAACTATGCGATCACCCTTCTGTACGCCCGCCTGCTTCACGGCATGAACACCCACCGCAGCCGGTTCAACCAGTGCTGCTTCTTCAAAGGGCATGTCCTTCGGTATTGAGAAAACCTTGTTAGCTGGGACGGTTATGTACTCGGCGAAGGCTCCGTCAGTTTGACAACCTATAACTTTTAACTCGTTGCAAATGTTGTATCTGCCAGTTTTGCAATTGTAGCATTTCCCACAGATCAGTGAGGGCTCAACTGCAACATGTCTCCCGGTTTCTACGATTACTCCTGAAAACTCGTGTCCCAGAACTATGGGGGTGGAGATGAACGGGTGCTTACCATGGTAAGCGTGCATATCTGTTCCGCAGATTCCGCAAGCCTTCACCTGAATAAGAACCTCTCCTTCAGAGGGTTCGGGAACTTCAACCTTCTCGACGACGAGTCTTTCTGGCTCAACTAGCCTGACTCTCTCCATCATTTTCTTCATGTTTCTTCCCTAACCATTACAACGAAGAGCTTCCCCACAGTCTTAACAATCACTCAAATGAGGCTCCAATTGATCAGTCTCGCGAAGAATGTTTATGATGCCGCATTGCCCTTTTTGAGGAAAATTATTAGGTGCTTGTCATATGATTGCGTTTTCCGTCTTCTTATCAAACACGTATACCTTGCTTCTGTCAAATGTTATCCACACTTTTTCTCCTATATCGCCACGGAAGGTTTCTGGGGCTAACGCTTCAAGCGCTTTTGCCCCGACACTAATACTAACGATGACATCTGGTCTCGACGGTTCCATCACGTAGATCTCAGCCTCTATGGAATCTTCGGTCAAGGGCTTTTTGCTTATTGAGATGTGCTCAGGCCTTATTCCCAGGATGAGTTCTGGACTTGTATATCTGTCTTTAATTAGGTTTTTGAGTTCGGTGATGTCGTAGAGGAACTCTCTAGCGTCAAGGAAGGCTCTTTCCTCCTTTTCCACAAAGGTGCAGTCGATGAAGTTCATGGCAGGACTACCAATAAAGCCCGCCACAAACAAGTTCTTAGGGTGGTTATAGATGGCACCCGATGTGTCACACTGTAGTAGCCTGCCAAAGTTCATCACAGCGATCCTATCTGCCATGCTCATTGCCTCTAACTGATCAGGGGTGGCATAGATTATCGTTGTTTTTAATTCCTCACGTAGTTTCTTTAATTCTGCTCTCATGTGTGCCCTTAACTTTGCATCTAAGTTGGTTAAGGGCTCATCCAGCAGGTAAGCCTCAGGCTTTCTCACCATGGTCCTCCCCAATGCAACTCTCTGCTTCTCACCGCCGCTAAGTTGTTTAGGCAGGCGGTCCAAAAGATGACTAATACCCAGGATCTCTGCTACTTCCTTCACTCGGCGGTCAACCTCATCTTTGGAAACCTTATGCTTCTCGAGGGGAAAAGCCAGGTTTTTGTATACTGTCTTGTGAGAATAAAGGGCATACGACTGGAACATCATTGCTACGTCTCTTTCCTTAGGTGGAACATCATTGACTAGAACATCGCCAATGTATATATTTCCTTCATCAGGCCTTTCCACACCAGCGATCATACGCATCGTTGTGGTCTTACCGGCACCGGATGGCCCAAGCATGCACAGAAACTCTCCCTCCCCAACTTCATAGCTTAGGTTGTTGACGGCCACGACATCGCCGAATCGTTTCGTTACATTTTCAAGTCTCACACGAGCCATTCTCCCACCAACCACTTGCTTCTTATCCTTTGTAAGCGTGCATTCAACTTTATCATTCACGGAATTTAAGATAATTGAAATTGAGTTTTAAAATTTGATGCAAATTTTGAGGGCTTGTTATATGATCGTGTTTTCTGTCTTCTTGTCAAACACGTGTATCTTGCTTCTATCAAAGGTTATCCACACCTTCTCTCCTACAGCGATCTCCATTGCATGCGTGTTCACCGTTACCGGACGTTTACCAACAATCAGGTGAAGAGTTAACCGATTGCCGATAGGCTCCATTACAGAAACCTGAGCTTCGATTAAATCCCTTTTCACACCGCGTTTCCACACTGAAATATGTTCTGGTCTCACACCTAACACTAGTTCTGAGCTCGTTTTTTGTTCCTTTATCAGGTTTTTGAGTTCGGTGATTTCGTAGAGGAACTCTCCAGCGTCGAGGAAAGCTCTTTCATCCTTTTCCACAAAGGTGCAGTCGATGAAGTTCATGGCAGGACTACCAATAAAGCCCGCCACAAACAAGTTCTTGGGATGGTCGTATATAGTTTCGGGTGTGTCGTATTGCAACAACCTCCCTAAGTTCATGACAGCAATCTTATCCGCCATGGTTATGGCTTCTAACTGGTCGTGGGTTACGTAGATGGTTGTGGTTTCCAGCTTCTTTTGCAACCTCTTTAACTCAGCCCTCATGCGTGTCCTCAACTTTGCATCTAGGTTGGTTAAAGGCTCATCTAGCAAGTAGACTTTGGGCTCCTTCACCATAGCCCTCCCTAACTCCACCCTTTGCCTCTCGCCCATTGTGAGGCGTTCGACCGGTTTATCTAACAAGTGGCCTATGCCGAGAGTCTCTGCTGCTTCTTTCACCCTTCTCTTGATTTCGTCTTTAGGTATATTGCGTATCTTAAGAGGAAAGGCGATTTGATCAAAGGCTTTCATGTTGGGATACATAACGTAGAACTGAAAGACCATAGCGATATCTCTGTCCTTTGACGGAACATCATTAACCATCAGATCATCGATGTACATTCTTCCTTCGTCAGGTCTTTCCACACCGGCAATCATGCGTAGCGTGGTGGTTTTTCCGCACCCAGACGGCCCAAGCATGCACATGAACTCCTTATCTTTAACCTCATAGCTTAGGTTGTTGACCGCCACGACGTCGCCGAACCGTTTTGTCACGTTTTCAAGTCTTACCCGAGCCATTCCTCTTCCACTACTTGTTTCTTATCCTTAATTCCTCACTCCTATATCACTTAACCGCACCAAAGGTAAGCCCCCTAACAATATACCTCTGAACCAGCATGGCAAAGATGAACATTGGAACAACACAAAGGGACGCGGCTGCGCTAAGGGGACCCCACAATATTCCTCTTTCAGTCCAAAACCCCGCCACCACCCTAGTGACGGTGATAGCCTCTGATCTTGTGAGGATAAAGGCGAACAAAAATTCATTCCAAGTAAAGAGGCAAGTAAAAATAGCTGCTACGGCGAGAGCTGGTGCGATAAGAGGCAAGACTATTTCACGGAAAGCTCCAAACCTGGTGGCACCTTCTATCATCGCAGCCTCTTCAAGATCTAACGGTATTTCCCGGAAAAATCCATATAATAACCATATCGTAAATGGTGAGTTGAACAATGCATTTAAAATGACAAGGGACAGGACGTTGTCAAGCAATCCTACATTTCTGAAAATCACGAAAAATGGAATGATTGCGGCAATTGGTGGGAACATCCTCACTGTCAGTATATAGAATTGCAAGTGGCCACCTCCAACATTGAATCTAGCAAAGCTGTAAGCTGCCAGCATGCTGATCGGGATCGTTACCGCTATGGTGGCACATACGACTGTTAAGCTGTTTATTAATCCTGGGATAAACTTTGATCTTTCAAAGACAAAATAATAGTGTTTGAGAGTGGGCTCAAACAGAAGTGTTGGGGGCAGTGTCAAGATATCATGTTCCATCTTAATTGATGTCATAAACATCCAAAACAGTGGAAAAACCGTAATCACCATGATGACAATCACTGCGAAATGGCACAATACGTCTACAACGACATTCTTCGTTTTTCTGCTACCAGCCTGCAACACGTTCTAACCTCCTTAGAGCCTTGCAATTTTTTTGAGGGCGACAACAGTGAAAAATATGACTCCATAGAGAAATAGAAGCGAGATTGCACTAGCATACCCGACCCAGAAGTAATAAAAGCCAACTCTATACAAGAAATAGCTAAGTAGCTCTGTAGCTCGACCCGGACCACCCCATGTGATCGCCGCTACGGGATCGTATGTCTTTAGCAGATCTATTATTCTGAATATAGCTGCAAGCGTTATGAGTGGTCTCATCTTAGGCAAAGTTATGTATCTAAACTTTTGTAATGCTGATGCACCATAAATAGTAGCGGATTCATACGGTTCCGGAGGTAAACCTTGTAAACCAGCTAGCAGTATCAAAGCTACAAAAGGTGTCCACTGCCAAGTATCAAATATTATTAGGGAGACTAAAGCCCAGTCTGGATCGGCCGTCCAGTTAGGAGATGTCCCGAAAAGCAACGTGACCATGTACTTGATTACGCCAAACTCATAGTGATACATGTATCTCCAAATTTGTCCGATAGCAATTGGAGCAGCTACAAGTGGAAGTGTAATTATTGCCCTAAATGCACGGCGACCCTTTATTTCTCTATTCAAAAGTAAAGCTATACCAAGTCCGAGTGGCATTTGGATAGATAAACATCCAACTGCAAACATTAAAGTTCTTGACACTGAATCAGCAAGATCAGGATCAAAATTAAGTAGGCGTTGATAATTTTTAAGACCTATGAAGTCATCTTGCCCTGTTTTTATATCAGTATTGCGGGCGCTAAAGTAGATAGCATGAAAAAGAGGATATAGAGTAAGCCCAAACACTAGAATTAAGGCAGAAAGGACCAAAAGCCAAGGCATATATTTTTCCTTGTTTATTTTCATTTTCCCACTCCAACTATGCATTTAGTAAATAAAAAAGGGGGGATCGTGGGTCATCAGGAGTCCTCGGTCCCCAAGCGGTTAATCAGGTGGCGGAGTCCACCCCTTTGGTGGTGACAAGCTTGGTACGGGATATCCCCATCCCAGAATCGTAGCGTAAGCCAACGCGAGCTTGTCAAGTCCTCCTTTCGGAGTCAACATGCCTGCGGCTATGGCGCCTATAGTGATCTTGCTTTCCATGTACATGGTACCGGCCTTTGGTAGCTTGAAAACCCTGTATGGTCGCTGCCACGCCGGCGCGTTCTTCATCAACAACTCAGACGTGGCGACTAAGGCCTTATAGTGTTCAGTGTAGGGATAGGTTGCGGGGTTTACAGCTGGATCGAAATCAGAATGCAATAGTACAGATTTTCTGCACGTACTTCCTCCACCTTTAGCAAAACTGTACTGGCCTTCTGGACCAGCCAACCATTTCAGGAACTCCCACGCAGCATCTTTACTTTTAGAAGCTGCGTCAATTGAAAGCGCGAAACAACCAATGTATCCTCTTCCACCTATCGGCGTATCGCATGCCATCTTCGCGCCAGGTATCAGATTCTCTGTTTTGACATGGTTGGGCCACTGATCAAGGTAGAACGGCCCAGTCATCGGAATCAGTCCACGCTGCATTTGTGCTACTACCTCGTCGTAGGACGAGGCGAGGGCTCCTGGCGGAGCATGCTTCAACAGTTCGCAGTAAATCTCCATCGCACGAACGGACTCGGTGGCGTTGACTATAATGTTATAATCCTTGTCAAAGTGATCCCCTCCAAGACTCCACATAATAGCCATCCATTCGTCGTTTGACTCAACGGGCCCAGCCATAAGGCCGATGCCGTATGGCATTATGTCGTCAGGAACTACTTCGTCAAAGAACTCGGCGATCTTGAGGGCTTCGTCCCAAGTCATTTCGTGGTTTGGCTTCTTTAGTTCAAGTCCACCACTCCATTCCTTGAACATGGCTTTGATGTCTTCCCTCTCGAAAAGGTCTGCTCTGTAGAAGACACCTTGGTCATATGTATAGTAGGGCAATCCGTAGCATTTACCACCCCAGGTTAATACCCACCTATAATGCTCTAGAATATCCTCGTATTGAATCTCTTCAGTCGGGGTTTTCTCGATATATGAATCTAGAGGTTCTAGCCATCCAGCGTGAGCCCACTCGGCCAAACACATCGTCTCAACCGTTACGAGGTCAAAGGCTCCCGTTTTACCAGCCAACTCAAGCATTTGCTTCTCGTACATCACGCCGTAGTCTATACCCATTACTTCCACTTCTATTCCCGTCTTCGCTGTGAAATCCTTGGATATCGCCTCAGCCCAGTCCGTGTAGAATCCAGCGATCGTAGCCCATGTCACCTTCTTAGGAGGCGTTGGAGGTGCTGGAGGCGTTGGAGGTGTTATGACAAAATAAGCGGCAACAACGGCGACAACAATGATGACCACAGCAACCAATGCCAATGCTGTCTTCGTTATTCCTCTTTTCGACATATTCTCACCATTTTTTTCCCGTTTTAGTATTAAATGCAATAGGAGTATAAGGTTTACGGTCCCTTTACTATTTGGCATATCGGGAGGCGACTTTAAGCTAAAGAAGAGTTTGCAAGCGTACCTCACACTTGCAAGAAGAGACATACACTCCTCTTCTGGGCTTGTTTTTACTCGCCATACAGACACGATTATGAATGGTCAGAGGCAGAAAGTATAGTAAATCCAAAATTGTCACGGCTTTCGGTATGGTCCTTGCCGCAATACTAATCGTCGTCTTAACAAAATATTTATACAACTCTTTGCACTAAAAACGCAGTAAAAGAGGGTTGGTGGATGCCCCTATCTTTAGGTGACCGTGTATTCTGGTCGGTTGCTCTAACAATACTCGTAGGGGTCCTATGGGTGAAGTTTCTAGAACAATACGTTACCGCATGGGGCGCGCTAGTTGTAGGCCTTATAATAGCGATGCTGATCATGAAGTTCGGAGGACGGGAGTTCTCGTTACGAGATTTGATCTCTAAAACAATGGGTAGAATGGGAAAATCTAAGAGGAAAAGCGATTAAACCCTCTCTAGCCTACGGCCTCACCATCCTAGCTTCAGTTACGCACAAGCTTTATTCTTCAGCATAATTTAACTCGATACAAACCCATCCCGGTCATCATTCTCTAACATGAAGTATTATTTGAACAGCATAGCTATAATTGAGGGAAATGATTTGAAGAAAACAAGGATTGTGTACTTATCACTCTGCCTTAGTGTTATTATCACAATCTCACTATTCTACCTTTACATGAACATTCCGCCGTGTGAAATTATGGTTACAGGCAGGAGCATGATACCCACCATATATCCCAATGATGTTGTTTACGGGTATGCGCTACAGAGCTTTAATGACATAGCCGTCGGCGATATCGTGGTCTTCTGGTATCCAAGAGCGCGCTCTATGTCGTTCTGCCATCGAATCATGGAAATAAGAAGTGATGTGATAATCATTTGTCACGGCGATAACAATCCTCAAGACGCTGTTGAGGTCATCTCCTTTGACCAAATACGTTTCAAAGTGGTTTGGATTATTCATCATGGCTCATTCGAGTATTACTTCCTTAAAGCCTTGAACCACATTTTATATCTTTCAATAACCATGGACGCGGTTTTTTTAGCCCTCGCAATCCTGTCAAAATTAAAGAAGTATGACTAGATCCGAGAGCTACATGCACGCTTACGCGATGAAAAGCGAGGCGAGAAATAGAAGATTGTAAGAACAGTAGCGGTAATCAGTTGTTAAACTCGAAGTTCTTCCAGCTCATCGTAAAACGGCTGCATTGAATTATGCAACTTTTTGTACATGTCATATAGTTTGTTGTATCTTTTATGATTTCTCTGTATCGGTTTACAGACCTCTCTAACTGAAACAATTTCATCGATTGCGGATGAAGCGTCTCTAATAGTGTCCGTGCCGACCATCGCTAAGACGGCAGCTCCTAAAACCCCCCCTTGATACGTGCTTAATACCAGAGTAGGTTTTCCGTATATGTCTGCTTTTATCCGTCTCCAAAGGGGACTTACAGCGCCTCCGCCAATTAACCTGAAAGCTTCCGTCACTAGCCCTAATTCTTCAGTGATCTCCACCGTTTGCCTTAATGCGAACGTGATGCCCTCCATTAATGCTCGAATCACGTGTCCCCTTTGATGAGCGAGGGTCAAACCGAAGAGCACACCGCGTGCATAAGGGCTCCCAAGAGTTCTTTCACCTATAAAGTATGGAATCAAAATTAGGCCGTCTGCACCTGGTAAAATAGCTTCAGCCTCACTGTCCATGATCTTATAGGGGGATATTCCCTTTTTCTTAGCTTCCTGCCTCTCCGCATGCCCGAATTCGTCTCTAAACCATCTCAGTAGTCCCCCTTCCACTATACCAAATGCAATCCACCCATGAATGGCGTGGTGAAGATTCATTATTCTCCGATCAATCAAAGGTTTGTCAGAATAAAAGGCAACAATCGACGCGGTACCTGAAATGTCCGCAGCCCTGCCCCTTGATGTGATGCCTGCTCCAAGCAGAGTGCATAGAAAGTCGCCTCCTCCTGAAATGACGGGAGTTCCAGCGCGAAGACCCGTGACCTTTGCAGCTTCGGAGGTGACTTCCCCAACTACTTCATGCGAGGCATATACGTCTGGAAGTTTATCTGAGTCGACTTCAAGCTGTTGAGCCATCTCCTCTGACCATGTTTCCTTATCTACATCGAACAGAAATGTGCCAGATGCCTCAGACCAATCTGTCGAGGTTATGCCTGTAAGCTCATAAACCAGATAGTCTTTGGGAACAAGAAACTTGTAGGTTCTCTCGTAAATCTGCGGCAGGTTTTCCTTCATCCAAAGTATTTTTAGCCCTGTCCACGGCGGAGTAATAGGGTTTCCGGAGATTTTCAGTAGCCTATCCTCATCCAGCTTAGCTTTAAGCCTCTCACATTGGGGGGCGTTTCTCTTGTCGCACCAAAGCGATGGAGAACGATAAAGCAGGTCACCGTTTTTGTCAATGGGCACGGGTGCGTGCATTTGACCGCATACGCCAATCCCAGCCACATCCTCGGAGGCAACTTTCGATAACTCCAACACTGCTTTTATGTTTCTAACAGCTGCTCGCCACCAAGTCTCCGGGTCTTGTTCAGCCCAGCCTGGCCTAGGACATAGAAGCTCATACTCTTCATACGAGTCGCCGATAACCTGTCCATGCACGTCGAATAGAGCAACTTTCGTACCCTCGGTGCCTACATCTATTCCCAGAAAACACTGTTCCTTTACCATGTTTAGCACAACCTAGAAAATAAGAAGTGAATTAAAAATATATAAAAGTAAGCAATTCGGTGGTCGCAAGACTTACATCGAATAAAAGTTCCTTGTCGGGGAGGAACGTTAAGAATGGGAGATCGCCATCTAAAGAACGAATATGAACCTAAACGCGAAGCGTCTCCCCTCATTACGAATAAAAAGGGAAGGAGGATTAGTAGCTATAAACTATTTTCCCGAATGGTAGTGAAGCGTCGAATATGCCATAGTATCCGGCTATCACCCTTGTTGGCTCAAGCTTGTAAAGGGGGTCGATTTCAGACCTTTCGAAATTAACGGAGCCTCTTCCCCCAAAAAATTGACCGGGTCTAGGAGTGAACTCCCCCTCAACTAGAATTAGCTGCCTCAATGGTTTTCCCTTTTCTTCAGCAGAAGGAATGTTCTTTAAGGAGAAAATTGGTCCAAAGGGGAGCTCTTCTAGTTTTGCTGGTCTTTCCAGAGTCGAAATCGCGGTCATGATTTTTACGCCAGCCCTTTCCACAACTCCGATAACTTGCTCCCGCTCTAAAGTCAAGCTCATGTTGGCAAGCTTCTTTTGATACCCCCATATTTCCCTCCCGCCCGTAAGCGGCACCTCGCTTGTAACATATAAGAAGGGCTCATACACGCCTTTGTAGTCACCATACTTCACTTGAACGTATAAAGCGGCTTCATGGAAGGCTCCTTGTGTTGACATGGGAAAGTCGGAAACCCAAGCGATTACTCTATTCCCGTTAGGCTCCAGAGGCCATGGGATAACTTCGCTTACGTTTTCTTCTGTGGTTTCGTAAAGCACTAGTTGAACTCTAGCTCCGCGCCAGTAGATCGGAGGCTTTGGGTATAACGGTGCGATTATAGGATTGCTGAAACCCCATTTTTCAGGTGGCAAACCCATACTTTAACCTCCCTTGAACAATATTGGTGTTTAACTTTTAATAAATTTAGGGTTATCCACGACTTTAGGTTGACCCTTCTCCTCAATCACTAGTTTTGCGAAGCCTTTCCGCTTTATTACCTCGTAATCGTGCCCGGCATCCGATGGATATGCGTAGAAGAAGGAAAGTTTCTCTTTGCCTATGTTAACTGTGCGATGGGCCCAAAAGGGTGGAACATACACAACGTCACCCGGCCGAATTGGCAAATGAGCGACCTCCCCATCCCTGGTTTGCATGATCATTCTTCCTTCGCCTGTGAGCCCCATGTACACTTCGGCAGCGTTTTCCTTTGCGTGATAGTGTCCTCTCGTTAGATGATATTCCCTTCCAACTTTACCGGGGTATATCGTTGTAACGCCAAAGTTTATATGGCCTTCCGCTTCGGGTTGAGAGTGTTCAAAGTACTCGTATATTATGGGGTCCTCTCCCGTAGAGAGGATTTGGTCGACCGCTTTACGATTGTTAAAGAATTCCCTTAAGACGCTCAGTCTGACTTGTACCCGCCTCTTGAATGCCTTCATTATCTCATTTTCGAAATCCAAAACAACCGAATAAGGCTTCGAAATTTGTGACAAACTCTTCTTCCTCCTTTAATATTCACATGATTAAATCGGTTTCATGAATTAGAGCTACGTATTTAAATAATTAAGGATTTGTGTGAACGGCACGTAATCAGGAAGTGGTAGCTGTTCGTTATTGGCCACGCGTATAGGAGTAAAAAAGTGGGCGTCTTAAGACTATGGTACTATGGCTACCTTGATGGCCTCTTTTGCCTCTATTATGCTGAATGCTTTGGGCGCTTCATCGATGGAAAGCTTATGAGTAACCAAATTCTCGAAAGGATAGCGGCCTGAACCAAGTAAGAAAAGCGATTTTTTAAATTGTGTTCGAGGATAAGCCCAGCAACCTAGTATATCAACATCTTTCTTACAGATCGTGTGAGGTTTTATATCAATTGGGCCAGCATCAGTGTAATGCCCAACTTCAATGTATTTGCCTCCCCGCCTAACCATTTCTAAGCCTTCCTTGAAAGCAGCTGGTATACCAGCGCATTCAATCACCACGTCTGCGCCATGTCCATCCGTTAACTCCAGCACCTCATTAATCCTCTCTTCGCTGGTTTTGAGTTCCTTTAGGTCAATTGTAAAATCGGCTCCAAACTCTTTCACTATCTTTAAACGCGTGTCCACGGAGTCTATCGTTATTACCTCTCCGGCTCCAGCAGCTTTCGCAACCGCTGTAGCGAGAATCCCGATCGGACCAGCGCCCTGAATCACCACGCTTGAACCCAACCCAAATCCTTCGCCTGAGAAGGGCACTCCAGGTTGGAAAGCTCGCTCGACCGCCCTAGAAGCCACCGCTAAGGGCTCGGTTAGAACGGCAGCCTCTGAAGGAATTCCGGCTGGGACCTTGAATATAGATGTCCCAAGAAGCAAGTACATGTACTCGGCATAGCCGCCGAAAAGATGTGGTGGATCTTTACAGCTTCTGGTGATCCCATACGCTTTCCTTCCTGTGCATAGGTTGTCGTAGTGCGGGTAGTGACGGCAATAGAAGCATTCCCCGCAAGGGATCCCAGCGACCAATGTAACTCGGTCTCCAGTTTTAAGGGGTCCGTCGTAAATCACCATTCTTTCATTCGCGTTTTTACCTAATTCCTCAACTATTCCCAGTATTTCATGACCGGGGATTATAGGAAATGGTACACCCGACAAATGACCTTTAAAGATATGAAGGTCGGTTCCGCATACCCCAACCATCTCCACTTTAAGCAAAACGGAGTTTTCATCCACTTCAGGCCGATCAAATCGGCTTACATGCATCTTTCCAGGCTCACTGAACACCACAGCCTTAACCTTATCCGTCAAGCGATCATCTCGAAAACTCGTGCGTGTAAAGCTTTGCTGGGATTCTTATTAAGGTTTTTGTGAGTGTAGGAAAAAACAGAAACTGCAAGCAGTCTTAACTGTAAAATTTAAAAAGCAGACATCAGTACGTTTTGGGAACTCTAACAGTCATGTATTGTTCTTATTTGTTCATGGTAACCACTTACGAGGATCCAATTATGCTCGGTGATTATAGGAATATAGGATTATGCGTTCAAGTATATACATTTCTCTTAGAGAATTTCCGTTCATCATCATATAAGACTTTTACGCTTTTTCTTTCTAGAAAATAGAAGTATGATATAGAAGATTAGTCTACATAATTTTTTTAAATGTGTTTTGTTTATAAATTGATTTGTCTTTCCTAATGAATTAAAGGAGGTTGATAAATGAAAGCAAAAAAGGTGTTAATGCGTACTCCAATTTGCTGGGCATCACCGTGTATGACTGGCCAACAGGCGTTACTATCAAGGACTGCAACGTATACTCAAACACCTACCAGGGCATCATTCTTGGCTGGACGACAGGCGGTGTTGTAAGCAACTGCAAGGCATGGTCCAATGGGGCGGAAGGCATCAAACTTGAGGCCTCCAGCTATTCCACCGTCGAAGACTGCGTCTCCACATCCAACGGCCAAGGTATCGGTATCTCCGTATGGGGCTTTAACACTATAAGAAACTGCCGGGTCTCCAATAATTTGGGTAGTGGCTTCTATATCAGCAGCGCCTACAGTAACACCATTGAAAAATGCGTTTCATCGTCGAACGGTTATGGGATTGCGCTTTCGGGAGGATTTTGGTATATTGTTAGCCAAGACAACGTGATAACTGAAAACGTCGTATCGAAAAATGGAGTGGGAATCGGATTGTACGCCCCATCGGAATATTGCAAGGATAACTCAATATACCACAACAACATCGTCAAAAACACGCAACAGGCCTACGACGAGGCATTGAACACCGCGTGGGACAATGGCTATCCATCTGGCGGCAACTACTGGAGCGATTATGTCGGAGTTGATCTGTATAGCGGTCCAGACCAAAACATACTAGGTCCAGATGGAATAGGCGACACTCCCTACAACATACCCGGTACGGCTGGCAGTCAAGATAGATATCCATTTATGATGATGTGGGGTTGGAAAGGAGTCTAGCAGCTGAAAATTTCAGTCAACTTCTCTCTTTTCTTTGTTATTAACGCTCTGTATCCATTAGGCCAAGTATCCACGTGAATAAACGATGTTTTTGTGCTGGTGTTGATAGCCCGAAGTTTCCTTCTAGTGTCTTGTCTTGCAGTAAAGATGGTAAGTGTAAGATTAAAAGGAAAATAGGATTGTCTCTGAAACAAGTGATCAAAGAATGGGTTTCAATGAACATAGAAGTTTTCATTAAGCTTTAAAGTTTCGGAGACCTAACTATCTTGTTATTGCTTCGGCAAATTCTAACAATACCTTGTAGGGGTCTTTCGCCTTCACAACACCGCTCGCCACCAGAACCCCTTCTGTGCCGAGCCTTAACGCTGCAGCCGCATCCTCACCCCTCATTATTCCCGCTCCGCAAAGAATCACCACGTCAGGGTTTATTCGCTTAACGAGCTCCACCGTGCCCGTAACAACCTCCGGCTTAGCCTTAGACACAGGAATCCCTGTCCCAATCAGCTCGGGTGGCTCCACCGCGATCATGTCTGGTTTGAGCGCGGATACGGCTGCACTCACAGCGGCATTATTTGCGCAAACCACTGAAAGAAGGTCAACTTCACGCGCTCTCGCGATGGTCGCATCGATATCGGCGAGTTTTAATCGTCTCTCTGAGTGATTAATCAAGGTTCCCACCGCTCCAGCCTCTTTTATCGATTCGGGAAGAACATAGCCTGTGAAGCTACCGGGTTTAACGAAGTCCATGTGTTGAGCAAATATTGGAATACTCACCTCTTGTGCCATTCGATACATGTCTGTGAATTGCGGTGCCACAGCAATGCAGATGTCACATTCATGGGTAGCTTTCTCCGCTAACTTAGCTAATTGTACAGCCTTCTTGCCAGTAGCTTCTAAATACGTTTTGAAATTCACAAGGATGAGGGGAACGCGAACCTTAGCCAACAAGCTCACCGCTATAGCATACCCATTGGCAAGTTAAAAAATTTTAGAACCTCTACTCTAGACGCCAAAACTGAAAAATGTTAGTTTGATTAGGGAGCTGGCGTAAGTTAAACATGGCTTCAATCACGGTCGCTAGTAGAGTTAAAAAGATAACGTTTACATTATTATTGTGTTTGTGAGTTAAATTATGAGGGGCGAAAAATGAGAAGGCCGAAAGTTTACATCACTTCTAGGTCATTCGGTCAATTTTGTGAAGAGGCTTTAGAGCTTGTTAAATCTGCTGCTGAAGTAGAACAGAATCCATACGGTAGGGCAATGAACCAGAAAGAATTATTACAAGCGGTCGAAGATGTTGAAGGCCTCATCGTTGGGGCTGATGAAATCAGTCGAAAAATTATCGAGCATGCTAAGAAACTGAGAATCATCGCTAGACACGGCGTAGGCGTCGACAATATTGATTTGAAGGCCGCGACGGATAATAACGTGATCGTTACCTACACCCCACACGTTAACGCCGAGGCTGTGGCCGATTTCACCCTGGGGCTAATCCTGTCTGTAGCTAGACGTATTCCACAAGCCCACCTTTCCACGAGACAGGGCAAATGGGAGGCAACCAAGTTCATCGGGATTGAAGTCTATGGAAAAACTTTAGGGATTATCGGGCTGGGAGGGATAGGTTACAGGGTGGCTAAACGCGCTAAAGGGTTTGATATGAGAATTTTGGCTTATGACCCTTATATATCCCATGAAAGGGCGAGGGAGGTTTCTGCAGAGCTTGTTGATCTTGAAACTTTGTTGAGGGAATCAGATTTCGTTGCTCTGCATGTGGCTCTAACGGGTGAAACTCGTGGCATGATTGGGGAAAAGGAATTTGATCTTATGAAGAAAACGGCTTACTTTATTAATACGTCGAGGGGGCAAGCGGTGGACGAAAAAGCCCTTTACAAGGCTTTAAAAGAAGGGAAAATTGCGGGCGCCGCTATTGATGTTTACAGTAAGGAGCCGCCTAGAGCTGATTCCCCTCTGCTTAAGCTAGATAACGTGGTTACGTCTCCCCACATTGCCGCGTACACCCAAGAAGCCATACGCAGAATGGATATGATGAACGCGGAGGATGTGGTAAGATTCTTCAAGGGAGAAACCCCTCGATACATCGCCAACCCCGAGATATTGAAGAAAAATCCTCAGTTCTAGGTGCTTTTCCCAGGCTTTTGACGGGATTCGAATCGCGTTATATTAGGTTTCTTTAAACTTTTGGCGGAGCGGCTACCCTTTTTTCAAGGGTCCCTATCCGTTTCTGAAGTAGGGCCAACCGAGCATCTAACTCTGAGACCTCATACTTCATTAGTGCAGATTCAAATTCCAGACCCTTTTCAAAGGCTACACCGATGTCAGGGGCGTGTTGTACGCTGATGACGACATGCCGCGAGTTTATTTTGTCAGGCTTGATCTCTTGCGCTATCTTTCGGGCATTTGTTGGAGTAATGCCTCCACCCACCGATACAACTAATCCAGCTGCTTGTGCCTTTCGAGTTATCTCCTTGGTCATTGCCATTACTTCCGGGTCGTCTACCTTTTTACCTACGGATTCGGATAAATCGCTCCGACCTATAGTTATTTGGTTCAGTTCTTTGATCTCTGGCGTTTTTAGTATATCGTCAATTCTCTTATAGCAGGTGACCGTTTCTGCATTTATGCCCTTTATCATTTTCTTAAGCCGGTCTGGGTCAACAATGTCTCTTAAGGCCGTCACAAACTTCACGAGACCATAGGGCGATTCAACCATGGGAGCTATGAGCCCGGCGACTCCGATTTTGCACAGTTCTCTAATGTCGTTTCTAGCCTCTGGTCCTCCAATCTTTACCACGACGGGTAATAGGCCCGCCACCAGCTTGTTGATGAAGTCTATGTATTCGAAGCTGCAGTCCTCTACCTCCGTCCCCATTTTCAGTGCAGTGCAACCATGTTTCTTTTTCAGTTCCTCCGCCATTTTCCTTAGCTCCTTCTCTCTCTGCGTTAAAAGTTCAAACTCCATAAACTTCTCCTCTCCACTTTTAGCAGTATTTTTTAGATTCTTAATTAATTTTTCCATTTTACTGGCGACTATAAAGGAAACAAAAATTACAGACTTTCACTCGCTTAGCGGTAGACAATATTCTTTTAAAAGAGAAAACTTATAGATCACTAGCCCAGGGTATTGGAAAACTTGTTTTGAGGTGAGCCGGAGGATGTCATATGGCTAGGAAGTTTAAGATAGAAGGGATCATCACCGCCCTACTAACACCTTTAACGAAGGATGAACAAATCAAAGAGGAAGCTCTAAGACAGTTGATTGATTTTCAAGTTGAAAAGGGCATCCACGGGCTTTTTCCTGTAGCCACCACAGGCGAGGGCATGAAGCTTTCACTTGAAAAACGGAAAAAGGCAGCTGAAACTGTTGTAGACCAGACTAAAGGGAGAGTGCCTATCATTTTGCATGTTGGTACCCAAGATACTGAAATGACTATAGAACTTGCAAAACACGCTGAAGGTCTCGATGTTGACGCAATATGTGCTGTTGGCCCCTTTTTCTACAAGCCAGACGCTTTAGGCTTGGTTCAACACTATAAGCGTATTGGGGAGGCCGTTGATCTCCCGCTCTTCATATATAACAACGTGGAAAGGCAAGGTTACAATATCGGTCCAGAAACCTTCGAAAAAATCGTCAAAGATGTTCCTCAAGTAGTTGGTTTGAAGGACACAAGCTACAACCTTGAACAATTACAAAATTACGTCCATAAGCATGGAGAAAACTACACAATAATTGGTGGCGGTGACCCTATGATGTTTGCAACCTTTGCGCTTGGAGCTCCAGCGCACATGTCCGCTATCAGCAACGTGTTTCCGGAGCTCACCATCCAGCTTTATGAGGCGATGAAAAAAGGAGACTACAGGAAAGGTAGAGAGCTGCAGTTTCGGTTAAACGAGATAAGGTATGCGCTAAGGAAAGGCCCTTACATCACGCCTTACAAAGAGGCTCTAAGGCTACGCGGCATAGATGCGGGCACAGTTTCATCGCCGCTAAGGTCTATGAGCGAGGAGGAAATAATAATCCTGAGAGAAGACTTAAAAAAATTGAGGGCTATCTAAACTTCAACATGACGATGAAAGGACTTCGAGACGCAGGCATAATTAGAAGATACTTCTTCATCAATTAACTATGGCTTTCTAATCCGCATCCTGTAGAAGCGAAAAGTAAAACGATTTATGCACTGCCGCATTTCCCTCTTATAGGTGTTTCAGAGAATGAGGCGACATCCATTGCTCCTCGGAGTGGATGTAGGCACCACTAACGTGAGGTCCTTCATTTTCGATGAGAAGGGCGAAGTTTTAGGGCAAGCATTTCAAGAACTCGAAATTTATAGACCGAAGCATGATTGGGCTGAGGAGGACCCCAAAGAGCTTTGGAGGGCAACCCTTGAGACGATGAAGCGATCTGTGAAAGCGTCAAAGATTTCCCCCGACGATGTGGCGATGATTAGCTTCAGCGCGCAGATGCATGGGATGTCCATGATTGATCGAGAGGGTAACGTTCTCGTAAGGTTGCTCACATGGCTTGACCTTCGAGCGGCTCCAGAATGCGAAAAATTGAGTGAATTCATGGATTCATACGAGCTTTATAGCCGAACGGGATGCCCTCCAATTTTCATCTACCCTTTCGTCAAAATATTATGGGTGAAAGAGAACATGCCCAAAATATTTGAGCAATGCCATAAGATTCTTTCGGCGAAAGATTACATTATGTATAGGATGCTTGGAGAGCCGTATTTAGATCAGTCGGTAGCTGCGGGTTCACAGCTGCTGAATATTCACAAGTTGAAATGGGATGACAGAATCCTTGAGTTAGCCGACATAGATGAGGATAAGTTGCCAGTATTACGTGACGGAAACGAGGTCGTAGGCGAGTTGCCGGGAACAATAGCTAAGCTCACGGGACTCAAAGCAGGCATCCCCATCATTCTAGGGGCATCCGATGGCGCATTAAGCAACGTTGGGCTCGGCTCGGTCGAGGAGGGCATAGCCGCGGCCAGCATAGGCTCAAGTGGCGCAATACGAGTGATCTCAAACAAGCCCTTCATTGATAGAAGTCGGGATATGCGGTTCTTCTGTTACTACGTGGCAAAAAATTGGTGGCTTCCAGGCGGAGCCATCAACAACGCGGGAATAATACTGCGTTGGTTTAGGGACGTCTTCGGACAACCAGAGATTGAGGCGGCTCAACAACGCGGGGTCGATCCATACGAGGTCATAGCTGAAGAAGCCGCCACCGTGAAGCCAGGCGCCGAAGGCCTGATCATGGTGCCCTTTTTTTCTGGCGAACGTTTTCCAGTGCGGGATCCTAACGCAAGAGGCGTAATCTTCGGGTTAACCCTAGCACACGGTCGAGCTCACCTAATAAGAGCAATCATGGAAAGCGTGGTTTTCACGTTGAAATGGATTATGGAGGCTATGGAGGAACAGGGATTGGCAATTGATGAGGTAAGAGTGAGCGGGGGCGGGGCAAGATCGCACATTTGGAGGCAAATACAGGCAGATGTGCTTGGAAAGCCTGTGGCTCATACGAAAATTGAGGAAGCGTCCGCTTTGGGGGCTGCGATGCTAGCCACCATCAGCTTAGGGATTTACAAAGATTTAAACGACGCTTCCAGGAACATGGTCAAAATCGTGGAACGCCATACACCAAACCCAGAGGTTCATCGGAAATATGAAGACATGTTTCAGATGTACAAGGAATTGTATGGTGCTTTAAGGAAATTTTATGAGGAATAGCTAAGGATGCAAACCTAAGTTAGGGAATTTTTGGCTTTATTACTGGCAGTATTTCTCCACACTTGAGGACGCCGACTTTTGCCTCTCTTCCCTGATTCTTGAATACCATTTCCAGTGCTTCGTCCACGGTGCTAGCGTGTTGAAATCCCAGTGCCTCCTTATCGTCTTCCGTAAGCCCATGGGAATAGCATATTACCTCAGCGCGCTCTAGTGTTTGCGCGTGAAGGAGAAGGGCTCCTCCAGCCACTAGATCGTCAAGCTCTCTGCTCTCGATAGCCCTAAGATTTTCGTCGTAACCCAGTGTGGCTCTCTCTCCAAAGATCGGATGCATGGGTGAGATTCTATCCGGGCAGGGTGTTACAAGGATTATAGTTCCACCTTTCTTAACCGCCACACTAGCGTAGTCAAGGGGCTTAGAGGCTTGCCAAAAATCGATGTCCGCGGGATAACTTGAGACAATCACTATGTCGGCCTGTCCGGGCACCGCAGGGCAATATATGTTTTCAGCAGCCTTCACTCCTTCCCTAAACGCTTTAACAGGGTCGCCAACCACCACACACGCTATTTTGTCCTCCTGATTTAACACCGTGTTCACAATCAGATTCAACCCAGCTTTCAAGGCAACCGCGTCTATTTCCTCCTTCACCTTGTGGTCTAATCTGCCAATCAGCTTGCTCACGGGTCTAACCTTGCCCGCCATAATGTGGGTCATTGCGGTGGTTTCTTCCCCACAGACGCCGGGTTGAATGATCTTTCCCCCTCCACCCCAACCTGCGTAACAGTGGGGAACAATGTTACCCACACCGATGACAAAGTCAGCGTCGTAAACTTTCTTGTTTACGCTGATTGGGATACCTGACTCCGTTTTACCCATGTTAACCAAATTTTTCAGATCCTTATAATCATGATTTATCACGGGTACACGCTCCACGACCTCATCCCCGTATTTTGCCCTAATCTCCCTCTCATCCATGTATCGGTGTGTACCAAGCGCAATAATGACCTCAATATTTTCGTCCGGAACCCCAGCCGCGTTTAATTCATTGAGCAAAACCGGTATGATCACATTTTGAGGGGTTGGGCGAGTGATATCGTCCCCTAAAATAACAACTCTATCTCTGGGCTTCACCATTTCCAAGAATGGGGGCAAACCAATAGGGTTTCTTAGCCCTCTCCGTATCTCCTCTCCAGGGTTTTTTAATGCCGGCACCTCAGTTCGGTCAATCACAAAGTAAATATTCTTGCTAGGAATTTCTACGGTGACGATTTTCTCTTTACCATACGGAAGGGTGACTTGCATGTTATCATCTTCTATCAAGGATAAGTTTATGCTTTAATATATCTATTAGCCGCTACTGTTCTTGGTGGAAGCGCTCGGCATACGATACCAAAAGTAGTTTTAAAAGCTTATGACATCACGGGGCGTTCTCAGGGTAGAGCTGGATACTTTCAACTCATGGTCAAAAGTTGATCGTTAAGCTGTAACTTCTTAGGGGTGTGTTTTAGAAATAGTAAAGCATTATAAATGATGCTATAAAGTATGAAGGGAAGGAATGGTCTTGGAGCCAGTGAGGACGTTACCGAGAATCGTGATAAGTGAAGAATTGTGTAAGGGTTGCGGGATATGCATAGCCCTGTGCCCCCTGAAAGTTCTAGGTAGAAGTGATAAATTATCTTCGCGAGGCGTTTATCCTCCAGCGTCGGTCAATGGGAGCAAGTGCACGGGTTGCCGCATCTGTCAACACTATTGCCCCGACTTAGCAATCTACATTGTTACGGAGGGAAAGAATTGAAGACCCCTGTCGAAAAGATACTTGAGCCTGGGACACATTTCATGATGGGCAACGAAGCTTGCGCCTTGGGAGCCATCGTCGCCGGATGCAGGTACTTTGCGTTTTATCCGATAACGCCTGCGAACGAGATAGCTGAACACATGTCCACGCTTCTTCCAAAAGTTGGAGGTGTTTACATGCAAATGGAGGATGAAATAGCTTCGATCGCTTCGGTTATAGGGAGCTCGTGGGTAGGCAGGAAGTCGATGACCGCAACGTCCGGTCCAGGTTTTAGCTTAATGCAAGAGAATATTGGATACGCTATAATGACGGAGACGCCATGCGTGATAGTTGATGTTCAAAGATGCGGACCGAGCACTGGTACGGTTTCGCTACCTATGCAGGGCGACGTGTATCAGGCTAGGCACGGTAGCCATGGCGAATATGAAACCATCGCCCTTGCCCCCTCATCCGTGAAGGATACGTTCCTGCTAACAATTGAGGCTTTTAACCTGGCAGAAGCCTATCGTACGCCGGTAACAGTGTTATCTGACGCTCTGGTTGGTCATCTGACAGAAAGCGTGGAAATTCCTGATCCGTCAACCATAACTATCATTGAGAGAAAGAGGCCTAAAGAACCTCCCGAGGAATGTCGACCCTTCCTCAGTGAAGACGTGGCGCCGATGCCCATCTTTGGGTCTGGCTACAGGGTTCATGTAACGGGCTCCACTCATGATGAAAGAGGGTTTAGAGAGGTGGAGAGACCCCTCTTCATCGATAATGTGGTGCGCAAGATCTGCATGAAGATTCAGAAGCATAGGAACGAGATAGTAAAGGTGGAAACAAGATACCTAGAGGATGCAGATGTGGCTCTCCTAGCGTATGGTAGTGTCGCTAGGTCAGCACTTTATGTGGTAAAGCGGGCTAGGGAGGAGGGCTTAAAGGTGGGATATGCCAGGTTGATAACCCTATGGCCGTTCCCCGATGACGCAATACTGGATGTAGCGAGGAAGGTAAACAAAATAATGGTTTTAGAGAACAACATGGGGCAAATCGTTAACGAAGTCAGGAGAGTCGTGGGCTGTGAGGCTGAGGTCACGTTTCTGCCTCCAAGGATCCTTGGCACCATTCACGAACCCTCATACACCATAAAGAAGCTTAATGAGGTCTACGAATGAGTGAGGCGTATCATCATCCATTAATGAAGTACGTTAGGAAGGGTGCACTCCGCCAACCACACTGCTCGGGATGTGGAAATGGGATAATAGCTCAGTGCATGTTGAGAGCCATCGATGAGCTAGGTTTGGATATGGGGAAGGTGGCTTTCGTGTCCGGCATCGGTTGTAGCAGCTGGATTCCAAGCCCCTTTTTCAATGCGGATATGCTTCACACAACTCATGGCAGACCCTTGGCCTTCGCAACCGGGGTTAAATTGGGCAATCCGGAGTTGCGTGTTGTTGTGTTCACGGGGGATGGAGACGGTGCGGCGATAGGTGGAAACCATCTAATTCACGCCTCCAGAAGAAACATCGAGATCCTAACAGTCTTGGTTAACAATCGCATCTACGGAATGACCGGAGGTCAAGTGGCACCCACAACCCCACATGGAATGAAAACGTCAACTACACCCTACGGGAACCTAGAGCACCCCTTCGACTTAAGCAAGCTAGTTGAGGCGGCAGGGGCTTCCTACGTAGCTCGTTGGACCGCATTCCACGTCAAACAACTCGTTTCATCCATAAAAAAAGGGCTTCTAAAAGAGGGATTTGCCTTCATAGAAGTTGAGACTCCATGTCCCGTTCAATACGGAAGGTATACCGGTGTAAAGGACCCTGTTGAGTCATTATTAATGTTAAAGAGGCTTTCGGTCCCCGTGAGCAAAGCGAGGTCGATGAGTGAGGAGGAACTAGAGGGCCGGATAGTGATTGGGGAGTTCGTTGATAGGGACGTGGTAGGGCTTACCAAGGCTTACAGCCGACTACTCGCTGAGGTGGGAGCTTGAAGAGGATAGAAGTGATCATAGGGGGATTCGGCGGCCAGGGAACGCTGCTAGCTGGAGCTATATTAAGCAGAGCTGCGGTTTTTGAAGGGAAAAAAGTGGTTCAAACCCAGTCGTATGGCGCTGAGGCTCGTGGGGGAGCGGCTAGGTCCGAGGTCGTCATATCCGACGAGGACATAGATTACCCGATGGTCATAGAGGCTGACACCTTAATCGCCATGTCCCAGCTAGCCTTAAATCGGTACATAGGTAGGGTGAAGTCAGATGGTGTTGTGATGATAGATGAGGACTTAGTAAAGGAAATTGCAAGGAAAGATGTTAAGGTGGTGAAAATCCCCGCCACCAAAATGGCCTCAGAGGAGCTAGAGCTACCCGTAGTGGCCAACATGATAATGGTGGGGGCGCTAACCGCCCTCACAGGCATGGTCAAGCCGGAATCTCTTACAAAATCCATCAAAATAAGTGTGCCCAAGGGAACCATTCAGATGAACCTAAAAGCCTTAAGAAGGGGCTTAAAGCTGGCTGAATCCATAAAAGGGAGATGAACTAATTGGGCAAGGTGGCTTCTTTCCTTTCCCAAGGATGTAGCGCTTCGGCTAGTTGACGCAAATTAGTTTCAGTGCACATTCTCGAAAAGGGTGAGAGTATGAGGCTTTTCGAGCATGAGGCAAAGGAGATCTTCAGAAGGTTTGGCATACCCGTACCTAATGGCGCTATCGCAGGATCTCCCGATGAGGTTGATTTGGCTGTGAGGAGGGTGGGACTCCCAGTTGCCATAAAGGCTCAGGTGCTGGTGGGTGGCAGAGGTAGGGCTGGTGGAATCAAATTTGCAGATAGCCTAGAAGAGGCTGTGGAGAAGGCTAAGGAGTTGATGAGCGAGAAGATCAGGGGGCAAAGGGTGAGGAGGGTCCTAATCGAAGAAAAGTTAGACGTAGGGCATGAGTACTACTTGGGGGCAACCTTCGATCAACTTTCTGGGAAGCCCGTCGTCATGTTTTCCACCGAGGGAGGGGTTGACATCGAAACCATCGCGGAAAAAAGACCGGAGTTCCTCATCTCTAAACACGTAAGCTTATCCCGTGGACTTTTCCAGTTTGAAGCCTTGGAGATATGCCAAAAATTAGGCTTATCTGGCACCCTTCTTTTAAAGGTGAGCAGTATTCTCCATCGGTTATATGGCGTATTCGATCAGTACGATGCAATGATAGCTGAGATAAACCCGCTTGTTGTGACAAACGAAGACAAACTCTGTGCCGTGGATGCGGTGCTAGAGATTGATGATAACTCTCTTTTCCGCCACCAGGACATCAAGCTGGACTTGAGTGAAAGGGTGGAGGACGAAATAAAGAGGGAGGCGATTCAACAGGGGCTCTCCTACGTGAAGCTCGAAGGGGACATAGGGGTGATTGGGTCTGGTGCGGGGTTGACCATGACCACCATCGACCTCGTAAAGGATTTCGGAGGGAAGCCTGCAAATTTTCTTGAAACGGGAGGAGCGATAACCGAGCAGCTCATGGAAGGGGCAGTTAAGTTGGTACTGAAGGATAGGCGGCTGAGGGCACTTCTGATAAACCTTTACGGGGGCATTAACCCCATGCCAGACGCCGCGAAGGGTATCGTGAAAGCCTATGAAAAGCTGAGACCTAAAATACCGATTCTGGTGAAGGTGATTGGCAATCAGCAGGAGGAGGCGTGGAGCATACTTGAAAGCGCTGGTATCTCCGTTGTTAAGGAGATTCAAACCGAGGTTGCCGTTAGAAAGTTGATGAAGATGCTTGGTGAATGAGATAGATGTGCATCCTCGTAAATGAGAAAACCCGAATCATCGTTCAAGGGATAACAGGCGGGATAGGAAGGATCCAAACAAAGCTCATGCTAGATTACGGATCTAAAATAGTCGCTGGGGTAACTCCGGGGAAGGGTGGAACAACGGTCCACGAGGTACCAGTCTACGACGCGGTCAAAGCGGCAGTTTCAGAAAACCCCGCAGACGCCTCAATTCTATTCGTTCCCGCCCCCTTCATAAAGGACGCTGCCGTTGAGGCTTTAGACTCTGACATAAAGTTGCTTGTGATCATCACGGAGCACATTCCGGTTCACGATACAGCGTATGTCCGGGAACAGGCGGAATCCGTGGGGGCGAGAGCAATCGGGCCCACAACCCCGGGCATAATATGCCCAGGAAAAACAAAGATTGGAATAATGCCAGCGAGCGTCTTCATGGAGGGCAATGTTGGAATAATTTCCAGAAGTGGAACGTTGCTGTATGAGATCGCGGGCAATCTCACGTTGGCCGGCATCGGGCAGAGCGCCTGTGTGGGAATCGGCGCTGATCCGGTGGTCGGAACCGACATGATAGATATACTGAGGTTGTTTGAGGAAGACGAGCATACGAAACTTGTAGCAATAGTGGGTGAAATCGGAGGAGTTCAGGAGGAGGAAGCCGCTAAATTCATTAGGAAGATGACAAAGCCGGTCGTCGCGTATGTGGCAGGTCGAGTGGCGCCTCCGGGGGAAAGGATGGGTCACGCAGGCGCAATAATCCTACGTGGAAGAGGCACAGCTCAAACTAAGATAGACCTTCTGAGAAACGCAGGGGTCAGAATAGCTAGTAGGCCATCCGATGTGGTCGGCCTTGTCAAAAAGTGCCTCCAGTTCTAGTTAGGTATGTCATCAGAAAAAGGTAATAGTGGGGAAGCGAAAAATAAAGCGCGAGGGTTTGGAGGCTTGAAATGAAGGTTTTGAGTGAAAACCAGCTTAAGCGGATTTGTATCACCATTTTAGAGGCGGTTGGAACTCCGAGGGATGAGGCAGAAATCGTGGCGGATAGTTTGGTTAAGGCTAATCTTCGAGGCATCGACTCTCATGGGGTTTTCCGCCTAATTGCCTACGTCAACAGAGTCAAATACAAAACTATCATCCCTGGAGCGCCTTACACAATAATTCGTGAAACCCCATCCACCGCCTCAGTGAGCGGAGGATTCGGATTTGGACAGGTGATTGGTGTCAAGGCGATGAAGCTTGCTGTGGAAAAAGCCCGCAAAACAGGTATTGGAGCCGTTAGCGTTTTCGATACCAACCACTTCGGTATGGCTGCATACTACGCTATGATCGCTCTTCAAAACGATATGATCGGTGTTGTCATCTGCAACGCCAGCCCCTATGTTGTTCCCTGGGGTGGGCGGGTTCCCATGCTTGGCACCAACCCCATCTGCGTCGCTATACCCTCTGGTCAAGGTATTCCAATAATTCTCGATATGGCTACCAGCGCTGTTGCCCGTGGAAAAATTGAGAGCGCTGCAAAGGAAGGAAAGCCGATTCCAGAGGGTTGGGCGGTTGATGAAAACGGTGAACCAACGACGGACCCCGTCGCTGCCTTGAAGGGAGCCCTCCTGCCCTTCGGTGGACCAAAGGGGTATGGTCTTTCCTTCATCGTGGACATAATCTCTGGTGCTTTAGCCGGCGCCGCCTGTGGTAAGGATGTATGCTCCCTCTATCCCGAAGAACAGAAATGTAATGCAGGACACTTCTTTCTTGCCATAAACGTGAATGCTTTCATTCCGATTCGAGATTTCAAGGCTGCGGTTGACAAGGTTGTTCTTGAACTTAGATCCTCTCCACCCGCGCCTGGTTATGAGAGTGTTCTGATCCCGGGAGAAATCGAGTATCGAATCGAACAAAAACGTTTGTTAGAGGGAATTCCTTTGAGCAACGAAACTTGGCAACGGCTAAAAAAGTTATGCAAAAAATTGAGAGTAGAAATTAACTCCTTTCATAGATAGGAAATAGTGGAAGATCCTTCAAGATACTTGCATTGTCTACGGCTACGCCTCCACATGGAGTTGGGTATAGGGTTGGAATTTGACTGAGAAAACCCTGCCAAATTTCCTAGATCAATTAAACGAGTGAAGTAATTTTAGGAAGATACCGAGTTAATTAATTGATGTACTTTACAGGATTTGCATTTAATATAGTCAACCTCGTCGCAGTTCTGACATATGATCTTGCTAAGTTCCTTGACATCAGAAAACTTCAATATTCCAGCCTCATTTAGCCTTGGATATTAAGCCGTGGATGCAATATACATTTTATTTCAAAAAATGATATATTCTTTGGATCACACAATGGATTGTCTTACCCACCCCATGAAAAAAGGAGATATGGAAGAAATAAGTTCGCGAACTTCGCAACAAACATCATTTTTCTCTTGACGGAACGTAGTAGTATTCTGCGATTTTCTTTTGATACCTATCGAGCTTGGATCCTTCTTTGTTCACCCTCGGCCTCTTTGTTACGGGATCCCTTCGGAAGGTGATGTCCATGTCTTTGAGGAAGGTGTTCATCCCCTTTCGGAGAGTGGTTAGGGGGTTGGCCACGCCGTAGATTCCGGGTTCCCCTGTGAAGATCATGAGGCGGTCGGCGATGAAGTCTTGCGCCACTACGTCGTGTTCCACCACGAAGGCGGTTACGTTTCGACTCTCCACCACTCGCCGGATGGTTCTAGCCATGGAAAGCCTCTCCTCAACATCGAGGTAGGCGCTAGGCTCATCGAGGAGGTAGAGCTGTCCCTTCCTCGACAAGCAGGCGGCGATGGCGACCCTTTGAAGCTCCCCACCGCTGAGCTGAGTGACATCGCGGTCGAGGATGGACTCCACGTTTAGGGGCTGCAAAATCTCGCTTCGATACCAGCTAGACGAGAAGTCTTCCTTGGCTATGCTTTTCAAAAGGTCTTCCACGGTTCCCTTGTACTCCGCTGAGATGTACTGAGGCTTATAGCTCACAGCTAATCCGTGTTGGGTCGATGAGGCTTCTCCGTCAGGCTTCTCGATTCCAGCTAGGAGCTTCACGAAGGTGGTTTTTCCTATGCCGTTAGGCCCCAGTATCCCGATGACCTCGCCTTGCTTCGCCTCCCCGGGCTCTACGGACAGCGTAAACTCGCCGTACGACTTCTTCATGCTGTCCCACTTCAGTAAGGTTTCACCGGCAGCCCAGCCCACCGCTGGGGGCTTCACGTGGAAGAGGATGGGGTCCTTACGAAAGCGAACGTTCTCGTCTGGAATAAAGCCTTGCAGGTAGATGTTGATTCCAACTCTCACCCCGTGAACGTGGGAAACAATGCCATAGACTCCAGGAGCCCCGTAAAACACGCAGATTTGATCAGATAGATAGTCGAGAATGGCGAGGTCATGCTCTGCTACAATCACGGTTTTTCCGTCTTTTTTGAGGCTTCGTATGGCTCTAGCGGCTTGAAGACGCTGTTTCACGTCCAGGTAGCTGGAAGGCTCGTCGAAAAGGTAAACCTCTGCCTCTCGACAAATCGTGGCGGCGATGGCAACCCTTTGAAGCTCCCCACCGCTTAAAACATCAAGGGTGCGATCCCAAACAGTGCGAAGCTGGAGCTGCTCAGTGAGGACCTCTAACTCGCCTCGCTCATCCACTTTTTCAAGGAGTTCACCAACCTTCCCCGTAACCACCTGCGGAATCTTGTCCACATACTGGGGCTTATGCACCACCCTAACCCTATTGGCGCTCAACCCTTGAAAATACTCTTGAAGTGTTGAGCCGCGAAAATGGCGGACAAGCTGCGGCCAGTCAGGAGGTTCTTCATACTTTCCAAGGTTTAGTTTAATTTCTCCGGAAAGAATTTTCAGGGCGGTGGTTTTTCCAATTCCGTTTTGACCTAGAAGCCCTAACACCACGCCCGAAGAGGGCACGGGGAGGCGGAAGAGCTTGAAGGTGTTAGGGCCAAAGCGGTGACTGCACTCCTCCTCTAGTTCGTCTGGAAGATTAACGATGGAGAGAGCGTGAAATGGACACTTTTTGACGCAGATGCCGCATCCCACACAAAGGGTTTCCACGATGAACGGCTTCTCGTCCTCAAAGAGAATAGCCTCGATTCTGCTTCTCACCGGTGGACAAAAGCGATAGCATACCCTGCCACAACGCTTTGGTCTGCATCGATCCCCGTCAAGCACCGCAACTCGAACCATGTTTCTCTCCATTCATTTTGCTGATGTGAAATGAAAGAAGCAGATAATAAGCTTAATTCCATCACACTAAATTTAGCTACCGAAACAAGAAAAAGAGGATAAGGTAACGTAACCTTCGCAGAACTACCATTCCTCTTCTTCCCACTCTTCCTCTTCTTCTTCCTCTTCGCGCATAGTGTTGTCCTCCAAAATTAGCGCTCTTAGGTTAAGTCTATAGCGCTCTTAATAAACGTGTTGATAGTCAAGCATGCTCCTTAAAAATACTATATACGAGGAAGCGTCTCTTATTAGATTAGCGAATGAGGAAGGAAGTGGGTGCGAATTTGGGCGACTGGGGAATGGATCACGTACATGTATACTCTAAGGAAGGGTGACTGAATTGAGGCGATATAATGGGCAAGAAGAAAGGTGAAAAGAAAGAAAAGAGGGTTATGGAGGCTGAAGGCAGACCGAAGCCTCTCAAGAAGAGGGAAAGGAAAGAGAAGAGAAAGAGGAAGAAGCTTACTAGACTAAAGAAGATTGGAGCATAGATCATATCTTGCAGATTCTACGTTCGTACGTGACGATAGCAATTGTAAGGACAAAGAATGTTAGCAATGACATCAGCCATATGTAGCTCCCATCATAAGCACACTGTGCGCGCGAGCTTGACTTTATTAACTAAGCCCATATGTATTTATGCTATTAACGCTCTTAAAGTAGAGGGCTGCCTAAGATGTCGACGCACGTCGCGAAGACTCCTCCTTCAACCAGTCTGCCTTGTAACCAATATTGGACGAGCCTCCGCCCTAAATGTAAAAAATGTAAGGATAAAATGAAGTGCCCAATGTATCTCACACACTGGAAGAAACATCAAAAACTTATGAGGAGATGAAAATGACCGTAGAAAAGCTTTGTAAAAATTGTGTCTACTTCAAGGTTCGAAAAGGAAATCCGTATTGCTTCCTCATAAAGCAAAAAGTCCCCGAAACCTACGTTTGCGGCAAATTCAAACCTAAATAGGCCTTAAGACAACCTTCCTGAGACCTACATGGAGAATAGTCTCAATATAAATCCTCTTTAATCATAGGTTCTGTTGCATTCTTGAACGCTATGTTGCAAATTCAGGTTCGTGGATTTCTGATACCCCCTCCCCTATATATGTCAATGCCTTGTATGATTAGTATATCAAAAACGTGAACATTTACACGTGGTATGAGTTATGGGGCTAAATGCGTTCCTCTCGGAAAAATTCAAGGAGATAATAATTGACGACGCTGGTTGGGGGGATCTCATTCTGGGTGTGGTGATAGGCGCTTTAAAATTTCCTGGTCACAAGTATATGGAACGCAGAATCCCTGTCAGTTCTTTCCAGTCACCAAACTTTGAGAGGAGAAAATACTTGACTGACGCGGTTAAAATCGTCGAAGAGGTGGTTGAGGCAATGCGAGTTGGTGAAGAGACTCGCTTTAAGATATGCTCTGGATATATTCTCTCAGGTGCATACCGATATCTGCGCGACCGCGGATTTCATGTAGAAAAGGTAGAGGTTACTGGTGACCTTCAAAAAAGGGTGGAACACAGCTATATAAAATGGTGTACAGAAGTTGGCGTCCCCGCCGAAATGCTTTCTCAGGATAGCAGGAAAAGATTTCGGATATTACTCAATTGGGTTGGGGAAAAACCTGAGATTAGAGAAAGCCTAGTCAAAACAGGGTGGAAAAGCTGGCGAGAAAAGTGGCGAGAGATCGCTTTTAAAATGGCTAGAAAATAATATTAAATTGGAAAAATATTTTGGAAGACCACCGCTTTCTAGGGGAATAAAAATTAGGCAGGTCGATGTGGAGAAATAATTAAAAGTTTTATTTGACTATTTCAGCGTTTGCGGCTCTACGGCCTATCCTCGTGATCCTTATTTTCACATGGTCTCTAGGCTTTGTGTTGGCAACGAATATTACGAAGCCTTGGATTCTGGCTATCCCTTCCCCTTGGCGGCTCGTATCCGTTATGTCCACTTCGTATTCCTTTCCCATCTCAACCGGACAAGGCCTAAAGCCCCCACCATAACCACGTCTTCTCTCATAATTCATAGGCATCTTCCCCTCCTTTCACATTTTTTCATGACAATGCTTACTTTGAGACTTTGAGTGTTCCGTATTTCATGCTGATTCTTTGGCTTTCCGCGTTGCTTTCGCCTCTTCTTTAGGCTTGGCTTCTGTGGTTAAGGTAATTTCTATTGTTGACACATTCCTTGTTCCGCCTTCTTGCATTTGCACCTCATCCGTTCCTAAGCTGATTTTGTTTACCTTTAGGTCTTGCATGAACCTGCGCCTAGTTATTTCAGCGGCGTCAATCGCGGTTGTTATGGCTTGGCCTCTTGCCTTCAATATAACTTCCTTATTGCCAGCGCTGAAGAGGGTTATGACCGCAAGTACATAACTCATTGGTGGCTTTCGTCCAATGAACACGGTGTTTGGTTCTCTAGACAAACTACTCATTTTTAACTTCCTCGTTGTCGGTGTTGCTAATGTAATAGGTGGACCTTCCTTTTAAACACTGCTAACATTCTCTAATAACTAAAATGCGCGCTTCAGGGACCGTGATAGTAATATGTGTGTGTTCTGATATGTCATGGTCTATAAAGTCGAAAGTGCAGGAAACTGGCGTAAAGGTGAACTTCGACAATGCCTTCTGGCTGCTCTAACAAACGTTTATAATACTTGCTTTACATACACTGTCTCAGTAAACTGAGTCTAGAGCACATGACCCAAGAATCAAACGTTGACGATGCGGTTGTGCCAAAACTGTTGATTGACAGACCGTCTGATTTCAGATTTCATGCGGCTTATCTAATTTATTCTCAGGCATGGGACAAGTCTACATCTCAAGAAATTAAGAGCAAGTTGAACGAAATTATGGCATCGCTTTCCAAAGATGAGATTAACTATGAAACTTTCTACGGAAAGATTAGTCAATACAGAGTAGAGTTTAATCCAGAACACTACCATGTAGGCACAAGAGCGAGGATAGAGACTCAAAGAAAGAGAGACTGGAGAAGAAGAGAAGCGAAAAACGCAAGAAATGCGAGGCACAGAAGAAGATAATCAGAAAATACGTTCTCACTAATAAATTCATACAGAAATCTTGAAATGGGTTGGATCTATTTCCCCATATTAGGGGATATCCCGGGGATGCACTACCGAATGGAAAAACCACGAGTGACATTCGTCATTTTCTCTCTATTGCTGTCTCTTAAAAATTGTTTCGAGGAGAGGAAGCGGAAAGGAAAGAGAGAATGTCTGAACAATACTCAGACCAGAGACATTCTGAAACAGTTGAACTAATGCTTCGAAGGAAAGGTGGAAGTTCCAAGAATAAGAGTAGGCAAAAAACAGACCATTGAAACCCTTATCAATGAAGAAGCCTTTTTGCTAGCGAAGTTTCTAAGAGACGAACGAGAAAACTGGACACCAAGAATTGCGGGTATATAGTTATGGAGGTGGGTAACCATAATTTTTTATCTAGTGAGATCGCACTGTTCTTTTAGCGCGAAGAACGTTGAAAGAAATTAAGGAACTTAAGTAAGAGTCTGGATAGGTTTAAAAAGAGGTGAACTGAGTCGGCAGCAATGCGTTTCACGGAGTTTGCTGAGTTTCTAGGAGCAAGTTATAGGACGATTCGATTTTCTTCCGTGCTATGTTTCACCTCGACGACTCTCGTAGGAGCTGTTTTAGCCGGCGCACTCATCGATTTAGGAATGGTTTGGCTGCTAATGTTCTCAGCTTTCAGCACATCTTTCGCCTTCATCATAAACGATCTATCCGACGCAGAGCTTGATAGATCAGCTGGTGTGTTGAGGAATCCTGTTTCAACAGGCGAGCTGAGCTTGGGGAGATGCATCTCTCTTGCGCTCTCATTTCTCCTCGTTTCCTTGGTGACTTTGTTCTCTTTAAGCTTCCAAAATCAGTTGCTCGGCCTAGTCGTTATCTTTCTTTATTTCACCTACTCATGGCTTGTGCGAGCGAAGGCTCGGCCAGTGTTGGACATATCATATCACGGCTTATGTCTAGCGATCCTCGCAACTATGGGATACGCGGAGTATAGACCCTTCGACGTTACCTGCTTCCTTTTAGCCTCACTAGTATTTCTCCTATCAGCCACATCGCAGATTCTTCAAGAGGTTAGGGACTACGAAACTGATAGAAATATGGTGAAAACGACGGTTACATTATTAGGCAAGAGGATGTCTCTGATCCTTTGCTTAGCATTTTTGGCGTCCGCCTTCGCAATCTTCCTCCTCTTACTTTTCTACGATGTAGTCCCCCTCGAAATTCTGCTTCTGTCGCCACTAGCCTACTTTATTATAGCTCCCATCATTCGAGCCATACGTAACGAAGAGTATGAGTACAGGATGCTGAGAGAGATCCGAAAGAAGCGGCTGATCCTGATCGCTATATTAATCGCCGTCTTAATCTTAGGGAGTAATTCTTCCCACATAAATACCGGAGTTATGATAAGTCTCTGCAAGTTTCTAAACGTGAGAATTGTGGAAAATTTATAGCAAATTTGCGGGCATTACAAATATTTACATTCGACTTAGAAAGGTAAAGATAAGAGGAAAAGAAAGTGATCATGATATGTCCAAATTGAGAGTTATCATATCCTTCATAGCTGCTCACCACAATCCTTAAGAACTACGCTCTTTATGAACATGTCAGACCGAAGCGAGTGTAAAGATATGTCAAATGAAGAAACATCCGAAAGTGAAGAGCTCATAAAGATAGAGAAATTAACCCCAAGTTCAAGAGAAGTAAACGTCATTGTAAAAGTTGTTTCCAAAAGTCAAGTTAGGGATGTCACAGGGAGGGACTACACTGCGCGCAGGGTTGCAGACGCTCTGGTCGGAGACGAAACAGGATGCGTATACCTAACACTCTGGGACGACAACATAGACAAAATAAACGAAGAAGCCACCATACGCATCACTAACGGCTACGTAAACCTGTTCCGAGGAAACATGCGCCTAAACATAGGAAGATACGGCAGCTTCAAACTCCTAGAAGAATCCCCCATCACAGAAGTCAACACAGAGAACAATCTATCTGACAAACGATACGAACAAGAAAGACGCTACCAACCTTATCGGCAACCCGGATATGGTGGAAGAGGATACGGTGAAAGAAGAGGTTACCAGCGAAGAAGATACTAAACCCATATAAAGAATCCAGCCTACTTTGCAAATTTCCTTGGATTCCTTTTGAACCTCTTCTTGCACGTTACACTGCAGAAATAATATGTTTCTCCTCCAAAACTGATCTTGAATTTAGATGTTTTTTCGTCCAGAACCACGCCGCAAACAGGGTCCCTAGGCATTTCCTCACCCTTCACCCTACATAATTATGAACGCATACAGGTAAGTTGTCTGGCTTTTGTGATTAATGGTTCTAGAGCTTTCCGGTCTTTTCAAAAGACATCCCTGAAAGATAAGTCACCTTTTTCGACGACGCTCAATTGTCCACCTCTGCCAACCTTCAACTGGCGTTCGCCTCTAAATGTTACAACACGCGCGTTCTCAACTCGTATAAGATCTCCCACAGAAACTGCGTCTATTTGTTTGTTCCACAAAGGTAGCTGGATAATTCCAGTTTCATCTGCGATGCTTGCGTTCGTTACCGTGGCAAATCCTCCAAACCTAGTGATGACGGATCTAGGCTTTGGAATTTCAAGAACCCTTGCTTTTAAGTTAATTCGGTTCATTCCAGATTTCAAATCCCCGATCCGTAGGTGTGTCACTTTAGCCCTCTCGAGTATTGTTCTCCTTGACGCCATCATGGGCGCAAACTCTTTGAGAGGACTGGTTTCTTCAAGGATGTGCTTGGGTATGGGGAATTGGGCGACCACTTTGAAACTGTTGGTTATGAGAAAGACGGCATAATCTCGTGTTCTCTTACGGCATTTAGTCGAAAGGCTTTCGCATGTGGATTCTTGACGTTTCCAAGCTTCAACGAAGCCGTCAAAAAACTTTTCCGGATCGATTCCATACTTCACTGAAACCAGAGCAAGATACTGAAGAAGCCTAAAATCAGCAGGCGAGCGATACTTACCACGGGGTCGACCTCGCCTCTTCGATACTTTTATCCGCATTTGATCGTTCCTATCCACGTGTTAACGTGATTTCTATGGTCGAAACATTTCTCGTTCCGCCCTCTTCTCGCTGTATTTCTTCGGTTCCTATAGTGATTTTGCCTACACTCATCTCTTTCATGAACCTGCGCCTAGTTATCTCAGCCACATCAACAGCCGTTGTTATTGCTCGTCCCCTCGCCTTCAAGATAACCTCTTTAGCGTCGGATCCGGTGAAACTTGTTATGATCGCTAACACATAACTCATTATAGGCTTTCTTCCAATGTAAACGACATTTAATTCTCTGGACAAACCACAGCCCCTCTCCTAGATTACGTATGAACCTATTTAAAGGTCTTTAGGAAAAAATTCGAAGCAGCATAAGCGCTAAAATTCTCATCTTAAATCTTCAGGTATCCGTTCCTTCTTAGCCATTCGGCTTGATTTCTTTTGTATCGCCATATGATGTCGCCCCGCTTGTCGGACTGGAAGTCCCACGGAGAGACCAGAACAATGTCCCCCTGCCTTATCCAGACCCTCCTCTTTAACTTGCCTCGGATTCTACAGAGGCGCTCGTGGCCGTCCTGACAGTTCACCAAAATCCGGTCGAAACCCAGCATCTTCACCGCTACACCGAGGACATCGTTGGCGACGGGCAACACCATATTTGCAATTTCTTCCTCGCTAATGACCTTCTTTTTACCCAAAGTTTCGCCCCGAGGTTGTCTCCCTCTACAAGAGGACCCCCACTTAAAAACATTGGTGCTACTGACCTAAAAGACAACGTAGGTTTGATTCAACCGATTATTTCCACTAGACTTCCAGTACTTGACCCAGCAAACCCTTTTCTAAAATGGGCCCTAACAAGCCGGTTCTTCTCGTGCAACGCACAATTTTTCCTACAGCCTCATCAGATCTTCACTTTTCGGTGCCGTATATGCAAGCATCCATTCGGGGAAAGGCTCGTGTCTCATATTTCATAAGGCTTTCTTAAGATGGAAAGGGTTATCGCCTTGGACACCTATCATGTAAGGAGCAAAAGAGCTTTGAAAAAGGGCTATCGAATGGAAAATTCCCTAGGGTATTTCTGGTATTCTCTTCGGGTGGAACTCTTCTGCGCGTTTTGTCTGAGCGGAGGCGTTTAAAAAACTGTTCTTTGTGGATAACGAGACGCTAAAGAAGGTCGCTGCGTTGTTCGGCGAGGACGCTGTTAGAGTAGTTGAGGTCCTTAAAGGGGTTCACGAAATCACAGATAATGAAATAGCGGATAAAACCCAAATACGCCTCAACATGGTTCGCAGGGCGCTCTACAGACTCTACGACCACTCCCTCGTGGCTCTCAGGCAGTCTCGCGACAAGGAAACAGGCTGGTTTATCTTCCACTGGAGGCTCCAACCTGACCAGCTGGAAGGCTTTATCCTAAACCAAAAGCGCCGTATTCTTGAAAAACTGGAAACCCGGCTTGAGTATGAGAAAGGCCACGAGTTTTACGGCTGCCAAACGCCAGGCTGCAAGCGATTCCCCTTTGAGGGGGCATTTAAGCTCCTCTTCAAGTGTCCCGCCTGTAACAGTCCAATGATGTACCTAAACAATGACCGGATCGTTAAGAATATAACCCGAAAAATTGAACAGATAAAAAAGGAATTAAGCGAGTAGCTAGATGAGAAAGACAGCACACGCGATTTGAATTCACTTTATTGTTCCGTAAATTGCATCCTATACTGTTGTTGTCCCTTTCGGCTCCGCTCTACAATTAGCTTGATATTGCTGCCTCTTAAAAATTGTTTCGAGGAGAGGTGTCTCTCACGTCTGTGAATGGTTTATCTTTTTTAAGTGTTTGACTAGGATTTTTCCCCTCATTCTTAATTCGTGCTTGGAGATGGTGTGCCTCATTGGACAGAGTTCGTCGGTTATTACGCCTTCATCAATTGAGTATACAACAGGGTATATGCGGCATCCTAGTGGTCTATACTCATAGACTCGGCATTTCTTCTCTTCAGAATCATAAAAATAGCATCATTCTCCAACACTCAGGAGCAGGGAAGTTTTCTCCTGTGGAAGACTTCCTAACCCTGCTTTTTTCTTAGAATATTGCAGAAGTACCGCCAGTTAAAATATTAAAAGAATTAAAAAAATGGTACATTTATGATTAGATTACCATTCTTCCTCTTCCCACTCTTCCTCTCCCTCTCCCCATTCTTCCTCTCCCCATTCTTCCTCCTCCATCGATTTTCACCTCCTTAATGATGCTTAATCCTTTCAGTCACCTCTAGTCAAACGCCTTTAGCGTTTTTTAAAGTTTTTGTTTCGTTGGGTGTCGAAGAAATCGCTTTAAGGAACACTGGAAACGTGTTTTAGGCAGTCTCTTTTACGATTTTTGTCTTCAGCACGGCTTTCGGTTGACGTGTTTCCATCATCATAGGCGCGCCGAGCAGAGCTTGAGAGAATTGTAAGCTGATCAGCCGTGTGGACGACGGAAACGACTTCCGACAAGTTTGATCTGACAATCGTGAATAGATAAGGTTTTATGTGAAAATGATCCTAATACTGTGGGATGATGTGAGGCGACGGCTTGGAGCGTTGGCTGTGACACGAGCCACTAACCTTCACTGACCAAGATTTTGAGGACTAAGGTGATTGTGGGACCATATTAAATAGGAATTGCGTCACTCGCTGGTTTCGGGGCGCTTGTATCGTGTGAAGCCACAGTGCCCACACGTGTAGCGATCGCCGTGGTCCGCCATGAAGTATCCGGGTCCGCACCGTTCGCAGAAAGGAAGCAGCCTTACGAATTTCTCTCCCTCAACTTTGTAACGGGGGGAAACCCTCTTCTTCTTTTCGGCCATTTAACTATTCCTCCTTCTCCTCGGGCTTTTGTGGAGGAGCATTCCTAGCGATTATGTGTTGAGGCTCCACGAGTTGGGCTTGTTCGATGGCGTCATAAACGTTGGCTTCGCCAACAGCAACCGTTATCCCAGTCTTCGTCTCTAACCTCTTAACATACACCAGTTCAAGGTCCTCGTTTAACAGAGATGCGAGCTTCTTCCTCACCTCAAAACGGGAGGGAGTTCCTCCAGTTTCTTCATGTTCAACCTCGAAGGCTACTTCTTTTCTTTTGAGCAGCGGGTTATATCCTTGGGAGGTGATCTTAACTTTCATTGGCGCACTTCCGCTTGATGCTGATTCTAATATGCCCTCCTTTACTTTAGCTTTTCGAAGCACAACTCCATTGCTTCCACAATCTGACGCACCATTTCTTTCTTCTGCTCTGTGACCTTGACCACGACGATCCCCTCGTAGGGCTGTCCATACACCACAAACGAGTTTTCAGGCGCACAAAACACTGCCGCCAGAGTTAAGAGATCCTCTTCACCCTCAATCAGAACCTTCGTTCGTTTTTCCCGTTTCAAGGCCTCTTGCACGACAGACCACGCTTCGTTAGTTAACGTTCCCGGAGGGTTTTTCGCGTGTAAAGTTCGATCAGCTTGCACTGGAATCGGAGCGATAGGCTCTCGCATAACCTTGTTATCGACGATTAAAACCCTAGGAGAAACGCTGTGCGTCATCATGTTGTTGGAAACGACGTCTCCCACCGAAATGACCATTAAAGGCCTTTCTTTTTCGATCAGTTCTTTCAGTTTTCTCATGGTCTCATCAAACGAACCTTCAATCAATAACCCTAGTGGAGATTTTAGTTTCTCACGTAGTGAGGGTGTGAGGAGACGCGTTTGCATGGGTGAGTAGTTTTTTTGTCCGTATTTATGGTTTTAGGTGCTTAGAAGATGGAAATGATGGCGGATGTCCTCGTGAGACTTTGGACTGCTAGGGCTCATCAACGCCTTATCAGACAAATAATGTGTAAAAGGATTTATTAAGATCAGATAGAAACTGGTTCGGAGTTTCGGAGGTACGAGATTTGACGATTGGGGTGGTGGTTGACGTTGACGACACCTTGTTGAACACGGACCGCAGGAGGTGGGCTGTGTGGCGCCGTGTTCTAGGTCGCGAAGTTCCCCTTCAAACAGTGGAGAGCCTCAGCTCACTTCAGATCTTGGAGAGGTTTGCGGGGGCGGATAGGGGGTTGTGGGAAAGGTTTTGGGGGATCCTCCTTTGCTGGGAAGAGTCCGGAATTGAACTCCTTGATCTCGATGAGCCCATCCCCTACGCTGCAGAGGTTCTCCAAAAATGGAGTAAGGAATACAAGCTCATCTATCTCACCGGCCGTTCAAGAAACATGCGCGAGCTGACTTTAGGTGAACTAGACCGGTTCGGTTTCCCCGTTCGCGGGGTCGATCTGGTTATGTTGAACATTAAGGATTGGAAGCGTTATTTGGCCTCAGAGACGTCGCCTATCACGCTGAGGGCCCGCATGTTCTCCTCGGTTCTTGAGCGGCATAGAGTCGTTCGGGTTGTAGACGATTACCCCATCTTTTTCACCGTATACCGAAGGTACGGGGTGCCCGACAGAGTTGGGTTACTACGCCCAAAGAGGTTCTCGCCTCAAGAATACTTCGCCCAAGGAGCAACTAGGGTTGTCGAGGGATGGCAACAGCTCCTAGATGACGTGCTGTAAGCGTTTATTATGGGAGGCTCTCGAGAGTAGGCGTTGTCTCAAGTTTAAGGGCCATACCAAATAATTCCACTAACTAGTCATCTCACACGGAGTGCGTAGCGCCCCTTTTCCTCTACCTTCATGGCACGGGCTATGGTCGAGTCTTTAGGGCTAAAGATGATGACTAAGCCGGTAAAATCGTCGCTCAAGCTGGAGGCCTTACACTTTGGGCAGACAGACCCATAGGATATGACGTGACACTCTCGACAGGCTTTTTCACTCATGCCCTGGTTCTCCCGCCTCGGTACCCTTTATTTTTTCTACGTCTTTTTTGATCCACTCGATCTTCCCTAAGAAGGGTTGCCTTGCGGTTACCCCGATTTTTCCAGACCCCCCACCCCGCCCGAGGGAGATAGCGGTTACACGAACCCTTACCTGGTCTCCCGTCGATAGCTTCCTTTTTGTCTCTTTACCCATAAGAACTCCTTGCTTTTCGTCGTGGGAGATATAGTCGTCCATGAGTTGGGATACGTGGAGCAACGCGTCGACAGGGCCTACTCGAACAAAGGCTCCAAAATCTGCAATTTCTACCACCTCTCCTTCAATCACCTCTTGAACCTTTGGATGAAAGGTGAGAAGGGAGAACACCGCCTTGTGGTAGGTGGCTCCATCCCCTGGAATGATCTTTCCAACTGGGCTAACCTGAACATCGGCCACGGCTACAACGTATCCCAGTTCCTCATCGACCATGCCCTCATATCTTATTTTTAACTGCTCATGACCCACTGTTTCGATGGGTTTGCCAAATTTCTCCGGAGGTATACGAATGGTGTCCTCCAAAGTTACTATCTTAAACATAACCTACACGCTGCCCTCCATCTCTAAACGAGACATTTGCCTCAGATAAATGACGGGCACACTTATATTCCTTAGTCTTTTTCTCAGCGCCCCGTCGTTGGTGGCCACGGGACACCTCCACTCCGACGCCACTCGAACAATCACATCGTCGTGCATCTCCTCACAACCCTGCTCCACAGGGACCAACTCGCATTTCTCGGCGAGTTTAAGCGCTAAGGATGCGTGGCGACGCGTTTTGGGGGATCCCTTCTCGGCTATTTTCAGAAGTTCCTTACGGGTTGGAGAGAGAAGGATGGGGGTGTACCGTTGACCTAGGAGGTTCGTTAGTTCTTCGAATATGTCTACTCTGAATTTTGACGGAACGAAAAGGAAATTGGCGTCTAGAATTACTTTTATCGTCAAGGTTTTCCCAACAGAGTCCTAGGATGCGCGTCTTAAACTCTTTGTTGCTGATAAAGTTTATGCTCTTATTACTGTTTTTCTTCTTTTCTGGTCCTTCTTCCTTTCTCCTTTCATTTGTCTGTGTTTCTCTCTTCCTCTCAGCCTTTTCCTTCCTGCTTTTGAGACCACTGAACCATTTTTGATACATGTTCTTAGAGGGGCAAAACGTGTTCATCCTCGCGAGTTCCCGTGCCAACCACTACTTGATAATGTACGTCGCTATCGGTAACCTTCTCCACACGTTCCAGAGTCCCCGAGACCCTAACGGCATCACCACACCGAGCAACGTTTCTGTACATACCTATCATAGACACCACTTTCGTAGGGATTTCGCTTTCTCCAAGTTTTGAGGTTGAGTCCAGCGGTTGGTAGTTTGAGATTTGATAGATGGCGGGTCTGAACATGGCTTCACTGTCGTCAACGATCTGACTGGAAAAGGCAACGGGCTTGACCGGGGAGTATCGGTACTCGCCGTACTCGGAGGTTATTTCCTCGAACCTTCGCACCGCGTTATACACAAAAATCTTGCCTTTATACCGTCCTCGATGCTTCCTCAATCTATCGAGCCTCTTGGTAACAACAAAGGTCAATGCGCCCTTATCAGCAAGGTTGTCAATTGCCCTTTCGAGATTGCGAAAGTTTCGCGACCCGTAAACCACCAGATCAATGTCAGACTCCATCGTGTGCATGCCTAACGCGATGGAACCATGGATCCCGAAATCTTCAAGGGGCACACGGGATTCGTTGGAGAGAAGAGTCACTAGCTCTGACGCCAGTTCTTGTAGATGGTCTCTCCTTTCGCTTTCAAGGAGTGCTTGTAAACAGTCTCTTGGAACATAAACTCTTTTTACGTGTTTTAATGGGGAGCCGATGACCTCTTTTCCACGGTAGGGACAGAGATATACATGTTGAGGAAACCCGTTACGAAAGGTTTCTAGAAGCCTTTGATAATTCTGCGCTGTGTAAAGCTTTTCGGATCGAACAAGTTCCAATTTTCCTAGTTTCCAGCGCTTTTCAAGGAAGCGCATTGGAAAGTGGGTTCTCAGTTTGGACGGGATGTATTTCAGAAAGGAGAAAACTCGTCCTCTCGGGTGCTCATACCCAAACGTGTAGAACATGAAGCCCTCCTTGGTGAGGAAGGCGTCTCCGTCTCTAGGAATCCACTTCTCCATCAAAGACTCCTCTTCGTGAGTCGTCTCTACGCGAAGATTACAAAGCGTTCATCCTAAAAATATATTCGTTAATATAATTGCTGCACATAGTTCATTAGAGGAATTTAATGGTAGAGAAGATTTCGGATAGGATCGCCAACGCTCTGGCTCGTGAAGGTGAGAGCAAGCTTTACCGGATGATGGCCGATTCGATGAGGATACTGGCCCTTTACAACGGGGTTAGCTGGAGATCTAAGCTTATCTCGGATCTTTTGACGCTCTATCAATTTCTAGGCCGCCATGAAGCTGTTAATTCTAGGCTCGTGGACGAGGCCTTAGACAAGCTCGAGTCTGAGGGACTGGTTACTGTAGAGGAGAGAGGGAGAGGGTCGTGGCTGAGGCCCGGCACCTTCACGGATAAGCTTGTTCGGCTGGTCGACCTCGCCACCACGACGGAGATACTTAGGAGAGACGAGACCTTTGCGAGATACGTGCATGAGAGATACAGAGGATTTAGAGAGCGTTTAGGGAAGGGCTAAGCCCATGAGGAAGTTTAGGGACCGCGATTTCATACAAACTCGGGAGGGATTCTTCTTCTGCGTGGTTGGTCCCCTTCACCCCTCCGATCGTGTTGTCTCCTACCTAAAATATGTTCCCTCCGAGCTAGGTGTTTGGGGGAGAGGGGGAAAGAGGTTCAAGAGGGCTATGAGAGCCTACACTATTCCCAGCCTGCTGGAAACCTTCGATCTGTTAAAAAGAGATCATCCCCATTACCTGTTTTATTCACCCTTCTATAACATCACCATGACCGCGGTCCCCCACGAATGCGTAGCCAAACATTTTAAGCCCGAGGAAAAGCTGGCTCAACTTCTTCAAGCCACACGCCTAGACTCTCTACAGAAGAAACTATTGAGACTCGCGTCCTTCTTGGCGGAGAGAAGCGGGGTCTCTCTACGCTTCCTTGGAGTGACGGGCTCCCTCCTCCTCAACATTCACCGTCCAGAGTTTTCAGACATAGACCTGACGGTCTATGGCTTAAAGAACAGTTTAGCGGTGAAAAGCGCCTTAACCGAAGCCTATTCCTCATTGAGTTTCGCTGTCCGACGCTTAGAGGGTGAAGCTCTAAAGGCTTGGTGTGAGAGCAGGGCTCAATCTTTCCCGTTAACCGTTGAAGAGGCCTCACAAATTCATCAGCGAAAGTGGAACCTTGGAGTTTTTGAGGGCACACCCTTTTCCATCCACCCTGTGAAACTGGAGCAAGAGGTGGGGGAAGCGTACGGTGAAAACGTCTATCATCCTATTGCCTCAGTCACCATCCGCGCCGTGGTCCACGACAATACCGATGCCGTGTTTCTCCCCTCTGTTTACCAAGTTCAAGAAGTAACGATTGTTGAAGGGCCTCAGGTATCGGATATCCGAGAAGTGGTTTCGTACGAGGGCTTGTACAGCGACCTAGCCGATGTTGGAGAATCCATTATGGCGAGGGGAAAGCTTGAGCTGGTTGTTCACAAAAAGACTGGCCAGAGGCATCACCGCGTTTTAGTGGGTTCGCCGGAAGGAATGGGCAGAGAATACGTTAAACCAGCCTAATCATGGCGCCAATGCACGATTCTGTGGTTTTTATTCGTATGGCACAAGGTTAAAGAGTGCGTGCTAATCGTGCGTAAAGAAGTTGCGTACTAATCGTAAGGAGACTTCCGCTTTTGAGATGTTTGAAGCAATTCTCTCCCTAGGTCTTGTATAGGCTTCAAATAGGCTCCTATTAGGGAGGTAAAACATATTACGTTCCGGGTGAATCATTCTTAGGGATGGTTGGATGAGTGTTCCTAGACCGACGGAGATGACGGTTCGGGACTTGTTGCAGGAGGAGTTGCGAAAGAGAGGAGTGACTGTTGTTCCGGAGTTTTCTGTTTCTACGCCGACTGGTTTGTTGAAGCCTGACATTTTGCTGAAGAATGGGGCTCCTTATGTTGTTGAGACGAAGTTGGGTGCTGAAACAAAGCTGTTGGAGGCTATGGTGAAGCTGTATGATTATTCAAAGTATGTTACTGAAGCGAAAGGAGCTTTCGCCGTTCTGTTTCCAGAAGAACTGCGTAGGCCTTGGCCTCATGAGGTTTGGATGAGGATTGCTGTTGATCCAAAGTTGGAGTGTAGTGTTGTTGCCATTTTCAAGGATTTGAGGCCTAGTCAGCCTTTCAAGGGAAATTTATCGGAAATTGCGGACTGGATGGCTGGGCATGTTCTTAGGGCGCCTGTTGTTGAGGCTGATACGAGTTTTGCTATCAGGATTTTGCGGGAGGCATCTGACTATTTGAGTATAATTGTGAGGCAGTTGAAGGCTGATGATTTGAAGGACATTTATGGCGGCAAAACTGTCTTTGAGAATATCTTGCAGTACGAAGAGGGCAAGTATCCGTTAGATGAGATGCGCCATGATGCTGCTTACCTTCTTATTAACCAATTGTTGTTTTATCATGTTTTGTCTCGTGTGGATGCGAGTTTTCTGGCTGTTGATGAGGAGAAGATTCGGCGACCCAGCGATTTGACGCGGTATTTTGAGCCTGTTTTGAAGAGGAATTATAGTAGTATTTTTGGTTTTGATGTGGCTTCTCGTTTGCCTGTGGATGCGACTGAGGTTGTGAAGAAGGTTGTTATGGTTGTTAAGGCTTTGGCGCCTGAGAAGATTCGGCACGATGTCTTAGGTAAAGTTTTTCATGAGCTGATTCCCTTTGAGACTAGGAAGGCTGTGGCAGCGTTTTACACGAATAATGAGGCTGCTGAGATTCTGGCACAGTTGGCCATTGACAAACCAGATGCTAAGGTTATGGATTTAGCTGTTGGAAGTGGCACCTTGCTAGTTGCTGCTTATCGTAGGAAGAGGGAGTTGCTTCAGAAGGTTAAGGGAACAATAGAGCTTGAAGACCATAAAAGATTCTTAGAACAAGACTTAACCGGAATAGACATCATGCCTTTCGCGGCACACCTGGCTGTTGTGCATCTTTCACTTCAAGCACTACTTTACGAAACAGAAAAAGTGCGAGTCGCCGTTTGGGATTCCACCGAGTTAAAGCCTTGGCAGACGATACCCGCTATCTCGAGTGAATTGAAGGAAGCATACGGTCGACCGACATTAGACATGTTTTCGAAAGAAGAAATCGCTCCTGTTGCAAAGGCTTATACAACGATGGAAAGAGTTAGTGAAAAAATACCTTTAGAACAATGTGATGTGGTCGTGATGAACCCACCTTTTACTCGCCAACAACGAATACCTTTGCGGTACAAAAAAATTTTGGCGAACAGATTTTCGAGTCAATCTCAGTACGTTCATGGGCAGATGGGCTATCACGGTTATTTTGTACTCTTGGCGGATCGTTTCCTTAAGAGTCAAGGTCGACTAGCCTTTGTTTTACCTGCCAGTGTTTAAATGCGGACGGTTTTATGAGAATACGAGAACTCCTTACAAGCTACTATCACATCGAACACATTGTGACCACATTGCAGAGGGCTGCTTTTAGTGAAAGTGCACAGTTCAGAGAAATACTCTTTGTTGCTAAGAAAACAGGACAAGCCATATCAGGTAACAATATCTGCGCCATAACAGAACTCAAAAGGCTCCCAGGTACCTTAGAAGAGGCAAGAGAATTTGCATTACAAATGAGAAAACTTACTCAAGAAAAGAGGCTAGGTGTGGTTTGCAACGATGAAAAGATGCAAGTTACACTTGTCACGATGAAGGAACTAAGAGAGTCTGTTGATAATCTTTTCAAATTTATTGCATTTTCAGACAAGAAATTGATTGAAATGTGGCTGTCGGTTGTTAATTTTGCAAAGGACAAATTTGTTGAGTTTGGGAAATTCATCAATCGCCATGGAAGTGGTCCAAAAGAAGGCGCAGCACTAGGCCAAATCCTAAAAGGTGGAGGAATAGGCGCCTTTTACATTCACCAAGATGCTTCTAAAGCAATTAAAAAAACTGATGTGTGGATTCTAAAAGACATTGATGATAAGAGAATTCAAGTTGAGCACAAAGGACTGCATAGAATTCTTGATATTCCTCGAAGTGCGTCGCACCCAGCACTGAGACGTTTTTCTGGTTCGTCCTATTTGGACATTTCAAAGGAACTTGATTTTGTGATCTCAGATACCTTCCCTGATGTAAGAGAATTCTTGCGACTGAGTCTTGGCAGAGAAATTGATCTTCGCATCTTGGAAAACTGGAATAGATATGCGACCAGTCTTTTAGGAAATCTGTTGCTTGCCAATCATGTAGATGTCTCCGCTCCTGGAACATCAGTTCTCGCTTATTACTCCTCCGGGTTAACACTTATACCACGTAGCATGTGGTCAGTAAATATCCCTGATAAAGCAACGAAAATTTTGACATTATGGTTAAACAGCACGTTTGGTTTGCTTCAAACGCTTTGGCTTCGAAGAGAAACCAGAGGCGCTTACATCTGGCTTGTTGCGAGCACGATAAGGAAGTTTTTAATTCCAGACATCGATGAATTGAACGAGCAAGACATTGAAGATTTATTAAACATTTTTGATAAGTGTAAAGGAATACAATTTCCAAGCATCTTAGAACAATTAAAAACAAAATTCCCAGCCAGACTCACAATTGACAAGGCTATACTTGGGGTGCTTGGTTTTGGTGATGATGAGATCAACCGCCTTCTTGACTATCTCTATCCCGCCCTAGCCAAAGAAATCCAACAACTAAAAACCCTCATGCAAGGATGATTATCTATCCATAATCATTTATCAATATCCTTAATAAGACAACCAAACCAACCACCACTTTATAGTAAAAATTCCCTAATTCCTTGCCTTCTCTAAATCTGACATGGCTCCCTCAATAATGAAATCTTAACAGTTTATTTCTGAAGTCAATTTCAATTTTGGAAAACTCCTGCAAAGTCTTTACGCCCAAAATGTAGGATTTGCCTCCACTCTCGCAAAATACAGTTGTAACAAATTCTTTTTCACCAATCCTCACTCTAACCCTCGACAGATAACCCTGTGAACCATCAACTATTGCTTTCACCTCAAACTTCAAACCGAGCAATTCAGCAAACGATAACGGTATAATGGTTACATCGCTCTTGGTATCGACATGCATCCTTTTTCTACACTCTTTCCCAAACGCATCAAAGAAAACCGCAACAGCCTTTAAATCATAAACTTCTCCAACAAACTCCACAGGCTCGATAACTGTGGAGTAAATCTTCCAATCCTTAAAGCTCATACAAGAACTCTCGCTCTGAGCCTGCCCACCTGAATAGTCTTTGTATCCCTAATGAACTCAATGACAGGCTCCCGACCATACTTCTCAACAACCTCAACGTAAAGCTTTTCACCGTCATCGCCAACATCTACAACACGCTCATCTAACACAGCCACATACCTGTTGGCATAATGGATTTGAAGATTCTTATAGTGTTCAGAAAGCCACTCCGAATCCCTCTCAAAACGAACATCTTCCTCAACCCCAGCCAAAAAGACACCTCCACATAGACATAACATAACCGGTCACAAAACCTTTTCCAACCTTCTTCAAAGCCTCATCATAAACCCTATCAAACTCCCGGTGAGCCACCAAAACCTTCCCATCCTTAACATCCGACACTGATAGCCCTCCAATCCAGTAAATACGCAAACTAACTTAAAACATTACCTTACACAAGCCCATCTTTATCCTGCCCTAGCCAAAGAAATCCAACAACCCACAAACCCTCATGCAAGGATGATGAGACTTCTCAAACCCCTTGATAAAAAGCGGGTATGCTAAAGCGCTCATTTCGTTCAAACCCTTACTAACACCACAAAATATTATTAGAGCAGTATACTTCTATATGATTCAGGTGAACAAGCGTGGATGTAACCGTCACCGAAAGCCAACTGAAACTCGTGCTACACAAACTAGACGCAGTCAGACTAGAACTTCTAAGGCTTAGAGCAATGCTCCTACCAGAAGAAGAGCTAAGCGAAAAAGAAAAGAAAGAGCTTGAAGAAGCCGGAAAGGAGATAGCAGAAGGCTCAAGCATAAACTTTGAGGAACTAATCAAAGAACTAGGCTGAAACAATTGTTCCAAGTAATCATCTCCCAAAGAGCCAGAAAATCAATCAAAAAACTGCCCAAACATTATAAACGAAGGATAATTGAACTACTCCTTATTTTTCGCGAAAACCCTCCAAAATTCTCACAACTTTGCCCCAGACCATCTCTCAAAAAGTGCGTGATCTACGCCTAGGCAATCCAAAACCTTTCCAACCACATAATCCACAAGACCATCAATATTCTTTGGTTTATGATAATAGGCGGGCATCGCCGGAACCACCACTACGCCTTGCCTCGCCAGTTCCAGCATGTTGCGGAGATGAACAACACTCAGGGGAGTTTCGCGGGGAACAAGAACCAGTTTCCGTCTCTCCTTCAACGCAACGTCTGCAGCCCTCAAAAGGAGGTTGTCAGAGTATCCGTGCGCGATTCCCGCCAGCGTCTTCATGCTGCAGGGAACAACGATCATCCCATCCGTTTTGAACGATCCACTCACCAGAGGAGCGGTTAGATCATCCTCGTCATACGCGTGATCGGCCAGCTTTTCCAAGTCCTCTCTAGTTATCCCAAGTTCGTGTTTAATCACCCTCTCCGCGGCTTTGCTGACCACTAAGTGGGTCTCAACCCCCTTGTCCCTCAACACTTCCAGTAGGCGTTTGCCGTAAACAACTCCACTGGCTCCAGTTATGGCCACGATCAATCGCATCAGCATACCAGCTATTCTAGCTTTAAGACGTCTTTTAGATAAGCTCGAAACGGCCCAAGCCTACCCCCATAATTCCCCGCCGAGATCTTCACAACACCAGGAACCCTCACCGCCGCCTTCACGCCCTCTGCCATCGCCCTTTCCACAACACCGGAATTTAAGCCGTTTATGACAATCTCATAAATGCAGTTCACGTTCTCTGGAACCTGTGAATCGGGAACGATCTTTCTCAATCTTGGACAGAAGGGATGATTCGTAGACGCAGCGAGCTTGTATTTCACGGAGCCTGCTTTTGATCCGGATCTGCAAACGCCCCCAGGAAAAGGCAAGATGACCCCTTCCGCCCTCTGGAAGATGGCGTTTACCGCTTCCTCTGCTGCTTGAAGGCCTGCCTTGCGACTCTCCGCCAAAATCAAGAAGTTTCCTCCAGCAACCGCCCTCGTGGCGCCGAACTGATCTTCAACCATGAATTCCCCCTCCATAACCGGGATGCGCCAAACCTTCCGCCCCCCAATCGCATCCCTCCTCTGGAAACCGTCACCAAACAGACGGATACTTCGCCCCACCTTCAACCTTCTTTTGGCCTCGGGCAGGGCATCAAAGGCCGCGGTTGTCGGACATGTCATAACACACTGAGATATCCTCTGAACCATCTGGGCTCTTAACTCTGGCCTTGTTCGATGATAGATTTGAACTAGTGTTCCCTTCCGTCCATCTGGGGATTTATCAGCCGAAACGACGCCTTCTATCCCCGCTTCCGCGGGAGACATTATAATTGAGGCGGCGAAGCCGGTCGCCGTTCTCGCTGCGGTTAAGGCCCACTTTTCGTTTTCTGCGGTTATCAGGATTCGACCTGCCCACATCGGAAACATTTCAGCGAATGTATCCTCAATTTCAACATTATTGACTCGGAATGTATCCAATTATTGAGGCCTCCAAGGTTTCTTTTTTCTGAACAGTTTGTAGGTTGTTTGCCCTAGCTGCATGTCGGTTACATATTCAAAGCCTTCCTCAATTAACGTTTTCGCCGCCTCAAGGGTTGTGGGCGACCTTGCTAATGTCGGTTTGGCCGCTTCATTATAATGCTAGGCTTCTAAGAGTTTCTCAACCGTATTAGCCAACTCAAGAACTTCCAACTCCACCTTTGCCAAGCGATTTTTCAACTCTAGGCTTTCGGCGGTTAAGCCATTCACCAAGGTTTGCAGCTGCTTGTTTCGTTCCTCCGATGGGTTTCACATATCCTAGCAGGGTGGAGAGGTTAAATAGGATTAGATGACTTAAGGAGACTAGGTTTATGGGGGTTAGCAAGTAGGCGGATGAAATTGTGGAGTAGTAGGATGGGGCAAATACAACTACGAAGAACAACAGTACGCCGACTTTGAACCATTTACCGATTTTAACCCATTCATCAGGGAAAAGAAATTGAAGCTTGCTAAGTGTTTTTAAGGTGGTGCCTGCGAAATAAAGACCGACGACTTCAGGGATATAGTGCGTTCTCAAGAAGTACGGTCCGATGATCCATGAGTCGCAAGTAAAGGTGATAAAGAGCATAACTAGGCAAAACATTATCATGAGAAAATAACTGCTAAAAATTTCTTTGAGAAACATCGTTTTCAGCATGTTCTCATCGGTCATCAAGGAACCCCCTTGATCTTCATTGCTGGTTCTTCTTCCCAGATGCAGTTTCAACAATCACCACCTAGAGCGTTGGCCTCCAGAAGGCGCAAGCCTCATCTAACAAGCCGACGTTTATGTTTTCTCTTCGGCAGAGCACCCTCATGCTTCTTAAGGGCTTAGCGCTTCTTCTCAACAAAACCAAGTTGGTCAAGTATCGTTGGTTGAAATGAACTTTTCTTTTCAGAAACCGAATCTTGTTGGGTTCCAGCCTTCGGCTGGTATACATGCAGTTTCCACAAATCCTAAGTGCCTTTGGGGAATTCAAGATTTTTTCCTCTTCGCGTTTTTTTGTTCTACAGTTTTCATGTTATACAAGTATACAATATGGTCTATTTTAGACATATTACATAGAATTGTACCGTATGGCTTAATATAAGGGATGCTGTGAAAAAAGCGTTCCTAACCCGAAACAGTTGTTTCCGTTAGTTTGTCTCCACCTTTCTGATCCGAGCGTTGTTGATTCGTGGACCATATCAACCGGGCGCTGGATAATTAAGCGCCAAGAGAAGTTACGTAAGCCCTAGGCCTCCCCACGCCTCCCCAGAAAAACGTGAAAGCTGAGTATTGTCTCGGTAAACTTGTCGAACTCATGAGACCTCTAAGAAATACGGTACGTATCCTATCCGTTCGTAAGGCAACATGCCTACTGACCGAGACTGTTTTACCTGAATAAACTGGCGTGGCGGATTTGGCTTTATTTACCGGTTTTGAGCTTGGCTAGTGCCATGGATTTCGCGATCTCGTAGGCAACCTTGTAGTCAAAGATCCCTTTGGGAGACTCCACCGCTCGCTTAAACAACTCAGCTTCAACCTTGTTCTTGAAGGTACCTATAATCAGGGCTCCTATCCCCCAAATGCCAGGCAAGATCTCGACATCTTCATCCGTGGGTTTTAGTCCCTCAACGCCGAGGGGTGGGATGGCGTTAACGTCTCCAACAACCTTGCATCGGCCCCCGTATTCCTTAAGGACGTTCAGAGGCAACAGATGAATCCCAGCAGCCCCAGCCGACAGAATGATGTCAGCGTCTTTAATGGACTCGCCTATTTCGTTAGGCGCGAAGGCTTTCATGCCCCAAGCCTTTCCCCCACGTATTTCCTCACTGATCCTTGAGGCAACCGCATTCGCCCTTTCCAGCACCCGTGAGGTGACAATCACGTTGGCTCCTTCCACCGCGTATAGGCGAGCAGCAACCTGCCCAACCGGTCCGGTGCCCGCCAAAACGGTGATGGTCTTTCCGCTTAGGTCGCCGAATCCCTTCTCGATGGAGGCGGCGAGGGTTTTGGCCACGGCAGCCGAGGCGGTGGTGTAGGCTCCTCTGGGGTCTACGATGATGGAGAGTTCGAAGGGTGGGAACATGCTCTTCTTTGCGATCTCCAAAATTTCCACCGCTTTATCGACATCGTGTCCTCCTATGAACAACTTGGTGTGTTTTGCGCCTCCAGGGCCGCGCGGGAATATAGAGTCCTGGATGATACTCTTAGCGTCTTCAAGAGTGACATTGCTGTATTGGAGAATCTGCGCTTCTGGGAAGAGGTCGATGGCTGTTAGGATGTCGAAGGGGCTTGCGTGTTTGTCGGTGTCTAGGAAGAGGATGACGGTTTTTCTGGTGGGTTTGGTCATGTTTTCACCTTTGGATATTGTTATTGTATTTGTGGTGGTTGTTTTAAGTTTTGCGTGAATTTGAAGACAAACTTCTTGGTGGTATGCTGGTGGAATTTTCTTGCGCACCACCATGCTGAGGGAGGATAGAGCATCTTCAACTACGCGATTGTATAAAGATTTAAGGCTATTTGCAGAAGTCCTATATTGGTGGATCTGATGGGGTACGTTAAGGTGAAGGGTATCGTGGCTAATCCTTTCGATAGAGATAAGCGTGTGGAATTGGAGTTCTTGGTTGATACAGGCTCGATGTACACGTCGTTGCCTGAAAGCTTACTTAAACGATTGGAGATAGTTGCGTCCGGGAAGAGGAGTTTCCTCATCGCTAGTGGTGAGAAAAGGGAATATTCTGTTGGAGAAGCCTACATCGAGATTGAGGGTACGGGGGTTACCAGCCTCGTTCTGTACGGTTCGGAAGGGGTGCCTTCTTTGCTGGGTGTTACAACGCTCGAACTGCTTGGGTTGCAGGTGGACCCAACCACAGGAAAGCTAAAGCCAGCAGAACTATACTTGCTTTAAAAGCTTAAGGGGTGAGGAGGTCTGGAGGGAAAGATAAACTTCTTTTTCGACGAAGAGAGTGATGTGTTAGACATCACCTTTGGGAAGCCTCGAAAAGCTGTTGCTAAGGAATTAAAGAATGACATAGCGGTTAGGCTTGATCCTAAGAGCGGAGAAATGTGGGCATTGTAATACTCAATTTTATGAAAAGGTAGGTTGAGTAAGAGAGCAGAGGAAATCGAACTCCCAGTCAAGGTCACAATAACCACAAGTTAGCAATTCTTGGTGCAGCGGGCAGGATTTTAACCTGCGAACCCCTATAGGAAAGGATCTTCAATTAACCTTAAGATAATTGTCCTTTCCTTTACCTCGACATCGAATACCGCTTTGTTCTTAAAATTTTTCGCGATTTCTTTAAGCGCTTCCGTGTCAAAACTCCAAAGAATCGAATGCGGCTTGCGTTCGGCTATGCGATAAGGGTAGACGTACAACTTGGCTCGCACGATATCACCCCTTCTGTGGTTTTCACTCAATCTCTGAATTTGTGTTCCTGCTAGTTAAGACTTTGGAGAACACTCCAAAGATTAGAGAAGTCTTACAAAACTGTAACCCACTGTTTTGGTGCGGCGGGCCGGATTTGAACTGGCGAACTTTAAGTGAAAAACCTTCAGTCCTTCACCTTTGACTTGGTTTGGCTACCGCTACGCTTATCCTAAAACTTCACTTCGTTTCATTATTTCTTTCCAAATACGAATGCTTATTTCTATAAAAAACTCTAATGTTGTATGAATATGACTTAACGGGTGGGTATTAGTGGGCTTTACATATGTTAAGGTTAATCTATCTAACCCAGCCCAAATGGAGCTGAAGCGTGAAGTGGAGCTTCTAGTTGATACCGGAGCCGTTTTGACCGCTGTTCCTCGCAAAATACTCGAAGAACTCCAAATCAAACCCGTTGGCAGGCGTACGCTACGTTTGTTTGGGGGACAAATCGTGGAGAGGGAAATAGGGGCTACGTTAATCAACTATGCCGAGGCATACGCTGGAATCACCGTAATATTTGCCGAAGAAAAGGACACACCAGTCCTGGGAGCCACAGCCTTAGAGGCGTTAGGTTATCAAGTGGATCCGGTGACAAAGCAACTAAAGCCCACAGAACTTTTGATGATTTAGCTCCGGCTTGGCTACCCTACTTCTGTTTCAAAACTTCCTCATAATTTCTTGCAGTTTCCACCAAATAGGCATAACAAACCTTAATATGCAGCGATAAGTAAGTTAGCTCTTTAAAGATTAGGGTGGAACCAACCTTGCCCCTAACCGGGGTGAGCAGATGTCCAAGCTGAACGTTTCCTTGTTAACCGGTCGAACCGTCGATCAAGGGTGCGGAAAAGAGCACGGCAAGCTTTCCTTGGAATACTGGAGGAGCGTGGCCGTCTGCGAGATGGATCCCCAAGACATGAAAGAACTCGGAGTGAAAGAAAACGAGAACGTTAAAATCACCACCGACTATGGCTCCGCGGTTGTACGAGCCGTAAAGTCAGCGAGGGGTCCCCACCCGAAGGTTGTTTTCATCCCCTATGGCCCCTGGGCAAGCCTCATTGTGAACCCCAGAACCCACGGAACCGGCATGCCATCCCTAAAAGGTATACCCGCACAAATCGAGCCGGCACCCAAAGAAAAGGTCTTCAGTCTGCCAGAACTCCTCAAAGAGCACTACCGGAAGGAATGAACATGCCCACGGTACCCAGCGTCACCTGTCCTGTCTGCGGCTCCTTCTGCGACGACATCGAACTAACCATTAAAGACAATGTCGTCACCGACGTAAAAAACGCGTGCGCCGTCGGCGCAGCCAAGTTCCTCAGCTACGCCGACCCCCATCACCGAAACACAAAACCCCTCATGAGAAAAAACGGTGAATTGGTTGAGGCTTCGCTGGATGAAGCCATCCGAAAAAGCGCCGAGATCCTCGCAAATGCGACGCACCCTATCCTTTATGGCTGGAGCTGCACCAGCTGCGAAGCCACCCGCCTAGGACTAGAACTCGCCGAGGAAGTGGGCGGGGTCATCGACAACACCTCCACCATATGCCACGGACCCTCCATCCTCAGCATCCAAGACATCGGCATATCCAGCTGCACCCTAGGCCAAATACGACACCGAGCTGACCTCGTCGTCTACTGGGGAAGCAACCCCTGGAGCGCCCACCCCCGCCACATCGAACGATACACCGCTTTCTCGCAGGGCCGATTCCAAACCAGCGCATGGAGAGGATACCTCTCCCGCGTCGCCGCCACCCTCACCAAGAAACGACTGCTAAGAGCAGCCAACCTCATCCTCATGCGCGACGTCCCCGCTCCACCAGAAATCGACCGTCGTCTACCCCCCACTCTACTCCAAAAGAAGAGAAAAATGATCGTTATGGACGTGCGTAGAACCCGATCCGCCGAGGCGGCCGACTACTTCCTCCAAGTCGAGCCCAACAAGGACTACGAGCTCCTTCAAGCCCTACGCCTGCTCATCCGAGACGAGGAAATCGACGTGGACACGGTTGCCGGAGTCCCCATAGAAATCCTCGAAGAAGTAGCCGATGTCATGATCAGCTGCGAGTTCGGCATCCTGTTTTTCGGCCTAGGCCTGACCATGAGCGAGGGAAAGCTTCGAAACATCGACGCCGCCTTATCGCTCGTCCGGGACCTAAACCACCGCACCAAGTTCGTGATCATGCCGATGCGAGGACACTTCAACGTCACCGGCGCAAACGTCGTGTTCACCTGGACAACCGGATACCCCTACGCCGTCGACTTCTCCCACGGCTACCCACGATACAACCCCGGAGAAACATCCGTGGTGGACATACTATGTCGTGGGGAGGCAGATGCCGGTCTCATCGTGGCCTCAGACCCCGTGGCTCACTTTCCACGAGAAGCCGTTCAAAACCTAGTGAAGCACCCCTTAATCGCCATCGACCCGCAGGTAACCCCCACCTCGTTGATGGCCGACGTGGTCATCCCTTCCGCTTTCGTGGGCATAGAAGCAGAGGGAACCGCCTACCGCATGGACCGTGTGCCACTACCGCTAAAGAAGGTCGTGGAACCCCCTGAAACCTGCCTCCCAGACGTGGAAATACTGCAAAGGATTCTTCACGAAGTCCGGAGGCTAAAGAGGGAGGGAAAAGCGTAGAAATGGCTGAGCTTCTTATCAAAAACGGACTTGTTTACGATCCCATGAATCGTGTTGACGGAGAAAGGATGGACCTCGCTGTTAAAGATGGAAAAATCGTGGAGAATGTGAGGGGAAAGGAAGTAGAGATAATCGATGCCTCCGAAATGGTTGTGATGCCCGGCGGCGTCGACATCCACTCACACATAGCCGGAGCAAAGGTGAACGCGGGACGGCTTCTTCGTCCCGAGGACCACTTTAAGGACGTGGAGGTCAAAACGGCGGTAACGCGATCCGGCGTGGGCTACTCGATTCCGTCCACTTTCACGACGGGCTACCGCTACGCGAGGATGGGCTACACCACGGTCATGGACCCTGCCATGCCTCCTTTGAAGGCTCGCCACACTCATGAGGAGCTCAACGACACTCCCATCATCGACAAGGCGTCCTACCCTCTGCTAGGCGACTGCTGGTTCGTCTTAGAATACCTGCGAGAGAACATGATCGAAGAGTGCGCAGCTTACGTGGCTTGGACCATGAACGCTACCAAAGGATACGCCGTGAAGCTCGTAAACCCCGGAGGTCTAGAGGCTTGGGGCTTCGGCAAAAACGTGAGAGACATCAACGACCCTGTCCCGCATTTCAACATCACTCCAAAGGAGATCATTCGTGGCTTGTGCAAGGTGAACCAGCGCCTGAAGATGCCCCACACGATTCATGTTCACACCAACAACCTCGGAAAGCCTGGAAACTATGTCACGGCACTGGAGACCATGAGATGCGTGGAAAACTTGGCGAAGGGAGACAAACCCGTCATCCACATCACGCACTGTCAGTTCAGCGGCTTCAAAGGGTCTGACTGGAGAACATTAGAGTCTGGCGCTGAAGAAATTGCCAGATACGTGAATCAACACAACCACGTGACCTTGGACATGGGGCAGGTGGTGTTCACCGACACAACCACCATGACAGCGGACGGCCCATTTCAATATATTCTTCATCAAATTAGCGGTAACAAATGGATTAACCACGACGTGGAAACCGAAACGAGTGCCGGAATCGTGCCGTTCCGGTATAGACGCAAGAGTTACGTGCACGCTATACAATGGTCGATAGGGCTTGAGCTTTCCCTCCTAATCGAGGACCCGTGGAAAATCTACTTGACGACCGATCATCCCAACGCGGCTCCGTTCACCTCCTACCCAAGGGTGGTATCTTGGTTGATGAGTCAGGCTGCCAGAGAGAGGGTGATGAAAAAAATAAACAGGAAGGCGAGGCGGAGGAGCCTGCTCCCCACCGTCGACAGGGAATACACTCTTGGTGAAGTGGCGATAGCCACGAGGGCTGGTCCAGCAAAGGCGTTGGGCTTGACCCAAAAGGGACACTTGGGTGTAGGAGCCGACGCTGACATAGCCATCTACAACGTAAACCCTGAGCGCGTCAACTTGTCTAAGAAGTATAAGACGGTTCGGAGAGCGTTTCAAAGAGCTGCTTACACCATCAAGAACGGAGAAGTCGTGGTGAAAAACGGAGAAGTTGTGAAGTCCGTTAACGGAAAAACCTTCTGGGTTAACGTGAAGGCTTCGCCGTCCATCATCGAAATTGCGCCCACCTTACAACGGGAGTTTGAGAAGTATTACACGGTGCGCTACGAAAACTACCAGGTTCCTACACACCACCTTGCCGTTTCTTCTCCCGTTCTAGTTGAGGCGAGAGTGTAAAAATGGTTGTAACATTACGCCCCAAACGCTCTTTTAAGGTTCCTGTAGACGCGGAGTGCCTTACCCCAGACATTTTTGCTGGAAAGTCGAACAGGGAAATAACTGCATTGAAACTGCGTGAGGGAAATCGGGAACGAGCCCTCGGCGAGCTTTTTGAGGTGGAAGGCGAAGGCGGTGCAACGCCAAAGGAGGTAAGCATCCAAATCTTGGGGGATGTTCGCAAGGTCAGAAGGATTGGAGCGCACATGTCTACGGGAGAAATTCTGGTTCATGGAGACGTTGGTATGCATCTTGGCGAAGAAATGACGGGAGGAAGAATCACGGTGACTGGTAGCGCCGATTCATGGGCTGGGTCCATGATGAAGAAGGGAACGATCGAAATCAAGGGAGACGCTGGCGACTACGTTGGAGCGGCTTATCGAGGAAGCACTATAGGAATGAGCGGAGGAATCATCCTTATACATGGAAACGCGGGGAACGAGGTCGGGTGCTTCATGAGGAAGGGGCTCATCAAAGTATACGGGAACGCCGGAAACTTTGCGGGCATGCACATGAGAAACGGAACGATACTCATTCAAGGAAACTCCGAAGGAAGAGCCGGCGCTGAAATGACGGGAGGAAGAATCGTCGTATGTGGTTTCATTCCGTCTATCTTACCCACGTTCACTATTGATAGCGTTAGGCCCAGAGTTAAAGTTGAAGAGGAGGAAGTTCCTGGTCCGTTTTACATGTTCGTCGGCGACCTTACTGAGGGTGGAGACGGGAGACTCTACGTTTCGCAAACCAGAAACCCGCAGCTGAAATTCTATGAGAAATATCTTTAAATCCTGATTTAGTAGAGGTTTGAACTCCGTTCATTTTATATTTTTCTTGGAATTAATAGCCATATATGCTAAGCGTAAACAAGGCTGCAAAACAGCTCGTGGACGAGCTATGCAAAAATGCCGATCTTTATGGAGTGATCGTTAAGAAAACAAGGTTGGGCGCGACCCTGATCGACGCTGGGATTCAGGCGAAGGGCGGATTCTTGGCAGGCAAATTTGTGACCGAGATCTGCCTTAGCGGATGCGGCAAGGCAGAAGTCTCCCTCAAGCAATATGATGGTCTTGAGCTTCCCTCCATCTTCGTGTACACAGACCATCCGGCTATAGCAACGCTGGGTTCTCAGTTTGCTGGTTGGCAGATCAAGGTTGGGAGCTACCGTGCCATGGGGTCGGGTCCTGCACGCGCGCTGGCTCTAAAGCCTCGAGAGCTTTATGAAAAGATAGGGTATGAGGATAAAGCTGACGTGGCGGTGCTTGTGCTCGAAACAACCAAGGAGCCGCCTGAGGATGTGATAACCTATGTTTCTGGTCAATGCAAAGTTGAGCCAGACCGCTTGTTCTTAATTCTGGTGCCAACCAACACCGTAACCGGGTGCACGCAAATCTCAGGGAGAGTGGTGGAGACAGGGATCCACAAGCTCATGAACCTTGGTTTCGACCCTAAATTGATAACCCACGGATGTGGATACGCGCCCATCGCACCGGTGCATCCCAGATTTGCCGAAGCCATGGGAAGAACCAACGACGCAATCCTGTATGCCGGCGTGGCATGCTACAGCACGAGTTATGAAGACGATGAAAAACTGAGGGAGTTGGTTGATATGGCGCCGTCCTCAGCGTCCAAAAGCTATGGAAAACCCTTCCTCGAAATCTTCAAAGAAGCTAACTGTGACTTTTATCGAATTGATCCCAGCTTATTCGCACCTGCAGTCTTGATGGTCAATAACGTCAAAACGGGCAGCGTCTTTAAGGCTGGAAGAATCAACGTGGAGGTATATAAGCGATCGATAGGGCTCTAGGCTCAAGCTCCGTCTCAGCGAGGCTACCCAGACTTGCGTGAAGTCAAAGAGATCTTAGACGCGTTGTACAGCGCGGTGGTTCTCGGCGATGTCCGAAAGGCTCGCAAAATCGCGGAACAAGCATTGGATAGAGGTGTATCCGGTGACCTTGCTCTAGAAGCAATGACGACAGCCATGCGGGTGGTTGATGAGAAATACGAGAGGAAGGAGTATTTTGTTGTGGACGTGGCTGCCGCGGCTTCGGCGATGCGGGAGGCTTTCAAGGTTTTCGAGCCTCGTCTGCAAGTCAAACCCATCGAATTCGAAGGTAAGATCGTGATCGGGTCGCTGAAGGGAAACATTCAGAGTCTAGGAAAGGACATTGTGGCAGCAACGCTGCGAGCCGCAGGATTTCAAGTGGTGGATCTAGGCGCGGACGTTTCTCCTGACGCTTTTGTGGACGCAGCCGTTCGAGAAGAGGCGCGGATCATTGCCATATCCGTCACCGTGGATGAAACCGTCCCCTTCCTAAGGGATGTGGTTAACGGCTTGCGGCAAAGAAAGTTGAGCGGCAAAATAAAAGTAGTGATTGGGGGTCCAGCGGTTTCCGAACAAACCCTCAAGGAACACGGGATTGATGCCTACGCAAAGGATGCGTGGGACTGCGTGAAAAAGGTTAGAGACCTACTTGGTTCTTTGAAGGACCTCTAAAAGATCTTGTAGAGCGGATGATCAGAGACAAGAGGTCTTATTCCTAAGCGCTTTAGAGCGTGATACGCTATGATGGCGTCGTTCATGGCACAAGCGGGGATCATGTTTCTCGATTGCTTTATAGGTCCATAAATCAGGAAGTTGGCCCCACTAAACTGGACAATGGTGTGCGCCGAGGCGTTGTAGGCAGCAAAGCCCCCCTTTAAGATTTCATGCTGCGACCTTTTCCAGTCATAGGTGGCGTTAGCCGGAGAGCATCCTGCGGGATATCCCAATTCATTTTTCACGAGCTTGATCGCTTCTGCGGCGTATGCTATACTTGGCACGTCAAAAACTATGGTGTCCACCAAAATCTTCTTTATCCCCGCTTTCTCCGCGATTTTGAGCAAGCCAACATTTTCATCGAAACCCTTTAGTATGGCAGTTCTTCCCTCGGGCGAAAAATCCATCTCATTGTACGCGAGGAGGATGGCAGCAGTCACCCCTGAATCATGAATAGCTTCTATTTCTTTCTGAGAGATTTGGGGAGAAATCGCGTTGAAAATGGTTCTTTTCTGCAAGCCCAGCTCTTTAACCCTCTCTAAACCAGCAACACGTGTGTCGAGGTTGGTTCCGTCGAGAAGGAGCACGCTGTCGGTGTGTTCAGAAATAAATGTGACGTACCGCTTCATAGCCTCCGGATACATCGCCATGATATCTATAAAATGTGGAACCCCGGTCTTTTCGGAAAGTTCTTCAGCGATTTTGATCCATTTCAACACGGATTTTTGATCAAACTCGCCCCTTTTGTGGTCAACTATCTCGGGCATTCCCTTGTAAAAGATGTTTCCCATGAGGACCGTAGGTAGCTCTCCAGGCTGACCGCCGATTTTAACTTTCCCAATCTCAAAGATTTTCTGTTCAACGCTAAACCTAAACAACGCAAACACCTTGAGCAGATCGAATCTGAAAGTGGATTCCTAAGTTTCATTCTTAATTATGAGTTGAAAACTTTTTGCATCGAACATTAAGAAGCATCAGCTAGCACGAAATCTCAAAGCTTTTTAAGAGTACCATCCTGCAATCTTCGCGCCAGAACTCACGGCTTTTGCTATGAAGTAGCCGAGAGGAATCGTGTAAAGGGCAAGGGTAGCATTAAACACTCCTATGACTGGAAGGAGCATTACTAACGCTTGTAGCGGAATGCCAAATCCTATAGGAAAAGGGTACGGAAGGAAGGCCCAGTTCACGAATGTCATGATTCCTACCCTTCCCAGAATTCCAAGCGCCGTGGAAGAAGTAATCAGCATAGCCTCCCTTTGCCTCTTGAAACTTCCTGTTGCGAACTTTTGTACGACATAAACGCCGAGTAGCATACTCAGCACCGCAGCAAGATTGTAGAGCGGCCCTGTAGGAAGGGCTCCCGGAAACACGCCTAGGAGCACGATAGTGTTTACGATGGATATTGCCACCCCTACACCGGGTCCATAGAGTAGAAACGCGGCCACTATGGGTATCTCCCATATCTGGTATATGAGAAATGGAGCGTAGGGGGCTGGGATCTTGATGGGTGATAAATTAAGAGCAACCGTAAAGGCAGCGAATACCGAAACTGAAGCTATTGTTTTGGATTCCATTCTTAATCATCTTTAGAGTTTCATATCGTGTTAATTATTTAAGAGTAACTACTTAAAAATGCGTAAACGTTCACATGGAATCCAAGAGCGCAGAAACAGGCGAAGAGGGGAACCCTTGAAAAGAAACAAAGTATAACTTGCGTCGCTTCCGAAGCTCTTTTTCAGATCTCAAAGCTTGGCCCGGAGTGCAGACGTTTATCATCCATTTGATGAAGCAAAAACTTGACGAGTACTTAAATGACCCCTTTAAGTTAACCGATAAGAACGTTTAAATCATGCTGAGGAAGATTCAGCTGTTTTCCGCTTCTTCTTCGAGAGCTTAACTAACAAGTCGAGAGCCCTCTTTTCTTCCTCGATGGGCCTTGTTTTCAGTAGTCCCGCTCTTTCGGCACTGTCAAAGAGCTCTTCACCCCTTTTGGTTCGGAGAACGGTGAACGTCCAGCCGCTTAATCCCAAGCCGCCGGCTGAGATGTCGGAGAGTTCGGCGGAGAAATCCGGGCAGAAGGTGCAGCTCTTGCGTGTGTACTGTTTCGCGTCCGATAGCGGAACCGTCTTCACCTCGCCGGACTTGATGGTGACCAAAACCTTTGCCTTGATGTTGATTTTTTGGACATCGTGTAAATCGATGCCCAGCGCTTGTCGAATCTGCTTCTCCATCAACCCTTCGTAGGTGAAGCTCTCAGTACACATTAACCCTATCGTGAATTGTAGTGGGTTAGAGTACTTTCTTAGAGGGACCATCTGAATCCTTCGAATGGCGTGTATTTGGCATGGAGTGCCGACGAAGGCTAGACTCTTCTTCTTAAGCTTGACACCCTCTTGGAAGGCGAGCAGATTTGGGGAGTAGGAGTATCTTGTTCCAGCGCATTCTAAGACCTCCTGAGGGGTCGTAACCAGCCTCGGTACAGGATAGAACGGCTTATCTTCGCTGACCCCGGACACGGCGGCTCCATCAATCATCCCCTTTTTTAGGCCAAAGGAGAGAAGAGCGGTAACGACTCCCCCGTCTTGACAAACCCGAAGCGTGTCTGTGTCGTTGGCTTGAGCGATGACAAGGCGTCGATAAATTCCGAATTCCTCTTCAGGCTTTCTCTCCCTCTCGAACACGAACTTTTCCAGAGCAGACCAAGGCAAGTCGTATCGTGGACACACTCGTGGGCAGATTCCGCAAGCCTCGCAATTCTTTACCAGTTTTGGTTTTTCCCCGCTATACTCTAGGCAATCCAGCGGACAAACGACGACGCAAGCGGCACAGCCCATGCATTTTTCAGCTAAAACAACCCTTTCCAGAGATTCCTCGAAGCTTAGTCTGGGGGCGCTCATCCCAGTTTCCTCATTTAAATCTCATGTTATAGTTCTTGAAACAATAAAAAGGTTGCAGATGAATCATCAAAATGAAGGGCGATGTGTGTGGCTAAGGTTAGAAAATTGTTGTGCGGTCGGTTGCGAGGAAGATTTAACCACTAGTGTTTTACCAGAACTTCTTTTTCCTTGGCATCGCGATTATTTCTCTAAACTCTATCCCCTTTTCCTTGTCAAAGAATGAATCTGCGTGGCATGACTTGATAACTATCGCTGTATCTGCTCCTTTATCCGTTCCTGCTATGGCGACTACGTCTTCCCCCTCTGGTATGGCTCCCGCGTCGGTTGCCATCATGACGATTTCAGTAGCGACTTTTGTTCCCTGCGAAAATCTATACAAAACCTCTTTAATTATGGTGTTTTCACTGCAATGCTTTTCATATAATTTGGATATTGATTCAGCTGGACTGAGAAAGGCATGCATGCTTGTGACTACGGCTGCACCGAGTTCTTTGAGTTTCTTTCGTTGTTCCTCCTTGAACTCTACCGCCCCGGCATACTCTGTTACAACCACAACCTTGATTTTTGAACCCTTGAATTCCTCAGCCACCTTGACACCGGTGGCTCCAGAACCGGAGGCGACTACAACATGTTTCAATCCCATATCTAGAGCGGCCTTCTTAGCGGCTTTGATGGTTTCAGCGGTGTTTTGAGGACCAAACTCATCAAAATAGACTACCTCTCTCCTAACCATATCCTCACCAGTCCTTTAATCAAACCTTTTAGGATTTAGAGGTTTCGATAGTTTAGAGTTATCAAAATGCATACCCGTGGTAAAAACCTATTTGAAGAAGCCTAACAGTCTATATTGGTTTATCGGTAAAGCGGTGGTGAAGGCGGTTTTCAACGTTAAGGACTCTTCTGACCTAATCAATATGGCTGTGAGAGTGGGCTCCAACGAATTTCTCCAACTTATTGAGGATGCTGTTCAGCGGTTGGCCGGGGAAAGCGGTCGGGTCGGAAGCCTACGAATCACTGGTAGGCTTGTTCATGCGCCGCCGACGGGCGAGGCGATCATTGTGGGAGACATCCACGGAGACCTAGAAAGCCTTGCGCACATCTTAAAGAGCAGTAGCTTCATAGAGAAGGCTCGTGAAGGCGAAAACTCGCTCTTGGTTTTCCTCGGGGATTACGGGGATCGAGGCATTTACTCGACTGAGGTCTACTACGTTGTTTTGAAGCTCAAGGAGATTTTCCCCCAAAACGTCGTGTTGATGAGGGGAAATCACGAGGGACCCGACGACCTCCTCGCGTATCCCCACGATCTGCCCCTTCACTTGCGCAGAAAGTTTGGCGAAGACGCAACAGATGTCTATGTCAAGTTGCGGAAGCTCTTCAATCACTTGCACAACGCGGTCCTCATAGAGGAGAGATACGTGTTGCTCCATGGTGGCGTGCCCAGCAAGGCTTCCAGCATAGACGACCTAGCTTATGCGCATGAAAAGCATCCCGGTGAAAGCCACCTTGAAGAGATTCTCTGGAGCGACCCTTGGGAGGGCATAAGGGGGACCTACTCATCACCCAGGGGAGCTGGCAGACTCTTCGGTGAAGACGTCACCAACAAGCTCCTGAGGATGCTGAACGTTAAGGCGATGATTCGAGGACATGAACCAAGTGAAGAGGGCTTCAAGATAAACCACGGTGGAAAGGTCCTAACATTGTTCTCAAGGAAGGGCCCACCTTACCACAATAGCCATGGAGCTTATCTGCAACTAGACATTTCTAAGGCGGTAGAGGACGTAGAGCAGATTAAGCAACGCATTATCAAGTTTTAGATACGCCGCTTCTACGAGGCAGAAAACCATTAGTGAGGCGAACCTTTATCCTTAACCCGAACAAGGGCTAGTGTTGAGAGGGACATCATTTGAAGATGGGGATCATAACAAGGAACGAGAATGGGTGGTGCTCAACCCAACTCCGCCAAGCAATGAGAAGGCGGAATATAAGGCCGGTATGTTTTAGCTTTCCTCAGCTCGTTGCTCGAGTTAAATATAGGCCTGAAGCATCCGTGGGCGGAACTAACCTTCTTGAAGACTTGAGCGCTCTGCATGTCCGACCGATTGGACGCGGCTCCCTAGAGGAGATAATTTTCAGAATGGACCTCCTCCACCGGCTTGAACGCCTAGGAATGCTTGTCATAAACCCGGCCTCAGCCATTGAGCATTCGGTGGATAAGTATCACGCCCTCACCCTTTTAGAGGAACACGGCGTTCCAGTTCCACGCACAGCTGTAACCGAGAGTCATGCGGAGGCCTTGAAATCCTTCCATGAGTTGGGTGGAGATGTTGTTATCAAACCTTTGTTTGGGTCGCGAGGAGTGGGCTCCACCAGGATTTCGGATCCAGATGTGGCTACGAGAGTGTTTAGGGTTGTTTCCTTTTACCACGGAGTTCTTTACCTTCAAGAGTTCATTTCACACGGGGTTTCCGATATACGAGCCTTCGTGATAGGCGACCGGGTCGTAGCTTCCATGCGTCGAGTAGCGGAAATATGGAAGACCAACGTGAGCTTGGGAGCGAAGCCGGTGCCCCTCAAGCTTAATGAGGAACTGGAGAATATTGCGGTGAAGGCTGCAAAGGTGATCGGCTGCAAGGTGGCTGGAGTGGACATTTTAGAGGGTCCTGAGGGTCCGGTGATCGTAGAACTGAACAGCCAGCCTGGATGGAGAGGACTGCAATCAGTCACTGAAATAAACATCGCAGACGAGATCATACGGTACGTTCTCTCCGAGTTGAGGGCGTAAGTTCCATTCCTAAAGCTTTAAGTCAGGAGATAGGAATCCCATTTTAGGGATATAGATGGCCTTTGCTCGCACGTGCGAGCATGACTCGGACCTAGTTCTTTATAACCGGTATGCCATAGCTGGTCGTTAGAAGCTCAGCCATGAGCTTTTAAGTCCCGTAAATGCCAATAGGATAGATCGGATCGTCCTCGGTTAATGGCTTCAAGTCAAGTCTCTTTACGTAGACGGCTTGAGTGCTAAGGTTGACCACCTTAAGATTTTTTGCCTCGCTACTTCCAGTACGTTAACATGCCTTCCACATTCACTGTAAAGGTTGTGCTGGTTTCTCTCGACAGATAGGCTCCCTAGGGAGCAGCCATATGAACAATACCTTCCACGTCACATTGTGAGACCGCGTTTTCAGCATGACGAAAGCGAATAGATGAAGATAGTCTATGGGAGCAGTTGCACTTTCACGACATCGCCCTTTTCTACCAGTTCAAAGGCTTCGGAAGCCTTAGCTAATGGAAGTTTTTGAGTGATTAGAGGCTTAACGTCGATCAGCTTTGCTGATACTAATCTCAGAACTCTCTCCCAAGTTTCGAATATGAGGCGCCCGGACATACCTAAGAGGTCGATTTCGTTTATGTAAAAAAGATCCGCCATAGGTACCTCCATCGGCTTCGCTGCGATTCCTGCCATGACCACCCTGCCACCGCGACCGACCATGTTGAGAGAAGATTTGATTCCACTCTCTCTTCCTGTGAGCTCAATAACTATATCCGCCTTCCTGCCCCCAGTTAGTTCTTTAACTCTCTCCACAGGATCCATCTTTTTCACGTCAATTACCTCTGTGGCCTCTGCATAACTCCTTGAAAGTTTCATTCTAAAGTCCCTGTGTCCTGTTGCGATAACCATAGATGCGCCGGCCATTTTGGCCAGCTTCTGCACCCATAAGCCTATTGGACCATCTCCAGTAACCACCACAATGTCCCCCGGCTTGATATTTGCCCTTTGAACCGTGTGCATCGCAACTCCTAAAGGCTCCAACAGTGCCCCTTCCTCATAACTTATTTCATCCGGGAGCTTAATTGCACAGAACTCTGGAACCACCTCATACTCAGCAAAAGAACCAGCCACTAACTTCCAATCCATGCAAATGTGCATTCTATCAGTCCTGCACATATAGCATTTGCCACACGGAAGGTGAGTTTCGGCTGTGATCCTATCACCAACCTTGATCGTCTCAACGTTTTTCCCGACCTCAACCACTTCCCCAGCGACTTCATGTCCAAGAACCATTGGGAACTTACGAGCACTTTTTTGAGCGAACTCAGTCCACTGGTAAAAGTGGCGATCCGTTCCGCAAATAGCGGCGTTTTTTACTCTAACTAGCACGTCCTTAGTCCCTGGCTTGGGTTTCTCTATCTCAAAAACATCTATGCCAGGACTTGGCTTAATCTTCCCAGCTGCCCGCACTATAAGACCAACCTTTTTTCTGTACCTATAGAGAAAATAAATTAAAAGGTTATGGAGTGGTAGAGGTGAATCCATGTAACAAGCTGTGCTTCTCAGAGAGATAAGGAAATTTAAGTATAGCGGGCTACACACGTTGAGGTAACAAAAGAAGACCCAAAGAAGGTTTTGGCTTCCAACTTAAAGGCGAGAAGTTTGTTATCCCACAAATCCTATGAAGCCCTGCCCATAGGGTAGGCTGAGAATGGAAAACACGAAGATGAGCACGATCAGCGCCTAAAACGTTTCCTTATAAAGGCAGTAAGCACCGATCAACACCAGAAGCCCACATATTGCGCCGAAAACCGTTGAATCAGGAAACGCGCTCGAAACAGCGTAATGTGGCTGGCGCCTGAAGGAACCTCATTCAGCCTTTTGCTCTTGCAAGCTCCTCCATGACCAGTATCGCTGCCTGTGTGCCCCGTTCTTCGAGCCCCATGGCTTCAACCGAGCGGAACAGCTGGTCCACTAGGGCGGTGCACGGCAGCGGAAGCTTCAGCGAAGCTGCGGTAGTGAGGGCGTTTTTCAGGTCCTTTAGCTGGTGGCGCATCTTGAAGCCTGGCCTAAAGTCCCTGTTAATCATCTTTGGCCCAAGGTGTGAAAGGATACGTGAGTTAGCGTAGCCAGCGGTGACAACTCGGAGCAGCCGCTCCAAGTCAAGGCCAAGCTTGGCACCGAGTATGAGACCCTCACAAACGGCTTGTATATGTAGCGCACATATAACTTGGTTGCAGAGCTTTGTGGCCTGCCCAGAGCCGGTTTCTCCCATGTAGGTGATCTGCTTTCCAAGGGCTTGAAATATTGGGAGGCACTCTTCGTACACGTCTTTTGGGCCACCTACCATTATCGAAAGGGTCGCCTCTCGGGCTCCGATGTCTCCGCCGCTTACTGGCGCGTCCAGCATCTTGACCCTCTTCTCTGCCAAGGCCTCAGCGATGCGGCGGGTTGCAATGGGTGATATGCTACTCATGTCAACGACAATTAGTCCTGGGCAAGCCCCTTCGATTACCCCCGAGGGCCCTAGCACCACCGCCTCTACATCTGGTGAGTCCCCAACCATAATTATGACAACGTCGGATTTCTCCGCCACCTCCTTCGGCGAATCCGCCGCCACGGCGCCCAGCGACACCGGTTCCCTCATCTTTGAAGCCGTTCTGTTCCATACCGTCACTGGGTAGCCTGCCTTGAGCAGGTTCTTCGCCATCGGCATGCCCATGAGACCTAAACCTATGAAACCAATCTTTTTCACACATTAACCTCCTGTTAATGACCCCCTTTGCGTCAATGGTTCAGTTGAAAGCTTAAAAAAGGTTTTATTTAAGGACTCTTGTTTTGAAAGAAAAACGATGGATAATTGACATTTATTTCCCTTCAACAGAAAATACAGATTATTGGTTTTGAACTAAATAACCAAGCGATATATAAGAGCCGAAGATTTCGCATTGAGACTAAAAAACACATAAAGAAATGCAGGAAGATAAGTGGGACAGAGCTTGGAAGCGGAAGTTTTTTCTATTCCTATCGTCTTTCGGAATTAGATGGTCTTAAGGCTTAGTATGCATATAGATTTGTGAATTACAATGCGGGAGATTCAGATTTCACGAGTAGACCTTTCCGGCCAAAGGATTGAGCAGAGGAGAGACGTGGTGGCGGAAGAAAGCCCCCTCCACATCTTCCTAAACCAAACGCACTACGTGACCATCCTTTGCTCCCCAAGCCAATTGGAAGAATTGTCCATTGGGCATCTTCTCTCAGAGGGAGTCCTAAAATCCATGGATGAAATACGAGAAGTACGCTTGGAGAGGGATGGAAAATGCCAAATACGATTGAGACCCGGCATCGACGCGGAAAAGCGAATCTCACTTTCGCAACCCTTTACACGATTAGTTGTTTCAGCGTGCGGCTCCCCAGATTATTGGCCGCTTTCAAAACTTATCGACAGAATCGATCTACCCAAGGTGCCGTTAGGTTTAACTGTGGAGGCAAGGGTTATTTTAGAGTCGGTTAGGCGGCTCAACGTACTCGGTGCAACCTTTAGAAAGACAGGCGGGGTTCACATCGCAGCCCTCTACTCCAGAGACGGCGAATTGATGGCTTTTGCAGAGGATGTGGGACGCCACAACGCGGTGGACAAGGCTATCGGGGCTGGAGCATTGAAAAAGTTGGGTTTCCAAAACTCTTTTCTAGCCTCAAGTGGCCGGCTCACCGGAGACATCGTGTTAAAGGCGGCTAGAATGCGGGTATCAGTGGTAGCTTCCATGACCGCAGCCATAAGTTCCGGTGTGGAAGCAGCTCAACGCACAGGAGTGACCCTAGTTGGTTTTGCGAGGGGGAAACGAATGAATCTTTATACGTACCCAGAACGGATAGCTTATGGTCAACGGGATAAGGTATGATTAGCCGAGTTGATGACTGGTTGAGTGAAGCTCGATACGAGCTAGACACAGCCAAGCTTTTACTGGAGAATGGTAGATACAGTGCGGCATGCTTCTATGCTCAACAATCAGGTGAAAAAGCAGTCAAAGCTGCGCTTCTTCATTTTAAAGTAAAAAAGGCTGGTCATTCCATCTTAGACTTGTTGAAAGAACTTAACAAGTACGTCAAGGTTCCGGAGGATTTCATGGAATCGGCCAAGGCGCTAGATCGACACTTCATTCCCCCTCGCTATCCAAACGCATTTGAAAGAGGGGCTCCTCATGAATACTATCGCAGGAAGGATGCGGAGGAGGCGGTGGTTATTGCGGAGAAAACCCTCGTTTTTATTGGAGGAATTGTGGGGAAGGGTTAAAAAAATAGATCTACCATACAAAGAGGAAATGGTAGACTACTGCCTTGAAATAATTAAAGCATATTCTCCAGAGTGCATCATTGTTCATGGTTCAATAGCCAAAGGAAATTACATCTTGAACGAAAGCGATGTTGATGTGTTGATTATAAGTGAAAAATTTGAAGGCAAGCCGATGGAGGAAAGATTTAGTGAACTGCTGGAATACGGAACAGGAAGAAAAGTATTTTTTGAAGCTCTTGCCTTCACGAAAAAGGAGGCTCTCAAAAGAATAGAAACATTAAATCAACTCCTACTTGATGCCTTATTCTTCGGCAAGGTTATATATGACCGAGGTTTCTACGTTGCACTCTTAAAGAAATTCAAAAAAATAGCAGAAAAACATAAGCTTGAAAAAATAGAGGACGGCTGGAAATTTTCATAACTTTTTCTTTAAACATCACATTCCCTCCCTACTTAGGATAGAGAATAAACACAGAATTACATGATGAGGAGAGTTGCGATTCATTGAAAAAATCGGCAATCATTCTCGCTGGTGGCTTTTCTAAACGACTTGGCCAGGACAAGGCGTTGATTGAGTTGGCGGGTAGGCCCCTCGTTCTCCACGTGCTGGATAGGGTCCGTGGGGTTGTCGATGAAGTAATGGTGGTTGTTAGTTCTGACGATCAAAGGACGGTTTTTGGGTGTTTATTAGGTCGTAAAGCGAGCGTGGTGGTGGATAAGTGTGAAATACAAAGCCCCCTTATCGGAGCTTCTATCGGGTTTGAAAATGCGCAGGGGGAATATTCGCTGTTACTTCCATGCGACACCCCGTTTATTTCAAGCGAGGTAGTCGCGCTCCTTTTAGACCTGTGCGTCAATAAGAGTGCGGCTATCCCTAGGTGGCCCACCGGTTATATCGAGCCTCTTCAGGCGGCTTACCAAACAAAATCTGCCTTGAACGCGGCAAAAAGGGCATTAGAAGAGGGAAAACTGGACTTGCGGTCAATGATTTCGCACCTGCGTGGGGTGCGATACATTTCGACCTTGGTTCTTCAAGAGATGGATCCAAGGTTGCTGACTTTTTTCAATATTAACACTCCAGAAGACTTGAGAAGGGCAGAGTCCATGCTTAGATAGAGTAGGCTTGTGCTCATCGGGCCTTCACCTAAATTCTCTTATGCTCTAAATGGATAGAATCTAATGGCATGGTAGGGTTCCGTATGAGCTCGATTCAGGTCATTGGAGTGAAGGGTCTACCCATCATAGAGGAAGGAAACGACCTCGCCAGGCTTGTTTGTAACGCGGCCGCGCATCAGGGAACCCCCATAGAAGACGGCGACATCATCGTAATTACCCACGTCATTGTATCGCGGGCCGAGGGAAACGTTACGAATCTCGATAGGGTGGTTCCCTCACCCTTCGCAAAGGCCCTTGCCCAACAATCCGGTAAGGACCCAGCTTTGGTGGAGGTGATTCTTCAAGAGTCGAAGGGCATTATTCGAATGGGAGACGGCCACATCATCACCGAAACCAAGCACGGATATGTTTGCGCCAACGCTGGGGTCGACCAATCCAACGTCCCTGGAAAAAGAAAAGTCGCGCTTCTACCGAAAAATCCCGATCGCTCAGCGCGAAGAATTCGGCGAAAAATAAGGAGGTTGACGGAAAAGGACGTGGCTGTTATAGTCTCTGACACCCACGGTCGTCCACTGCGGGAAGGGGAGATCAACGTTGCCATAGGGGTCGCCGGAATCAATCCCATTCGAGATCGGAGAGGAGAAACGGACTTGTTTGGGTATGTTCTGAGGGTGAAACAAACTGCTGTAGCGGATGAGCTGTCTTCAGCCGCTGAACTGGTCATCGGACAAGCGGACGAGGGTATCCCCGTGGCCATCATCCGAGGGTACCCATATCCAAGGTCGGAAAAGGCGAAAGCAACGCAATTAATAAGATCGAAAGAGAAGGACCTGTTTATTTAATCTAGAGGATAACCATCTGGTTTCCGCCGCGTTGCTTAGCTTTTTGAAGCGCGCGCTTGGCTAACCGTTGAGTCGGGGTCTTGAACAGTTCCCTACGGTTTTTTGTTGGCTTTACTCTTAGTAGTGGGCCCTCAGCCACACCGATGCTGATGGTGGCGTTTGAGCCTGTTTCTTTCCCTGCGTCCTCGATTTTTCCCCGGATCGCTTCGAGATCCTTTAGCAACGAATCCATGTCTGGGCTGGGACAAGCCAGTATTGTCTCTTCGGTTCCCCTTTTCCAGTCCAGCCCGTAGACCACCATAACGTGATGCTTGCGAACCAGTTCGTCGACGAGGCTGCTCAGTAAACCGGTGATGGGGTTGGGGGAATACTCCGACCATCCCATTTCTTTGACTATCTTCTTGAAGTGATCAAGGTCTAGGACAATGATAACACCGTGCATGTTTCCACCAACTCAGCGATGGCGAGCTTATCTTCCCGTGCTGTAAGAGATTATCTACGTGTTCTAATAAACCCTTCAGGCTTTAACCGCGTCTAATTTGTTCAGAAGCAAAGATAACCTTCTTATATGGGTAACTTAACTAGCTAGCCGAAAGCGCACGGTTTAAGACTTAAGTTGGTGATCACTTAGAATCTTCATGGTTAGAGTGAGTTGGCCACTGAAAGAGACCTTCTGGTCTCCATCCTGAGACTAACCAAGGACGGGCCGGTTCAGCAAGAGCTGATTAGCAAAGACGCTCGGGTTCCCGCCCAAGTCGCTGATGGGTTGCTGAGGAAGCTCAGCCAAGCGAGGCTCATTGAATGGAAGGGTAAGGCAATTGAGGCGTCTCCCCATCAACGCGTCAAGATCGCTATTCAGGCCATTAAGTTGGGTGCAGACCTTGAAAGAGCGTGTAAGTTTCTTCAATGGAGTGAGTTTGAAAACATAGCGGCTGAGGCTTTCGAAGCCAACAACTTCACTGTCATAAAGCATTTCCGTTTTAGGTGGGCTGGAAGAAGATGGGAAATAGATATTCTTGGCTGTAAAGAGCCTATGGTTGTTTGCGTGGATTGTAAGCATTGGCGTCGTGGTTGGCGAAGATCAGCAGTAGTAAGGGCGGCTGAGTCTCAAGTAGAGAGAACTCAAGCGTTAACCGAAGCCTTTCCTTCTTTACATAAAGAAGTGGGGCTGGCCAACTGGAAACGGGCGACACTTATTCCAATAGTCTTATCCTTGGTTCCGGGCCCCTTCAAGTTTTACAACAACGTTCCCATGGTTCCAATCTTACAGCTCCAGAACTTCTTGAACGAACTTCCCGCGCATGCAACCTCTTTATTGCACTTCTTCGCATCCCTTTAGACTTAGGTCACCCAATTATTTCAACGAGTGTCCCGATGGCGTGGCCTGGCAAGCCCTTCCTGAAACGCGCTCTGACTAGTCCCCCTTTCCCGTGCAATGCCACGATTTTCCCTCGAATCCTTCGCTCCCCCACAGGCCACGCAACCTTTCGACCTATGAGTCGAGAAGCCTCGCTAGGCGATTTGATTTCAGGAAAGCGAAGGATGCATTCTTTTGATTCTTGAGTTTTCGGACCTGTTCGATAACTTATAACGAAACCTTGCAGGATTCGAGACACATTTTTCCTCCTTTTCACAGTATCTTCGCTGCCTTACCCTCTACTCCACCCCAGATGATGGCGCCACTAAAATAGCTTAAGCAAGCAAGTTAAATATTTACCCTGTTTCTAAGCTTCAATAGCCAAGGAGGGAGCAGAATGCAGGCCATGATCGTTTACGGAAGAGCCCTGGATTCTAATGATAAACAGTTGTACGCCGCTTGCAAGAAATTCGTTGGTGAAACCATTCTAGCCCGCATCATGGACATGTCTTCCTATATTGGGCCTGATGGGTCTCGCTTTTGGCACGGAGACCGCGAGCTCACCAGCATCAACCTATGTTTCCTTCGATCCTTTGGACCCGGTTCCTGTGAACAAGTCACGAAACGAATCAGCATGATGGAGCACCTCGAGTTTTCCGGAACCCTCGTGGTCAATCCCACCCACGCATATCGAAAGGTCAGGGACAAGTATTCGACCATTTGCACGCTTGCAAAAGCAGGGCTTCCCATCCCCCGAACCTACGTGACCGAGATGGCCCACTGGGCGCATCGGGCAAGCCGAGGCTTCAAGCAGATCGTGTACAAGCCTATTGCCGGATCGCTAGGTTTTGGATCTATGAGGTTCAGTGATCCAGACCTTGCCTTCAACGCGTACAAAACATTGGAGCGATGGGGGCACCCCCTATACATTCAGGAATATTTAGAAAAACCCGGACGAGACATTCGAGCCTTTGTTATCGGAGAAACCATTCTGGCATCCGTGTATAGGATTGCTCCACCCGGAGAGTGGAAAACAAACGTTGCGCAGGGGGGCCAAACCCAGCCGATTCAACTGCCTGAAGAACTTCAAGAGCTTGCTTTGAGGGCAGCAAGGTCCCTCGGCCTCCTCTACGCAGGGGTGGATATTCTCGAAACGGAGAGGGGACCCGTTCTACTTGAGGTGAACGGATCACCCAGCTGGCAAGGGCTACAAAGGGCAACCGGCGTTAAGGTTGCCGAGCGCTTGGTTCAGTTCGTTGTCAATCTAGCAAGGCGTTGATTGACTTTAATGCTTAAAATACCCTGATCCCTAGTCAAGCGGCGCAACCTATTAGGCGGCATGTCCACCCCTTTATTACTGGGGATCGTGTTGCCTCAGATCATCGCTGACCTTCGGGAGAGTCGCTTCGTCATCAAAGCCTTGCAAAAGATGGAGGCAAAGGTGGTAAGGAAGATGATCAGCCCAGGAGACTATGTGGTGGGTGAGGGCTTTGCTGTGGAGCGGAAAACGTTTCAAGACCTTGTTCAATCCATTTACAAGAAGCGCCTATTTGAACAGATCGAGCGCCTTCACCAAGCTTATCCTCGATGCTGCCTGATCGTTGAGGGAGACATCGGCTACGGCCTAGCCACCCTCTACAACCCCCTCATATTTTGGGGGGCGCTGGCAAAAGCAACCATAGAGTGGAGTATCCCCATAGTTTTCACCATAAATGAGGATCAAACCGCTCAATTCATCTTCAGCCTAGCCAAGAAACTGCAGGAGGAGGAAAAGGGAAGAGTCGAGGTTAGGTATAAGCCAAAATTCTACACGAGAACGGATCAACAACGATTTGCCGTGCAGGGCTTGCCTGGAACAGGACCAAAGCTTGCGGACAAGCTTCTTCAAAGATTCGGCAGCGTTCGCAGGGTGTTCACCGCGACAAGAGATGAACTACTCGGGGTCGAAGGGTTTGGAGAGAAGCGAACAGGAGAAATCAGTCAATTTCTGGATGATCCATACCTTGTAGGGGAAAAGGGAGGAAAATAGCAAACGCAACGAGGCAATGTGCCTCCAGACATTATATGAACTTATCCAGCTTAAAACCACTTTTTTCTTCCTTCTGAATTACGTAATCGTCTGGTTTGTCGACCGGCTTAAGAACCCACTTGTATGGGAATTTTACAGCCAACACCGCGAGCCTTTGTGGATATGACGCAAACATCTCAAGAAACTCAAACAATTTTTCAACTTGACCCCTTCGAAAATAAGCTCTTTCTGCGCGAGGAGCTTTCACTTCAAAGGCCACCAAATAGTCACCCTTCGTCGCGAAAACGTCGGGTAAGGGTTCACTGCTTGGCGCGCTAACCGGAACGCGGACCGCTCTAAAATCATGAACTCGAAGCTTTTTCACCAATTCCCGTTCCGCTTCGTAACCCCTCTTCTTAATTCTTCGAATCTCCTTAAGGGTTAATGAGTGGCCGCGACGGCCACTTCGCCTCCCTTTAGCTTGAACTGCCAGATCTCGAAGGGACAGATTCTAACCCTCCCTTTCCAGAGGGCGAACAGCCAATCTAATGAGATCATTAAGCCAATCCGAAAACGTTCGGGCATTAGCGTACTTCTGATATTTTTTTCTATGAGGAACCTTTGAAACCATTCGCAGCTCTATCATTTTGTTAATGTAATACTTGGCCGTTGAGCGAGGAATGCCGGCTTCCTTGCTTAAGTTTCCACTTGTAAACACCATTCCCAAACGAGAGTACGCCGCAATTACTTCCGCTGGAAAGGGCATGGCTAGATTTACTACCCTTTTAAGTTCTTCTACAGCTGAAGACATTAGGTGTCTCCCTTCTCAATTGGTATTGACCGGAATGATTTGTAACAGTCTCTAGTTGAGGAGAGACGGCAAGTGGACAACGTCTCTGTCAAAGGTGCTTTGCCATTCCTAGGAAGAGAGGAGCCTCTCAAACTTTTTGTATCTCGCTTCCGTCACCCTTAGGATTTCGTTCCGTAGGCTTTCTCCACTTAGCGCTGATTCCCTTATTTTCATGATCTCGTTAGCAAGCTCTGTGTCGCCGAAGACGGATGTCACCCAATTCTCGAAGTCGCCTCTGGTAACGTGAAACTCTAATGCTCCTGCGTCAACCTTCTTGAGAAGTTCATAGAACTCCTTGAGGCTTTTCGCCGAGAAGCCCGTGTACTGGCCGATCCCTGTGTAGAAGTGAAACTCCATACCCTCAGAAACTGGACTAAGAGACTTGAGGGCGATTTTACCCTCCCCGGTTATGGAGTACCTCCGCTCAACCATCTTTACGAAGCCCGTCTTCACAAGCCCTTGCAAATACCCCAGCGTCTGGCCGAGGGTGAGGCCCACCATCTCCGTAAACTCCTTCAAGCCCACCTTGCCCGTAACCTCGTTCATAACCCTGAGAATCCTCAATCGCTCTTCCACCAAATCACCCACCTCACTCTTAACTATAATTATTCCAAAAGCCCTTAAATGTATTAGTGTGTTCACGCAAACTGAAAGCAAAGACAATGGATAGAGAAACTGTCCAAAACTTCGAAACTACTATATTTATGAGGACCCCCGGGAAGTGAGGACCCTATTTAGCGCGAAAGATGTTGCTTTTGGCAGTTTTGGACAGTTTTTGCGTCCCAAAACTAGTCGTGTTTTCTTTCTACCTTATCTGAAGGACAGGGCTTCTGTCCAAAGCATAGTGGTGACAAGTCCTTGCAAGAAAATGAACTATTCCTCATAAAACAGAATCATTTCTTGAACGTTCTTTCAGGTTCCAAATTCTCGAGGCTTTTTGGCGGCCAAGTTAACCTAAGGTTTCCAGTGAAATCCGTGGCGCTGGCCTTTAAACTGCCTAGCACTCTCAATGCCCTTCGTATCGTCAGGTAAAACACAACTATTGGCGATGCTTCTGTATCCACTTAACTCTGGTGCCGGACCCTTCTCGCCTCTGACACAGATCATCACCATCAAAAAACGAAAATTTTGGGGGTTAAAAGAAGCCTATTTCAAGACTTTCCCATGAGAGTATGAGCTTTTGTAATGGTTGATGTAGGCAAAACCATGCATTTTTATCTGCTCTGGATGAACGCTTTGTAATGTTAGGTTATATTAGTTGTTTAGGTAATACCAATGCTTTCAGGTATCAGGGGGAGCTAACCACGTCCCTGAAAGGGGGCTTCTGGATACGAAAGCATCAACGAAATCCCCTTTGAAACTAGGCAAGGGTGTGCGCACGACCCAACACCCCGTCATCCCCTCTTCTTTCAACCATCTCCTGACTAGTTCAGCCGTTAACTTTCGCTTTCGCTCAGGAGGCCCGAGAACATTTTGAGGGGATAGGCTCCAACAATTTGATACGCTTCCTCAGCTGGGCGATCGGCTTCTTCATTCTCGAATCTGTCCCACCCTTTCTAGTGGCGGGAACGGCCAACAGAGGCTCAATCAGGGGCAAAGTCGTTTATCATGTCAGATAAAAAGCACACACAAATGCGAGGTTTGGCTACGGTGGACTAATTTTTGAAGGAAATCAGCTGAGGAGGCTTTGCGGTGTACGTGAACATGATCTCGATCCCCTAGCCAGTTCAGGAACGCGGATCTTGAAACACCCTCGTCGTTTAGGAAGTCAGCAATTTCCTTTACAGCCGCCATCGTTGCTTCCACTTGTCGACGACGTTGTCGATGTCCATGTGGAAGACAGAAAGCAATGTTTTCGATTAGCGCACGCGTACAGAAAGTGGCATTTTTAACATTGGTTTATGAAAGATATATTGCAAAACCCTTTGCAAAACTAAAAATACTGTCCAGCACTGTTTTACCTTATATCAATAGGCTTATTTCCCTGCTGCTTTCATTAAGATAAACCCTTAGATTTCACAATGACATCATTCTCAACGTTACGTAATCCTTATATTTTCCCATGCACTAATCAACAGTTGCCATGAGAAAAAAAGTCTCCAAAGTGAAGAGTTTTTTGGAGGCAATTCATAGCATACTGATCAGCTTCTACGATGCTCTCTATTGCTTCGTGTTGTACTGCTTTCGGGGCATGAATCGAAAAGCTCGGTCAAAAATCTCGGTTTGGTGGATGAAGCAGGAAACTTCAGAGCACGTTCACCTGGTGACTAGAGTGTTCAAATGGGTAGTTTTGCCAGCAAGCATTCTTTATGTTTGTGTGAATTTCTATTTCTTTGGTGAAAACACTCTGGACTCTATGTTGTGGGGGCTATTAATTTTCCTCTACAGTAATTTCCTCCCAGACTTACCCTCAATTTATAGAAGAAAGAGAAATAACGAGAGAATTGAAGATGCATTAGGATATAAGAAGTATGCTCTATTGTTGTTTGCTCCCCTGTTCATTTGGCTTATGTTTTCTGGGACACAGCCAAGATGGAAGACAACGGAAACCTTCCATAACTTCAAATCGTTAACAATATATGGAGCGTTTCTTTTTGTGTGCAGCTTTTTCGCGTTCGTAAACTTTCCAATCTCGATTGGAAATATAACCAAGATTATCTCTCTCCCATTCTACGGCTTGATAGGATACTTGACTCATCTAAAGGTTGACAAAATCTGGTAAAAACTCTCCTACTTCCTCCCACTTCCCATAAAACCGATGTTAGGCGTTATTCGATAATACTTTTTTATTCTTACAATGTAAGTCTTTCATATGGAGGAGATAGAAATTGAGGGTCTTTAATGAGAGCTTTACCCTCTCCACGAGGGGCGAGATTGACTTCGTTGACCTCACCCATAAGGTTGAGGAGGTCGTCAGAAGATCGGGCATCAAGAACGGGTTGGCTCACGTGTTTGCTCCCCACGCCACAGGCATCCTCATCCTAACCGAAAATGAACCAAGCCTGCTAAACGACATCAGGGGCGTCCTTGAAAAAATGATCCCGAAGCGTGCTCCCTACCAGCACCCAGTTAATGCCCATTCCCATCTTCGGTCAATGCTCTTATGCCCGGATAAAACGTTACCCGTCATCGATGGGCGCCTCGTTTTGGGCACATGGCAATCCTTGGTCTTCGTCGAGACCGACGTGCACCCAAGAAGAAGAACCGTGATTGTTCACGTTCTAGGAAGTGAGTAGCTACCTAATAGAGTTTAGCTGATTCCGTTCATTGAGCGCGCTACAAGATCGTGAAGGAGCTGGATGACGGACAATGCAATGAAGCAGCCAAACCGACACTAACATTGGGAAATTTAATCTGCAAATCATGAAAAATACTTTGAGTAATATTTTAATTGAGTATGCTAGTTATGCTAGATGTAATTTGGTGAGTAGAGATGGATAAGGTTGAGGAAGCTTTAAAAAAGATTGATAAAACGAAACCTGCATTCCCGATACCTCTAGGCTATTATGATGAGTTAAAACATATTTGGGGTAAGGAGTGGGGTGCACAGAGCGAGATTGGAAAAATTAGGGAGGTGATGGTGCAGAGGCCCGGTCCTGAGATGGCACCGCCAAAAGAAGATCTAAAATGGTATGGCATGAAGTGCGTGGCAGATGTAAGTAGGGGCATGGAGCAACATGATAAATTCGTTGAGATTCTAAAGGATGAAAAAGTAAAAGTTCATTATATGAACCCTCCTCCTATGGCAAAGGGTCCATATGACCTGCTCCAAGGGCTCTGGGGAACTAGGGATTTCGGCTTAGTGGTTAATGGAGGCGCAATAGTTCTTCGTATGTCGCTACCTTGGGATAGAGGTGCAGAGTTTTGGTGGGCAAAAAGGGTCATGGAGTTAGGTTGCCCTATCCTGTATACGGTTCGAGGATTTGGCATATTTGAGGGCGGAAATGTAGTCTGGCTCGATCCAGCTCACGTATGCTTAGGAAGAAGTATAAGAGCGAATCAAGAGGGAATAGATCAGGTTTCAACGGTACTTGAATCGGTGGGAGTTGAGGAGGTTAAAGTTGTTCCAATACCTGGATGGCTTGAAAACATCGACTGGCCTGCAGGGGGATTCGCCCACTTAGACTGCGTTTTCGCATATGTCGATTCCGGACTTGCCCTAATCTACCCGCCTGGAGTGCCATTCGACTTCCTAGAATATCTGAAGGAAAAAGGAATTAACATGATCGAAGTACCTCCTGCAGAGGGAAGAGACTACGCTTGTAACGTTTTAGCCCTCGAGCCAGGTAAGATAATAATGCTTGAAGGCTTTGAAGTTACCAAGAAGAAGCTGGAGAAAGAGGGTGTAGACGTTATGACTATAGAAATGAGTGAGTTTATAAAGATCGGCGGGGGCCCACATTGTGCTAGCTCACCGTTAATACGCGATCCAGGACCAAAACTATAGGAGCTATTACGCCCAAAGAGACCGAAAGAATTTGTGCCCACTCATAAATGATTTAAACAGAGGCTATATCTGGCCCATAAGATGAGAACGTTGCTCATTGAAGACCTTAGGAATGACTTAGACATACTAGGCGAAATAGAAGGCTTCCAGTTCGGGAATCCGCATCAAATTCATCGCATTCTATGGGAAACTCCGCGAGCCTAACGCCCCCGTCGACCCACGCAGGAAATCTTGTCAAAATCCTTCGTTACAAAATTTAGGGGCGTCATCCCTTATGGCAATGCACTGGCACAGAAGAAGTTGGAAACCAAGGATGTACGATTATCTTCGCTCACTGATGATAACCAAAAAGCCACAGTTTAAACGATTAACCGTATTAAGACAACCTTCAAAACGTTTTTTGGAGGAATTTTTGCGTCATTTATCTAAATAAATTTTGAATCGATTTTATTCGCTAACCAATTTTTAATGAGAGGTCTATGAAATCTTCGTTGAAGTTCAAGCAAATGTTTTCTCAGAATGCAGGGTTGTCTCCTTTTCAGTCGTTTATGACCATTAGCGGCGTCCAAAATTTGAAATTAAAAAAATTCGAAAAGTTTCGTTTCATTCTCGGAGTGGGAGAAGGACCCTTTTGTTCCCAGTGTCTTGCTTTTTGTTACTAGCGAACTGTGGCAGCGAGAAAATCTTTATGATGAACAGGGTAGGTAGGAATTGTTGAAGAGGGTGAAGAGGTTTAAGCGGGTTATTCTGGTCACGGGAACGCCGGGCGTGGGGAAGACCGTCGTCTCAGTTGCATTAGCTTCCAAGCTAAATGCAACGCATATCGATTTAACGAAACTCGTTGAGCAGGAAAAGCTGATCAGCGGCGTGGATAAGGCCAGAGGAACACTAATTGCGGACACGGATAGGGTTTCAAAGAGGGTACAAGAGATTGTGAGGGATTGTAAGCGTGATGTCATAATCGACGGCCATTACGCGGTCAACGTTATACCAGCGAGGAATGTTCATCGGGTTTTCGTTCTTAGGCGGGATCCAGATGAACTGCAAAGGTGGATGAAGGACCACGGGTTTAAGGAGAGAAAGCTTTGGGAAAACCTCGCCGCTGAGATCCTAGATGTCTGTCTCTGGGAGGCGGTAAAGGCCTGTGGTCCTAACAAGGTGTGCGAGATCAACGTGAGTGGCAAAGGCATCGAAGAGGTGGTGGAAGACATGGTTTCAGTGCTGAAGCGGAGGGGGAAATGCAGGGTGGGAATAGTGGACTGGTTGGGGAAACTGGAGGCAGAGGGGCGGTTACAGGATTTCCTGAAGGACTTTTGAGTTTTATCCCAGTCTTCATAGAATCTGGCGTTTTGTAAGCAGCGTAACGCCTCGTCGATTAGCGTACGCCTTTGCATGACCGCTGAATTTTTCAGAAATTACTATGGGTTTAGAAAAGCCCACGTCTGCGGACGCTTTATCTATGTTTATCACCATGTTTACGCCTACTGTTCGTTTCCAGTCGTGTATTTTGACGAGGTGCTGTTCCTTGCCTTTACGAACAACGAGGTCAAACTTCCTTGGAAGCCCGGATAACCCTTCTAAGATCACGTCCCTCTCTATCATATAGCCCCTGTGCCTAAAATACGTGACTGCAACATCACCGAGGGAGGCGCCACTCATTTATGTACCCTCTACAGCAATTAAATACATAGTGAGGAAAAGCTTTTCGCTTGTTCGGGGACAGACGAATGTATATGGTGATCGTTTGCTATAAGTGCGGACGATTTCTTTTAGCCAAAACCAGTCAGAAAACAAGACAGTGCCCTCATTGTGGATCTCGACTGGTTTTAGAGAAGGCAAAGAAGGTTGCCCACGCGAAATCTGCTCAGGAAGCATCAAATCTTATTCGTACCTTGAAAAAGCAGAAACAGGAAAGTGGCTTTGACTAGAGTTTTCTCTAATACGAACTTGGATGCGTGATCATGAAGGCAGAGAAGTGAAGGCGGTAGGAAATTTGAAGGGTTTTAGCTTATTCGCAGGCTAGAAATAGCAAGAAAGGCACATGATTTAAAGATTAAATATTTACGCTAAATCTACTTCTTTGTTAGGCAAGTTTTATAAATAACCCAATATTAACTAATTAATAATCAGTTTCGGATTCAGATTTCGAAGGAAACATAACTTGCCTTCCCTACACGAGTTAATGTCAAGGGTTCTTCAATGGAGGTTTGTTCTATGATAGATAGAGCTGAAATTTCCGCATTTGCTGTTCTGTTTTTAGGCGTGGCTCTGTTGGCTTTTACATTCTTCAACGCCTACTTGTTTCTCAAAGGACAACTGAGTATCATGACGGCACCCGATCTTATAGCGGTTTTCGGTGAGGCACTGGCCCCATTGATCGAAGCGTGTATTCGGGTTATGTACCTTGGCGTCATGGGGTGGATCGGCTCGATAGTAACAATCAGAGGAGTGCAACTACTCACGTCACTCAAGCGAGAAGCCAGACCAGTGGTTGAGAAAGAACCCTCCTAAGTGATAATGAAGGGAAAGAAGGGCGAATGAGGCAGGCTATAAGGGCGCTAGGCTTGGCGACAAGCATACTTTGGATATTTATCATTCTGTTTTCTGTTACAGCTCTTTACTCGGTTACGAATTTAGGCATAGGCCTTGGAGAACCTCGAATTTTCCCCTCAGGCGAAGGTGTGGTGTTCTCCTTACCCTTCCACATCGATAACAATGGCTACTACGATATATCAGAGTTAAACATAATGACAAGTGTCACAGATTGTAACGGGACCTTAATAACGTTGTCCGAAACATTTGTTCCTTCAATACCGAGAGGTAGCAGCGTTGAGACCGCGCACAACATCTCGATTGGTCTCAAAGATATTGCGTCCATAGAATTTATCCCTCTGCTCTTTAGTGACAGCTTTTTTGATTTAGGTACGTTTATCATGCTAAATTTCGCACACGCCATTTCCCTTCAGATGTCCACAAATACAACAATACCTTGGGGGGCGCCGTTCTATAAGTTCTCTATTGTAAAAGTCTCTACCCTCCCCTACAACAGTACTCATTGCGAAGTAGCAACATACCTAAACTTTGAAAACCACGCCCTCTTAGACATTACAGGAACCATGCAACTGGAAATCTACAACAACGTAAATGAACAAGTGACCTCTGGAAAAACCAGCCTAGACGTGCCATCAAGGCGCAATTATGAAGGACAGGTTATCATGTACCTCGATCTCGTTGATATCTCAAGACTAACGGAAAGCGGAAATGCGCGTGTCAATTTTATGACTCCCATGTTTATATTAGAGTGGTGGTCACCGTATGGTTGAAGAGGGAAACACGAGAGCATTCATTAAGAAGATTGTCCTAAGGGTTTTTAAGGCGACATTATGGGGCTTTATCACGTATCTTCTTGTTTACTACCCACTGATGCTTGTATATCCCTTTGAGCTTCTGCCTTCTGGGTACAACCAACTTTTTAACGTTTTCGTAACGATAGTTGTTTTCTTTGCTGTCGCCACTAAGCTTTTTTCCGGGACTATTCTTGAATACGCGTTTAGCATAGCTAGGACATTGATCATCATAACTTATTTCTTCTACGTATTCAATGGCGGCGTCGTTAGTTTGACAGTCCCTGTATCAGAGACTACGGTGAACCTAGTACTCGATCTTAGAGCCTTCTTAGCTATGCTCATCTTCGTTAACCTCTTGGCACTTGCGAAAAGCGTTCTTCAAGCAATGAGCTTCTTGGCGAGAAAAGTTGAGTCTAGCCAGCTTTCCTTGCGTTAAATGAGGTTTAGTCCATTACAGCCAGTGGATAGTGGAGAGATGCGGAAGGAAACAAGCTCGTTGACTTTCTGTTTGCTACTCATTTTCATAGTTTTGGGAAATCTCCTTTCTTTTGTCCCTTCATCAAAATCTATCTTAAGGAGCGCAGATGGGGTTTCCAGACCCTCTATTCTTAAGGAACCCAAACTGGTCTCTTCAGAAAAGCCGGTTTTTCAAAAGGGAATGTCCTATTTAGCTCGGTCAAGTGAAGCATTCAGTACCCCTGATTCTGACGAATCTCTGGCTCTCCTAAGGAAAACGAATACCGAGTGGGTAGCGATTTGCTTCTTTTGGTATCAAAGCAACATATCATCCTACGACATTCACGCTGATCCTGAAAGAACCCCTACTAACGAGTCGGTTGCACACGCTATCGACCAAGCCCATGATCTGGGCATGAAGGTCATGATGAAACCAATGATCGATCCACTAGAAACTGAGGAAGAACTCCCTTGGCCAGTTTGGAGGGGCGAAATTCTCCCATCTGATAAGTGGTTTGAGAGCTATGCTAGCTTCATAAACTATTTCGCTAGTTTCGCTGAACAACACGATGTAGACCTTTTCTGCGTCGGATGCGAGCTGAGTGGAACAACTCAAGCAAAGCAACATTGGGAAAACATCATTTCAGGCGTGCGAGAACGCTACTCCGGGCCCATAACATACGCTGCTGACTTGTCAGACTATCAAAGGATTGAGTGGTGGAGTTCCCTAGACTATGTCGGGATAGATGCGTATTTCCCATTGACAATTTTGAGATATGACCCTACTTTTGATGAACTAAAAAATACTTGGGTCAGCTACGCAAACGATTTAGAAAATTGGCATTCAACTATAGGCAAACCGGTAATCTTTACAGAAATCGGCTATCGAAGCGGCAATGGAACGAACATAGCACCTGGGAACTATTGGATGGAGATGCCCGTTGACCTTCAAGAGCAGGTGAACTGTTACGAAGCCGCCTTCCAGACACTCTGGAACAAGAACTGGTTCTACGGCTTCTATTGGTGGAACTGGGAAACTGACCCCAATGCTGGTGGACCCAGCGATGCTGACTATACCCCTCAAAACAAGCCAGCTCAAGACGTTATCACGAACTGGTATTCTTTGGCTAGGAGCGTCATTTTGATAGATCAAGCCTTTGTTAGTGTTGACAGGTGTGGTGTCCACGAGAGCCAGTTAATCAGTTTTCATGCGAGTTGGGAGCACAATGACGCTCCTGTGGTGGGAGCTAGTGTTTATGTGAATGGAACCGAACATGTCACAGATGAAACGGGATGGGTAAGCTTCAATGCGTCATACGATACTATAGGAAAGCGTGTGTGGACCATCACTAGCGTTCACCACCTCAATGGGAGTTGCTACAAAAAAATCGTCGACGATCCCCACATCATCTGGGATAAGGTAGAGATGACAGAAACAGACGTGGACACAATCACCCTGGGAATATTGAAGGTTAGAGTTAAGGTGGTCTACGCTTACGACAAAACTCCAGTGACTGGAGCTACTACGACTGCGAATGGAATACCATGCGTGGAAATCGAACTTGGCATCTATGCGTCTGAGATACCTACTTGGAACCCGTACCAAACTGTAGAAATTTGTGCAGAAATTCCAAACTTTGCACGAACCACCATGACGATCTCAACGGCTCACATCATGAACCTTATCTTATACCTTGCACTTTTCGTGTTAGGGACCTTAATGACCTTTCTGCTCGTCCGGCGTTCTGGTAAATATCCGAAATCTGGTAGATAAACAAATCAGACTTCGATTAGTTTACATATAACAACAACCTTTGGTTATTTCACCCCTTTGTGTTCACTCTATTTCTAACAAGATCGCTATAAAACAGTTCTTTAAGACCTTCTGGGCTAGGTTCATATGAGTAGGTTTTTTAAACGGAACGTAAGCGTCTGCGAAATCGCCATAACCAGAGGCGTGTTCGGACGCGGAGGTAAAATTCATAGACTCTTATAAGAATGTCCATTTTAACCGCCGAAAGGCAAATAAAATAAATTTATGTTTAAGTCTTGTGAAACCACTTTATAGATGCTAATTTTCGCTTTTCTAGCCCGCCTCTGACAACCGCGAAAAACATGGAACATTTTACCAGAATCCACCCTTGGTTATTATTTTAACGTCACCATCGAATGACCCCAAAGTTCCTATCGTAAACTTGTAGTGTCCAGGTGCCGCGATAACCCAACTACTTGTATAGGTGGTTTGTCCTGTTTGGAGAGCCGCTCCACTCCCATCCCAAACGATATCGTTTCCCAAAGTAATTTTTGCCGACCATAAAGTTCTGCCCTCTCGGATAACTATTTCTACTTGTAGATACCGATGCCCGGAGGGGATGTCAAACTCCCTCTCCGTCCTAGCCGCTCCTGAAATTTTTATCGGAAAGTCGAGAACAATTCTGGGATACGTAAACAAAGAGTAAGATACAATAACTATTACCACAATTAACACGGCTGATATTATTAGCTTTGACATTTTCCGCATTAATTCTCAGCTCTTAAGCATCATTTAAACTGAGGAAAAATAAGAGTTGTGAATTGCTGAGACAGACTTCAGCTCACTATTTTTTGCTATCTCGTCTTCGTGTCAGCTTTACATACGTATTTCACAAGCATGGAACAGTTCACGGGTTCAGATGCTTTTCATAAGGTCGCAGTATGATGAAGCTTCAAGATTTTCCTCGCGGATTCCCAGTTTCTTCATAAGTCTCAATAAAACCGCGCGGTCTTCCGTGAAGGCCCTAGGGGTTGCCTCCATCTCAAACTCTAGGAAGGATCCGAGGCCTTTAACCGAATCTAGGTGAACCTTAACCACCCTAGATATTTTCTCACTGACGATGTTCAACCGGTAGATTTCCCTTGCCTTGTCTACGATCGCTATAGTTTTTAGGGCTTTCTCAAGCAACCCTCTAAAACGCTCTGGTTCTTCGATTTGAAGAATGAAAACGTTGCTCCTTTTTGGTCCGGCGATGTTTTCTCTTTCATAATACACCAGTTTCGCTCTGTGGTCGCCTTCTGTTTCCCTCAGCTTTAGCCTTCCCTTAGGGGTGTCAAAATAGGTGTCGATCTGCCGAAAGGTTCCCATGTGCTGGGCCTTCAGGTCAGTTAATTTCTTTCGAAGACGGTTAAGGTCACCAACTTTTGCTTTTAACTCCACTAACGTATGCTCCACTTTGCCCAATGCTTGTCCGCTCAACTTCCCCCTACCCACCTAAATGAGGTTTCATGCCTTCCTCCGCTTGATTTTCCATTTGGTCCCTTCCGCCACATCCTCGACAACAAACCCAATATCTTCCAGTTTTTCCCTGATCTCATCGGTGGTCTTCCAGTCTTTTCGTTCACGCATTTGTTGCCGTATGTCGATGACCAAGTTCATCAAGTCCTCTACAAGCTTAGCGCTTTCCGGCTTCCGTCGCTCTATGGTGATGCCAAGCACGTCCTCAACCAGTCTTTTCATGATTTCGTTCACTTTTCTTTTAGTTTCGGTCTCTATCTCTGCGTGGGTCTCCACGTGCTGATTGATCTCCTTTACCAGGTCAAAGAGTGCGGAGATGGCTAACGCCGTGTTGAAGTCGTCGTCCATCGCTTCTTCAAACCTTTGCTTCACCCTTTCCGCCTGTTGAAGGAGCGCTTCACTGTCAGCATCTTTCCCTTCGGTTTCTTTTAATGCGTTCAGTTTCTCCATGGCATCCAGCAGTCGTTCAAGCCTTCGTTTTGCTTGTTTCAGGTTTACGTCATTGAAATCTATGGGGCTTCGGTAATGAGTAGACGCCAGAAAGAACCTCACAACCCATGAACCGTATTTTTCTATGGCTTCACGGGCTGTGATGAAGTTTCCAAGGGACTTTGACATCTTCTCTCCGTTTACGGTGAGCCACTCGTTGTGAAGCCAGTATTTCGCGAAGGGCTTTCCGGTTGCAGCCTCAGACTGGGCGATCTCATTTTCATGATGCGGAAAGATGAGGTCCTTTCCACCAGTGTGAAAGTCGAAGGTCTCCCCCAAGTATTTCATGGACATGGCCGAGCATTCGATGTGCCAACCCGGTCTACCCTTGCCCCAGGGGCTGTCCCACGCCGGCTCACCCAGTTTTTGCTTTTTCCAGAGGGAAAAGTCTGCTGGGTTCCTCTTTCGCGGGTCAATTTCGATTCTGGCTCCTGCTTTTAGTGCCTCCGTTTTGGCTTCAGAAAGTTTGCCGTAGTCTTCAAACCTTGAAACATCGTAGTAAACGTCGCCGTCCACCACATACGCGTAACCTTTGTCTATTAAGGTCTGAACGAGGTTGATGATTTCTTGGATGTGCTGCGTGGCTCTAGGGTTAATGTCTGGCTTTCTTATGCCAAGTTTTGCTATGTCTTCGAAGTAAGCGTCGCTGTATTTCTCACCGAGCTGTTGAAGGCTTATTTCCATCTCTTGCGCTCTTTTAATCGTTTTGTCGTCCACGTCGGTTAGGTTGCTTACATAGGTTACCTTGTAACCCTTGTATTCTAGATAGCGCCGGATAATGTCGAAGGCAACGAAGGACCTCGCGTTTCCAATGTGTATGTAGTCATAAACCGTGGGACCACACACGTACATGCTAACCTTACCCTTACGTATCGGCAAGAATTCCTCCAATTGCTTTGCGAGCGTGTTAAAAACTCTCAGTCCCATCGAGGCTTTCACCTTTCTACCTTACTTTTCTCAGCAAGCTTTCTAAAGCTTTCAATCAAATTCGATACTCGTAGCACTTTAAAAGCTGTCTTTGTTAAAAAGAGAACGTCTAGGATGCGAGCCCTACGGGCAAACATAGGTCCTCCGAGGCACCCTTGCACCATCCAGATGACTCGTAGATTAGATGAATACTCTGACTTTATAATCTTTGCTCTTAGGATGTTTTCTGATTAGAGGAACAAGAAACCTATGGAAGAAGCTCAATTTTAATGATGCGCCGTTTCTCTAATCGCTTGATAGCGTCAAGAAATTCGCTTTTCTGTTTTCCGCGTAGCCTGAAGTGCTGTAACATCTCTTTTATGGGGGTTTGAGCGAGCCCATATTTTCGAAACTTCTCTCGTAGGTGATCCACGACGAGCCGTTCCACCCTTCCACACTTCCAAGTGGTGTTTCTAAGAAGGACGGCGATGGCTCTAATCATCCTCTGAGCCTCTTCCCTGGATCGCCTCACCATAACTTTCTCCTCAACACTCAAATTAATTTGTCGTATTGGTGCTTTTTAGAGTTTCGCCTTTGATACACTGAAGCGAACATCGCATGGACACAGAAAGATGGATATACGAGGTGAAGGTTTACATACTATTTTTATCACAAAAACTATTATCAACAAGCCAATAAAAGGAATAAAAGAATTATAGAACTTTGGTTCATTCAACCTTGGTGACTTGTTATGCGAAAAACTTTAAGGATCGGGTTGATCACGACATTTGCAGCATTCCACGTAACCTTATATTTCTTATCTTTTGGTTTGTGGCGCAACTGGGCCATATACTTGGAGCCCCTTGAGGGCATCATACTAGGTCCGTGGGCAGGATTTTCCGCAGCCCTCATAGGCAGCGTCATCGCTAGAATGATCAAGCCCATCGACTTTTGGATGTTCGGAATAATCGCCGAGCCCTTGGGAGTTTTGGCCTGCGGCTTTCTAGCCAAGGGTCGATGGAAGCCGGTTTTAGCAATTTACGTGATAATGTTGGCGGCTTATTTTATCCATCCGTTTGGAAGGTGGCTTCCCTTCTGGACGATCCTCGACATCCTACTCGCTCTTATTCTTATTTACCCCGTTGCGAAGATAACTGGAAACATGTTGGAGGAGAATTTGAAGCGCCTATCCCTATCTCTGGTCCTTGTTTCTTTCATTGGAACCGTGACTGACGCCTTGACCCGAGTGTTCTTGCTTATTCCAGCTGGATTATACATGGTATTTGGATTTCCCCCAGATGCGGTGTATTCGATTTTTGTAGCGGGAGCGATCGGCTCTTATATTGAAGACGTGCTGGTGGTTGTGGTGTCAATTTTAGTGGGTGTTCCGATTCTCGTTGCCTTGCGAAGAATTCCTAACCTTCAACATCTCTTGACCTAACGCGTTTTCCACCACAATTTTGAAAAGCTTTGTCTCCTCATCTAGACTTGTAGAGGAATGCGGATGAACTTTGTCTCTTCTAAAGCGATGATCAAAGGGTATCTAGAGGGAAACAACGTTATCCTAGGACCTGCGATGATAGGCGAGGGCTCCCTAATAGGGAGAAACGTGATCGTGGGATATCCCGCTAGAAAGTCTATAAAGGCCTTCCATTTCACGAAACTCTTCGACATCGGAAAATACGACTCGATCAGCAAGGGCGCCAAAGTCGGTAGGGACTGCCTAATTCGTTCCGGAACAGTGATCTATGAAACGGCAACCATAGATGATGGTGTTGAAACCGGGCACAACGTGCTGATTCGAGAGGGCAGCACTATAGGTGAACGATCACGGATTGGTTCGTCGACGCAACTAGACGGAACAGTAATGATTGGGAGAGACGTGAACATCCAGTCCAACGCCTACCTTCCCCACCTGACCGTCGTAGAGGACGGCGCCTTTATAGCGCCTTGCGTTTGCTTCACCAACGATCCCTATCCTTCCAGTATGCGACTGGCTGGCGTTACCGTTGAGAAAAACGCCATCATCGGGGCGAACGCCTGCATCGTCGCAGGAGCCAGAATAGGTGAAAATTCTGTGGTGGGTGCTGGCTCCCTTGTTACGAAGGATGTTCCAGCAAACACCGTGGTTATGGGGGTCCCAGCGCGTTACCACGCCACACGAAGGGAGTACGAGGAGAAGAAGAGAACGTGGGAGGAGGCGAAATGACACAGGGTCATAGCATAGCGATTGCAAACGTTGTCATCCTACATTAGGATAACCTCTTTACGAGGCGGATTCCATGGGCTCCTCTGGAATAGTAGTCTCTTAGCGTTCGTGCCTCTGCATAGCCGTGCTTGCGATAGAGCTCTTGCGCCGCCACGTTGTCGAAGCGGGCTTCAAGGTAGCAGATTTTGACACCCCTTCTTATGAAGACCTGCTCAAGCTCTTTGAGGAGCCTTAACCCCACTCCCCTTCTTCGATACTTGACGGCAACGTCTATCGTGTAAACGTGGCCAGCTCTTGTTTTGCCGTGATCATGGATTAAGCCAATGGTAAATCCCGCGATTTCGCCATCTACTCGCGCGATGAGGTTTATGGTGTTTGGGGCCTCTAAAAGGTGGGCTATTTCTGTCTTCGTGAAAGCCTCGACGGCAAAACACTCCCTCTCGATTCTATAGAGCGCTTCCAAGTCATTCACCGTGGCTTGCTGTATGGTAATAGGCAATGGACCGCCAACCCTTCAGCTGTTCTCCATAAAAGAAGGGAGAAAGAGAGATTTGAGACTTTTGGATGCTGAAGCCTCACCCATTCACATAGTTCCGATGCTCAAACTTAAGAGAAGTGATAAGGTTGGGACAAACGAACCTACAACCTTCTCGAGTGGTAGGCAACTATTTTTCGTGTGACATACGAGCCCGTGGATGATCCTTTTACATATTTCACTTCATCTCAATTTCCTTCCTATCCAGAAATAAATTTCGTAAACTTTTTATACAGGAAAAGCACCTGTGATTAGGGAAAGGATCTGGGCCTATGAAGAAACACCTGACGACTTCAACAGACAACTTTCCAATGATGTTCTACGGCTATTTCTTTTATTATCTGCTATCTTAGGTCCAGTTAGCTGAAACGATTTTTGCGTCCATTTTAGCTTTCTGGGCTTTTTGGGGGTTTGTTATAGTATGAAAGAGGGTAATGTGGAACGCCGCAAGCGGATTGTGGTCAAATATGGAGGAGCTAGTCTTGCGGATAAAGAGCGTTTATTTATGGCTGTTACGGCGGTGGCTAGAGAAGCTGAAAAAGGTACACAGATTGCCGTGATCGTTTCAGCCATGGGAAAAACAACTGACACGCTTCTCCACGCAGCCAAAAATGCCTCCAATGGAAAAATTGGGAAAAAAGAGCTGGATGAAATTCTGGCAATGGGCGAGAGAACGAGCATCAGAATCTTCTCTGTGGCCTTAAAAGCGAAGGGGGTAGAATCCCGTTACTTCGATCCATTAGATTCTGATTGGCCCATAATAACGGACGATGTTTTCTCCAATGCAAACCCAATTCTGGAAAAGTGTGAGAAAAGAATTCGGCAGTACGTGCTTCCCCTCATTGAAAACGGGATTGTACCAGTTATTGCAGGTTTCGTAGGCAGAACGCTTGACGGAGAGATAACTACGCTTGGACGAGGTGGAAGCGACACAACGGCTTTCATTTTATCGAAAGCCTTAGGGGCAGATGAACTTATCTTGGTCACCGACGCCGAAGGAATAATGTCGGCTGATCCGAAAATCATTGACAAGCCTAAAACTCTTCGAGACGTTGATGCAGATACTCTAGTTGGACTGGCGGATTCGGGTACAAAATTCATTCACAGAAAGGCTTTGAGATATTTGGAGCCATCAATGAGGGTCAGGGTAATCAACCATACCTACGGCAACCTCAACATAGAGGGCACCCTGATTAAGGGAGCTTTATCAACAGAGCTAGACGTAGCCTTGGCAAGTCGATCCTCCGCAATCTCGATTACGGTGGTTGGCCGCGGCGTTTCCGAAAAACCCGAAATTATGAAGGAACTAGCTGAAAGGGTTAAGGCCCATGTCCCTCTGTTGGGATTGTCTCTGAATTACGACTCAATAATTTTGTATGTATCAGAAGAGGGAGACTCTAAATCACTTCTTGAGGAGATTCATGAAACCATTCTAAAACACGAGGAAACTATAGCGATGTCGGTTAGAAAAAACCTAGCCTTTCTCAAGGTTAAGGGCGTCGGCTTGGAGGAAACCCCGGGCATCATAGGAAAAATATCAGGAACTTTACGGTTGAATGACATAAACATTTTCGGCTTACTAACAATAACGTCTAGCATCCTTCTTTTTGTGGACTGGAACGAAAAGGAAAGGACTCTAAAACTGGTTAAGGATGCTTTGCAAGGTGATTAAGATGATGAAAGCAGCAGTCTTGGGTGCAACGGGTTCTGTTGGCCAAATTTTCGTCCAGTTGCTAAGCGGACATCCATGGTTCGAAGTATCGGTTGTGGCAGCTTCCGAAAGTAGCGCTGGACGGAAATACTCTGAGGTAGCTAAATGGAGACTGCCCACCTCGATTCCTGAAGAAGTTGCTGAACTAGATGTCGTATCCATAGAACCGAAGGCTGTTAAGGATGTTGACGTGGTGTTCTCAGCCTTACCCGCCGAGATAGCCGACAAAACAGAGGAGGACTTCGCCAAAGCTGGATACGTTGTGGTGAGCAACGCTTCCGCCCACAGGATGGACCCAGACGTGCCCCTACTGAATCTGGAAGTAAACTGCGACCACGTTTGCCTCATCGACGAGCAACGCAAGAGAAGAAAATGGAGCGGAGCCATCGTCACGAATCCAAACTGCAGCACCACTGTTTTGACTCTCCCCCTAAAACCAATCTACGACGAATTCGGCATCAACAAAGTCGTGGTTTCCACGATGCAGGCGCTTTCAGGCGCTGGATATCCAGGCGTTGCTTCCCTCGACATCGTAGACAATGTTATTCCTTTTATAAGAATGGAAGAAGAAAAGCTGCAAACCGAAACCCTAAAGATTTTGGGCTCCCCCTCGAAGCCAGCCGACTTCAAGATTTCAGCCAGTTGTCACAGAGTTCCAACGTTGGATGGGCATATGGAAGCGGTTTTCGTAGAGTTGAAGCGCGAAGCAGACCCCGATTCTATCATAACCGCAATGGAAAACTTTGCTGGAGAACCCCAAAGACTTAGGCTTCCAACAGCACCGGAGAAGCCCGTTGTGGTTAGGCGTGAGGAAGACAGGCCGCAAACTAGACTAGATAGAATGGAGGGAGGCGGCATGAGCGTTGTGGTGGGCAGAGTTAGGAAGGACCCTGCTCTAGGGGGAGTGAAGTTCATCGCTTTAGGACACAACACCATAAGAGGAGCCGCTGGCTGTGGCATTCTAAATGCAGAGTATTTGAAAGTAAAAAAATACATCTAGGAGGTGAAATGGTTTGGAACCCGGCAAAAAAAGAAGGTTAAAAAGGATTTTCCGCGACGACCAACGAACCGTTATAGTCCCCATGGACCACGGCGTCACAGTGGGTCCAGTTAAAGGACTTGTGAGAATGCAAGAAATCATCGACAAACTGCTACAAGGAGGAGTTGACGCCGTAGTACTCCATAGAGGCGTAGCAAAACACGTTGACACCGGAAACGCTGGCCTAATCGTCCACCTATCTGGTAGCACAAAGTTTGGTCCTGACCCCGACAACAAGGTTCAGGTTTGTTCCGTGGAAGAAGCCGTGAGAATAGGCGCAGACGCCGTTTCCGTTCATATCAACGTCGGCGCTGAACAAGAGGATAAGATGCTTACAAAACTGAGCAAGGTTGCCGACGACTGTGACAGATACGGCATGCCCCTATTGGCCATGATGTATCCAAGGGGTCCAAAGATACAAAATGAGCATGCTTTAGATGTGGTGGCGCACGCTGCCCGACTGGGCGCAGAGCTTGGAGCCGACATAGTCAAGACAAACTACACAGGCAGCGTTGACACCTTTAAAGAAGTTGTTCGCGGCTGTTATGTTCCCGTCATAATAGCTGGTGGTCCAAAAGTAGAAACCGTCCGAGAGGTTTTGCAGATGGTCCACGACTCAATAAAAGTGGGCGGCGCTGGACTATCCATTGGCAGAAACGTGTTTCAACACGAAAACCCCACCCTGATGGTTAGGGCTCTCTCAGCCATTGTGCATGAAAGCGCCTCAGTGGAGGAATCTTTAAAAATTCTTGGTGAGCCCAAGTGAAGGAACTCTGGATCGAAATCGACGAATCCATTTCTGAAAGCGTGAAAAATGACCTGCTGAAATCGGTGGTCCAGCTCTGCGACGCTGTAATGGTTGGCGCGAAAGATGTGGAAAACGTCAAGAAAACTGGAGCCAAAATAGCGGCCAGTTCAGGCGAATGCGACATCAATCTACTAGAAGCCTTCGACGAGGATAGATTGAAGGAGTTAAAAGGAAGAGGCAAAGCTGTTGCCGTGAAATTGACAATAAGAGGAAGGGAAGACCAGGAGACCGCCATCAAAGCAGCCGAACTTTCACCCGACTACATAACCATCCGCTGCCAGGAATGGAAGGTCATACCCCTGGAGAACCTTATTGCAAGGACGCGGGGAAGAAGCAAGCTACTTGCAGAGGTTTCGAGCGCTGAAGAAGCGAAACTGGCTCTGGAAACTCTTGAACTGGGAGCCGATGGCGTTGTCTTGAAAACCTCAAACCCCGATGAACTTACGAAAACGGCGGCTCTTGTCAAGGAAAAGGTTTCAAGAATTGATCTTGTGCCCGCCAAAGTCGTTGAACTGAGGCAGATTGGAACAGGGGCCAGAGTCTGCATTGACACCTGCGATTTCATGAGCCCAGGTGAAGGAATTCTTGCGGGATGCCAATCCTCTGGTCTATTCCTCGTTCAAGCAGAGGTTCACGAGAGTCCATATGTTGAAACTCGTCCCTTCAGAGTTAACGCGGGACCCGTTTCACTGTACACGCTTTCTTCGCCCACCCAAACAAGGTACCTCTCAGAACTGAAGGCAGGAGACGAGATTCTCATTGTTGATAGGGAGGGAAAAGTGCGGCCAACCAATGTGGCGAGGGTGAAAATCGAGTGGAGACCCATGATCCTCATCGAAGCAGAACACGAAGGAAAGAGGATAAAGACCATCGTTCAAAATGCTGAAACCATAAGACTCGTAACCACCGAAGCGTCAAAGTCGATTGCCGAACTAAAAAAGGGCGATGGAGTTTTGGCCCACGTAGCAGAGGGAGGTCGACACTTCGGAACTTTGGTGAAAGGAGAAAAAGTGATAGAGCGTTGACCGTCAAAATCTGCGTATCGGTTCTCCCTCGAACAGTTTCCGAGGCTCTGGACCTTATCCAAAGGGCTGAGGGTCAACGGGCGGATTTTATCGAAGTTAGATTAGACAGTCTTGATAGGCATAACCAGCTAGCTGACATCGCAAATTGTAGCAATGTTCCCCTCATCGCCACAAACAGATCCACAAAGTCTCAAGGCAAATTTTCGGGAAGCGAAGCTCAACGCAAAAAAGTATTGCTTGATGCTGCGGAAGAGGGTTTTGACTACGTCGACGTAGAGTTGCCGACACCCGGCTTGAAGGAAATCGTCAACACCTTGCGTGAGATGGGCGTAAAGCCAGTGGTATCGTTCCACGACTTCGACGAAACTCCAAGTATGTCGCAATTAAATGAGATTCTTAAAAGGCAAATCGAGAGCGGAACTGACGTTTGCAAAATAGTAACCACAGCCAAAATCGTTGAGGACAATCTCACGGTGCTAGACTTCCTATCAAAAGCCTGCAAAACTGCTAGAACAGTATGCTTTTCCATGGGGGAACTCGGCAAGCCCTCAAGGCTTCTCTCTCCGGTTTTTGGCGGCTTTTTCACAATAGCAGCTCTAGAGAGCGATAGAAAAACCGCATCGGGACAACTCACCATCCAAGAAATGAGAATGGCATACAAGGCTTTGGGGCTTATATAGAATGGAGATTTCCGGAAGAACAAGGGTTTGCGGCATCATTGGAGATCCCACGGAGCATTCGTTGAGTCCCGTAATGCATAACGCGGCCTTTCAAGAGTTGAACCTTGATTTCGTCTACGTAGCTTTTAGAGTTAAAAAGGACGAGTTGAGGGAGGCTATCCTTGGAGCAAGAAGCTTGGACGTTCATGGGTTAAACGTGACCATGCCCCACAAAAATGCCGTAATGAAATACTTGGATGAGATAGACCCGACGGCAAGATCGATAGCCGCAGTGAACACTATTCTAAACGACAAAGGGAGACTGATAGGTTATAACACTGACGGAGCCGGCGCATTGAAAGCCTTAAAGGAAAACGGTGTAGGCCTAGAGGGAAAAAGGCTACTTCTACTAGGAGCAGGAGGCGCAGGAAAGGCCATAGCCTTCTCCGTGGCGCAAGAGGTGGAAGAACTCAAAATCCTTAACAGAACCACCCAGAAGGCAAAGGAATTGGCACAACTTTTGCGCGAAGAAATTGGCAAAAAAATAGATGGAAACTCGCTTTCAGCTGAAATAGTAAAAGAAGAACTGGAAGATGCGGACATATTAATCAACGCCACCTCTGTTGGCATGCATCCAGACGTTAACCGAAGTCTAGTTGATCCAAGCTGGCTAAGACCTAGCTTGTGCGTGATGGACATAGTCTACAACCCCATAGAAACCAAACTTGCAAAAGACGCTAGGTTGACGGGAGCTAAAGTGGTCTCCGGCATCGAAATGCTCGTCTATCAGGGAGCCGCCTCCTTTGAAATCTGGACCAATCATCAGGCTCCGGTCAAGGTGATGAAAGAGGCCGTCTTGAACAAACTTTCGAAGTTAGGTGTCCATCATTGAGGGGAAAGGCTGAAGCAGTATCCTACGGAGCAGCCACAATTATAAACGCCATAGCCACTGGTAAGGGAGCGGCCATTGGAGTGGACTTATGGACAAAGGCTAGAGTTCAATTAACCGATAAAGCTGGAGCTATTGAAGGCAAAATTGTGTCAGACCCAGAAGAGAACCCGATTTTGATCGAGAAGACGGTGAGAAGAGTTCTCAAACACTTCAATCTTGAGGGCGAGTTTGGGGCCAAGGTTGAAACATGTTCAAACATCCCCATCGCAAGAGGCTTGAAGAGTAGCAGCGCCGCAGGAAACGCCATAGCCTTAGCCACAGTTGCCGCTTTAAACAAGAATCTAGACGACTTAACCGTAGTGAACCTTAGTGTAGATGGGGCGATCGATGCGAGGGTTACAATAACGGGTGCCTTCGACGACGCTTGTGCCTCCTACTTCGGAGGAATCGTAATCACAGACAATATAAGAAGGAGAATGGTTAAACGCTTTGAAACAGCTGAGAACCTCACAGTCTTGTTCCACGTTCCAGCAGAGAAGGTTTACACGGTTAGTTCCGACGTGCGTCGAATGAAAGGGGTGGCATCCTTGGTTAAGATAGCCTACAAGGAGGCCTTGAAAGGAAACTATTGGGCGGCCCTAACCCTAAACGGTTTCATATATTCTTCAGCATTAGGATACAACCCCTCCATAGCTGTGGATGCTTTAATGGCAGGAGCCCTAGCCGCAGGATTGTCTGGCACCGGTCCAGCGGTCACCGCCATAGTCCCTCAGGAGAAAAAAGACCTTGTGAAAGACGCTTGGCAGGCCTACGAAGGAGACATTCTAGAAGCACGAATTAACCACAAGAAAGCCAAAGTGTTGGGGGAATGAGTTGGTGGACGTTGTCATTAAGAGAAGTGAACACTTAGAAGGCGAGGTTTACGCCCCCTCATCTAAAGCCTACACGCACAGGATGCTGATAGCCGCATTACTATCAAGGGGAACCTCAAAAATATCAAATCCTCTGGTCTCCGATGACACCAAATCAACACTGGAGGCAGTAAAAGCCTTCGGAGCAGAAGCAGAACTGCAAGAGAATTCTTGGACAATTAGAGGGGCAGATTCGCTTAGAACGCCTAGAAGTCCTATAAACTGTGGAG